>Ga0207868_1000006_pt1 | contig 404853 bp, 368 predicted proteins | sample Passage237B_FD_187370 | JGI IMG/M metagenome (GOLD analysis project Ga0207868, IMG submission 187370) | Cellulose adapted compost microbial communities from Newby Island Compost Facility, Milpitas, CA, USA - Passage2 37B (SPAdes) (version 3) ...
TATATCGTATATCACATGATCAGCTAATTTAAAATTCCGCAAAGGTGGTAACCATGAGAGGCTTGCAGGGCACAGGAGGACAATTGAAATAGCATTAAAAATTAAATCGTATGTCGTATATCGTATGTCGTATGTCGAAAATTGCCTTAGCATTCACTCAAACTAATCGGAATATGCACCGCCAACCCTCCTTCAGCTGTTTCCTTGTACTTAGTATTCATGTCTTTAGCAGTATCCCACATCGTTTTAATCACTCCATCTAAAGATACTTTGGCATAATCGGGTGCGCTTTGGAGTGCTAATTGTGAAGCAGTAATGGCTTTTATGGCACCCATGGTATTTCTTTCAATACAGGGTATTTGTACCAGTCCGGCTATGGGATCGCAGGTAAGACCCAGGTGATGTTCCATTGCGATTTCTGCTGCCATTAGGCACTGGCGCTGCGTACCACCCATAACATCCGTCAAACCTGCTGCTGCCATGGCAGAGGAAACGCCAATTTCTGCCTGACAGCCACCCATAGCCGCAGAAATCGTTGCACCTTTTTTGAATATTGATCCTATTTCTGCCGCAGTCAGCAGGAATTCTCTGATTTTTTCCTGATTACCATTGTGGAAGACTGTATAATACTGTAGTACAGAAGGAATCACACCGGCAGCTCCGTTGGTGGGCGCTGTAACTACTCTTCCGAATGAGGCGTTTTGTTCATTTACGGCGAGTGCAAAACAGCTTACCCAATCCACAATATAACGGAAATTTTCCCCTCCCGATCTTATAGCTTCCACCCATTCTTCATAACCCGAATAAGATTTTCCTTTTAATAATTTTCTGTTCAGGTCTGCTGCGCGCCTTTTTACGTTTAATCCACCGGGTAATACTCCATCTGTATGACATCCTGTATACATACATTCCCGCATTACCTTCCATATCCTGTCAAGGCCTTCCTTGGTTTCTTCTTCCGGCCTCCAGGATAATTCATTTTCCATTACCACTTCGTGAATGGATAATCCGGTTTTCCTGCACCAATGATCAAGATCTTCCGCTGTTTCGATAGGGAAGGGCAGTTCCACATTATTTTGAGTTACATGGTCTTCCCCTTCTTTCACTACAAATCCCCCTCCAATGGAATAATATGTTTCGGAAATATTTTCTCCATTGGCAAATCTTGCCATAATGGTCATACCATTGGGGTGAAAGGGAAGGGTTTCAGAAAATAAAAATTGCAGGTGATCTCCCTGCCTGAAAGGAAGGGTTTTCTTTCCCGCTATCCGGATGGTTTGAGTGGATGCTATTCTGTCTATATAATCATTTAGAGAGTGGACATCAAAAGTAACGGGATCTTCTCCTGAAAGGCCAAGCATAACGGCAATATCTGTACCATGGCCTTTTCCCGTTTTGGCTAGTGAGCCATACAGCAATACTGTTACTTCTTCAAGATTTTCAAAACCTCCGGAATTGTCAATTGCCGAAAGAAACCTTAAAGCGGCACGCCAGGGCCCAAGCGTATGAGAACTGGAAGGACCCACTCCAATTTTGAAAATGTCGAATGCAGAAATAGGTTCATGTACCATATCAAGAAATGAACCTAAAATTACGATTATTCCCCCGCTTAATAGAAATCGTAAAGGTTAATATCAAAAATCAGAATGGAATTGGCAGGGATAACGATATTGCCGTTTTGGTCCTGAACGTTATTATTGCCATAAGCCAGTGAAGGAGGAATGTACAGCCTTATTTTTCCTCCTTTTCCAATCAGAGGAATGCCTTTTCTCCACCCTTCAATTAAAGAACCGAGCACAAACACGTGCTGGTTAACTTCTTCAAAAACATTTCCGTTGGTAAGCCTGCCGGTATATCCGATTACAATATTGTGGCAGATATCGGGTTTGCCTGAGTTCCCGGGTTCGATGATTTCATAAAATAAATTGCTTTCGTGTTGTTGTGCACCGGTAATATTGTTGTCGCTGAAATATTGCAGGAGCATTTCCACCTCCGATTGCGGTGCTTTGACATTATTAGGCGTATACGGACAGTTATTATCGTTTTTTAAACAACCATTGCTTAGGGTAAAAACCAGAGCCAGAATCAGGAGTTTTTTCATTAGTGTATTTTAAATTTTTACTTTATCACTATAAAGTTTGACAGCTATTTATCTTTTTCTGCTGCTTAAAAAAGCCTGTTCATCAAAATTTTTAATTCTCTCCAGATCTTCCTTAGTGGCCTTTGCCTTGAATTCAAGATATCGTTGTTCGTTTTCTTCCCATTTGTACCGCTTGTAAAAAACTGCAACAAAAAAGATGATACTAAACACGCCTATTGATAAAATGATAGGGTTTAGCTGGGCATTGGCAGTCATATCCGCCCTTTTGTACCAAAACCTGGCACTAATTAAAATAATAATAACGGGAAGGGCAAACATGGCTCCCCGGGGAATTCCGGTAAGCAGCTGCCAGGAAAGTTTCTTTTCTTTCTCTCTTCTCCTTTCCCAATATCTGATAAACATTATTTCGTCGTTGGTAAGCATCGCGTAAAAATACAGTAAAAACCCATAGGCGAAAAGTTCGTGGCGTAAGTAATTCAACCTGAGGAGTTTGAAATTTTCGATTTAATAGTTAACTTGTACACATAAAATTCCAATAACATTGAAAATATCTAATCTCCTGGCTTTATACCTGTACGAAAAAAAGCATCTGTCCCTTCCCGGGTTTGGCATTTTTACCCTGAATCCGGAAGTCCTCACGCCTTTGGAGAATGATAAAAAAAATGAGGATTTCTTCAATCATATCCATTTTGAAGCAAAGAAAGTTGATAAGCCTGATGATGATTTGATAGATTTTATCAGAAAACATACAGGTAAAATGCAACCACTTGCGATTGCCGATTTGGAGAGGTTTGTGGATGTCGGAAAGGAAATGCTCAACCTGGATAAAGTATTTCACATAGAAGGAATTGGAAATTTAGCCCGTAATCCTTCCGGAGAAATTGAATTTATTGCTGGCAATTCCAGTTCGGCAAATTTTTATGAAAACATTCCTGACACCACTGAAAACCTTCCCCCGCTTCAACCCGATGGTACTGCCAGGAATATCGCAGTGGCATTAGCCATTTTAATAGGGCTCATTGCAGTAATTGGCGGAGGGTATTATTACTATCAGGCCAATAAGGGAGAGGAGATGGTAGTAATGGATGAAAATGAAACTTCTCCGGTAACAGATACAATTGAGAATCAGGCAGATTCTCTTGTTCAAATTGTCGCTCCTGCTGCCGCTGCTACCGGCTCTGTTCAGGCTATATCTGAACAACCTAAAGGTTATAAGTTTGTCATTGAAACTACCCCCAGAAAATCACGGGCACTGAGAAGATACGAACAATTAAAATCTTATTTTCTCGACATCCATATGGATGCACTGAATGACTCTACTTTGTTCAAATTATATTTCGTAATAGACGCACCTGCTAAAGACACCAACTATATTAAAGATTCACTGGGAAGATGGTATAATTCGCCAATGGTAACCATAGAGTGATTTACGGCAAACGACATACGATATACGATTTAATTCCTAATGCTCAGTCCCTATCCTGATTTTTTTCAAATGCCATCCTGAACGCAGTGAATGGATACGAATTTCGATACACGATTTGATTTATTAAAACAAAAAGGGGGATTCGATTTTTATATCGAATCCCCGTATAACAGAATAACCTCTATTCCTTCACTGCTTATTCCTCACCATCTACTATTTACCAATGATGATGTACCATATACCCTGGCACATATCATTTCCAATCCCTAAATCCTAACGCTTAATTAATTCACGCTTTCTTCCGAATAATTCCTGATATGATTATATACCGTATCTCTCTCCACTGCCACTCTGCCGGCCTGATGGATGAGGTTCACGAGTTCTTCGGTGGTCATGGCTGGGTTTTGTTCCTCTGAACCGGCCATGGAGTAAATTTTGGTTGAGTCATCAATGGTGCCGTCAATATCGTTCACTCCGAAGGAAAGGGAAAGTTGGGCCTGTGATCTGCCCAGCATTGGCCAGTAAGATTTCAGATGAGGAAAGTTATCCATATAGATTCTGGACACTGCATACATTTTCATGTCTTCCACTACTGACACCTCCTGAATATGGCTCATGTCATTATCCTTATTGCGGAATTTTAAAGGAATAAATGTATTGAAGCCTCCGGTTCTGTCTTGCATTTGCCTCAACCTTTCCATATGGTCAATCCTGTGCCAGTAAGATTCGATATGTCCGTATAGAATTGTGGCATTGGAAGGCATTCCCAATTCATGTGCGGCTTCGTGAATGGCCAGCCATCCCTCTGCATCTACTTTATCATTACAAATTTTGCTTCTGATATCGGGATGAAAAATTTCGGCTCCCCCTCCGGGTAAGGAATCCAATCCGGCTTCATGAAGGTATTTCATACCTTCCTTCACACTCACCTTTGCCTTTCTGAACATGTAATCCAGTTCTACCGGAGTAAAGCCTTTAATGTGCAAATCCGGCCTGTGGGCTTTAATTTTTCTTAACAGATCGGCAAAAAACTCCAGGGTAAGTTTAGGATGAACACCACCTACGATATGCACTTCTGTTACGGGCTGCCCGTCATATTTTTTCACAATATCCAGCATCTGACCGGTGGTAAGCTCCCATCCTTCTTCACGATGGGCATACAAGCGTGAGTATGAACAAAATTTACAGGAGAATACACAAATATTGGTGGGCTCAATATGAAAGTTGCGGTTGAAATATACTAACGGGCCATGTTTCACTTCCCTTATATAGTTGGCAAGGGCTCCGGCATAGGATAGGGTGGCTCTTTCAAATAAAATCACTCCTTCTTCTGGGGTAATCCTTTCCTGATTGAGAACTTTATCTCCAATCCTCTGAAGATCAACGTCTTGTTGATCTGCAATGATTCGTTCCAATGTAGGCCTCATTCTGCAAAATTACTTAAAAATTGAATGGGAAATTTTAGCTTTAGCTCAAGGCATAATAATTGAATTTAAACGGGTATGCTTAAAAAAATTATTGGCTTTTTGTTCATTACGGCAACTTTATGCGTTTTTATCTTTTCCTGCGGAAATAATCCTTCTGAGGGCAATGAAAAAAACGAAGGAAAAACAGCCTTTGGAAAATTCTGGCGATCACTGGCAGGAAATTTCAGTAACTCCGATACCTTTTATATTCAACCCGGAGCGATAGACAGTTTTCTGTTGAAATATCCTGAATTCAACACCTTCAAGCCCGATCTGGAGAAATTCTATTCAGAAAGAGACAGTGCCTTTGCCTGGTATGATAGAAAGGGGCTCATAGAGCAGGCTGCACACCTGGTAAACCGACTGGATAACATCGACCATGACCTTCCCGGGGATACGGTAATGTATTATGAACCATTAATGGTACTCATGGACAGGCCTAACCGAAGTAAAAACCGTGAAGAACTGGAACTGATGCTTACCTCGCAATATTTCTTTATTGCCCACAAAATATGGCAGGGCATGAGTGATAAGGAAGTGAAAAAACAGGGGTGGTATGTGCCAAGAGAAAAGGTTTCCACCACTGAATATCTGGATTCATTGCTGAAGAATGACGCTTCTTTAAAGGAGGAACCTGTAAATCCTATGTATTTTAAATTAAGAGAACAGATTAGCAGGTACAGGGATATATTACAACAAAACCCCAATCTTCCGGAAATTCAGTATGTCCGCGATTTGAAACCCGGCGACACAGCAGCGGTGATATCCGAAATCTGTCAAAGGCTTTACCTGCTGGGAGATTTGAAAAAAGCTTATCAATCCAACCTGTTTGATGATCAGCTGCTGGAAGCTGTTCATACTTTTCAGGAAAGGCATGGTATAAAAGTTACAGATATCATTAATAAGAAATTTATTTCAGCACTAAATATCCCTCTAGTTAAAAGGTTAGAAAAGCTGGTGATCAATCTGGAAAGGGCAAGATGGCTCCCTACAGCGTTTTCCGACAGTTCCTCATACATTCTTGTAAATATTCCGGAGTTTATGGTAAGAATATGGGAAGGTGAGCAGCCTGTTTGGGAAAGCCGGGTAGTGGTGGGTGAAGATAATAACCGTACGGTGATTTTCAGGGGAATGCTGGATCATATTGTGTTTAGCCCGCACTGGAACATTCCGGAATCTATTGTGGTAAATGAAATCCTTCCTTCCCTGGAAAAGGATAAAGATTACCTGAAAAAGCAACAACTGGAAATTGTGGACGAATCGGGAGATATTCCGGTGATCAGGCAAAAGCCCGGAAAGGAAAATGCCCTGGGGCAGGTGAAATTCATGTTCCCCAATACCTATAATATCTACCTCCATGATTCGCCGGCAAAACATTTATACGACCGGGAGGTGCGAACCTTCAGCCACGGTTGTATAAGGGTGGAAAAAGCAGAAGAATTGGCTGTTACCCTGTTGAAAGAAACAGGAAAATGGGACAGGGAGGCTGTAAAGCAGGCTATGGAAAGCGGAGAGGAAAAATATGTAAAACTACCACGAAAACTGCCCGTTTATATTTTGTATTTCACCACCTGGGTAGATGAAAACAACAGGGTTCATTTCGGGGAAGATATTTACGGATATGATGCCAGGCTGGCCGCTTCGCTGTTTAAGGAAACAGGGGGAATAAACCTTAACAAATCCCTTGTTTTCAGGGAATAGCCGTTTCTTATTACCTTTGAATGGAAATATCAATATATGAGTGAAGAAAAAAGCCTGAATTTTATTGAAGAGATTATTGAAGATGATTTAAAATCGGGTAAATACAAAGAAATCGTCACCCGGTTCCCACCCGAACCTAACGGTTACCTGCATATTGGTCATGCCAAAAGTATTTGCCTGAATTTCGGGCTTACTCAAAAATACGGTGGTTATACCAACCTGAGGTTTGATGATACCAACCCATCCACAGAGGATACAGAATATGTAGAAAGCATTAAGGAGGATGTGAAATGGCTGGGCTTTCACTGGAAGAATGAATTTTATGCTTCCGATTATTTCGAACAGCTATATGCATTTGCTGTTAAGCTGATAAAAAAAGGGCTTGCATATGTTGATGACAGCACCTCGGAAGAGATTGCTGCCATGAAAGGTACCCCCACCGAACCCGGTACTCCCAGCCCGTACCGCAACCGCAGCGTAGAAGAAAACCTCGATTTATTCGAAAGGATGCGTAAGGGTGAATTCCCCGAAGGTAGCAAAACCCTCAGGGCAAAAATTGACATGGCTTCATCCAATATGCACATGCGCGACCCTGTGATGTACAGAATTAAATTTGCCCATCACCACCGAACCGGTGATAAATGGTGCATTTATCCGATGTATGACTTTGCACACGGTCAATGCGACAGCATTGAAAAAATCACTCATTCCATTTGTACGCTTGAGTTCATTCCTCACCGTCCGCTGTACGACTGGTTTATCGAACAACTGGAAATTTTTCCTTCCAAACAATATGAATTTGCAAGATTAAACCTCACCTATACGGTGATGAGTAAACGAAAACTGCTTCAATTGGTGAATGAGGGTTATGTAAAATCCTGGGACGATCCGAGGATGCCTACCATCAGTGGTATGAGAAGGAGGGGGTATACTCCGAAAGCCATTCGCGACTTTTGCGAAAGAATTGGAGTGGCCAAGCGTGATAACCTGATTGATGTTTCCCTGCTGGAATATTTCGTTAGGGAAGACCTGAATAAAACTGCTTTGAGAAGGATGGTGGTATTTGATCCGGTTAAGGTGGTTATTACCAACTATCCCGAAGGCAAAACCGAAATGCTAAAAGGTGAAGAAAACCCCGAAGATCCTAACAGTGGATTCAGGGAAATTCCTTTCTCCAGGGAAATTTTAATTGAAAGAGAAGATTTCATGGAGAACCCTCCCAAAAAATATTTCAGGTTATTCCCCGGTGGAATGGTAAGATTGAAACATGCCTATATCATCAGATGCGATGAGGTGATAAAAGATGAATTCGGAGTGGTACATGAACTTCGTTGTACCTACATTCCTGAGAGTAAAAGTGGTGAGGATACATCCGGTATCAACGTAAAAGGAACTTTACACTGGGTAAGCAGTTACCATGCTGTGAATGTGGAAGTAAGGCTTTACGACAGGTTATTCAAAGTTGAAGACCCTGCCAGTGAAGAAGGAGATTTCAAATCCTTTATTAACCCCGATTCACTGCAGATTATTGAAAACGCTTTTGCTGAGCCTGCGCTGCTGGAAGCAAAATTCAGTGAGCGGTATCAGTTTTTAAGAAAAGGATACTTTACCCTTGATAAAGACACCAGTACCAGCAGAATAGTATTTAACCGTACAGTTACCCTAAAAGATACCTGGGCGAAAATTGCAGGGAAATAAATTCTGAAAAAATGAAATATAAATGAAAACATCCGGCTCATGAGAGACCGGATGTTTTTTATAAAAGGCTATAAATAAACTTACCAGAATACGGTATACAGGGCAATTAGCAAACCAATTACCAGCAGCGAACCGATAACAAAGGAGGGGTGCAGGTTAAACATCATCTTAGTATCCACTTCCAGCGGATTGGTCTTTTTACCACGTTTATGGTCAATCAGGCTGATGATAACCATACCGGCCACTGCAAGAAGGAATACAAATCCCATTCTGTCGAGGAAGGGAATTTCATATACTCCGTCTTTATTGGGAACAGCAAATCCTAGAGGATATAAAAATTCGAGGTTTACTATATAAGGGAGGAATTTAAAGATTACGGAAAAAATAAATCCTCCTATTGTGGCAAAAAGTGCGGCATTACTCGATGCCTTTTTCCAGAAGAATCCCAGCAGGAACATGGCAAAAATTCCGGGGGAAACAAATCCGGTATATTCCTGAATGAACTCAAATCCTCCTTTTCCGCCTATTCCAAGGAAGGGTGCAATAGCTACTGCCACCAATAAGGAAATGATAATGGTAATTCTTCCCACTTTCACCTGATCTTTTTCAGTAGCATCGGGATTGATTTTCTTCTTGTACAAATCCAGTGTAAATATGGTGGCTATACTGTTGGCCTTACCTGCCAGGGAAGCAACAATGGCAGCTGTAAGTGCAGCGAAGGCAAGTCCTTTCAGCCCGGGGCCAAGCAGGTTCAGCAAAGTCGGATATGCCCTGTCTTTTGAAGCCACTCCGTCTGCCATCATGGCTGCCTGCATGGTTGTATCTCCAATGGAAATATTTTCGCGGTGCAACAAATATGCTGCAATACCGGGTAATACAACGATTACAGGCATCAGCATCTTCAGGAAGGCTGCAAACAAAATTCCGTTTCTTGCAGTCTTTAAATCGGCCCCCAACGCCCTTTGGGTGATATACTGATTACATCCCCAGTAATTCAGGTTGGCTATCCATAGCCCTCCAATGAGTACGGTAAGTCCCGGCAGACTACTGAAATAGGGATGGTCCTTACTGAATATCATGTGGAAATGGCTGTCTGCTTCCTTCTTCAGTGTTTTTAATCCGCCCCATGCACCCGGGGTGCCAAAATGTTCTCCTACCAGGTTCAGTGCAAGATATGTGGTGATAAGCCCTCCCAGTATGAGGAAGAATACCTGTATGACATCTGTATAGCCAATTACTTTCATGCCTCCTGCCGTGATGAATATGGCAAATAAGGCGAGGAAAATCATGCAAAGTGTAATGTCTATACCTGAAATACTGTTAATAGCTAGTGCACCGAGAAACAAAATGGAAGTAAGGTTTACCACTACATACAACAACAGCCAGAATATGGCCATAATCATGGCAACAGTGCTGTTGTAACGCTGATGCAGGAACTGCGGCATGGTGTATATCTTATTCTTTAGATATACCGGTATAAAAAATACGGCTACCACAATCAGCGTTGCAGCTGCCATCCATTCATAGCTGGATATGGCCAGCCCCAGGACAAAACCGTCACCACTCATGCCAATAAACTGTTCTGCTGAAATATTGGAGGCAATAAGAGATGCTCCAATAGCCCACCAGGTTAAAGACCCTTCAGCCAGAAAGAAATCTTTTGTATCGGCATGCTGCTTTTTCTTTCTGTTATATATCCAGTAACCATATACGGCTACTACCACGAAATATAACAGGAATACCAGAATATCCGGAGTGGTCAGTTGGTTCATAAGCAGTTAGTTGAAAGATTTAAAATTGGGTAGGTTAAAACGTTCCTGTTACTGATGGTTGAAAATAATTTCACAAAAAGCTTTCACCCCAACATCCAGCCTGCTGTCGTCGATATAAAAATCAGGGGTATGGTGGCCGGGAGCTTTTTCAGGATTTTGTCCTGCAGGCATTCCTCCCAGGTAGAAAAAGAATGCCGGAACTTTTTCACCGTAAAATGCAAAGTCTTCTGCCCCAGTAGTCCATAAATGTGTTCGGACATTGTCTTTCCCTGCAGCTTTCTGAAGGGCAGGAATGGTTTTCTGCACCAATGCAGAATCATTTACCACCACGGGAGTTTTGGTATCTATGTCTACTGTAATTTCAGCTCCCGATGCTTTGGCAATTCCTGCAACTGCTTCGCGTATTCTTTCATGCACCTCCAGTTGCATGTTGCGGTCGAGGGTCCTGATGGTTCCTTCCAGAAGGGCTTCTTCGGGGATGATATTGTTTCTCACACCACCGTGAAATTTGGCAATGGTGATAACCACGGGAGCCTGAATGATGTTTTGCCTGCGGCTCACAATAGTTTGAAGCTGATTAATTACCTGTGCGCCTGTAGCAATTGGATCAATACCGGTCCATGGTGCTGAACCATGCGCCTGCTTACCTTTAATTCTGATGGTAAGCCAATCGGAAGATGCCATATAAGGCCCTTCCTTATACCTGATCTGACCTGCAGGTATAGCCGAAGAAATGTGAATGCCGAAGATGGCATCTACACCGTCCAGCACTCCTTCTTTTACCATTAATTCGGCTCCGCCTTCTTCATCGCCGGGAGCTCCTTCTTCTGCAGGCTGGAAGATGAATTTTACCGTTCCCGGTACATCTTTTTTCATGGAGGCTAATACTTCGGCAGCACCCATCAGCATAGCCACATGCGCATCATGGCCGCAGGCATGCATTACTGGCACTTCCCGGCCCAGATATTCTCCTTTCTGAACTGATTTAAAAGGAACATCCACCCTTTCTTCAACAGGCAAACCGTCCATATCCGCTCTTAAAGCAATTACAGGCCCGGGTTTCCCTCCTTTAAGGATGCCTACCACTCCGGTTTTTGCAACATTTGTCTGTACTTCAATACCCAGTTTCCTTAGGTGTGCTGCAATGTATTCTGCAGTTTTGTATTCCCTGTTGGAGAGTTCGGGATACTGATGAAGATGTCTTCTCCATTCTATTACCTTTGGCAGTATTTCACTGGCTTTCGATTCAATAAGCTTGCTGTAATCGTTTTTTTTCTGCGCAAGGGCAGGAATAAAAACTGCCATCAGGAGCAATGATGCAAAAAATCTGAGCATGGTATATGTTGATTTTGAAGTTACCGGTATTCTCCAAACACTTCTCTCAACGCATCTGCAATTTCCCCCAGCGTGCAATAATTTTCCACGGCTTCAATTACCGCAGGCATGATATTCTCTCCTTCTTTAGCTTTGTTCTTAAGTTGCTCAATAAGCTGATTCGTTTTAACACCGTCTCTTCTTTCTCTTAATGCACGCAGTTTTTCAGACTGAACCTGACGAATGGAATCGTCAATTTTAAAAGAGGGGAGTTTGATATCCGTTTCGGAAGTAAACTTGTTTACTCCTACAATTATCTTTTCTCCGCTTTCTACGGCCTTTTGATATTCGTATGCACTTCTGGCAATTTCATCCTGAATAAATCCTGATTCTATGGCTGCAACGCTTCCGCCCATTTCTTCAATCCTGCCCATCAGCTCCCTTGCCCTATTTTCTATTTCCCTCGTCATGGCTTCCACATAATATGAACCTGCCAGAGGGTCTGCGGTATCTGCTACTCCACTTTCATAAGCAATGATCTGCTGTGTTCTTAAAGCTGTGGCAGCAGCATCGGGAGTAGGGAGGTTTAGTGCTTCATCATAACCGTTGGTGTGCAGGGATTGCGTCCCCCCCAATACTGCCGCAAGAGCCTGAATGGTTACCCTGGAAATATTGTTCAGAGGTTGTTGAGCGGTTAAGGTGCTTCCTCCGGTTTGCGTATGAAACCTAAGCTTCATTGCCCTTGGGTCTGTAGCCCCTAAAGATTGCATAATTTCTGCCCACATCTTTCTTGCTGCCCTGAACTTGGCTACTTCTTCGAACAGATTGTTATGAGAATTAAAGAAGAAGGAAAGCCTTTTTCCAAAAACATTGATATCAAGCCCTCTTTCAATGGCAGCTTTCACATAGGCTTTACCGTTGGAAAGGCTAAAAGCAACTTCCTGCACTGCAGTACTTCCTGCTTCCCGTATATGGTAACCTGAAATGGAAATCGTATTCCACTTGGGCATTTCGGTGCTGCAGAATTCGAAAATGTCTGTAATGATTTTCATGGAAGGCTTGGGAGGATATATGTAGGTTCCCCTTGCCGCATATTCCTTCAGGATATCGTTTTGTATGGTGCCGTTCAGTTTTTTAATGTCTGCACCCTGCTTCTTAGCCAAAGCAGCATATAATGCTAAAAGAATAAATCCTGTGGCATTGATTGTCATGGAAGTGGAAACTTCTTCGAGAGAAATTCCTTTAAACAAAATTTCCATATCCTCGAGGCTGTCGATAGCCACGCCTACTTTTCCAACTTCTCCTTCTGCCAGGGGATGGTCGCTGTCGTAACCAATTTGTGTGGGGAGGTCAAAAGCCACACTCAACCCGGTGACGCCGTTTTTTAAAAGATAATGATAGCGCTCGTTACTTTCTTCTGCAGTGCTGAAACCTGCATACTGGCGCATGGTCCATAATTTTCCGCGGTACATATCGGGTTGCACTCCTCTGGTAAAAGGGAAAGTGCCCGGAGCGGGATGTGCAATGCCCGCAGCGTCTTCAGCAGTGTATATTTTTTTTACTTCTATTCCGCTATCGGTTTTCCTAACTTGGTTCTCCATATCCGCTTTGAGTTATTTAAGCAGTTTTTTTGCTTCAAAACTTAATACTTCTGTAGCCACGGTATGCAGGGCTGCATTCGGGTTTTGGGCAAGCATTTCCAGGATGCTTTTGCCCAGGTCTTTTCCGGTGGCTTCTGCAGGAAGAAAAGAAGCTACCTGGTTAATAATCAGAATATTTTGTTCTTTAAGGTTTCTTACTGCATCCCATGATTGCGGGGTAACATATATCTGTTGGGTAACATTGTAATCGAATTCCTGTTTAATGGTACTCACCAGCAGATACTGTGCATCCTGCAAGGGCATACCTGTAAGATTTACCCTGTTGATAAGATTTGGTAGGGCAATCCTTTCTGCCAGCAGAATAAGCCTTTCATAAGCCTGTAACTGAAGCTTAAGGGTTTCGGCATCCATCCTTTTCTCTTCAGCTACATCCTGCTTGTATTGCTGCCTTTGTTTCCACATTAAAAAAGCCGCAAGGCCACCAATGATTACGGCAATTACAATAGATAAAATAATTTCAGTCTGACTCACTGTTATTGGGTTTAAACAAATGTATTCAATTAAGGATAAAAAATTAAATTATTTAAATAACAGGTGCTGCAAGCTGCGTTCATCAGGCTGAAAACGTATGAGACGGAATTGATGTATCTTTGTACAGAAAAAATTTTTGAATATGAAAACAAACGGCCCTGTGAGTTTTAATGAAGGTGCAGTGCGCGAAATTAAAAAGATGATGGAAGCGGAAGGGTTTGATAAAAAGAATATGCTGCGTATTGGCGTGAAGGGTGGAGGATGTTCAGGTTTATCTTATATCCTGGGGTTTGATGAAAAAAAGCCGGAGGATCATCATTATGTGGTGGATGGTATTCCTGTCATCATTCATCCTGCCCATGAATTATATCTGGCAGGTATTAAAATTGAATGGGAAGACGGGTTGAATGCCAGAGGTTTCAGATTTATTAATCCTAATGCTACCAGCACCTGCGGATGCGGCACTTCATTCGCTGTGTAAAATTGTTTTACAGGATAATATTATAACGGCTCTGTATTTCAGGGCCGTTTTTATTTGCTGCTACAATCAAATGGTTGGGAAAATAAAAAGGCTGTCGTTTTAGACAGCCTCTTTTAAGTTTTATGCACAACCTGTTATGCTACAGGTTTGGTTTTCTTAACAGGGGTATGCTCTCCACCGAAAAGTTTGGCATCACCAAGTTGTTTGTCTTTTGCTATATCGATAAGAATCGGAGCTGCCACGAAAATGGTAGAGTAAGTACCGGTAACCACGCCAATCATCATCGCGAAGGCGAATCCTCTTGTTACTTCACTACCAACCAGGAAAAGCACGAGAATTGCCAGCAATACAGTTACGGAAGTCATTATGGTACGTCCGAGTGTTTTGTTAATGGCATTGTTGATCAGTGTTTCCTTATTGATTCCTTTCAGGTTTCTGGCATCTTCCCTGATCCTGTCATATACCACCACGGTATCGTTCATTGAGAAACCAATTACCGTAAGGATGGCGGCAATGAAATGCTGGTCGATTTCCAGCGGGAATGGAACGATGTCTTTAAAGTAAGAGAAAACAATGAGGGTTACCAGAATATCGTGGGCCAGTGCAACAAGAGTACCCACTGAATATCTCCAGTCGCGGAACCTTAAGAATATGTAAATAGCGATTACCAAAATTGCCCAGAAAGTAGCCCAGGCTGCACCTTTTTTAAGGTCATCCGAGATGGTGGGGTCAACTTTTTTAGTTTGGAGAATATGGTCGCTATTAAACTTCTCCATGGTAATATTCTCAGGAAGGAATGGCTTCAATCCCTCAAACAACGCAGTTTTAACCAAAGAATCTGTTATCATGCCTTCCTGATGAATAAGGTAATCGGTAGTAATATCAAATTCGGTGTTGGTAATACCGAAAGTTTTTACCACCGGAGACTCGTCAAATACTTTGGACAGCGCTTCACGAATATCATCAGCTTTTTGAGCTTTATGGAATTTTACCACATAACTTCTTCCTCCACTGAATTCCACACCTTGCTTGAACCCTACGAATATGGTTCCGATTCCCAGCAACAGGATAATTACTGAAATGACGTAAGATATTTTCCTGTATTTGATAAACTGATAATTCGCATGGGCAAATACTTTTTTGGAAATACCGGTGAAATATTTCAGGTGAATATTTCTTTTAGCCAGCATATCGGTTAAAAGCCTTGATACCAGTACTCCGGTAAACATGGCCATCAGGATACCGATGATCTGAGTGGTGGCAAATCCAAGTACTGGCCCTAATCCGTAGATGAACAGGATAATGGCAGTGAGTAAGCTGGTAATGTTGGCGTCCAGTACCGGAGGCAATGATAATTTGTAGCCCAGTATTACTGCTTGTTCACGCGGTATTCCCCTTCCAAGTTCATCCTTAATCCTCTCAAAAATCAGTACGTTAGTATCCACTGCCACACCAATGGTAAGTACGATACCTGCAATGCCCGCTGCAGTAAGGGTACCTCCCATGGCTGCCAGAATGCCAAGGATAAACAACAGGTTAAGAATCAGCGCAATATTTGCGATCATACCTCCTGTGTTATAGTACACCAGCATCAGTACGAAGATTACGATGAAGGCAATAGCGAAAGATTTGATACCCCCTGCAATGGCTTCCTGACCGAGTGTTGGCCCTACAACCTGCTCCTGTACGATTCTGGCAGGAGCTTCCAGTTTACCGGATTTCAGGATATTGGCAAGGTCTTGTGCTTCCACTATCACATTCTGACGGTTGGCAGTTCCTCTTCCTCCCATGGTAATTCTTGAACTACCTCCTTCAATTCTTTCACTGGCAACAGGTGCAGAGTATACAATATCATCCAGTACAATGGCAATCGGTTTTCTTTCCCTTGCTGAACGCTCGGTCATGTTAGCCCATACCCTTGCACCGGCATTGTTCATGGTCATAGTTACAATAACCTCGTTGGTAATCGGGTCAAATCCTTGTTCTGCAGAAACAATCACTTCACCTTCAAGGTTCGCGCCTGCTTTACCGGGAATCGTTTCTATGGCATACAGGGGCAGGAAGTTCAGCAGTTTGCCGTCGGCATCTCTGCTTTGTTTACCCCAAAGGAATTTGATGTTTGCTGGGAAGTTTCTCCTAACTGCAGGGTGATTCAGGATTTCCATTACTTTGGCTGTATCCCTGATGGTGGCATATCCTAGTTCTGCACCGAAAGCCTGAGCACCGTCTTGCCCAACATACGGGCTGGCCGGCTGGAATATTTGCAGCAGAGGGTTATTCATCAGGTTGGCAGCATTCAGAGAATCCTGATTCAATCCTGTGGTATCAATATTGTCCTGAGTTTTGTTTAATAATTCAGCAGCTTTAATGGCTCCTTCAAAGGAATTAATCATGTTGGGCTGATTGAAGGTGGCCACTTCCCAGAACTGCAGGTTGGCAGTTGATTGTAAATATCTTCTAACCCTTTCGGCATCAGTAGCGCCGGCAAGTTCTACGGTAATAATACCTCTTCCTTCATCCAGGTTGATGTTCGGTTGGGCAACACCGAATTTGTCTATCCTGCGGCTCAGAACCTGGAAGGTTTGATGCATGGCTTCATTAGCCTGAGTATTGATATAGCTGATAACCTCTGCATCAGATGAATTGGCAGTAAGTTTGTTTCTGGAAGGATTGGCAAACAGCGGAGCCAAAGGCTTGTTGGGATATAAATCTTTGTACGCTTCGGCAAAAATTTGTGCAAAGTTTTTATCGCTGGTCAGCTTTCTTTTTAAACCTTCCTGTATAGCTGCATTTAATGAGCTGTCTTGTGGGTTGTTTGAAAGCCCGCGGATCAGTCCGTCGAGGGCAACATCCAGGGTTACGTTGATTCCACCCTGTAAGTCAAGGCCAAGAAGCAGTTCTTCTTCCTTAGCTTTTTCATAAGTCTGTCCCCACCAGGTAATTTTCTTGTCTTTTGTACTGTCCAGTACCTGCTCCAGCCTCAACTGATAGGCCACGGAAATGGAATCCCGGTAGGCAGCCTGTAATTCAGGATTTCCGGGGTATTTAGTTTCGGGTGAAGGGTATAAGGCATTAATCTCTTTTTTTACCATGTTTTCCATTGCTGCTTCATGCTTGTTGATGAACCAGGTAAAGGAAAGCTGGTAAACGGATATGAGGATTAATAATACCGTAAAAATGCCGACCAAAGCTCTCATAGCAATGTAATTGTTTATTTTTTAAGGTGGCAAAGATAATGTTTTCAATCATATTGCCTAATTCAAGTTAGGCTTGAAAAATTTCAAATTTCAGCCTCTTAAACCTGGGTTTTGTTGTAAAAATTTTAATAATCCTCTTTTTTAAAGCTTGCGTGAAAAATCTCTGCTGGCAAACATTTTTATCTGTTAACTTCACCCCCTCAAACCGAGCTTTTCTTACCAAAAACATTTTAAGTACTGAGTAACATGAAATTATCTTCCAGATTAAGTCTGTTTAATGAGCCGGAAACCCTGAAAATGGCCAAACTGGGAAGGGAATTGAGGGCAAAAGGTATTGATGTAATTGACCTTAGCCTGGGTGAACCCGATTTCGACACACCCGATCATATTAAAGCGGCAGGTAAACAGGCTATTGATGAAAATTACAGCCATTATACCCCCGTACCCGGCTACCCCGACCTAAGGGCTGCTGTTTGTACCAAACTCAAAAGGGACAATAACCTCGATTACAAGCCCGAAGAAATAATTACCTCAACAGGTGCGAAACAAAGCCTGTTTAATGCAGTGTTTGCCCTGGTAGACAAAGGCGATGAAGTGGTAATCCCAACCCCTTACTGGGTAACTTATTCGGAGATTGTAAAAATGGCCGAAGGCGTTGTAAAACTGGTACGCACCAGTTTTGAAAACCGCTATAAAATTACTCCTGCACAACTGGAAGAAGCCCTTACAGATAAAACCAAGCTGTTCATGTTCTCCTCACCTTCCAATCCTACCGGAAGCGTGTACAGCAAAGAAGAAATTTACGCACTGGCAGAGGTGTTCCGCAAATACCCTCAGGTATATATTATATCTGACGAGATTTACGAATATATTAATTATGGCATCGGGCATACCAGTATTGCAGAAATTCCCGACCTGAAGCATCGTGTTATTCTGATAAACGGGTTGAGTAAAGGATATGCCATGACCGGTTACAGGCTGGGATATATGGCGGCTGATGCAGAAATCGTAAAAGCTTGCGAAAAAATCCAGGGCCAGGTAACCAGCGGTACCTGTTCTATTACGCAAAGAGCTGCCATAACTGCTCTTACAGCAGATCTGAAGCCTACCATGGATATGGTGAAAGCTTTTGAAAAAAGAAAAAATAAGATCATTGCGCTGATGAGTGAAATTAAGGGCTTAAAATTAATGGAGCCTGATGGCGCATTTTATGTTTTCCCTGTGGTAAAATCTTTGTTCGGTAAATCTGCCAATGGTACCGTTATCCATAATTCCGATGATTTATGTATGTACCTGCTGAACACCGCTCATGTATCCACTGTTTCCGGAGCAGCATTCGGAGAACCTGATTGTATCCGACTTTCTTATGCCACCGGTGAAGATAAAATTGTAGAAGCTGTGGCCAGAATTAAAAAAGCCATCGAAGCTTTGCAGTAAATGCGCAAATTTTCTACAAGACATGCCCGGATTTTTCCGGGCATATTTTTTTATATACAATCTTTGATATAACGTTTAAATATAAACGAAAAATTCAGACTTAATATATTTTAATTTTATTTATTTTCTAAACTTCTGAATTTCACACAATCATATCACTTGTAATTCTTTTAACATTTTCCGGGCCATTAAGGCACTGTGTTTGTCTGTATAGGGTATTACCGATAACCATAAAAAATGGCCAATTATGAAAAGACTTATGTTTAAGGCTCTGCCAGTATTATTGCTTTCTGCAGCATTTGTAGCATGTGACAAGGATGATGATACTCCTGTTCCTGTGGAAGAAAAAGCAAAGATAGCAATTGTGCATGCTTCACCGGGAGCGCCTGAAGTGGATGTATATTTAGACAGTGCTTCGCTTACATCCTCTCAGATTGCATACGGAGATTTTACAGGTACTGCGGGAAATCCTTATGTGGAAGTGGATGCAGGACAGCAATTGATTAGAATTACCAATGACGGAACAACGAACTTTTACGAAGGAAGTGTAAATCTTGAAAAAGACAAATCCTATTCGTTGTTTGTATATGATGTGCCGGAAAATGGTAATGTAAAAACGGTATTGCTTGAAGATGCACCTTCTTCGGCTGGAGCGGGAAATGCCAATTTGCGTTTCTTACATCTTGCTCCGGATGCCCCTGCTGCGGATATTTTCTGGATCAACAATGAAGGAGATACCGTTAAAACTTACGAAAATGTTGCTTTCATAGGAAACAATCCCAATGCATCAGAACTCTCTCCTTTTTCTGCCATTGCATCGGGTTTGTACAGGGTAGTGGTAAGTTCAGGAGATATTGTGGTATTAGATGTTTCTGATGTTCAGGTAAGTGAAGGAAAAAGTTATACCGTATATGCTAAAGGTCTTACAACAGGAACAGGAGAAACCGGCCTGGATGTAGGAACGCTTCAGCATAATTAATTACAATTTGTAAAAGAAAATCAGATCTGTGTTCCGGTAACTTTACAGCTTATCGGATAACACAGATCTTGCTTTTTGTAATAGCAGTTCGTGTAGTTGTAATACCTGAGGAATTACCATATGCCGATCGTCGTTCATAATAACGGCATCGCATAAACGCATTTTAATGTTTTCCTCTATTTGTTTGTTCATTCTGGCAATTACTTCCTCTCTGGATATTCCGTCGCGGTGCATGGTTCTTTTAATGCGCAGTGCGGCAGGGGCATATACCCCAATAATAAAATCCAGTTTGTTTTGGGAACCCGATTCAAAAATCAGTGCGGCTTCTTTCAAAGTATAGGGTGATTGCTGAGCCTCAGCCCAGGATTCAGCGTCAGCAATGGTCTGCGGATGGATAAGGGCATTTAGCTTACTGAGTTTCTCCTCATTATTAAATACCTGTAAAGCCAGGTACTTTCTATCGAGCATTCCGTTTTTATAAGCCTCTTCACCAAATTCCCTGATAATTCCTTTCCGTATTACGGGGTCGGTATTCATTAACTGTTTGGCTGCTTCATCGGCATAATATACCGGAATACCCAATACTTCAAATATCCGGGCAACCGTTGATTTACCCGAGCCTATTCCTCCCGTAATACCTACTTTAAACATGAACGGCAATTGTTTATGAATGCCAAGGTATAAAAAAACCGGATCATTGCTGATCCGGTGGCAATAGTTCATTTTATCATTATGCTTTCGGCGCAGTTTCTTTATTCAGCTGCTTGCTCCATTCCATGGAGATGGCAGATTTTTCAACCTTGATGAAACTGCCCGGGCTGATTTGAAGTTCGATAGTATTGTCTTCGTTTACCTTGTTCACAACTCCATGTATTCCGGCTATGGTAACAATTTTGTCGCCTTTCTGAAGGTTTTCCTGAAATTTTTTGGCTTCCTTAGCCTTTTTGGCCTGCGGCCTGATCATAAATAACCAGAATACCAGGATCATGGCGCCGAGTAATAATAATTGCGCAGTGGCTCCACTTCCGGATGCTGCCTGTAATAGAATGGTTGAAATTGTCATTATGCTTGTTTTATAGTTTGTTTACTGTTTACTGAAAATTGTCTTTTGCGGGATTTACATCCACACTGAAACTGAGTTTATGTAGGGTAGAAGGTTCTGTATTTGCCCTTACCAGGATTTCTTTGTACTGCAATCCTGCTCTTCCCCTGCTGTCGAATGCTCCTGTAATGGTTCCTTCAGCTCCGGGTGCAATTGGCTGTTTGGGGTATTCTGCAACAGTACATCCGCAGCCGGGTTCTACAGATTGAATTACAAGCGGGTGTTCTCCTACATTTTTAAATTTATAAGCGATTTGAATCTGTTGGCCTTCATTAATCCGTCCAAGATTCTTGGCCGAATCAATCCATTCAATTTTTGTCAGTTTTCCGGGGGCTTCTGCCACGGAAGGTGACTGAGGCTCCTGTCCGCTGCTGTTGCAGGCAGCTATGGCCAATCCCAGTGATAGTACGATGAATAGCTTTTTCATGATTTTGGGTTTATGCAAAAATAACAAACTCAAAAAACTGACCTATTTAAAGTTAATTTTATGCATTTTATTGCTGCTCAGCAGGTCTTTGTGGATATTATCCAGAATGCCGTTGATAAATTGCCCGCTTTGCTGGGTAGAATATTCTTTGGCAATATCGATGTATTCGTTAATCGTAACCTTTGGCGGAATGGTTTCGAAAAAAAGAAATTCGCATACCCCCAGTCGCATGAGCAGCATGTCAAGTATAGCTATTCTTTCGGGGTCCCAGTTTTTCAGTTTGGGCTTTATCAGTTCCAGCGCCTGCTCTTCCCTGCTGATGGCTGTTAGCAAAAGGTCGGTGGCAAATTTTCTTTTTTCCGCACTTACAAACGGGCTTAAGGTAACCGATTGTGGTTTTGCTATAAAGTTGCTAACCAATTGGATTACCATGCTGCCGTCGTCGTCCCAGTTGGGAAAATTTTCCTCCAGGAAGGCAATATAAAGTTCGTTGGGCAGCATTATATTATCCAGAATGAATTCCAGGATTTCCTTTTCGGATTTTTTATCTCTGCCTTCAACAGCAAGGTATTCCTTATACTCGGGAGTAATAATTAATTCGTGGTAAAGTTTCTTGATGATTTCCTGATCCTCCAGCACGTCTACTTTGGAAGATCTCAAAGCCGGCTGATAGGGTTCGTATTCCAGCATTTTCCAAAGCCGGCTGTTACCGGCGAGCTTGGTATTCACATTCAGGTCTTCTTCTGTAGGTAAATGTTTGGACGCTCTGTTTTTGGCGTCTATTTCCACATATTGGGCTATTTGGGTAAGGCTGTGAACCAGATAAAGAAATAAGTCCCTGGTTTGGTCGAATTGCTTTAATAATATCTTTACCGGATCCGGTTTCTTGTCTTCAAAATCCAGGTTTTCAATAGAATACAAAGTCTGCATCACTTTTACCCGGATATTTCTTCTGCTGATCATTTACAATGAGCTGTTTAGGTGCGCAAAGCTAAAGGTTTTGCATCGTGGGACAAAATCAATTAACACTATATTTTGGAATGCGCTGAAATTTTGACACGGGTAGACTAAACTGCCCGATGGGATTTGCCATAAATGCCATCCCGACTGAAAAATTGACTTTTTCGCTGCTTTGGTACAAATTTCGTATAGCTTTGCCTGCCTAATCGGCGGATTATTCATTATTCATTAAAATAATAAATTATTACAATTATGGCTTCTAAGTTAAAAGTTACCCCATTGCATGACCGGGTAATTATCAGACCGGCTAAAGCTGAAGAAAAGACTGCCGGAGGAATCATCATTCCTGATACGGCAAAAGAGAAACCCCAACGTGGTGTAGTGGTGGCAGCAGGCCCCGGTAAGAAAGACGAGCCTGTAACTGTAAAAGAAGGCGATACAGTTTTATACGGTAAATACGCCGGAACCGAAATTCAAATCGACGGAGAAGATCTGCTGATCATGAGGGAAAATGACATTCTGGCTATTGTATAATCTGAATTTCACCTTTCACATCATTTACAAAAAAATCAAATTTTAAAATATGGCTAAACAGTTGTTTTTTGACATTGACGCTCGCAATAAAATGAAGAGGGGGGTCGATGCTTTAGCGAATGCCGTTAAAGTAACCCTTGGTCCAAAAGGACGTAATGTAGTAATTGAAAAGAAATTCGGTGCTCCTTCTGTTACCAAAGACGGAGTTACTGTTGCTAAAGAAATAGAACTGGAAGACCCCATTGAAAACATGGGTGCCCAAATGGTGAAAGAAGTGGCTTCAAAAACCGCTGACATCGCCGGTGACGGTACTACCACTGCCACTGTCCTTGCTCAGGCCCTGATTTCAGAAGGTCTGAAAAACGTGGCTGCCGGAGCCAACCCCATGGATCTGAAAAGAGGTATCGACAAAGCTGTTCAGGCCATAGTGGAAAACCTGAAATCCCAGTCTCAGACTGTTGGTAGCGACAGTGCCAAAATTGAACAAGTGGCCAGCATTTCTGCCAACAACGATAATACCATCGGTAAACTGATTTCTGAGGCTTTTGCCAAAGTGGGTAAAGAAGGTGTTATTACTGTGGAAGAAGCTAAAGGTACCGAAACTACTGTGGAAGTAGTGGAAGGTATGCAATTCGACAGAGGATATATTTCTCCTTATTTCGTTACCAACAGCGAAAAAATGGAGGCTGAGCTTCAGAACCCTTACATCATGATCTATGACAAGAAGATCAGCTCCATGAAGGATATTCTGCATATCCTAGAGAAAGTTGCTCAAAGCGGCCGTCCTCTGCTGATTATTGCTGAAGATCTCGAAGGAGAAGCTCTCGCTACTCTGGTAGTGAACAAACTGCGCGGTACTCTGAAAGTTGCTGCTGTTAAAGCTCCTGGATTCGGCGACAGAAGGAAAGAAATGCTTCAGGATATTGCCATCCTTACCAAAGGTACCGTTATCTCTGAAGAACAAGGTTACAAACTGGAAAATGCCGACCTCAGCTACCTGGGTTCAGCTACTTCAGTAACTATTGATAAAGACAATACAACTATCGTAGGCGGTGCCGGTGATAAAGAAGCCATCCAGGCCAGAATCAACCAAATCAAGGCTCAGATGGAAACTACCACTTCCGAATACGATAAAGAAAAACTTCAGGAACGCCTTGCTAAACTGGCCGGTGGTGTAGCCGTTCTTTATGTAGGTGCTGCTACTGAAGTTGAAATGAAGGAGAAAAAAGACCGCGTGGATGATGCCCTGCATGCTACCCGCGCTGCTGTTGAAGAAGGTATCGTTCCAGGTGGTGGTGTAGCTTATATCAGAGCTATTGCTGCGCTCGATAACCTGAAAGGTGCCAACGAAGACGAAAATACAGGTATCCAGATCGTTAAACGCGCTGTGGAAGAACCTCTTCGTCAGATTGTTGCCAACAGCGGAATGGAAGGTAGCATCGTGGTTCAAAAGGTTAAAGAAGGTAAAGGCGATTACGGATTCAACGCCCGCACCGAAGTGTACGAAAACCTTTTCGCCGCCGGTGTTATCGATCCTACCAAAGTTTCCCGCATCGCACTTGAAAACGCAGCTTCTATCGCAGGTATGCTTCTGACCACTGAATGTGTGATTTCAGACAAACCTAAGAAAGAAGAGCCAGCTATGCCTGGTGCTCCGGGAATGGGCGGAATGGATTATTAATAAATCTGTTTACTCAGTATATAAAAGGCCGCAACCAAGCGGCCTTTTTTTATTACCAATAATTTCCCAATATTTCACCATTAACCTCTTAACATTTAGTATTTATCAATTATTTTTGTTGTATGACACAAGAGCAATTAAAAGATATGAGGGACCGCGTTTCTGTCCTGAGGAGGTATCTTTGACGTCGATAACAAAAAACTCAAGATAGAACAGGAAAAACAACTTTCCCTCTCTCCCGGTTTCTGGGACGATAACAAAAGGGCTACTGAAATCCTGAAAAATATTAAGGTAAACGAATACTGGGTACAGCTATATGAAAAGCTGAACTCGGCAGTGGAAGATTTTGCCGTCATCTTCGACTTCTGGAAAGAAAATGAGGCTACCGAGGAAGAAACCCGCGAAGCCTATAAGCATGCTCAGGCAATGCTGGAAGATGCCGAATTTAAAAGCACCCTGAACAAACCGGAAGACGAACTGCCTGCCATTATGCAAATTAATTCCGGGGCGGGTGGTACGGAAAGCCAGGACTGGGCAGAAATGCTTGCCCGCATGTACAGAATGTACGGTGAAAAGCACGACTGGAAAGTTACTGAGCTCGACTGGCAGGATGGAGATGGAGCCGGCATTAAAAGTGCTACCCTGCAGTTCGATGGTCCTTTTGCCTACGGATTCCTGAAAGCTGAAAGCGGGGTTCACCGGTTGGTAAGGATTTCACCTTTCGACAGCAATGCACGCAGGCATACTTCTTTTGCTTCCGTTTTTGTTTATCCTCTGGTAGACGACAGCATTGAAATTGATATCAACCCATCCGATCTGGAGTGGGCATTTTTCAGAAGCGGTGGTGCAGGTGGCCAGAACGTTAACAAGGTGGAAACTGCCGTAAGGCTTACCCACAAACCCTCCGGTATAGTAGTGGAATGTCAGCAAGCCCGAACTCAGGGAGAAAACAGGGAAAAGGCCATGCTGATGCTGAAAAGCCGCTTGTATGAAGAAGAACTGCGCAAACGGGAAGAGCTGAAAAACCAGGCCAATTCCAGCAAGAAAAAAATCGAATGGGGGTCTCAAATCCGTTCCTATGTATTTCATCCGTATAAAATGATTAAAGATCACCGCACCGATTATGAAGTGGGGAATGTGCAGCCGGTGATGGACGGAGAACTGGACGGATTCATAAAGGCTTACCTGATGATGGATAAAACCCAAACTGAAAACTGATTGTAAACCGGGTTATTTTAACCAATAAATACTTTAAAACATGAGTTTAGGTTATTTCGACTACCCATTGCCGGCAAATGAACCGGTATTGTCTTATGCTCCCGGATCTGCCGAAAGAAAGGCTTTGAAGGCAGCACTTGCCGAATTAAAGCAAAGAGAGGAAGACGTTCCCATGTATATAGGAGGGGAGGAAGTCAGAACCGGAAAAAAGGTTGCCATGCATCCCCCTCATGAAATCAAACACACCCTGGGATATTATCATGCAGGAGATCAATCGCATGTGGAGAAAGCCATTGAGGCCGCCCTTAAAGCTAAGGCATCATGGGAAAGCATGTCCTGGGAAAACAGGGCTGCTATTTTCCTGAAAGCAGCCGACCTGATTGCTACCAAGTACAGGGCTAAGATGAATGCCGCTACCATGCTGGCACAAAGTAAAACAGCTTTCCAGGCAGAAATTGACAGTGCCTGCGAGTTCATCGACTTTTTAAGATTCAATGTGCATTTCCTTTCTGAAATTTATAAACAACAACCCATTAGCTCACCGGGCATGCACAACCGAATGGAATACCGCCCGTTGGAAGGGTTTGTGCTTGCGGTAACCCCTTTTAACTTTACTGCTATTAGTGGCAACCTTCCTACTTCTGCCGCCATGTGCGGAAACGTGGTAGTATGGAAACCTGCCAATACCCAGATTTATTCAGCCAACATGCTGATGAAAGTATTGAAAGAAGCAGGCCTTCCTGATGGAGTAATAAACCTGATATATGTTGATGGTCCAACATTGGGTGATGTTTGCTTTAAACACCGCGATTTCGCAGGAGTGCATTTCACCGGGTCTACTGCTGTGTTCAACAACATGTGGAAGACTATTGGAGAAAATATCGGCAACTACCGCAGCTATCCGAGAATTGTGGGAGAAACAGGGGGGAAAGACTTTGTAATCGCTCATAAATCTGCAGATGTGCCTGCACTGGTAACCGCTCTTATAAGAGGAGCTTTTGAATTTCAGGGGCAAAAATGTTCTGCAGCTTCACGAGCTTACATTCCTTCCAATATGGCAGAAGAAGTAAAAGCCTCCCTGATTGAGCAGGTGAAAACCATCAAAATGGGGTCTGTGGAAGATTTTGAAAACTTCATGTCGGCAGTTATTGATGAGAAGAGCTTTGATAAAATCAAATCCTATATCGATAAGGTAGATGGAAAGTCCGCCAAAATTCTGGTAGGAGGCAAGTGCGACAAATCTGAAGGTTATTTTATTGAGCCTACCATTATTGAAGCATCAGATCCGTCTTACATCACCATGTGCGAAGAGATTTTCGGCCCCGTACTTACCTTGTTCGTATATCCGGAAGACGAATTCGAAAAAGCACTTGAGCTGGTAGATGCCACTTCTCCCTATGCCCTTACAGGTTCAATATTTGCGCAAGACAGGCAAGCCGTGGAACTGGCCACAAACCGCCTGAGAAATGCTGCAGGAAACTTCTATATTAATGATAAGCCTACCGGGGCTGTGGTAGGGCAGCAACCATTCGGTGGAGCCAGGGCCTCCGGAACCAATGATAAAGCCGGGTCTATCCTAAACCTGTACCGCTGGTTAAGTGCCCGTACCATTAAGGAAACCTATAACCCTCCCGTGGATTACAGGTATCCGTTTATGGAAAAAGAGTAATGGGTTTTGACTCATATCATGAAAAGGCTGCCATCCATTTTGGGTTGCAGCCTTTCCTTTTGCAATTATTTTATTGCGTACATCAAATAATATTTTTTCAATCCTGCCGATTATTCTAATTTCATGTTAAAATTCGGAACAATATTATTAACCAGTAAAGAGAATCTTATGAATGTGAAGTTTAAAACACTGCTTTTCATGGCCGTAATGGCAATACTTCCTTTTGCCGGACTTAAGGCCTCAGTAGCTCCGCTTTCAGCTTCCAACGGTAAGGCTAATATAACAGCCAACCTGCCGGGTGGACATCAGCTGACCCTCGAAGAGTTTTTAAGTCTTACTCCTGCCAAATACAAGGAAATGACAGGTAAGAAACTTGGAATTAAAAAATCAGTTGAATTAAAGCTCGCCCAGAAATTCGTCAAAAAGCAAATGAAGAAAGGAGCGGCTGATATTTCTCAGGGTTTGTATATTGTTCTGGCAATCCTCGGATTTGGCTGGCTGGCTATGGGTATCCTCGACGACTGGCAAGGCAGCGACTGGATTATTTCCCTGGTACTGTATATCCTGTTCTACATTCCGGGGTTAATCTTCTCTTTGATTAAGATGAGCAAATACTATTAATAGTCGGACTTCGACAGTAAGCCGGATCTCCCGATCCGGCTTTTTTTATCTTTATGGCAACTAATTTGTGGGGGAGGTAATATTGTTAAGTACTCAAATATTATCAAAAAGTGGTTGACAACGCCCCTGAATCTCTATTACATATTTCCTTTCTGCCCGGCATTACCTCATTCAATAATACCTCTATCTCTGTTTTTTGAGCCACGAAAACCGGTTGAGCGTTATCAAAGTCTTAAATGGGTTTATTTTAAATGGGAGTGAAAATGGGTATTACAAGTATTCAGGAATTGGCCTTGCCGCTTAATTCCGGTTTTATTTTGCTTAAAACAAATAATTAATTTTTACGGCGTTTATGCAACACCGTATTGAAGGTACCTGTTTTATAAACATCCTGATGAACATGAAAAGGTTTTGAATATTCGGCTAATGGTGGGGGAGCGTAGTAGGAGGCAAAATGCTAATTCCTCGGGTTCGTTTGGATTGGATTGGTGTGAATGGGTTATAACCCGGGAAAAATTCATGAACCTGATGAGGAGAAAAAGCCAAAGCTGCTGAGGGGATGGTTAAGATTCGAACCCGCCTGGGATGCCGGTGTGGATACGCCGTATCTGATGAATTTCAACCCACTTCCTGTACTTTTTTTCTGAAAAAAGTTTCCTTGAGCATACTTTTTTCCCTTTGCCTCCGTTTCCATATCGGTAAACAAGGCAGATTTCCGAAGCATGCCGGTAATGTTGCTGTTATATTCAAAGGGTTTTCTTGATGGTTGCATTCATCAATAGTAAACTCCTTTTATATAATAAGGTTTATCTGGTTTTTCCATTATCCTAAACTTTGAACTTTAATTATTTAAAGCATGAAAAAACTAATCTTATTCTTCGCATTTGCCGTAACAGCCGTTACTTTAAATGCACAGACAAAAGCCATTAAACTGAATCCGCTTTCATTATTTGTGGCTACCGGAAACGTTGCCTTCGAAACAAAAGTAAGTGAAAACACGTCTTTTCAATTGGGTGGTTTTTACAGTGGTTTCAAAACCGGAGATTTTAAATATGCCGGATGGGGTTTAACTCCTGAATACCGCATTTATTTTGCCGGAGATAAGCAGGCATTAAACGGCGTTTATGCAGGACCGTTTGCCCGCTATCAGAATTACAGTATCAAAGACAAATCCACCGATGACAAAGCTTCCTTCTCATCTATTGGAGGTGGTGCCGTAATAGGATGGCAAAAGGCTTATTCAAGCGGTTTTGTTCTTGACCTTTTTGTAGGACCTGCATTTTACAGTGGTAAATTCAAAGATTCGTCCGACGAAGATGATTTTGATCTTTCTTTCGGAATGGATGGTTTCGCAATGAGAGTCGGATTGACTATCGGATTTTCGTTTTAGAACTCACCATAATTGAACTAAGTGCTGAAAAGGGTCCTTCGGGACCCTTTTCAATTTACGACATACGATATACGACATACGATTTAATTCATAATTCTTTTTCAATTGTCATCCTGAGCGCAGCGGTTGTCATCCTGAGCACAGCGAATGGATACGCGTTAGATTTTTTATGAATCGGAGAATTAAGTATTTGCCAATTACCAATCAAAACGTTATTAAAAGAAAGAATTTTCAATTTTTTACCTTTAATTTTTAACTGCCCCCTCCTTAATGCATTATTTATTTTTTCGTATGAACCAATAAAGAAGGAAATTTGCTTTAATTTTATTAAAAAAAATAGTTTGAAGACGGTTTTAAACGGACAGCAGATTGCGATTATTATAAAGAGGCTTGCCCATCAGATTCTTGAGCAGCATAAAGACCTGGAAAATACGGTAATCATTGGCATTCAGCCCAGGGGAATATTTGTGTCGGACAGGATTATGGAAGAGATCAGGCAAATGGTGCCCGGGGAAAAAATAGATTATGGAAAACTGGATATCACTTTTTACAGAGATGATTTCCGCGATGAACTGCATGTTCCCAATCATACCGATATAAGTTTTAGCATAGAAAACAAACATGTCATTCTTATAGATGATGTTTTATATACCGGCCGTACCATCAGAGCAGCGCTTGATGCTTTGCTGGACTTCGGAAGGCCTTCAAGAGTTGAGCTTTGTGTTTTGATTGACCGTAAATTTAACCGTGAACTTCCCATTCAGCCCGATTATGTAGGGAAATCCATTGATACCATTGTATCACAGAAAGTGAAAGTTTTCTGGAAGTCGAGAGATGAGCGCGACGAAGTGATTCTCACCGAACAATAGAGGAAAATTTTTTAAAAAAATTCCTGAAATCTTTTCCTCAGAATCCCATAGCTTTGTCACCTGAAATGCAACTTTCAGTAAAACATTTATTAGGCATCAGGGAGCTTCTCCCGGGCGACATTCAGACAATACTTGATACGGCTCAGCAGTTTAAAGAAGTTTTACAAAGGCCTATCAAAAAAGTTCCTTCATTAAGAGACGTTACCATAGTCAATCTTTTTTACGAAAATTCTACCCGCACCAGGATATCTTTTGAACTTGCCGAAAAAAGGCTAAGTGCAGATACCATAAATTTCACAGCAGGCAATTCGTCGGTAAAAAAAGGAGAAACTTTACTGGATACAGTAAATAATATCCTTTCAATGAAAGTGGATATGGTGGTGATGCGTCATAGTGCAAGCGGGGCGCCACATTTTCTGGCTAAACATATTCCTGCTCCCATCATCAATGCCGGCGACGGTATAAATGAACACCCCACCCAGGCTTTACTGGATGCATTTTCCATCAGGGAAAAATTCGGTACGTTGGAAGGCAGAAAAGTTGCCATTATTGGAGATATCATGCACTCAAGGGTGGCCCTCAGCAATATCTTTTTGCTGAAGAAAATGGGAGCGGAAGTGATGGTTTCAGGCCCCCCAACACTTATTCCTAAATATATCCAGGAAAGTTTCGGGGTACATGTAGAGTACAACTTGAAAAAAGCCCTCCAATGGTGCGATGTTGCCAACGTACTAAGAATACAACTGGAAAGGCAGAATCAGGTATTGTTTTCCTCTCTGAGGGAATATAACCTGGCTTACGGGGTAAGCAGAAAACTGCTGGAATCTCTCGGAAAAGAAATCACCATTATGCACCCCGGTCCCATTAACAGGGGTGTGGAATTAGACAGTGATGTGGCTGATTCCGGTCAATCCATCATCCTTCAGCAGGTGGAAAACGGAGTAGCGGTGAGAATGGCAGTGCTTTATTTACTGGCCGGAAGGAAAGAAGGTAATTAATTAGGCACATTCAAATATTTAAACTCTGCATTAAGGTAAAAAGTTGTTCCTTCTTTAGGGTGAACTACTCCTTGAATTATGCTTATTTTTATTTGAAATTTAATGGAAAAAGGAATCGCATATCTATCCCAATTTTTAATTTTTAATTTTTAATTCCCAAAGATGAGCCTCCGCATAGCTTTATTTCCAGGAACATTTGACCCGGTAACGGTTGGACATATAGATGTAATCGATAGGGCACTACCATTGTTTGATAAACTATTTATCGGTATTGGTAAAAATGCCAATAAAGAGCCCATGTTCTCTGTTGAGCAAAGGCTGGAATGGCTGAATCATTTGTATGGACACAATCCCAAAGTGGAGACGGTTGTATACGAAGGGTTAACGGTTGATTGCTGTAAAAAGGTAGATGCAAAATTTATAGTGAGAGGAATCAGGTATGTGAACGACTTTGAATATGAAAAAGCTATTGCAGACATGAACCGCTCGCTTGATCATGATATTGAAACTGTTTTCTTGACCTGCCTGCCACAATATACTTCGGTAGCTTCCACACTGGTAAGGGATGTGATTCGCCATGGAGGTGATGCAGCCCGTTTTTTACCCGAAGTTGTATATTCATCACTGAAGAAACTTAAACTCCAATAATGATCTGGTTTAATGGAATCCCTGAAATTGCGCGGTTGAACGAAAGAGGAATGAATACAATGGGCGAATTCCTGGAAATTGAATTTATTGAATCCGGCTCCGATTATCTTATGGCCAAAATGCCTGTTACTGACCGCACCAGGCAACCTTACGGCATCCTTCACGGCGGTGCTTCATGCGTTCTTGCCGAAACTGTAGGTTCTATTGCTTCTGCCTGCGTAATCAATCCCTCAGAATATTTTTGTGTGGGACAGGAGATTAGTGCCAGCCACCTGCGTCCGGTGAGTAAAGGGTATATTTTTGCTAAAGCTCAAGCGGTGCATATCGGGCGGACTTCCCATGTTTGGGATATCAGGATTACCAATGAAGAAGGAAAAGCAGTATGCATTTCCAGGCTCACTGTGGCTGTAAGAAGCAAAAACAACCAATGAAAGGCATATCTTTAAGCATGCTTGAATGGCAGTTATTCCGCCTCAGGAAGCAGTTTTTTTACCACATCCACGATATTCGGATAGGTTTGCCTGAGGTATTCCTCTAACGCATCGCGTTTCACCCAGTGGATATCGTGAATATCCTCCTCTGTCTGAGGGCGGACATTTTGTTCCGAAGAAGCATACATCAGGTACCAGGTGGTTTTCTTAAGAATATGCTTGCCGAATTCATCATAACTATGGTAGGTTTCGGTATATTTATCAGAAACCTCTTCCACTTTAATACCGGTTTCTTCTTCAACCTCTCTTACAGCACATTCCCGGATGTCTTCCCCTTCATCCTGCTTCCCTTTGGGAAGGTCCCAGCAGCCCCTGCGGTAGATGAACAAAACTTCGTTATTTTCATTTACTACCAATCCACCTGCGGCCGGTACATGCGTAAATTTTTTAAAGAAGGCTTTTTTAAGTTCTTTCGGATTTTCATGTAACAAGATTCCTGCGTGGATGTTTTCCTTTTGCATTTCATGAATCATACTTTGAATGGCATGGGTAGAGAGCTCGTCTATCAGCACGGTATCATCATGGTGATAATATTCCTCCATATCCGGGTAAATCTTATCAGACAGAAAAAGGGGTTTATTGTTGAAGTAAATTTTTATGTACATAACCAGTTGAATAAGATTAATTTTGCGGCATGACAAATGAAACAGCCGTAGCGGAAAAGCTGCTACAAATTAATGCAATAAAACTGAATCCCCACGAGCCCTATACATGGGCATCCGGCTGGAAAAGCCCTATTTATTGTGATAACAGAAAAATCCTTTCTTATCCATACATAAGGGATTTTATCAAATCTGAGCTGTGTAATGTGGTGTTTGAGCAGTTCCCCGATGCAGATATGGTTGCCGGGGTGGCCACTGCAGGTATTTCCTGGGGCGCCATGGTTGCCGATCAGTTGAAACTGCCGTTTATTTACGTACGCCCGAAAGCAAAGGAACACGGCCTGGGTAACCAGATAGAAGGAGATATCTCTCAGGGTAAACGGGTGGTTGTTATAGAAGATCTGATTTCTACCGGGATGAGCAGCCTGAAAGTGGTAGATGTTCTGAAAAATTCCGGTGTGGAAATAGAAGGTATGGTATCTATTTTCAATTACGGATTTCCTCAGGCAGTACAAGCCTTTCAGGAGAAATCTGTAACCTGGAAATCCCTCACCAACTATCCAGTATTACTGCAACTGGCCAAAGAAAAGGGGATAATAGACAGTTCCAGGGAGGAAATTTTGTTAAAATGGCAGGAAAATCCTTCTGAATGGACAGGGAATTGATTATTTTTAGTATACCAATGAAAAGAGCTATGAAAAAATTCCTTTTTCTTGCCATCGCCATAATGGGCTTTGCCTTTACCGGTAACAGCCAGGCTCAAAAGAAAATTGAAACCATTACTATTTCCACGCCTACAGTACAGTGCGAAATGTGTAAAGACAGGATAGAAAATTACCTTAAGCGAGAAACCGGTATTCAGAAAGTAACGGTGGATTATCGGAATAAAAAGACCAAGGTGACATATTATACCGATCGAACCAATCCGAATTATATTCGTACGGCAATAGCCAACCTGGGTTATGATGCTGATGACGAAACCAAAAATGAAGAATCTTACAAAAAACTTCCGGAATGTTGTAAGAAACCTGAAGACAGAAAATAACTTTAAATATTCAAAAAAAGCCCGTCTAAACAGACGGGCTTTTTTTGGGAAAAGCTTCTTTGAGGGTTAAATCCAGTAAAAAAATGACAGGAAAAAGGGTGATATTACATCCGGTTAAAATATGTCGCCCATGTGGTTGTTTTCATTTTTTTAAAGTAAATCATGCAATAAAATAAAAATCTAAAAAAAAATAATTTGTCCTGGTTAAAGCATTAATTATACAAACTGACTCACTTCTACCCCCGGCTTAATCCCATTGGATTTTCAGCTTTTCGTTCACATTTACCACTTCTGAAATATTCCGCTTAACAAAAATTCCTCCTTTTCCCAATTTGGTACTTCCTTCAAGCTTCAATTTATTTTCTTTTTGGCCAAGAGAAAGGAGTGACGAAAATGCTCCGGAAGGGCTCAAATCTAACTTTACGGGAAGCAAAAAACTATCCCTTGAGGGAAGATGCAGATCGGCAACCTGCCCGGCTTTACCCAGGAATACGTCGTTCAGGTACACATCCAAATCCATCTCCTTCATTTGAAATTTTCCTTTGTTAGGATTGTAAAAATCCAGGTCAAGACCGAGTGAAATATTGGACAAGTCCATTTTATATACATGAATTTCCCTTACTCCGGCAAATTGTAAATCTGCCGGATTGGCACATCCACTGATTAGCACTACCATCAGCAGGGCGGGGGAGAGCCTCTTAGCCATGTTGATTGATTTTGATGTGAAAGTACGGAAAAACTTTTTTAAGGCCTAAAAACAGTTTTTACCGTATGCCAAACTCTTGCTAATTTTATTGGAATTCTGTGCGTGGAACATTAGCCACCTGCTCAGATCATTAGGATAATAAATTTAGCAATTATTAAAGGACATAAAAATTTGGTAAACAATAAATAAATTACTTTAATTAAAAATTTAATTAAATTAAAACCTCCTGAAAAATTTGAATAACAGCCATTCTTAAGCTTAGATCAAAACTTCAGGAAAAATTTGTAAAATGAAAACATTAATAGTTGAAATACAGTATTTTGCCCCAGTTGATTTATATTTCGCTTTAATTAATTCAAAGTATTGTAGTTTTGAGCAATATGAGACATGGCAAAAAATGAGTTTCAGAAACAGGTGTATGGTGGCAGGGGCGGGAGGTCCGATTGAATTGAGTATTCCGGTGGAAAATGGAAGGGAGCAGAGAGCAATGATAAAAGATGTCAAAATTGCAGAAAGAGAAAACTGGAGAGTAAGGCACTGGAGGACGATTGAATCTTGTTACAACAAATCCCCCTGGTTTGAATTTCACCGCGACGGCCTGGAAAATTTGTATGCCCGGCCGGAAAAATTTCTTTTCGACTGGAACCTTAAATGTTTTGAATGGGTGATGTCGAGGTTAAAAATTTCTACTCCTTTCGGCTTTACTGAAGAGTACCAAAAGGAATATCCGGAAAAAGAATTCCTGGACCTGAGGAATAAAATTACCCCCAAAACAATTCGCTTGGCCAATAAGCCTTTCCCGAAATGGGAAGGGAAGTATATTCAGGTTTTTGAAAACAAAACAGGATTTATACCCCATCTTTCTGTTTTGGACTTTCTTTTTTGCGAGGGAAACTCCGGGGAGCTAATGCAAAAAAATTAACCGGGAGCTTATATTGAAAAAAAATAAAATATGTAATTTTCAGGACGATGGTTCAAAATTTTCCTGTTTAAACCGATAAAAAGGTCAATAAATTAGAAATGGGATTTTAAAGTAAAGATCCGCTATAGGAAGGAGAATTTTGGAGGCATCTCTCCACCGGGTTAATTAAAAGGTATTAACAGCATTTGCCAAAAAAATGGCTTCCCGCAAAGTGGAAGCCATTTTTCTGCATTCGTTCTTCTTAACTGCTGCTGTTAAATTTCTACAGTTCTGGCCTTATTTATAACCTCCTGTTGGGAAGCTTCTTTTAATTGTTGCTGCTGAAGCTGCAAATTTTGTTTTATGGCATGAAGTGTCTGCATTTTATATTCAGCATAAACCTTTTCCGCTTCCTTAATAATGGCTGCTCTTTGAGCGTTTAACCCGGCTATTTTTTCGTTCAGCAGGGCAATGGATTCGCTGACTCTTTTATCGATTTCCTCAGCATCGAAAAATTTAAGCTCGCTTAACTCCTTTGTCTTGTTTATAATGGTCTCTATAGCTTCTGCAACACCAGCTTCAAATTTTTCGAAAGGAAGGGTGTCGGCAAGGGTATTGGCATTAAAACTCAAAGCATTTTTAGGAATAAAAATCTCTCCCGGAATCTGACCTGTTGCGGTAATTTTATCGGTTTCCTCCTCCGGTGCTGCTAATGAAAATTCAATTTTATTAGGTTTCCCTACTAAAATGATTTGGCCGGTTACTGTTGTATATTCTTCAGAGAAGCTACCTACGCCTTCATCTTCTCCCTGGCCAATTCTTTCAATGTTAATAATTTCAATTTTTCTTTGTCCCTTTTCCCCATTCCCGTGAGAAACGGAAGACAGGGCTATTTTGATAAGTTTGTGTGGATTTTCATCATTATTGGATTGTGCAATTGCAGCGGTAGTTTGCCTGAAAGGAATTTCCCGGTCTGGAGAAGCCGGGATATTTTCCCGAAGCTGCTTTTTCAGGGCGGGATTAAAAAATTCGATTGTATAATTAGGGATGGATATCAGCCTTGAAGTATGAACCTGATTTCCTGCGTGTATGGCAAAAAGTGCTATCAACAGCAGGGAGGCCATTCCCCAGAAAACGCCGGGAATGGACACCTGGGTTTTGTCCTCTCCCGATAAAATTCTTTTGATTCTCTGAAGCAGGTACCCCTTTCCCGTAGCTGCTATTGCCAGGAGGGGAGCATTTTCCCTGCGTAATTTCTCCAGTTCAAATAATGCAGTGGCGTAGGTCTGAGGGGCATATCTGTACTGTAAAACCGCATCATCACAGCAATTTTCCCGCTCGGTTCGTATGGCCTGGCAAATTAAAAAGGCAAAAGGATTGAAGTAAAGGAATATGGTTGAAAAATTTACCAGAATATTGATCAGGTAATCGTTACGCTTAATATGAAATAATTCGTGTAATAAAATGGTTTCAGCCTGCTCGGGACTAAGATGATTCACCACCGAAACAGGAAGGAGTATGACCGGTTTGAAAAAACCAATGGTAATGGGTGTGTTAATGCCATCTGTAAGCGTAAGGGTGACTTTCTTCTTAATGCCAATATGGTGAGCAGCCTGCTGGGCAAATACCCGGAGGTCGACAGGAGCCTTATAACCTGATAAGTTGTGCAGGTTTCGGGTATTCCTGTACAGCCAGGTAAATCTGATCAGCATTCCGGCGGCAACTAAGAGGTAAACTCCGGAAATGAAGGGAAATATATTTTCTGAAAAAGAAGTTTTAAAGATCCGGGAATTGATGAGGAATTCTTCCAGGTAGCCGTAAGTGCCGGGTTTGGCCAATCGGGCAATAAGGCTCACCACAAAAGCCATAGAGCCTGCAGAAAGTGCCAATACAGCCAGGTTATGCTTTTGTTCTGCCGTAAGGGAAAATAACTTTACTACCAGAAAATACAGCATCCAGGCAATGCCCATTTGCCATATACTGTCTGCCAGTGACCATCCTAATGCCTGGAGGAAAGCAGATTGCTGGAGGGCTTCCATGAATTTACTTTTTAAGGTTATTGATCAGGCGCTCAATCTCCTCTAATTCTTCTTTGGTGGCCTTATGATTACCCAAAGCCTGTAATACCAGCTCGGTGGTAGAACCGCCAAACAGGGTGTTGATCATTCTGTTCAGCATATGCTTTTGGGTTTTGTCTTTCGTTACTGCAGCCTGGTAAATATGCGTTTTCACCGAATCGTCGCGATGAACCAACCCTTTTTCATGCATAATTTGCATCAGCTTAAGGGTGGTGGTATAACCCGCCTCTTTTGTTTTGGAAAGTTCTTCATGTACTTCCCTAACGCTGGCGGTACCTTTTTCCCAAAGTATACGCAATATCTCCAGTTCGCTTTCTGTAGGTTTGATATACTTTACAGAAGACATAGTTGAAGTTTGAAAACAAACTTACGATAGATTTCGTATAAAAACAACAAAAAATTTTTAAAGCTTGTCAGAGGGAATGGAAATAGCAAAGGCAGGCAAAATTTTTAATCATTCAGCTCCGTAGGGAAGTCCAAATAAAAAAGCCCGGGTGTAGAAACATCCGGACTTTTGGTATTTGGTATGATTAGTGTTCGTTTACGAAGATAACAGATTCCCCTGATACCTTATAGTGCGGGGGCCGTTATCCCGAAATTTTTTTATTCAGAAATTTCCAGGCTCACTGTATTTGCCAGTTTTGCCGGTTCAACGGCCATTTGCACGGTTTCAACTTTCTCTTCAACAGCTGCAGCAGCGGTATTGGTGCTGAACATAGAAGCAAGTGTAGGTGCAATTACCAGTGAAACGATAGACATGAGCTTAATCAGAATGTTCATAGACGGACCGGAAGTGTCTTTGAAAGGATCGCCTACAGTATCTCCGGTTACGGCAGCTTTGTGGGGATCGCTTCCTTTTTTGTAAATCTGTCCGTTGATTTCCACACCGCTTTCAAATGATTTCTTGGCATTATCCCATGCACCACCCGCGTTGTTCTGGAACATTCCCATCAGTACCCCCGATACGGTAGCACCTGCCAGGAAACCTCCTAGGGCTTCAGGTCCCATTAGGAATCCAATCAGCAGGGGAGCAACAATGGCAATGGCTCCCGGAAGCATCATTTTTTTGATGGAAGCTTCGGTAGAAATGGCCACGCATTTATCATATTCAGGTTTGCCGGTGCCTTCCATTATACCTTTAATGGTGCGGAACTGCCTTCTTACTTCTTCTACCATCGCCATAGCAGCTTGGCCAACCGCTCTGATGGCCAATGAAGAGAAGATAAATGGAATCATTCCCCCTACAAATAAGGCTGCAAGCACATCGGCTTTGTAAATGTTAATTCCGTCTATGCCGGAAACTCCCACAAAAGCAGCAAACAGAGCGAGGGCAGTAAGGGCGGCGGAAGCAATAGCAAATCCTTTACCGGTGGCAGCGGTAGTATTCCCTACGGCATCCAGTACGTCGGTTTTTTCCCTCACCTCTTTAGGAAGTTCGCTCATTTCGGCAATACCCCCTGCGTTATCGGCAATGGGGCCGAAAGCATCGATAGCCAGCTGCATGGCAGTGGTGGCCATCATACCGGCTGCGGCAATAGCCACACCGTATAAACCAGCGCAAAGGAAGGAACCGTAAATGCCGGCGGCCAGCACCAGGATAGGCAGGAAAGTACTTTCCATACCTACAGCAAGTCCTCCGATTACGTTGGTTGCATGTCCGGTAGCAGATTGTTTTACGATGCTGTCAACGGGTCTTTTACCCATTGCTGTATAATGTTCAGTAATAATACTCATTAATGCACCTACAGCAAGGCCCACTGCAATAGCACCCAGAACACCCCATTTGGTGAACTCCTGGTTCCTCAGAATCATGGTTTCAGGAAGCAGCCAGTATACCAATCCGGCACAAGCCAGGGCGGTAAGGATGATAGCTCCCCAGTTACCCATATTCAGTGCATTTTGTACCACCTTAGTATGGATTCCTGCTGAATCGCTGATTTTCACGAATAACGTACCGATGATAGAGAAGATGATTCCGATACCTGCAATCAGCATGGGCAGCAGGATGGGGGAAAGTCCTCCGATAGCATCATTGGCAATGGTTTCTTGTCCGAGTACCATGGTGGCCAGAACGGTAGCCACATAAGATCCGAACAGGTCGGCACCCATCCCGGCTACGTCACCCACGTTATCTCCCACGTTATCAGCAATGGTAGCGGGGTTTCTCGGGTCATCTTCAGGAATTCCTGCTTCTACTTTACCTACCAGGTCGGCACCCACGTCTGCAGCTTTGGTATAAATACCTCCACCCACACGGGCAAAAAGGGCAATGGATTCAGCACCCAGAGAGAAACCTGTGAGTACTTCTATTACGGTAATCATTTCAGAAGAGTTTACGCTGCTGCCTTCTGAAACGAAAATCATTTTAAATACTATGAACAATGCTCCCAGACCCAGTACAGCAAGACCTGCCACACCGTGACCCATTACGGAACCACCGGTGAAAGACACTTTAAGGGCTTTGCTCAGGCTGGTTTTGGCAGCTTCTGCAGTACGTACGTTGGCTCTGGTAGCCACTTTCATACCAATGTAACCTGCAAGCGCACTGAATACTGCGCCTATGATAAAGGCAAAGGCAATCAGCCAGTGAGAATGTTCATTGGAAGTGGAAAGAACTGCTAATAATAAGGAAACGATGATAACAAAATAAGTGAGGATCTTCCATTCAGCTTTGAGGAAGGCCATAGCTCCTTCTCCAATGTGATCGCTGATTTCCTTCATTTTTGCCGATCCAAACGGTTGTTTAGACACCCAGTTGAACTTCGAAAGGGTGTAAATCAACCCTATTATTCCCATAACAGGGACCAGATAAATCAGATAATCCATTTGTTTTTTCTTATTTAATTTAAGGTCGGCAAATATACTATTCGATTTACGATTTACGATGTGCGGTATGCGATTTTTTGCTAATTCAAACCGGGGATGGGGAAAAATTCTTTACCTGCCCATTCCAATACAGCGCACATAATCCTTTTGCCTCTGGTTTAGAAAATACATAACGCCGGAATAGTGTCCGGCGTTAAATCAGATTGTCCAATATTGGGAATGGTGTTGTTCAGGGAAATACCCTGATATTTTGAGTGCTAATTTTTAGTACTGTCTTTTTTCTGTAGTACATTTTTCAATACCCCTTTCGCTTTTTCCGCAGCATCCTTCTTCAAATCGTTTACAGGAGATTTGGTGGTATCTGTCTTTTTCAACAATTCTTCTTTCAGTTTTTCTGTAGCCTCATTCACGAGTTGTTTTTTTACTGCCTGAAGGGTATCGGTAATAACTGTTTTTATGCTGTCGGCTTTTTGTTGCGCAAACTCTTTTGCCTGTTCCTGCAAACTTTCGGTGATTCCTTTTCCGGTTTCTCTGGCATCAAGCTGAATATCAGGATTGTTAAGGTTACCCAGCATTTTCGCATGAACGTTTACATATTCTCCCTGCTGAATATTCAGACCTTTGGCAGAAGCCTGCGCCACCAGTCCGTTGATGACATTATTGGCTTCCGTTCCGAGCATCGAGCGGGGAATTTTAAGATTGATGCTGTAATCAAGGCTTTGATCTATACCGTGGAATCCGCCGATTTCCATTTCAATGTTTTGATGCTTAACGGTAAAAGGTTTCACATATACCTTACCGTTAGTGAATTCAAAATGTTGTCTGACATCTTTCAGTGTAAGATTGGCAAGTTCCTTGATTTTGAGCTTTTCACCCAGCTTTTCCAGCGGACCGAATTTTTCTAGGAATCCGTCTATCAGCAGTAGGGTACCTTCACCTGTTAAGGATTGTACCACAGGCATCATGCTTTCCCCCAGCTTACCGGATACCACAAACGAAGAATTGATTTTTCCTCCCAGCCATTTGCCAAGCGGCATTAGTTTTTGTACGGTATTGAAGGCATAAAAAGTCTTCTGTACATCCACATTTTGTACATTATAGGAGAATTTTATGTCGGGTTTGTTTTTATCGGTTTTGGTACTGTACAATCCGTTTATTGCCATCACACCATCCAGCGCATTGCCTTTCACATTTTCCAGTTTAACGGTTTCGTCGCTGATCAGTAAGTTGCCTTCCAGGTTGCTGATAATGAGGTCGTCGTATTTTACCTCGCCGGCTTTTGCAAATACTCCTATTTCGAGATTGGCCGGAACTATAAAAGGTTTGGCGTCGGCCGGTGCTTCCTGTACTTCTGCATCGCCTTCCGTGGTAGTAACTCCCATCCATTTGTTTACATCCACTTTATCTGCAATAACATTCAGATTTCCTCTAAGTGGGGTGTTCCTTACCATGTATTCTAGCAGATTGTTCAGCGTACCATTTGCCGTAAAGGATGTACCCAAATAATTTCCTTTGGCATTATTCAGAGTGATATTTTTCGGGTTAAAAGTTAACAGTAATTCATCAAGCACCACCGGATCCGGATAATCAACAGATTTGAATTTGAAATCTGCCAGCTTTATGGTTCCTTTGGCATCCACATTGCTAAGGTTTTGCTGCTGCATTTGGGATACAATTCCTTTAACGGCAACATCAGCATTCAGCAATCCTTTCAAGTCTGTTCCCTCATCCAATTTTACAATTTGTGAAAGATTGCCGAGGTTAACAGAACCCCGGGCGGCTGCATCCATAAAAATGGAACTCAGCGGTTGTTTTATCAATATCCTGAAGTCAAATGGATCGTTACCCATGCGGAAATGACCCGATGAAAGGTCGATAACGGTATGGTCCATTATCCCGTCGGGATTGTCAACCAGCAGGTTTAAGCTGATATCCTTCATCTGGGCAGGAAGATCGGGGTATTGGAAGTAAGCATTGTCTACTCCGAGGTTCAGTCTGAAAGCAGGCATTCTCTGATCATCCATTTCACCCTTTACAAATCCTTCAAATTTGGCATTTCCGCCTGTTTTTATCTTTTCAAAATCTTTGGCATAAATGGCAGGTATAAGTGAAAGCAGGTGTTTGAAATCGGTTTTTGGAGCACTGAAACTGATGTCCATTGCTGAAACCGAGTCGTTTAAAAACTGATAGTAACCTGCCACTGCCAGTTGCAGTTCGTTAAGGTAAATATCGTCGGTAGAGAAACTGTATTTCTCCTGTTCGGTATCTATTTCAACCTCGGCATTGGCTTTCAGCTTTACTCCGGAAAGGTAGGGGATACCGCCATAAGTAAAGTAAGATTTAGCAGCATCGGTGTAAGTGTTAAGCGTAAATACGGTTGCAGTAAAATCTCCTTTTCCTTCATGATTCAACCCGTCGAGTTCCAGCTTCATCGATAGGGTGGAATCGTAATAAAACAGGTAACCGTTATCCACCGAATACTTACTTAATTCCATATGAAAAGCTGAAGGCTCTTCTGATTCAACAGCTGCAGTATCAGGTTTCATGATGTCCCAGTTTCCTCGTCCTTCATGGTTTACAAGCACTTTAACCCGGGGATTTTTCACCCGGATGGAATTTACGGTAATCGTATTCCCCGAAATAATGCTCATCACATCTACAGCCACATTGATTTCTTTTGCAGAAATCAGCGTATCTCCGGGAAAACCGGGTACTTCTGCTATGTAAAGATTTTCCAGGGCAACAGATACTTTAGGAAAGTTCCTGAAGAATGAAATGCTCAGGTCTTCAAAATCTGCCTTGGCCGTAATGGTTTCATTAAGTTCTTTCTTGATAAGGTTTAAGATTTTCCCTTTAAACAAAAAAGGGGCAAGGAATAAAACTGCCAGTAAAACCAGTAAGGTGATTCCGGTTATTTTTAAAGTCTTTTTCAAAAGAATATTATTTTTAGTGAACGAATTTTCTAAGGGAATAATGAATTAATAACGTATTTATCTGTAAAATTATGAAAAGGTTACTGCTTTTTATAATACCAATGGTTTCATTATTCCGTTTGCAGGCGCAGGAAATAAAAGAAGTGAGCATAATGGAACTCGACAGCGTTATCAGGGAAACTTCAGGCCCCGTGGTAGTGAATTTCTGGGCAACCTGGTGCGCCCCCTGCCTGGAGGAAATTCCGTATATGCAGAGGCTTACAGCAGAAAAGGGGGTTGCATTTTATTTGGTCAACCTGGATAACCGCAGGAATTTTGATGATAAATTAAAAGATTTTGTTAAATCAAGGGATTTTAAGGCTGTCCACTTCTGGTTAAACGAAACTAATGCAGATTATTTCTGCCCCATAGTGGATGAAGGCTGGAGCGGATCGATTCCGGCCTCACTGTTCATTCACAGGGAAAAACAAATCAGAATTTTCAGGGAAGAAAAAATTGAAGAAAAAGACCTGGAAGAACTTCTCAACAGTATTCAATAATCGTAAAAAAGGTTGCCTGAAAGGCAACCCTGAAAATATTCATACCACTTCGGAAGTTTATTTTTTAATTCTTTTAATGGTGCATCCGATGCTTCTGGTTTTTTCCATGGTAATTTTTTTACCACTCACCAATTCGTCGATGGCTATCTTAAGATGCTTCCTGTTGACTGATTCGGGATTCTGAGGATTATCATCTATGGCTCCGTGGTATACCAGTTTACCATTTGCATTGAACAAAAATATTTCAGGTGTACGGTTGGCTCCGAAGGCATCAGCCAGTTCATTGTCTTTATCCACTGCATAATACCATTGGTAATTCTGCTGTGCTGCATATTCTTTCATGGCCTCAAGCGATTCACTTCCTGACCTGGCGGCTTCGTTAGGGTTCAGTAAAATCACACCAATATCTTTGGATAAGGCATAGGTGGAAATTTCATTCGTCCTTTCCTGGTTGGCGATCACCACAGGGCAGGTATTACAACTGAACATTACCAGCAAGCCGTTTTTCTTCATCACATCTTTTAATGAAACTTCTGTGCCCGAGGTGGTAATGAGTTTTTTATCGGCAAGGGGTATGTCGGCACCTATAGCCAATGGTTCGGGAATTAAGGCAAAAGAAAAGCCGAGAACAGCTATAATGGGTAATAACAACCGTTTCATAACATCAGTTTTGAGAAAGAAAAGTCATGAATTTTTATATTACAAATTTTGTTCCTCCTCGTGTTTTTGCCTTTCCTCAGCCATGGCTTTCAAAGAATGAATAGATACATTCAGTTCATATCCAATCAATAAAATCTGAGCACTGGAATAAATCAACAACATCAGGATAAGTATGGTTCCGATAGAACCGTAAATTTTATTGTAGCTGTTGAAATTTTTTACCCAAAATGAAAACCCGAAAAAGAAAATCATGATGAGGAATGTGGTAAGGATGGCTCCCGGGGAAGCAATTTTCCATCTTTTTGGAATAGCGGGAACATATTTATATACCAGCCCTACACTTAATAAAGCAATCAGGATAATCAGTACCCACCTTACAGAAGAAATCAGCCATTTTATTACCGGATTTTCGATATTCCAGTATTTCATTAAGAACTGGAAAATTTCACCCTGAGTTACCAGCAGTGCAAGGGTGATAATCATGAGCAAAAGAAAAACTGTGGTGTATTTAATGGCTTTCAGGCGTTCTTCAAAGAAACCGGTTTTTTGCACATTTAACAGAGACCTGTTAAAGGAGCGCATCAACCCGAGAGTAGCATTGGACGAATAATAAATTGCCAGTACAAATCCCAGTGATAGCAATCCTGAACGGGGAGTGTTTAAAAAATCGACAAGGAAATTTCTGATTAATAGGTAAGTGGATTCATTTGGTGCAAAATCTTCCACCAGTGAAAGCAGTTCCCGGGTAATCTGCTGCGAAACCGGCATATAAGGAATTAAGGTAAACAGAAATATCAATGCTGCCGGAACAGCCATTAGCAGGTTAAAGGCAATAGCGGCAGCGCGTTCACTTAATCCTACTTTGTTAATTTGCTGAAAGAAAAAACTGACAACATCATATAAAGGCACTTTTTCAAAACCGGGCAGGGTAATTCTTTTACTCCAGGCTTCTACTGTTTTCACGGCCCTGGAATTGACAATTATTTGTTCGATATTGATTATTGTCCGGAAGCCTGGGCTTCGGCGCGTTTTCTTTTTTGCCATTCTGTCAATGCCTTTTGATATTCCCGGGCGTATTTCAGGTGGTCGGAATAATTTTCCGTGAAAATATGCCTTTGTGAAAAATCGCTGTTTGCAACAAAGAATAAATATTTGGTTTCGGGGGCATTTAATACAGCCTCAATACTTGTTTTGGATGGGGTACATATTGGGCCCGGAGGCAACCCTTTATTTAAATAAGTATTGTATGGAGAAGGCGTGCGAAGATGTTCATACAAGATTCTTGTTAAACCGAAATTTCTCAAAGCATACTTAATGGTGGGATCGGCTCCCAGAGGGATTCCTTTTTTGATTCTGTTGATATACACACTGGCCATCAATTCTTTTTCAGGGTCGTAGTTGGTTTCCTCCTCTATGATGGATGCCATCGTATATACCTGAAGCGGAGTCATGCCTTTGGCTTCGGCTTTCTTCAACCTTTCCTCATTCCAGAATTTTTCATACTCCTTGTACAGCTTATCCATAATGGTGCGTGGAGTAGCAGTCCAGAAGAAGGTATAGGTATTCGGAAAGATAACGGAAAGCAGGGTAGTGGTATCTACATTATAATCTTTCAGGCTGTCGGAATTGTTGAGGAAGTTAATCATCGTAAGAGAATCGGTTTCAAACCTTCTTCCTACCAGTCTTGCAAGTTGTTCTTTGGTGCGTATTTTATTGATTACAAGGTCTACGGTCGACTGTTGTCCGTTTCTGAGTTTTCTGGCTATACCTATGTTGTTCATTCCTTTATCGAACACATATTTACCCGGCCTTATCCGGGTCCATATATCCATTTTGTCGGCTATCAATTCAAATACTTTCGGATGAGTCACCACAGCACTGTCGGTAAGGGTACGCATGATGGTGGCTTTACCGGCTTCTCCGGTACGGATATAGATTGTTTGTGTATTTTGTTCAAAACCGGTGGCAGGTTTCCACACCATCCAAGCTGCAACTCCGGCTACCAGCAGTAAGAGTATGATGAACACAAGCATCAGTTTCCTGGCCATAATCGTCAATTAGAGCTGTAAAATATAACAAAAAACCCTGCGGGAAAAGCAGGGTTTGAATATGTTTTAAATTAATTTTTTTAATTGGAATCGTTCAGGTTCAAAGGAACACTGTTTTCAGGTTGTTGAATTCCTGATGGCAAAGGAGAACCATTATTAACAGGGGCAGGAATCACTTGTTCTGAACCGGAAGTTTTTCCTGAAATAAATATGGTGGAAGTAATGCTCAGTACAGCAAGCAAAACCGCTAATACCCAGGTACCTTTCTCCAGGATGTCAGTTGTTTGTTTAACGCCCATAAATTGAGAGCTAAATCCGGCAATGCTTCCTGAAAGGCCACCGCCTTTAGGATTCTGCACCAGAATAATGGCGCCAATCAAAAAACTGGCAAGTAAAATCAGTATCAAAAAGAGAATGGTCATTATCCTTTGTTTTTTATTTTTTGAATTTTGTCTGCAAAATAATGGGATTTAGAGGGATTCTGCAAACTTAATTTCTCATAAATCTCCACAGCTTTGTCAAATTTTCCCTGTTTTTCCCAAACTTCGGCCATGGTTTCGGTAACTATCAGATGTTCCGAAAGAGAGTCTTCTGCAATAATGTTCAGCTTTGTTTCGGCTGCTTTGTCCAATTCAGCATAATCTTCAGAAGAAGGTAATTTTTTCATGGATTTCAGCCATTCGGTAAAACTTTTCAGTTGTTTACCGAATTTATCTTTACTCAATTCGTTTTCCGACAGCTGAATGCCTTGAGAAGCAAAGAAGTCTACCGAATGGTAGGGCATAAACAACATGCTGTCCTGTGCCGGTTTCTTTACTTTGGGTACTTCCGGAGAAGGGATTTTTTCCTGTTCTTCTTTTATTTCAGCCGGGGTCTCTTCTACCGGGGTTTCATTTTGTTCCCCCTGCACTGGAATCACTACTGCATTTGCAGGGTCGGTTTCTTCCGGTATATCCATGTCGGGTGCACCATTGGGGACGTAATTTTCGATGTCAATGGATGAAATTTCTGCCTCAGAGGGTTCAGCTGCTTTCGCTTCTGCCTCATTTGCCTCTTCTTTATTTTCATCGAGAATGATGCCTCCTGCAGGGGATACCGCCGGTTCAAGAGGAAGGGCTGTTTCTCTGCGGGAGGAAGAAAGCTGCATTTTCAGCAGTGCATACCAGGTAGGATTATGAAAATAAAGGGCATAATCATCGGCATCGGCCTGCTCGCTTTTCAGGGCAAGAATCAACCTTCCTGTGGAAGAATAGGGGTGGTTCCTGACAAAATCTTCAGCCTCATCCCGGGTTAACTCTTCCAGGCTGTTTTTTCTGAATACCTGATGGATAATCTGGTTTAGTGCTGTAATCATTTGTTTCTTACCAATTTGAGAAGATTCGGTTGAAGATTTCATCAGTTAACCCTTTCAAAATATCTTCCATCAACTGGGCTTCTGCCTGCTGAAGGGAAAGGGTTGCACTGAAATCAAAATTTCTGGTTATGGTATCATCAATATCCCCTTTAGGATTCACACGGTTCAATAAATTGAGATGAACACTTACCACCAGCCTGTTGGTAGCAGCCTGCTGGTTAGAAACTCCTGCAGTGGTTACCATATAATTTCTAATGGTGGCGGTAATTTCATAATCGGCATCTCCCTGAATAAGGGTTAACCTGGTTTGGTTGTTAATTTTTTGAATTAACCTGTCTGTAAGCTGGGGTGCCAACTGGGGATTGATATACTGCGCCCTGTTTTCAATTAGGTTTACCTTTATGGTTTTTACATCGGACGGAATTGTGGCATCCCTGAAGGTGTAACATCCCTGAAGAGTAAGCACGGCCAGCAGTATGAAGAAAATATTTTTCATTTTCCCCAAAAAGATATGAAAATTCAACGGAATCATTCTTTAATATCGTATTCTTTTAACTTACGGTAAAGTGTACGCTCGCTGATACCTAAATCGGAGGCCGCATCTTTTCTTTTCCCTCTGTGCTTTTTAAGGGCTTTAATGATCAGCTCTTTTTCTTTGTCGAGAATATTCAGCGATTCATCCACTTCTTCATGATGCTGAAATCCATGGTCGTTATTATTGCCGGCATGGGGAATAATCACCGGAGTGGCAGCTTGGCCCGCACTATGGATGGCAGGAGTGGCAGGTATGATAGTACTGTCTATTTCCCTGAGCTCATTAATAAATGCAGGGGAATGGGTAATGGAAGGGTTTTGAACCATTTCCAGAAACAGTTTTTTCAACTCCGTAACATCTTTCTTCAGGTCGAAAAAGAGTTTGTATAAAATTTCCCGTTCATTCTGGAATTCATATTGCTGGCCCCCTCCGGCAAGTACAGGGAGGTGTTTGTTCACGGGAGGAAGAACCCTTGCAAGTTGTTCGGCTGTGATTTCCTTGGTAGGAGAAAGTACCGACAACTGTTCGGAAATATTTTTTAACTCACGCACATTACCCGGAAATGGATAATTCAACAGCAGATTTTGAGCTTCTTCGGTTAACTGTATGGGGTAGGTTTTATATTTTTCTGCAAAGTCTACCGCAAACTTTCTGAACAGTAATAAAATATCTTCTTTTCTGTCGCGCAGCGCAGGTACTCTGATGGGGACCGTACTTAAGCGGTAATAAAGGTCTTCCCTGAATTTTCCTTGTTTGCTAAGTTCCAGCAGGTCTTTGTTGGTTGCGGCAATTACCCTTACATCTGTTTTCTGCACTTTGGAAGAACCTACTCTGATAAATTCACCGGTTTCCAATACGCGCAGCAATCTTGCCTGGGTACCCAGGGGCATTTCTGCTATTTCATCCAGAAAAATTGTTCCTCCGCTCACTGTTTCGAAATACCCTTTCCGGGAATCTACGGCACCGGTAAAAGAACCCTTTTCGTGTCCGAATAATTCCGAATCAATGGTTCCTTCGGGTATGGCACCACAGTTAACGGCAATAAATGCATTGTGTTTTCTGGCAGAAAGGGCATGTATGATTTGTGAGAAAGCTTCCTTTCCCACACCGCTTTCTCCGTAAATGAGTACGGTTAAATCGGTATTGGCAACCTGTATGGCTACCTGCAGGGCATAATTCAATGCTGCAGAGTTACCAATAAGTCCAAATCGGTTTTTAATTGCTTGCAGATCCATATATCAGGTTAACCGGTTTTAACTGTTCTAAAAAATCAATCTACCATACGGCCCAGAAGGGTAGCACTGTTACTTTGGTAAACCTGCACATGAACATAATCACCGGGACGCAGGTCTTTACCTTCTTTCGGGAAAACGATCACCTTATTCTGACTGTTTCTACCCATCCAATCGTCGGCGCTTTTTCTGGAATCCCCCTCTATCAGTACTTTAAAAATCTTTCCTTCATCCGACTTGTTACTTTCAGCAGAGAGGCGGTTTTGCAAATTGACGATTTCATTCAGCCGGCGTTTTTTAACCTCATCAGGCACATCGTCTTTATACCTTCTTGCTGCCAAAGTTCCTGGCCTTTCACTGTAAAAGAACATATAGCTGTAATCGTAACGGCATTCTTCCATCAATGAAAGTGTCTGCTGATGGTCTTCTTCCGTTTCGGTGCAAAATCCTGCAATAATATCGGAACTGATGCCACAATCGGGGATGATTTCCCTGATTCTTTTCACCTTCGCCAGGTACCATTCTCTGGTATAGGTTCTGTTCATAAGTTGCAGTATCCTGCTGGAACCACTTTGAACAGGCAGGTGAATGTATTTGCAGATGTTTTCATACTTCGCCATGGTATGCAAAACATCATCGGTAATATCTTTGGGATGAGAGGTGGAAAACCGAACCCTTAACAGCGGGCTGATTTTCGCTACTTCTTCCAGCAACATTGCGAAGGTTACGGGTTGGTTATTGTCGGGAACGTAATAATAGCTGTCGACGTTTTGTCCAAGAAGCGTTACTTCCCTGTAACCATTTTCAAAAAGGTTTCTGCATTCTTCAATTATGGACAGATGATCGCGGCTTCTTTCCCTTCCCCGTGTAAAAGGTACCACACAGAAAGAACACATGTTGTTGCAACCGCGCATGATGCTCACAAAAGCTGTTACACCGTTGGAGTTTAGCCTTACCGGAGAAATATCGGCATAAGTTTCTTCGCGACTGAGCAGTACATTAACGGCTTTTTGACCGGTTTCGGCTTCATGTATCAATTGGGGCAGGGTGCGGTATGCATCGGGGCCTACCACAATATCCACCAGTTTTTCTTCTTCCAGTAATTTGGCTTTAAGCCTTTCTGCCATACAACCCAAAACTCCTATAAGGGCACCGGGCTTTTGCACTTTAACCCGGCTCAGGTCATCCAGGCGTTTACGCACGGTTTGTTCCGCTTTTTCCCGGATGGAACAGGTATTTATGAGAATAAGATCGGCTTCCTCGAAATTTCTGGTGGCAGAAAGCCCTTCCCCCTGCAGGATGGATGCCACGATTTCACTATCGCTGAAGTTCATCTGGCAACCATAGCTTTCTATATAAAACTTTCTTCCACTTTCCGTCATCACTTCCTGCCCGGGCATATAGGCTTCACCCTGACGGGATTCATCCACCACTTTTTTCTGGATAAAATCTAGCATAAATTCAATTGTGTTAAGTATGCAAAGATAGCACGATTATGGGATTTTGGGAGGAAGAAGGGCAGGGAATTACCCTATTTTTAAAAGATAACTTATGAATAGATTCCATACACCCGGTGCACGGATTTCAGGAATTTTTAAAAATTAATTCCTCCGGATGCCTGAAACTTCCATCAAAATGAATAATTTCCCTATATCCTGCCGGCGGCAGATTTTTTCAGATAAAAATCAAAAAGATTTATATACATTATTCATCAACCCCATTCCAATTCAATGAACAGAGAAATTGTTAACTGGTACAGCCCAGCCCTTCAAATGGATATGCCGGTTGCGGTATACGGGCATTTCGGATTTGCTCTGCTGATGATCCCCACTGCTGCAGCGGATTACCTGGAATATGAAAGGTTTCAGTTGATGGATGCTATCAGCCCTTTTATAGAATCGGGAAAAGTAAAGGTATTTTCGGTAAACAGTGTGAATAAAGACAGCTGGCTGAATCCGCATATGCCGGGCCAGGAAAAAGCCAGGCGGCACAGGGAATGGAACAAATATATTTTTGAGGAGGTAGTTCCGTTTATTAAATCGCGCACTTCCTCCGAAACGCCCATTATTGTATGTGGAGCTTCCTTCGGTGCTTTGCATAGTGCCAACCTTTTCCTGCAACGACCTGATATCTTCAATGGATTTATTGCCATGAGCGGGGTTTACGACCTTACTGAATATACCAGGGGTTATTATGATGAAGATGTATATTTCAACAGTCCCATGCATTATATGCCTAACCTGAATGATCATGCGATTTTGGAACAGATCAGGCTAAGCAGTCACCTGCATATCGTTACAGGAAGCGGAGATTATGAAGATCCGTCTGCCTCGGGGAAATTTGCCCGGGTATTGTACGATAAAGGCATTTTTTACGAATTAGATACCTGGGGCCCTGAATGGCGGCACGACTGGGATACCTGGAGGCATATGCTCCCGCATTATCTGGGTACAAGGTTTTAAATCAGCTTATTTAATAGGGATCGGAATGTTTGTCCGGGAATCATTTCAGCACCAAGGGATTCCAGGTGGGCAGTATGTATCTGGCAGTCGATCAGCTCCACCCCTTCGGATTGCAGTTGCCTTACATAGTGAATGAAGGCAAATTTGCTCGCATTGGTTTTTTTGGTAAACATGCTTTCACCAAAAAAAACTTTTCCCATTCTGATGCCATAAAGCCCTCCTGCAAGTTCTCCGTATTTCCAGGCTTCCGCAGAAACGGCAATGCCCATGCGATGAAGGGTATTGTATGCTTCTTCCACTTCATCTGTAATCCACGTGCCGTCCTGATCTTTGCGCCCGGCAATTCTGCAATGATGAATTACTTCAGCAAAAGCAGTATTAAAGCGAAATTCAAATTCTCCTCTCTTCACCACCTGCTTCATGCTTTTGCTGATTTTCAATTTGGAAGGAAATAGCACAAAGCGCGGGTCGGGGCTCCACCATAAAATGGGTGGTTCATTGTACCAGGGGAAAATGCCTAAACGATAAGCCTGTATCAGGCGTTCGGGCGAAAGATCTCCACCAACGGCCAGTAAACCGTCTTCTTCGGCAAATTGGGGTGGGGGAAAGACGAGTGTTTCGTCGAGCAGATATACCGGCATTGGAAATTACAGGTTAGGCTATACGGGAATTTCCAGGGTAGCACCTATTCCTCTTTCGGTAATGGCGTCGCACATGGGTTTCAGGTCTTCATAAAAACCTGTCTTCACCGCATACTTACCATTGAAATGAATGATGTATGCACATTGCTCGGCCTGCTCGTAAGTATGGCCGCAAATTTCAACGAGTGTTTCAATTACCCATTCAAAAGTATTCACATCATCATTCCAAACCACAAGGTCATAAATGTCTGCTATCTCGGTTTCTTCGAATACATCTGGATCAGAGAAAATCCGGGTTGCAGAATCTTGTGACATAGCCATGAATTTATTTACTACAAAGTTATAATTAAAAACAGGAGATGCAAATCCCATGCTGCTTTCATATATTATACGAAAAAAAATCCAAAAGTTTTTAAAAATAATTTTGGAAGAAATAATACCTGTACTATATTTGCACTCCCAAACGGGAAGGGAGCATAGCTCAGTTGGTTCAGAGCATCTGCCTTACAAGCAGAGGGTCCGCGGTTCGAGTCCGTGTGCTCCCACAAATAAAGGGTTTCGGTTTCGAAGCCCTTTATTTTTTTCATCTGCTGCAAAAAAATGATAACAAACATCCGTTAGTTTTCCTGATTTTTTTGTACATTGTATTCAAAGGCTTGCTATGGCATTAATTCCAAAAAAAGAAATGGAAAGAATGCGGAGGGAGTACGAGCAAAGGCAGAAAAATCAACCTTCGGACAGCGGAAAAACTGATAACGGAGAAAAATCTGCTAACCTTAAACAAGGGAAAAAAAGTGACAGCAGGCAATTGAATCGCGATAACAGATAACCCCGTCAGATTTTCCAGTCCACCACCTTATTAATGAAATCTGCCTGCCAGGGTGCTTTCACCCTGATGTAATTGTCGGTATAACCTTCCATCATACCGTTTTTGTTTTCACCTTCAAACAAAACAGGTCTTACTGTGCCCTCAAACTTCGAATTGAAGAAGGTTTGTTTCTTATAAGACAGGTTTCTTAACAGTTTATTTCTTTCATGCCTCACTTCCACCGGTACTATGGGTTGAATGGTAAGGGCATGGGTATTGGGCCGTTCGGAATAAGTAAAAACGTGGAGATAAGTAATGTCTAAGTTCCGCAGAAACTCATGGGTTTCAAAAAAATGCTCGTCGGTTTCTCCGGGGAAGCCAACAATCACATCTACTCCTATAGCACAATCGGGGATGGCAGATTTGATTCTTTCAATTTTTTCAGCATACAATTCTCTTCTGTACCTTCTTCTCATCAGCCCCAGAATCTGATTGCTTCCGCTTTGAAGGGGAATATGGAAATGCGGCATGAACTTCTCTGAACCGGCCACAAAATCAATAATTTCATTGCTCAGCAGGTTGGGTTCAATGGAAGAAATCCTGTATCGGCGAATGCCTTCCACTTTCTCCAGTTCACGTATCAGGCCGAAAAAGTTTTCTGTATGCTTCTTCCCTTCTGGTCCCCTTCCAAAATCTCCCAGGTTAACCCCGGTAAGTACAATTTCCTGAACACCTCTTTCCGCCAGGGCATTGACCTCTTTCAACACCCCTTCAATGGTATTGGAGCGGCTTTTTCCCCTGGCCATTGGAATGGTACAGAATGCGCAACTGTAATCGCACCCGTCCTGCACTTTCAGGAAAGTACGCGTGCGGTCGTTAATGGAAAATGAGGAATGAAAACCGGAAACTTCGTCTATATCGCAGGAACAAATCTGCGCTCCGTTACCTTTTCTGAGATTTTTTAAATGGGCGGTAATATTAAATTTTTCTGCGGCACCCAATACCAGGTCTACGCCCGGAATGGCTGCAATTTCCGCAGGTTTTAGCTGTGCATAACAACCGGTAATCACAATGGTGCTGTCGGGAGCCTTACGCTGAATCCTTCTCACCAGCTGACGACATTCCTTATCGGCATTATCCGTAACCGAGCAGGTATTAATAACATAAATGTCGGCCTTTTCATCAAAACTCCTTTTTTCAAAGCCTTCATTCTCAAGCATGCGGCTGAGGGCTGAAGTTTCAGAGAAATTCAACTTGCATCCCAGGGTATGAAAGGCAACCGATTGTTTTGTCATGGTGGGCAAAATTACTAATTTCAGTTTACTGTACCGCCCGCAAATGTTAAGTTTGCAAACTATTATGAGAAAAAACAAAATACTGCCTACCTGGGTGACCTTAATTATAGTACTGGCTTTCCTAGGTTATAAAAACGACTGGCTGGGCCGGCTGTTTGAAAAAGAAGTTCCTGAACAAACCGAACTTTTCCTTAAAAGAGACCCCTCATTATTGGTGTATTCCAAACATGCAAAATGCAGGATGGAGTGCCGCAATATCGAAGATTCGGAAGTGGCGGAGATATTGGTGAACGGTACCATTAATTACGATAAAACGGAAAAGTCTGAACGCGGGAATATGAAATATGCACTGGAAGGCCGGTCAAAAGATAATCAGAAAATCAGGCTGATAGTAGCCCCCGAAGATAATAAGCTGGTGGTGGTAACCGTCATAGACCTGGAAAAAGACTGGAAGTGCGATTGTTGATTACTGAACGGAATTAATCTCAAACCTGATGCCGCTGATAAGGGTTTTATATGTGATGCATGCATTAGTCACCTTTGTGATTTTAATGTTGCTTATTTTTCCCTTTGTAATCATTGCTTCTTTCTATGGTAAGGTGAAAGGAGGAAATGCGGTTTACAGGTTATGTGCTTTATGGGGAGATTTATGGTTTATATTTATTGGCATCAGGCATAAAAATATTCACGAGACCCCATTTCAAAAAGGTAAAAATTACATTTTCATTGCCAACCATATTTCTTATCTCGATGCACCTGTAATTGTTAAATCCATCAGGCAGCCCGTGCGTGCATTAGGAAAAGAAGAGATGTCCAGAATTCCCATCTTCGGATATATCTACAAAAATGCCATTGTCACTATAGACAGGTCGAATGCTGAAAGGCGGGCAAAATCGGTAAGAATATTGAAATCGGTATTGAAAAAAGGGATTTCGATATTTATTTTTCCTGAAGGAACATTCAATGAAACAGGAAGGCCTCTGAAAGATTTTTACGACGGGGCTTTCAGGATTGCCATAGAAACCCAGACGCCTATAAAGCCTATCCTGTTTCTCGACGCATATTCGCGTATGCATTACCGGTCGGTTTTCTCTATTACTCCCGGCATTAGCAGGGCAGTTTTTCTTGAAGAAATACCTGTTGAGGGCTTAACAACAAATGATGTCAGAGTTTTGAAAGAAAAGGTATATGGAATTATGGAAGAAAGACTGATTGCCTATGGTGCCCCCTGGATTAACGATATAAAAGAGGAAAAATCTTCTCAGCTGTAACGGTATTTTATCAAAAGGAAATTTTTTATTATACTATCTTTCCAAAAACTGAGTGAGTTGTTTGCTGAAGTTATCATCCCCCTGGCATTGCCTAAAAATTATACCTGGAAGGTCCCGGTGCATCTTTTGGATAAGGTTCGGCCGGGATGCAGGGTAGAAGTGGTATTTGGTAAGAAAAAGAAATATGCAGGACTGGTAAAATCCCTTCATGTTGAGGGGCCGGAACATTTTGAGCCAAAGGATATCATTAATGTGCTGGATGAAGAACCTATAGTGCTCGAAAACCAGCTGAAACTTTGGGAATGGATTGCATCCTATTACATGTGTTCTGAAGGAGAAGTAATGGCTGCAGCACTTCCTGCACATTTCAGGCTAAACAGCGAAACCATTCTGGTATACAACGAAGAATCAGGAGACGATTTCTCAGAATTGGAGGATGAGGAATATCTTGTTGCAGAGGCATTGTTGTTAAAAAAAGAGCTGAAAATTTCAGAAGTACAGGATATCCTCGATAACCTCAGGATATATCCGGTAATAAACCGATTAATAGATAAAAAAATCTGTTACGTATGGGAAGCACTGGTTGAAGCCTACAAACCCAGGAAAGAAACTTTTGTTTTCCTTCATCCTCAGTACAGAAATGAGCAACAACTGGAAGCACTATTAAACGGATTGTCACGTGCTCCCAAACAACTGGAATTGCTTCTGGCTTATTTACATTTTCAGAAAACACAGGGGGAGGTATTAAAAACCGATTTGCTGAAAAGGACAGGCGCTACCCATTCGCAGTTGAAAGGCCTTATTGATAAAGGTATTTTGGTAGCTGAGAAAATGGCGGTAGACCGAATCCATTACCTTCCCGGGAAGCAGGATGCCGAGGTGAAATTAAATGATAAGCAGGAAGAAGCTCTGGCATCCATCAAGCAGCAATTTGAAGAGAATAATACCGTATTGCTGCACGGCGTAACATCCAGCGGAAAGACACTCATATATATCAAGCTGATCAGCGAATACATTGCTGCTGGTAAACAGGCTTTAGTGCTCCTTCCGGAAATTGCCCTGACGGCTCAGATAATACGAAGGCTGCAGGAATATTTCGGGGGCTACGTGGGCGTATACCATAGTAAATTCAACCAGAACGAAAGGATAGAGATATGGAACAAGGTTAAGAACAACGAACTGAAAGTTATTCTTGGTGCGAGATCCTCTTTGTTTCTCCCTTTCAGTAATCTTGGACTAATAGTGGTAGATGAAGAACACGACGGATCTTTTAAACAGCAGGATCCTGCACCACGTTATCAGGCAAGAGATACGGCTATTTATTATGCAGGGATATGCGGGGCAAAAGTGTTACTGGGAACTGCCACACCTTCCATAGATTCATATTACAATTATCAAAACGGAAAATACGGTTATTACGAACTTACCGAGAGGTATGGCGGTATTGAAATGCCTGAAATAACCCTGGTGGATACCCGAAAAATGATCGGAGAAGACATGAACAGGATTTTGATTAGTCCGGCTTTGAAGGAAGAAATTGAAAAGACTCTTAAAGCAGATAAACAGGTTATCTTATTCCAGAACAGAAGAGGGTATTCTCCATTTCAGATTTGTAAATCCTGCGGTTGGATACCACGCTGCCGGTATTGTGACGTTACTTTGAACTATCATAAAAATACCAATAAGCTGCATTGTCATTATTGTGGAACGGTGTATCCTCCTCTTCATACCTGCCTGGCTTGCGGCAGTGATGATTTTGTACGGAAAAATTTCGGAACAGAGAAGATTGAAGAACAACTTCAGGAATTATTCCCGGATTATACTGTTGCCAGAATGGATGTAGACAGTATCAGGGGAAAGCATGCCCACGATCAGCTGATCAGGCAATTTGAAGACAGGAGGATTCAGATTCTGGTGGGTACGCAAATGGTAGTAAAAGGCCTGGATTTTGAACACGTGCAATTGGTAGGTATCCTGGATGCCGACAGCCTTCTGGGATTTGCCGATTTTCGTGTAAATGAAAGAGCTTATCAGATGATGGAACAGGTGAGCGGAAGGGCGGGAAGAAAAGGGGAGAAAGGCAAGGTACTTATACAGGTTGCGAATGGTAACCATCCTGTGCTGCAATTCCTGCTCAGGCATGATTACAAAGGATTTTATGAATTTGAAATAGCCGGTAGAAAGAAGTTTTTTTATCCTCCTTTTTCAAGAATCATTCAGTTGGTATTCCGTCACAGAGATAAAGCTACCGTACAGGCGGCAGCAAGCTGGTTTGCCGAAGAAATGCGGAAAAAAAATTTTGATAACAGGTACATCATCGGCCCGGCGGAACCCATTATCAACAAAATTCGCAATCAATACCTGATGGAAATCATTTTCAAACTGCCCAAAGACGGCAAAATTATCAACTCCTGCAAAAAAGCCATCAGGGAGGAAGTGGCGAACATGCATCAAATTCAAAGGTTTAAGGGTGTGGTGGTTGTGCCTGAGGTGGATAAGTAATTTACGACATACTTCATACGTCATGCGACATGCGACATACGATTTACGATTGAATTTCTAATTCTTTATTTTCTATTCTTCATTGTCATTCTGAGCACAGCGAAGGGAATGACGACATACGAAGATTCCTGTATTTTTCACCGAAATATTAGTGAAAGAGTTTTTATTTTTTACCTATAATCTGTAAATCCCTCTCATTTCCATTTTATGCATTCCTGATTAAATCACATTGACTTCTCTTTCCAGCACGATTCCAAACCTTTCTTTTACCGATTGCAGAATTTCTTCACTGAGGTTGTATATTTCATTCCCTGAGGCTTTTCCGTAATTAACGAGTACCAATGGCTGATGGATATGGCAACCGGCATCGCCTTTGCGATAGCCTTTCCAGCCACAGGTTTCAATCAGCCAGGCAGCCGGGATTTTAATGCCGTTTTCTGCAGGAAAAGAGGGGATATTGGGGTATTGGGATTTCAGATGGATAAACATTTCATGACTTACGACAGGGTTTTTGAAAAAGCTTCCTGCGTTTCCAATAATGGCAGGGTCGGGGAGTTTGGATTTCCTGATTTCGGTTACGGCTTTTGATACATCTGCAATGCCGGGAGCGGTTACCCCCAGTGCATTCAGTTTTTCTCTTATGGCACCGTATTCGGTGTTTATTACCGGAAACTTACTTAACCTGTACCTGACCTTCAGGATTACAAAATTTCCTTTTAGGGTTCTTTTGAAAATACTGTCGCGATAGCCAAAGGCGCAGTCGTTTGCTTCAAATACCTGAATGGTTTTTTTATTTATCAGAAAAGCTTCCAGGCTTTCAAAACTATCTTTTTGCTCCACTCCGTACGCGCCGATATTTTGAATAGGCGCAGCTCCCACTGAGCCGGGTATTAAGGAAAGATTTTCCAGGCCACCCAGATTCCTGGATACTGCAAAATTGACCAGGTCGTTCCATACTTCTCCTCCGCCACATTCTATCACTGCTTCAGTTGTATTTTCCTTTACAATACGTATGCCCTTGATTTTGTTTCTTAGAACGATTCCCTCGTAATTTCCTTTGAACAAAATATTGCTTCCGCCTCCTAAAATCAGGGGGCGGTATTTTCCGTATTCCTGTAAGAGTTCAACTGCTTCGTTTTCATTATTAAATTCAGCGAAATATGCGGCTTTGACGTCTATTCCAAAACTATTATATGGCTTTAAGGAAATATTTTGTTCTACCTTCATACATACAAATTAAAGCAATATGGCAGAATCTGCAATCCTTTTGGGAGCCACCGGGTTAACAGGTTCCTTCCTGCTGAACAGTTTGCTGACTGATGAGGAATTTTCAGAGGTAATCATTCCGGTAAGAAACAAAACAGGCATCGTTCACTCAAAGCTGAAAGAAAGGGTTGTTGATTTTTCCGATCCTGCTGCTTTTCGATCGGCCATAACCCCAGCAGGAGTAATGTTTTGCTGTATTGGCACCACCATGAAAAAAGTAAAAGGCGACAAAGCATTGTACAAATTCATAGATGTAGACATTCCGGTTAATGGTGCCATATATGGCGCGGAAAAAGGAGTAAAAAAATTCCTGCTGATTTCCGCAATTGGAGCCGATTCTAAATCTTCTGTATTTTATAACCGGTTAAAAGGCATGGCGGAAGAGGGCGTGTTGTCTTCGGGTATTCCGCAGGTGTATATTTTCCGGCCATCCCTGCTTACAGGGCCCAGAAAAGAATCAAGACCTTTGGAAAAATTATCAGAAGCAGTGATGAAGTTTGTAAATCCTTTATTGACAGGGAAGTTAAAAAAATATCACAGTATGCCTGTTGATACCCTTGCTCTTGCCATGAAAAATGTATCCAAAAAGGGCAGAGAAGGAATTTATTATTATGAAGATATTCTGAAAGCCGCAGGAGCATAAAAATACCCCCTGCATTTTATCGGAAGGGGGTATACATTTTATAACGTAGTATCATATACGACATTACTGATCGTCAAATTCATCATCATTATATTCATTACTGCTGTCAAAATTCAGCATCGAACCCATAAGGTCTTTAAATACTATCTGGTGGCCTATAATTTTCTTACTCAGCAATGAATAAGCAGAAAGCCCGTGCAATACAAACTCCATCATTAAAGCTGTTTCCGGCTCTGAAAGTTTAGGATAATAAGCTTTTACCAAAGCATGTAATCCATTCACCTGATATAGCGTATTGATTTTTTCCCGGTCGGTAAGGTTAAAAAGCAGGCTGATGCTGTTGCCTTTATCAAACCAGGTTATTATAGGGTTGTAAGGGTTTTCTTCCCCTTTTCCCACCTGTTGCCTTTTTCTTTTAAAGGAATCCGGATCGGGGAAGTGCTGAACAAACTGCGAGCGGATGGATTTTTCCAGCAGATTGAGCGCTACCTGATACGGCCCTTCCTGTTCGCCTTCATATACCAGTTCTATTTTTCCGGTAATGGAAGGAATGATGCCGGTTAGGTCGCTTATCCAGATTTGAGTGCTGTCTTCGTGGTTGATTACTGCTCTTCTTTCTGCGGCACTTACGGCGTTTTGATAGGCAGAAATACTCAGCCTGGCAGATACACCGCTTTTTTTATCTACAAATTCGCTGTTGCGGGCTTCAAAAGAGATTTGTTCTATGAGCTTACCAATTAACGGGTGAACAGTAACCTTAGTTTCCTGTTCTGCAGGAATCTGTACTTCTTGCCTGGTAATGGATAAAGCCGCATCAATGGATTTGGGATAATGCGTAAGAATTTGACTTTGAATGCGGTCTTTTAGAGGTGTAACAATGGAACCTCTGTTCGTATAGTCTTCAGGGTTAGCTGTAAATACAAACAGGATATCCAGCGGGAGCCTTATTTTAAATCCTCTGATTTGAACATCTCCTTCTTCAAGGATATTAAACAATGCCACCTGTATACGTGCCTGAAGGTCGGGTAATTCGTTGATGACGAATATTCCCCTGTTGGAACGCGGGATAATGCCATAATGGATGACTTCTTCATCCGAAAAACTCAACCTTAAATTGGCAGCCTTGATAGGGTCTATATCACCAATCAGGTCGGCCACACTTACATCGGGTGTGGCGAGTTTTTCTCCGTATCGTTGCGAGCGGGAAATCCATTCAACCGGACATGCATCTCCGAGTTCGTTTATCTTCTTTTTCGCTACGGAAGTGATAGGATGAAACGGGTCTTCATTCAGCTCGGTTCCTGCAATGGCAGGGATATATTCATCCAGCAAACCTGTCATCATACGTGCCATCCTGGTTTTGGCCTGTCCGCGTAATCCCAGAAATAAAATGTTGTGCTTTGATAATAATGCCCGCTCTACTTCCGGTATAACCGAATCTTCATAACCAATAATACCTTCAAATGAGTTCTTTCCTTCCCTGAGGTTTTTGAGCAGGTTTTCTCTTACCTCTTCTTTAATGCTTCTTGAACGATATCCTGATTTTTTTAATTCACCCAGGGTTTTAATCTCATTCCAGTTCTTCATTTATTATGTTTTTCTCCTTTCGTTAATATAAAGTTTTTCTTTTACCGCTTTCAAAATCCCTGAATACAAAAGCTCCCAGTTTATCCAGTGAGGCAAAGAAAGCTTTTCCGTTATTGGTTTCCGTAAACTCCTGTACGAAATGCTGCAAATAGGGATCAGTAGCAATCATAAAAGTTGTAATGGGAATCTTCAGTTTTTTACACTGTGCAGCAAGGCTAAGGCAGCGGTTGGTAATTTTTCTGTCGAGACCGAAACTGTTTTTGTAATAGCGCCTTCCGATTTTCAGGCAGGTGGGTTTGCCGTCTGTAATCATGAAGATTTGCTTATTGGGGTTTTTCCTTCTTCTTAAAATATCCATAGCCATTTCCAGGCCGGCCACGGTATTGGTATGGTAGGGTCCAACCTCCAGATATGGGAGGTCTTTGATCTCTACCTGCCAGGCATCATTTCCAAATACCACAATATCCAATGTGTCTTTAGGATATTTTGTGGTAATCAGCTCACTGAATGCCATGGCAACCTTTTTGGCGGGGGTTATGCGATCTTCACCGTAAAGAATCATCGAATGACTGATATCTATCATCAGCACGGTAGAGGTTTGAACTTTTAAATCGGTTTCCCTGATGGTCAGGTCTTCCTCCCTGAGTTGGAATGCATCAATACCGTGATTGATTTGGGCCTTGCGGATGGAATCTGTAAAATCAATTTGTTCTAAAGTATCCCCAAAAGTATACGGACGGGTTTCGGGATTGATTTCATCACCGCGACCGGGTTTGAAACTACCGTGATGACCGGGTTTGGTTTTTTTTAGTTTACCGAAAATTTCTTCCAGTGAACGTTTTCTGATGGTTTGTTCTGATTTCCCGGTCATATTGAACATGCCATTCACCGGATTTTCTTTGATATATCCTTTTTCTTTTAAATCTTCAATAAAATCACCCATTCCGTATTCCTCACCGGTAAGTTCATATTCCTTATCAAGGTGATTCATCCAGCTCAGGGCTTCCGCCACATCTCCATTGGTATATAACAGCAGCTGCATGAAAAGGTCCAGCATGGTTTCAAACCTGGTTTTCCCTTTTCCGTCTTGCTCAAATCTTGTAAAATGAAACCCTTTCATTCCCTCTAAGTTCGCTAATTATTCGGAAGAAATGAGGGGGTGGCCTGCTTAAATTGTTAAAACATGATCATAAAAAAAGGAACCTGTTTTAGGCAGGTTCCTTTTGAATAGTGTGATTTCCCTATTACTGATTGCTGAGGGTGTCCGCTGCAGATTCTGTAACAGGCTGTTGCGGTGCAAATCGGTTTTCCCATTGTTCGATTTGCATCAGCATCTGATAGGAGGTGATAATATCGTAAATGAAAGGCATTTGTTTGCCGGAAAGCACACCTGCGCGGTTGTTGAGCAGGTTGGCGGCATTCATGGCTATTTCTTCTCTTGACCTTCCGGAAGCATCCAGTTTCTGGTAGTAATCAAGTTGTTCGTTCAAATCTTTCTTAAGTGAGGTTGAAATCTTTTCAGCCAGCGCCAGGTCTCCACTCATATAGGCAGCTTCCAGGAAGTCGAGCGTAATGCTGTTGTGGAAGTTGCCGCGGTTGGAAGTCATACCGTAAGGAATGTTTTCTTCCAACACATTCTGGTCGTAATGGTTCAATACCTGGCGGGCAGAATCCATGCGTCCGGATTCGGCAAGCGCTTTGGCAATGGTGGAATGAATCAGCCTCATGGAATTGATATGCCTTCTGTTTTCTTCATCGAAGTAAGTGCCGGGGGTATTGGCACCACCGAATTTGAAATTCAGGGCATTTTGATAAGAAAGGTCCAATGAAGGGGCGGGATTCAATATGGGTACAAACCTGTACACCATTCCTTCCAGCCTCATGTATTTATCCAGGCCCAGGTTTCTCAGTTCTGAAATAGAAGTGAAGTAAACAGGCCTTTTGAAAGCAGTGGTTGCCAGTACCGCCAGCACCGCCAGATCATTTTTCTGAAGGTAATTTCTTGGAATCTCAAATTCTACGCTGCTGAGTACACTGTCTCCGGGATTGAGCGGAATATTGGCTTTTACCCATTCCACATCCACAGGAATAGACAGTTTCCTGACAGGGAGCACGTTGGCCCTTTCGGTACCCATACCAACCGTTTTGGCAGGGTCGTCGCTGGCTACGACATCTTTAAGGATATCGTAAAGGTTATAATATCTGTTTTGATCGTATCCGGGTAAAGGATATACCGCAATTACGTCTCGTTTGCTGCCCTGAATATGCTCTTTGGAAAAGATTACATCTACAGGAGCGCTTTCGTTGATGGCATAACGAAGCTGATTAATATACCAATCGGTCCCCAAAAGGCTGTAGTTAACCGCTCTTACATCTTCACGCACTCCTTCCACTTCCTGGGCGTACCAAAGGGGGTAAGTATCATTATCACCAAAAGTGAACAGGATGGAATTGGGTGCAGTGCTTTCAAGATAATTTGCACCAAGGTCGCGGGCCAGGTATTTCTGACTTCTGTCGTGATCATCCCATTCCTGGATAGCCATCCATACAGGAACCGCCAGCAGGCAGATTACTCCGGCCAGACCGGTAGCTACTGATGGAGAAAGCTTTTTCATCATCATTTCCCTTAACCAAAGCACGCCAAGTCCAATCCATATGGAGAAAGCATAGAAAGATCCTACATAAGCATAATCCCTTTCCCTTGGCTGAAATCCTGCCTGGTTCAGGTATATTACAATGGCAAAACCTGTAAAGAAGAAGAGCAGGAAGGTTACGAGGAAGTCTTTTCTGTCTCGTTTAAACTGGTAGATAATTCCCAGTATACCCAGAATGAGGGGCAGGAAGAAAAGCCTGTTGTAAGCCTTATTATCGGTAGATGCAGTGGAGGGTTGAATATCGGCTGTATCTATAAACAGTTTGTCGATAAATCCTATTCCACTTGCCCAGTTACCATCGCGGCGGTTACCAAACCCTTGCAGATCATTTTGCTTTCCGGCAAAATTCCACATAAGATATCTCCAGTACATCCAGCCAAACTGGTAATTGAAGAAATATTTTATTTCGTTGGCAATGGTAGGTGTTTCGTTTTCATCCAAGCCGCCAAACTCCCTGTACACCATATGCTGGTTTCGGTCGTTACGGTTATCGTACATTCTTGGGAAAAGATGAGCGGTTTCCATACCCGCATAATCGATATTCCTCATTTCTCCCACTGCCACATAAGAATCTTCGCCTCTGACATATTGAGTACCGGTAGGTTTGTAATCTTCCTGGGTAATATCTTCTGTAAAATAAGGTCCGATCAGAATTGGCCAGTCGCCGTATTGTTCCCTGCCCAGATATCCTACAAGGCTTACAGGGTTATCTACGTTAAACATGTCTATGGCAGGATCGGCATTTGACCTGATGATGGTAGTAAAGTAGGTACAATAACCGAGTACCATAAAGAAGGCCGACCAAATTCCTATTTTCAGGAATGATGCCACTCTTTTTCCATAAGATCTAATTACCAGCAATAATCCTGCAATACCTGCTGCCAGGAAGAGGAATGATTTAAAAGATTTAATGAACGGGAAACAGAACAGCAGGATGATTAAGGAAAGCCAAGTGGCAAAACCGGAAAATTTCCTGACGGATTCCTGGTTGAATCTTAAACCTGACAACAGCAATGCAAATAACAAAACAAAGTAGAAGATAAACCCTGAGAAGAAAGGAAGGCCGAGTTCATTTACAAAAAAGATGTCAAATGCACCGGCTCCTTTCACAGACCATTGAATGATGACTACCTGTGCCACTCCGGTAATGATACAACCGATTACAAAAGCCCAGAAGGTTCCCCAACGGCTGGGTTTATACCTTTTGAAATAATATACCATTACAATGGCAGGGATGGTAAGCAGGTTCAGCAGGTGTACTCCTATCGAAAGGCCCATCATGAAGAAAATAAATACCAGCCACCTGTCGGCGCGGGAAAACTTATGACCGTCTTCTTTGTTTTCGGCATCCACTTCATGTTCCCATTTCAGGATGGCCCAGAATACTATTGCCGTAAACAAAGATGAAAGGGCATATACTTCACCTTCCACTGCACTGTACCAGAAAGAATCGGAGAAGGTATAAGCCAAAGCACCAACAGTACCGGCGGCAATAGCAGCCAAAACCTGATTGGAATTAATTTCAGATTGGTTAGGATTTATCTGAAGAATCAGTTTGCGGGCAAAATGGGTGATGGTCCAGAACAGGAACATGATGGTAAGGCCACTCGACAATGCACTCATAAAGTTTACGGCAAGAGCGGCGTTCTGCGGATTGTCACCAAATAAAATGATAAAAAATCTGCCTAAAAGAACAAATAAGGGTGCTCCGGGAGGGTGGGGTATCTGCAGTTTGTATGCAGTGGATATAAACTCACCGCAATCCCAAAGACTGCCGGTAGGCTCCATAGTCATAACATATACGGTCGTGGCTATAAGTCCAATAATCCATCCGGCAATATTGTTAACCTTATTAAACGTCATATAGCTGATTTGATTTTTTAAACTTCGCAAACCTAATAAAATAATGTTAGATATAATCAGAATCAAGGATGGCCGGAACAAATTAATCATTCAGGCAGAATGAATTAGAAAAGAGGGGATGGTGGTCAAAAATGGAATGGAAAAAGAATTTGTGTGGAAAAGCACGTTCACCAAAAAGTTTCGGTAATTTAATGTTAGCGTTTGGAATGATATTAAGAGAATTCATTTGAAATAACCTCCGAAAAAATTTTTTAAAAACTTTTTGGTGCGAATTCAAATTATCCTATTTTTGCACTCCCGAAAACGGAAACCGATTCCGTAGCTCAGTTGGTAGAGCAATACACTTTTAATGTATGGGTCCTGGGTTCGAGTCCCAGCGGGATCACAAAAGAGATGTCAGAAATGGCATCTCTTTTTGTTTTTCATGTATCTTTTATTTCTCTGCCTTCTTTGTATCCATCTTTTTAATTTGTTATTCCGCTCATCTAATTTGATTGAATTTTATTCAAGGTGGTTTAAGTCTCCTGATTCATTCTTTCATCATTTCATCTTTTCTATCAAGGGATTTTTTTATTTTTGCCCTTCGCCCCTTTTTCAAGCAGCCTTAAATCTTTTACCAGGAAAATTTCACCTTACAAAATATGATCAGGGAAAAGTGGTTTCGCACCTATTTCACCATATGGGTCGGGCAGTTTGTATCGATGCTAACCAGTTATGCGGTAAACTTTGCCGTTATCATCTGGTTAAGCCTTGAAATGCAGTCTGCCGAAGTACTGGCTTATGCAGGAATTGCGGGCTTGCTTCCGCAGGCGCTGATTGGTCCTTTTGCAGGAGTGTTTATAGACAGGTTGAACAGAAAAAAGGTGATGATATATTCCGACCTGTTTATTGCTTTCAGTACGTTCCTGATGATTCTGGTATTGAAACAAGGGTATCAGGATTTAATACTGATATATATCCTGCTGGGATTAAGGTCTATCGGAAGCGCCTTCCATTCTCCTGCCATGCAGGCCATTACTCCTTTAATTGTTCCTGAAGATGATTTGCTCAGAGTGGCAGGTATTAACCAGCTGCTTCAATCTGTTAGCAGTATTGCCGGCCCTGCACTTGGGGCACTTGCCATTACCTATTTGCCTATTTCGGAAGTATTATATCTGGATATTATCGGAGCAGCAGGAGCCATCATTTCATTATCGCTGGTAATCATTCCTTCTCTTCCTTCACAGGGAAAGGGCTCCTTTTTCACCGTTATTAATGATTTAAAAGGCGGATTAAATGCCATTCAGGAAAACACAGGATTAAAATACCTGTTCATGTACGCCATGATGGCAACATTCTTCATCATGCCGGTGGCTGTGATGTTTCCTTTGCTCACTACCGGACATTACGGGGGAGATAAATTTGAGATGAGTGTGATTGAAGTGATTTGGGGTATTGGAATGCTGATAGGCGGTTCTATATTAGGCGGTATACGCATATCCATTTCAAAAGTGGCTTTGGTAAATGCCGCGCATTTGTTGATCGGATTAACTATTGCCGTTTCGGGAATATTTCCTTCCAGCTGGTTTTGGGTATTTGTAGCGGTAACGGGATTAGGAGGACTTTCAATGTCTGTATTCTCCGCAACTTTCATGACCATCATCCAACAACAGGTAAAACCCGAATATCTTGGCCGAGTATTCAGCCTGTATTTCAGCATAGCCGTTCTTCCCAGCATAATAGGTTTGTTGTTCACAGGATATGTGGCTGAATGGATTGGTGTAGCCAGTGCTTTTATAATAGCCGGTATTCTGATAATGATGGTAGGGGTGGCATCTTTTTTAACTCCTCCATTAATGCGTTTGGGAAAAACAAAAAAAGCGGCTGAAGAGTTGGTGCCCAATGCTTAACTGGAATGTGCTTCAGCCGGCAGCATTTTACCTGAATTTTATTCCGAATCCCATCTTTCCGGAAAACTTACTGTCGAGATAAGGATTTCCAAACACCCAACCTGCCGTTTTATAAGAAATGTCGGCATGGAGAAACATTTTCCGGCTTATGGCATACTCAGGTTTGATGGAAGCCATAAAGCCGAATTCGGATTTATCGGCAAAGAACTTTTGCTCTTCCGGCTGAAGTCATAAGCTCAAACCCAGATTGGCATTCCATTCCGAGGTTTTATTTTTATTCAGCTTCATATACTGTATATCCATGGCGGGTAACCGAAGGGAACGGCTTCTGTACATTCCTAAGCTAACCAAAAACTGGCGGGAATGAATATCCAGGAAGAAATCGCCTCCAGCATAATATCCGAAGGAAGTAGGAACACTTCTTAAGGCAAAATTGAAATATACACCGGGTTTAAATTGCAGCTTGTTTATGCCCACCATAAAAGGGGAAATCAGATTGAGGTATTGCATGTTTCCCGTTTCTCTTAAAAATTCCTTCATTTCCTCTGTTAGCTGAGATGCATGCACCGGTCTTTTGATTCCTGTTCCATCAGGCCATTGTCCTCTTGCATCATAAGGTTCGCCGGGTGTAAACAAGTCATACACCCAGGCAGAAAAATCGTATCCGGTAAAATCTCTTGCAAGTATATCGTGTTTATCATGTGCAAGAATGCTGTCGGTGATGTCGTTGAACCTTTCGGTAAACGGAAGATTTACATAGTTGATGGCATGAAAAGTTCCGAGTATGGAAAGGCCCAGAAAGGGATATGCGGAATGGTTGAAGAAGTTTTCCGAACGCATCTTCTGCATGAACATATATTCACCTTCCACACCTGCAGCAGAAAGCCTCACCTGGTCGGCAGGGTGATGTTGTTTCAGATATATAAGATCTTCGTCTTTAACAGAAGTAACAGCAATATCCAGCCCTTTTCCGAATTTCCATACTTCATCAAAACTGTAAATATTACGGGTAGCCATAACCGAACGATGAAATTCTTCATGTTGAAAAGCATATCCGTAAGGAAGTTTGATGGCAAGATAGTCGGTTCCCAGGGCGGTTATGTTGGCAAATAAGCGGTTTAATATATAATGTTTTGTGCTTTTGGAAGCAGGCATTATTTTGTTCCAGAGAGCATTGTGGCCGTAATACAATCCTCCGTGTAAAGCTGCAGCAAGTTCGGTGGATTGCTGCATACTAAGGTTGCGGTAGAATTTTCCATAGTCTTTAAATTTCACAGAAGGATTGTAGGGAAGGTTTTCATCCGCCCGGCGTAGGGCTTCGGCTTTTGCTGCATCTTTTATATAGGGGAAATCGAAAAGGCTGAAGCTAATTCTGTATGCAGAAGGGAAACTGTCTTTTTCAATTAACTGGGCATACACCCCGGTGCCGGAAAATGCCAGGAGGATGCATATCAAAAATCGTTTAATCATGTTGAGCATTTGATTGTTGAGTAATTCCGGCAAAATTATTTCTCTACAACCGGGCATAAATACCGTTCATGGAAATCCCGCTTATCATGATAAGCGTCGGGGCATTCTTAACATTTTGCTTAATAATTGGAATTTTTTTTTGCCTGAATGTAAGATAATCGCTGAATATTCAGGCTTTGTATATATTACAGGCTTTTTAATGACGGATAAATACTTAACCCAATGCAAATGGATAAAAAAGAAGGTCCGTTTTACCATGGCACAAAAGCCAGGCTGCAACCCGGAGATTTAATCCGCCCCGGTTTTGGCTCCAATTACCGTGAAGGTTTGGTAATGCATCATGTTTATTTTTCTGCATTGTTTGAAACAGCGCGACTGGCCGCTGAACTGGCAGTAGGGGAGGGAGAACCGGCAATTTATATAGTAGAACCTTCAGGTGATTTTGAAGATGACCCGAATGTTACGGATAAAAAATTTCCTGGTAACCCTACCCGTTCCTTCCGTAGTACTGCTCCGCTAAAGGTGATAGAAGAATTGAAAAATTGGGAAAGACTGGATGCCGAAACGGTGAAAAAATGGAAAGAGAATATTGAAAGGTTAAAAAATGACCCGAATACGGAAATAATCAATTAACCTTCAAAGAATTGAATTTTTCTGAAGGTAAAATATTTGAAAATGTATCCTTTCGTTTTTACCCAATTGCCATGTTTCGCTTTTCCGGATTTCTCAAGAAAAGTCAGGAAATTTTGAAGAACCTTCTGGTTTTTCTGAACAAGGGTTGAATTTTTATGTTTAAACACAGTATTGCTTTGATTTTCTTCTATTTATTTGTTTTTGAATTTCATAAATACAATAATTTTTTATAAATTAATCATTGCTAATTGAAGAGCCCGGCTTCCGTATTAAATATTATTTAATACTAGATGTTAACTCTGATTTTATGATAATAGTTGTTTGAAAAATATAAGTTGCTATAATGGGAAATTAATTTTGAGTGGACTTTGTGCGGTTTTTTACCTGTATTGCTGAAATGTGAAAGAGGAATAATTGGTAAAAGACTCTTATCCTGTGAAAACATTCCACTATGAAAAATAAATTTTACCTATTATTACCTTTGGTAACCTTATTCTATGTAAATGCTCATGCTCAGGTTATCTACTCTAATTTTTCGAACCCCTCGGGGCATTATTCTGCTGTAAGAGATCCCGATTTAGGAGCATTATGTTTGGGAGGAACGCTTTGTCCTGTTATTTCAAATGCATCCAATGTTGCGGACAATTCCTTGAATAATTATGCAACAGTGGATTTCCCCGTCTTACAGTTGGTGAGTTCCGTAACCTTAACAATTGATTTAAACGGTACTGTTGACAATAATGGTTATGGAGGGGTGTATATTAAGGGAGAAGCAAATGTGCTTAGCCTGGAGGTTCTTCCAATCATTCAGCTGGAATTGCTGAATGATAATACTGTTGTGGCAAGTGGTACTGTAGCGGGGCTTTTGGGCCTTGGCCTTTTTTCTGAAGTAGGGGCCAGGCTGTGTATCGCCCCTGAAACAGAAACCTCATACAATAAGGTTAGGCTTAAAATTACAATTCCTTTAGGAGTAAACCTGGCTACACAGTTTAAAGTGTATTATGCATTTGGCGGGCAAACAGCGCCTTGTGCTTCCGGTGCTTTACCGGTTAATTTTAAAGACTTTAATGTAAAACAGGCCTCTCCATCTTCCGTAAACATTCACTGGATCACCGACCAGGAATCCAACAGTTCACATTTTACAATTGAAAGAAAATATGAAGGTTCTTCCAAATGGGAATATGTTGCAAGAGTAAATGCCACAGGAAACAGCAGCACTCCTGTTCAATATTCCTATACCGACAGGAATCTCTTATCCTCAAAAGTATCTTACCGCATTGGTGCTCATGATTTAGATGGAAAGGTGAGTTATTTCCCTGAAAGGTCTGTTACCCTTACGGCTGCGCAGGAAGGGGATGTATTGGTATATCCTACTGTATCCTCGTCTTCCATAATTGTTCAAAGCGGTGCGGAATTCAGGAACAGCAAGGTACTGGTAACAGATATGAATGGACGTAGTTTCCAGCCTGAAATTACTGCAACTGCATCAGGATATGTATTGGATGTATCCAGGCTTCCTGCAGGAACATATGTGTTACATCTGGCCTCCTCCGGCGGTAATAAAAAAGCTGTAAGATTTATCGTTCAGGGAAAGAAATAGTTATTGCAGTTTATAAACAGTGCCATTAAAACCTGTTACAGAATCAGGTAAAAGGGAGATGTTTACAGGTTGATGGTTCAAAGCTCTAAAGCCGGTTATGCCGGCTTTTTTTATTCCTCCTTTACGCGGGATTTCCAGAATGGCGTATGCCTTATATCCTTCTTCCTGATGGCCAATTAATGTCCTTGGCCCACCTCCAAGGCAACCGGTGTGCACCAGCAATAAATCATTTTTATAGGCAGGATAAAAAGAATGCTGATGGCCCGATATGTACATATCCACTTTAAGGCCTTGCAGAAATTCCCTCATTTCATCTGCCTGATGTATCACTTCCCCGGGTTTATTTTTTGATTCCACAATGGCATATAAAGGAAGATGTCCTAATACAATTCTGGAAGCTGCTTTTCCGGCCATGGGGGAGGTCAGTTCTTTTTTCATCCAGGTTTTTACTTCCTCAGGAACTGTAGCAGAGGATGCATCCCAGCTAATGAAGAAAATATTGTTGCTCACAAAGGAATAATAATATGGGAAATGGGAACTGTCGGAGTATTGCAAATTGGTTTTTCCTCTGTTTTCGTTCCAGAATTTTGCAGCAGCAGCTCTGTCATTTTCAAAACCGGGAGAAGCATCGTGGTTTCCCACCGTAAATGCAAAGGGGATTTTTAATTCGGCTATTGGGTCCAGTACTTCTTTTCTGAATCCTTCCCACATGGCATCCAATTGCTCAGGAGTAAGGGATCTTTTCTGCCCGGCAACCATATCTCCTGCACATAATATAAGATCCGGATGGATATCCTTTATCCTGCCTATCAAGTCATGCACTTCACTGCTATATCCTACTGTTCCATAACTGTCATTGAGGTCTGATATTAAAAGGATTTTCAGTTGTTTTTTGTTTCCGCCTTTTGGAGGAACAACTGCACCTATGAAAATAATACAGAGCAATAAAAAAGCTATCCTTTTAAAATTCATTTGCAGGATTACATTTTGGAATGATAACGGTAAGTTGTAAAAGGGAAATTAAAGAATAAAAATTATTACGGAAAGCCATCCTGAATTTATTTCATTTCGGATAGGATTTTTTCTTTCTGCTGATGGTCTGATTGCAAAATCAATGCCTTTCCCTCTTCCTTGTTGTTTTCCTTCAGGTAAATTAATCCCAGGTACCAGGCGGCTTTGCCAAGGTATTCACTTTCAGAGAGTGTAAGAATTTTTTCAAGAGGCTTTCGGGCATCATCAATCAGCCCTAAAGCAAGATAGGCCTGGGCCATATAATAAAGTAGCGTATCATTCTCCGGTTCGGTTTCCAGCAGGGGAGACCATTGTTCGATGGCTTGTGAATATTGTTCAGACTTATAGTAAACCATTCCCTGTTTAAACGCATAATCACTGTTGGCTGACATTACGGTAGGTAAACCGGGATCCGGTTTATAGTATTGTGAATAGATATTTTCCTGTGGACCTGGGTTTATCATAAACCAGATACCGGTAACGATGATGATGAGGGCTGCAACTGCTGCCGGTATAATATATTTTAGCGACCGGATTTTTCCTTTTGATTGATCCGGAACGTTTGATGTGTTCATCTTTTCATGCCATTCTTTTAAGGAGGCGGCAAGGTTGACTTCCCTTACTCCGGTAATCAACAGCCTGACTTCTTCTACTTTGGAAGGAAAGCCGGATTCTGTATTCATTCGTTTTTCGAATAATTCGGTTTCCCCGGAATCTGCTTCACCTGTAATGACTCTGCTAATCAGATTCAGGTCCTCAGTGGATATTTGATATTGGTTTTTCATTTTTCCTGACTGTTATTGAACACCAATTCCCTTAATTTCTGAAGGCAACGGTATTTGCTGTTTTTAGCACTGGCTTCTGTCATTCCATACTGATCTGCTATCTCTTTCAGGTTTTTTTTTCTGTAATAAAACATACTTAATATTTCTCTGCATTTATCTCCTAATTGAAGGAAATTTTCCCTCACCTGAATGAGATATTTATATTTTTCATCTTCTTCCGTTTCGATATGGCGGGCTTCTAATTTATCTGCATTTCCAACTGCTTCTACCGGCCTAGTTTTATTTTTTCTTAACTGATCAATCCATTTGTTTTTGCACACCCTGAACAGGTATGCTGAAAATTCTTTCTCCGTGGAAGGGTGAAATTTGCCTAACTGAATGTTTCTCCACACTGCTATAAAACCTTCCTGGTAAATATCTCTGGCATCTTCTGCGTTTCCGCTGTTTTGAATAATGTAAACTTCCAGGTTGGGATAATTCCGCGTGTACATCAGCTCCAGAAATTCCGGAGAATGGTCTTTTATGGCTTTATAAAAAGGAGTGCCGGAGTGTTGCTGCACTTTGGTTAGATCCATCCTAAACCTGTTAGTTCAGGCTAATATAACTGATTTGCTTTTGATTACATAATTAAAACCCTGTTATCCATTACTCTTTCTACAATCATCTTTACTTAAACTGATCAATATTCTGCCATTTGATGTTGTTGTTTCTAACGATAGCATTCCACAACATCACATCCAGGTCGTTTGCAAACTGCCCCCCGTCTCTGATGTTTACGGCTACAAAAGCATTAACTCCGTTGCTGCCGTTCCTGGCAATTTCAGTAACAAGTCCGGGTAAAGAGCCCATGTGCCACCAACTGTTTCCGGATACTCCCCAGCCCAAGGCATAATTTGAGCCTGCAGTTGCTGAAGGGACTGATGTCATGGTTTGTATGGAAGTACCGGTTAAAATGTCTTTAATATTTCCGTAACCATCCACCGCACACATAAATTTTACCATCTCTGAAGGGGTGGCAATCCATCCTCCATGAGCATCCATTCTTTCAATGTTATAGGCATATGGATCCGGGCCGCCTGTCTGTGTTCCGTAATATTTTACTTCATTCTGTTTTCTGTCGGACAGCTTACTTCCTCCTAATTCCATACCTGTAATGCCTGCCGGGGTGAGCACCGCCAACTTTACATATTCTGCATAAGATTTCCCGCTCACTTTTTCAATTATCCTTCCCAGGAGGCAGTAACCGAAATTGGAATAATCGTAAAAGGTTCCGGGGGTGCGTTGTACCGGAAGATTATCCAGGGTATAATTAATCAGCTGGGTGAAATTCCATGCTGCATTGAAGAACATGGGATCGTTACTGGAATTCCCCCATGCCCCTGCAGTATGCGTTAATAAATGTTTTACGGTAATATTTTTCAGATTGGTGCTATAGGCTTTTGTTCCGTAGGTGGTACCCAGCAAAGCTCCATCGCCAAATACTTTATCATTCAGCGAAAGTTTTCCTTCCTCTATCAGTTTCATTACAGCTACAGCTGTTACCGGTTTGGAAACACTGGCAATCCTGAACTTATGCTGTGGGGTAAGATTTGTTCCCGCCTCTTTATCCGCCTTTCCATAGGCTTTTACATATACCAGTTTTTCGTTTTTGGTAACCGCCAGGGATAGGCCGGGAACATTGTATTTGTCCATGAAAGCTTTTACGGCATTATCCACGGTGGCAATATCCTGCTGTCCTTGCGGGGGAGGGGGTGGCGGGGGTGGGTCTTGCTCGTTATCGTTTCCGGTGTTTTTGGAACAGGAGGCAATTGCCAGCATGAAGGTAATCAGATAAAGTCCTGCTTTTTTGGTATAATTGGTTAAATGCATATGATGGTTTTTGCTATATCGCATATCCCGGAAAAAGTCATCATCTCTTTTTTAAAAAAAATTGCATTTACCTGTCTGTATAAATCAGGCCTTGTATTCGTTTCATTGCGGCGTTTCCATTATTTTTGCGGGTATAACCTGATATATGTTCCCATATTTTAAAGACAAAGTTGTAGCAATTACCGGCGGAAGCGACGGTATCGGAAAGGCATTGGTAGAATTGCTGATTGAAAGCGGTGCCCGGGTGGCTACCTGCGGAAGGAATTTTGATAAATTATACGAACTGCAGATGCGTCATTCCGATGTGATGCTGCATACCATTGTTTGTGACGTGAGTAACGAACAGGATTGCCGCCGATTTGTCGACTCTACTATCAAAACATTCGGAGGAATTGATATCCTTATCAATAATGCAGGGCTGAGTATGCGCGGGCTTTTCCATGAGTCAGACGTAGAGGTTACCCGGAAGCTGATGGAAGTAAACTTCTTTGGGTCTGTATATTGCACACGTTTTGCACTGGATTCCATCATTGAAAGAAAGGGGATGGTAATAGGTATTTCCTCTGTTGCCGGTTACAGGGGTTTGCCAGGAAGAAGCGCTTACTCTGCATCCAAAGCCGCTCTTCAGATGTTTCTGGAAACCCTGAGGGTAGAGCTTAAGGATGCCGGGGTGCACGTAATGTGGGTATGCCCCGGATTTACTGCTTCCAATATTCGTTTTACAGCCCTGAAAGCTGATGGCACTCCTACCGGAACTTCGGTTATGGATGAGGGAAAAATGATGTCGGCTGCTGAATGCGCGGCACATATCCTTAGAGCAGCAGAGAAAAAGAAAAGATCGGTGGTGCTAACTTTTCAGGGGAAGCAAACCGTTTTCCTAAACAGGTTTTTTCCTGCATTGGCCGATAAACTGGTACATAAATTTTATTACAAAGACGGAAAACTTGTTAAATAGACCATATTATAATTTTAAAATATTAACTTAAGCTTCCTTATCAAGCTGTTGATTTATAATGCCGTTAATTACCCTTACCACAGATTTTGGACAGGAAGACCACCTGGTTGGAGCAGTGAAAGGGCAATTACTGAAAATTGATCCTGCATTCAGGCTGATAGATATATCCCATTCCATTGCACCCTTTAATTATTCCCAGGCATCTTATGCTTTCAGGAATGCCTATCATCATTTCCCTTCGCATACTTTTCATTTTTTGCTCGTCAATATGTTTGAACAAAAGCCAGCACAAATGTTACTGGCTTTTTATAATGATCAATATATTCTTTGTCCGGATAACGGTTTGATAGGAATGGTGCTTGATGAAAAGCCCGATATGCTGATTGGGCTTCCGGTAGATACCGGAGGTGACCGCAATACTTTGGTTTGTACAAAGGTTCTGGGAGAAGCCGTGAAAAAAATTGTGGATGGGGAAAGCCTTCATCATATTGGTATTCCGGACCCTGATTACATGGAGAAAACCATCATGAAACCATGGATCAGTAACGACCTGCTTGAAGTACAAATCCTTTATATCGACAGGTTTGAAAACGTTATCGTAAATATTACCAGGGAAGAATTTGAAGCGCATCGTCAGGGAAGAAATTTCAGGATTACCTTTAAGCGGAATGATTATATCAATAAAATCAGTGAAACTTATTCCGATGTTCCTGAAGGAGACGTTCTTGCACTTTTTAATGCTGCCGGATATCTTGAAATTGCCATCAATAAAGGGAATGCAGCAGGATTGCTGGGTTTGCAAAACTTTACCCAGAAATCACTGCAAATGAGGCAGAATCTTTTCTATCAGACAGTAAAAATCCATTTCTTCTAATCCTGCTGCTTCTGCTTGTACAATACAGGGTTTAAGGCTTCATCGTTGTACATTTTCATTTGCTTATATACTTTCATGTACTTCCTTCCGGCTTCGAGGTCGGCAAACAATTCATTAATGGAAGCTATTAAATCGGCTTTCTGCTGAAGCAAAATGTTCAGTTTCTCAGAACATTTTGCAATATGCCCTGCACCGGCATCTTTACGGATGGTTTCCTGATGCATGTGATATATTTTCAATGCAAGAATGGATAACCTGTCTATTGCCCAGGCGGGACTTTCTGTATTCCATCCTGCACCAGGAAGTTTTTCTACGTTTACGTATTTGTTATAAATAATTTCATCTATCTGCTCTACCAAATCAGTACGCTCCTGATTGCTTTTATCTATCAGCCTTTTCAGTTTCATGCCTTCCACCGGGTCAATATTCGGCTCCCTGATCAGGTCTTCATAATGCCATTGTACCGTATCAATCCAGTTCTTTTTGTATAAAAGAAAATCCAGGCTTTTTTCAGGGTAGGGATTTTCCATTGGCTGGTTAATATCATCATGTACATGATAGTCTGCTACCGACTGCTCAAAAATTTTATAAAAGGATGTTGCATTCAAAGTATTCATGCGGCGAAATTAGGAATTATTGTCCTGATGTTTCCCTTTGCAATACCGATTTGTCTATGGTTTCGGCTTTTTTACGGATTCTCTCCAGGTTAAATTCCGAAATCACCCAGTTCATGGGATAATCTATTCCGTCTTCTCGAATGGGAAGATTGAATCTTATGAAGCCGTTTTCAAGGCGATGTTCAAAAACCCGCATGTATGTGCTTAACCTTGAGTTGCTGTATCCGGTTTGTGAACTGAATGTTCCAATAATGGTAAGCAGGGGAGCGGCAAGGTCATTTAACAGGGGGTGCAGCTCTGCCTTTACCGGTTCTGCAGGGGCCGATTCTGCCACAAAATTTCTTGTTGCCATCGCATTTCCCGTAACGGCAGGTTTGGGGTTGGAATAATTTCCGTTGGAAATATGAATCACTCTAAACTTAAGTTTGTCGCGGAATTGAAACCATAAGTTTTGCTGCGTACGGTCTTTCATTTTTGTTTTAATAAACTCGAGCAGTTCCTGTGTTACACCCCCTCCGCTGTTGTCAAAATATCCGCCGTCTACAAATGATTCCCCATCGATGTTTCCGGCCGGACTGATATACGGAAACCTTGCTCCCATTACTACGGCAGTGCTAAACCTCAACTGTCGGCCTGATCCATTTTTATTGACGATAGAGAGTATATCTTTTCTGGCACTCATCCCGCTAAGTCTGGCATTGGATATTACTGAGGGTTTACCGGAATTCAGGTGAGTGGCATTCATAATAAGCAATGGAAGTTTACTATGAGTAGTGAAGATGGTATCCAATGAACCTTTAAAATATTCCGAAATCAACTCAGAGCCGGATCTTTCCATAGCCTTTTCCAAAGCCCTGGCTCTGTCGGGTACGATTTGTTTAAAGGGGATTCCATGCCATAATAAATCAGTTCCCAAATAATGCGAAAAACTATAGCTGAGAAAATCCGAAGCAAAGAAATTTTCAATTTCTTTTCCCGGAGGAAGGGTGTGCTGATGTTCAAGAGAACGCAGATAACTAAAATAAGCTGCATTTCCCACGCTGCCACCGGAAGTTCCTGAAAGGCTTAGCAAATGGAGGGGAAAATCTTTTACGTGTTTATGCAATTCGGAGAGTACCTTTCCCACCCAGAATCCGGAACGGGAAGCCCCTCCATCGGAAATTACGAGGTAAACAGGAAATATTTCAACTGACCTGATTTTTTCCAGCCTGTTAGGATCGGAAATCCACCGGTCTAAAAATTCGTTTATCCCGGGGCGTGAGTCGGCTTGTGTAGTTTCAATAGTTTCCACCAGATAGCGGTCGGAAATTTTGCCTGCAATGAAAATATAAAGGAATAAAGGAATCCATAAATTCACTTTTGTTTTAATAATCTGATAATTAATCAGGTAAATTAAACCTGTCCACAGCCCCATGGCCAATAGCAGAATGGAAATGCTTCCCAGCATTTCGGAAGCAGGATAGTAAATGGCAGTAAGAGCAAACAAAAGGGCAATAATCAGCGCAAAGAAATTATACAACTTTATCCATTTCTTTTCAATATTTACTATGACGTTTTCATTTTGAAATTTCTGAAATGGTCTGATATCATAATTGTAATCCCATTTGTAAAATATAAAAATCAGAATTGTCTGCATCAGGAAAAAGAATAAGATGATTATTTTCCAGTGCAATACTGTTTTACCGGCAAGTGCATGACTTTGTTCCATAAAAACCATGCACCAGATGAGGTAGATAATGCCTAAAGCAATTCCGGGAAGCAGATAATAAAGTTTCCTTTTTACAAAATACCGGTAAATCAGCCAGTAATATAAAAGATGGCCGGCTATCAGAATTTCCGGATGATGTATGTGGTTGTTGAACACCGGCAGGGATAAAGCTCCTATTTGAAGGATAACGGGAATAAAGCATGCCAGTATCCTCGGGAAGTTCAGCAGCCATATGTAATAATCATTATAAGCAGGAAATGCAATATCTTCTTTTTTCCTGCTGAGATATGCCGTGGAAAGTATTCTTGAGCTCAGCCAGGTGAAAATCATCCATACAAATGCACTGAATACAACGGCTATGCTGATATGAAATTTTTCTCCCGCCAGTATCAGGGCATCCTGTCCTGCAGGGTTTTTTACGGTCAAAAGATAAAATACCACCAGCAACAGTATTCCGGGGAAGAATAGATTTATAGACCGGAAAAGATTAAAAAAAAATCCTCTGAATTCTGAAAAAATGGTTTTTACAGGCATTGAACTATCTTTTATCATTTCGGTCTGAAAATTATATCAGTTTTTAATAATTAATTTTGCCGGAGCAGGATTATTATTCACAAGGGGAGGATTATTCCCGTACAAGGCATGAAAAAAAGAATAAAACAAATTACGAAAGATGGGTCATATACTTTGATAGATCCCGATAAAAATGTAAGTTTTCATTCCATTCACGGAGCATTGCAGGAAAGCAACCATGTATTTATCAAAGCAGGTTTGGAATATTGCCTGCAAAATTTCCCCGGTGAAACGCCCCTGAAAATTTTTGAAACCGGTTTTGGCACAGGATTAAATGCCCTGCTTACTGCCATGAAAGCCATTGACTGGAATAAGAATATCCTGTATCATAGTATTGAAGCTTATCCTTTGGAAAAAGACGAGTGGGAGAGCCTGGAATATGATAAGCGTATGGGTAGGGATAAAGCGAAAGATGTTTTTGAGAAAATGCATGGTTGTGAATGGAATACCGAAGTCGACATCCTGCCTGTTTTTCATCTGAAGAAAATTCGGGGAAGTTTGTTGGACTTTATACCGGAAGAACAATATCACCTGGTATATTTTGATGCTTTTGCACCAACGGCCCAGCCGGAATTATGGACGCAGGAGGTATTTACCAGAATAGCAGGTGCAATGATGCCCGGAGGAGCATTGGTTACATTTTGTTCCAAAACCATTGTGAGAAATGCCATGAAGGAATCGGGATTTCAGGTAAACAAACTGCCCGGACCTCCCGGAAAAAGAGAAATGGTAAGGGCTGTAAGGCTGTAAGTTAGGTCCTGAATATAATCAGGCTGGTAATATAGAGTACGTAACATGTCACGAAAAATATTCCTTCTTTCCGTGTAACCATTTTGCTGGACTTAAATACCGGATAACAAACAATGGCCGCCAGTGCTGCAAGCGGAAGATCAATCATTAATAAATCTTTACTCACAGCAATTCCGTCGCTGGAAAAACCGGCAGTCAACCCCAGTATTACCAATATGTTGTATATGCTGCTGCCGATCAGGTTCCCAATGGCTACATCGCGGTCGTTTTTTATGGTTGCCACAATGGTGGTTACCAGTTCAGGGGCGGAAGTTCCTATCGCTACAATTGTAAGCGCAATTATGGCTTCGGATACTCCCAGTTTGCGGGCGATTTCTGAAGCACCATTAACCAGTAAATCGGAACCGGTAATGGCAAGTATGATTCCTCCAATTAAAAGCACTGCATTCCATACTACCAGCCATGGGTTGGTTTTGCCTTTTACCAATACAGGCTGGCTGTACTCTTCCGAATATTCCCTTTTAATTTTCCAGCTTTCTTTGCGGGAAGCCCTTAGCAGAAATATGGTGTAAACAACAGCCAGTATAAATAAAATCCACCCTTCTACGATGCTTAACACGCCGTTTATAGCCATTACAAGGATCAATAAGGCCGAGAATATCATAAAGGGCACATCCAGCCTGATACTGTTACTTTGAAGCGGGAGCGGCCTTAAGGCAGCACTTAACCCCAATATCAGCAATAAGTTAACCATATTGGTTCCGGCAATATTGCCGATGGCTATTTCAGGAATTCCCTGTGAAACTGCTGTCAAACCTACTGCAAGTTCGGGAGCACTGGTGCCTACAGAAACAACAGTAAGGCCAATCACCATGGGTCGTATTCCCATCCAGGCAGCCAGCCATGATGCTCCCCGCAATAATAATTCAGACCCCAGTACAATTACAACCAGCCCGCTGATAAATATTGCAAATGATGATAACTCCATATCAAGCGAATAATACGACAATTTAATCCATTTTCAACTTTAATAAGCACAGATATGAAGAGTAAGGGCATCACGGCAATGTTTGTGGTATTTAGTATCTTAAACCAAATTTAAAACATGAAAAAGACCTTCCTTTTGCTGATTGGCATATGCCTAAGTTTTTCACTTTTCGCTCAGGAAAAACCGCATATTGATTCCCTGCTTCCGGTGAGAGGGCTGGCAATAGCAGCACCATCCAAATCCGGCCTGCAGCATTTCATAAATTTTGTGGAAAAGGAATTGGTCCCTGCAAAATTCAATATGCTTATATTGAGAGTGGATTATAATTACGCATACACGTCCCTTCCGCATCTTGCCAATCCCAATCCTTTGTCGAAAGAAGATGTAAAAAAACTGGTGGCAATGGGCAGAAAGCATGGGATAAAAATAGTTCCACAGATTAACCTGCTCGGGCATCAGTCATGGGCGAAAGAAACCGGGAATCTTTTAAAGGCATATCCTGAATTTGATGAAACACCTCATGTTAAAACGGAAAATTACGAAGGCTGGCCCAACGAATGGGGGCTTTATTGTAAAAGCTATTGCCCTTTGCATCCCGAAGTGCATAATATAGTATTTCAGCTGGTAGATGAAATAATGGATGCTTTTGAAGCTGAATATTTTCATGCAGGAATGGATGAAGTGTTTTACATTGGGGATGATAAATGCCCGAGATGCAGTGGCAGGGATAAAGCAGAATTGTTTGCCGGGGAAGTAACCAAAATCAGGAACCATCTGGCACAAAAAGGAAGAAAACTGATGATTTGGGGCGACAGGCTGATAGATGGAAAGGCTACGGGAATTGGCATGTGGGAGGCGAGTATGAACAATACGCACAGGGCAATAGATTTGATTCCTAAAGACGTATTTATTTGTGATTGGCATTACGAAAGGCCCGATCATACGGCGGTGATGTTTGCGATGAAAGGCTTTGATGTTGTAACCTGCCCATGGAGAAAACCTGATGTAACTTATCAGCAACTGCTGAATATGATGAGTTACAGGAAGCATTCCACGAAAGCTATGGCAGAAAGGTTTAAGGGAATGATAGCTACCGTATGGTCACCTGCAGAAAGATTTTTGGAGGCTTTTTATCATCCGGAAACCGAAATACAGGAAATTTCCGATGTCAACACCCTTAAACTCCTGATAAATGAATTCAAGAAACTCTGAGTATGCTCAAAGGAATCTTACCATAGATATCTTCAGGGCAGTCACTATGCTGCTGATGATATTTGTGAACGACCTGTGGTCTGTAAAAGGATATCCCGACTGGTTCAGACATGCCGATTTTCATGAAGATTTCCTCGGCCTTTCCGATGTGGTTTTCCCGGCATTTCTTTTTGCAGTAGGGTTATCCATTCCATATGCTTTAGAGGGAAGGTTCATAAAGGGAGTAAGCGAATTGAGCACAGTTTCGCATATCCTTACCCGTAGCCTGGCACTTATCCTGATGGGTGTTTTCATTGTAAATACTGAAAGGGGAGTGGGCGAGGCCACAGGGTTAAGTTTTTCTGTTTACCGCATAATTATGGTGGTGGCATTTTTTCTTGTATGGAATGCTTATCCTAAAACAGAACATTACGGCCGACGGATTTTGTTTAAATCATTACAAATAACAGGTGTAATCACCCTAGGAATACTGGCATTAATTTTCAGGGATAAAGAGGGCAATGTATTCAGCCCCGGCTGGTGGGGGATACTGGGATTAATCGGCTGGGCTTATTTGTTTGCAGCATTTGTATATTTTTTTGCAAGAAAAAATATCCCCGTTCAGTTATTCATTTTTATTCTGTTATGCATATTATGCCTCTTGCAAACCCCTATGAAAGATGGCAGCATCCTTTTGGATTTTCCTCCCGGAAATTTCTTTAACAGTTTTCTCGACCTGATACAAATCAGAAATGGTGCACATCCGGCATTGGTTATGGCAGGAATGTTGTTTTCAATTTATCAGGTGAAATTCCTGCGGGAAAAATCTCCGGGAGTAAAAATTGGCAATATGCTTATCTGGGCTGCCGTGTTTGCTGTTATGGGATATTTGACCAATTTCGGCTGGATAATTTCCAAACTGCAGGCAAGCTTTCCATGGGTGGCCTATAGCATTGCCATTTCCATTGCTGTATTTGCCCTGTTATTATTTCTTACGGAAAGAGGCCTTACAAGCTGGTTCAAAGTAATCAGACCGGCAGGAACCGCTACTTTGACTTGTTATATGATTCCATTTCTGTTGTACAGCCTGTTTAGGATTACCGGATTTCGCTGGCCCGCATGGAGCCTGTATGGACTGGCAGGAATATTGAAATGTTTGTTTTTTGCCCTAATAGTGATATGGATTACCGGTTTGCTTGAAAGGCTGAAAATAAAGTTGAAGGTGTAAGGGGCATTTCGCAATTAAAATTGTCAATCGTAATTCGTAAAACGTTAATTGAAATGAAGTACTTTTTTCTCATATCGGCTGCCTTTTGGTTTTCTTTTTCCTCAGCACAAAAAAAGCCCAACATACTGATTATCTTGTCCGACGACCATGCATATCAGTCAATAGGCGCTTATGGTTCGCCTTATCAGGCAACTCCCAATATCGACAGGCTGGCGAAAGAAGGTGCAGTATTGGAAAACGCTTATGTTACCAATTCTATTTGCGGACCCAGCAGGGCCGTGCTGCTTACAGGAAAGTACAGTCATAAAAACGGTTTTCGGGATAATAAGAATCCCAATTTTAATGGCGATCAGAATACTTTTGTAAAAGAACTAAAAGCTGCAGGATACCAAATGGCCTGGATTGGCAAATGGCATCTTGGTTCTACTCCACAAGGGTTTGATTATTTTCAGATTGTTCCCGGGCAGGGAATGTATTTCAATCCCGATTTTATTTTGATGGATGGATCAAGGGTGAGAAGGGAAGGGTATATAGCCAACATTATCGAGCAGCTTGCGGAAGAGTGGCTGGCATCTATTGATACTTCCAAACCTTTTTGCCTGATTATAGGACATAAGAATACCCACCGTACCTGGATGCCGGACACTTCAGACCTTCGTATGTTCGACCACGTTAATTTTCCGCTTCCCCCGAATTTTTACGATGATTATGAAGGACGACAGGCAGCAAAAAATCAGGATATGTCTATTTCGATATCCATGCGGATGGATTATGATTTGAAAATGCTTCGTGACGATCATAAAGACGGGAATTTTACAAGAATGAACGATGACCAGCGTGCGGCATATGCAGCATATTACGGTCCGATAAAAAAAGAACTGGAAGAAGCCAGGCCTGAAGGCAACGCATTGTATGAATGGAAATATCAGCGCTACATGCGGGATTATTATGCCACAGCCTATTCTATGGATAAGAATATTGGAAGGATGCTCGACTTTTTGGAGAAAAAAGGTCTTACTTCCAATACAATGGTTACCTATATGTCTGACCAGGGATTTTACCTTGGGGAACACAATTGGTTTGATAAGCGATTTATATATGAAGAATCTTTTCGTACGCCTGTGATAATACGTTATCCCGGATATATACCAGCCGGTTCCAGAATAGACGCCCCGGTTGTTAACATCGACTTTGCTCCTACCTTTATGGAAGCAGGAGGAGTTACACCAGGGCCAGACATTCAGGGTATATCGTTTTTCAAAATGCTTAAGGGAGAAAAACTTCCGTGGAGGGATGCCGTTTATTATCATTATTATGAATTGGGAGAGCATGCTGTTTCTCCGCATTTTGGTATTAAAAAAGGAAATTTGAAACTGATACGCTTTTATAAGGGAGTAGAAGCCTGGGAGTTTTTTGATTTGAGCAGCGATCCTTTGGAAATGCACAACCTGATCAATGACCCCTCAAGAGCCGATGAGATTAAGAAAATGAAAGAAGAACTGGAAAAACTGATTTTATATTACGATGATCAGGAAGCTTTAACTATATTGAAGCAAAATTAGCAGGACTAACTACCTTTCGGTTCGTCATTTCGGCTTAATTTTGTACCATACCAGTTTATTATGCAGGAAGTAATTATAGAGATCAGGAATGCCAATATATATCAGGGACAAAGCCTTGTATTACAGGATGTAAACCTGACCATTCATAAAGGAGAATTTGTGTATTTGGTAGGAAAAACCGGCACCGGAAAATCCAGCCTTCTGAAAACCTTGTACGGTGATTTGCCTTTGAAAGAAGGTGAATGCAGGGTGGTGGGTTTTAATATCCGGGAGATGAACTGGAAAAAAGTTCCTTTTCTGCGCAGGAATATCGGGGTGGTATTTCAGGATTTCCAATTGCTTACAGATAGAAATGTAAATGAGAACCTCAGGTTTGTGTTAAAAGCTACCGGATGGAAGGATGAAAACCTGATGAACGAAAAAATTGCGGATGTTCTGGATAAAGTAGGTTTGAAATCAAAAGGGTTTAAAATGCCTTACGAACTTAGTGGCGGAGAACAACAACGTGTGGATATTGCCAGGGCATTGTTGAATTCGCCACGCCTCATCCTTGCAGACGAACCTACCGGTAACCTCGACCCGGAAACCTCTGACGAGATTATGCAGCTGTTGTTTCAGATTTCCAGGGATTATGGTACCACAATTGTGATGGCCACCCATGATTATGCGGTAATTCATAAGTTCCCCGGCCGGCTGATTAAAACTGAAAGAGGCAGGGTAATTGATAATGCTTCCATCAGTACCACATGATTTCCATTATCCTCCCGGTAAGAAATAATGACGCTACCGGTTTGGTATATGCGATTCACCGGCAGCTGGAAAATATTGCCATCCCTTCAGAAATTCTGGTAATGGATGATGCTTCTGATGAAGCATATGCCTATTTGTTTGCAGAAATCCGAAAGCTTCCCCTGGTTAAGCTATTCCATTCGCCCTCCCGCAGGGGAGCCATGCCATCGCGGATTGAACTGGCAAAAAATGCTCGTTATCCCTATCTTTTAATGCTGGATAGCGATAACCTAATTATCAATGAGCATTTCATGCAGGAATGGCTGAAAGTCGTCAGAAAAAATCTTCCGGTGGTTTCGGGAGGCACTTTATTCCCCGATAACCCTCCTGCAGAAGAATACATCCTTTGCTGGAAATACCGCAAAGAAAGAGAAACCCAACAGGGCCTCCTTATTACCCGAAACCTCTTGATCAGGAAAGATATTTTTCTGAGCATAAATTTTCCTGATGAACTGCTTCAGCATTACGGCCACGACGATACCTGGCTGGGAATACAACTAAGGAAAAAAGGTATCCGGTTGAAGGAAATTAAGAATCCCTGCCTGAATGAAGGTTTTGATACCGCTGAATTATTTATTAAAAAAGCGGAACAGGCTTTGGGAAACTTAAAGCGTATGCGCAGGTTTGAAACTGCAGGAAATATTTCCGCTCAGGTAAAGCTTTTCAGGACAGCCTATATACTGCAACAAACCGGATTGGCATTTTTGTTTAAAGGATATTATGCCGTAAATAAAAAACGCATTCATAAAAACCTATTTTCTTCCAACCCATCATTGAAAAACTTCGACTACTACAGATTGAATTATTTGCTGAATCTGAAAAATGCTTAACCCAGAAGGGGTGCATATATTTTATCCAGCTGCTTTTGTTCATTTTCCCAATTCAGTATTTTCCGGGCATTTAAAGTATTTTCTTTCATTTCCATGTAAAGTCTTTCATCGCTAAAAAGCATCATTACAGCTTCTGCCACCTTTTCTGCAGTTACATTATCAATGCAAATTCCTGTATGATAGGTCGTGGTAATCTTCTTCACTTCCGGAACCGAGGAGGCAATTACAGGAATGCCGGCATGTATGTAATCAAATATTTTATTGGGAAGGCTGAAAAGATAATTCATCGAATCCGGCTTGTCAAGGGATAAACCTGCGGATGCCTGAGCGGTAACATAATGCAGGGTTTCGAAGGGAAGCCTAGGAATAAATAATACTTTTTCTTCCAGCGATTTTCTCTTAACAATGGCTTTAAGTTCCGGCAGTATCGTACCGCTACCCACAATTACCAGTAAAAATTCTTCCGGGAGCAATTCCATAGCCATTATAGCTTCTTCGTACCCTCTTTCAGGGTTAATACCTGCTCCCTGCATTATCAGGATTTTTTTCCCCTCAGGCAAGCGGGGAATTTCTGATAAGGGTTGAGGTTTATGCAGCAGAGGTACATTTCTCACTATTTCCATCTCTATCCCATAATCTTTCTTGTATTGGTTTTTTACAGATTCGTTTACGGTATAGGTGCGTTTGATTTTAGGGAGTAATATTCTTTCAAGCGTTCTCCACAACTTTTGTTTGAATTTCCTGTCGCGTAACTCCGGAGCCCCGGTAAAATATTCATGGCTGTCATACACCAGCGGAATTTTTCTGAAGAAGGAATGAAGGTAGTTAGGTAAAAGTGTATCCAGGTCGTTTGAAACAAAAATGTCTGCTTTCTGACTGAAAAGCCTTATCCATAACTTCAGCATGAACTCCATATACTGAAGGGGCCCTCTTCTGTAACGGCAAAGAATACGCGAAGTATGATAATTTCTGGATGATACGGGAGCGCTGTCTTTAAAGGATCTTCCAATCAGCAATACCTCCGCCCCTTTTTCATGCAGGTACGAACAAACCCTGTGCACCCGCTGGTCGGATACAAGGTCGCTGATTACCGATACCACTACCCGTTTTTTATGCATAACCCATTTCTTTCAGCAAACGTAAATTATCCTCAAATACTTTCTTCCATCCTTTAAATTTCCCGTAGTCGTTAACGGTATGATTGTGCCATATTGGAATAAACACACCGTGATGATCATATACTGTTTTTGCCAGTGAAGCAATTTTTTCCAGGGCTTCTTCGGGATCTAATCCCATATAATCCGATAAACAGTTATCCATATAAGTTACCGGAAAAACCTTTAATTCGGTTTCGGCATTGTTTTCCAGATCAAACCAATAGAAAGGGGAGCAGGTGGATGCCCGGAAACCCAACCTTCCTGCATAACCCATGGAATATTCCTCCCTTATACCATATTGAATCAGTTTGTGGTAGGTCTTAGGAAGCCTGAACCTTAAATAATGCTGTCGTGAAGCGGTTACAGGTGCCTGTAGAATATCCGATAATAACCCTATCTCTCTTTCTAACTTTTCGGGTTCTTCAGAAGAATAATATGAAGGATGAATTCCTCCTTTTCCTCCTTTTGACAAATGCTGAATCAGCTTGCGGAATACCGGATGACGGGGAGAAATGTTTTTATCGTATTTAGACCATCTTCCCAGTAAAAAGAAATATTTAAAGGTTAGTCCGGTTTCCCGCTCTTTCTCCTGCAGGTAATCGTAACTGTCGTAAGGGTCTTTTGATTTACCGGTGTAAACCGCAAAGGGGCTGACTGCTTCCCTCTTCATTAAGGATCTTGCCATGTTGATCATCTGCCGGTACCATGGTTTATACAGATAAGCATAAGCCGAGTCAACATCCACCGTAATGAAAGCTTTTGGACGCGGGCGGGAATATTTCAGCTGCCCGGGAAACCAGCTTTCCAGCTTTTCCACCAGTTCTGCAGCATATTTTTCCACCAGGGGGATATGTTCCAGTTGATGTTGGAAGATTACAGAACTTTCCGGCAGGTATCTTCCGTGGTAATCGGTTTTCGCCGTAAAATACTCTTCATACCTTGACAACAAAAAAAATATAGCGGCAATAGGGTCAAATTCCGACGGCTTTTTCCCGGTATAAATCCTGCCCTTTATTACTAAGGGGGAGATTTCCTTAATCTCTGTTTCAAAAACGATATCTTCAGCTTTTATAAAGAATTGGTTATCATTTAATTGTTCTCTTCCGTAAAGAAATTTCGGGCCCTGGTGGGCAAGAAATTCCTTACCCGAACCAGTAAGCAGGTAAGGGGTGGGGAAGAGGTGACGGAAAATATGTCTGATTACATATCTCGCTCTGGCTGAATCTTCGGGAAGATAGACGAGTAACATGAATGGGAAAGATAAAATTTTTTCGGATAATGGCGCAGGCAACGTAATTTTGTGCCCCTGAAATTCACGGTCAGGCATAAATTCCGAAACTTTTCGAGATAATCAGGTGGGAATAAAAAATATTTTCCTACCTTTGCCGCCTGAATTTTGACGAAATTAAAGTAGAATAAACAAAAAAAGATGTCATATCTAACTAAAGAAAAAGTTGCACAGATTTTTACCGAATTCGGCGGTAGTGCAAAAAATACTGGTTCCATTGAAGGCCAGATTGCTTTGTTAACAGAAAGAATCAACAGTATTTCTGCGCATCTGAAGCAAAACAAACACGATTTTTCCACTCACAGAGGCCTGATGAAACTGGTTGGACAGCGTAAAAGGCTGCTGACTTACCTGAGCAGAACTAACCTTGAGGGATACCGTGCTTTAATTGAGAAACTTGGATTAAGGAAATAATTATTCTTAATTTCCTTAAAGTCAGATATTTTTGCTATTCCCAACTATAATCCTGGTTGGGAATAGTCGTTTGAATACACTTGTAATATTCAGATAAAGTTTTTGTATCGGTTTTCGCCTGATTTTCTTTTCAACTCTCTTATATTCGTAAGCCAGGCGTAAAATCTTAAAATTTGAAATTTGTATGCTTTCACAACCTTATAGTGTTAAGTTCGATTTAGGTGCAGGCCGTGAAGTGTTTATTGAAACCGGAAAACTGGCGAGGCAGGCAAACGGATCTGTTACCGTACGTCAGGGAAACTGCGTTATTTTAGCTACCGTGGTAGCGAATAAAGAGCCTAAAGAAGGCCAGGATTTCTTCCCCCTGATTGTTGACTATACTGAAAAATTTTCTTCAGCCGGACGTATTCCGGGTTCATTCTTTAAACGCGAAGGAAGACTGAACGATTATGAAGTTCTCGTTAGCCGCTTGATAGACCGTGCGCTCCGCCCGTTATTCCCCGAAGATTATTTCTGCGATGTGCAGGTGCTGGTAACCCTTATCTCCAGCGATGCGGAAGTGCTTCCCGATGCTCTGGCTTGTCTGGCTGCATCTGCTGCACTGGCAGTTTCCGATATTCCCATTAAAGAAATCATTTCCGAAGTCAGGGTGGCAAAAATCAACGGTGAATATGTGATCAACCCTACTCGTTCTCAAATGGCAGAAGCTACCATGGATTTCATCGTGGCAGCTACGGAAAAGAACCTGATGATGGTGGAAGGAGAAGCTAAGGAATGCCAGGAAGATGAGCTGATTGAAGTACTGGAAAAAGCTCATGAAGCTATAAAAGTTCAGATTAAAGCTCAGGAAGAGTTAAGAAAGCTGGTAGGCGTTACTTCCAAAAGAGATTACCCCAAGCCTGAAGATAAACCCGAGCTGAAAGAAAAGGTTGAAGCATACAGGCAGAAAGTATATGAAATTTCCCGCTCTTTCTCCAAAAAAGCAGAGCGTACTGAACAGTACGACAAACTGAAACAGGAGCTGGTGGATAGCCTGGGGGAAGAGGCCGATCCAAACGACGTTAAACTCGTTAAAAAATATTACGAAGACCTGAAATGGGAAGTTGTTAGGAATATGATTCTGGATGACGGGGTTCGTTTGGATGGTAGGAAACTTGATGAAATCAGGCCCCTGAGTATGGAAATCGATGTGCTTCCTACTCCACATGGCTCTGCTTTGTTTACTCGTGGTGAAACGCAGTCGCTCACAACAGTAACATTAGGTACCCCTCTTGATGAGCTGCTGGTGGAAAGCGCTGCCAAATCTGACTATACCAAATTCATCCTCCATTATAATTTCCCGCCTTTTTCTACAGGTGAAGTGAAAATGATGAGAGGGGTGGGCAGAAGGGAAGTTGGACATGGTAACCTGGCCATGCGCTCCTTAAAACAAATGATGCCGGGCGGAGATTATCCTTATACCGTGCGTGTGGTAAGCGATATCCTGGAATCTAACGGCTCGTCTTCAATGGCTACCGTTTGTGCCGGTTCGCTGGCCCTGATGGATGCGGGTGTACCTATTCCCAAGCATGTGGGTGGTGTTGCAATGGGATTGATTTCCCGCGCTTCAGATGGTAAATATGCCATTCTTACCGACATCCTTGGTGATGAAGACCACCTGGGGGATATGGACTTTAAAGTTACCGGTACCCGTGAAGGTATTTGTGCCGTGCAAATGGATATCAAAGTAGACGGGTTGAGCATGCAAACCATGAGAGAAGCGCTTGAGCAAGCCCGTAAGGGAAGACTCTTCATTCTCGATGCCATGTATGCCGCTTGTCCGAAAGCTAGAGAAGAGGTGAAGCCTCATGCTCCGAGAATGGTGAAACTGTATATCGATAAAGAATTCATCGGTGCCGTTATCGGACCGGGTGGTAAGATAATACAGGAAATTCAGAGAGAAACCGGAGCTACCATCAATATTGAAGAAGTAGGAAACCAGGGAGAAGTAAGCGTATTCAGTCCTCAGAAAGAAGGGCTTGAAAAAGCGGTTAACTGGATTAAAGGTATCGTTGCCGTTCCTGAAGTAGGAGAGGTGTATGAAGCTACCGTTAAATCTATCATGCCTTACGGAGCATTTGTGGAATTCATCCCCGGAAAACAGGGGCTCCTGCATATCAGTGAAATTTCCTGGAAACGTCTTGAAACAATGGAAGGCGTATTCAATGAGGGAGATACCGTAAAGGTTAAACTGATTGGGGTAGACCAGAAGACCGGTAAATTCAAGCTCAGCCGCAAGGCATTAATGCAAAAACCTGAAAGAAAAGATTAATCTTTAATAACAGTCTTGTCGCAAGCCCGGAATCATTCAGGTTCCGGGCTTTTTTTGAGTTTATGATTTGTCTTGAGCCATTCAGACTCAAATTCCTAAATTACATTCCCAATCTTACGGCATGAAAAAGTATTATCAATATACCATTCCGGTTTCACAAACATCCGATAAAGAAATCCTTATAGCTTTTTTGGCAGCAGCAGGATTTGAAGGGTTTGAAGACCAACCCATGAAACTGATTGCGGTTTCAGATAAAAAGGAACCTGATGAGAACATCAGAGAATTACTGAAGCATTATGAATATACAGTGGAAGAACTACCCGATGTCAACTGGAATAAGGAATGGGAGTCTAATTTCCATCCTGTAATCCTGGAGGGTTTTTGTACCATAAGAGCTGCTTTTCATGAGATTGAGGTGAACACCCCGTATGAGATTTTGATTACTCCTCAAATGAGTTTCGGTACCGGGCATCATGCCACTACATGGCTGATGATGAACCAGATGAAGCATATGGATTTTACCGGAAAATCGGTGCTGGATTATGGTACAGGAACAGGAGTGTTGGCCATTCTGGCAGAAAAGCTGGGAGCGGAGAAGATTACTGCCATTGATATAGACGAATGGAGCATAGAAAATTCCGGGGAAAATATCAGCGGGAACAATGCCCTAAAAATTGAAATCTTAAAGGGCAATATCGATTCGCTGAATCAACAGTTTGATATTATTTTAGCCAATATCAACCTGAATGTTTTGCTGGATAATATGGCCGAAATCAGAAATAAGCTTTTACCCGGGGGAATAGTTGTATTCAGCGGAATATTGGAGGGCGATTTTAAAGCCATGTCTGAGGCGATGAAAACAGCAGGAATTCATCCTGCAGCGCAGGAAGTAAAAGAAGGCTGGGGATTGGTAATAGGAGAAGGCTGATTTTTATTTTTGGTTGAATTTCAATAAAATATCTTTTTTTTGACCGGAAAATTAAATTGAGATTTTAACGCAGGAATCCCTAAATTGAGTTTCGGATTCTTTAAATTTGTTATCCGAGTTTAACCAATATCTTTTCAATTGAAAGAAATTTTACTCATAGTACTTGCCTATTTGATTGGATCTATTCCCACTGCATTGTGGGTTAGCAAAGGCTTTTTCGGAATTGATATTCGTGAATACGGAAGCGGTAATGCCGGTGCCACTAATACTTACCGTGTGCTTGGTCCCAAATGGGGAACTATGGTGATGGTGATTGATGTGATAAAAGGTGTCGTAGCCACTTCCCTGTATTTGCTGCTTCCTTATTATCTTTCTTCTTCCTGGGACAGGACTAACTTCATGATAGGTTTAGGCTTGGCTGCCGTACTGGGGCACATATTTCCCATTTGGGCAAATTTCCGTGGAGGAAAAGGTGTGGCTACATTGTTTGGAATGGTTCTGGCCATCCAACCTGTTGTGGCTGTTTCCTGTGTGGGAGTATTCCTGCTCGTATTGTACCTCACCAGGTTTGTTTCTTTGAGTTCCATACTGGCAAGCATTGCCTTTGCCGTTTTTATACTTTTCATTTTTAATGAAGAAGAAACATTATATCGTGCTTTTGCAATAGCAGTGGCTTTGCTGGTGATACTTACCCATCAGAAGAATATTACCAGGCTGCTGAAAGGAAACGAAAGCAAAGTGCCCATTCTTAAATACCGCGACAAAAGAAAAGAGAGAAGGAAAAACCGCGGGTACATGGAAGAGGAAGAATAACCTCAGCTTTAGCATTCACTTATTGGTATAAGGATTGTCCTATTCATTGCATAATGATAATGTTATGAAGAAGATATTCCTTTTTGTGGCCTTATGTGGCCTTATAGCCTGTTCAAGAAACCTGATTACGGGAAGAAGCCAGCTCAGCCTGATAGGTGAGGAAGAGCTTCGTTCCATGGCGGTTACCGAATACCGTAGTTTTTTAAGCCAGAATAAAGTTTTAAATCCTTCCTCCAGCAAAGATGCCGAAATGGTGCAAAGGGTAGGAAAAAGGCTGGCAGCTGCCATTTCAGAGTATTACCGATCTCAGGGTATTAGTGCCGAACTGGAAGGATATAACTGGGAATATAACCTGGTGGATTCCGAAGAGGCAAATGCCTGGGCTATGCCCGGAGGAAAGATTGTGGTATATACCGGATTGCTGCCCATTACGCAAAATGAGGCAGCTCTGGCTGTGGTATTAGGCCATGAAATTACCCATGCTTTGACCAAACACTCCAATGAAAGAATGAGCCAGGCAATGCTTGCACAGGGGCTGGGAGAGCTGGGTAGTATAGCCCTGGCCAATAATCCTAAAGCGAGTAATGTTTTTAATGCAGTATACGGTCCGGGCGCCCAACTGGGAGTGTTAATGCCCAATTCACGCAACCAGGAATTAGAAGCCGACCGTTTCGGGCTCATATTTACTGCCATGGCCGGATATAACCCCCGGGAAGCTATTCCCTTATGGGAAAGAATGGCGGCTGCCGGAGGCAGTCCCCCTGAGTTTTTAAGCACTCACCCGAGTCCTGAAAACCGGATTAAAAAACTTCAGCAACACATGAATGAAGCCTTGAAATATTACAAGCCGGTGAAATAAGTCAAATAAGGGGAAAAATTCCGGAAAAGCGAAGAATTCCACTTTTAAAATACCCGGGAAACCGGGGATTTATCTGCAATTTCCACCAGCAGGTTTGAAATTTTTCATCCTTTTATACGCTGAAAATCAGTGGGGAAGCCATTTTTTGCCATATTTTTTGAGGTAAAACGCGTTTTTTTCAGTAGATTTGCTTTTATCTGAAGATTCTTTAACCCAGTTTTTATACTAAAAATCAATCCTTTCATGGTGCAAAATTGTTTGGAGAAACTCCGGTTGAAAAATGAAAGAAACATTTTGATTCAAGGTTTACCTTCCTCCATTGAGAAGCAATTTCAGAAAATCACATTCTCCAAAAACGTAACTCCCCTGCTGAAGGCCAGAAAAATTGATTTCGCATTGGTTTTTGCCCTTAGCCAGGCTCAGTTAAAAAGTATTTTGAAAGATGTGATTCCGGCCTTGGGAGAAGGTGCCAATTTCTGGGTTGCCTTCCCAAAAGCAGCTTCTAAAATTGTTACAGACCTTACTGCCACCTGCGGTTGGGACTGCCTGGTAAAAGAGGGTTTTACTCCCGGTGAAAAAGTGCCTTTAGATCATGTGTGGGCAGCAATGCAATTTGTGAAAGCTCCTGTTGAAGTAGAAAATTAATTTGTGGAATAATTTTGCCGGAAGGTCAGGCTTACTTAAAAATGACCGTCCCTTTTTTTTCCAGAAGGGCTTTTTCCATCTGCTTTAAGGTAGCATGAGTCTGAATCAGGATGGATAGTTCTTCCTGTGTTTTCGCATGCTCCAGATCGTGCTGGTTTTCGGCAATCAGTTTCCTGATCTTTTTCAATTTCAGGTAATTTAAGGTCGAAGCCACGTCCTCACGGTAACTTTCTTCCTTGGGAGGCATTTTTACCTCAAATCTTTCTTCCCAGTTCGGACTTAATTCATAAGGGAAATTCATCAGTTCTATTACCAGGTCCCGAATCTGGGCGTCTTCCACATATAGGAAACTTTTATGGGTGGGCCCCAATCCTTCTCGGTACCATTCCCCATACATTTGAATCAGCTTGTTCAGGAGGGGGAGGGTGATTAATTCCTGCTCGTTTAATTCGCTGAAAATATAATCTGCCACAGTTTGATCCCCATCCCATGGATATAATCCGTATTCTATCAGGCATTTTACCAGCCCTTTCTCCTGTTGCTCATCTTTTTCGGTTAATGCCGTAATATCAGGATCAAGCGGGGTTTGGGGACTGGTTTCAGGTTCAGGTACCCTTGAACCCCCTTCTTTGGCGGCAAGCTTCTGCAACCTGTCGCGCAAAATTTTATTTACAAGGGTTTGCAATCCTTCCTCCTCAATTTGAAGGATACCCGCTGATTTCCTGATGTAATCCTGTTGAAGGGTAAAATCTTCTGCTTTATTTATTTTCGATAGAGTGTCTGCTACCTGATTTACGAGCGCCGCTTTTTTAACCGGATCGTTTTTTACTTCATCCAGCTGAAGTTCTATCTGAAAGAGAATAAAATCTTTTTTCTCTCTTTGAATGAAATCCTGAAAAGCTTTCTGCCCGATTTGCTTTACATAACTGTCGGGGTCTTCACCATCGGGGATAAGCACCATTTTTACGTGCAGACCGGCCTCAAGAGCAAGATCCACCCCCCTTAATGCAGCTTTTATGCCCGCTTTATCTCCATCGTAAATGATGGTAAGGTTGGAGGTATATTTTTTAATCAGCAGCAACTGGTCGGTAGTAAGCGAAGTACCACCGGAAGCGACCACATTTTCAATTCCGGCCTGATGCAGGGAGATGACGTCGGTATACCCTTCCACCAGCAGGCATTCATCGTTTTTGTCAATAGCCTGGCGGGCGAAATACATCCCGTAAAGAATCCGGCTTTTAACATACAGCTCGTTTTCGGGGGTATTAATGTATTTGGGAGCCTTTCCCGGAGCACCTATTACCCTTGCACCAAATCCGATGATTTTTCCCGATTGATTGTGAATGGGGAAGATGATTCTTCCACGATAATTGTCGTAATAATCATTGTCTCTTTTGGCAACCAGCCCCGATTTTACGAGCAATTCTTTGTTATACTGAGCCTGAATGGCCGTTTGGGTAAAAGCATCCCGGGCATCGGGTGCATATCCCAGCTGGAATTTCCGGATAGTGGCATCTGTAAAACCTCGCTCTTCAAGATAGGAATAAGCCATAGCCTGGCCGGTTTCCGTTTCGTGCAGTTGGCGGGAGAAAAAATCTGCCGCAAACTGGTTAAGGATATACAGACTGTCGGCCGTAAGTTGCTTTTGCTTGATTTCGGGAGAAACATCCGTTTCTTCAATTTCCACATTATATCTTGCCGCCAGCCAGCGGAGGGCTTCGGTATAGGAATATTTCTCATGCTCCATCAAAAAGGTAATGGCATTACCACTTTTTCCGCAACCGAAACATTTGAAAATTTCCTTGGTAGGGGAAACGATGAAAGAGGGGGTCTTTTCATTATGGAAAGGGCAGAGCCCCAGATAGTTAGCTCCTCTTTTCTTCAGTTTGACAAATTCACTCACAATTTCATAAATGTCAATCCTGCTCTGAATCTGCTGTATCGTCTCTCTGCTGATCAAGGTTTTTGCAATTTTTGTAAATATAAAACAGAAATCAGAAGTCTGCCGCCTGCCGGCCGTTTATTGAAGAATGGAGTAAGATTTTTAAGTTTTATTAAATGAATTAATTATTGTAAATTACAATTACCCCCTCCCTTTGCAAACTTCATTTTCTCACCGCAAATTCTACCGCCATGGTAACATCTGAAGTTTCACAGCTTACAGGTGAATGTAATGCCTGGATTGACAATCTAAAGAAGTACAGACATGAATTCACCGAATTAAATGAGCATTTGCCCTCAATAGCCGGGCGCCAGACCAACAAGGATATTCTTCTGGAAATTGAACACCTGCACAATCAGCTCCACATCCAACTGGTAAACATTCACGATTTAAAGCAAAAAATCAAGATGCACAACAACCTGATAGCACTGGAAAAGGCCGGCAATAACGGAAGGATTCCCGAATCTCTCCTTCAGCGACATGAAGAGCTGTTTGATGAGTATCAGACCTTGGAGAATATGTTATCAGAACTAAAATCGAGGTATTCCGAATTTTTGAAATTCGTGGAATGATATAACGAAGAAGAATAACCGAAAACTTTTCCATATTACTGATTTTAAATTAATAAGTCATGGCAGAATATGATTCCACCCATGTAAAGAATATTGTATTGCTCGGACATTCCGGTGCAGGCAAAACTACTCTTGCAGAATGTATGTTGTTTGAATCGGGCATTATTCCCAAAAGGGGGTCGGTAAGGGAAAACAATACTGTTGGTGATTTTCACGAACTGGAAAAAGAAAGAGGTAATACCATTTTTGCAAAACTTATGCATACCCGATGGAGGGGTTACAAAATCAATATTATAGATACTCCCGGTTTCAGTGATTTCTGCGGAGAAGTGATTTCCTCCCTTAGAGTAGCCGATAATTGTGTGATGGTGCTCAATGCAGCAACAGGAGTGGAAATAGGAACCAGGCAGATGTTTGACTATGTGGAAGCGTTTAATATTCCAATGGTGATAGTTATCAACAAACTGGATGATGACTTTGCCAATTATGAAGCTGCATTGCGTTCGGCTCGTGAAAATTTTGGTTCCAGGGTTGTGCCCCTGCAATATCCTTTACAGGAAGGGGCAGGCTTTCATGAAATTATTGATGTTCTGCGTATGACCATGTACAGGTTCAGCGGTTCCGGCGGCAAGCCCGAAAAGCACCCGATTCCGGATTCGGAAAGGGAAAAGGCAGAGGCCTTTCATAAGGAACTGGTGGAGGCTGTTGCGGGTAATGACGAACTGTTGATGGAAAAATATTTTGAAATAGGCGAACTGGAAGAGGAAGAGTTAACGGAAGGGTTGAAAAAAGCCATTATCCGACAGGAAATTTTTCCGCTTTTCTGTATGTCGGCTGAAAGAAACATGGGCAGCGGAAGGCTGATGGGATTTATCGATATGGTGTGCCCCTGTGCCCACGAATTATTAGGTAAAAAATATAAAGGAAAAGATATTTTAAATGCAGGCGGGCCTCCCTGTGTTTATGTATTTAAAACCGTACTGGAACCACACATAGGAGAACTTGCCTACTTTAAAGTGTTTTCCGGAACCGTAAAGCAGGGATTGGAACTGGTAAATGCCTCCAATGGTACGATTGAGAAAACCGGTCAGCTTTATCTTACAGAAGGGAACAAACGAACTCCTGTACAGGAACTGGTAACCGGTGATATTGGTGTAACCATTAAGCTTAGGAATACAAAAATCAATCAAACGCTTCACGATAAAAATCATCCCTGTATAATAGAACCGGTGGTATTTCCCGAACCACAATTCCGAATGGCAATTGTTACCACCAGAAAAGAAGATGAGGATAAGGTTTCTGAAGCCCTGCAGGGCATCAGCAATGAAGAACCCACCATGAAAGTGGAATATTCCCCGGAGCTGAAACAAACCATAATATCCAGTATGGGAGATATGCATCTTTCAGTTATAAAATGGAAACTGGAGCATAATTACAGGATAGATGCAAAGTTTGTGGTTCCAAAGATTCCTTACAGGGAAACCATAAGAAAACCTGCTGTAGCGCAATACAGGCATAAAAAACAATCAGGCGGAGCGGGGCAGTTTGCAGAAGTACATATGAAAATTGAACCCTGGGAAGAAGGAATGCCTGATCCGTCGGAGTTTTCCATCAGGGGTAGAGAAGTATTTGACCTGGAATGGGGTGGAAAGCTGGTGTTTCTGAACTGTATCGTTGGAGGAGCCATAGATGCCAGGTTCCTTCCGTCTATTCTGAAAGGAGTAAAAGAGAAGATGCAGGAAGGCCCCCTAACGGGTTCGTATGTACGAGACGTTAGAGTGTCTGTATTTGACGGAAAAATGCATCCTGTTGATTCCAATGATATTTCTTTCAAAATTGCCGGAATGAAGGCGTTTAAAGAAGCTTTCAACAATGCCGATCCTCAGGTACTGGAACCGGTGTATAAAATAGAAGTAACCTGCCCGGATGACCTTACCGGGAATGTGATTGGCGATCTGCAAACACGCAGGGCAGTACTTGAAGGCATGGATGCCAGGGGGAATTTTACCATTGTACAGGCGCGTGTACCGCTGGCAGAAATGCAGGATTATTCTTCTTCCTTAAGGTCAATAACACAGGGTAGGGCGAAATATAAAATGAGCTTCGCCGAATATATGCCTGTTCCGGGTGATATTCAGAAAAAGCTGATTGCAGAATACAAGCAAATGGCAGGCGATGATGGTCAGACTGTAGAACAATAATTAATGGTTGCCGGGAAATTTTACTGCGACAAATTTCAGTTTTTCGGTAAGCTTCAATACTCTGAACTTTACCCAGTCGTATATTAAACCGGCAAGCAAAACAGTTCCAATAATAAACAGGGCTTTTATTTTGAGAAATTCATAACCGAAACCACCTGCAATACCACCCAGGAAGAAGAAGAAGATAATGGACAGCCTCAACCTGATGGAAGATTTAAGTTTGATTTTATGAATCTTCGAACGGTAAAAAAACAGTTGCGACAACTCTATTCCCAAGTCGGTAAATAAGCCCGTAAGATGGGTAGTACGTACAATGGAACCTGATATCATCGTCACCAGAGCGTTCTGAAGTCCCATTGCAAATAAAAGGCTGAAGGCAATAAATGCAGGGTGGGGAATCTTCCATTCGGGCCCCCATATGGCCAGGGTAAACAGAATAATAACTTCTACGGATGCGGGGATGATGTAAATGTATCTTTCTGAACCTTTCCTGTGAATAAATTCAGAAATGAAACCGCTAAAGAAAGATCCAAGAAAGAAAAATATTACATAGCAGAAAAAAGTAAATGCTCTGTCGAAATTCAGGTAAAACACTTCTTCTACCAGAAAGGCAAAATGCCCGGTAACATTGGTGGTGAGTACCTGAACGGTAAGAAATCCTATAGCATTCACCGCTCCGGCTACAAAGGAAAGCAGTGATGCCAGTTTTAAGTTATGCGTATATGTACGGGATTTCCCCTGATGCCTGAACATATCTTATGATGGTTTCATTAAAAGCCGGTTGCAGGATGGAAATGATATTTCTGCGAAGGCAAGAAGCCCCAAAGTTAACCAATGATTTATTAAAGTATTTCTAAACCCTTCCAAAATAAGTGGTTAGAATTACATATACAGGCAGGGATTACCGGAATTTAACCTGTCTGTTAGTGTAACAGGTAACTCAACTGGTACGAAAAGAAAGCAGTTAGTTTTCAGGAGTAAAATAAAAACCTTCTTCACTCAATACATAAGTATTGGGAACAAACTGGAAGAATGCATTTTCTATCATTTCATCGGCTTCTTTTCTGAATTTGTCATCTTCAGGAGTAGTACGTAAAACGAACTTCCAGCTTTGAATTTTCAGAAAGGCCAGATAACTCGCCTGGGCCAGGTGAGTATCCTCAATATGAAATTTTGCTGCCAGGTGATCTTGCTGGTTATCAGATAGCTGTTTCATAGTGTTCATTTTGGATATTGGATACAGCTAAATAAACGAAAGTTTAAACAGGAAAATTGTAATTCTGATTTTATTAAGAGTTTCTCTTTATCCTCTACAAGTTTGAAAGAATTTAACATTTATCCAATTTTTCCTATTTTTCCGATAATTTCATTCGCATTTCAATTACATTTAACCGAATAAAGCATTAAACAGAATTTATTCAATGGGATCCTTACAAATTAAAAAGCAACCAAAGGAATACGATGTGGTAATTGTGGGTTCCGGTGCAGGAGGGGGTATGGCCACATACGTGCTTGCCAATGCCGGGCTTAAAGTATGTCTGATTGAGGCAGGCCCTTTATATGACCCCGCAAAAAATGTCACCCAACTCAAAAACCCCTGGGAATCACCCAGAAGAGGAGCTTCCACGAAATTCCGCCCTTTTGGCGACTTTGATGCCTGCTATCATGGATGGGAGATTGACGGAGAACCTTATACCAAAGCCCCCGGTACGCAATGGGATTGGTTTCGTGCCAGAATGCTGGGGGGAAGAACCAACCACTGGGGAAGGATTTCGTTGCGGTTTGGACCCAAAGACTTTCAAAGAAAAAGTATCGACGGGTTGGGAGAAAACTGGCCCATTACCTATGATGAAATAAAACCCTATTACGATAAACTCGACAGGTTGGTAGGAATCTTTGGTTCCTATGAAGGATTGGAAAATGAACCCGATGGAATTTTCCTTCCTCCTCCAAAGCCAAGGTTGCACGAGCTTATTATCAGGAAAGCCGCTCTGGCAACAGGTGTGAATGTTATTCCCTCAAGGCTTTCAATTCTTACACAAAAAATCAACGATGAAAGAGGGGAGTGCTTCTATTGTTCACAGTGTGCAAGAGGTTGTCAGGTTTATGCCGACTTCTCATCTTCATCAGTATTAATTAAACCAGCATTAAAAACCGGAAACGTAGACATTATTCCCAATGCCATGGCAAGGGAAGTTACTACTGATCAAAACGGGCTTGCTACCGGTATTTCTTATGTAGATAAAACAGATCTTCAGGAATATCAGGTAAGAGGAAGGGTGGTAATACTGGCTGCCAGCGCCTGCGAAACTGCAAGGCTGATGCTGAACTCCAAATCTCCAAGGCATCCCAATGGATTGGCTAATTCCAGCAATGTTGTAGGTAAATACCTGCATGATTCTACCGGAGTAGCTATCGGAGGTGTGCTTCCCCAGTTGTTTGGTAGAAAGAGATATAATGAAGATGGAGTAGGGGGCATGCATATTTATTCTCCCTGGTGGTTGGATAACAAAAAGCTCGATTTCCCCCGCGGATACCATATTGAGTACTGGGGTGGAATGGGGCAGCCTTCCTATGGATTTGGATTCGGTATGCAAGGCCTGAACGGAAGGTTTACCGTAAATGGTAAACAAAAAGAGGCTGGTGGATACGGTGCTTCTCTTAAAGAAGACGTAAGGTATTTCTATGGAGCCAATGTGGGTATGGCCGGAAGGGGAGAAGCTATTGCATTTGAACACAACAGATGTGAAATAGATCCTAATGTGGTGGACCAGTATGGTATACCGGTTTTAAGGTTCAATGTACAATGGAGTGATTATGAAATTAAGCAGGCTAAGCACATGCAGGAAACTTTCCAGGAAATTATGCACAACATGGGTGCAGTAATTACTTGGGGAGTTGCAGGCCCCGAATCCAATTACGGGCTTGAAACACCCGGAAGGATCATCCACGAAGCAGGTACTGCAAGAATGGGTAACGATCCTAAATCATCTGCCCTGAATAAATGGAGCCAGGCTCACGATTGTAAAAATCTTTTTGTGGCTGATGGTGCGCAGTTTGTTTCTCAGGCGGATAAAAACATTACCTGGACCATCATGGCACTGTCTATGAGGGCTTCAGAATATATTATTGATGAAATGAAAAAACAAAACCTTTAATAATTCGGTTAATCTTAACTGTTATGGATAGAAGAACTTCGCTAAAGGCTCTTGCACTGGGAACCATTTCTGCCGGTGTTATTCTGGAAGCCTGTAACGGAACAGGGGATAAAACTGCAAAAGCCCCTTTGGCGCAGCAATACAACATCGACAGGATGCCCGAGGAAGTAGAATGGTATGAGAAAATTTCTAAAGAAACTTTCTTCACGCCCCATGAAATGGCAACCATTACCGTACTCGCAGATATCATTTGTCCGCGTGATGAAGTGAGCGGCAGCGCTTCCGAAGCAGGAGTTCCTGAATTCATTGAATTCATCGTAAAAGATATGCCTCAACATCAGCTTCCGATGAGAGGAGGATTGCGCTGGCTGGATATGCAATGCCTCAACAGATATGGCAAGCCGTTTAAAGATTGCTCACAGGAAGAACAAATAGCTATGGTAGATGAAATTGCCTATCCTGCAAAGGCTAAACCCGAGATGCAGCCTGGTGTGGCATTCTTTAATAAAATGCGTGATTTAACCCTTACAGGATTCTATACCAGCAAAATGGGAATTGAAGACCTCGGCTATGTTGGTAACAGGCCTAATAAATGGAATGGTGTTCCTGATGAGGTGTTGAAAGAATACGGTCTTGCCTATACGCAAAGAGATGAGGAAGTATGCGTGAAATACGATACCAATATGTCATAGCTTTGTCAATTAATTATAAAAACAAAAAACCTGCATCTTTTGAATGCAGGTTTTTTGTTTAAAAGCCTTATCAGTTATGCGGGGTATCCGGAGTGATAGGCCAGTCTTTTGTTTTAGTGGGCTTGGAAAAAGTTTCTTCTATTTTATGTAACAGAGTAGAAACTGTTCCCTGCATTTTATGGGTACGGTCGTCGATGGAATCATCCCCCAAAACCTGTCCAAGCTGCATGGAAGCCGGAAGGTGATTCAGGATGTTGTTATTTTCCGAACCAAGGAAATCGTTAATTTTTTCTGTGGTAGGTTCAGGTACTTTCTCTTTAATAATGTCTATAACAGTATTGGAAATTTTTTCCATTTCCATTTCTGTCTTTTCCCGATCAGTTTCGGCATAAGAAGCAATACGATTCACCACTGCCTGTTTACGCTCGCCGAATAAATGATTCAGCCATTCTTTTCCCGTTACTACTGCAGATAAGTTGGAGGTATTGGCAGCATTTCTGAAATAGCGAATCATGCTGATGAGCACGGCGGGAATTGCAGCCTGAGAAAGCTTGCGTACACTGTTTCCGGAAAATTGTTCAATTTTTGTTTCCTGGGTATTGGGATCTACCTTTTCCAGAGGGGGATAACCCAGGCGTTCTTCTATAATATGAATAATACTTGGCATAACGATTATTTGAAGGTTGACAACACCTGAATTCCTTCAAAAAATTATGCCACCGGAAGGTCATTCCTCTTTTGCAGCAGATTTAGCAGCGGAGGTGAATATTTTATTCATAAACAGGCCAATAAGAATTCCGGCAAGGGTCGCCAGCACTATACCCCAAATACTGTCGGAAAGGATATAGCCCACTGCAAGGCCGCCAATACCAAAAAAACTCATCATCACTATTGCGGCTTTTAGTGTGCTTTTCTGGTCTAATGCCGGCTCTTTTTTCTTTTGTTTTTGCTGTTGGTGTTTTACGTGCTTTCTGTGTTTAGATTGAGGCATATTCCAAAAGTTTCGGGATAAGTTACGAAAATATTGGCTTTCCTGAATCTGACTAGTGGTTTTCCATTAGTAGCTTCAATTTTTGGTAAAAGGGTATTGCAAATTTCAAATCCATTTATTAGATTCGTTTTCGTTAATCAATATCCATAAAGTCCTAAATAATGAATTCCAATTATCCTGATATCACTAAAGCCATTGCCGGAGCTTTCTTTGTAGATTATTACAAAAACCTCAACAGAAGTAAAAAAGCCTATCGTAAAATCAAAGCCTGGCAGAATTCCCGCAACAATACCGATACGGATGTGCTTCTCCGTAAGCAAATAGACACTCTGGTAATGAAGTCGTTCCTCAATGAGGTATCAGCAACATATATTCTGGAACAGGAAAACTTTTTTTCTCAGGCCAACTTTAACTGATTATAACATACTGATTCAGGCTACCTTTGAAAATTACACTTATGCCCTTCCTTTTTGAAAGGGCATTTTTTATGCCTGTACCTCTCGCTACAAAATCGTAAATTCGCTTTTTACACATTTGATCAGAAATCAGTTTTTTATGGCTAAAAAAGAAGTTTATATAGTAAGTATTGCCAGAACCCCAATTGGCAGCCTTTCCGGCGCATTATCCTCCTTAACTGCCCCGCAACTTGGCGCTGCAGCCATCAAAGCAGCAGTGGAAAGAGCGGGAATTTCTCCTTCTGATGTTCAGGAAGTGTATATGGGAAATGTATTATCCGCAAATATCGGGCAGGCTCCGGCCCAACAGGCATCTATATTCGCAGGTTTGCCCACCAACATACCCTGTACTACGGTGAATAAAGTATGTGCAAGCGGAATGAAAGCCATCATGCTGGGGGCACAGGCTATTCAGCTTGGAGATGCTGAAGTGGTGGTTGCCGGTGGTATGGAAAGTATGAGTAATGCCCCCTATTATATAGAAAAAGCAAGGTCAGGTTACCGACTGGGCCATGGCCAGCTGCTGGATGCGATTATTAAAGACGGCCTTTGGGATCCCTATCAAAACTATCATATGGGTAATGCCGGAGAGCTTTGTAATACCGAATACAAAATTACCCGGGAAGACCAGGATAATTATGCCCGTGAAAGCTACCTGCGTACGCAGAAAGCTTATGAAAACGGTTATTTCAATAATGAGCTCGTGCCCGTTGAAATTCCCGGAAAACAAGTGGTAACGGTTACTGAAGACGAAGAATACAAAAAGGTGAATTTTGAGAAAATGGCCACGCTTCGCCCGGCCTTTGCCAAAGACGGCACCATTACTGCAGCCAATGCTTCCAAAATCAATGACGGGGCTGCTGCTGTGGTGCTGATGGAAGGGGAGAAAATGAAGCAACTCGGCCTGAAACCTGTTGCGAAAGTTATCAGCTTTGCCGATGCCAGTCAAAATCCTGAATGGTTTACCACTACTCCCGTAAAAGCTATGGCAAAAGCGCTGGAAAAAGCCGGGCTTCAGGTATCAGATATAGATTATTTTGAAATCAACGAAGCTTTCAGCTGTGTTCCCATTGTGAATGCAAAGGAAATGAACATACCTCATGAAAAGCTGAATGTATGGGGAGGTGCGGTTTCTGTGGGTCACCCCATCGGATGCAGTGGGGCTAGAATTACCGTTACACTGGCTTCTGTGTTAAAACAGCATAACGGACGTTACGGACTGGCAGGCATCTGCAATGGCGGAGGTGGAGCTTCCGCAATTTTGATTGAAAACATAAATGCTTAATAATCAATAGTCTAATGCTGAGCAAACGGGGGAATTTCAATTTGTTATTCTGCCCTGCAAACAATAATTTTGCGCTCACTTAATTTAAATTATTAGGAATGGCAAGAATAATTGCATTTCGGGAAGCTTTAAGAGAAGCGATGTCGGAAGAAATGAGGAGAGACAAAAACGTCTTTCTGATGGGTGAAGAAGTTGCGGAATATAATGGTGCTTATAAAGTTAGCCAGGGGATGCTGGCTGAATTCGGACCCTCTAGGGTCATTGATACCCCCATTGCCGAACTGGGTTTTGCCAGTATTGCTGTGGGTGCGGCCCAAAACGGTTTAAGGCCCATTGTAGAATTCATGACCTGGAACTTTGCCGTACTGGCTATGGACCAGATTCTGAATACAGCTTCCAAGATGCTTGCCATGAGTGGTGGCCAAATTGGTTGCCCAATCGTGTTCAGGGGGCCTAATGGCAGTGCAGGGCAACTGGGTGCACAACACTCCACCGCTTTTGAAAGTTATTATGCCAATATCCCGGGAATTAAAGTAGTTTCACCTTCTAACCCTTACGATGCAAAAGGATTGCTCAAATCTGCCATCAGAGATGAAGATCCGGTGATGTTTATGGAAAGTGAGGTGATGTATGGAGATAAAGGAGAAGTGCCTGAAGAAGAATACCTGATTCCTATTGGAAAGGCTGATGTCAAAAAACAAGGTACTGATGTTACCATCGTAAGTTTCAACAAAATGATGAAAGTTGCGCTGGGAGCTGCTGCCGAACTGGAAAAAGAAAACATCAGCGCCGAGGTGATAGATTTAAGAACCATTCGCCCGCTCGACTGGGAAACCATAGTAGAAAGTGTGAAGAAAACCAACAGGCTGGTGATTGTTGAAGAGCAATGGCCAATGTGTTCTGTTTCTTCTGAAATTGCCTACAGGATTCAAAAAGAGGCATTCGATTACCTGGATGCTCCAATCAGAAGGATTACTTCTGCGGATGCGCCGCTGCATTATGCCCCCAACCTGGTGGAACTTGCCCTGCCCAGCGTGGAAAGGACAGTGAAACTGGTGAAAGAAGTGATGTATATGAAGAAGTAGTATTCCCTAATAAAAGACTAAAAAACCGGATGATTCATCCGGTTTTTTATTTATACGAATAACTTCAACGCCGATTCAATTAACTTTAAGGAGAAAATCATAACCGTAACCAATAGGGTAGAAACTAAAGAGATCTTAATCAGGGTTTTCCCGGGATTGGGATGTTCTTCCGTAATATGACAGGTTTTCATGGGTATGTTTTTTGATGAATGAGATTGGATTTCTGATAACAAATCTAAAAACCCGAAGATTTTCCGGCAAGGAAGAATTACTATGAAAAATCACAACGATTTACCGTAATTTCCGACTCCCGCCGGATTTAAACATTTCAAAAGCAAAATTAATGGCAAATATTCTGATTATCGATGATGAAAAAGCAATTAGGAAAACGCTAACGGAAATACTTTCCTATGAAGGGTATAAAATTGAAGAAGCAAGTGATGGAGAAGAAGGCCTGAAGAAGTTTAAGGAGAAAAATTATTCGGTTGTTCTTTGCGATATCAAAATGCCAAAGCTCGACGGAATTGAATTCCTCGACAAAGTAAGGCTTATCAATCCCGATGTACCAATTATAATGATTTCTGGCCATGGTACTATTGAAACCGCAGTAGAAGCGGTGAAGAAAGGTGCTTACGATTATATATCCAAGCCACCGGATTTAAACCGCCTGTTGATTACCCTAAGGAATGCTCTTGACAAAACAAATCTTGTGGAAGAAACTCGCGTATTGAAACGAAAAGTGAGCAGGGTGAGCGAAATGATAGGGGAATCCGCCTCCATTCAGCAAATCAAAGATACCATTGAAAAAGTTGCGCCTACTGATGCGCGAATCCTTATAACCGGTGAAAACGGGGTAGGTAAAGAGCTTGTGGCCCGCTGGATACATGAAAGAAGCCACAGGGCAGGCGGCCCGCTGGTAGAAGTAAACTGCGCGGCAATTCCCAGTGAGCTGATTGAAAGTGAACTTTTTGGTCATGAAAAAGGTTCGTTTACCTCTGCCGTTAAACAAAGAATAGGAAAATTTGAACAGGCACATGGTGGTACGCTTTTCCTTGATGAGATAGGAGACATGAGCCTGAACGCTCAGGCTAAAGTTTTAAGGGCATTACAGGAAAATAAAATTACCCGAGTGGGTGGCGATAAAGATATCACGGTGGATGTAAGGGTGATTGCTGCAACCAATAAAAACCTGCTGGAGGAAGTAGAAAATAAAAATTTCCGACTCGACCTCTATCACAGGCTTAGCGTTATCATCATTCATGTGCCTTCCTTAAATGAAAGGCTGGAAGATATTCCTTTGCTGGTAGACAAATTCCTGGAAGATGTTTGCTCCGATTATGGAATTGCCAAAAAGCAAATTGATCAGGAGGCGATTGCAGCCCTTCAAAAGCATAACTGGACGGGTAATATCCGAGAGTTAAGAAACGTAGTGGAAAGGCTGGTGATTCTGTCAGGAAAAAACATCACCAGAGAAGACGTACAGAAATTTGTCCTTCCCGGAAGTTAAACCATGGAAATATATCTTTTAAGCGGACTGGGAGCCGATCACAGGGTTTTCGGAAGATTGCGTTTTCAGGGTGCCGAAGTAAAAACGCTTTCCTGGAAACAACCCCGAAAAGGGGAAAGCATGGAAGAATATGCGAAAAGGTTTTTGCCGGAAATTACTACGGAACGCCCTGTAATGATAGGGCTTTCTTTTGGAGGGATGATGGCTGTGGAAATTTCAAGATACATCCCAGACGCTGCGGTCATTCTGATATCAAGCGTTCCATCTCCCGCCTGCTATCCCTGGTGGATGATGGCCTGCAAATATCTGAGGGTGGAAAAAATGCTTCCTGAAAAACAATACAGCACCTATAAACTTTTCCGGATGATCAGGCCGGTACAGAATTATTTCCTTGGTGTGGAAACCGAAGCTGAAATCAGGATGGCCAATGAATACCGCGACCATGTGGATCCGGTATATTTAAACTGGGCAGTAAAGCAGGTACTGCACTGGAAATGCAATCACAGGCCAAAGTTGTTATATCATATTCATGGAGGTAAAGACCATATCTTTCCCCTAAGAAATATCAAACCCGATTACATTATAAAAACAGGTGGGCATTTTATGGTTTGGAACAGGGCTGAAGAGGTGAACAAAATATTATCTGAAATCCTTCAGGACATACAAAGGAAGATTTTAGCCGAAACCTGAAATACCTAACCGCCTGTCAATCTTAACCTTTTAAGACTATCAAATTCCCATTTAAGCATTAATATTGTATGTTGCGAAGAATTATTGACACGAACCTAAAAGCCATCGAATGAGTTTTTCTGATATTTACGTGATTTGCATTATTTCCGTGCTGATTGTTCTTTTACCTGCTCCGGGCTTGTACAAGCTTTTTCCTAAAGCAGGAATTGCTGCCTGGAAAGCCTGGGTGCCATTCCTGAATACTTGGGAAATGTGCAGGGCTGAAAAGCTGAAAAAGCATTGGTTTTACTGGCAGTTTCTACCCGTTGCAGGCTGGTTTATCAGTATCTGGATTATCATAGAATTTGCAAAACTGTTTAACAGGTTTAGCCTGGTTGATCATATTGCCGCAGTTTTTGTTCCATTCCTCTACTTCCCTTATCTGGCATCGAGAAAAGATCTCAAATTTGTCGGTCCGGAAATAGTTAGCCGGCATAAAAAATCCACCGCAAGAGAATGGTTGGATGCCGCAATATTTGCCATTGTAGCAGCAACACTTATCAGGATATTTATTTTCGAAGCATATGTGATTCCTTCACCATCTATGGAAAAAACATTGCTGGTGAATGATTTTCTTTTTGTGAGTAAACTCAGCTATGGTCCCCGTATACCTAATACACCTTTATCGGTTCCGTTTGTTCACCATACTTTACCGGGAGGAAAAGGGAAGTCTTATTCGGAGGCTATTAAATTACCTTACAGAAGATGGTTTGAAAGGCCCGTAAAAAGATATGATGTGGTAGTTTTCAACCTTCCTGCAGGAGATACATTAACCCTGGAATTCGATTCTCAAATTACCTATTACAGTTTGCTGCATAATGAGAAATTAATGATTAAGCAACAGCTTAAACAACAATATCCTGATGAAGCAGTACTGGATAAAGTGGCGGAAAATATGGCCTATAAAAACATTTGGGACAGGTATACCGTAACCACAAGGCCAGTGGATAAAAGGGAAAACTACATTAAACGTTGTGTAGCCATAGCAGGGGATACTTTGGAAATCAGAAACAGCATTTTATATATCAATGGCGAGCCCGGATTTGTTTCTCCAACCGAATCACATTATTACCGTGTAGAGGCAGGAGGGCGCGGATTAAGTGCGGAAGTTTTGAGAGATCAGGGGGTGAGGCTGAGTGAAAACGATTTTAAGAAAGACGGCCCGTATTACAGGCTTAACCTTACCAGAGATGAAGTGGAAATTGTGAAAAAGATTCAGGGAGTAAATTCGGTAGAGCTGATTATCGATAATGATACGCACGATATTTTCCCTTCGCATCCGGCTTATTCGTGGTCGGTAGATAATTTCGGCCCGCTTTGGGTTCCCAGAAAAGGAGCCACTATTGAGCTTACGCCTTCCAATGTGATTTTGTATAAAAGGTTGATCAGGGTTTATGAAGGAAACACATGGGAAGAGAAAGACGGGCGTATATTCATTAACGGAGAGGAAACTACGACCTATACTTTTAAAATGAATTATTACTGGATGATGGGAGACAACCGCAACCTTTCTCAGGACAGCAGATACTGGGGGTTTGTTCCGGAAGACCATATCGTTGGTGAAGCATGGTTGATATGGATGAGCTGGGAAGATGGTCCGAGATGGAGCAGGCTTTTCAGAACCATCCGTTGATGATACAATGGATTATTTTAATAAAAAACCAATTAATTAGTAAATTAGTAGTCCTTCCCCGGCGGAAGGATTTTTTTTCGGAAATCTTGAACAGCATGAATAAGGAATACCATTTTACTTACAGGGAATATGAATCTGAAGAAGATCTGCATGATGAAGACAGGGAATTGCTTATAAAAGCCCGGGAAGCGACTGCCTATGCGTATGCTCCTTATTCGAAATTTTATGTAGGTGCCGCGGGCCGACTGATTTCCGGGAAAATCATTACCGGAGTAAACCAGGAAAATGCATCTTTTCCAGCAGGGAACTGTGCCGAAAGAAGCTTGTTGAATGTAGCATCCAGCCTGTATCCGGGGGAAGCCATTGAAGTAATTGCCATCAGTTATAGTGTTGACAGCGGCATTACTTCAACACCTGTTTCCCCTTGTGGTATTTGCAGGCAGGCATTACTGGAATTTGAGTTAAGGACCGGGAGGCCCATCAGGTTGATTCTCTCGGGAATGGAAGGGCCGGTAATGGTGATTGACCGTTCCTCAGACCTGCTGCCCATGGGCTTTAACGGGTCGCAGCTGAAAAATCCAGACAGCTTCTAGCTATGGATCAATCTTATTATGCATATTATCTTTCGCCAATTGGCCAGATGAAAATTACCGCAACCCCATCGGTAATCACTTCAGTTATGTTTTTGGATAAAGAAGAATCTTTCCGGGAAAATCCCAATTCTTTAATTCTCGATTGCAAAGAACAATTGATAGAATATTTTAACGGAGGAAGAAAATTGTTTAACCTTCCGATAGAGCAGGAAGGAACGGAATTTCAAAAAACAGTATGGAGCAAGCTGCAGGAAATTCCTTATGGTAAAACCATTTCCTATCTTAAACTTGCACTGGACCTGGGTGACCCACAAAAGGTAAGGGCAGCCGCAGCAGCCAACGGCAAAAATAAAATAGCAGTAATCGTACCCTGTCACAGGGTAGTGGGTTCCAACAACAGCCTCGTAGGATATATGGGAGGGTTATGGAGAAAAAAATGGCTGCTGGAACATGAATTGAAAATATTTTACGGAGTACAGACTTTATTTTAAGACTTAAAAAACGGGTTATGACATTCAGAGCATTATGGGTAACTGAAAAAGAAGACGGAAAATTTGAAAGGAACATTGTAGAAAGGAAAATAGAAGACCTTCCCGATGGGGATGTGTTAATCCGGGTACATTATTCTTCGCTGAATTATAAAGATGCCATGAGTGCTACGGGTAACCGCGGTATTACCAGGAATTATCCTCACACTCCGGGCATTGATGCTGCAGGAGTGGTGGAAATCAGCAGAAGTGAAAAATTTGCCACCGGCGATAAGGTTGTCGTTACCGGCCATGATTTGGGGATGAATACTCCGGGTGGTTTTGCAGAATATATAAGGGTACCTGCCTCATGGGTAGTGCCGCTTCCGGAAAATTATTCCTTATCGGAAGCCATGGTGATTGGTACCGCAGGTTTTACTGCTGGCCTTGCCCTGCTGAAAATGGAAATGCTGGGAATGAAACCTCATGAAGAATATCCCATGGTGGTAACCGGAGCAACCGGAGGAGTTGGAAGCATGGCTGTGGCAATTTTATCCAAAGCAGGTTATAATGTAACTGCTGTCACCGGAAAAACCGATGTGAACGAATATCTGGAATTCCTCGGGGCAAAATCTGTCAAACCCCGCGATTATGTTAATGATACTTCCGATAAAAAACTTATTAAACCCCGATGGATGGGAGCCATTGACACTGTTGGAGGAAATACCCTGGCTACCTTGCTGAAAGGATGCTGCAACGAAGGTTCCGTTGCCACCACTGGCCTCGTAAGCTCTCCTGAATTGCATACTACCGTGTATCCTTTTATACTGAACGGAGTAAATCTTATAGGTGTGGGATCAGCCGGAACATTAGATGAATTTCGCTTTAAAGTGTGGGAAAAACTGAACAATGAATGGCTGATTCAGGATAAGCTGAAAACAGTGGCAAGGATGATTACCTTGGAAGATTTAAAATCCAATTATATTGAAACAATTTTGGCAGGAAAAATGGTAGGAAGAACAGTGGTGAGCCTGATTGATTAGTACAAAGAAAGGTTAATTCAAAAACAATCGATAACTTTCAGCACGGCATTACAAATATTATTCAACCATATACTTAAAAGTTATGAAAAAAAGTACAGCAATCTCGGTTTGGAATGGTCCCGGTAAAACCGGAAAAGGAAGTTTAACCGGAAACAGTGGTGCAATAAAAGATCTTCCTTTTTCTTTCAGAACCCGTTTTGAAGATGAGCCCGGAACCAACCCCGAAGAACTGATTGCCGCGGCGCATGCAGGTTGTTTCAGCATGAAGCTGAGCTTTGTATTGGGTTCTGCAGGATTTGAACCTGAATCTATTCATACTACCTGCACCATTACCATGGATAATGGCATTAAAAATTCTCATTTGGTAGTGAAAGCCAAAGTTCCGGGAATTGATGAGGAAAAATTCCGGGAATGTGTGGAGGATGCCAAAACCAATTGTCCGGTAAGCCAGGTATTGAATACCGAAATTACCATTGAATCTTCTCTGGAAAATTAATGGCAATGCCTTTTTCATCTGACCCTAAGCAAACATCATCCAGAAGGAATTTTATCCGCAACTCGGTATTGGCTGCGGGAGGGTTATTAATTGTTCCCCGCCATGTACTGGGTGGGAAGGGATATGTTGCGCCAAGCGACCAGCTTACAGTAGCGGCAATAGGGGCAGGAGGAAAAGCCAGGGAAAATCTTACACTTACTACACGCAAGGGGGGAGCAAGAATTGTAGCGCTCTGCGATGTGGATGACCGGCAGTCTGTATGGGCAAGATCGCAGTTCCCCAAAGCTTCATATTATCACGATTTCCGCATCATGTTGGAAAAAGAAGAACAGCATATTGATGCGGTAATCATTACCACTCCCGATCACATGCATGCTGTTCAGGCATTACCTGCCATCAAAATGGGAAAGCATGTGTATTTGGAAAAACCTCTCACGCATGATATTGCCGAAGCCCGTTTGCTTACTCAGGCTGCAGCAAAATATAAAGTGGTAACCCAAATGGGCAACCAGGGTAGCAGCGGAAAAGCTACGCGGCTGGTTGAAACCTGGATACAGAAAGGCATTATCGGAAAAGTTCAACGGGTGCATGTATGGACCAACAGGCCGGTATGGCCTCAGGGCATTATCAGGCCCGACAGCGCTGCTGCAATTCCCTCCGAATTGAAATGGGATTTATGGCTGGGTACCGCTCCGGAAAAAAATTATTTTCCCGGACTCATCCCTGCCAACTGGAGAGGATGGGTGGATTATGGAACCGGAGCATTGGGCGACATGGGTTGCCATTTCCTGGATGTTCCGTTCAGGGCCCTTAAACTCGGTTATCCATCAGCGGTAGAATGTAGTGTGGGATCCGTATATTCCGGATTTTTCCAACAACTTGACCATCCTGAAAGTTATCCTCCTTCTTCAAAAATTCATTTGCAGTTTCATAATAAGGTACATGACATTCCTGTAGAAATTATCTGGTACGACGGAGGGATTCTCCCTAATAGGCCGGTAGAATTACTACCCGATGAACCCATGGGTGAAATGGACGGAGGGATGATCTTCGAGGGTACCGATGGGAAGCTAATGGCAGGTTTGTTTGGAAGAAATCCAACGCTTTTGCCTACTTCAAGAATGAAAGATATCCGTTTGCCTGAACCCGACAGGCCATTGGTGGAAAACGACTGGAACGGACATCAGCAACAATGGGTGGATGCCTGTAAGCAGGGGTATGGAGCATATACCAGCTCTTCATTTGATGAGGCAGGGCCGCTTACAGAAATGGTGCTGATGGGCAATCTGGCGGTGTTAAGTTATATGATGCGTACAAAAAACAGTACCGGTGGATTTGATTTTCCTGGAAGAAAACAGCTATTGTGGAACGGAGAAGAAATGAAAATCACTAACTTCAACGAAGCTAACCGGTTTGTCAAACGAACTTACCGGGGAAACTGGGATGTTCATCTTTAAATTGAATTTATAAAACCAAACCCATTCATAATCCAACTTGTCAAATGGAAAAAAGTAATTCAAGAAGAAAATTCATAAGAAACACCGCTCTGGCTGCCGGAGGGTTTTTCATTGTTCCCCGCCATGTGTTGGGGGGTAAGGGTTATATCGCTCCCAGTGATAAGCTTAACATTGCCGGAATAGGCGTCGGAGGTAAAGGAGCAAGCGACCTGGCCGAATTCGCCAAAAGCCCTAAAGTAAATATTGTGGCTCTTTGCGATGTGGATGACCGATCTGCTGCCGATACAAGGAAGAAATTCCCGAAAGCCTCTTATTATAAAGATTTCAGGGAAATGCTGGAGAAAGAAAAGAACAACATCGATGCCTGCTCTATTTCTACTCCCGACCATACTCATGCGGTGGCCACGCTGGCTGCCATGCAGCTGGGTAAGCACGTATATACTCAAAAACCGCTTACACATGATATTTATGAAGCCAGAATATTAACCGAAGCGGCGAAAAAATATAAAGTTGTCACCCAAATGGGCAACCAGGGAGGTTCGGGTGATGGAGTACGTAAGATGAAAGAAATGGTGGATGCCGGATTGATAGGTGATGTACATACCGTTAAATGCTGGACCAACAGGCCGGTATGGCCTCAGGGTATCCCCACACCAACAGGGAATTATGATGTTCCCAAAGAACTCGACTGGAACCTATGGTTAGGCCCTGCTCAATATATTCCTTATAACCCCGCTTACCTTCCTTTTAACTGGAGAGGATGGTGGGCATTTGGTACCGGTGCTTTGGGTGATATGGCCTGCCATATTATGGATCCCGTATTCAGAATTCTTCCAATAGATTATCCAACCGAAGTAGAGTGTAGTGTATCTGGCAACTGGAAAGGATTTTTCGTGGAAGCAAATTATCAGGATAGTTGTCCTCCTGCAACTATTATTCATTTGGGATATCCGAGGAAAGACGGTAAAGGAAAAATTAAAGTAACCTGGATGGATGGTGGGCTTCTGCCTGAGCGTCCTGATGAATTGCTGCCCGATGAAGAAATGGGTAACTGGGATGGCGGAGTAATATTTGAAGGTACCAAAGGAAAAATCATGGCCGATTGTTATGGTGCCAATCCACGCCTGCTTCCTACCAAACTCATGAAGGAAGTGACCATGCCTAAAGAAACCATTAAACGTGTTCCTGAGGGCCACTATCTGCAATGGGTAAACGCATGTATTGAAGGTTACGGAAAAGGCGAAACCAGCTCTCCTTTTGAATTTGCCGGTCCGTTTACCGAAAGCATACTGATTGGAAACCTTGCCATCAGAAGCTGGATGCTCCCTAATCCAAATCTGAAAGGATGGGGCGATAAATACCTGGGAAGGAAAAAGCTGCTTTGGGATGCCCAAAATATGCGTATCACCAACTTCGAAGAAGCCAATCAGTTTGTAAAATATCCATACCGAGAAGGTTGGGATTTGAAATTGTAATCAAATAAAATTTTTAAATTAAAGAAGGGAGAAAGGCTTAGCTTTTCTCCCTTAATATTTCTGCAAGTTGCATCAGTTCATCTCTCTTATACTTGTCTTCTTCATTATTATAGCATAGGCTAAACTCTTCCAATAATATTCTTATCAGTGTGAGATTGTCTTTGGGAATGTAAAAAGCCCCATCGGGCTGAATCTGCATTCTTTCCAAGTAACTATCAAGATCGCGCTGGGTAAAAATCTGACCGGTTAACGGATCAATAAAAAATCCGGTGGAATAGGTAACTGTCTCATCATTCATAAAATCAATATCAGTTTTGAAATAACTCATGATAAACTGATTAGGGATATTGATGGCTTTTATGGGAATATCAAGCTGTTCGCTAATGATGAGATAAAGTATTTCATTGGCAATGGCATTGCCTTTTTTATTTTCCAGTTGCTTGTTAATCAGAAAGTGATCGGGATAGTAGTAATTGATTTCCGTCCCTTTTAAATTGTAATAATGAAAAATGATACTCGAGATAACGTTGATTTGTTCAAGCGGAGTAAGGAAGTTATTTAACTCCAGCCATATGTATTTCCGCAGCTTCTCTATATCGGCCAAAATTTCATCTTTCTGCAGCTCTGGATAACGGTAACGCGCAACCAGTAATGCCCCCGTAAACAAATCGGGATGGATGCTGTTTTTCCAGTTTTTAAATTCCTGTACCAGATCGGTATAATGCAGCTTGTGTATCAGCATTTCTATCCTCGACTGCACCTCTTCGCTGATGGTATTTTCCCATAAATCTTCCAGGTTGGGAATAATTTCCTTGCCGTAATTGATAATCCTGTCCGATACGGCTCCGAATACTTCCTCATCCGGGTCATCAATCAGGTTAAACAATGCCGATATTTCCTTATTCCTTTGCATTACGGGAATTACCTTATTTCAGGGTCAATTTCGTTAAAAGTAGCGAAGAGTAGGGGATAAATTATCCACAGAAAGGTTAAAACCCTCCCATCATTAAATTTTAAGAATAATGGAAATCAGTAAAATGTTCATGCCACCCGGAAAGGAAAAAGGGAAACCAATTTCGGTTTCCCTTTAATTCATTCAACCAGTAATTATACGTCAACTTTCATTGCTTTCTCTTTGCAGCTTTTTTCTTTGGAGGATTGGCTTTTAATTCCTCAATAATTTTTTTCGCTTCTTCCAGAGTAATGTCGGCTGCTTTTTCCTGCAATTCTTTGGGAAGTTTATAATTCCTCAAACCTTGTTTCAAGTATGGTCCGTAAGGGCCATTCAACACCTGAATTTTTTCTTTTTCAAATACCTTAATGGTTTTCTTTTCCTTGGCTTCCCTTTTTTCTACAATGATTGGAATAGCTTCTTCCAGTGTTACTTCATAAGGGTCGTAATTTTTTCCGAGAGAATAGAATTTGCCGTCGTGCTGAATATATGGACCAAACCTTCCGATATTCACTGTAACCTGTTTGTCTTCAAACTCACCCAGTGTACGGGGAAGTTTGAATAATTCCAGCGCTTCTTCGAGAGATATGGTTTCAATGCTCTGGGTATTTTTCAGTTTGGCAAACTGTGGTTTCTCTTCATCATTGGCAGAACCAATTTGAACCATCGGCCCATAACGCCCCATTCTCGCAATTACCTTTTTGCCACTTGCAGGATCGATTCCCAGTTCGCGTTCTCCGCTGATTCTTTCAGCGTGTTCTATGGTTTCTTCCACATCCTTTTTAAAAGGATTGTAGAAATCGTCAATCATTTTGTTCCATTGCAGCTTTCCTTCAGCCACTTCGTCGAATTCCTGTTCAATTCTTGCAGTGAAGTTGTAATCCATGATATCCTCAAAATGCTCCTTCAGGAAGTCGGTCACCACCAGACCCAAATCGGTAGGGAATAATTTCCCTTTTTCTGCTCCTGTATTCTCAACTTCTTTTTCAGCCAATATTTTATCATTCTTCAATTTAAATACAGTGTATTCTCGAGGGGTACCTTCTTTATCGCGTTTTTCCACATAACCTCTTTTCAGAATGGTAGATATGGTAGGAGCATATGTTGACGGCCTGCCAATGCCAAGTTCTTCCAGTTTTTTCACTAATGAGGCTTCGGTATATCTTGGTGCCGGCCTGGTAAATCTTTCTACAGCCAGCATTTCCACCAGGTTAAGCTTTTGACCAACTTTCAACGGAGGGAGCATCCCCGATGTACTTTCATCTTCCACTTCATCATCATCTTTGTCTTCCATATATATTTTGAGGAAACCGTCGAATTTCAGCACTTCACCCTGTGCAACCAGCTCTTCCTTATTGGTAGAGATTTCAATTTTAGCAGTCGTTTTTTCCAGTTCTGCATCTGCCATCTGGCTGGCCATAGTGCGTTTCCAGATCAGCTCATAAAGCTTTCTGGTTTCAGGATCATCATCAGTGGAATTTTCCATGTATGTAGGCCTGATAGCTTCGTGTGCTTCCTGAGCGCTCTGGCTTTTGCTTTTGTATTGTTTTCCCTGGTAATATTTTTCTCCGAACTGTGAAATGATGGTATTCTTAATAGCCTCCATGGCGGTTTCACTCAGGTTTACCGAGTCGGTACGCATGTAGGTGATTTTACCGCTTTCATACAGTTTCTGTGCAAGCAGCATAGTGCGGCTTACGGAATATCCCAGTTTTCTGCTCGCTTCCTGCTGCAGGGTAGAAGTAGTAAAGGGGGCAGCAGAAGATTTTCTGGAAGGTTTTACCTGAATATCCTTTACGGTATATTCTGCGTTTATGCACGATTTTAAAAATTCTTCCGCAGATTTTGCATCAGGCTGTTTTTTCCCTTCGGCTTTAAATACGGATTTCTTAGATGTAGAACCTTCTTCAGAAAAATGCGCTTCAATTTTATAACTGCTTGTAGGAGTAAAGGCATTAATTTCCCTTTCCCTTTCCGCAATAATCCTCACAGCCACACTTTGAACCCTTCCTGCACTAAGGTTGTTTTTGGCACTCATTTTCCTCCACAATACCGGAGAAAGTTCAAAACCCACAATCCTGTCGAGCACTCTTCTTGCCTGCTGGGCATTTACAAGATTCATATTCACCGTACGCGGATTTTGTACGGCAGAAAGTATGGCAGGTTTGGTAATTTCATGAAAGACGATCCTTTTGGTTTTTGCAGGATCAAGCTTTAATACTTCACATAAATGCCAGCTGATGGCTTCTCCTTCACGGTCTTCATCCGTTGCCAGCCAAACCTCTTCGGCTTTTTTGGCAAGGGATTTCAGTTCTTTTACAACTTTTTCTTTATCGGGAGGAATAATGTATGATGGCTGATATTGGTTCTCTATATCTATACCCATATCTTCCTTCTTCAAATCCCTGATATGGCCATAGCAGCTTTTTACCTCAAAATCCTTCCCCAGAATTTTTTCAATGGTCTTGGCTTTGGCCGGTGATTCCACTATCAGTAAGTTCTTCGCCATATTAATTATTAAGAGATTTATACGCTCAGGCGTGCAAGTTTACAGTTTCTCCCTGAATTTAAAAAATTGCCTCGCCTGTCCGGATTTTGTGAAAATATTGATAATCAAGGGGAAAAACCTCATTTTCTTTTAAAAAAATAACTTTCTTCCTCTAAACCGTTCAGTGATTTTAGCAATCTGTTGGCAATAATAATTCATGCAGAATAGTTTCTTTGGAAATTCAGCTTCAACCATATTCCATTTTTTACATAACCATTTTTATTCCTTTTTATGAATCACAACACTAAAGGTGATAATGGAATATATTCCTATTCCTCATTTGATGCTGAATCTTCTCCCGGGTACAATTATTTTCTTTGGTGGTGTTCCGGAGCCCATACAGACATATTAAAAAAATATCCTTCCGAACACAGTAAATACACAGGATTGGGCGCACTTGTACTCACTACTTTTGTATTGGCAGCTCTTGCTGGCGGATATGCTTTTTTCACCGTATTCCAAAATATTGGTGCTGCTGTTTTGTTCGGGGCATTATGGGGCCTGATCATTTTCAACCTCGACAGGTTTCTTGTCAGTACCATGCGGAAATACGGGGTTCCTCCCTCAAAGCAATTTAAAATGGCTGTTCCCAGGATTATCCTTGCCATTCTGATTGGCTTTACCATTGCACGTCCATTTGAACTGAAAATTTTTGAAAAAGAGGTGGATGTTAAGGTGCAGGATAATATGCATGAGAAAATCCTTAAAAACGACAGCCTGCTTGCCGTGCAATATGAAAACGATATTCGTATGGCAGCATCCGAACGAGCGGCATTATCTGCAAGAAAACTTGCTATTGAAGATACCCTTCATCGCCTGCAGCTATCTTATATTCAGGAAGCAGATGGAACAGGAGGATCGGGCAGGAGGGGGATAGAAAGCCTTACAAGATTAAAGATGGCTGCTTATGAAGCCCGATTGGATTCCTTCAAACCCGAACTGGAAAACATAGAGGCAGGTTTGAAATTTCAAGACAGCCTGATTAAAAATTACAGGGCGCAAATGGAAGCTGAAAGCGAGCGTTATAAAGCATCGCTGGCCGCTTCCATTGGATTTTTGGAAAAGAACAAAGCCTTAACTGATTTACAGGATGAAGAATCCAGTGTATGGTATGCCTGCCTGTTGATATCATTATTAATCATCATCATAGAAACAGGTCCTGTATTTGCCAAGCTGATGATGCCTAAAGGTCCTTATGATATTGCATTAGGTACAGAAGAACTTTTACAAATGGCCGGGGAAGAAGAAAGAATGAAAACAGAAAAGAAAACCGGCTTCGAGAGAAGGGAAAAGATGAGGATGATGGAAGACGAAATTCTGAACGGTTATTATTCCAAACTTTCTGAATTGCAGCAAAAAGCCTTTGCGGAAGAGCTGGAAAAATGGCACCGTGGTGAAACCCATGGCATGACAGCGAGGGAAAACCTGGAAGATTTTCTGGACAGGTTTAAGAAGAAGTATCATTATTCAGAGTTCAAAAGTTAAGGAGCTCATTTAACCTTTCTTTCGGCATCGGGTATAATGAAGGTAAAAGCCGGATGTTTAATTGAACCATTTACGTGGTGGCACCGCTGTTTTATTATTACCTACATATCCCCGATTTTTATAGATGGTTATACAGATTATGTACTTAAAATTGGGCAAAAGACGAAGTGGAAACCTAGGCTCGAGAAATGGCGAAATTAAGGAGCGGTACAAAAATCCACTGTTTGTAATACTTACGACTTATTGAGAGGTATACCATTATGCAAGGAAAAAGAATATCAGGGCATTTATGGCTGCCAGTATCAGGGATATGATTCCTGCGCTAAGGCCGATTTTAAATTTTCTCAGGGTTGAAGGGAAGAGCATGAACAGGAAGGCTAAAACCAGAATCAAAGCTCCCGAATAAAGCACATAGGCTGTAAGGTCGAATAGTTCCAGCGCGTTCACAGTTGCAATTAATCCTCCTACAATCATCAGGAAAACGGGCAGTATGCCCATGGAAATCACCCAGCCTGCCTGTTTAATTTTAAACATAAGCATTCCTCCAATAAGAGGAAATAGTATGTTTATCCAGATTCTCAGGTTTTCCAGAAAGGCTGTTTTATTGATGGAAATAGCGTTATCCGATTCAGAAATCAAAGAAGATTCATTCTGAAAAAAAGAAATGATATACAACAGCAGGTAAATGATACCAATAGACAGTATGACAAAAGCTGAAAATTTTTCCCTGAAATTGAGTTTCATCATGAACGGATAATTTTTTCAAATACCAGGTTAGCCCATTCTTTATAGGCCTTGCCGGAATAATGTAGATTATCTGAAGCAAGATAACCATTTTCAATATCCGGATGACGGGAAAGGCTGCATACGTCTATAAAGCCGGTATTATATTTCTGGGCAACCTCATGGCAGACGGAATTAAACCAGTCAATCCTTTCGGCTACAACAGGTTTCTTTTCTGCTTCCACAAAAGGCGTACGTCCGTAATCGGGGATGTTCAACATAATTACCCCCTCTTCCTTATTGAGGCAAAGGGAAATGGCTTTTTGGACAAGGGTTTCAAGGTCGGCTTTAAATGGTTCTGTATCCCTTCCTCTGTATTCATTATTCACTCCAATCAACAGCATTACAAAATCATAAGTGGGGAGGAAAATGGTATTGGCAATTTGACCGAGCAATTCATCTGAGGTAAAACCGGTTTTGGCAATAATTTCCGGAGCGGCGCAGGGGAGGCCAGCCTGTCTCAGCAAATGAATTAATTGCGAAGGGTAATTATCAAATAAAGGGACTCCTTCACCAATGGTATAGGAGTCCCCAAGAAATAATGTATGTATCAAGGTGTATGCTTTTTAGCCAAAGATACAAAGCAGGATTATTGCATCTGCATCATGCCGTCGTTCATGCCATCATCCATTCCGCTTCTCATATTCTTTCTCTTGAACAGGGCGGCATCGAACTTACCAAATCTGTAGCTGAAGTTCAACCTTAAAATCTGACGGTCTCTGATTCTCCAGGTATCCTGAACGAATCCGGCAGATTCAGAGTACATGATGAATTTCCTTGTAGCCAGTATATCGTTCATGTTAAGGGAAATATTGGCCTGATTGCCTTTGATTTTGAAATCTTTTCTAAGGCCGAGGTCCATACCGAAATTGGCACCGATATACCCCTGTGTGGATGCGGCGGAACCGCCCATAAATCCACCTCCGCCCATTCCGCCGCGACCGCCACCGCTATTGCTGGTAGAAACGGGTAGGGCGCTTTTGGTTTGATAATCGGCACTCCACTGAATACTCCATCCGTTTTTAATTTTAAAGATGTTGTTCAGCTTGGTGAAGGAACTCCACTGATCGTTTTGCAGGTTGGGGTTAACGTTTGCACCGTCTATTTTAGAATAATAAATATTGGTGTTCAGGTTCATTTCCCACCATTTGGCCAGGTTGTTTCTGAATACCAGTTCCAACCCTCCTGCATAAGCGGTGTTGGCGTTAATCCAGGTAGAAACAAAAGCAATAGTATCGGATTCTGCCAGTTGCTTTCTTTCCTGATACCTTGAAATCAGGTTATCGGTATACTTACCAAACAATGTGGCTAGGAAGGTATTCCTTTTGGCACCATAGGTATTTTGGTAAGAAATTTCCAGGGAATTGGTAAACTCAGGCTTCAGGTCGGGGTTACCGGTCTGATAATTCAAAGGATCGGAATAATCTGTATTAGGCATCAGCTGATAGAAGCTTGGCCTGTTAATCCTTCTGCTATAGTTTACCTGAATGTCCTGATTGTCAGCAATCTGGCGGGTAAGGAAGATGCTGGGGAAAAGGCTGATAGGGAATTTGTTTTCATAGCTGGCTTTCCCAAGCTGGGTTCCCTCGTATTTGCTGCTCTCAGCCCTTAAACCTACCTGGTAGCTGGTTTTTTCATTAATTTTCTGAGAGAATGTTGCATAACCTGCATATACATAATCTGAATATTCAAATTCATTATCCAGATTGGTTTTGGGAGTACCATTCAGGAAGTTGTACTGAGAACTGTAGAAGGTTCTTTTCTGGCCCCTTACTCCGGCTTCCCATTTCATGTTTTCGTTAATGGGGTTAATATAATCTAACTGGCCGGTGATGAAATTGTTTTTACCATTTCCTGTAATCCTTTGGAGGTTTTCACCGGAAATAGGGTTATTCATCTGAAGGTCGCTGAAAGACCTGAACAGAATGTCCTGTTCGTTTTCGCTTCTGCTTTTGTTATAGTTGATATCTGCAGTAAGTTCCTTTCCGGGTGTTGCAAAAAGATGTTTGTAACTGAGGGTAGTGGTGGCATTCCTCATCTTAAACTCGGAAAGGGTATTTCTGTACTGAGATTCCAGAAGGGTAGAATTATTCAGGTTGTTGATGTAATAATCATTCAGGTTTTCGTTATCGAAATTTCCACCCATGAAAGACTGCGCAAGGGAGACGGTATTTCTGTTGTCGACAAAATAATCGATACCAAACCTTCCGAAAGCAAATAAACCCTCGTTGGTCCCTTTATTCAGTTGTTTGGTTTTGGTGTTTTCATACAAGTTGTCCTGTATGCTCTCACCCTCACCTTTAGATTTTCTCTGGTTCACCATGCCACTGGCAAAGAAATTTACTTTGCCCTGACGCAGATTGATATCACCTCCGAAGTTTCCTTTTCCACGGGAATCAATACCGGCCCTGATACCGCCATTGTAACCCATTTTCCTTTGCTTTTTCAGTACTATATTAATAATACCTGACTGACCACCACTGGCATCAAACTTGGCAGATGGGTTGGTAATCAGCTCAATGCTTTCAATGGCATCGGCAGGAATCTGGTCAAGGGTAAGGGTGGTAATTCTTCCATCTACAAAAATCTGGGGGGAAGTATTTCTAAGCGTAACGTTTCCTTCAATATCCACATTTACTGTAGGTACATTCCTCATTACATCCACAGCGCTACCGCCGGCAGAGGAAATGTCTTTTTCCACATTAAATATCTTTCTGTCGATACCCAGCTGTAGCATCGGCTTGGTACCGGTTACGGTTACAGATTCAAGTATTTCGGGGTCTTCCTCCATTTTGATATTCCCCAGGTCTTTATCTATGGCAGCCATGGCCATGGCTGGATCGCCCTGTCCCATTCTAAGGTCGAAAGCGGCTTCTACGGTAATGGTTTTGTATCCGATAGCACTGATTTCTAAAGAGAATTTACCCATCACTGGGAGGTTGGAAAGGCTGAAATCGCCATTCTTTCCGGTTAGCATACCGCCATAAAGGGTATCTGTCATGGTACGGGTAACAGGGTCGAGTTTTTTTCCGAAAAGCTGTACTGAGGCGGCTTCAATGGGTTTACCGGACTTTGCGTCTACGATTTTTCCGTAAAATCTTCCCACGTTAAACTGAGCTGCATTGCCTGCCGGAGGCTGAGCTATTGCAGTCAACAGGCAAAGTACCGGCAATAGGGTAAAAAATAGTCGTTTCATGCTTTGATTTTATATCTGATTTGTCTGATTTTGAAAAACTTGCAATTTCGTGACAATTACACTGGTTTAGATGCTGTGTTTTGTTAAACCTTTCGGCCCCGGTGATAATAATTTGTTAAAAGGTTATTCTCAGGGATAAGTGGCGAAGTAAGTGATTGCAACCTGAATCAGGCCAATGAGGAAACCCAAAATTCCCCCGAGAATTTCTACAAATCTGAATTCTTTGGCCATAATCTGATACAGGATGGATTCCAGGCGGTCGGAGGAAAATTCTTCCACCTTTTTGGTGACGATTTTTTCCAAGTCGAGGTCCTGCCTCAAATTCCCGATATAATTTTTCATAATGTCGGGGAAAATGGCTTCCAGTTCCTGAATAAATATTCCTTTCAGTTCAGTAATGGTTTTGTCGCCAATAAACATTGCAATCATTGGCATTTTGGAACCGAGCTTGTTGCGAAGGAAATCGTCAATATGGGATTCAATTACGGGATGAAGTTTCTTAATATTATCTTCCCGTGTAATTTTCTCTTCAATATCCTGAAAGGATAATAGTTCTTCTCCTACAAGCTTACCCAGTTTAGCCGCAAATTGCTTTTGTCTTTTTGGAAAAATCCCCTGAATGGTGAATCCGAAGACTTTTAAAGGTTTCCTGGGGTGGAAAAGCATTTTAATGGCAATTAGGTTGGTGATATATCCAATGAATGCAGAGATGACGGGAATGAATAATACCAGATAGCTCATGTGTTGAAAAGATTTTCTTTTCGGCCTGCAAAGAACTATAAAAAACAAGAAAGGAAAAATTTAAACTTTGTTTTGTAGTGAATTAGTTTTCTCCTTAATTTTACACCCTCATTTGGTGACTGTAGCTCAGTTGGTTAGAGCATCAGATTGTGGTTCTGAGGGTCGCCGGTTCGAAGCCGGTCAGTCACCCGAATCCCGGAAGAAATTTCTTCCGGGATTTTTATTTATAAAAAATTCCTGTTAATAGTGTTGATCGGCTCTAAAGGAGCCGATTATTATTTTAATTTTATTATGTTATTTTTGATAGAATGTCTAAATGGATAAAAAATATGCTGAATAAAAGGAACTTACCTCTGTTCATATTACTGTGCGGATTAGGTCTTGTTGTGGCGTTTCGTACCCTTGGCCTTGGAATTTTTAACCCTCCCGATAAATATGAAAGGATCCTTCATAATATAGGCGAATTACTTACCAAAGCTCACTTTAGCCCGAAGAAGGTTGACGATAAATTTTCCGCAGAAATTTTTATGAAGTACCTGACTTCTGAAAAAGTGGATCCCCAAAAGAATATTTTCCTGCAATCGGATATTGATGCTTTAAAAAAATTTGAGAAAAAGCTGGATGATGAAATTCTGGGCGGAAAGGTTGAGTTTGTTCCTGCAGTATCTGAATTATATAAAAAAAGAATTGCAGAGATTGAACCTTTATATAAAGAAATCCTTTCAAAGCCTTTTGATTTTTCGGTAGATGAAACCATTGAACTGGATGCAGACAAATATGATTTTCCTGCCAGTGAGGCAGAAAGAAAAGAGAGATGGAGAAAAAGGCTGAAATATCTTACCCTTGAAAGATATGCCCAATCACTGAAAGCCAGGGAAACCGACACGAGTGCCATTAAGAAGACAGATGCAGAACTGGAAGCTGAAGCCCGCGATAAAGTACTTCAGATTATGAACCGGCTGTACGACAGGATGCATTTAAAATATGACGACGATACCCGCTTCAATGAATATGTTAGGGTGATATCTGAATCAATGGACCCCCATACCACATTTTTCCCTCCTGTAGATAAAAGGTATTTCGACGAACAAATGAGCGGAAGGTTTTTTGGAATTGGAGCCTCTCTGAGGGAAGAAGACGGGATGATTAAAATTGCCTCCATTATCACCGGAAGCCCTGCATGGAAATCCCAACAATTGCATGTGGGAGATATTATCCTTAAAGTAGCTCAGGGAGATGAAGAACCTGTTGATCTTGCAGGATATTTTGTGGAGGATGCAGTGAAAATCATCCGGGGAACCAAAGGAACCGAAGTAAGGTTAACGGTTAAGAAAACCGATGGTTCCACCAAAGTAGTTTCATTAATAAGAGACGAAATTATCCAGGAAGATACTTTTGCGAGAAGCGCAGTGCTGGAAACTGAAAGCGGTAAAATCGGATTTATATATCTCCCTGAGTTTTATGCCAACTTTGAAGATCCTAACGGAAGAAGATGTTATGATGATGTAAGAAAAGAAATTATTAAACTAAAAGGCCAGGGCATTAACGGCCTGATTATGGACCTGAGGAATAACGGAGGAGGTTCTTTATTTGATGTGATTCAAATGGTGGGGTTATTTATTGAAGAAGGTCCAATAGTACAGGTAAAAGACAGGGATGGCAAACCGCAGATTTATCGTGACCGCGACAGGGAGGTGTTGTATGATGGTCCGCTTGCCGTTATGGTAAATGAGTTCAGTGCTTCTGCTTCTGAAATTTTTGCTGCCGCTATTCAGGATTACCAGAGAGGGGTGATTATTGGAAGTACATCTACCTACGGAAAGGGTACCGTTCAAAGGAATATTGGAATAGACAGGTCTTTCGGAGTTTCCGGATCCAATAGCGACCTGGGTACGCTAAAACTTACTCTTCAGAAGTTTTACCGGATTAACGGAGGATCTACCCAATTGAAAGGAGTGGAATCGGATATTCCCATCCCTGATATTTTCGAACATACTCCGTTAAGGGAAAAAGATAATCCTGATGCTTTGAACTATGATGAAATTGAAAAAGTAAGCTATCAGCCCTGGAAGTTTAAACTTAATCTGGAACCTATTACTACCGCTAGCAGAAACAGGATTTTAAGTAATGAAGCTTTCATGGAAATTAAATCCACTACCAAATGGCTGGCTGAGCAAAATGAAAAGGAAGTATCCCTGAACCTGGAAAAATATCAGGCTCAGCAGGATGAAATTACAAGAAGGGTTCGTTCACTTGAAAATGTTACCAAACTAAGCGATACTATTCCTGTAAATGCTCTTCAGTCTGACCTGAAAAGGTTGGAATATGATGAGGGTCAGCTGGAGCGTTTCAAAGCCTGGGTAAAGAATATCAGCACCGATATTTATGTGAAAGAAACCGTGAATGTGCTGAAGGATATGATTCATCAGGAAAAATTGGTTTATAACCGCACCAGATAATATTATCATGCTTCAAAAGTTTAAAAAAATCAGGTGCTTCGTTTTTGATATAGACGGAGTAATGACCAATGGTAAGTTGCATTTAAATACCGACGGGCAGTTTGTAAGAGAAACGGATATAAAAGACGGATATGCCCTTCAGCTGGCGGCAAAATCGGGTTATACCGTTATGATAGTATCGGGTGCGCATAATGATGCTGTGGTGAATAGGTTGAATTATCTTGGAATTACCGAAGTGCATACGGGAATTAAAGACAAACTCAATTTTGTTAAAGCATTTATTACTGCAAAAAATATCCATCCGGAAGAGATGCTGTATATGGGGGATGATGTTCCCGATCTTGATCTTTTCCATTTTGCGGGAATTTCTGCCTGTCCGAAAGATGCGGTAGCCGACCTCAAGGCTCAGGCTATGTATATTTCCAGGTTTCCCGGAGGGGCTGGCTGTGTGCGTGATGTGATAGAAAAAGTGCTTAAGCTGCACAACAAATGGCCTTTAACTACCGAAATTCCCAGTGCATAGCTTCCGCTATTGCCCTTCAATGATTAACTTCGGGGTGTGAAATTAGTATTTGCATTTTTCAGGCTGATCAGGTCTCTTAACCTGATTTTTATTGCTCTGACGCAAATCATTTTTCATTATTGCATTGTTCTCCCCGTTTTTCACAATGCTGGCATTCCCCCTTATCTTGATGGAATATCTTTCCTGATGATTGTGCTGTCTTCGGTATGTATTGCTGCAGCCGGCTACATCATCAATGATTATTTTGATGTAAACATGGATCTTATCAATAAACCCGACCGGATGGTAGTGGAAAAGGTCATTCACAGAAGGGCTGCCATCATCTGGCATTGGGTATTGTCTGCTATAGGTGTGTTACTGGGGTTTGCTGCAGGATTAAGGCTGGGAATCATATGGCTGGGGCCTGCTAATTTATTATGCGTCGTATTGCTTTGGGTGTACTCCACCACTTTTAAGAAGAAACTGCTTACAGGAAACGTATTAATTTCTCTCTTAACTGCATGGGTAGTATTGGTAGTCGGTTTCGTTAACCTGAATCTGATCTGGAAGCACGGAACACAAATGCCATTGCGGGATATTTCCCATATTTCCAAGTTTACCTTCCTGTATGCAGGTTTTGCGTTTGTCATTTCTTTAATCAGGGAAGTGGTAAAAGATATAGAAGATATTGAAGGTGACAGAAAATACGGAGCCCAAACCATGCCAATAGTATGGGGTATTCATGTGGCAAAAGTATTTACCGGAACCTGGCTGGTGGTATTATTCGGCTGCATTACCATATTGGAGATTTACATTATTCAGTTTAAATGGTGGTTTACGCTCGCTTATTGTCTGCTGTTTATCAGTTTGCCCATGGTGAAAGCCTTCCGCCAATTAATTATAGCGCGTAATCCTGCAGATTTCCACCGCCTTAGCAGCCTGATTAAATACATTATGCTTACAGGAATATTGTCAATGGTTTTCTTTCTTATATATTGATTCGGAAAAGAAAAGCGTATTTTTCAGCATGAAGGTTATTCATCCCATTATTTTAGCATCAGCTTCGCCAAGAAGAAGACAGCTTTTGGAAGATTTGGGATTAAGTTTTGAAATCATTCCTGCCAATACCGGTGAGGAATATCCGAAATCCCTTTCAGTAGAAGAAATCCCCGTATATATCGCTGAGGAAAAGGCCAACTCCCTGGGCAATCAGTTGAAAAAGGGTAAAGTGGTGATAGCAGCCGATACCATTGTTGTTTCCGGAAGTGAAATTCTTGGTAAGCCAGCAGATACGGAAGATGCCATAAGAATATTAAAAGCTCTTTCCGGAAAAGAACATGCGGTTATTACAGGTGTGTCAGTACAGGCGGAAGAATGGAAAGAAAATTTTTTTGAAAAAACAATAGTAAAGTTTCATCCCTTAAGTGACGACCAGATAAAATATTATGTAAACCACTATAAACCTTTTGATAAAGCCGGAGCTTATGCCATTCAGGAATGGATAGGAATGGTGGGAATAAAGGGAATTGAAGGAGATATTTACAATGTAATTGGCTTACCCGTTGCTCCACTGGTGAAAATACTTCTAAAAAGAGGGGTAATCACCTTTTAACCTTCTCCGTGCAGTATTACTTTCGTAACGATGAAGCTTAAGGAAGAAATACTGCATTACGTCTGGAAACACCAGTATTTTAACAGTAATGGTATGACTTCCTCCGATGGGGGCGAGGTTGAGGTCATTTCTGCCGGAAGACATAATCCACACCAGGGGCCTGATTTTTTGGAAGCGCGGGTGAGAATTGGCGGTACCCTGTTGGTGGGAAATGTAGAAATTCATTGTAAATCATCGGATTGGGTAAAACACGCTCATCAGGAAGATCCCAATTATCGCAATGTAATTCTGCATGTCGTATGGGAGAATGACCAACCACCCCAATTGGTAAAAATTCCCTGTATTGAATTGAAAGACCGGGTTCCTTTAAGAGTAATCCTGAATTTTTCCAAGTTGTTGGAAAGAGGAGGGCATATTCCCTGCCGGGACCAGATAAATACTGTTTCTGATACAATCTGGGAGCAATGGAAAGGAGAACTCTTATTGTTTCGAATGAATAACCGCGCCCGGCAGATAAAATCTTTGCTTTTAAGGAATAATTTTCACTGGGAAGAGGTATTCTGGTGGCTGACAGCACGAGGTTTCGGTCATGCTGTAAATGCCCAAGCCTTTGAACTCATTGCACAGAGCATTCCTTATGCTGTCATCTTAAGGCATCGGACGGTTTTGGTTCAACTGGAAGCCATTCTCATGGGGCAGGCAGGACTATTAAACAAAGATTTCAGTGATGATTATGCGAAAATGTTGAAGAACGAATATTTCTTTTATCAGAGGAAATATCAATTGGAACCCATACACCTGCCTGTGAATTTTTTAAGAATGCGGCCTGTAAATTTTCCTACCATCAGACTTTCCCAACTGGCTATGCTGGTGTATCAAAACCACAACATTTTTTACAAGGTAAAAAATGCATCTTCGCTACAGGAGGCGGAAAAACTCTTTGCCGTAACTGCAAATGATTACTGGCATTATCATTATCATTTCGATGAGGAGTCGGTTTATAAGCCTAAAACACTGGGGAAAACCATGACCAACCTGCTGATGATTAATGCGGTCATACCAATGCTTTATGCATATGGGGTTATTATGAAAGAAGAGGAAAGCATTGCCAAAAGCCTGGAATGGATGAATGCACTCCCTGCTGAAAAGAATTCGATTATCCGGCAATTTTCCTCACGGGGAATTTCTTCCGTTAATGCAGCAGGGTCGCAGGCATTGATAGAATTAAAGGCAGCATACTGCGATCAGTTCAGATGCCTCGACTGCATGGTAGGAAAAGCTATTCTCGAAAGGTAAAGCTATATTTTTATTAATCCCAGAGAAAAACAGTATTTACTGCTATATCAGGATGAATGCTTTTTATTACCGGACAGGTATGTGCTGCATGCTCCAGAATCTTCTTTTGTTTATCATCTGCGTGAAAACCTTCCGGAAAATGAAATGTTAAATTAATCCCGGTTACTCTTCTCGGATCTGTCCCCATGATTTTTTCGATGTCAATTTTTACTCCTTTTAAATCAACATTCATTGCTTCTGCTTTCATTCCCATAATGGTAATCATGCAGGCTCCCAGCGAGGTTGCAAGCAAATCTGTGGGAGAAAACCTTTCTCCTTTACCGTTATTATCTGTGGGTGCGTCGGTTTCAATTTCATTTCCGGAGCGAAGGTGAGTACATACAGTACGGAGGTTGCCTTCATAAAGAATGGAGGATGTCATGCGATATTCTAAATTTTGCTTTAAATTTACGATGAATAAATCATCTTATGCAGATAAAGCATATTCTTTCAGCATTGGGCCTTGCATTGGTAACCTCTTCCGTGTATGCGCAGGATAATAATCAGGGAAAATTATCGGCAAAAGAAAAACGTGAAGCCAGAAGAGCTGATTATAAAGAGGCAATGATGAACGAGGAAGAAGGAGAAGCAGTATTTTTCAAGCAAACTTCTGCATTGCTCACCCTTACCTCCGAAGGATATGGAATAGCACTGGAAATTGGTAAATACCGTAATCCCAGAAGGACTTTTCTATATTATTTCGAATTAAGCGAGAACATACATCCTAAAGAAAAGAAGCAGGGTGCCTCTTTTAACCAATGGCAGGTAAATTCCGTTAAACCCGGCAAACTGAACAATTTTTATCAGTTCAAAATCGGAGTGGGTCAGCAGCAGGTTATTGGCGGGAAGGATAATAAAAACGGTGTGATTGTTTCAGGAGTGTACGGGGCAGGATTGTCTGTCGGATTGTTGAAGCCTTATATGGTAGATGTGCAGCAAGGTTTTCGTACTACCTACGACAGTATCGTTTTCCATAATTATATCCCTCTTGGAGCCGCAGGTTTTACCACAGGATGGGATCAGCTGAAAATAAGGCCGGGAGTGAGTGCCAAAGCAGGTCTTCGTTTTGATTACGGCCGTTTTAACGATATGGTTTCCGCCATTGAAGCAGGAGTTACCGCAGATTATTACTTCCAGGGAATTTCCCAAATGCTGTATAATAAAGAAAAGCAGTTTTATTTTGCAGGATACCTAACCCTTGTGCTGGGAAGAAGAAAATAACCCCGGCCTGCAGGTATAGGAATATTGCTTTTATTGTCTGAAATTTGTGCAATGCAGGAATTACCCATTATCGGAAATACTATTCCGGAAAAGACCAGAATAAAGAAACCCGACTGGTTAAGAGTAAAGCTCCCTACCGGTGAAAACTACAAGCATGTAAGAGGACTTGTTGACCGCCATAAACTGCATACCATCTGCGAAAGCGGCAACTGCCCGAATATGGGCGAATGTTGGGGAGATGGCACTGCAACATTTATGATTCTGGGAAATATATGTACCAGGAGTTGCGGATTTTGTGCGGTTGCCACAGGAAGACCCCTTGAAGTGGACTGGGATGAACCCCAGAGGGTAGCGGAAGCTATTTACCTGATGAAAGTAAAGCATGCTGTTATTACATCGGTAGACCGGGATGAGCTGAAAGACGGAGGAAGTATCATTTGGTATAATACTATTAAAGCTGTTAAAGCGCTCAATCCGGATACGACACTTGAAACTTTAGTCCCCGATTTTAAAGGGCAGAAAGAAAATATCAACAGGATTATCGAAGCAGCCCCGGAAGTGGTTTCTCATAACCTTGAAACCGTGGAAAGACTCACCCGACAGGTAAGGATTCAGGCTAAATACAGAAGAAGTCTGGAAGTACTGGCTTATCTCAAAGAAGGTGGTATGCGTACCAAAAGCGGTATCATGCTCGGGCTGGGTGAAACCGAAGAGGAGGTGCTGCAGGCCATGCGAGACCTTCGCGACCATGGTGTAGATGTAATCACCCTTGGACAATATCTTCAGCCCACTCCGAAACATTTGCCTGTGCAAAGGTTTGTCCATCCCGATGAATTTAAAGCATACAGGGAAGCGGGATATGAAATGGGCTTCGATTATGTGGAAAGCGGTCCTTTGGTAAGGTCTTCCTATCATAGCGACAGGCATGTTATCCCAGGATACGGCATCAGCAAATGGAAAGAAGAAAAGCAATCCGTTGCCTGATTTTCAAACTAAATATCCTTAATGCTCATGCGAAGAATATCCCTTTTCTTCACGGGAATTATATTGTTGTTTACGCAGGTTCACGCTCAGGTAAGCTGGACTGATGTTTCGGCAGAATTTGGCCGGCTTCCCGATGGGGTAAAAGTTTATAAAACCGAAGACAGTCTGAACGGAAGGCCCTTGCGAGCCTTTTATGCGGCCATTCCGCTTAAAAGCAAAAACATTGAATTTACCACAGAAGTAGGAGAGGGGAAACGCTATACTCCCGAACAGTACTATAACAGAAGCGGAAAACCATTGCTGGTGGTGAATGGAACTTTCTTTTCCTTTTCTACCAATCAAAACCTTAACCTGGTGATGAAGGATGGAAAACTGGTAGCTTACAACGTACAGGCAGTAAAGAAAAAAGATTCCGATACATTTTATTATCCTTCCAGGTCGGCAATTGGCATAAAAGGGAAGAAAGCCGATGTGGCATGGACATTTACGGATACGGCAGACCGTTATCCATTTGCTTTTACAGATGAGCCTTTGATTGCAAAAGGCCTTGACCCCGATCCGACTTTCAGGAAAATTTTCCCCAGGCAGCGATATAAAAAATGGAAAATGAAAACCGCCATAGGGGGAGGCCCGGTATTGGTGCACAACGGCAATATCAGGATTACCTCCATGGAAGAACAAAGGTTTGCAGGAGGGGAAAACGATTTACATCCGCGCACGGCCATGGGATATACCGAAGACGGATACCTGATTGTAATGGCAGTAGAAGGAAGGCACCCGGGTGTTTCTGACGGCATTTCCCTTACCGATCTTGCCGTAATCATGAAGAATATCGGGTGTTATGAAGCTCTAAACCTGGATGGGGGAGGAAGTTCATGCATGTTGATTAACGGAAAGGAAACCATAAAACCCTCCGATCAAACCGGTCAAAGGCCAGTTCCGGCAGTGTTTATCGCAAAAGAAAGAATCAGATGAAAATAAAAAACCTCCGAAATCCGGAGGTTTTTACTTTAAGAGAGTTTCATTTTCTTTTCTCCCAATCCTTTCTCAACCATTTTTTCTTTAAACAAATCCATTCCGTTGAGGGAGGAGTAAATTTTAAGCTTTTCACCGTTTCTTCCGGTAATTACCACAAATCCGGTTAAAGGATCATACCTGAAATCTGCCACATCATCCCATTTAACCGATGCCGATTTTCCGGTCATATTCTTTACTTCAATATTATCATCATCAAACATAACCTTATGATTTCTGTATAAAAGGATAGAAGGAACAGCCATCATTCCGCAAATCACCAATAAAAGCCCTGCAACATAATATCCTGCCCATTCATGAGGGCCAATCAGGATGATTTTCATTAAATATCCAATTGCAGCTGCCATAGCAACCAAGCCAATGGCAAGGAACACTTCATGCATGTTAAGAATGGTGAAACCTTGCTCATTTACTCTGGCGTTTCTTCCATTTCTTTTTGTAATGCCCTGAAGCATGATCATCAGTGCAAAAGCAAAAAAGGGGTAAAAGTAAACAGGAATATTCATGACTTAATGTTTGTTTTGGCAGGGCAAAGTTATCAATATTAAACAATAATGGAAATCCGGGAGGTTTTGACAAAATACAAACCCTGCAGGAATAAGTTTTCCCGCAGGGAATGATATGAAAAAGCAGGTTTTATTCTTTTTCCCAAACCAGTGCACTGGCACCCAGAATGGCGGCATCCGATTCTTTCAAATGGCTGATAAGGATTTTTACCTTATTTTGAAACACCTGAATCAGATTCGATTCCATAGCCTCATAAGTAGGCTTAAGGATAAGGTCGCCCGCCTTTGTGAGACCTCCAAAAAGGATGATGGCTTCGGGACTGGAGAACATGACAAAGTTTGCCAGTGCCAATCCGAGGATATCCCCTGTAAACTGGAAGATTTCCCTGGCAATTTTATCTCCTTTCACCGCAGCTTCATATACGTGCTTGCTTTCGAGAGTGTCTTCAGGAATTTCTCTCAAAAGGCTTGGCTCATCGCTTCCCCTTAGCTTTTCCAAAGCTGTTAGTCTCACTCCTGTAGCAGATGCATAAGATTCCAGGGAACCTTTTTTCCCCGTTCCTTCGTGCAACCTTCCGTTGGGGATGATAATCGTATGTCCGAGTTCTCCTGCAAAACCGTCATGGCCGTAAATCAGTTTTCCGTTGGCCACAATTCCACTTCCTACACCGGTGCCCAGCGTAATCATGATAAAGTCTTTCATGTTTTTGGCAGCCCCGTACATCATTTCTCCAAGCGCTGCTGCATTGGCATCGTTGGTAAGTGTTACAGGCAGGTGGAATTTCTGTTCCAGCATTTTGGCCAAAGGAATGATTCCTTTCCAGGGAAGGTTGGGAGCATATTCGATAGTACCCGTATAATAATTACCGTTAGGAGCACCGCAACCAATGCCGGTAATTCTTCCTTCACCTCCTGCTTCCTGAATCAGCGGAAAAAGGTTGTTATACAACTCGTCGATAAAATCTTCCACTTTATCAAAGCCGCGGGTTGAAATTTCTCTTGAAAAGAGAATATTTCCGTTGCGGTCAACAATTCCGAATTTGGTACCGGTACCTCCTATATCTATTCCTATTGCAAGAGGCCCTAGATAATTGGCGCTTTTACCCATTTCTTAATCTATTAAAATTAATGCCCTTTGCTCTCAATCTGAGCATCATAGTCAATTCCCTGTTTCTTCAGGATATCCCTGAATTTGAGTGTTATAATAATAATTAAGGCAAAGCAGAATGCAGCAAACAGGTAAGAATAATGCATTCCGATGGATGGCACATCTCCCAGTGCTCCCTGTAGCGGTGGAATAACGGCACCTCCAAGGATCATCATAATGAGGAAGGCAGAACCCTGACTGGTATATTTACCAAGGCCGCTGATGGCCAGGGCAAAAATTCCGGGCCACATTACAGAGCAGCATAACCCTCCGGCCATGAATGCATATACGGAAACAATGCCATTGGTAAACACTCCCAGCAGCATGAATGCCAGAGCCAGAACGCTTACTGTGAGCAGAGTTTTAACAGGCTTTTCCTGTGAATAGAAAAATGCAAGAATGGCTATTACAATAAAAATTGAATATCCGAATAAATCACTGACATCAGAACCATTGATGGAATTGGCAGTAAGGATTACTGCAAAAGCAACAAAAGGTACAACTATCGTTGCGATGATTCTTTTCATCCCTGTCAGGTTAAATACGCTGATGGCGCCGGTCCATCTACCAATCATAAGGCTTCCCCAATAAAGAGATACGTATTTGGAAATTTGGCTTTCGCTCAAACCTTCTTCATTGAAATACCCCGGAACTTTAAGCAATGCACCGAAGTTGTTGTCAATAGTTACTTCCACACCCACATATACAAAAATGGCCAGCATACCCAGAACAAGCTGCGGATAAGCCATGGCCCCCCATCCGTGAGGATTTGCTTTAGCCTGTGTATTGGAATAGTAAAGAATACCGCAAACGGTAACAATGATAATTCCCAGCAATAACAATTCATTCACCTCCGTAAACTGGGCCAAAAGGATGACTCCCAGAATGATGGCAGTCATGGTAATCAGAGCTTTTGAAGCCTTATTGGCTTTTTCAAAATGCTCTTCATTTTTTCCGTCGGGCAGGCTTTTAGAAAACAGAAAGAACAATGCAACTGCAGTAAATACTGATGCTACAATCAGGTAAAGTGTGTTAACGTTAGAAACAGTAACCACTTTATCGGTATTGCCAACGCTTCCGAACAGGAAGAAACTGATAATGATAGGGCCAAGGGTTGTTCCCAGTGAGTTAACCCCTCCGGCAAAATTCAGCCTGTGTGAGCCTGTTGCAGGATCCCCCAACAATATTGCAAATGGGTTGGCGGCAGTTTGCTGCAATGAAAACCCCAATGCAATTACAAAGTAAGAAGCCAGAATGGCCGGAAAAGATTCTGCATTGGCGGAAGGAATAATCAGTAATGCACCAACGGAAGATATGAAAAGGCCGTATATAATACCTCTTTTATATCCAATCCTGTTAAGGATATCAATTCCTCTGATATTGGAAAGTATAAACAACAATAATGATCCGATAAAATAAGCTCCATAGAATGCGGAACCTATCAGTTGAGATTCAAACTGGGTAAGATTAAAATGTTCCTTACAAAAAGGGATAAAAATACTATTGGAGGCAGCAATAAATCCCCAGAAGAAGAAAACAATTACCAATGTTGCCAGTGCGCTGATATTGGTTTGAGGTTTTCCCGGAAGCGCTTTAATGTTCTGGTTCTGTTCATTCATGTTATTACAGATTTTATTCAGGGGTTGAAAATACCAATGTTTTTTGCTTCTCAAAAATATTTCCTAGCAGGGAGCAATCATTTATAAGTATTTGGTAAATTGAAGGTCATTAAAAGGCGGGGACAGGAGATTACGGGATTTTTATTCAGAGACAATGGAAATATTGCATATAAGCGCAGAATGTTATCCGGTTGCCAAAGCCGGCGGACTGGGAGATGTGGTAGGGGCACTGCCTAAATATCAGCTGGAAGCAGGCCATATTGCCAAGGTATTGATGCCCATGTACCGTACACCATATCTCTATAACCATGAATGGGAAGTGGTTCATCAGGGATATACCAATATGGGCAGCCGGTGGTTTAATTTCACTATCATTAAGGAAAAATCCAATGAATTAGGATTTGACCTTTATCTGATGGATATCCATCAACTTCTCGACCGGGAAAAAATTTACGGTTACAGCGATGATACGGAGCGGTTCGTGGCTTTTCAGATAGCAGCACTCGATTGGGTAAGCTCCTGGAGGCACAGCCCCTCGGTTATACATGTACACGATCATCATACCGGGCTAATCCCATTTATGCTGAGGGAATGTTACAAATACCGCAATATCAGTCATATTCCTGTTGTATTCACCATTCATAATGCAGAATATCAGGGAATAATGGGTTGGGATAAATCTTATTATCTGCCGGAATACAATACCTGGAACTGGGGAAAGCTCGATTGGAACAATGCCATAAATGCGCTCGCGGCCGGAGTAAAATCAGCCGACCGTGTTACCACGGTCAGCCCAAGTTATCTGCAACAATTAAAATGGCAGAGTAATGGCCTGGAATCTCTTTTTGAAATGGAAACGGGTAAATGTTTTGGCATTCTTAACGGAATAGATAAAAATGTATGGAATCCTGAAACAGACCGTTACCTTGAACATACTTTTAAACCGGAAGAAGCTGAAGCAGGAAAACTAAAAAACAAATACAGTTTATGTGATGATTTCGGTTTGGATTATGATAAACCCATGATAGTTTTTATCGGAAGGCTGGTAGGTGAAAAAGGAGCGGAAATCCTTCCCGATATGATCAGAGACTGCTTTGAATATATTGGCAGGAAAATGAATTTCCTCATATTGGGAAGCGGGATGCCTGAAATTGAACACCGGTTAAATTCGCTGAAAGAATTAGCCAGAAACGATTACAATGTGTATATTGGATATAACGAACAGTTAAGCCACCGGATGTATGCAGGGGCCGATTTTTTGCTTATGCCATCACGGGTAGAACCCTGCGGGCTAAATCAGATGTATGCCATGAGGTATGGAACCATGCCAATGGTAAGACGAACCGGAGGACTAAAAGATACCGTAACCGACTTTGGAGAAGCAGGAGGTTATGGAATATGCTTTAATGACGTTTCGGTAGGAGATGCCAGCCATGCAGTATGGAGAGCGGTAGAACTTTACCGTAACAAGGAAAAGATGAAAGAATGCAGGGATAGGATGATGCAGCTGGATTTTGGTTGGGAAAGAAGTGCAGAGGAATATCTGAAACTCTATCAACAGATTAATTAAAATTGATTCATAATGAGTGAAACTTCTTCAATAAGGTCTGTAACCTTTACCAAATCGGTGATTGCAGTGATCCTCGGTGGGGGTGCAGGTACCAGGTTGTATCCGCTTACTGCCAGCAGGTCTAAACCCGCTGTTCCCATTGCAGGCAAATACAGGCTGGTGGATATTCCGATATCCAACTGCCTGAATTCAGGTATTACCAAAATGTTTGTGCTTACCCAGTTTAATTCGGCATCCTTAAACAGGCATATCAAGAATACCTACCATTTCAGTGCATTCAGTTCTGCTTTTGTAGATATCCTTGCTGCTGAACAAACTCCTGACAGTCATGCCTGGTATCAGGGTACTGCAGATGCCGTAAGGCAAAACCTGAGGCATATCGGCACATTCCCGAGCGATTATGTACTCATTCTTTCCGGCGACCAGCTGTATCAGATGGATTTCATGGAAATGCTGGAAAGGCATATTGACACCAACTCTGATGTTACCATTGCCACCATCCCCGTAACGGAAAGAGAAGCTTCCGATTTCGGCATTCTGAAACAAAATGAACATAACCATATTACAGCATTCATAGAAAAACCAAAAACCGGTTTGGAAAATTGGAGAAGCGATACCGGTCCGGAAATGCAAAAGGAAGGAAGGCATTACCTGGCTTCTATGGGAATCTATCTCTTCAACAGAAAGCTTCTCTTTAATATGCTGGAAGAAGAGTTTAAAGATGCTACGGATTTTGGTAAAGAAATCATTCCCCTTTCCATAGGAAAATATAATGTTACCAGTTATCAGTATGAAGGTTACTGGACAGACATAGGTAACATTTACTCATTCTTTGAAGCCAACATCGGGCTCACCGATGATATTCCTAAATTTAATTTGTTTGATAACACCAAATCGATTTACACCCGTCCAAGGATGTTGCCTCCTGCAAAAGTGAGCGGAACAACCCTTCAAAAATCGGTACTGGCAGAAGGAAGCGTGATCAATGCTTCCAGAATTGAAAACAGTGTGGTTGGAATTCGATCCAGGATAGGTTTCGGAACAGTGATAGAAAACTGTTATGTAATGGGTAACGATTTTTATGAAACCCTTGAAGAAATGGCGAATGCCCATCAAAGCGGACTGCCGAGCGTGGGTATTGGGTCGGGATGTTATATCCGTAATGCGTTGATCGATAAGAACTGCCGGATAGGAGATGATGTAAAAATTATCGGAGGCGACCATCTTCCCAATACCGATCATCCGCTATATACCATCAAAGACGGCATTGTAGTGGTGAAAAAAGGAGCAATAATACCGAACGGATTTACCATCTAACCCATATCAGCAAACGATTATATGCCTGAAACATCAGCACGGGACACGGTTGCTTCGGCAACCGCGATACCAAAACTGTCGGTACTGCACATATTCACTATGAGCTTCGGATTCCTGGGCATTCAATTTGGTTTTGCCCTGCAGAATGCCAATACCAGCAGGATATTAAGAAGCTTTGGGGCCGACCTTCATGAACTGCCCTTATTCTGGCTGGCTGCTCCGATTGTGGGCATGATTGTACAGCCTGTTATTGGTTATTATAGCGACCGAACCTGGAACCGCCTGGGCAGAAGAAAGCCTTTCTTTTTAACAGGAGCATTGCTTTCTGCAATGGCCCTAGTTCTCCTCCCAAATTCGGGTAACCTAGCAGGCATCATACCTGCATTATGGATAGGGGCAGGAATGGTTCTGGTAATGGATGCATCTTTTAATATTGCCATGGAGCCATTCAGGGCTTTGGTTGCCGATAATCTTCCCGACAGCCAGCGGACCCTTGGATTTAGTATTCAAACTTTCTTAATAGGACTAGGAGCTGTTGCAGGCTCCGCCCTTCCTGCCTGGCTATCAGGATGGAATTTCAGCATGGAAGCAGGTCCCGACGGGATAGCCGATAACATCAAATACGCATTTTACATCGGAGCGGCAGTTTTTATCGTAGCCATTCTGATAACGGTGTTTTTCTCACGGGAATATCCACCCGAAGAGTACGAAAAATACCATGGCAGGCATGATCAACCCAACAGAAATATTTTTGCAGACTTTGCCAATATACCCAAAACCATGAAGCAAATGGGGGTAGTGCAGTTTTTCAGCTGGTTTGCATTGTTTAGCATGTGGGTATATATGACCGATGCCGTTGCCACCCATATATACGGATTAAGTGGAGATTATTCCCGGTCAGTAGAATTTAATGAAGCCGGAAATAAAGTTGGAGAAGCTTTTGGCGTGTACAATTTTGTGGCAATGTTGTATGCACTCTGCATTCCTTTTGTGGCTTCCAAATTAGGCAGAAAATCCACTCATGCCTTTTCCTTAATTGCAGGAGGACTGGGGTTGATATCCGTTTACTTTATTTCAGATCCTTCCATGATGACTTATTCCATGATTGGAGTAGGCCTGGCTTGGGCTTCCATTTTATCCATGCCGTATGTACTGATTTCTTCTTCCATTCCTCCGGGAAAACTTGGGGTTTATATGGGTATCTTCAATTTTTTTATCACCATGCCCCAGATTGTAAACGGATTACTGGGAGGAACGATTGTAAAACATGTTTATGGAGGCCGGCCAGTTTTTGCCATTGTAGCTGCCGGAATCTTTCTCATAATTGCAGCGATTTCTGTGATGTTTATTCATGACCCTGCCGAATCCCGGTTAAAATCAGATTGATATGAAAAAACTTGCTGTGATGCTGATATTGTTCAGCCAGGTATTACACGCACAAAATATTAATGTGTATCCCAAACACTGGTGGATTGGATTGAACGATGGAAAAGTACAATTAATGCTTTATGCCGATGATGAAATTCCAGCTGAGTTTCAATCGGAAAGCAAATCTGTAAAAGTGAAATCGGTTTATCAACCGGTGAATAAAAAATATTTGTTTATTGACCTTGACCTTTCCAAAGCCAAACCCGGTAATTATCACTTTAAAATTGGCAATACCACCATCACGTATCCTGTATATGAAAGAAGATCGCTGAAAGAAAAGAACTGGGTGAACGGTGTAAATACTTCCGATTTCATGTACCTGATTATGCCCGACAGGTTTAGCAACGGAGACCCTGCTAATGACAGAATTCAGGGTATGCTCGACCAAACATTGAACAGAGATTCCATTTTTCACAGGCACGGAGGCGACCTTAAAGGGGTCCAAAATCATCTCGATTATCTGTTAGACCTTGGTGTAACGGCTATATGGCTGAATCCGGTATTGGAAAACGATATGCCGGAACGTTCAGAACACGGATATGCAGCTACCAATCATTATCAGGTAGACCGTAGGCTGGGTGGAAATGAAGCCTATAAAGAGCTGGCAGAAGCCATGTATGCTAAAGGAATAAAACTGATTCAGGATGTGGTATACAACCATGTGGGAACCGAACATTTTCTTTTTAAAGATTTACCCGACAGCACCTGGTTCAACTTCTGGCCGGAATATACCAATACCAGTTACCGCGATCAGATATGGATGGATCCTTATGTTTCTTCATCTGACAAAAAGAAAATGACCGACGGATGGTTTGTTCCCGCCATGCCGGATGTTAACCAACGCAACCCTTATTTTGCCAACTACCTCATCCAGCATGCATTATGGTATACCGAAGAGTATGGAGTGGATGGGTGGAGAATTGATACCTATCCCTACAACGACATGGAATTCATGAACAGGTGCAATGAAATAATAATGAAGGAATTTCCGGGAATATTAATTTTCGGGGAAACCTGGGTACATGGAGTACCCAATCAGGCTTATTTTATGAGGAATAATCTCGACCTTCCTTTTAAAAGCAATCTTCCATCCACTACTGATTTTCAATTGAATATGTACGGTATTCTGCCGGCACTCACGCAACCGGTTGGGTGGACGGAAGGCGTAAACAGGTTGTATGCTACCACCGCCCAGGATTTCCTTTATAAAGATCCGCAGCATAACGTAATATTTCTCGATAACCACGATAAAAGCAGGGTATTTTCAGAATTGGGTGAAAAACCTGCATTGCTGAAAATGGCCATCAGCTGGCTGCTTACTTTCAGGGGAATACCACAGCTTTATTACGGGACTGAAATTGCCATGAAAGGTTTTGCCAACCCCGACGGCTGGGTGCGTTTGGATTTCCCGGGAGGATGGCCGGAAGACAAGGAAAATAAGTTTTTAAAAGAGGGAAGAAATGCCCTGGAAGAATCCATACATCATCATGTTAAAATACTGGCTAATTACAGAAAATCTTCTTCTGCATTAACCAGGGGCAAATTCATGCACTATATCCCTGAAGACGGCGTTTATGTATATTTCCGGTACACTGAAGAGCAGACGGTAATGTGCATTATGAATCCTGAAGAAAAAGCCAAAACGCTGAATGGTAAGAGATTTTATGAGAGGACTTCCGGATTTAACAAAGGGAAAGACGTAATTTCAGGAGCATTAGTGAATATAGAAGCCATTCAGGTTCCTGCACAAACATTAATGGTGCTGGAATTGCAATAAACAAACAGCAATATAACTGCCATGGACTCAACAAAAAATATAGATAAATCATTGGTCCAAAAGGGCAAGAAGTATGAAGAAAAATATTTTGTAGATACCTCCAGGAGGGTATGGAATTATTCTCTTTTTACTGAAGAAGATATTGCCAATTTCCAAAACGGAACCCATTACCGGTTGTATGAATGCTTTGGTTCACATCAAATAGAGGTATTGGGAAAAAGGGGGTATTATTTTGCCGTATGGGCTCCCAATGCAACTTATGTTTCCGTAATAGGAAATTTCAACGACTGGAATCCCGATTCGCATCCTCTGTATGTAAGGCTCGATAAATCAGGTATCTGGGAGGGTTTTATCCCCAATATCCCCAGAGGGGAATCTTATAAATACCATATCCACGGATATAAAGGAAGAAAACTGGATAAAGGCGACCCCTTTGCCATGTTCTGGGAAAAACGTCCGGCTACCGCTTCCATTACCTGGGACAAAGATTTTTACTGGAGAGACGGAGAATGGATGCGCAACAGGAAAAAACATCAGTCTCTCAACGCACCCATCAGCATATATGAAGTTCACCTGGGAAGCTGGATGCGCCCGGATCCTAACAATCCGGAATCTTTTAATAATTACGACCAAATACGGGAAAGGCTGGTTCCTTATGTAAAAGGAATGGGATTCACTCATGTGGAGTTCCTCCCGGTAATGGAGCATCCGTATGATGCAAGCTGGGGATATCAGGGTACCGGTTATTATGCTCCAACTTCAAGGTATGGAGATCCGCAAATGTTTATGGAACTGGTGAATGCCCTGCATGAAGCAGGTATTGGCGTAATTCTCGATTGGGTACCCTCGCATTTTCCCTATGATGCGCATGGGTTGTTTATGTTCGACGGTACGCATACCTATGAATATGCAGATATGCGTAAAGGCTTTCACCCCGACTGGAATTCTTACATTTTTAACTACAAAAGGGGGGAGGTTCGATCATTCCTGATTTCCAATGCGCGCTATTGGATAGATGTTTTTCATGCAGATGGTTTACGGGTAGATGCCGTAAGTTCCATGATTAAATTAAACTATAGTAGAAGCACCGGCCAATGGGAACCCAATGAATTTGGCGGAGACGGTAACCTCGAAGCAGTGAAGTTTCTGAAGGATATGAATGAAATGCTTTACCGCGATTTTCCCGATGTGCAGACTATTGCAGAAGAAGCTACCGACTGGCCGGGAGTCAGCAGGCCTACATTTACAGGGGGGCTTGGATTTGGAATGAAATGGATGATGGGATGGATGCACGACACCCTGAATTATTTCAAAATAGAGCCCGGTAACCGGAAGTTTCATCAGAATCTGCTCACCTTCAGCATGATGTATTATTACGACGAAAACTTCCTGCTGCCATTAAGCCACGATGAGGTGGTGCATGGCAAAAGCCCCATGTTGTACAAAATGCCGGGTGACGACTGGCAGAAATTTGCCAACCTGCGGTTGCTTTATACCTACATGTATACCCATCCGGGAGCGAAACTGTTGTTTATGGGGAATGAAATTGCTTCCAATGTGGAATGGGATTACCGCTCCGAACTTCCCTGGGAATTGCTGAAATATGATGCACACAGGGGAATTCAAAACTGTGTGGCGAGGTTGAATTATATCCTGAAAGAAAATCCTGCCATGTATGAGCAACAATTTGCGGTAGACGGATTTGAGTGGGTGGACCTTAATCATAGAGAAGAAGCTGTCATTGCGTTTATGCGGAAGGCTAAAGATCCTGAAGAAAATATCCTTGTTGTGCTGAATATGACCCCTGAGGTTAGAAAAGACTGGAAGCTGCAGGTAAGGGGAAAAGAAAAGTGGAAAGAAATTTTCAATTCCGATTTGCCCGAGTATGGAGGAACTGGAGATGTATATAATCCTGACATTCAGGTGACTCAGGTGGAAAATGAAAAGGATTTGTATGAAATAAATGTACACCTTCCACCGTTGGCAGGTATAGTGTTAAAGTAAAGGAACGGTTTTTGAGTTCCATATAAAAAATCCAACCGTGAAAGCAATATCCTGTATCATTTCCTTTGTTTTTGTGTTTTGTTCTGTTGCGTATTCGCAGGTTAACTCCGATAGTGCAGCTTATTATCTTCAAAAGGGAAAAGAAGAGCTGGAGGCCAAACGGTACCGCGCAGCCGAAATATTTTTTGAAAAGGCCGATAAATTTTCCGAAAACAATATTGAAATCATTCTTCACCTTGCCAATGTGCAATTGCTGCAAAGGAGGCTGTATCAGGCTAATCAGCAGTATGAAAGGGCATACAACCTGGCACCGGATCATCCGGAAGTGCTGAAAAAACTCGCAGAAATGTCTTTCAATTCGCGAAAATTTCAGGATGCTATCCAATATGCTTCCAAACTCAAATCTGTTCAATCTGATGCCCCGGTAGATGAAATACTAGGAAAGAGCTATGTAGCCCAGGGGGATCTGAAAAACGGGTTAAACCATTTACACGCAGCCGAAAAGAAAGATCCTGAAAATGCGGAGTTGATATATGCTATAGCTAAAGCTTATTCCGACCTCAGCAATTACAAAACTTCGGCCCGGTATTTTGAAAAGGCCATTCAATTAGACACTTCTAAGGCTTACTGGATATATGAAACTGCATTAATGTTTTATGCCATTCCTGATTATAAAAAATCACTGGAATACTTCAAGCTGGCTCATCAGAAAGGTTTGAAAGACAATGATTTCCTTTTCAACCTTGCCAATGCATATGCTAATGCAGGAGAATTTGACAATGCAGCGGAAGTGTATGTAAGCCAACTCGAAAAACGTCCTGAAGACCACGAGTTGCTTTATCAGATTGGAGATACTTATTATAAAGCAAAAAAATACGACCAGGCTATTGAGTACTGGGACCGGCTCCTGGCCCTGGATAAGTCCAATGCCAGGGTATTGTATATGATTGGACTTTCTTATATCCGCAAAGGGGATAAGGAAAAAGGAAGCCGGCTTTGCGACGCTGCAATTGATATGGACCCTTCTCTGAAAGGATTAAGAAGCCAGCAGGGAAATATAGAGTTGTAAAAATAAAAAATCAAATATTTAATTGTAATTCATATATAGTAAATAGTAAATGATAAGTTGAAAATGTAGATTAAGTAAAGATATTTACAGCGAATAGATAAATAGATAAAGCAGGTTTAGGGGTTCTCCTTGCTATTCCTTTTTTTGATAAAATGTTAGCCCCTGCGGTAAATAATCAAAGTTTTATATTGAATCATAGTTGCTCCACTCCGGCATTCGTAAACAATTTTAAATCGTCAGTCTTCTTTATCAAACAGCAAACTGCCCTGGCATATCTTTTTCATCCCTCCTTTCATGGCCTTAAAGGAATACAGGAAAAAGCGGGATTTGAATTCCACTCCCGAACCGGAAGGGGGGAAGCCCGGTAAAAATGTACTGAGGTTTGTGGTACAGCAACACGATGCCAGTTCCATGCATTATGATTTCAGATTAGAGTTAAACGGAGTGCTGAAAAGCTGGGCTGTGCCCAAAGGCCCCTCCATGAATCCCGATGATAAAAGGCTGGCCATAATGGTGGAAGATCATCCTTATGATTACAAAAATTTCGAAGGCATAATACCCGAAGGAAATTACGGAGCAGGAACCGTTATTGTATGGGATGAAGGAGAATTTATAGCGCTTAAAAAGCCAGAGGGAACCAAAAAAGAAATGGAGAAGGAACTTGAAAGAGAATTGAAGAGGGGAAAGGTAGAGATCAGTTTGAAAGGATCAAAACTCAAAGGAAATTTTGTTTTAATCAAATCCTCTTATCAGGGTCAGAATTCATGGCTGTTAAAGAAAATGGAAGATAATAAAGCGCTTTCTTCAGATGTCCTCAGGAAAAATAAATCCGTGAAATCGGGGCTTACCATAAAACAATTGAAAAAAGAAATGAAATCAAATTCTTCTCTCCGGGCAGCTACAACTCAGAAGAAAAACAGCAAGGTAAAATCTTCCGCAAAATCTTCTTCCAAATCGCGTTTAAAAAAACCTTCCTCCATTCCTAACCTCATGCTCGCAACACTAACCGATGCTCCTTTTGACGATGAGGGTTGGACCTTTGAAGTGAAATGGGATGGTTACAGGGCGCTCGCAGTTTGTGCAGGGGAGGACGTACAATTGATTTCCAGAAACGGCAAATCCTTTTCAGATAAATTTTATCCTGTAACGATAGCTTTGAAAGCATTGGCTCTAAATGCCATCCTGGATGGGGAGATTGTAGCTCCCAATGAAAAAGGGGTTTCTGATTTCGGGAAACTCCAAAACTGGAGAAGTGAATCCGACGGGGAACTGCTCTATTACGTCTTTGATATTTTATGGAAAGAGGGTAAAGACTTAACAGAACTTCCGCTCGTGGAAAGAAGAAAAATTCTGGAGGAAACCCTGTCAGAAGAAGAAAGCATTTTGATCAGCGAACAATTTGATGCAAAAGGAACAGCTTTTTATGAAGCCGCTGAAAAGCTGAATCTCGAAGGTATTATGACGAAGCGGAAAGATAGTTTGTATTTTCCCGGCATTCGTACCAAAGACTGGCTGAAAATAAAGATTAATAAAAGGGCGGAAATGGTAATAGGAGGGTATACGAGAAACAACGGAAGCTCAAAAAAGATAAGTGCCTTGCTTGCGGGGGCATATGAAGATGGCAAACTGATTTTTAAGGGGAAAATTGGAACGGGCTTTAATAAAAAGGATGAGGAGGAACTGTTGAAGCTTTTCCAAAAGTTCAAAAGGAAAACTTCTCCTTTTAAAGAAGAGCCTGATGTGAACAAAGCCTCCCGATTCCGGCCAGATCCTCCAAATGCTGAAGTTACCTGGGTCAAACCGGAAGTGGTGGTGGAAGTAGCTTATACGGAAATGACTTCAGATGGGGTGATGCGTCATCCTTCCTTTAAAGGAATCAGAACGGATAAAGCTCCCCAACAGGTACACCCTGAAACTCCCCTTCCGGTGGAGGAGGCAGTGGATAAAAAGCAAGCTTCAGCAAAAAAGAAACCCAATACAAAAACCCCAAAAATACCTTCTCCCAAATTAAAATCCGGAGCAAACAAAGAAAGAAAAACACTCTTAAATCCCACCGATAAGCAACAGGAGAAAACTTTAAACGGTGAAAAGCTTAAGTTTAACAATTTGGACAAACTGTACTGGCCTAAAGAAAAAATAACCAAGCGCGACCTTCTAAATTATTATTATCAGGCAGCTCCTTTTATCTTGCCGCATTTAAAAGGCCGCCCACAATCGCTGTATCGTTTTCCCAATGGTATTACTGGAAAAGGATTTTACCAAAAGAATGTAACAGGAAAAGTTCCGGGATGGATTACAAAATTCCCATACGAATCGGAGGGAGAGAAAAAAAATTATATGGTATGCACTCATGAAGCCTCATTGCTATATATGGTGAACCTGGGATGCATAAGCATGAACCCCTGGAGCAGCAGGGTGGAAAAACCTGATTACCCTGATTATTGCATCATAGATCTTGATCCTGACAAAAACGATTTTAATCAGGTAATAGAAACAGCAAATGTGGTAAAGGAAGTTTTGAAGCAGGCAGGAATTGAAGGATACTGCAAAACCTCCGGATCAACGGGCATGCATGTCCTGATTCCGTTGGGTGCCAAATACGATTACGATCTTTCAAAAGAGTTTGCCCGGTTGATAGCCACTATTGTAAATGAAGAGCTTCCTGATTTTACCAGTATAGAAAGGGCTACGGCGGCCAGAAAAGGAAAAATTTATATCGACTTTCTTCAAAATCGCCCCCAGGCTACCATTGCATCCGTATATAGTGTTAGGGAAAAACCGGGAGCTACCGTTTCCATGCCGCTTCCCTGGGATGAAGTAAAAAAAGGGTTGAAAATTTCCGATTTTACCATCAACAATGCCATAGCAAGAATGCGGGAATACGGAGATATATTTAAACCCGTATTAGGAAAAGGTATTGATATGGAAAAGGCCATAAAAAAACTGCAGGGTATGGAATAGGCTGCAGTCAAGTATGATTTAATAGAGAAAAGTATTTCTTTTTACATCCTTTCGGGAACCGCTATTCCCAGCAGGCTCATGGCCGATTTCAATACATTGGCTGTCATACCGGCTATCTGCAAACGAAGTTCTTTTTTCTCTTCAGATTCTGCCTGCAAAATCCGGTGTTCCGCTACAAAAGAGTTTAAAGCTTGTGCAAGTTTGAATGCATAAACCGCTACTTCAGAGGGATTCTTTTCCCTTGCTGCCGTTTCTATAACATCGGGATATTTTTCAAGTTCCTTAATCAGTTTTTTCTCGCCCGTCAGCAGCTCTCCTGAAATTTCCGCATGTTTGGGTGACTCTTTTCTTAAAATAGATTTTGTACGGGCATAAGCATATTGAATAAACGGGCCGGTAAATCCATGGAAGTCGATGGATTCTTCGGGGTTGAAGATCATTTTCTTTTTAGGATCTACCCTCAGAAGGAAAAACTTCAGCGCTCCGATACCAATCATGCTGTTGAGTTCTTTCAGGCTTTCCTCTGAAAAATCTTCCACTTTCCCCAGTTCGCGGGTATGCTGTTCGGAAATTTTTTCCATTTCAGACACGATATCATCGGCATCCACTACTGTACCTTCGCGGCTTTTCATTCTTCCGTGCGGAAGTTCCACCATCCCATAGGAGAGATGATAGATATTTTCGGCATTGGGGAGGTTCAGTTTCCGGCAAATCAGCTTCAACACCTTCATGTGATAATTCTGCTCATCTCCAATGACGTATATGCTTTCGTCCATCGCATATTCTTCATATTTCAGCTGAGCCAGACCCAGGTCTTGAGTAATGTAAACTGAAGTGCCGTCGCTTCTTAATACCAGCTTTTCATCTAATCCGTCTGCCGTTAAATCAATCCAAACGCTTCCGTCGGGTTTTTTATAAAATATTCCTTTTTCCAGGCCCTCTTCCACATATTTTTTACCTAATAAATAGGTGTCGCTTTCATAGTATATTTTATGAAAATCTGCTCCAATCTTCTGATAGGTGGCGGCAAAACCGTCGTACACCCAGTTGTTCATTTGTCTCCAGAGGTTAAGTGTTTCCGCATCGCCCTTCTCCCATTTCACCAGCATTTCCCTTACTTCTTTCATAATGGGGGTATTGTTCCTGATGATGCGGCTGCGTTCCCCTTTTATTTCGGCAATTTTTTCCGGATGGGTTTCTTCTTTCAGCTTATTGTCCAGTTGGCGGAGTTTCTCCACTTCCAGTTCTATAATGCTATAATCGCCGGTGGAGTCCAGTTTATCCTGTAATGCTTTCTCCTGCTTTTTAAGCTCTTCTTCAAATTTTACATAATAATCTCCTACGAGATGGTCGCCTTTCATTCCGGCAGTTTCAGGCGTGGCTCCATTACCGAATTTCTGCCAGGCCAGCATAGATTTACAAATGTGCACCCCTCTGTCGTTCACCACACAGGTTTTCACTACCTCGTAGCCGTAAGCAGAAAGAATTTCAGCCAAACTCCATCCCAGGAATATATTCCTCAGGTGGCCCAGGTGAAGGGGTTTGTTGGTATTAGGGGAGGAATATTCCACCATAATCTTTCTTCCTTTGGGCTCAAACCTGCCAAATCTTTCACTGTCGTGAAATTCTTTCAGGAAGTCGAGCCAGAAGCGATCGCTGACAGAAAGATTCAGGAAGCCTTTGATCACCTCAAATCCCGAGAACAGGGAAGGATGGTTGGCCACCAGGCTTTCTCCCAGGCTCTTACCAATATTTTCCGGAGACTGCCTAAGCAGGCGGGTAAGAGCAAATAGCACTACAGTATAATCTCCGGTAAACTCCGCGCGGGTTTCCTGTATCTGAATATTTATATCTGATTCCTGAACCTGATAAACAGTGGCTATTTCCTTTGTCACCACCTGATGAATGATAGAAGCAACACCCATGAAATCTTACTTTAGAGCGCAAAAATAAGATTTTGAGGAAGTTAAGGGAAAATAAAAAACCGCCCCTATAGGGCGGCTCAGTAACAGTTAAGGGTTCATTTGATGATTTAAGATGCAGTAAATGTGGAAAATTTTTCCTTTTTAACAAACTTTTTTAAGTTTTTTTGATTCCGGTCAAATCGCGAATAATATTTCAGCCGTCGGCAATTTTGTTATTTTTGCTGCCCGTGAAGAATTTTATTACCGGCATTATTGATTATTTCTATCCCCCGGTGCAGCGGTTTATGCCTTTGCAAACATTCAGGTATATCATTTGCGGAGGTGGCAATACTGCCCTGGATATTTTCATTTACTTCATTTCCTACAATTTCATTCTGAAAAAACAGATAGTATATACTCCTTTTATTGCAATAAGTCCGCATGTAGCATCTTTTATTATTGCTTTTTGTTTTTCCTTCCCCATTGGTTTTTTGCTTAACCGGTATATAGTTTTTCCGGGGTCCTCATTAAAAGGGAGAGTGCAGTTATTTCGCTACCTGATGCTGGTACTGGTATGCATCCTGCTCAATTACATTTTTATCCGGCTTTTTGTAGAGAAACTTCATTTTTATCCTACTGTAGCCAAAATCTTTACCACTGTAATAGTAGTACTGTTTAGTTATTCCACTCAAAAATATTACACCTTTAAAATAAAGGCAGAAAGCGGAGGAGTAGTGGGCAGTAAAGAAGAGTAGGGTTTCTTTATTTCTTCTCTAGGACTTTCTGAAATACCACATCCACTGCTGTGTCTAACACACTGTTGGCAAATTGTCTTATTCGCGATATGGCTAATCCGGCTTTTTCCAGCGATTTCATTTTTGCCTCTTCTTTATAACTGGCAATTAACCATTCATATTCAGCAGTGGTAATGTCTCCTGAAGCTAAAAGTTTTGTCCATCTTTTTAGATCATCCTGAATACTGCTAAGCAGTTTTTTTGCGTCAGCCAAAGCTTCGGATTTATATTTTCTCACAGTTGTCCCAGCAAGTACTTCCACTGCCTGCCGGATTTCTTTCATGATATTTTCAAACTTTTCCATGGCTAACGCTTTGTTTTATGTTCTTCCACAGTAAGAATGGAATTCAGCAGGTTGGCTACCCTTGGCCGGGATTCTTCAATAAAGGCCTGAGATAAGGTACCCTGCCTTTCCCATAGTTCAAAAATATTCACCAGGTTTCCGGTGGAACTCCTTACTGCCTTCCACATATTCACTACAGGAGCATTGGCTTTGCCCTTTCCGGATTCATAAATGATGATTTCATCAATCTTCTTTTTCAGTGCAGTGACCTCCGCTTCAAAACCTGAATAAGGTTTTGTTCCCTGATTGAGCAGCCTGAGGGCATCCTGCCGCACCAGCTCCACGTTCCTGACAGATTGCTCATCGTAATTCAGTGCAGCAGAAATACAGGCGCCACACAGGATGATTAACGTAAAAACAGAAACCCGTAAAAGAGCGGAAATGTGCTTCATGGCAGTATATTAAATATGAAACAAAACCTGATCTATGAAGTTATGCCATCAACAAGCCGGAAACAATACCATTTTAGTAGGTTATTGGGTGGAATCTGTCAGTAAACTGTTATAAAGCGAGATAAATTCACGGTAAACTGACAATTTTTCACCTGTTCGCCTAACGGCATAATGATTGATTGCATTCAGAGATTAAATTCAAATACTAAAATACTATGGCAAAAATTATAGGAATTGACCTGGGAACAACCAACAGCTGTGTGGCAGTGATGGAAGGGAATGAGCCTGTGGTAATAGCAAATGATGAAGGACGTCGTACCACGCCTTCTGTTGTTGCTTTTTTAAAAAATGGTGAAAGAAAAGTGGGTGATCCTGCAAAAAGGCAGGCCATTACCAACCCTCAAAACACCATTATGTCTGTAAAGCGCTTCATGGGCCGCAGGTTTGATGAAGTTACAGAGGAAATCAGCCAATGGAGTTACAAGGTTGCCAAGGGAGATAATAATACTGTTCGTATCGACATAGACGGTCGTTTATATACCCCTCAGGAAATTTCAGCAATGGTGCTTCAAAAAATGAAGAAAACTGCAGAAGATTATCTCGGGCAAGAGGTGACCGAAGCAGTCATTACCGTTCCTGCATACTTTAATGACGCTCAGCGTCAGGCAACTAAAGAAGCCGGTGAAATAGCAGGGCTTACTGTAAGAAGGATTGTAAACGAGCCTACTGCTGCTGCTCTGGCTTATGGCCTTGACAAGAAGGCACACGACATGAAAATTGCCGTGTTCGACCTTGGTGGTGGTACTTTCGATATTTCTATTCTTGAGCTGGGAGACGGGGTATTCGAAGTAAAAAGTACTAACGGTGATACCCACCTGGGTGGAGACGACTTTGACAAAGTAATTATGGACTGGCTGGCTGATGAATTCAAAGCCGAAGAAGCCGTGGATCTTAGAAAAGACCCCATGGCCCTGCAAAGGCTGAAAGAAGCTGCCGAAAAAGCTAAAATTGAGCTTTCTTCCTCTTCAGAAACCGAAATCAACCTGCCATATATTACTGCTGTTGACGGTGTTCCCAAACACCTGGTGAAAAAACTGACCAGGGCAAAATTTGAACAACTGGCAGATAATCTGTTTACCAGATGTTTGAAACCCTGTGAACAAGCATTAAAAGATGCCGGACTTTCAGCATCTCAGATTGATGAGGTAATTCTGGTGGGAGGTAGTACCAGGATTCCAAAAGTTCAGGAAATTGTAGAGAAGTTCTTCGGACGCAAGCCCAATAAAGGAGTAAACCCCGATGAGGTGGTTGCTGTAGGAGCTGCCATTCAGGGTGCAGTATTAACCGGTGAAGTAAAAGATGTGCTGCTGCTTGACGTAACTCCTCTTTCCTTGGGTATTGAAACCATGGGTGGAGTATTTACCAAGCTGATTGAAGCCAATACGACTATTCCTACAAGAAAATCAGAAATATTCTCTACAGCCACAGATAACCAACCCGGAGTACAAATTCACGTACTGCAAGGTGAAAGGCCCCTGGCCAGCCAGAACAAAAGTCTGGGTATGTTTAACCTTGATGGTATTCCTCCTGCTCCAAGAGGCGTTCCTCAAATTGAAGTAACCTTCGATATCGACGCTAACGGTATCCTTAACGTTACGGCAAAAGACAAAGGAACAGGAAAAGAGCAGAAAATCAGAATTGAGGCCGGTAGCGGATTAACCAAGGAAGAAATTGAAAAAATGAAGGCTGAAGCCAAGGCCAATGAAGAAGCCGACAGAAAAGCAAAAGAAAGGATTGATAAACTTAACCAAGCTGATAGCCTGATTTTCCAAACCGAAAAACAACTGAAGGAATTTGGCGATAAAGTTCCTGCAGATAAAAAAGCTCCTATTGAAGCTGCTCTAGATAAACTGAAAGCTGCTCATAAGAGTGAAGACCTGGCTGCTGTAGACACAGCGATGGCTGAGCTGAATGCTGCATGGACAGCTGCTTCAGAAGAAATCTACAAAGCTTCTCAAAATCAGGGAGCTGCCGGAAGCAACGGCCAGCCTAATGATAATGCAGGGGCAGATAATGTGGCAGATGCCGAATTTGAAGAAGTAAAATAAAAATCTGTTCATACATGAAAACAGCCCTCCATTATGAGGGCTGTTTTTTTATTTCCTTGTTGATGATGCCTTAAATCAATATCGCAATAACCAGTATAAGCGCCCAGGCTCCGAATCCCATCCAGGTCCATTTAATAATATTCTCGTCTTTGGTTAGATAGCCAATGGCCACACCTATAGGGCCAAGTAAAAATCCTAAAATAAATCCGAGCATATTAAAATCATCAAACACACTTATGGAAGCAAACAGCATGCTGCTTTCTTGCAGTTTCCCCTTCTTCACCGCTTTTTTTACCTGATGGCGCATTAGCTTAAAAGATAGCTTCCCTGTAAATTGCAGTTTTTTGCCTGTGAGCTTTTCATATTCTGCAACAGAAAGGGAAAGAAAGTCTTTCACCGTAATGGTATTTATCAAGTTGGATTCCACCGTCTTTTCATGAACCGGTAATGCAGAAGATGAATTTCCCGAAAAAGGTAGGACCAGAAAGATGAGCAGGAGGGATAATAAACTTTTCATAACAGTTATTCTTTATCTAAATATAATTCATTAAGGATTATTTAGAAAAAGGTGGTTTAATTTACCGCTTTGGAAAAAAGCAGTTCATCTTAAACGATTAACACCATTTTATTTTGATAAAAGCATTTTACAGGGAAGAAATTTCCCGAAGGGATAAAGAAAGGAAAATATTAAACAGACAAATTATATGGACTTCTTTGGGAAGGTTAATTTGTTTTGCCATTTTTATAACAGGTATTTTCCTGTGGGTACAGGAGGGCACGTGGTGGCTGGTATTGATCACCTTTGCCTTTCTGGCTTTATTCCTTTACCTTGTAAGGCTATCGGCAGATCTTTCGGAAGAAAGAAATTTTATCTCCAACCTGGTAAAGATTTATGAAAATGAATTGAAGATGATCAGGGAGAGGACAGGATTCTTCGGTACAGGAGAGGAGTTTTCAGGAACCAGTCCTTTTACTGCAGATATGGATCTCTTCGGAAAATTCTCTTTGTTTCATCTCCTTAACCGTACTACAAGTTTTCATTCCGCCGGATATCTTGCTTCCAATATTATTCACCCTTTAACCTCGAAGGAGGAAATTGTAAAAAGGCAGAAAGCTGTAGCTGTATTGGCCCCCCAGGCAATACCCTGTAATGAATTAACTGCAAAAGGGTTGCTGAATGCAACTCCGGGATCCATGAAAGCTTTTGAAACCTGGCTGCAATTGCCTTCCAAAACGCTTCATCAATTATGGATGAAATGGTTGCTGCGGGGTTTTCCGGTGTTTTCTGTTGCATCTTTTCTGTATTACCTTTCAACAGGAAATTATCTTTTCCTTTTATCGGCAGTGCTGATAGGTTGGGTAATTCTTTCCTTTTTCATGAAATATATCAACCACCAGCATGGCCTTCTGGTTTTTCGGTTGGAAGATTTAAAGCAATATGCAGGAATATTAAAGCAGTTTTCAATTATTGATGCAGGAGATTCGGAAATATTAATCAGGTTGAAAAAAGATGCTGCAGAAGCAGCAACAGCAGTCCGAAAACTGGCATCTTTGGCCTCCACGGCAGAACAAAGGAATAACCTGCTGGTAAATATTTTTCTCAACAGTACCTTATTGTACGATTTGCAAATAGTGCATGCTTTGGAAAAATGGAAGCGGGATCACGGGGAAAAGTTTGTACACTGGAAAGAGCTGATTGCAGAAATTGAATTCTATATAAGCCTTGCTGCATTTTCAAGAAATCATCCGCAGTATGTATTCCCGGAAATTCTTGAGGGTAATCCAAAGGTTGTGGCTGAAAAAATGGGGCATCCGTTAATACCTGAACCCGAAATTGTGACGAATGATGTATATTTTGAAGATGAAAAAATACGGATTGTTACCGGTTCAAACATGTCGGGTAAAACCACCTTCCTGCGTACGGTGGGAGTGAATATCATATTGTCAGGAATCGGCGCTCCTGTATTTGCCGAAAAAATGCGTATTACGCCGCTTCGGCTGCTCACCTCAGTAAGCATTAGCGATTCCCTGCAGGAGCATACTTCCTATTTTATGGCAGAATTGAAAAAGCTGAGGATGATTATTGATGGGCTTGAAAAAGGAACACCTGCAATGGTGATGGTGGATGAAATCCTAAGAGGTACCAATTCGGAAGATAAAACCTATGGCTCCGCAGGGTTTATCAGAAAAATCTTACAGTATAACTGTTTGGGTATCATTGCCACCCACGACCTGGCATTATGCAAACTGGAAGATGAAATGCCCGGGATTGTAAAAAATTATTGTTTTGAAAGTTTTATACGAGAGGGAGAACTGGTGTTTGATTATACACTTCGGGAAGGTATTGCTACTAATAAAAATGCCTCTTTTCTGATGAATAAAATGGGAGTGATTAGTGAATCTTCCAGGGATTTTCTGTAAGTAAAACATTTTCGTTTTCTTCTGTAGCAGCAATTCTACCCTGTGTAATGATACATTTATTTTCTCTTGATAATAATTCTTCAATGAATGTAATATTAGATTCCATGTCAGGATTTCCGAAAGGGAAATCATCGGAAGCTCTGATTACATCTCTTGCATCAAGCCAGGTAACGGGAAATTGTTTTTCTTTTACTACCAAATAAAGGATGAAACTAAATGCCAGTTCGGCATTTGCCATGATTTGTGCCTTATAATATTCAGGTTTACGTTGAGGCTGATCATGCAGCAACCATTCTGTTTCAAGAAATAAATCTGTTATTTCCAGCTCCCTTTCTTTGGAGATTGGAGGAAGGTGATGCTTGAAAGAGGATTTTATCTTCTCAAATACTGTTGCGGCAGTTTCGGTATTTCCCTGAATATATTGTTCACACACTTCCCGGTAATCATTTTTAACTTCACCTTCTCCCAATACACACAGCAGCAGGGAATAATTTTCAGCGGAGCTGGGAATTTCGTTTGCCAGTTCCTGTAACTGATGGTAATTTTCAATGATATATTCCTTGGCTCCCTGTTTTTTCATTACAAATATTCGGTTTATTTTTAATGCCTGCAAAGATAGGGCTTAGCAGCTTAAATGTTTTGATCAAAAAGCTTCCATATGATTATCAACAGAAAAGTATTTACGCTGGATGAATTTACCATTCAACAGTTAAGAGCATTTCCACATGCCACAGGAGAATTGAGCGGATTGCTCAGGGATATCGGTCTGGCAGCTAAAAGAGTAAACGTTGAGGTGAATAAAGCCGGATTGGTAGACATTCTCGGTGATTTTGGGTCCATCAATGTTCAGGGAGAAGAAGTGAAGAAACTGGACGTTTTGGCCAATAACCAGTTTATGGGTGTATTGCAGCATGGTATCAGCTGTGCGGGTATTGCCAGTGAAGAACTGGATGATTTTGTCCCTTTTACCGATGATGTAAGCAGGAAATCGAAATATGTGTGTTTATTCGATCCGCTCGACGGAAGCGGTAACATTGATGTGAATGTTTCCATAGGAACCATTTTCAGTGTATACAGAAGAAAAACTCCGATAGGTGAAGTGGTAACTAAAGAAGATTTCCTTCAACCGGGAGTGAACCAGGTGGCTGCAGGGTATATTGTTTATGGTTCATCTACTATGTTGGTGTATGCTACCAGAAGAGGAGTGAACGGATTTACCCTTGATCCGGCAGTAGGAGAATTTTGCCTTAGCCATCCTCAAATTCAGTGTCCGCCTAATGGAAATATTTATTCGGTTAACCACGGTAATTTCTTTCAGTATACCAAAGGAGTTCAGAAATATATTACTGCCTGTCAGAAAAAAGACAAAGACTCCGGTGGTCCTTATACGCAGCGTTATATAGGAAGTATGGTAGCCGATATGCACAGAAATCTGATTAAAGGCGGTATTTTCATGTATCCCGGTACTGTTTCCAAACCAAAAGGAAAACTGCGGTTACTTTACGAATGCAATCCTTTTGCTTTTATTCTTGAAGTAGCAGGTGGTAAAGCTACAGACGGAAAACGCAGAATACTGGACATCCAACCTGAAGAACTTCATCAGAGAACCCCCATGTTTGCCGGAAGTAAAAACATGATGGAAGAACTGGAAAAAATGTTGCAGGAAGAAGAAGGAGAACCAACTCAATCCTAATCTTATATGGATAAAAGATATCCCATTGGGAAATATGAAGAACAGCCATTTTCAGAAGCATTAAAAGAAGAATGGCTGCTGGATATAAAATTCCTTCCCGGCCTGGTGGAAAATGCCATTTTAAACTTAAATGAAGAGCATTTTCTTTTGCCCTACAGGGAAGGAGGATGGGATATCAGAACGCTTGTGCATCATATAGCCGACAGCCATTTGAATGCTTATATCAGAATAAAAAAATGCCTGACGGAAGAGAAGCCTCAGGTGGCAGTTTATGATGAAAATCTCTGGGCAACACTTGATGATGTAAAAATCCTTCCTGTAAATATTTCCATTACTTTATTACATGCACTCCATTCAAGGATGTACCATACTTTGAAAAATCTTCCCGCAGAGGCCTGGAACAGAACATATGTACATCCTGATTATGGAGAAAAATCGCTGTTTTATCTTTTAGGCATGTATGCCTGGCACGGAAGGCATCATGTAGCTCATATTACAGGGTGGAGGGAAAGGAATGGTATCTGAAACCGTTTATCCTGTTATATTTCCCGTATTTTTGAAAGTATGGAAAATTTGAAATGGAGAACCCTGGAATCAGAGGTGTTGTTTAAAGATTTATGGTTTACCGTGAGAAAAGACACCTGTGAAGCTTCCAACGGAAAAATAATCTCACCGTATTATGTGTACGAATTTCCCGACTGGGTTACCGCCCTTGCCCTGGATGAAGAAGGAAAAGTAATTATGGTCAGGCAATACCGTCATGCACTGGGAGAGGTTTGCATCGAAATTCCCGGAGGATGCATTGATAACTCAGATGAAAATCCGCAACAGGCTATTGCGCGGGAGCTGAAAGAGGAAACCGGATATGAATTCAGCTATTATGAATATCTGGGGAGAATATCTGCAAATCCATCCACCAACAACAATATCATGCATATGTTTCTGGCTACGGGGGGAAGAAAAACTTCCGCTCAAAGTCTTGACGATAACGAGGAAATCATAATTGAAAGATATTCTATTAACGAGGTAAAGGATATGCTGAGGAAGAACGAAATCCTTCAGGCCATGCATGTAACCACCATTATGTACGGATTAGTAAAACTGAATGAACTGAAATGCTAATATGTTAATTGCAGAAAATCTAACCAAAAGATACGGCCACCATATTGCTTTAAATTCTCTTAATCTCCACGTTCCAAAAGGGGAAATCTTTTGCCTGCTTGGTGCCAACGGGGCCGGAAAATCCACAACCGTAAACCTTTTTATGGGATTTATTCGTCAGGATGAAGGGAAAGTGCTGGTGGGAGGAGCTGCTCCAGGTGACAGCATGAAAGAAATAGCTTATATTCCTGAAAATGTGATGTTGTACCCTACATTATCTGGCCTTGAAAACCTTTCTTATTTCAGCAGGTTATCGGGGAAAAAATATTCCGATGACAGATTAAAAGAATTTTTGCTGGAAGCCGGACTTCCGGAATCAGCCATTCGCCGCCCGGTAAAGGAATATTCCAAAGGAATGCGTCAGAAGGTGGGTATTGCCCTTACAGTGGCAAAAGAAGCCAGAGTTCTTTTTCTTGATGAACCTACTTCAGGATTAGACCCTCATGCTTCCAATGAGTTTTCATTATTGCTGAAGCAGTTAAAACAAAAAGGTGTAACTGTTTTAATGGTAACGCACGATTTGTTCAGGGCAAAAGAAGTGGCCGATAAAATAGGAATCATGAATGAAGGAAAACTGCTAACCATTCTGGAAGCAGGGCAAATTTCCCATACAGGGCTGGAAGAAATCTATTTGAAGTTAATTGCCGAAAAAACTGAACAGCGATGAGGAAACTGGTTTCGGAATTTGAATTCAGACAACAGGGCAGGAATATCAGGTTTATTGCCGGAGCGGTAATGATTTATTTATTGTTTGCTGCAGCTTTATATTCAGGATACCGTCAATACATAACCGAAAATAAAGAAATCCGGATTGCCCGGGAAATAACCTATCAACAATGGACGAACCAGGGAGAAAAGAATCCTCATTCTGCTGCACACTATGGTTTGTATGCTTTTAAGTCAATAACTCCGTTATTCATCTTTGATAAAGGCATTGAAGATTTCCTGGGGAGGGCAGTATGGCTGGAAGCGCATAATCAGAATGAAGTAAGGATTTCAAAGGTGAAAGATCAGGGGTTGAACGGAAGATATGGTTATCTTACCGTAGCATTTGTTTGGCAGCTGTTTATACCGCTCCTTATTATCCTGTTATGTTTCGACTCCGTTAGCAGGGAAAAGGAAAACGGCACCATCAGGATGCTATTCAGTACGGGAATTTCAGGCAGTGACCTGTTATGGGGGAAAGTGTGGGCTTGCATGAAACTGGTTTTGTATTACCTGGTGATTCCTATGTTCATGATTTGTTTTTCCGTTATACTTTTCAATACCGAAGAACAAAAAAGTTCAATATTTCTTCATGGTGTTTTTATATTCTTGCTATACTGTCTTTATTTTCTGATATGGGCAATATTCACTGTATATTTTTCTACAAGGTTTAGTTCTTCTGCCACGCTTGCTTTATTATCCGGAATATGGATTTTTATGGGTTTTCTTCTTCCCAGAATCAGCGGCACCCTAGCAGGGATAATGGTGCCTACACCAACGGCTTTTGAGTTTACGCAAGCCGTATTGGAAGAAAGGGAAAAAGGAGAAGATGGAACGAGATCTTATGAGCAATTTCAGGAAGCGCTCAAGCAAAAAATATTAACAGAATACGGAGTAGAAAGAACGGAAGACCTTCCCGTAAGTTTTGCCGGGTATTCACTCATGGAGTCAGAATTAAAAGACTGGAAAGTATATGATAAGCATTATGGGAAACTGAACAGCTTATTTTCAAAGCAAAATTTTATTATAACATTGATTAATTCTTTATCTCCTGTTCAAACCCAGCGATTGGTTTCTTCGGCTTTTACTTATACCGATTTGCATAATCATATTCATTTTGCAACCCAGGCTGAACAGCACCGAAGGCTGGTGCAGGATATTTTAAATGAAGACCAGCTTAAAAATGGAGTGGGAAAAGAAAGAGGGTATTTGGCAAGTGCAGATTTATGGCAGAAGATTCCTGATTTTGAGTTTCAGCGAAAGGATTTTTCAAAAGTCCTCCGGCGGCAATGGGGTAATTTGTTTTTACTCATTGTTTGGATAACAGGTGGAGCAATTATATTAAACTCGTCTGCCGGGCGAATAAAATATTCTGTTTAACATGTGGGTGAATATTTGCAAGCACGACTGGAAAATTATTCAATCAGATAAAACGGCAACTTTTGCTTTGCTTTTACTTGCCCTGTTTATGGCTATTGCCGGCTTTACCGGAAATTATTATGCGAAGCAAAGAGTAGAAACCATTGATAAAATCCGTATGGCAGAAAAAGCTTCTATTGAAGAAGCAGCACAATTAGTCGACTCTCTGTATTTAAATAATCTTCCTTTTAAAGGTAATTCGCACCGTGATCCCACCACTCCCGGAGGTGCTGCCAACGGAATGGGAGCAAAGTACCTGGTGCTTCCTCCTTCGCCTTTAATGGTAATTTCTGTCGGGCAAAGTGATTTGTATGCCAATTATTACAAATTCGGATTGAACAAAAAGCAGGCACTGTATCATGAAGCTGAAATACTGAATCCAACCGTGGTTTTTAACGGATATTTCGACCCTGCTTTTGTAATCATATATATTCTTCCTTTAATCATTATAGCAGTATGTTATAATGTTATCTCTTCCGAAAAAGAACGTGGAACCATTAAAATGCTGGTAACATCGGGGTTTTCTACACGTAAACTCTTACTGATAAAATTTATATTCAGGTTTCTGTTGATGTATGTGTTTACAACATTGTTGTTGTTTCTGATAATGTTGTTTTCGGGTGTAAATATTGCTGCTGCAATGGGGGAGATAGGGGTTTTACTGTTTGAGCTGATCTGGTATATGCTGTTTTGGGTGGCGGTATGCCTTGCCGTGAATCTTCTCAATTTAAGCTCCGGTATTAATGCTGCCATATTATCCGGAATCTGGCTATTATTGCTGATTACTCTTCCTGCTGTGCTGAACATTATGGCAAGGGAAAATTATCCCATGCCTTCCAGGCTTGAGTTGATAGCGGAAACCCGTGAAGCTTCAGATAGTGCCCGGCAAAATATGAATGCAATGCTTTCCGGTTTTATGGAAGACCACCCCGAACTGGTGCCTGCAGGTTCAAAAATTAACCCTGCTGATTTTGCCGTAACCTCACTTCGGACTGCTTTGGCAGTGGAAGAAGCTGTAAAGCCACTGGAAAAAGCTTTTATTACCCGGAAAGAAGAACAGGAAAAAGTATTAAGCCGGTTGGGTTTTGTTGCTCCTGGCATCAGGCTGCAGCAGGTGCTGAACCGGATTGCCGGAACAGGGGAGGAACGATATCATGCCTTCAGGATTTCCCTTGAAGAAAATCATGAAAAATTCAGAGGGTATTTTGCCAGGAAAATATTTGGAGGGGAAAAGATGACAGGTGAAGATTACAAAAATATACCTGAAACTGAATTCCATGAATATTACGAAAACAGCACCCGTTCCTCCCGGGACTTACCCGCGGCAATATTCCCTGCAATAATAGTTAGTTTATTGGTTGTAGGATTATTCCGCAATTTGAAGGAAATTGCGGCTGAGGCATGAGGAAAAAAAGAAAAATACCGGCTGCATTTCTGTTATGGGTATATATGTGCGGCACATTTTATCCTTTAACTCCTTTGTTAAAGGATATGTTTGAGCATATCTTCCATCATGCCGAACACCTTGCCAAAGTGCATCATCATCACGGCCATAATCACGTTCACAAAGAAATCCAGCAGGCTGCAAAAGAAGCAGGGCATCATACAGAAACCGTAAACGAAAACCGTGAAATTGCACTGCATATTTTTCAGGCACAAGAACTGTTATTAATAAATTCTTTCAGAACTATTGAATATCTTCTTTATCCTTATTCTTTGCCCGGGGACATCAGGGTTAAAGATATTACTCCTCCTCCGCGATTATTAAATTATTAATATAAAATTGCCTTTATAATGTTATTTCAGGAGAGTGATTTACCTGAAGGGATTGTATTATGTGTTAAAATAAAAATTTAGGAATGGTAAGATATTTATTGTCCCTACTGCTTCTGATGGCAGCAACGAATGTCTTTGCCTATCAGGAAGTAAAGGGGAAGGTATTTAATGAAAAGACCGGAGAACCTTTGGAAGGTGTAACCATAACTGCTATTACTACCGGCCGTTCGGTGGTTTCATTTTCAGACGGCAGTTTCAGGATTGATTTTACCGACGGAGTACTTTTATTTACTGCAGTAGGGTATAAAGATAAACAAGTTGTTCCTGCATCAGGAGAATTGCTGGTGGGATTGGAACCAACACAAGAGGAACTTGAAAAAGTAATCTTTACTGCAGGCAGGGGGATAGGGAGGAGAGCCGAGGCCCCGGTGGCTATTGCCACTGTTTCCGAGCCTCTGATCAGGGATACCAGGGCAGCCACCCTGAATGAGCTGGTAAGCAAAGTACCCGGAGTGTTTATGATGCGTTATGTGGGTGAAGGCCATAATATGAGCATCAGGCAGCCTTTATCCACCAATGCTTATTTCCTTTATCTGGAGGATGGTATTCCGGTGAGGCCGATGGGATTGTTTAATCATAACACCCTTATCGAAACCAATATCCGGTCGGTGAAGTCTATTGAGGTGGTGAGGGGCCCTGTATCCTCCCTGTACGGCCCTGAAGCAGTGGGGGGAGCCATAAATCTGATTACCCGCAGGCCATCTGTATTACCTTCTTTTGAAGTGGGATACCGGGGAGACCAGTATAACTTTAACCAGCTTGAAGCACAGGGGAGTGGAAAGCTTTCCGAAAAACTGGGCGTATATGCAGGCGGTTTTATTGCACGGCAGAAAAATGGCTGGAGGGAAAGATCGGATTATGATAAGCTTTCCCTTAACCTGAAAATGGAATATAAACTGTCAGACAGAAACCTGATTACTCTTGCCTCCACTTACAATGATTATTATGTTCAGGAAGGGTTAAGTTTCGACAGCATTGCATTCTACAGTAAAACCTATGAGGCCAGCAATGATTTCATGTACAGGGATGTGAGCGCCTGGCGCACCAGACTAACCTGGTCGGGCAAAACTTTAGGGGGCGATAACTTTTTTATAACAGCCTTCCACAGGTATAACGATTACCGTCAGAGCCCTAATCATACTGTAAGGTGGGCGCAAGGCGCCACTACTGCCACAAGTGAAAGGCAATTCTCGGTATTTAACAGCTACGGGCTGGTGGCACAATATACCAAACGCTGGGGATGGCGGAATTCCGGATTAATTCTCGGAGCATCCCATGAACAAACCCCCACCGGTTATTTTGCACATCAGATAGATCTCAATGCAGAACTTCGCCCTGATGGGCTTTCAGTGAAAAAATACAGGTTTGCTGCAGACAGAAAGGAGGTTTCTTTAGGAGATTATTCGGCAGATATTTATAACACTGCCCTGTATGCGCAATATGAAATGTCTCCGATGGAAAGATTGAAACTGGTTGCAGGTGCAAGATTCGATCGGTTCAATTTTGAATATGAAAATTTTCTTGATGCCTCCGCGGGGGAAAAATCCTATTCCAGTTTTACTCCGAAGGTTGGTTTAACTTATGAGGCAGAGAAGGGTAAAGGGCTTTATGCCAACTATAGCGTAGGATTTGCTCCACCCGGTCTTACAGCCATCTTCCGCAAAAGGCCTGTGGTGAACCCGGGTGATGAACCATTTTATTACAATTTGCAACCGGCTACCTTTTATAATGCAGAATTAGGAGGCTGGTGGGCACTGGCAGAAAACAAACTACTGGCGGATATCAGTGTGTACCACCTGACAGGAAGGGATGAGTTGTTAAGCATTCGCATGCCCGATAACTCAACCGATTACAGAAGTGCGGGTAAAACCACCCATAAGGGAATTGAATGGGGGTTGAGCTATAAGCCTTCCCTACAATGGTGGATAAGGACAGGGGGGGCGTATGCATTGCACCGTTATGATGACTTTGTGCTCAGCGAAAGGCCTTCCGATCCGGTAAAGCAGCTTGGTGGAAAGGAAATGCCCGCTGCTCCAAAGGTGATAATGAATACAGAAGTGTTTTATTACCCTTCCTGGTTGGAAGGCTTCAGGATTTCTGCGGAATGGCAATGGCTCAGCCCATGGTACCTGAATCAGGTGAATACTGTTAAGTATGACGACGAAGGTTTTCTGGGATTCAGGGGAGTGAGTGTACTCAATATCAGAATGGGGTATGAATGGAAAGGACTGGAGTTGTTTCTGAATGTGCTGAATGCAACAGATGAATTGTATGCATATAATGCCAGCAGAGGTAATGGCGCTACCGACAGGACGAATTATTCTCCTGCAGCTCCTGCCACAATTGGCTTCGGTATATATTATGCTTTCGGGAAAAAATCAACCGAGTAATATTTATCAGCCTGTCTTTTTTACGGCAGGCTGATTTTTTTTATGCTTTCCAAATCAAGTTCAGCAACCAGGAAGAAGCTTCCGCACACCAAAATAAGATCGTTTGAACCTGCATTTTTTACGGCAGATTCAAGTGCTGCATTTACTTCAGGATATTTGGAGGCTTTTAATCCCAAAGCTGTTACTTTTTTCAGTAATTCCTCTTCACTAAAAGCACGGGGGATATTTGCACGGGTAATATAATACGCCGCTTCTTTTGGGAGAAGCGATAACATTCCAGAAATATCTTTGTCCCTTACCATCCCCAGAATGATATGCAGTTTTTCTGCCTGCTGAATTTCAGGCTGCTGCAAAACCGCCGAAAGCCCGTCTACATTATGGCAAACGTCTGCAACAATTTTCGGACGTTTACATAAGGTTTCCCATCTTCCTCTTAATCCTGTTAGCTTAGCTACCGAAGTAAAGGCTTCCATCATTTTATCTTCGGGAAGGTCGTACCCCTTTTCTCTTAGCCTGGCAACAGCTTCCAAAACCCCGGGAATATTTTTTACCTGGTATACCCCCAACTGATCTGTAGCTATTGAAATAGATTGATTCCGGATAGCATTAAAATATTCAACATGCAGCAAGTTGTTTTCTGCATAATGTCTGATGTTTCTCCAAATCTGATCGGCAAAATAAATCGGGGCATTCATCTCTGCCGCTACCTCTCTGAATATAACGGAAGTATCGGGATGGGTAGCTCCTATGATTACAGGTGTATTCAGTTTGATGATTCCGGCTTTTTCTCGTGCAATGGCTTCCAGCGTGTTCCCCAGTTTATCGGTATGGTCCATTCCGATATTGGTAATTACGGATAATTCGGGCCGAATTACATTCGTGGAATCCAGCCTTCCTCCCATTCCGGTTTCAATAATGGCAAAATCAACCTTATTATCGGAAAAATATTTAAATGCCATTGCCACTGTTATTTCAAAAAATGAAGGCTTCAATTCTTCAATCAGGGGCATTATTTCTTCAACAAAGTCTGCCACCGCCTGCTTTTCCATCAATTCGCCATTGATTCGGATTCTTTCCCGGAAATCCCATAAATGCGGGGAAGTATATAACCCGGTAGTATAGCCGCTGTTTTGCAGTATGGCAGCAAGCATGTGACTGGTACTCCCTTTTCCGTTGGTACCTGCAATATGAATGCTTTTGAAATTTCGTTCGGGATATCCCAGTTTTTCGCAAAGCCTGTAGGTATTGTCCAGTCCGGGTGTGATAGCACTTGCCCCTATGCGGCTGAACATAGGCAACTGATTGTAAAGAAAATCAATTGTTTCCTGATAATTCATATGCCATCCAAAGCTACATCTTAAATAGGATGGTAAAGCTATGAATTATCCTTTAACCTTAAAATTGAAGATAATGGTACCTACAGATTCACCTTCGCCGCTGTTGAATTTAATTTGCAAGGCTTTCCTGCGGGCAATTTCTTTATAATTAGGATCGCTGGTAGTTGAACCACGCGGTTGGTAGGTGGCGGAAATTACTTTGCCTGAAGCATCTACCTTAATATCCATGGCAACTTTGGCATTCTGGTTGAAGTTGTCTTCGAAAGAAGGCAGGCCGGTAATTCTTCTTCCCTGCAATCCTGTGGAAATGGCAACTCCCGAACCGCTTCCTCCACCAACATAATTATCGGAATCGGGGTTTCCGCCGGGCCTTCCCTGGTCGCCACTGCCACCGGCAATTCCTTCATTTCCTCCTTTTTTGTAGCTGTCGGCTTCATTTCCGCCGGTGCCTGTTCCATTCACTCCGCTAAATACAGCTTTTGGTTTGGGAGGAGCAGGAGCAGGATTGTTAACGGGTTGTGGATTTTCCACCGGACGGCTTTTCACCACATCTTTTTCAGGCACTTTAGTGGATTTGGGATCGGATACAGGAGGCTTAGCCACTTCAGGAGCATCAGGATCACGATCGTCGGTAACAAAATCTTTTGAGCTTTCTGCTACAGGAGAAGTTTGGCGAGGGGGAGTATAAGCCTGCTGATTGGCAGCAGAGGGTTGTCCGGGTAAAAAAGGCTGGTTATCACCCAATCCTTCATCGCTGTTTCCCAGATTTACTTCCAAACCAAGTTCAAAAGGAGGTTCGGGAACTTGTGGAAGCCCCCATTTGATGAAGAAAAACAATAATAACAACAGGGTAACCACTGCGGCAGTATAACCCCATGCCCTTGTTTTTGCCTGATGTTCTATATAGGTGTTCATAAAATTTTCGGGTTAGTATTCCTTACAAATTTAATAAATACCCACCGGAATAACGGGTATCTGAAAAGTTTAACAGCAATATGATGCCAATTGAGTGTGCATGTCACATGCTTCGCTCCGGTTTTAACAGGATTTTATCATGCCTTAACCACGGTTCTTTCTGATGCCTGCATTGGCTATTACCAGTCCCAGCATAATAAATCCGGCACTCATCCATTGCAGGGTGGTGATTTTTTCTTTCAGAAAAACAGCAGCTTCAATTGCAGCAAAAACGAGAATCAGATTTCCGAACAAGGCAGTACGGGCAGCTCCCAGGCGCTGAATGGCAGCATTCCAGAATAAGAAAGACAATACGGAAGCGCACAAACCCAGATATCCGATAGAAAGGATATGTTTTACTTTCATTTCGGGTAAAGGCAGGTAAATGATTTCGGCTATATAAAAGGGGAATAACAAAAGCGTTCCGCTGACGAATGTGAAAAATAAAAAGTTGGAAGAGGAGATTCCTGATGGTTTTAATCTTACAAGGATATTGTATACCGCGAAAACGAAAGCCGATACCAGCACCAGCAAGTCGCCGGTGGAAAACCTCAGGTGAAGCAGGTTTTCAAAACTTCCTGCAGAAATCAGATAGCCTATGCCAAAGAGTATGAACATCAGCCCGATGAACCTGTTTGCGCTGATTTTTTCTTGCAGGAACATTCTTGCAAGTATCATGGAAAATACGGGAGAAGAGGTAGTACCTATCAGTGCGAGGTTGGTGGCTGTGGAATATTTTCCGGCCACATATACCAGTGTGTTGAATACTGTTACTCCCGTAAACCCTGCTGCAAGAAAATACCTGTAATGTTTTTTGACGATAGAAAATTCCTGTTGAACGTTTTTTACAAATGGAATTAAAAGAATACAGGCTGAAGCCCATCTGTAAAATGCCAGGCTTATTGGAGGAAATTCACCTGCGGTGTCGCGGGCAATGATAAAATTACCAGCCCATAAGATAGTTGCCGCTATAGCCAGAACAATACCCTTTATAATCTCTTTTCTTTCACGCTTACTATCGCTCATAGGGCTGCAAAGGTAGAAATAAAAGCAGGAGAAAGATTGTTAATGGGCGAAATCCATATCATACCTCCCCCTGATCCTTTCAATAGGAGGATTGTAATACCCGAATTTTAAATCCGGGAATTCTTCTCTGAGATTATCCATCAGTACAGAAATTCCCATGGCTTCGTCATTTGGGAAATAATTGATTTTGCCAAGATACCAGTCGGGGTCGATATTGAAATTCCTCCACTGAATCATATTCAATTCCGTTTCTCTAATAAGTTTTCTCAGCGCTTCGTATTCTTCAGGTTGGTCGGTTACTCCGGGGAAAACAAAGTAGTTGATGCTTGTCCAGCCTCCGAATGCTTTCACCACTTTCAAACTTTCGACGATATCTTCGAAAACATAATTATTAGGCCTGTAATAAGCTTCGTATAATGATTTGCGAGCAGAATTGGTACTTACCCTTATACTGTTTAAGCCTGCTTCACAAAGTGCCTTCACGGCATTGGGTTTACTTCCATTGGTATTAATATTTATGCTTCCTTTGGAAGTATGTTTTCTGATTTCTATAATACTATTACGAATGGTTTCCCACATCAATAAGGGTTCCCCTTCACATCCCTGGCCAAAACTTACAATGGGGTAGGGAGCTGTTTCAAGGTGCGGAACAGTAAACTCAACAATTTCTTCCGCACTGGGTTTAAAAGTCAGCCTGTCCTGTGTGGAAACAATACCTTCTTCTTCCGGCTGAAAAGAAATACATCCGATACAGTTGGCATTACATGCAGGGGAGGTAGGAACCGGGCATTCCCATCTTCCCATAAAAAAATTTCTTGCTGCAGGGCAATGGTAAGTATTGCAACAGTTTTCTGCAAGATGTTTTACCAGCCTGTTATGAGGGTAAGCTTTCAATAAGTTCAAAACACCGTTTGAAATGACTTTGGGGTCGAACCCGGAACATTCCTGGCGAATATCCTGTTCAATTCTTACGGCAGGCACATAAAATTTTCCATCATACCACCCTACTGCCGTATAACAGAATAAAGGAAGGGTAGGAGCATCGGGAGAAGTTTCGTAGGCTGACAGGTAAAATCCGGTATGGGCAGGGGGGATAAAGGCGGCAACTGCCATCCCTTTGTCGCAAAGCCTCATATCGCCGGTTGCTGTGTCAATTCCAATACCGGTTCTTCCGGGAAGTTCGTATAAGGATCCTCCATCCGGAAGTTCAATCCATTCGTCCAACGGCACTTCAACAGCGTCCCAACCGGTTCTTCCGGTTACATATAGTGAAGTATCTTCATAGATATTTCCTTTGCCGTCAGAATATAGTAAATAAGGCTGATGCTTTAGTTTCATATGTAAATTTTGCCCGGTAAATCATTATCCGGTGGTTTTACCCAGATAATGCCGGCAAAATTCGTGAATTTGTTCGAGTTCTTCGAATGCAAGATTTTTCTGCAGGTTAAAATGATAGGTTTTCCAACCTGTAATCACCATAATGGAGTCGTAAGTGGCTTTTAAATCCACTATCTGGCTCCAGTAAAAAAATTTATCTTCAGGAAGTGAGGAAATCGTAATTCCGGTATGATGCAGGGCAATCCTTTCAGTTTTAGTTACCTTCCTTTCACAGTATAACAGGTAAAGGTATAAAGCCCCCAAAAGGATATAAATAATCATGAATACATATTTGCCTGTCATAAACATAAGCAGGGCAATACCGAGGAAAAACAAGGCTTCAATCAGACGGAACAACTGATTTACCCAGGGGTAATCGGTAAGTATATGCCTTCCGGCAAATACCAGGAATAATATATCAAGGGCTAATATCAACTGGCTCCAGAAAAATATTTCGCTGGGAAAAGGCCTGATAAAATGGTTAAAGGCATAAGCCAGTATCAGCCCGGCAGCGGTCAGATGCATTAACCTTCCCGTATTCCTTACAATACGGAATACCGGCTGAACTATAGGTAATGCTAATACGTCCATGCAATAAATTTAAGAAAAAAAGGAGGGATTAATATGGAAAGATGCAGAAATGTTAAAATTCCATAAGTAGACATGCGATTTACGAGTTGGGAGATATTGGGGAATTATGAATTAGGAATGAATGATTAACGCCTGCAACAAAATTTTCAGGCATCTTCTCCTCAATTCCTCATTCTTGGATTCGTAAAAAATCGTAATTCGTAATTCGTAATTGGTAAATCAATTTACTCCGCATTGACCCTTTCTTTAGCCCATTGATTAAATTCTTCTTCTCCTGCTTCCCATTCATCGTCGAGGAGGACTTCAGACTGGAACAACCGGTTATTTTTAAAATCAATGGTAAGCAATCCGTCTTTTAATACCACATTACTTACTTCTGACCAGCGAATTTTTCTTCTGATGAGGGTGTTGAAGACTATTTGTCCTGAAGAGAATCCAATTTCCAGAGGTTTGCGGGCAAACTTTTCCAATATTCCGACCGCAATAATGGCTACACCCAGCCAGGCCATTGAGGGAATACGGAAAAATATGATTCCGGCCAACAAGGCAGCATACAGGAAATTTACCTCATGTCCCTTTCTTATCAGAACGATATTGCGTATAAGCATAAAGGTTACCAGAATGGTAAATATAATTATTAGCCAGTCTGCCTCCCTTGAAGTGAGCAATTGATTCAAGCTGACGAAAATGGTGGCAAGAGAAATAAAAATACCAATGAGGTTTACCGCACCGGTATTTTTATTTCTGGTAACTACAATGTAGTCGAAGATTTTTTTATCAGACATGTTGGATTATTTCCTGAGGTTGGAACCTGCAAGGAAGTTACAAAGTTTAAACAACACTCTGGCAGATACGTTGGCATCCCATTCGGTTTCACCTACTCCGGTTTCCACCAGGTCGAAGCCTATTAGTTTTCTGCCGGATTTTAATACTTTTTCAATGAGGTAAAATACCTGTTCGGGTTCAAAACCGCCCATAACAGGTGTTCCTGTTGCAGGGCAGTATTGGGGGTCCAAAGCATCAATATCAAAACTCAGGAATACGTTTTGCGGAAGTTCGGCTATAATCCTGTCTGTTATTTTACCCCAGGTTCCGCCTTCGTAAATTTCATTTTTGATATCCCTGTCGAAGAATACGGATATCCTGTCTTTATTCGCCTGAATATATTCTACTTCTTCCAAACAATAATCTCTTATACCCACCTGTACCAGTTTGGTTATTTGGGGGATATTCTCCATGGCATTATACATAATGCTGGCATGGCTGTAAGTAAAGGCTTCATAACTTTCCCGCAGGTCGCAGTGTGCATCAAGATGCAGGATACCGAAATCGCTGAACTTTTCGGCTATGGCTTTGTAATAACCAAAAGGGACACTGTGATCGCCGCCTAAAAGGCCAACGAGTTTGTTTTTATCTAACAGCCTTTTCGTTTCCGAATACACCCAGGAAGTGAGGAATTCTCCGCCCTCATTGATTTCTTTGAGGGTCTTTTCCATAAACGGATTGTCTTTTACTTCCTCGCCTTTGGAAATATAATCGATATATAATTCTGCTTCTTTTCTGAGGTAATCGCTCTTCAGGAGGATTTTTTTATCAGCCGGAAGCATATAATAACCGTTTCTCCAGGTATCGGGGTAGAGGGGATCGTAAAGGTCTACCTGCATACTGGCTTTCATGATTTGTTCTGCCACTCTTGCTGTACCGGCACCAAAACTCACCGTTACTTCCCAGGGAACAGGAAGAATAACGACAAGAGAATTGTCTTCATTGGTAGGTAATCCGAATATGTTATAATTGGGATTTCCCGGCCCGTTGGGATCAAAATCTTTTAAATTCTCCATGTTTATGTCATTTACGCGTGCAAGTTAAACCCTGAGTATCAGCTGGCAAAATCGGCAGTAGCGGAAGGTTTAACATTTCTTTATAAAAGCAGGAAAGCCCTTTAAATCTTACCAATTGCGGGTTAGGGAGAGTTAATAATCTGCTGTGGGGAAAATGGTGGAAATATTAGTACCGACAGGCATTCCGTAAAAGGCAAATAGTTGGTTTTTGCCCTACCTTTGCACCGAAATCTGGATTATGAAAAAAACACATATTGTTACCCTGGTAGCCATAGCCGTGGTAATTGCCGTGCTGGTGAGCAAATTAGGTGATCTTTCAACTTATGAAACCCTTGCATCTGCCAGGCAGAAAGAAGGGAAAGTAGTGACTGTGATAGCCAAGCTCGATGAAAGCTATCAGCCACCTATTGTGTATGATCCAATGAAGAATCCCAACCTTACCACTTTTTACGTGGTAGATTCCCTGGGCAATAAAGCCAAAGTGAATTACTACTTTGAAAAGCCCATGGATATGGAAAAAAGTGAAAGGATAGTGATGAAGGGAAAAATGCAGGGAGATGTTTTTGAAATCACCAGCAAAGACGGAATCCTGTTAAAATGCCCATCCAAATATAAAGACGATCCTAAGGCAGCTCAGAATAATCTCACACAAAACTAAACCCTGAAATGAATTATATCGGCGAACACTTATTGCCCGGGCAACTCGGACATTTTTTTATTGTCCTTTCCCTGGTATCTTCTCTAGTAGCCTGCATGGCATATTGGAAGACGGTAAGAAAAGAAGGATTGGAAGAGGAAGCAGGCTGGAAAAAAATTGGTCGAATTGGATACTGGTTGAATGCCATTTCGGTATTTGCCATATTCGGAATTATCTATTACATCATTTCTCAGCATTACTTCGAATATTATTATGCCTGGAACCATTCCGATAAATCATTAAGTCCGAAATTCCTGTTGAGTAGTATCTGGGAAGGGCAGGAAGGCAGTTTTATCCTCTGGGCTTTATGGCACGGGGTATTGGGACTGGTAATCATGTTCACCGCAGGAAAATGGGAAGCTCCGGTAATGTCGGTGCTTTCTTTTACTCAGTTTACCCTTTCCACAATGGTACTGGGTATTTATGTATTCGGATTGAAAATAGGAAGCAATCCTTTTATCCTGTTGAGAGAAACAGATTTGATTACAGCATCCTCTACGCCGTTCCTCTTTGAAGCAAATGGTAATCTGAGGGCCGATTATCTGAGATTTATTTATGAAGGGGATGGTGCAGGATTGAACCAGTTGTTACAAAACTACTGGATGGTGATTCACCCGCCGGTACTTTTCCTTGGTTTTGCCGCCACCATTATTCCTTTTGCCTATGCTATAGGCGGGTTGATGAAAAAAGATTATACCGGATGGATGAAACCTGCACTACCTTGGGCGCTATTTGCTGCGGTGGCATTGGGAACCGGAATTATGATGGGAGCAAAATGGGCTTATGAATCATTAAGCTTTGGCGGATACTGGGCATGGGATCCGGTGGAAAATGCTTCTTTAGTTCCATGGCTGATTTTGGTTGCAGGTATTCATACGCATTTGATTTTTAAATCATCCGGCCATTCACTCAGGATTACTTATTTCTTTTATATCCTTCAGTTTATTTTAATCCTGTATTCAACTTATCTCACCAGAAGCGGCGACCTGCAGGATACTTCCGTGCATGCCTTCACCAATCTGGGAATGAACTGGCAACTGAGGATTTTTGTAATAGTCTTTCTGCTGCCCTCTTTGTTCCTGTATTTTAAACACTACAAGCATATTCCTCACCATCAGAAAGAAGAAGAAACCTATTCCCGGGAATTCTGGATGTATATCGGATCGCTGGTGCTTTTCCTTTCTGCATTGTTCATCATATTGTTTACCTCGCTTCCTGTAATCAACAAAATATTCGGAACCAGTTTTACCGTGGGAGGTGATGTAGAATTTTTCTATAACAGGATTCAAATTTTTGTTGCCATTGTTATAGGCATTCTTACTGCTGTAACGCAGTTCTTTAAATATAAAAATACCCCAAAAGGATATTTTTCCAGGAAAATGGCGCTTCCGCTGCTGATATCGGTAGTGATTTCCTTGCTGATAAGTCTTTTCGGAAATATTCATTACGATAAATACGGACTGGGATTTTTGACTGCCATTCACGTGGCTATGTTTTCGGCCGTATTTGCAGTGGTGGGTAATTTATTTTATATCATCACCGGGCTGAAAGGTAAAATCCTGGCATCCGGAGCAAGCATAGCGCACATTGGTTTTGGAATTTTCCTGGTGGGGGTATTGATTTCTTCGGCAGGTAAACAGGTATTATCCCAGAACAGGGTGAATCCGCTGAATTTTGGTGAAGACAATAAAGAAAAAGGAACAGAGAACCTTACGATGTTCCAGGGCGTTAGAATTGATATGGGAGATTACTGGGTAACTTATGTGAAGGATACCACCAATCCGCTGGGGAACATTATGTATTTCCATATTTTTATGGAATCCAAAGACGGAAAAGAGCAATTTACCCTGTATCCCGACCTGATCAGGAATACTAAAGGTCAGGAGGGATTTTCCAACAACCCCGATGCCAAACATTACTGGAACAAGGATATATTTACTTATATCACCTATGCCGATAAAATGACAACAGGGGAGGATACAGCCAGCTTCCGCACCCATGAAATGAAGAAAGGGGATACCATTTATTATTCTGCAGGTTTTATCAGGCTGGATACGGTAACCATTAACCCCAATGATGAAATTCATTCCTTCACTTCCCGTGATACAGCTTTAAGGGCTGAACTTACCGTTCAAAGTATTGAAGGCAGCAAATTCAGGGCTTATCCGCTCTATTATCTGAAGGATAACAAAATAAACTACCAGCTTGATACCGTTATTTCTCAGGGACTGGCCATTGGATTCTCCAGGATTGTTGATCCTGAAACGATAGAAATCAGTGTGAAGGAATCTTCAAAGCTTACGCCTTTTATAGCGTTGAAAGTGTTGAAGTTCCCGATGATTAACCTGGTATGGATAGGCACTTTGATTATGCTGGCCGGTTTTTTTATCAGCATTTATTACAGGCTTAAACTGTTAAAATGATGATATTCTTTTCCTGAAAGGCCATAGGGAAGGGTTACTTTGCCCCGGGACGGGTATTCATTTTGAACAATTTATTATCTTGTTGAAGGAATGAAATCCCTGCTGACATTCAAACATATTATCCCGGCCTTATTCATGGGTTTCCCGGTAATTGTTTTTGCTCAAAATGATACCAGCAGGATTCCCTTGCCTGAACTGGGCCCATTTGACACCATCCCTGTTCCCGCTGAAATTCATGAAGGCAGATATATTCCGTCCGGTACGCTCGAATGGCATTTTGTTACGGGTAAACTTTCAAAGGAAGCCAGAAAAAGGAGGCAGGAATGGACAAGGCTTCGCAATGCCGTATATGTTACCTGGCCTTATGCAAAAAAGGCCGGTGAGGTAATGAATGAAATCAATGCCAAGCTGGCAAATGTTACCGATAAGAAAGAGCGCAAAGCCATTATAGAAGCCAGGGAAAAAGAACTGAAAGAAGAATTCGCCAAACCCCTTCAGGAATTATCGGTTTATCAGGGCAAAATCCTCATGAAACTCATCAACCGCCAAACCGGTAACAACTGCTACGAGCTTGTAAAAGAATATAAAGGCAGCGTAAACGCCCGCTTCTGGCAAACCATCGCTTTCGTCTTCGGCTCCAGCCTTAAACAACCCTACAATCCCGTATCCGGGCAGGACAGGGATATAGAGGAAATTGTGAGGGAGATTGAGAGAATGTATTGGTGATTTACGATTTACGACATACGATTTACGATTGCATTAGATGTAGGAGTTACGATTGTAATTAAGTAAAATACTTCCTTAATTGAGATTTTCCTTGTTTTTATATGATAGGTAGGATATAATTTCCAACCATGAAGTCATCTTGGGAAATGAGGGAGTTAATTAAATTCCGTACCAAACAGGTTGGAATAGAAGTAATTAAACTTTTAAACTATTTCTTGAGAACTCTTCCCTATGAAATTATAGCTCAACAACTATTAAGAAGTACAACTTCTATTAGAGCAAATTACCGAGCTTCTTTAAGAGCAAAATAAACTGAAAATTGTATTAATAAATTGAAAGTTGTAGAAGAAGAGGCAGATGAGACCCTATACTGATTGGAAATATCTTAAAGCCTGCAATTATTGCCTTTTGAAAAATTAGAGCCAATAAAAATGGAATTAAATGAAATCATTTCCATTATAGCAGCCACCATTAAAACCTCAAGAAAAAAATCAATAAATCATAAAAATTAACGGATATTATTAATAATTCTTCAAATGCAAATCGTAACTCTTATTTCGTAAATCGTATGTCGTAAATCGTAATTTATTTCTTCTTCTTATTTATTATCGGCAACACCATAAAACTTATCGTTCCCGCAATAATCACAATCCCTGTTTGAGCTAACCAGATAAGCATGCCGAGGGAAAGGCCTTTGGCCGGGGAGACATCATAGAGGAGCATTACCTGTTGAACCGCATATTGGAAGGAACCTATTCCTCCGGGAGAGGGAATAATCATGCCAAAGCTGCCGAAAGTAAGAACCGAGCACGCTACTTCAATATTGAAATGGCTTAATCCCTGAATGGCAAAGAAGCCCATATAGGTGCTCAGTAAATACATCAACCATATGGATATAGTGTGAAAAATAAATCCTGTTTTATTTTTAATATAACGGATACTGGTAAGTCCTTGTAATACTCCTTTAACAACCTTTTTTACCTTTACTACAAAAGGGTTTTCCTTTTTCTTTTTAAACAGGAAAATCAATCCTCCAAGTCCGGCAAATAATAGCAGTAAAACCAGTATCAGCCTTCCTGCTGCCAGTTCTCCCGAAGTACGTGAAAAGAAAGAAGAGAGGAGGCTGAAGGTAAAATCTCCGATAATATCATACTGAATAACCACCGTAATGAAGAAAAGTACCAAAAGCGTAATCACATCTATGGCGCGTTCGGCAACTATGGTTCCTACCAGTTTATCTGCAGGAATCTTTTCATAACGCGAAAGCATGGTGCATTTCAACACTTCACCCAGTCGGGGCACTGCAAGGTTGGCCCAGTAGCCAATCAATACGGTGAGGTAGCTGTTGGCAGTTCCGGGTTTATATCCCAAAGGTTCAATCAGGATTTTCCATCTTAAAGCTCTGGAGAAGTGGCTAATCAGCAGAAATAAGGTAGCAGGAATGAGATAAATAAAATTGGAGGAAGCAATATCTTTCCAAATGGTATTCCAGTCGGATTTCCTAAGCGTAAGCCATAATAAAAACAAACCCAGCCCAAGGAAAAACAGATACTGCAGTAAGCTGAGAATTTTTTTATTCATGGTTAATGCTTCCGGTTAAATCCTGTTGCCTTCTTTAGGGAAAACTATTGCAGGCTGGAATTTTTTCGCTGCTTCGAAATCCATTCTTGCATAGGAGATGATAATCACCACGTCTCCCACTGCTCCGTGACGTGCTGCCGGGCCGTTCAGGCAACAAACTCCGGATCCTCTTTTGCCTTTTATCAGATAGGTTTCTATCCTTGAGCCATTGTTCACATTCACCACCTGCACTTTCTCGTTTTCAATCATATTGGCAGCTTCCATCAGTGCTTCATCCACTGTAAGGCTTCCTACATAATTCAGATTTGCCTCGGTTATTACTGCTCTGTGAATCTTCGATTTTAATACTTCTATTTCCATGAGGATTGCAAAGCTATGGTAATTTGCCTAAAACTTTTGCCAATTTCAAATCAGCAAATTGTCAATTAAACGCACCGATCCCATTTTGCCTGCTGCCAACAGCACCAGCGGTTCTGTGCCATCCCATCGCTCTACAGGCATCAGTGTTTTGGCATTTGCCAAACTAAGGTATTCCATATTAAATCCATGAAGTTTCAGGTCATTCAAAGCAATTTGCAATAGTGCCATTTCATTTCCCGGTTGTAGATGGGTTTTGACGTAGGTCATGTTTTTATACAGGCTGGCGGCATTTTCTTTTTCTGCGTCTGAAAGCCTTAGGTTTCTGCTGCTCTTTGCCAGTCCGGATGCTTCACGCACGGTTGGACAAATTTCAAGCTTTATCCTGCTTTGCATGATTTCCAGTAGCCTGCTTACCACCATACATTGCTGATAATCTTTTTGTCCCATAAATACCGTATCGGGCATCACCAGGTTAAACAGCCTATGCAATATCTGGCAAACCCCCTGAAAATGTCCCGGCCTTTGCGCTCCTTCAAAAACCTTTTCCAGTTCTCCCAGGTCATAATTTTCAAGATTTTTCCATCCCCGTGGGTAAACTTCTTCTACTGCGGGGATATATACGGCATCTATATTCATGGAATACAGCTGTTGAAGGTCCCGGGGAATAGTGGATGGGTACTTTTCGTAATCTTCAATATCGTTAAATTGGGCAGGATTGACGAAAATGCTTACTACAGGGAGAAATCCTCCGTTAATGGCTGTCTGCATCAGGCTGAAATGCCCCTCATGCAAGGCTCCCATGGTAGGAATAATTCCAATTTTTACGTTTCTTTCTCTGGCCTTGTCCAAATGAGCCCTTAAAGAATTACTGGCTGTAAATACAAACATAAAAGAGTATTATCTATAGTTTAGCCGCTCAAAGGGGTAAAAATGCGGGAAAATCCTTACCTTTGCAAACGATTTTTTTTGCTTTTTAACGAATTATCTTATAAATGCAGACAAAGAAAAGGATTTTATTTATTGCCAACGAAATGTCACCTTATCTGGAGTTGACAGAATTTTCAGAAACGGTGAACAGACTGGCGGTTAAGGCAAATGAGAGTGGTTTTGAAGTCAGGTGTATCATGCCGAAGTTTGGAATCATTAACGAAAGAAGGCACAGGCTTCATGAAGTGGTAAGGTTATCGGGTATTAATGTGAGCATTGATAATGACGATTTTCCCCTTCAAATTAAAGTGGCTTCTCTTCCAAATGCCAGATTACAGGTTTATTTCCTGGATAACGAAGACCTTTTCAAGCGCAAGAATATTTTCCATGATGATGACGATAAGTGGTTTGAGGATAACGGATTACGCACTGCATTTTTCTGTAAAGGGGCATTGGAAACCGTTAAGAAATTCGGCTGGCCACCCGATATCATTCATTGCAGCGGGTGGATGACAGGGTTGATTCCCCTTTATTTAAAAACCATCTATAAGAAGGAACCTGTATTTTCTCAAAGCAAGGTAGTTTATACCATTGGGGAGAAAAGTTTTGATGAACAATTTGAGGAAGATTTCCTGGAGTTTATCAATTTCAACGGTTCTCTTAAAGATAAAGACCTTGCGGCATTTTCCGGCAACGATAATATTTCCATGATGAAAGGCGGAGCAACTTATGCTGATGCCATCACTTTTGGTGCCGGGAATGTAGATCAGTCTTTACTGGATGAGTTTAAGAAGGTTAGGGGTAAAAAAGTAATCCCTTATAATCCTGATTCTGATTTAACAGAATATTTACAGCTCTATTCCGACCTTGCTAAATAGATTTATTCAGTAAACCAAAACCGCAAATCTTATTTTGTGACGAAAACAACCAAGGGCTTAATCTTATCGGCAATTTTAATTTTTGCCGCTTTCGCATGTAAGAAGATCAGTACAACAGATATAGGGATTGGGCTCATTCCCACCGTGGATAATGTACATACGTTTGAAACCATTCTGGAAGTAGAGACCGATAATTTTCTGTTTAATGATACCACCAAAAATTACGGAAGTATCCTTGGGGCGGGCATCATCGAAAATGATCCTGAATTTGGCCGTACGGAAGCCACCATGTATTTCCAGTTCGGGCCTAACGGAGGAATTAATCCTTTCGAATCTTTCGATACCATATATGTTGATTCCCTTTTCCTGAACCTGGCATATGACGGGCTGTACGGCGATTCTATGTCGCTGCAGGAATTTGAAGTAAGGGAAATTGATCCACTGGCTCTTTTCAAAAGGGACTCTGTTTACAGGTTTAACCAGAGCCATTTTATGACAGTTCCCAATATACTGGGATCCAAACTGGTTAACTTCCTTACGCTTGATGATTCCCTGTCTTTTAAAAAGGGTAAGGATACCATTCATACATCACATCTGTTGAGAATTCCTCTGGATACTAACCTGGCCAGAAGGTTTATCAATTATGATTCTACCAATGCTTATTATTCCGATTCGGCATTTATGGAATACTTCAGGGGCTTCCAGGTAAAAGTGTCTGAATCCTCTCCCATTAAAAGAGCTATTGCCTACTTCGATCTTTCTGACGAAAACAACTCTCTTACCTTCTTCGTCAGAACCGTGAAAAACGGCATTACCGATACTACTACCATTGATTTTGTTTATAAGGAATCTCCAAAAGCCAATGTTATTGACCGCAGTCCCGGAAACGGATTCCTGACTTATCTTAACAATGGCAATCCCAATGATGACCTGGTATACATTCAGGCAACACCCGGCTCTTACGGGCAAATTAAGATCAAAGGCCTTGATACACTTGATAACAGGGTAATTCATCTTGCCGAACTGATTATGCTTCCTGTTCCTTCTGCGGGAGACGAATGGCTTGCCAAACCCAATATTTTATTCCTGGATGCCATCAATGAGGCTGGAGATACGGCCTTTACCATCAGAAATGATTATGTTCAGGCAGCATCCAACCCGTATTATGATGTGGAAGCCTTTGGCGGAAGGTTAAGAAACAACAGGTATGCGTTTAACCTTTCACGTTATGTGCAAAGTGTAGTAACCAAGAATGAACCCTATCATACACTCAGGGTATATTCTCCGGTATATACCGAACCTTACTATATGTTTCCTAATGGTACTTTAAGTACCAGCAAGGAATACATCCCGCTGTTAAACCATGCTGGTGCCGGAAGGGTAGTTCTGGGTGGAGGAAGCCATCCGCAGTATAAAATGGTGTTGCGAATAATTTATTCCAAATATTAATCTCCGGAATATATCTTTGCTCCACTTACTGATCTTAGAATTTAGAAATTAATAATCCATATGCCGTATTTGTTTACTTCCGAAAGTGTTTCTGAAGGTCATCCGGATAAAATTGCCGACCAGATATCCGATGCACTTATTGATAATTTTCTTGCCTTCGACCCCCAGTCGAAAGTAGCTTGTGAAACCCTGGTAACAACAGGCCAGGTGATTCTTGCCGGAGAAGTAAAATCCAAAGCTTATCTGGATGTTCAGGAAATTGCCAGGGAAGTAATCAGGAGGATTGGCTATACCAAAAGCGAATATATGTTTGAAGCCAATTCCTGCGGTATATTATCTGCCATTCACGAACAATCTCCCGATATCAATCAGGGTGTTGATAAAAAATCAAAAGAAGAGCAAGGTGCAGGTGATCAGGGTATGATGTTTGGTTACGCAACCAACGAAACCGACGATTACATGCCTCTGGCACTGGATCTGGCACACAAACTGCTCATTGAACTTGCTCATATCCGCAAAGAAAACAAGGTGATTAAATACCTTCGTCCGGATGCCAAGAGCCAGGTAACCCTGGAATACGACGACAACCACAAACCCGTAAGGATTGATACCATTGTGATATCCACTCAGCATGATGAGTTTGATACAGAAAAGAAAATGCAGCAAAAGATTAAAGAGGATATCGAAAAGTACCTTATCCCCAAGGTTAAACAGAAGTATAAAAAGTACGCTAAACTTTTCGACGGAAATTACAAACTGCTGGTAAACCCTACCGGTAAATTTGTGATTGGTGGTCCGCATGGGGATACCGGGCTTACCGGAAGAAAAATTATCGTAGATACATACGGAGGGAAAGGAGCCCACGGTGGAGGAGCTTTCAGTGGAAAAGACCCTTCTAAAGTGGACAGGTCTGCAGCTTATGCAACCCGTCATATTGCCAAGAATATGGTGGCAGCAGGTATCTGTGATGAAGTACTGGTTCAGGTTTCTTATGCCATTGGCGTTGCAGAGCCTACCAACTTCTATATTGATACCAAGGGTACTGCCAAAGTAGATATGAAAGACTGGGAAATTGCCAATATAGTAAGTAGCATTTTCGACATGCGACCCTATTTCATTGAAAAAAGGCTCAAGCTCAGAAACCCGATATATTCCGAAACAGCAGCTTACGGACATATGGGAAGAAAACCCGAGTTGGTGGAAAAAGTATTTAAGTCAAACGACGGTAAAGAAATCAGGAAGAAGGTAGAGCTGTTTACCTGGGAAAAACTGGATTATGTTCCGAAGCTCAAAAAAGCATTTGGATTAAAATAATGAAAAGGCCGGTAGACGGCCTTTTTTATTTACGACATACGATTTACGACATACGATTTACAATGTACGATTTCTCGATTTGATTTGCGATATTCGAATTTCGGGTCAGGATTAGAGAAATCGACCGGATATTAGAATCAATTTTTAATGCCCAATTCCTAATTCAAATTTTTTCCTACTGATCATTTACATTAATTATCATGAGTACTTCAAGCTTCGATAATCCCTGGAAAATATTAGGCGAAAGGAAAATTTATGATAATCCATGGATATCGGTAACAGAGTATGCTGTATTAAATCCTGCAGGGAATAAGGGGATTTATGGTAAAGTACATTTTAAAAATTATGCTGTAGGAGTGGTGCCTTTAGATGAACATCACCAAATTACCCTGGTGGGGCAGTATCGCTTTACGCTGAATCAATACAGTTGGGAAATTCCGGAAGGAGGGTGCCCGGAGGGAGAAGATCCTTTGGATGCTGCAAAAAGGGAGCTTTTGGAAGAAACCGGCCTGGTGGCTGCCAGATGGGATTTGTTATTTACACAGCATCTGTCTAACTCTGTAACAGATGAATACGGATATGCCTACCTTGCAAGAGATTTGCAGCAATGCGATGCCAAGCCTGAAGAAACTGAAAAGCTCATGATAAAAAAGGTATCGGTAGAAGAAGCCTATAAAATGGTTGAGGCAGGTGAAATCACAGATTCGTTAACTGTTGCCGCAATATTTAAAATCAAATTATTATTCTGCAGTGGGAAGCTATAAAAAAAATCAAAAACCCTTTTCCGGAAATCTGATTATCGGCAGGCAACCGGTAATTGAAGCTATTGAATCAGGAAAGCAGATTGATAAAATCTTCTTTCAGCAAAACGTTTCCGGCGATTCCATTGGAAGAATCAGACAGCTTGCCTCCGGCTTGCATATTCCCATTCAACAGGTTCCGTTAGAAAAATTGAATGGATTGTCCAAAGCCAACCATCAGGGAGTGATTGCCATTGCCTCGCTGGTGCATTATACGCCGCTGCAGGATGTAATTGACGCACTGAACGATAAAGGAGAAATGCCTTTTTTCCTTATGCTCGACGGGATAACCGATGTAAGGAATATCGGGGGGATTGCCCGGTCTGCCGTTTGTTGCGGGGTTCAGGCCATCATTATCCCAGATAAAGGGGTGGGTGCTATTAATGAAGAAGCTATCAAATCTTCGGCAGGAGCATTACATAAAATTTATATCTGCAGAGTGGGCAGCTTATTAAAAGCGGTTGACGAACTGCACCTGAACGGAATAAAAGTATATTCCTCAGCCTTGAATACAGAAAAAGCATTAGAGGATATTGATTTCAATACTCCCTGTTGTATCGTTTGTGGTAATGAGGAAAAGGGGGTACAACCTTTTCTGATAAAAGCTTCGGATGAAACTTTTACCATACCAATGACCGGAGACTTTGATTCTTTCAATGTTTCGGTGGCTACGGGGATAATTTGTTATGAGGGAATGAAGCAGAGGAGGAAAATGTAATCTTTCAGTGGTTAGAAGGCAAACTAATAGAGTACTGGATTAAAATTTAATAGATGCTTTAACTTTGAGTAGCCTAATAATTTTTTAAATTCCTAATACCTGAATCAAATTGCATTCTTCAGCCAACATAAAACTTATCGAATGTCCCCGGGATGCTATGCAGGGATGGGGGAGGATGATACCAACAGAGGATAAAATCAGGTATCTGAATGCTTTGCTGAAGGTGGGATTTGATACCATTGATTTTGGGAGTTTTGTTTCTCCAAAAGCCATTCCCCAGATGGCGGATACAGCAGAGGTACTTGCAAAACTTGATTTGGCAAACTCACGTTCAAAGTTGTTGGCTATCATTGCCAACGAAAGAGGAGCCTCTCAGGCTGCAGCATATGAGGAAATCAAATACCTGGGATACCCCTTTTCAGTTTCAGAAACTTTTCAGTTGAGGAATACCAATGCAGGGTTGGAGAAATCATTCGAATTAGTAAAAAGTATTCAGGAAATATGTTTAGGGAATAATAAGGAATTGGTGATATATATATCCATGGCATTTGGAAATCCTTATGGAGACCCATGGTCTGAAGAATTGGTGTATGGATGGATGGAAAAGCTAGCCACTCTGGGTATTAAAATCTTCTCCCTTGCAGATACTGTTGGTTTGGCAACAGCAGAGCAGGTGGGAAAATTGTCTTCTCATGTACTTTCGATGCTGCAGGGCTGTGAGATTGGGGTACATCTTCATGCTCATGCCGATAACTGGATTTCAAAAACCGATGCAGCCCTGGAGGCCGGAATTCTCAGGATGGATGCCGCACTAAAAGGCTTTGGTGGCTGTCCCATGTCGGGGAATGACCTCGTAGGAAATATCAATACCGAGCTGCTGATTAGTCATCTGGAAAGCAAGGGATATCAACCCGGTATTGATAAAACACAGCTTCTTAAGGCTGTCCGTATAGCAGATGAAATATTTTTACGGTAATTTTATTCAATGAAATTTCATCTGGATCCTCCCGTTGTTTCTCCCAAACGTAAGATTCATTACAGGGAAAAAATTCTGTTAACCGGTTCCTGTTTTACGGAACATATAGGTAATTCACTGGAAAGGTTGAAATTTCCCGTAATGCTGAATCCTCACGGTATTCTTTTTGATCCCTTAAGTATCACCTCTTCCATTACTGATTATATTCATCAAAAATCTTATGATAAAACTGATCTGGTGGAAAGGGAAGGTATCTGGTACAGCTGGAAGCATCACGGCCGGTTTTCTTCTGCTTCCCCTGACGAATTGTTGAAACAAATAAATACAACCATTTCAACAGCTCAGGAATTTCTGAAACAAGCACGATGGCTGATTCTCACTTTCGGAACAGCTTACTCTTACAGGCTGGTAGAGAAAAAATATCTTCCTGTTGCCAATTGTCATAAAGTTCCCCAGAAAAAATTTGTTAAAAAACTTTTAAGCATTGAAGAAATAGAAACAGCGCTGGATAACTGTTTCCATCAGCTTAAAAACTTCAATAAAGCAATTAACATTATTCTTACCGTTAGTCCAGTTAGGCATATCAGGGATGGACTAATTGAAAATAACCGAAGTAAAGCCCGATTGCTGGAAGCTGTGCATCATTTGGAAGAGAAGTTTGACGATGTTTATTATTTCCCGGCATATGAGCTGGTAATGGATGTTTTAAGGGATTACAGGTTTTATGATAACGATCTTGTGCATCCCAATGCGGCTGCTACGGAATATGTTTTCCAAAACTTTATGGAGAATTTTTTTGATGAAGATGCTCAAAATTTTGCCGGAGAAATGAAAACATGGTTAACTGCCGTAAGTCACCGGCCTATTCATGCCGATAGCAGGGAGTACCGGAAATTTAAATCTTTCCTGCAGGATAAGATGAATGTTTTAAAAGTAAAGTATCCTGAGACGGATTTTTCCGGTGAAATGGAGAAATTCGAAAATTCTTGATTAATTTCTCCTTCAAATTTCCGAAATCCTGATTTTTTATGCCGGTAAAGCATAGCCTTGTTTTATTGTTTCTCCTTTTTTCTGCTTCCGGATATTCGGGAATTGTATCAGATACCCTGCCTAACGTTCGGGAGCAAACTGAGTACGAGAAATTATATCTGCATACCGATAGACACTATTATCTGGCAGGAGAAAAAATTCGGCTGAAAGCTTATATACTCAATGGATTTCTTCCCGATACACTATCCACGACATTGTATGTAGAACTTTTGGATAAAGAATTAAAACTGCAGGGAAGAAGTATTTTTCCGGTATTCTCGGGAGTGGCATATGGTCAGCTTGAAATACCTTCTTCCCTTTCCAAAGGCAGTTACATTCTTCGGGCATATACAGCTCAACATATTCATGCACCTGATTATCATTATTTACAGGAGGTTAAAGTATATGGAAACCGGCCTCAGGATATTCCCTCAGTAGCATCTGCAGCTAACATTCTACTGCAATTTTTCCCTGAAGGAGGAAACTTTGTGAACGGAATGGTGAATACAGTTGCTTTTAAAGCTACCGATTCAAGGGGCCTTCCTGTAAAAATTAAAGGGTTAATAAAAGACGTTCAGGGAGAAATTATTGGGGAGGCGGAATCTTTTCATGACGGGATGGGTAAGTTTTTAATAAGGCCATTTCCGGGTCAGCAGTATTATCTGGAGCTTTCCGATTGCGAAGAAACATTTCCGCTCCCTCAGGCCGAAAATGAAGGAGTAGTGCTTACTGTCAGCCAAATTGACAGAGGCATAGCTTTCCGGTTGGAGCAGCATCCGCAAACACCTTCTTTAAAGCAGGCTGCTTTCATTACAGGAGTTATTCAGGGAGAAACAATATTCAGAAAACCTTTTTCGGGGATTGGTGAAAGCGTCACCGGAATAATTCCCGTAAAGGATTTGCCTACAGGTATCATGAAGATTACGGTTTTCAACCAACATCAGCAACCATTGGCAGAGAGACTGGTATTTATACAAAACGGAGAATTTAAAGTAGAAACCGAACTGTACCGAAAGGTAATTAAACCAGAACCATTCCAAAATATTCAGCTGAGTGTAAAGATTAAAGAACCGGTAGCAGGAAGTTTCAGCATTTCTGTTACAGATGCAGATTTCGATGAAGATATTCGTCCGGTAAATATTTTCTCTCAGTTTCTCCTTAGCAGCGAAATCAAAGGATATATACATCATCCTTCATGGTATTTTTCCACTGCGGGAGATTCTACCATTATGGCATTGGACCTTGTTATGCTTACCAATGGATGGAGAAGGTTCAGATGGGTCGAAAATCAGCCGGAGTACAGCCATCCTTTTTCTTATATCAGGCTGAAAGGAGCGATTGTTGACCGGTATAACAAAAAGCCATTTGCCAAAGAAACCTTTTTTCTTCACATGACCCCTGCGTATGATGCGGTTTCCGGAAGAGGGACCATCAGGATAATCACCACCGACGAAAAAGGAAAGTTTTATCTCGATTCGCTGATATTCCCCGGGAAGATGAGTATTGAAATTTTCAAATTTCCCCAGCAAAAGAATATGTTATCCTTCAACTTTGATGAAGATTCCCTCCACATGCCATCTTCTGTTAAGGAGATACCCGAATGGTTTAAATTTTCAGGAGAAGCTGTTTCCGCAATTGATGAAAAATATGCTTCGGTGCAGATATATGAAAATGCGAAGTTGCTGGAAACTGTAACTGTAAAAGCAAGAGGAAAAACCGAAAAAGAAAAACTGGATGAAATTTATACTTCAGGATATTTTAGAGGAGGGGCAGGAACGGCACTGGACCTGAGTAAGGAAACCGGTCCTGAAAGCATATTTGATTATATCCGCAACAGGATAACTAATCTTAAGGTAGAGTTATCAGAGGAAGAGGAAACCATGGGAGAATATATCATCAGGTTCAGGCAGCAAAATACCGACATATGGCCAAATCCTCCATTGCAGTTATATCTTAATGAATTACCTGCATCATCTGCCTTTATTGAACCGATACCGGTAAGTCAAATAGCGTATGTAAAGTTATTTCCTACTTTCATCGGCAGGCCGGGTGGGGCGGGGGCGCTTGCTATTTATACCAGGAATTTTGAAACCGGTGGGCCAAAGGAGCACGCGTTTATCACAACTTATAACGGATATTCAATAGTGGAGGAATTTTATTCACCTGATTACACCGGCGGGCCGCCAATAGATAAAGATTCCGATGAAAGAATTACACTATTCTGGAAACCTGATATTGTCCTTGCAGATATCGACCCTGAGTTGCCTATTTCGTTTTACAATAACAGCAAAACAAAAAGGTTTAAACTGGTAGTGGAAGGCATTACTTCAGAAGGTAAATTGCTCATGCTGGAAGACATCATTGAGTAATCATTTCAGCAAATTTTCCATTGATTTCAATAAATAAAATTGATTGATGGCCCGGTTCAGATTATGTTTGGGATATTTAATCTGATAATATACATCATCATTCAGGTAATCTGTCAGAAACCTTAATGCCTGCATATATATCATTATCAACCCCGATTTGCGAACAACTTCGGTTTCTTTATCACTCAGATCATTTTCCATTTCTGACAAATACCCTTCCAGGATGGCATCAAAAATTTCCTTTCTGACAAATACAGTTTCAAAATCACAGGCTTCTTCATTTCTGCTGCAGGCCATCGTCCTGATCATATCTCCCACATCAGAAAATATATAACCCGGCATGGTTGTATCCAGGTCAACAATGCAGGACGGTTGGGATGTTATCTTATCAAAAAGGATATTGCTGATTTTACAATCGTGGTGATGAATCCTTAAATGGTATTTTTCTGAGGTTTTTATTTCTGTGTACAAATGCACAAGTTCTTTCCGGTCTTTTAATTCCTTTCTCAGCCCTTCCGTTTCCTTCAATCTGTCGGAATCTGCTTTTAACGCTGCTTCTTCTAACTGTTGATATCTCCATTCGAGGTCATGAAAACCTGGAATTACGGGAAGCAAACTTTCAACCGGGAGGCTTTTAAAAGTATAGGTAAAGGCGGCAAATGTTCCGGCGGTTTCTCTGGCGGAATCTACATTTCCGGGATCATTTCGGGAAAAGCAATCTGACCTGAAATGGGTTGCCCTCCAGAAATTCCCCCAATCATCAGTATGAGATTTTTCTCCTGTAATGGTCAACAGCGGTTCAGGAATGGAAATGGAGGCAGAATGTTCTTGGAGGAATTGGTAAAGAGTATGATGGTTTTCAATAAGGTTTTGCGGTTCGCGAAAAGTGTTTGTATTAATATTTTGTAGTACGATAGATTTTCCTGCAGTAAAATCCACCTTATAAGAAAAATGGATCAATCCCCCACTCAGTTGTTCAATATTTTCGACTCCGCTTCCAAATTTTTCCGCTGCCTTTTGAACCAATGCCGAATCCATACCAATTTAATTTTTTATTTTGCCAAAGATGCAAAATAAAGCTCATTATATTTCCATACTGAAATTCTTCCGGCAATTGAAACCAGATTTTCCTTTGGGTGAAGGCATTGCTGTATTAAATCCTTATTCTGATATAAACGTTTTATCTATTGCCGAAAAATTTTATAAGCAATATTACAACGACTGTAACCCAAGGCGCCTGATGTTTGGTATTAATCCCGGAAGGTTCGGGGGAGGCGTAACAGGTATTCCTTTTACTGATCCTGTAAGGCTGGAAAAATATTGTGGAATATCATCAGGGCTACCGCTTAAGCCGGAATTGAGTTCGGAATTTGTATATAATGTTATTGATGCATGGGGTGGACCGGATAAGTTTTATTCGGAAATTTTCATTACAGCTTTATCGCCCCTTGGGTTTACCAAAAACGGCCTTAACCTGAATTATTATGATGAAAAGCAGCTGATGGCAGCTTCCCGGGCTTTTATAGTGGAAGCGGTGAAGAAACAATCTGAAATTTTTGGAAACCCTGCTACATGTTATTGTATAGGGGAAGGAGAAAATTATAAATACTTCCGTAAGCTGAACGAGGAATATAACTTCTTCGAAAAAATTATCCCCCTGCCGCATCCTCGTTGGGTAATGCAATACAGGAGGAAGAAGCAGGAGGAATATATACAATTGTATCTGGAAAAACTGAGAAATCCGGGCGATTAATGCATTCTGTCGCCTCTTACTTCCAGAGATTTCATGATTTCGGCTTCATAATCCAGCCATTCTTTCCAGCGCTTTCTGACCTTTTCTTCGGGAATATATTCATTAGCCAGGTCGATGAAAAGATGATAATGGCCGGCTTCACTTTCCATAAATCTTCTGTAAAACTTCCTCAGGTATTCATCATTAAGTCCTTCACTCAGCCTTTTAAATCTTTCACAACTTCTGGCTTCAATGAGCGCACAAATTAAAAGTTTGTCCAACAGCCTGTCATCCGGATGTCCCCCTTTTGTTTCGAATTCCAGGAGTTTGTTTACATATTCATCCTTCCGTTGCTTGCCCAGCTTAAGCCCTCTTTTTTTCATTTCAGCAAGAACCATTCTGAAATGCCCCCATTCCTCCGTAACAATAGGAGCAAGTTCTTCCACCAGCTTTTCTTTATCGCTGTATTTCTGTATCAGGCTGATACAGGAAGTGGCGGCTTTTTGTTCGCAAAATGCATGGTCGGTAAGGATATATTCAAGAGACATTTCTGCCAGGTTCACCCATCGTGGATCTGTGGGGAGCTGCAGTCCCAGTATGTTTTTTTGTTCTGTTTGTTCCATACTGCAATATTACAACGAAACCTCTACCCTGAAAAGGCTGTCAGGTTTCAATCAATTAACTTATTTTTACTCCATTCCATTTAATTATGAGACTAATACCCGGTATTATTTCCGCTGTTGTTACAACTGCATTGATTGTTGTATGCAGCATGCCAATTGGACCCCTTCCCCCGGCGGGAAAATTTTTCAGCCCTCAGCACGGTTTCTGGCAGAATGCCGAGCCTGAAGGGAGTATAAAAGACCTGGTGCTGCAAAACCTTAAGCTTAAGCGCCCGGTAAATGTGTATTTTGATAACAGGCTGGTCCCACACATATTTGCCGAAAATGATCATGATGCGGCTATGGTTCAGGGTTACCTGCATGCCAAATACAGGCTGTGGCAAATGGAGTTTCAAACCCATGCAGCAGGCGGAAGGCTCAGCGAAATTTTGGGTCCCGGACCCGATAATATTTATTTGAACAATGACCGAAACATGAGGAGGCTCGGTATGGTGTATGGAGCCGAACAGTCGCTGGAAGCCATGAAAAAAGATCCTTTAACCTGGGAAATTATTCAGGCATATTCAGAAGGAGTAAATGCCAGGATAGACGAGCTTTCCCAAAAAGACCTTCCCTTGGAATACCGGTTACTGAATTATACGCCTGAAAAATGGAGCCCGCTGAAATCTGCCTTATTGCTCATGTATATGAGCTATGACCTTACCGGTCATGAAAATGATATTGAGATGACCAATGCAAAATCTGTCATCAACAGGGCAATGCTGGAAGCTATGTATCCTGCTTTCCCCGATTCTCTGGATCCGGTCATTTCAAAAGGAACTGTTTATCCCCAGGCTTCGGTAATCCCCGTTCCTCCCGCCGGTGTTGATTCTTTATATTTCAATTATCGTGATAGTTCGTCTTTTACCTATTCAAAACCAGACAGAGACAATGGCAGCAATAACTGGGCAGTAAGCGGATCGCGTACAGCCAGCGGAGCTCCCATTCTGTGTAATGATCCGCATCTGGGAGTGAATCTTCCTGCTCTTTGGTATGAAATGCAGATCACTACTCCTGAATATTCTGCATACGGGGTAGGGTTCCCCGGAGCACCGGGTGTGATTATCGGATTCAACCGCGACATCGCATGGGGAGTTACAAATGCTTCAAGAGATGTAAAAGATTATTATAAAATCCGTTTCAGAAACAGCGATAAAAAAGAATACTGGTTTAATCACGAATGGGTGAAGGCCGGTCTGAAAATTGAGAAATTTGAAGTGAAAGGCAGTTTACCAGTTTATGACACTGTTGCCTATACGCTGTTTGGCCCGGTAATGTATGAACCGCGCTATCCGGCTCCGGGAAAAAACGAATATTATCTTGCGGTGAAATGGAAGGCACATGAAGCCACCAATGAACTGAGAACATTCCTGTTGCTAAACAGGGCCAAAGATCTGGAAGATTATAAAAATGCCATCAGCACCTATTCCTGTCCAGGGCAAAACTTTGTATTTGCAAGCAAAACAAATGACATTGCTATCTGGCATCAGGGGTCATTCCCTGCCAGATGGGAAGGCCAGGGAAGATATATCATGCCCGGAGAGGACAGCAGTTTTCTGTGGCAGGGAGACATTCCTTTTGAGGAAAACCCTCATGAGATTAATCCTGAGAGAGGATTTGTAAGCAGTGCTAACCAGCTTCCTGCCGACAAAGCTTATCCTTATGATCTTTATGGAGATTATGATTTGTACAGGGGGTATCAGATCAATAAATTGCTGTCTGCTAAAACTGATATAACTCCTGATAAAATGAAAGCGGTGCAATTGAATAATGTGAACCCCCTTGCAAAAACCATCCTTCCTTTTATGCTCAGGAATCTTTATGATTCTTTGATTACCGATTCACAGGAAAGAGAATTTTTGAATATTCTTTCTTCCTGGAATTACAAAAACGAAAGAAAAGAAGTGGGTGCTACGGCATTTTATCTTTGGTTTGCCAATTTAAAAGAAGAAGTATATGGAGATGAAATGGCCGGAATTCCCGCACCCAGGATTTACCCCAAAGATTATACGCTTGCTGAGCTTTTGTTGAAAGATTCGGCTCACCAGGTAATTGATAATATCAATACTCCTGAAACGGAAACGATTCAGGAACTATTGATGAAATCATTTAAAAAAGCTGTTGCCCAGTTAAACGGAGAATTTAAAGACAGAAAAGAATGGTCGGAATTTAAAGATGCAGGAGTAAGGCATTTGTTAAGACTGGAAGCACTGAGCAGGTATCATTTAGACACCGATGGCGGGCAGCATATCATAAATGCCGGCAAACAATACCATGCTCCCAGCTGGAGAATGGTGGTGCATCTTACCAATGAGGTAGAAGCGTATGGAATTTATCCCGGCGGACAATCAGGAAACCCGGGAAGCCAGTATTACGATGGTTTTGTAAACAACTGGACTGCCGGTAAATATTATACCCTATGGTTTATGAAAGAAGAAGAGAAAAACAGTAATAAAGTAATTTCAACCATTCAATTCAGATAATTACAATGAAATTCATCATATCCATCCTGCTCACCGGTTTATTAAGCTTTGCCTGCGGAATTTTTCTTCCATGGTGGAGCATTGCCATTGCAGCATTTATAGTGGCTTTATTACTCTGGCAAAGCCCTTTAATGTCTTTCCTTTCCGGTTTTCTGGGAATTACCCTTCATTGGGGAATTCTGGCCTGGGTGATCAATTCTGCCAATCAGAGCCTGCTTGCTGAAAAGATGGTCCGCCTGCTGGGAATAGGGGAATCTTCCTTCCTTCTTATTCTTATCACTGCTTTCATTGGAGGACTGGTAGGGGGAATGGCGGCACTGACTGCCTCATTTTTTACAGGTTACAACAAGCTAAAGGATTCTTAAAGGAAGGAGATTTTTGTCATTCTTTTCATTAAAAAACTTGGGTTCGGCAAAATTGGAGTAAATTTGCCCGTCAAAATTTTGTTCACCAGGCAAGTGTCCTAAAATTTTAATTTAAAATGAGTGTACTCCATAACCGGGTATCCAAAAAGGTACTCAAAGAACTTGTATTTAAAGAAACCGAACCCAGAACCACTATTTCCTTTTACAAGTATTTTCCCATTTCAGATCCCCAGCAGTTCAGGGATGAATTGTATAAAAACCTGAATTCCCTAAGGGTATTTGGAAGAATTTACGTGGCAGAGGAAGGAATCAATGCGCAGATTAACGTTCCCAAACAAAACTTCGATTTATTAAAACGCTATTTGTACAGTATTCCGGAACTGAACAACCTAAGGCTGAATGTTGCGGTAGAGGAAAGCAAAGTGTCTTTCTGGGTGTTAAAAGTAAAAGTGCGTAAGAAAATTGTTGCTGACGGAATTGATGACCCAACCTTTTCAATTGAAAGAAGAGGGCAGTATCTGAATGCTGAGGAATTCAACAAACTTGCCGAGAACCCTGAAACCATTATAGTGGACATGCGTAACCACTATGAATACGAAGTTGGCCATTTTCAAAATGCCATAGAAGTTCCCAGTGATACTTTCAGGGAGCAGCTTCCAATGGCAATTTCAATGCTGGAACCATACAAGGATAAGCCCATTATTATGTATTGCACAGGTGGTATCAGATGTGAAAAGGCCAGTGCATATTTCCTTCACAAAGGATTTAAAAATGTTTATCACCTTGAAGGTGGTATTATTCATTATACCAATTCCGTTAAAGCAAAAAATCTTCCCAACAAGTTTATAGGAAAGAATTTTGTTTTTGACGAAAGATTAGGTGAGCGCATAACCGATGACGTTATAGCTCATTGCCATCAGTGTGGAAAGCCCGCTGATACTCACACCAACTGTAAGAACGATGGTTGTCATCTTCTCTTCATTCAATGCGAGGAATGCGCTGAAAAATTTGAAGGATGTTGTTCGAAAGAATGCCAGGAGATCATTCACCTTCCGGAAGAAAAACAAAAGGAGCTGAGGAAAGGTAAAACCAATGGAATTATGGTGTTTAATAAATCTCGTCAAAGGATGAATGCCATAAAGGTAGAAGCGATTAATTAAAAAAAACAGAGTATAATGTATGAGGGCTGCCAACAGGCAGCCTTTTTTATTTGCAGAAAAAAAGCGTGAGTTATACGGGATTTACACGTGCGAAAGGAAAAGGTGGACAGGATATTTGTATTGCTGCCATCGCAGTTCGGATGGCCAACTAGTTGGAGAATCTGAAGGGGATGAAAAGTAATCAGACATTAATAGAATAATAGTCTGGAAAGGGGTGTTTTGCCATACCTTAACAATTCAAGGAGCGATGGTGGTGGGGGAGGGCCCGCCCGGGGGATTTCCCAAAATGCGGTGAGGATTTCAACAAATATTTCTGAAGGTTCCAACCTTTTCCCCTGATGGTTTTATTCAATAACCTTTGTGAATATCCTTTAATTCTTTAATGGTGTAATAATCATTTCTTGCGAATGATTAACTTTCTCTCCAGTTCTGCGGTTAAATACATAATGAATCTTTCCGGGATCGTCTTCGGGAAACTTTAATATTCAATTGAAAAATTACCCCGTATTCCCGATTGCTTATTGATGACTGGTAATTCCACCTAATAAAATTTACGTACGGTGCTGAAACTTCTTACTAAACATACATTACTGGAAACATATTTTGCAGCTGAACCCATTAGGGATGCCTGAAAATTCAAAGTTGTCAATTTGAAGTATTACGGGGAATATTTATTAACCATAATCAATTTTTATTCTAAATAACCCTTAGATTTTATGCAAAAAGAGCAACCCCGTAAAGTTGCTCTTTAATGTATTATAAGGAAGGAATTATTTGATATATTTCTGAATAGCCGTTGTAATTCTTCTAAAACTTTCTTCTTCAGAAATAGTTTCAGGTTTGAAATTTTCTCCTATTAGTTTTTCATACAATTCAATATACCTCAGGCTTATAGTTTTCACCCATTCATCCGTCATTTCCGGAACCTGCTGGCCGTCTTTACCCATGAAGTGATTAGCGATCAACCATTCCCTCACAAATTCTTTACTCAACTGCTTTTGTTTTTCATTTCTTTCCAGCCTTTCTTCAAACCCGTCAGCATAAAAATACCTGGAAGAATCAGGTGTATGGATTTCATCCATCAACAGAATTTTTCCGTTATGCCTTCCAAATTCGTATTTGGTATCTACCAGAATTAATCCTCTTTCTGCAGCCAATTGTTTACCTCTCTGAAATAATTTTCTGGTATAGGATTCCAGAATTTTCCACTCCTCTTCCGTTACCAGTCCGCGTTCTAGGATTTCTTCCTTTGAAATATCTTCATCATGCCCTTCAGCTGCTTTGGTAGAAGGGGTTATGATGGGGGAAGGGAAGTAATCATTTTCTCTCATGCCTTCGGGAAGTTCTACTCCACATAGTGTTCTTTTTCCTGATTGATAAGTTCTCCATGCATGGCCGGTTAAATTTCCCCTGATAACCATTTCAATTTTTATCGGTTCACATTTTAATCCGAGGGAGGTATTGGGAGTAGGAGTTTCCAACAGCCAATTGGGACATATATCGCTGGTTTTTTGCAGCATATATGCAGCTATCTGGTTTAAAACCTGGCCTTTAAAAGGGATGGTACGGGGGAGGATTACGTCAAAGGCGGAAATCCTGTCTGATGCAACCATGACCAGAAAAATATCGGCAATGGTATATACATCTCTCACCTTTCCCCGATAGAATCCGGTCTGGTTGGGAAAAATAAATTGTTTCATGGCCCGAAATTAAGGAAGGTTTGAAAAATTATTATTTAAATCCTTAAATTCAGGATGAAAAAAAGCAGCCGTTATTTTAATTTTTTTATTCGAACTGTTCATTTATATTGCTCACATAATAATGCTGTATGAGAAAACTAATCACCTCTTCTTTTGCGGTACTGTTATGCATATTAATAACAGTAGCTGCCGTGGCCCAATCCGTAGTCATTAAAGGTAAGGTAACCGAAACCGGCACCGGTAACCCTGTACCTTCCGTATCCGTAATGGTTAAAGGCGGTAACGTCGGAACGTACACCGATGAAAACGGTAATTTTTCTATCTCTCTTTCTTCCCAGCCACCTGTTGTGCTGGTATTTACATCCATTGGTTATATTTCAAAAGAAGTAACTGTGGATGCGGCAACTGATAATTTATCTGTATCTCTTGAACCGGGAACCAGCCTTGGTGATGAAGTGGTGGTATCCGCCTCAAGGGTAGCAGAAAGAATTCTGGAATCTCCTGTTTCTGTAGAAAGAATGGGGATTCAGGGAATTCGCAGGTCTGCGGCTCCCAACTATTATGAAGGCATTGCCAACATGAAGGGAACCGATATGACTACTTCCAGTTTAAGTTTTAGAACCATTAGTACAAGAGGTTTTAATGGTAGTGGTAACCTTCGTTTCAATCAGCTGATTGACGGTATGGATAACCAGGCTCCGGGTTTGAACTTCTCTGTAGGTAGCGTGGTTGGCCCTACCGAACTGGATATTGATAATGTGGAACTGCTTCAGGGAGCTTCTTCCGCATTGTATGGCCCCGGCGGCATGAACGGTACACTGTTAATTACAAGTAAAGATCCTTTTAAATATGAAGGATTAAGTTTCCAGATTAAACAAGGTATTAACCATATCGACGGTAAACAACGCAAACCTGCTCCTTATTACGACTGGAGTTTACGCTGGGCTAAAAAAATAAATGAAAAGTTTGCTTTCAAAATAAGCGGACAGCTGATTTCTGCAAAAGACTGGCATGCAAGTGATACAAGAAACCTTGCCAGGAATAACGTGTTCTCCGAACTTAAACCCGGAGACAGAAATTCTGATCCCAATTATGATGGGGTGAACGTTTTCGGAGATGAAGTAAGTGCTACCATGCAATCTATTGCTCAGGTATTCCAAGCTCAAACAAGGCAGGGCATTTTAGATGCCACCAATGGAACAGTAGACATTATTTCAATGATGAATTCCTTTTTGCCTGCTCAGCCTACCCAAACCGACATTGCTACTTTCCTGGGTATGCTGCCAGCTGAATTAAGGCCATCAGTAACCAATTTGCTGCCCTTCTATCTGGGGATGCGTAATAACGTATTCGGTTCACAAGTGGTAAGCCGCACAGGTTATAACGAATCAGACCTGGTGGATTACGATACTTATAACATCAGGGTGAACGGAGGTGTTTATTATAAATTCAACGACAGGTTAGAAGCTTCCTTATCAGGTTACATCGGAACAGGTACTACTGTGTACACCGGAGCCGACAGGTATTCTCTAAAAAACCTGATCATGGGTCAGTATAAACTTGAACTCAAGAGTACTAACTGGTTCTTCAGAGCTTATACAACTCAGGAAAATTCAGGTGACAGCTATGCTTCTACCATTGCTGCGGTAGGTGTAAACAGGGCATGGAAGTCAGATGCCGATTGGCTGGGACAATATACCGGAGCATATTCAGGAGCTATTCTCCAGGGGGCTACACCTGAACAAGCCCATGCTGCTGCAAGAGCATTTGCCGATCAGGGCAGACTGCTTCCCGGTACTGATGCTTTCAATGCTGCATTTAAAAATGTTACTTCTGTTCCTATCAGCCAGGGTGGTGCTAAGTTCGATGACAAAACCGACCTGTATCACTTTGAAGGACAGTATAACCTTTCTGATAAAATTAAAGTTGTAGATGTTCTGGTAGGAGCCAACTACAGGATTTTCGACCTGAACTCTAATGGAACCATTTTTGCCGACACTACAGGTACCATTAAAATAAAAGAATATGGTGCCTACATGCAGTTACAGAAAAAACTGTTCAACGAAGTAGTGAAACTTACCGGTTCCATTCGTTACGATAAAAACGAAAACTTCAAGGGAAGGTTTACTCCAAGAGCTACTGCTCTGATTAAAGTGGCAGATGACAACAACATCAGGCTTTCTTTCCAAACAGCTTATCGCTTCCCCTCTGCTCAGGATCAGTATATCAACCTTCAGACTCCTGGATCAAGACTGATTGGCGGATTGCCTCAGTTCTATACTTTCTTTGGATTTAACAACAACCCTGCTTATACTGCAGAAAGCGTGGCAGCCTACAGGCAATCCATAGCAAACGGAACACCTAATCCTAACCTGCTGCAGCAGGCCCAGTTCAAAACAGTTAAGCCTGAAACCGTTAGTTCATATGAAATCGGTTACAGGGGATTGGTTACAAGGAAATTCCTGGTAGATGCTTATGTTTATATGAGCCGTTATAACGATTTCATTGCAAGGGAAGCTGTGGCAAGGGGCAACAGCGGTAACCCTGCCAATGCTGCCGTTGACCTGGCTTCTCCATTTACATCTTCCAACTATTCTTTTGTAACCAATACCAGCAATACTGTTAAAGCTTACGGATGGGGAATCAGTGCCGATTACCTGTTTAATAAAGGGTATCAATTTACTGTAAACATATCCAGCGACAAGCTTACCGATGTTGATCCGGGCTTAGTAACCTTCTTCAACACTCCTGAGCTGCGTTACAATATCGGACTGAGCAACGACCGTGTATTCGGTAACTGGGGTTTCAATATCCTCTATCGTTGGCAGGATAAGGTGCTTTGGCAGGGAACCTTCGGCAGTGGAGAAATTCCTTCTTTCGGAACCCTTGATGCACAAATCAGTTACAAAATTCAGGATATCAGAAGTATGGTTAAAATCGGAGCTACCAACCTGCTGAACAACTACTATAACAGTGCGTTCGGTAACCCATCAGTGGGAGGGCTTTATTATATTAGCTTTGGTTATAATATCTTTTAATCTAAACTTAATAACCTTAGAAGGGCAGCTCACCAGCTGCCCTTTTTTCTTACTGATCCTGCAGGGGCAGCAACCCTTAAGTTTGAATTCCCAATTCCTTTACTTTTAGTTATCTTTGCAGCCATTTTTTAAACATCCCTTTATTTAATAATGGCACTTAAAGCAGGAATTGTAGGATTACCAAACGTAGGAAAATCAACTCTTTTTAATGCGGTGAGCAACAACGCTAAAGCTCAGGCAAGTAATTACAGGTTCTGTACCATTGAACCCAATGTGGGGCTGGTAGATGTACCCGACCCAAGGCTGGATAAACTGGCTGAACTGGTAAACCCCAACAGGACGGTTCCCACCCAGATAGAGATTGTGGATATCGCCGGACTGGTGAAAGGCGCCAGTAAAGGGGAAGGGTTGGGAAATAAATTCCTGGCCAATATTCGTGAGGTTGATGCCATCATTCATGTTATCAGGTGTTTTGAAGATGAAAATATTTTAAGGGAAGAAGGCCCAATTAACCCAGTAGGGGATAAAGAAATTATCGATACAGAATTACAGTTAAAAGACCTGGAATCTGTAGAGAAAAAACTGCAGAGGATAGAAAAACAAGCCAGAACAGGAGATGCCAAAATAAAGGCCGAATATGAAGTGTTGAAACGCTGCCACGAGCATCTTCAACAAGGTAAAAGTATTCGCTCTTTAAACTTAACACCTGAAGAAAGGCCTGCAATTGCCGATTTATTCCTGCTTACCGAAAAACCTGTTTTATATGTTGCCAATGTGGATGAACCATCCATGCATACCGGTAACAAATTTTCCCAACAGTTGATGGAAGCTGTTAAGGAAGAAGAGGCAGAGGTAATCATTATGAACAATTCAATTGAGCAGCAAATTGCAGAGATGGAAGATAAAGATGATCAGAAAATGTTCATGGATGAGTATGGTATGACAGAACCTGCATTAAACCGCTTAATCCGTTCTACTTATAAATTACTTGATCTGTATACTTACTTCACCGCCGGTGTTCAGGAAGTTCGAGCCTGGACTATTCAAAAGGGATGGAAGGCTCCTCAGGCAGCTGGGGTGATTCACTCCGATTTTGAAAAAGGTTTTATTAAGGCAGAAGTAATTTCTTATGAAGACTTCGTAAAATACGGTTCTGAAGCCGCCTGCCGGGAAAATGGTAAGCTAAGGATTGAAGGAAAGGAATATGTGGTACAGGATGGAGATGTGATGCATTTTAGGTTTAATGTCTAAGCAATTTACGAGTTACGAATCGTAGAAAATATTAATGCCTTTACACGGTATTTAAAAGTAAAAGGGATTTAAGATTAAATTCTAAATCCCTTTTACTTTAATCTTTTATGAAGCTATTGCTAAATTCCCTATTCCAAATTAATAAAAGAACATATATCCGATTATTATCGCGGTTACCACTCCCACCAAATCAGCAATCAGCATTGCCGGGATGGCGTAGCGGGTGTTTTTAATGGAAACGGCACCGAAATAAACCGCAACCACATAGAAGGTAGTATCACTGGTTCCCTGGAAGATACAGGAAAGGCGTCCAACGAATGAGTCAGCGCCGTAAGTATTCATGGCTTCCACCATCATTCCTCTTGCTCCGCTGCCACTTAAAGGTTTCATTAGGGCTGTGGGTAATGCAGCAACGAAATCGGTATTTACTCCAAGGAAAGAGAAGAAGGTTTCAAACAGCGAAATGATATAATCAAAAACCCCTGAATTTCTCAGTACGCTGATGGCAACCAGCATGGCAATGAGGTAGGGGATAATCCTTACGGCAATTTCAAAACCTCCTTTTGCACCATCTACGAAAGCTTCAAATACGTTTACTTTTTTCCATAAAGCTCCAAGTAAGAAAACCAGGAAAATCAATAGGATGAGCCCGTTACTTAACTGAATACTGAATCCTTCCAGTTCGGTTCGCGACAATGTGGTCAGGAACCAAACCAATGCAGCAAGAATGGCAGATATCCCTGCTATCCAGCCGATAATAACAGGTTGGAATATATTAATTCTTTGCTTTATAGATACGGTTATCAGTGCTGCTAAAGTAGCCACAAAGGTTACGATCATACAGGGAACAAAAATATCTGTGGGGTTAGCTGCCGGTGGTGTAACCGATGCACGCATGGCGATAATACTTACCGGTATGAGGGTAAGACCACTTGCATGCAAAATCAAAAACATCAGCTGGGCATTGGATGCCCTTTCTTTATGGGGATTTAATTCCTGCAGGCTTTCCATAGCTTTTAAGCCGAAAGGGGTGGCAGCATTATCCAACCCAAGCATATTGGCAGAAAAATTCATCATCATGTGTCCGATTGCGGGGTGGTTTCTGGGAACTTCAGGAAACAGCCTGCTAAAGAAAGGCCCCACTATTCTTGAAAGGAAGGTAATGGCTCCGGCTTTTTCTCCAATTCTCATAAATCCGAGGAACAGTGCCATAAGCCCCACCAGTTTAAGGGATATATCAAAACCGTCATTGGCTGCTTTAAAAATTCCGTCGGCCAGCACTTTAAAAATCATTCCGTCGCCGAGTATCAGCCATTTATAGGCGGCAATAATAAAAGCAATAAGAAAAAAGGAGAGCCAGATATAACTTAATACCATAATGCCTGCATTAAAGTGCTCAAGTTAATTCTTTTGGGGAATAAATTTTAACCCATTTGATTTTTTCGAAATTATGTGTTGAAAGGCATGAATAAGCCGGTTAAAATAAAAAGCCCCCGATAATTCGGGGGCTTTTTCCTATTTCAATCTTCTAATGTTAGTTAGAAGTAAATTGTCTAACTGAAGAAAGCGGAGTTGAAACGCGCATACCTGCAAGGATGTGCATGTAGTGCCTTCCTACATAACAGTTCCACCAGTCGGAGTAATCTACCATATTACTGTTGTTGGCATTATTCCTTACCTGAAGTGGACCGAGGTCTTCTCCGTTAGTGCCTATTACCCTGATTCTGTAATCGATACGAGCGTATCCTGAAGAAGGAGTATTAACTACTTCCTTAATAACAGGAATAGGTTGCCATCCGGTTGCTTCACCGAAAGCAACAGGTTGACCTACGTTCAGCCATTCGCTTCTTTCCATAGTAGCCCTGTCTTTCACATACTGGAACTGATATTGCAGTTTCAGCGGAGTGGGGACTCCTTCTTCCTCATAAAGGAAGTTGAAGAACCTTACCCAACCCATAGTATCGGTGTATTCGGATACGTTTCTGGGATAAGGATACAGGTTATCAAATACAATGGGGTCTTTGTTAAAATCGTGAACAAACACATTCTGTTTACCCGGCTTCAGTTCAAAATTTCTGTCATATACCAGTTCGAGGCTTGCGCTTCTGTACAGTTTAATGTTTGTCATTCCTGCAGGAGCAGTGTAGAATAATCCTACTGCACCGCTTGGAACAGCGTTATAAGTGTTCAAAGGAGAGCTTGCAGTGGCATAAGGCTCGCCATTAATTTCAACCCTGTATATGTTGTTTGCAGCACCTGCTACAACAGGATTGAAATAGTGTAGCTGAAATTCCGCTGAACCCGGTTTTACCGGGTCGGCCTCGTACTGAATTACATGCTTCTCGCAAGCTGTAAGCATCAGGCCGGCGGCAATCATCATTAAAAATATTTTAATACTTCTCATATTCTCAAAAATTTTAGTCAATGAAATGAAACTTATTGAGGCATGTCTCCCGGATATGCAAACCATGGAATGGAGGTTTGATAGTTAGGAGCAGTACCTGAAATAGGCCTTAAAGATTCCAGAGACTTTAAGTTCCACATGTACTCTGAATTGTACCTTGGCCTAATTCTGTAAGATGGAGATCCCTGATTGTTGATGTTGTAAGAACCTTTTCTGTTCTGTACCTGTGCAGGTGCCAGATAAAGTCCTTTATACACTTTGTTAGGATCTGTATCCCATTTCATTTTTACTTCAGTATCCGTCCAACCATTTCCTTTGGAAGGATAATCTCCCGTATAATCGATATCGTAATGATATTTACGCATATCGGTCCAGGCTTCCAAAGCTCCCCAGGGATAAAGGGCAACCCATTTCTGCATCATGATATGAGAAAGTGAGAATTCGTTCAAATCAAGCCCATCAACATATGGCCCCGAAATGTATTCATACGCCAATTCCTCGAATACGGGCTTAGTGATTTTATCACCACCTGTAGGGCTTCCTTCTTTACCGGGATAAATATATCTCGCAGTAAATTCCATGTCGGCTCTTACCCCTTTCTTGAATGCTTCAAACGCTTCTGCTTTTTGTCCGAGCTTCCAGTATGTTTCAGCAACACAGAACTGAATTTCGGCGTAATTCATCAGAATGTAAGGAGCGTTATCTCTGTAAATCCATCTTCCGATACCATCGTGAACGGCTCCCTGCCATTGGGAAACGTTGTTTCTTCCGAAGTAAGAAGGAGCTGTTCCGATAGGTCCGGCAGCACTGGTGAAACTACCACCATAGAATTTGTATTGCTTCACGCTGTCTTTTCTGTCGATATATTCGTAATTAGGATTGCTGGCAGTACCCAGTTTGGCAATTACCCTTGGATCGAAATGTCCGGGAACATCGATCATTGTATCGGTGATGATTTGCTTTTCCGCAACTTTAAACGGATAGTAAGGATTTTCATCCAGGCGGATTTTATCACCGGTTGCCTGATCATATTCTGGAACAGTTCCGGTAAACACCTGTACGGCATACTCGTGCTGGAAGTAGCTGTAAGAAAGGTTGGCTCTTGCAGTACCCCAGAAGTTGTTGTATTCTCCGTAAGGTGCAGTTTGTGAACCACCCACAATTCTCAGGGTAGCGTCATCATCCGGAGACTGGAATGCTTTGCTGGCAGCAGTAAGCAATTCCTGGGCATATTCGGTGGTAAAGTTGTTTTTGTTGGAAAGGGAAGCCAGGTTCCTTACGATTACGGAATAAGCAAATCTTTTCCATTTTTCAATATCTCCGCCATAGATATAGTCGTTGGCAGAAATCTTGGTTCCGTAAATGGTTTGGTCATCCTTCTCAAGATATTCGATGGCTTTGTATGCCCATTCCCTTACCTGAAGATAGATTTCATTCTGATAATCGTAATCGTGAGAAAGCAATCCGGGAACGAAGGCCTGCTTCATTGGGAGGTCGCCATGATATTTGGTTAATGCATCCCATGAAAAAGCTTTCATGGCATAACCAATACCTGCAAGGTGCCAGTTTTCGGCAGCTTCTGATTGCTTGATCATGTTTTCCAGGTTCATACCCTGAAGCCAGTACACTACACGCCAGATTTCCCCGGCAGCATCGCTACCTGCACTGTAATAGTGTTGAGCAAAAGTGGTATAGCTGGTGGTACCCATCATTTGGGTTAATGGGCCGAGTGCCCTGATATCCCAGTACCATCCCTGATACTGCTGTTGAATACCTGCCAGATAGAGATATCCCTCTACATAATCCGGGGCATCAACGTTTTTGTTTACATCCAGGAACTTGTTACAGCTTCCAGTAAGTAACATTATTGGTATTAAAAATAATATAATCCTTTTCATAATTAGTGTTCTTTTTAGTTTAAGGTTAAGCTAAGCCCGAAGGTAATTCCACGTGGGTTAGGTAATGAGAATACATCATAACCTTCACCACCTGTTCCACCAGCCGCAGCTGAAAGGGTGTTACCCACTGCATCGAAACCTGAGTAGTTGGTCCATACGAATAAGTCGTTACCTACTACGAAGAGGCTCATGTTGGAAATAATCTTGGTAGGACCAAGTACTTTTTGTGGAATTACATATGAGAGTCTCAGCTCTTGTAAACGTAGATAGTGAACACCAGTTTCGAGCCAGTTTTCATCACCACCTGCATATACTCCTGTTCTGTAGTTAACAGCGATATAGTTTCTGGTTGGATTTTTGGTGTTTTCGTTTCCATCTTTCAGTACTCCTCTGAACACTACAGGATCTCCTTCCCTCATGGATACAGATTCCCAGCTTACACCTCTGTCAAGCATTTGCCTTTTGGTACCGTTTACCACAGTAGCCTTGTATCTTCCGGAGAAGAGGGCAGATAAGCGAAGGCCTTTGTAGCTTACATAAGAGTTGATACCGAAACGCAGTTTGGGCTCCCTGTCGCCGATAACGCTCCATACAGGACTAACAAGAGGCCGTCCAGTTGTAGGGCTGATCAGCAGTTCGCCGGCTTCGTTGCGTTCAAAGGCACGACCGGTAAGCGTTGTAATGGGATGCCCAACCATGATACCATTACGGATGTTTCCGGAGTTCCAGGTATAGGCGTTGTAATATTCAGTTACGTTATCAGGAAGATAAACTACTTCAGATCCCCCATGAGAACCGTTTACACCTACGTTCCAGGTAAGGCCGTTGCGGTTTTTAATCACGTCAACATCAATTGCGGCTTCCCATCCCCAGGTTTTGAATGAACCCACGTTCAGGGTGTTCAATACGAATCCGGTTGCATAACTCAAACGGAAACCTTTTACGATTTGATCTTCGTGTTTGGTATTGAAGATGGTGAAGATGGTATTCACCCTGTTGTTCCAGAAACGAGCATCAAAGCCGATTTCTTTGGCTGTTGTCATCTCAGGACGAAGGTTGGGGTTAGGACCGGTAAATCCGTATCTGAAACCACCACCAGTCAGGTTTGTAGGCTCCAGTTGAGGATAGATTTCCAATGGCCCGGCATCTTTACCCACCTGGGCAACAGAACCTCTCAGTTTGAAGTAGTCGATCCATTCAACTGATTTCATGAAATCGAGGTCGGAAAGGATAATGGAAGCTTCCACTGCAGGATAGAAATAAGAGTTGTTATCCATTGGCAGGGTAGAAGACCAGTCGTTCCTTGCCCTGAAGGTTAAGAACGCAAGATTATTATATCCGAATTCAAACTGACCCGAAATCGCCTGAATCCTTCTGTTGGTATTTCTTTGAGCAGAAGTGATGGTAGCAGGATCGGTGTTGTTGATAGACTGAAAGTCTGGAATAATAAATCTTGAACCATTGGTGGATTGCCTGATTACTTTATTTTGTAACTGGTGATAACCAACCTGTGCAGATACGGATAATTTCTCATCCATGAACTTATTGCTGTATCCTGCCAGAATGTTTACTGTAGGATCCTGGAAGTTGGAGTGAGTAAGGTCATATCTTCCCAGACCGGCATTATTCACAGCGTAATAAGGGTGCCATGAAGATTCGAAAGTCTGCATACCTACGTCGTTACCAAACTGACCTTTAAGGAAAGTGTTTTTAAAAGGAGTAATGGTAAATGCAACGTTGGTAAGGAATCTGTCTGATTTATCGAAATTTCTGTTTTTGTTCATTGCAAACAGAGGGTTCAGCAAATCAGTGTCTTCGTAATAGTTGGGTTTTCTCATGTAAATACCGTCTTCAGTAAGGTACTGACTCATGTCATCTACCATTGGCCAGATCATGGCTCTGTAAAGCGGACCATCAGTTCCACGAAGTACTTTACTGTTGTTGGTATTTACGTATTGAAGTGAACCTTCGAATGTTAACCAGTCGGTAATTTTAGCCTGACCTGAAAGGCTCAGGTTCAGCCTGTCGTATGCGGTGGTTTTTACCACGCCTTTCTGATCGAGGTAAGAAACACCCGCCCTGATAGTAGCGCGGTCGCTACCTGCTTCTACAGAAAGGTTATGCCTTTGGGTAAATCCTGTTTGCAGAATAGCAGCAACGTTATCATACAATTTCATACCATCGGGATACAATCCACCGTATTTGGCTGTATAATAATAGTTGGTTGTTCCGTATGCACCATTAGCATATTTGGTTTGCATTTCAGGATAACCGTAAGCTTTTTCAATTTTGAATGAGTTGTTGTAAGAAACTCTTCCTTTACCCGGACGACCTTTTTTAGTGGTAATGATGATTGCGCCGTTAGATGCATCAGAACCATAAAGCGCGGCAGCAGCAGGTCCTTTCAGAACGGTAACAGAAGCGATGTCTTCAGGGTTGAAATCGTTACCCCTTGAAGCAAAGTCTGTGTTACGTACAGAATAAGTTTCTCCTCCTACCAGTCCAAGTGGGTCAAATGAAGAGTTGTTCATGGGAACACCATCCACTACGTATAATGGCTGGTTGTTACCGGAAATAGATGTGATGTTCCTTAAGATAACTGTGTTAGAAGCACCCGGAGCACCACTGGTTGAAGATACGTTCAAACCGGGTACCCTTCCCTGTAAGGAAGTGATGAATGCATCCCTTCCTGATTCATTGATGGTGTTACCATCAACAACCTGGATGGATGAACCCACCGCACGGCCTATACGTTTCATACCGAACTCTGCTGTTACCACCACTTCTTCCATGGCAGCATCAGAAGGCTCAAGTGTGATGTTAATGGAATTTCCGGCACCTACAGTTGCTGTGGCAGTTTTAAATCCCACGAAGGTAAATTCCAGCACCTGGCCTTGAGCAGCCTGAATACTGTACCTTCCATCAGCATTAGTAGTGGTTGCCCTGTTAGCATCCTTCACGCTAACTGTAACACCGGCAATTGGATTTCTTTCGTTATCCAGTACTGTTCCGGTAATTGTTTTTTGTTGCGCATGTAATACCGCCGGTATTGATGCCATTAGCATCACCAGCAGAAATACATGCTGTAAACATTTTCTCATAGCGTTGACTTTTTAATTACTGATTTGAATGTTTAGATTGATTGATAGGGAAAAATGGTTTACGTACAAGGGTTCCTTCATTTTATTTACTCTTATTTTTTCTGGTGATTGAATGGGTTTTTATGTTAATAAATAAATAGCCTTAGAAAATTTTTATTCCTTTTTCAGCATAAGGTTTTAATAATTCAGCATCAGGATCCACCTCAGTAATAATCATGTCTATCTCATCAATGTCACATACCTTAATGGGCTGAACGGAATTCACTTTTTCTGAAATGGAAAGGCAAACCGTCTTTTGGGAAGATTCGATCATTGCTTTTTTTAACTGTACCACATCCCAGTCATTGTCGGTTATCCCTGCCTGATAGTCTATGGCGTTAACCCCCAAAAAACACAAATCGGCATTAATTTGCCGGATTTTGTTAATTGCTTCCCCTCCAATGGTAATTCTTGAACTTTTGGATATTTTGTCTCCAATCAGAATTACATCAATATTGGGGTGGTTGCAGTATTCCAGGGCAACGGGGATACTGCCTGTAATGAATGTGGCTTTTAAGGATTTTGGAATAATACGGGCAAGCTCAAGTATGGTGGTGCCACCTGTTGTGAGAATGAACATGCCATCCTGAATCAAATGAACGGCTTTCTGAGCAATGATCTTTTTCTGTGGGAGAGAATAAACATCTTCTACAGAAGGGTAGGCAAAACTGAAACCATGAGAGAGCGCGCCACCATGCACTTTGATTATTTTACCCATATCGGCAAGCTCTTGCAGGTCCCGGCGAATGGTGTCTTCAGACACGTTAATCTGCTGGCATAGCGTGGACGACAATACCTTATTGTGAATATTGACTTGGTGCAAGATATATGCCTGCCGTTCCCTTTTAAGCATCGTTAGCAATTGATTCAGGCATAAAGAAACTAAATCCGCATGAAAACGCAAAATTTTTGCTAAAATCCTGCAAAAAATGGAGGGTTAATCTGCGTTTAACCACAAATTCCTGCATTTTTGGGGATATCTTGGGGAAAAACTGCTTGAAATTTACCTGAATTTGCGGGTTTTTTCGGGAAAAATAAAACCGCCCCCATGAGGAAGCGGTTTTACCCTAATATATTATTACTCTTTCATTGGGAATTATTCCCAACCCGGATTTTGTTTCAGCTCATATCCCATATCGGAATACAGGGTAATCTGGTTCAGTGGAATGGGGTTCAGATAAAATTTGTCGTTATCAAATCTTCTTAATACAGATGGGGGAGCAGGAATAATATATCCGGAATCTCCAAATTCCAGGGTTACATCCTTCAGCCATGATTCACCATCCGATTTAACCCATTCTGATGCCACCAGCCAGGCTCCTCTGTTTAAATCGGGATTTTTATAATGGTCGATATAATCATATTTCTTCCATCTTCTTAAATCATCGCGCCTTACTCCTTCCATTGCAAGCTCCACTCTTCTTTCCCTTCTGATTTCCCAAATCATCGGAGGAACGGTAGGATCTCTTTCAGGATCATCATACACAGTTCCGTTTACTGCAGGCATTCCGCCTATAACCTGTAATGGAGCCACATGAATACCCGGGCGTTCACGAAGCCTGTTGATACTCATGTCCAAATCAGCTTGTGTAATATTTCCGAGTTCTGCTGCCGCTTCGGCATAAATCAGCATTACTTCCCCTAAACGGATAATCGGAGCGTGAGTATAGTTGGTATTGGATAATCCTCCGGCTCCGTCTTTCACGGATTCATTCAGGAACTTCCATGTAGCATATCCGGAAGTGGAAACCCCCATGAGGTCGCCTTCTTTGTTGTACGAGCCGTTTGGCCTGTAAACCTGATTGTTAAAGGTTTCACGCATGCGCGGATCGCGGTTGGCAAATACTTGCTCAATGGTCCTGTCGCCCTGATACATGGGCGAAAGGCTTATGGGAAGCCCATCCTGAGCAAGATATGTATCTATGAAATCTTTGTTGGGCCCTGTTTGTCCCTCACGGTTTACATAAGATACCAGGGCATGGGTAAGTACCCCTTCTGCATACCTGCGATACATTATCATCTCAGGGTTACCTGCAAGGTCAAGGGAATTAAACATACTCCTGTAACCTGGAGCTATATTAAACGGACCTTCATTGATCACCTCACCCGCAGCGTCTTTGGCTATCTGAAGGAAATACTCAGGATTTCCACCGGGAGTATTGTGATATTTCTCCCAGGTTCCCTCAAATAAAGCCATCTTAGCCATGAAAGACAACACTACCCAGCGGTTTACTTCCAATCCGGGATTCCCGTCATTTTCTCTCACGTTCTGTGCGGCAAACTGAAAATCCTCCATCACTTTTTCCATAACACTTACCCTTGACTCTCTGGGTTTGTACAGGGTTTCATTATCTGTCTCCACAAGAACCTCGTCATACCAGGGTACATCGCCAAAGCTGTTCACCAGTTCCGAATATGCCATTGCCCGGAAAAATCTGGCTACGCCCAGCCAGTGATTTTTTGTGGCATCATCCAGGGGAGATTTGCCAACCCTGTCTATAAAAATATTGGCTTTTCTTACCCAGCTAAAATCCCAACCTCCTCCAGAAGTGGGTACAATGTCCACAAACTGAGGGGGAGTAGTTGGCGCCCAGTCATCGTCCAGTTTTCCTCCGGGTGCTGTAAAATATACTCCCCATGTCCATCCGGAACCATAGCCGGGGAAGAATTTGGGATAAAAACCGTATGCAAAGGTGCGTATGTTAGTCTCGCTTGTCCAGTAAGTTTCATCTGTAAACTGATCCAATGGATACCGGGTGAGAAAATCTTTATTACAACCCGATACTGCCAGGGAAGCCAGGACAAACAGATATATAATTTTCTTTTTCATAACGAATCTGTTTTAAGTTTAGAATGTAGCCTGAATACCTACAGAAATTCTTTTCTGATGCGGATAGGTTCTGCCGAATCCTGAAGAATCCTGACCGGGATAGTAGTCTATCTCAGGATCAACAGGCACCTGTATAGGACTCCATGTTACCAGGTTTTCTGTAGCCACATATACCCTGAATTTCTGCAGTTTAAGTTTGGAAGACAAACTTGCAGGCACTGTATATCCTAGTGCAAGGTTTTTAAGCTTAACATAGGACATGTTGAGAAGGTATTTGGTTTGAGGATAGAAGTTCTTTCTTCCACCTACTCCTTCATTATAGTTGGTTGGCCTTGGATAATAAGCATTGGGGTTGTCTTCTGTCCAGTAATCCATTTGGTGTTGATACCATACTTCAGCTTGTCTCCATCCGGGAATGAAAACTGGACCATTGGGCCAGTAATCGCGCTTACCCACACCCTGGAAGTAAGCCATCAGGTCGAAACCTTTCCAGTCGGCACTAATGGTTACACCAAACTGATATCTGGGAGTAGAGTTACCGATAATCTTCTGATCACCGGGGTCATTAACGGTGTTGGAACCTGCATCAATTTTTCCGTCGCCGTTAAGGTCTTTATATTTAATATCTCCTGGTCCGTAAAAGAACCATGCGCTTCCTTGTTCCATCCATGTCTGATCAGGAATACCTGCTTTAGGAATCCACTTTCCGTTAGGCTGTTGGCCGGTAAAATCATCGGCTGTAAAATAACGGTCGGTTACATACCCCCATATTTCCCCTAACACTCTGCCTTCATAATTGGTGCCGATGGTTTTGGTGGTATTTGCAAATCTGGTAATCTTCTCCTGGAAGTCAGACAATACCCCTGTTACATTAATGTTCAGTCCATTGTTAAATGAGTGCCTAAAATCTGCAGTGAGTTCCCATCCGGTGGTTTGCATTTCTCCATAGTTTCTGACAGGAGATGCGGCACCGAATGTAGAAGGAAGGGTTACACCGCCTGTGATCATATCCGATATGGTCCTCCTGTACCAGTCGAAAGCAATACCGAGTTTATTATCGAAAAATCTGGCATCTACTCCGAAATCAAGTGTGGTTACTTTTTCCCAAGTTAATATTGGTGAAAGCGGAGTAGGGGTAGACATGGTGAGTTGGTTAACACTTCCTATCAGCCATCCCGAGTTGGTGGATGACATCGTGGAGAGAAAACGGTTATTTCCCACATCCTGGTTACCCAATGTTCCCAGAGATGCTCTTATTTTCAGAAAGGAAAGAACATCTTTGGCAAAGTCCATGTAATTTTCTTCACTCAGCACGTATCCCAGCGAAGCTGAAGGGAAGAAAGCATACTGGTCGGAGGTGGGGAATCGCGACGACCCGTCGTATCTTCCGTTGAATTCAAGAAGGTATTTGTTTTTATAAGAATAGTTCACTCTAGCGAAATACCCCAATGTTGCCCAGTGAGAGCGGCTTCCCCCCACAAACTGATCACCGGTTGCGAGGTTAGGTTCTCCCAGGTTGGGGTCCATAATATTCCTCCTTTCAGACCTTTGCATCCATTCTCTGAAATAGTCCATATCGCCACCTGCAATGAATTTTAAATTATGATTGCCAATATTGGTGGTATAGGTGGCAAAAGCTTTGAAGGTATTCATATAACTCCACCAGGAAGTATACATTACCCTGTCGTACGATGCAGACTGATAGTTTTCCCTGTAGGTTAAAGAACCTCCCCAGAAATCAATTCCGGAAGTTCCTCCACCGATAGAATGTATATGTTCGTTCCAGGCAGAGAAGATATAGTCGGCATCCAATGTTAATCCCTTCACCGGCTTAAGGGTTGTTCCCACCTGAACTTTTGCCAGTGTACCTTTCTCTGTATCCATTTTCGCCTGGGCAGTTTCTGTAAGCGCACTTCTGAATGGTTTACCGTCAATTGTTCCGTAGGGGTATACTGCAGGCCATCTGGTAAGATAAGCCCATGGGCCAAGTGAAGCACCACTAAACTGGAAGGGATAAGTTTGGGTAGATTGAGCCAGGTTTATTCTTCCTCTGGCTTCCATCCATTCTTTTACATCGGTGGTAAGGTTTAAGGTGAGGTTATATCTTTCAAATTTATCGGGGTTCACTTTTAATACACCTCCCTGGTTAAGATAACCCAATCCAAGGTGATAGGTGGTTTTATCACCCCCTCCATTAACCGAAATATCATGTTTTTGCTGGAAGGCATATTCCTTCATATACATTTTCATGGGATTCCATGGCCTGTAAAAGAAGAGCTTGCCATCGCGGATTTCGTAATCTCGTCCTTCTACCATTTCCAGTCCGAGTCCGCTCCCATCGCCGTAAGTGTTCACCCAGTTACGGATTTTTTCCATACCGATTTCATCGAAGTACATTCCCAACACTCCGTATTGGGTGATATTGGGGTTATTGGAAGTGCGGCGAAGTGCAGATAAAACGGTTTCAATTCCTTTAACCGGTTCTGCAGGTTCGGGAACGATGGTTGGCTTATTCCAGGATAGGTTATTGGAATAGGTAACTTTTCCATCTGTGTTTTTCCTTCCCGATTTGGTAGTAATCAGAATTACACCCCAGGTTGCCCTTGTTCCGTAAATAGAGGCGGAAGCCGCATCTTTCAGTACGGAGATGGACTCGATATCTTCAGGGTTAACGAGCTGAAGATCCAGGATTTCTACGTTGTCTACCAGAATCAAAGGCTTCGCACCTTGAGTAGCGTTTAATGATCCCTGTAAGCCGCGTAAGGAAATTTTAGCCGCTACACCGGGTTGACCGAATGGAGAGGTAATGGTTAATCCGGGAGTTGTTCCCTGTAATCCTCTTGCCACATCGGTAATTGGTCTTGACTGCATGGTAGCTGCCACGTCTACTGTTGAAACAGCTCCGGTAAGATTCGCTTTGGTTTGCGTACCATAACCTACTACCACTACCTGTTCAAGATCGCTTTGCCGGATTTCCAGCCGGATGATATAGCTGGATGCTCCGGTAACATTTACTCTTTGTGGGGCATATCCCACACTGCTCACAGTAAAATAATCAGCGCCATCAAGTTCAATTGTAAATTCACCCGCAGCATTGGTGAATACACCTGCAGTTCGGTCTCCTGCAATTACAGAGGCGCCTTCAATGGGATTACCGGAAGAATTGTCTACAACCGTTCCGTTAATCCTCTGCCCCCAGCCTGCAACCGATATCAGGCTGACCAGAAGCAGCATGCAGAGAGGTTTTAGCTTTCCCATATATTGCTTTTTTGGTTACATGATGAAAGAAGTATGAAAAAATGTTTAGCCGTTAAGCGAACATTCTTTTACCAAACATCTTTGCCAGATATGTTTAAGGAAAGGGGATGAGTGATTCAGGTATTATACTATCTGAATTCCTCTTAGCTGATAAGGGCGAAGTTTCTCACTGTCAGGGGGAGCTTCAGTAATGAGCATGTCTATCTCATCCACATCGCAAATTTTTATAGGCTGTACAGTATTTACTTTTTCTTCTATGGACAGGCAGATGGTTTTTTGAGAAGATTCTATCATTGCCTTTTTTATCTGAACTACATCCCAGTCGTTATCCGTTACACCTGCCTGGGCGTCTATAGCATTTACACCCAGTATGCAGAGGTCGGCCCTGATATTCTTTATCTTATGAATAGCTTCTCCTCCTACGGTGATTCTGGAGTTTTTCGATAGTTTATCCCCAATGAGTATTACGTCAATATTGGGATGGTTGGTATATTCCAGCGCAGCCGGAATGCTTCCGGTTATAAAAGTTGCCTTTAACGATTTGGGTAATATCCTGGCAAGTTCCAGAATGGTTGTCCCTCCAGAAGTGAGCACAAACATTCCGTCACGGATAAACTTTACCGCCTTTTCGGCAATGGTCTTTTTCTGGGGCAGTGAATAGATATCTTCAGGGGTGGGGTAGGAAAAACTGAAACCATGCGATAATGCACCACCATGCACTTTAATCAATTTCCCCATATCTGCCAGTTCCTGTAAATCCCTTCTGATGGTATCCTCCGATACATTCATTTGCTGGCATAGGGTAGAAGATAAAACTTTATTGTGAATGTTAACCTGATGCAGAATATACGCCTGTCGTTCTTTCTTGAGCATCTCTTAGGATTGGTTTAACGCACTAAAAATACAAAATCCGCATAAAAACGAAAAGTAATTTGCATTTTTATGGTAAAGGATGGCCGAACGGATTCAGTTCTTTTATATACAGGCACAGTTTAAAATTTTATTAACGAAGCTTTCCTGCTTCGGTAGGCGTTACTTAAAAATACACGGAGAAAAGGGCAGGGAGATTATCAGCAGTAAAACCGGAAGCTGATTTTTTAAATCTTAAAAAGTAAATCGCACTGAAAGCGCAAAGGCATCCGGTATAAAGATGATGGCAGGAAGAATATCCAATTCAGGTTTCCAGTCGAGCGATACATTAATGGGAGCGTGAGAAAATTTATAATCCAGGCCGGCTATTCCTGTAGGCCCAAAATGGGTTTCATTGTCTTCAAATCCTACGTAAACACCTCCGCCATAAAACCATTTCAATCCTTCAACAGTAAAGGGCTTATAAACCTGCAACATGCCACCTACCGCAACACGTGGCCCAATGGTTAATAAACCTTCAACAGCACCACGGTCTGTAACAAAATATTTGCCCGAAACAGAATTGTTTAAAGTTGGTGCAGATGTGCTGAGCCTTAGTCCTAATCCAAAGCGGTAGTCCTGGGCTTTAACCTGGTCCATGGAAAGAAAACCTGCCATGATCAATAACCAACACGGTAAAATGATGGATTTATATTGCATACAGCCATTTTTTAGAAAACGACGGATGTTAATGAATATAGTATTGTAATGGTGGAATTTAACAACCTGTTTAATCTTCTGACGGATCATCCTCATCAATCGCATCCTTTCCTTCCGAAGCCATGATTTCTTCGGTCTTAATTTTATTTTTTCCATCCTTTTCAAACAGTTCCTCTTTGGTTTTAGGCCTTTCACTTTCTCTCCAGTTGAAATTTCTCAGTTTCTTTTCATCCTCCGGAACCCTGGAAGGCGGATATGTTGTGCCTCTCACTTCGCTGATAAATACCACCTGATTTATTTCTTTTTCCTTGAATCTGATATCAATAATATCGCTTTCGGCTTTATTTACTCCAATGATTTTCTCCTGGTCGTCGCGTACGTAATACAGGCTTTCGCTGTTCCCCTGAGCCCTCATGTAATCTATATTACCCTCCACAAAAAAACCGTTAATTCTGTTTCCTCTTATTTGGTTAAACATTCCTTCGCCGGTTTCGTTGATGATAATGGCATTTTCGGCTACATATAACCGGTCGGCTTCCTTATTCTTGGTATAAAGATAGATGGTATCTCCGGTAATCTGGCTTCCGCTTGCCCACAGTACAGGGTCGTAATACATTCTGAAGACTGAGTCTATGCCTGAATAAAAAAGGCTGTCGGATCTTCCCTGTAAGGAATCCGAAAAAATCCTTACGTTATACCATGCCATAAAATAACGGTCGGCACTGTCACTCAAAGGCTCCATCACCTCAACAGAATTAATCATGATGCCATCATTGCCGTGTTCTCCATTTTCATCTAAAGCTGCAAGGCTGTCACGTTCTTTGTACAGGATACTTAGTTTGCCGGAACGCATGGTATCCGCGCTGATATAAAGTGAATCTTCTTTTTGTTTAATAATCAGTAATGGATTTTGAGTTGCGAAGAACGACTTATCATTGGAATTGGATTCAATAAAATTGGCCAACAGGGCGATGCCTTCAGCAGTATCTTTATAAACCGCATTTCCTTCCAGCCGGCTGATGCCGGTGGTGTCGTTGCTGTAAATATTTTGTGCAGTGATAATAACAGACCCATCGTAAATCACCGGTCGGTTTCCTAAATGCGAAACCTTATTGCGCATATCATAATATCCTGCTGTGGTTTCAATGCGCCGGGTACTGTCTTTTATTTCGGTGAAGGTTGTAAATGTGGCGATTTCTGTTTCGGTATTGTATAATAACTCTTCGGTTTTAAGGTTAAAGCCCGGGTCGGTTAACTCAACATTTTTTTTAAAATATACATCCTTTAGTTCACCATAATAAACTGCCTCCTTGCTGGTTAATACCGAGCCTTTATTTTCCAGCCTTCCTCCGGTAAGGTAGGTGCCAATGCTCTCGTTTACATCATAGGTAAGTTCGTTGGTATATAAGGTCGACTGGCCATCAGTGAGTCGGATATTTCGCTTAAGCGTTGCAAATTTGTTATCGGTGCGGTAATGAAGGTAATCCGAATAAATATTAACGCTGTCGTTGTCGTTTATTCGCACATTTCCGAATGCTTCTACAATTTTGGTATATCTGTTATACACTGCACTGTCGGCGTAAAATGTAGTGGTACCCTGCCTGATGACCACATTTCCGGCCATCATTTGTAATTGGTTCAGGGAGTCTATTCTGCGAAAGCTGTAGCGGTCGGCATCAAAATCTACAGGTTCATCATTTCCCGCGCCATCCTGAGCAAATGCCTGCACAAAACCTGTCAACCATACAATTAATAATAATATTTTTCTCATCCCTGCTGATGGTTATTCTATAGTAACCGAGTCATAAATTGGTGAAGATAAAGGACCGGATTTATCTTTCTTTCCAAAAACCGAAATATTTACATATCGTTTAGGATTGGTGCGTAAATCGTCTAAAAGGGTAGTGAGGCTTCTGTTGGTTTGTCTGATTTCCTCGTACAGTTTCGGATCGTTCAGCAAAAGTCCCATCGTTCCTTCTTTGCTGTTAATCTGTTCAAGAGTTTGGTTCAGCTTGTTCATTGTAGATTCTACAGAACTGATCAGTTCTTTAATATCTGACTCTGCCAATTGGGCGGATGCTTTTTCCAGATTTCCAAGAGTATTTGAAATTTGTTCATTATTGGCATCCAGGTTGGCTGTAACTCCTTCTATATTCCGAAGGGTTTTGGCAATAATGCCGTTTTGGGCATGCGTCATCTGGTTGATGGCAGCAGTGGATTCCTGAAGGTTGGCTACAATATTGCGGAGATTCTTCTGAGTGCTTTCATCTACAATCCCCGATGTTTTCTGAATCAATTCTTCCAAGGCCAGCAGGGCTTTATTTACGTTGTTTACGGTTGGGGTTAGTTCTTTGTTGAGCTTTTCCACAACCCCCACATTTTCCAGGATTTCCAGGGTGTCACCGTTTTTTGCAAGGTTAGGGCTGTTGCCGAGAATAATTTCCAGAGATCCCGAACCCATCAGTCCGGTATTGATTGAGGCAACAGAATTTGCAGGGATATTCACTTCTTTTTCCAGGTTGATTTGCACCACTACCGCAGAAACGTTTTTATCCAGTTCCCTCATGCCGCCTATTTTTCCCACATTCAGCCCGTTGATGTAAACAGGATTTGCCAGGGCAAGTCCTTTAACGCTGGGAAATACGGCATAAAGTTTATCACTTCGATCGGTAAGGGGAGTTCCTTTCAGGTAGTTGTATCCCAAAATCAGGATAACTATGGCTATAGCCGTAAGTGCCCCTACCTTAAGCTCATTGGATATTTTCATTCTGGTGAAGTTTTCCTTGCGGTTAATTCAGTAAAATTCAAAATAAAAATCCATTTCACCAAGATGGAGTGAAATGGATGAAAATATGTTAAAGGTTGAACGTTTTAGAGTTTTAATTATTCTGCACTACCGGGCTTTTCCCTTCAGTAATTTCCCTGAAACGTTTAATGGAATTAAATACGTTTTCGGCTATGGTATTCTGACCGGCTTCACTATTCAGGTAATCTTCCTCTTCCTTATTGGAAATAAATCCGGTTTCTACCAGAATACTGGGCATTCCTGTTGCCTGTAATACCCAGATACCTTTTTCATTTCTTTGTTTTACTCCTCTGCTCACCCTTCCGGCTTTTACAAATTCTTCTTCAACAAGGGTAGCCAATAAAAGGCTTTTATCGAAATATCTTTTTGTCCACAATAATGCTCTGGCTTTAAATTCAGGGTCATCCAGGTCGGGGATGCTTTCTTCTCCTTCATAAATTTCTTCTTTCAGGGCTTCATTGGCCAGATTGTCGGCTTTTTGTGCGGTGCGGTCGGCAGCCCAGATATAAGTTTCGGTTCCTTTGGCAGGATTAGGGGTATAATAGGTTTCGTATCTGGGAACCTTACGGGTCTTTTTCACCCTGTTGGCTCCGGTACCCACGTAATAGGTTTGGGTACGGTAACCTACCAGTTTGGTATGCCTGATTTTTGCAGCAGAATTCACGTGAATGGAAACAAACAGGTCGCCTTTGTTGGCATTGGCAAAATCAGCCCTGGCTCTTAATTCGGGATAAACATCGGTTGTTCGGGTATACAAAACCTTTACATCCGGCATTTCTTTTTCTAACTTTTTACCAAGTTTTAACGCAATGGCAAGGCAAATATCCTTTTCAAATGAATAATTTCCCCTGGCGCCTACATCACTACCCCCGTGTCCGGGATCAATGATGATGGTTCTGAGTTGTTGGGTTTTTCCTTTAGGATCGTTAACGGGCTTAAAGGAAGCAACGCAAAAAAAAGAAAACAATATGCCTATAAGTATTCCTGCAGTTCTGATCATTGCTTCGAATCATTTTAATGGGTGGACCTCAATTCTGCTCTTTATTCTATAATTTTGCCCACTACTGAAATATGACTGACGTACGCAAAAATAGTTTAAAAAGTGGTTCTGCGTGTATATTGGCTCTATTGATGCTAATAACGTCAACCGGATTTGGAAATTATGCTTACAGCAAATGTTTTGGCAAAAACTTAACTACCGAATCTCCGCAAGGTTTAACATTTTTTTTAAGCGATACCATTCCCTTAAATCCCGTTTCAGTTCAACAGGATACCATACCTTTCACCGACAGTCTGAGCATTTCTTCTGACAGTTTAATTACTGTTTCGGATACTTTCAATCTGAATGTTTCTAAAGATTCTCTTACCAGCCCTATTTCTTATTATGCCAAAGACTCGATGGTGCTGATGATTCCGGAGAAGAAAATTGTTTTTTATAAAGATGTAAATGTGAAAATGGAGGATACAGAGCTAACTGCCGATTCCATCATTTTCGAACAGGAAACCAAACTGCTTACTGCTACCTACCGTTATGATACTCTGGGAAGAAAATATGGAGTACCAAGAATGGTACAGGGTGAAACCACGATGGATGCAGATAAAATTACCTTCAACATAGAAACCCAGAAAGGAATCACCACTCAAACCTTTACCCAGCAGGGGGAGATTTTTATTCAGGGAGAAAGGATTAAAAAAATATCGGTAAGTGAATTTTTTGCCGCAAGGGGACAATTCACTACCTGTAATCTGGACGTGCCGCATTTTGCATTCAGGGCAAACAAGCTGAAACTGATTAATAAGAAGATGGCGATTTCCGGCCCCATTCATCCTGAATTTGAAGGGGTACCTATTCCCATATACCTTCCTTTCGGATATTTTCCCATTTCTTCAGGGAGGCATTCAGGATTTTTGCCTCCAAGGTTTACTACCGTGGATGCCTATGGTTTAGGCCTTCAGGGATTAGGATATTATAAAGTGCTGAACGATTATTTCGACGTTACGGTAGACGGCGATATTTACTCTTACGGAGGATGGAGGGCTAATGTGGCTCCGGCATACAGAGTGAGGTACAGATATAATGGTTCAATGAATCTTTCGATTCAAAGCATGAAATCTTTAAGTACCAATGCGGAAAAAGAATTTACAACCGGAAAAACTTTCCAAATATCATGGATTCATAACATGGATCCCAAAGCCCGCCCGGGTACTACTTTCAGTGCAAATGTTTCAGCCGGTTCAACCAAGTATAATTCTTATGAAGTGTATAACCAGCAAAAGCTGTTTACCAACAGCATGAATTCGCATATTACGTTTTCAAAAAGCTGGAATGCCATGAACCTTTCATTGAGTGGTACGCACAGTCAGAACAACCGGACCGGCGAAGTGAGCATCAGCCTTCCTAACCTCAGTTTTACAGCCAATACATTTTATCCGTTCCAAAGCAAGACTTTTGCAGGGCAACCTAAATGGTATCAAAAACTGGGAATAGGCCTTCAGTCTACCTTCAACAACAGGGTGACTTTTTACGATTCTGCATTTAGTTTTTCACGACTGCTGGACACATTACAATGGGGAGCAATGCATAAAATTCCCATTCAGCTATCATTGCCTCAACTGGGCCCCATTCAGATTGCTCCGGGAATTTCTTTTGAGGAACGCTGGTATTCCAGAAAGTTGATTAGGAACTGGAATGATGCAGCAGGTAAAGTGGATACCCTTATCGAAAAAGGTTTTTATGCACAAAGGCAAATGTCCTTTAGTGTTTCTCTGAATACTGCTGTGTTTGGCATCTTTGATAAGTTTGGCCCAAAAAGTTCTGTAAGAGCTATCCGACACGTAATCAGGCCAACGATTTCTGCAAGCTACCGCCCTGATATGACAAAAGGGGCATACCAATACATTCAAACGGATACTTTGGGAAGACAAAGGCTGGTTTCCTATTTTGATGGGACCATAGGCGGCCCATTTTCTCCGGGAGAATTCGGAGGGCTGTCTTTTGGGGTAGACAACAATCTGGAAATGAAAGTCAGGAATAAAAAAGATACCACTGAAAATTCTGAAAGAAAGATTAAGATAATTGATGGTTTCGGATTTAATGGTTCTTACAATTTCCTGAAAGATACCCAGAAGCTTTCCGATATAAGTTTTTATGTAAGGAGCACATTGTTTGATAAAATCAACATTACTGCAAGTGGAAGGCTGAATCCTTATCTGTTAAATGAATTTGGAGACAATACCAATTTATATGCATGGCAGGGCGATAAGTTTTCATTGGGTAAAATTACCAATGCCAGCATAGCGGTGTCAACTTCTTTCCAGAGCAAGCCTAAAGATGAGAAGAAAGCAGCGGAAAGGGCTGCCATAGACGAGGAAATGGGGCTGCCTCCCATGACACTGGAAGAACAACTTGCAGAATTGCAATATATTCAGCAAAACCCCGCAGAATTTGCCGATTTCAATATTCCATGGAGCCTGAACATTTCTTTCAGCTTAAGTTATACCCAGATAATGAAAAGGGATTATACCGGATGGGAAACCATTATCAACTCTTCGGCTCAGTTGAATGGTGATTTTAACCTTACTCCAAAATGGAAAATAGGAATGAATACTTATGTAGATATCAGGCAATCCAACATTCAGGCCTTATCCATGTATCTTTCAAGGGAGATGCACTGCTGGCAGTTAAGCATTAACGTTACCCCTGTTGGTCCTATTCGTTCCTTTAACTTTACCATCAACCCCAAATCGGGTTTATTGCGCGACCTGAAAATCAACAGAAGCCGATCGTTCAGAAACTTCTAGCAGCGGTGGTTAACTGTTTTTTACAAAATAATCTTTCATTATTTCAAATACCCTGTTTTTAAGTTCTTCCATCGTTTCCCCCGGTTTGGGAGCTACTTCAGGAAGAAAATGCATTTCCAGAGGATGGGGCAGGAAATACAATCCTTTTCCGGGAGGAAGGGCTTTTTTGGTATGGAAGATTAATGCGGGGATAATTGATTTCCCCGTTTCGATGGATAATTTGAAGGCACCATTATGAAAACTTTTTAAAGGCGCTGATGTACGGTTCCTGGTTCCTTCGGGATATATACACATATGCAAGCCCATTTCCAGTACACCCTTCATCCTGATATAACTTTCCACACGGCTTGCTTCGCTTTTTCTGTCTACCAGAATGCTGCCTGCTTTATAAATAGCGCTGAATATGGGAATTTTTGCCATTTCAGCTTTGGCAATTGTTTTATTCCCATAAGGAATAGCCGGAGAAGAAACAGGGATATCCAAGAAAGAATTATGATTGCAAAGCACAATATAATTTTCTCCTTTCCTGAAATTTTCGCGTCCTTTTATGGTTAAAGGGCAGCCTGTGAGGTTCAGGAAAAACCACATCCAAACTCTTGAGAACTTAATAAACCTGACTGTCTTTTGGGGGTCCTTTAATGGCGCACAAAATAAAAAGAAGGGGATAAGGAAAATCAGCATGGTGATTACAAAAACAAGAATTCCCCATACTGCCCATATTCTTGCGAAAATATTTTTAATCAAAGCTTTTCCGATTTATTCGTTGCAAGTTAATTGAAATCATCCAACCGGTTCGTCAAGGCTCCAGTCTATAGGTTCTTTCCCGTTTTTAACCAGGTAATCGTTGGCTTTGGAAAAATGTTTGCAACCCATGAATCCGTTATAAGCGGAAAAAGGAGAAGGGTGGGCTGCTTTCAGTATTAAATGTTTGGTAGCATCTATTAGTGCCTGCTTCTCCTGTGCAAACCTTCCCCAGAGCATGAATACTACATTTTCTTTTTGAGCCGAAACGGTTTTAATTACAGCATCGGTAAATTGTTCCCAACCGATTTTGGAATGGCTCATTGGTTCGCCTTCTCTTACGGTAAGCGAAGCATTTAACAACAATACTCCTTGTCTGGCCCAATGGCTTAAATCGCCATAGGTGCCCGAAAATTGAATTCCCAGGTCGGATGCTATTTCCCTGAAAATGTTTTGCAGCGAGGGAGGTGGCTTCACCCCTTTCATTACTGAAAAACTAAGCCCGTGGGCCTGGCCTTTTCCATGGTAGGGATCCTGTCCAAGGATGACTACTTTCACCTTGTCGAATGGAGTGAGTTCAAATGCATTAAAAATAAGGCTACCAGGGGGATAAATAACTTTCCCCATGGCCTTTTCAACTTTCAGGAAACCTGCCAGTTCAATGAAATAGGATTTTTCAAATTCCTGTTTCAGCACCTCCTTCCAGCTGGCATTAATTTTTACATCCATGCAATAGGGTTTACCCTGCAAATATTAAATATTTTCCTGAGGATAGGGGAGCAGCCCTGCAGAATGATTATTTTAGCAATTATGAAATATCTGTGCTGGATGCTTTTTGGGTTATTCCTCATTTCCTGCAATGCTTCCGAAGAGCAAAATCCGGAGAAACGCCAATCTACGGTATCCACAGAGATGAAGATGGTATGGATAGAAGGAGGTGAATTTATAATGGGTGCCGATGATCCGGCTTTTGCAGATGCACTGCCCCTCCATAAGGTAAGGGTGAGCGGTTTTTATATGGATGAGCATGAAGTAACGGTGGCGCAGTTTGAAGAATTTGTCAAAGCCACCGGATATATAACCGTTGCTGAAAGAAAACCTTCGAAAGAAGAATTTCCTGATGTTCCAGAAGCATTCCTTGTACCCGGTTCGGCGGTTTTTGCCCCTCCGAAACATCCCGTCCCTCTTGATAATCCTCTGGCCTGGTGGGATTACAGGGAAGGAGCCAACTGGAGGCATCCACACGGGAAGGGTAGTTATGCAAAACCCGATCATCCGGTTGTGCATATCAGTTATGAAGACGCTGAAGCCTACGCCAAATGGGCAGGAAAGCGTTTGCCCACCGAAGCAGAATGGGAATATGCTGCAAGGGCAGGAAAACAACACTCCCAATATTATTGGGGTGATGAGCTTAAGCCGGGTGGGAATTGGGCAGCCAATATTTTTCAGGGAGATTTTCCCCACGGTAACAGTGGTGAAGATGGGTATATCGAAACTGCCCCGGTAAAATCATTCCCTCCCAATGCATTTGGATTATACGATTTGGAAGGGAATGTTTGGGAATGGTGTTCAGATTTCTATCGTCCGGGTTATGATGTTAAAGACAGCCTAACCATAGATCCTCAGGGACCTGCGGAAAGTTATGATCCTGCGGAACCCGGTGCCGTTAAAAGAGTGCAACGCGGAGGTTCTTTTCTCTGCAGCGATGCTTATTGTGTCCGTTATAAGGCCGGCAGCAGGGGGAAAGGCGAAGTGCGCAGTGCTTCCAGCAACCTGGGTTTCAGGTGTGTTAAACCGGGCCCAAGGGAAGATTAACGCATGGTATCATTTAAGATTTCCCTCATTTTTGAGGTGTGGGGACCAATGTTTCCTTTGCCTACCTGTTGGCCATCAATTTTTACAACCGGTAAAATATTCTTTGTGCTGCTGGTGATAAATACTTCAGGAGCATTGTATAATTCTTCCAGTGTAATATCTCTTTCTTCCACCACATACCCGTTAGCCAGAGCATTGGCTATAATTTGCTTTCGGGTAATGCCCTTCAGGATATGATCTTTTGGGGTGGCTATTATGCCATCTTTGGTTACAATAAAAAAATTGGCTCTTGGGCATTCCCGCAGTATGCCATTGTGATGATACAATACATCCTGTGCATTATTTTCTTTTACTAATGGCTGCAGCCAAATGGCCATCAGGTAATCAATGGTTTTTACCTCCGGCATCTGACGCTGATGATTATACGTAATCAGATGGATGGGAGAAGCCCCGTACATGGAATGGATATTGAGCGGAGCATGGGTGATTAACAGGTTCGGCTTTGTTACAGTATAGCCATCGGCAGCATATCCTCCGGTTAGGGTAATTCGGATTCCTGCATGGGGAATCCCGTTGCGTTCATGAAGTTCCGTTACCAGTTCTTTCAGCTCAGATCTGCCGATACCCGGGTTGAGGCGGAGTTTTTCTGCAGAAAAATAAAAACGATCTAGATGATCTTCCAGAAAAATAAAACCGTTATGGATAACCTTAAAGAAATCAAATACTCCGTATCCGCGCTGAACAGATAGGTCGGAAATATGAATTTTTGCTTCAGATTCCTTAACAAAATCTCCGTTGACAATAGCGTATTTATTTTCCACGATGAATTCTGTTATATTTTTTCATTATGTCCATTACTTCCTGAACAGGCAGGGCAAGTGCTTTTCGTTTATTTCTTCCCGTAATATCTTCTGCTGCAAAAAGAGAATTGATGATCGCTTCTTCAGTAGCTTCAATAGCGGCCATAAAAAGGGGCGACATTTCATCATTTAACAGGTTGTGAATTTCAGATACCGGTTTTTTAGAAGAAAAAGGAACGGTATTCCCTTTATAGGTAGAAAATGCTATGATATAATCTCCGCTGCCGTTGGATGCTATTCCTCCGGTTTTGCCAAGGCCAAGAAATGCCCTTTTTGCAATCCTTTCCAGGTTTCTTGCATCAACAGGTGCATCTGTAGCCACTACTATCATACAAGAGCCGTCAACATTGTTCAGCAGCTCATTGCTGAAGGAAAACTTCTTCAGTTCTTCTCCCACAGGCACCCCATTTATTTGAAGAACGCCACCGAAATTAGTTTGCACGAGTACCCCCACGGTATATCCTCCCAGCGACTGGGGAAGTTTCCTGGAAGCAGTGCCAATTCCTCCTTTAAATCCGAAGCACATGGTACCGGTACCGGCACCCACATTTCCCTCCGCCACTTTTCCGGTGCCGGCATTTTGAAGGGCTTCCAGTACATCTGATTCTTTTACATGAAATCCTCTGATATCGTTCAGCCAGCTGTCATTGGTTTCACCCACCAGGGCATTCACGCTTTGCACATTTTCATTACCCGGAAGGGCAAGGGTATATTTAATGACAGCATTCATTGCAGTTCCCACAGCAAGGGTGTTGGTGAGTACAATAGGAGTTTCGAGGTTGCCAAGCTCCTTTACCTGAGTATATCCTGCCAGTTTGCCGAACCCGTTTCCGGCATAAATAGCAGCAGGAATTTTATTTTGGAAAATATTCCCTTCTGCAGGAATGATGGCGGTAACTCCGGTCCTGACAGAATCTCCCCGTATAATGGTAGAATGTCCGACACGAACGCCTTCCACATCGGTGATAGCGTTATATTTTCCCGGTGACATCACGCCAATTGTAATGCCCATATCGCGCGGACGGGCCTTTTGAGAATATAAATTAGTTGCGACCAGACAAAATAGCGTTAATGTAGCTGTGAAAACAAATCCCAATTTCATGATATATACCTGTATTAATTAAAGGGCTTTTCCTTCCAACATGGGAACGAACGAAAAATTATCGAAAATTTCTTCCTTAAATTCATTTTCCCCTGTTTTGGTAATCCTCATCATCTTCTGTACTTCTTTATCTCCTACGGGGATGACCATTTTTCCACCAATTTTCAACTGCTGGAGCAGCTTTTCCGGGATATAAGGGGCAGCAGCAGTTACAATTATTCTGTTGAATGGGGCAAAGCTGGGCAACCCTAAATATCCGTCGCCATAAAAATATTTGATAGTGGGGTATTTTTTTCTGAGCGGAAAATCTTTCAGCCGGTCGAACAACTTCTTTTGCCTTTCAATGGTGAAGACGTAAGCCCCCAGTTCGGCCAGTACCATTGCCTGATATCCGCTTCCGGTCCCTATCTCCAGTACCTTGTCTCTGGGGCTCACCTCCAGCAATTGGGTCTGGTAGGCTACCGTGAAAGGTTGAGAAATCGTCTGGTCTTCTCCTATAGGGAAAGCCTTGTCTTCATAAGCCACATTGTCAAATGCCGAGTCGAGAAAAAAATGCCGGGGGATATTGTTGATGGCATCCAAAATTTTCTGATCTGTAATTCCTTCTTCTTTAATTTTCTCTACCAGTTGCTTTCTCAATCCTTTGTGCCTGAATGTATCCTCATAAGTTCTCATACAGGGGTAAAGTTAGCCTAACGGAGGGTTACTTTTAAGAATTCAGAGGAAATAATTTTTCAATTAAAACAGAAGTTGTTAGTTTTGCGCAGCAATCAGGACCGGTAGCTCAGCTGGATAGAGCAACTGCCTTCTAAGCAGTAGGTCATTGGTTCGAATCCAATCCGGTTCACAAGGGCACTTTTTATAGTGCCCTTATTTTTTGGGTATCATTTGGCTTAGATAAGTTTTTGGTGTTTGGTGAAGTTTATATAGAAACTAAGGGCTGCTAGCAGATCAAAACTGCAATAGGTAGGCAAAGCTTTATCCGGGAATAATCATCTCAATCTTCTCTGCTTCCGTCATCGGCCATTCTCACCATTTTTGGTGAAAATTCAGCTATAATATCTACCAGTTCAGCTTGTGCAGCCATAACCGTATGGATGTTTTTATAAGCCATTGGGGCTTCATCTTTTCCTCCACCCAATAAAATTACCCCCGCTTCTCTCAGGGCTTTTTTCATATCGGTGGAAGTGATGGTAGAAAGGGCTCTTGTCCTGCTCATGTTTCTTCCTGCTCCGTGAGAAGCTGAATTCAAAGATGCAGGATTTCCTTTTCCTCTTACCAGAAATCCGGGAGCGGTCATAGATCCGGGTATGATTCCCAAGACACCTTTACCTGCAGGGGTAGCTCCTTTGCGATGAACGATTACTTCCTCTCCGTGAAACTCTTCTTTCCAGGCAAAGTTGTGATGGTTTTCCACTTTGGTAATAACTTCTGCTCCTAAAGCTTTTGCAATTTTTTTATGGATGATTTCATGATTGGCTGAGGCATAATCTCCGGAAAGTGTCATGGCATTCCAGTAGGCCATGCCTTCTTCGGTATCTAAAGTAAGATAAGCCAGATTGCGGGCATGAGGAGGTAGTTTGCTTAAAGCTTTTGCAAGTTTGGTGAAATGATTTGCAACTGTAGCCCCCAGCCCTCTTGAGCCGGAATGTGACAATAAAGAAAGGTACCTCCCTTTCATCAGGCCGGTTTGCGGATCATTTTCATTTACCCTGAGAATACCAAACTCCACAAAATGATTTCCACCTCCCGAGCTTCCCAACTGCATCCAGGCTTTATCCTTAAGCTGGGATATAAGAAGATTATCTTTAAAAAGAGGATGTTCCATCACTTCATGGTCGGAACGCTGCTTTTTTTCAAAACCATTTCCCGCACCAAAACAGGTGTTGGTAAGAAGTATTTTTTCAAAAAGTGCAATGTTTTTTTCAAAATAACTTTCAGGAATATCATACACCGATAAGGCCATCCTGCACCCGATATCTACACCCACACCATAAGGGATCACTGCATTTTTAACAGCCAAAACACCTCCAATAGGTAATCCGTATCCCTGGTGAGCATCAGGCATCAGGGCACCGGCTACGGCCACCGGAAGTTTCATGGCAGTATCCATTTGATGGAGGGCCCCTTCTTCAATATGTTCCAAACCATAAATCAGGTAATCAGAAACATTTTCCTTTAAAGCAATAACAGCTTCTGCTTTTTTTAATGCTTCTTCCGAATCCTGAATGATGGCTGTGGCCAGTTTGCTGAAAATTTTATCATGAACATAGGTATGCGGATGGGCAAGAACTGCTGCGTAATGTCTCAGCATTTCTTCTCTGGTATATCCTGTACGCTTTTTATTGACTTTAAGGGCAATGCCTAAAATTTTATTTTTAGGATAACCCAGGGCAATCAAGTCATTTCCGTTAATTTCTTTTGCCATATTCAGATCAGTTTTTTCTTCAGCATTACTCAGAAGAAAGAAAATTTATCACGTCCCTGACGGTTTCTTCATCTCTGTAAATTCTGTTATGTCCCAGACCTGAACTGATTCTGAATTCTACATTTGGAAGTTTTTTTTCGATGCTGGGTCTGATGTCTGAAACCGGAGTAATATAGTCTTGCTTGTCGTGATACCATTTTACTTTAGCCTGAACCTGTTGAATGGCCCTGTTGATGGAAAAATATTCAGCCTTTTTACCGGTCTTCTGCTCAATAACTTTAAAAAATACCGGCTTGATGTCTTCTTTCAGGTTTAACATCGTAAAATACTGGTGAATGGCGGTTGTGGTTTCAGTAGCCGGGGCTATAAGGGCAATTTTATCTGTGGGCTGATGAGGATTTTTTTCCAAAAAGTGCACCAGTGCAAGCCCTCCGAAAGAGTGAGCCATAAACCTTTGAAAGGGTCCGAATTTTTCCTGCACCAGTTCTATCATGGAAACATATTCGGGAAGGATAATGGTTTTCCCTTCAGATTTTCCATGCGCCGGAGCATCAAAGGCAACTACCTGCATGCCTTTAAGTAAAAACTCTTCAACATAACGGTGAAAATTTACCGAAGAGGATTCGAAGCCATGCAGTATCAGTACTTTCTTTTGGCCTTCGGGGTTCCACTGATATCCTTTTATTTTTTTACCGTTAAATACCAAAGAATGTTTAATCCCGGATTCAAATATGGGGGGATTTAATTTTTTCTTTTTTAATCTTGGGGTAGAAAACATTTTAATGGCTTCTTCGGCGGCCTTTTCTTTAGAAATCAGAGACAGTATGTTCAGCCTGGCACTGATATATTTCATTAACACCTTTTGCTTTACCTTCATGTTTTGGGATATTCATTCAAAATTAAAGCTTAATGGCTTATGAAAATTGCAATATTGGGTTCGGGGAATGTAGCCACTGCGTATGCCAGAAAATTTATGGAAAGCGGAAATGAAATTACCTCCGTTTATAGTAAGCACCAGCAGCATGCCGGGGAGCTGGCCAAACTGGTAAATGCAAAGGTTGCTGAAAATATAAAGGAGTTGATTGCAGGTACCGATGTGCTGATCATTTCAGTTTCTGATCATGCTATAGAAGAATTAACCGCAACTCTGGGAGTAGTGGAGATACCGGTATTTCATACTGCAGGATCTGTTTCCATTCATGTATTGGCCAATACTTCCTCCACCTATGGGGTGATTTACCCTTTGCAATCGTTAAGGAAAAATATGAAAACCATTCCAGAAATTCCGGTATTTATAGATGGTAATCGACCGGAGGCAAAAGCGTTGGCACGAAAGATGGGAAGGTGTATAGGAGAAAATGTATATGAAGCTGATGATGTCAGCCGCAAAAAACTTCATATGGCAGCCGTATTCTGCAGCAACTTTACCAATTATATGTACGTCATAGCAAAAAAATATACCGGCTCACAAAATCTTCCTTTTACAGCTTTGCTCCCTTTGATAGAGCAGACGGCAAACAGGCTTCGCGATTATGCCCCTGAAGACATGCAAACCGGACCGGCCGTAAGGGGTGATTTTAATATCATTCAAGAACATTTAAATATGCTGGAAGATTTTCCCGATTGGAAAGAGATGTATGAGGATATGTCGAACAGGATTTTCAGAGAATTTAACAGTAATTAGGAATTGGGTTGTAGCATTAAATTAAAAATTTCGTAAGTGATAAATTGGAAAATAATTTTGAATAGCAATTAAATAAGGAAAAATAGTATTAATTACATATTATAGGGTGGATGGCTTTTAATTTGTTTAGTTTTTCCACCCTAAATTTATTTTCTGATTCCCGAATCTAATTCATCAGATACCTTTCTTTCAGGATATTGCAATGATGCTTTTGATGCCCTGCAATGATATATCCCAGTGCAATCACATTAATCCTTTTTTCTGAGGCAGTTCCTTCAGCAAGCAGTTCATCTTCCGACAGTGCTTCAAAGAACATGATATTGGATTGTCTTAATAATTCCAGTTCCTTCATTAATTGTGATAAAGGCCTGTTTGAAAGGGCGGTATGACCGGCCCAGGTATTTTCATCAAATCCGGGTAGGGGGGTGGGGTCTTTTCTGGATATGGATAAAGCTCTGTAAATAAACACTCTTTCTGCATCTGTGATATGTTGAAGTACCTGTCTGATAGTCCATTTATTTTCGGCATAACGATAATCAGCCCGGTCTTCCTGTATGGTTTCAAATAATGCTTTCATTTCATCTAAAGACAACTCCAATGCCTTTTGTAATGATAAGTGTTTAACCAGTGCTACATAACCATCATAGAAGGGGGCGTGAATGGGTTTCATAACAGAAAGTTTGTTTAAAACTAAATAAAATACGGGAACATGCCTTTCCGGATTTAATTCTTTTATACCATTGTTTGAACGTTAAAAACACCACTTAAGTAGTATTGGGCGGAAGAATTACCGCTATAAATTTGCTTCACCCTCAGACACCTGGCTGTTTAATATTTTCTCTCCCGCACTATCCGGATCCTGTGGAAGATTTTTTAATCATTAAAAAATTGTTTGTTTATGAAAACAGCTAATGTTTTAAGGTTTATAACCTTCTTATGCTTTTTTGCAATTTTATTTGCCACAAGTTCCTGTAAGAAAATAGTTGATCTGTTAATCAAAGATCCGCATGCTACAGTTGACGGATGCAGAATTGAGAAAATTGTTCATTGGGATGGAGAAGGTTCTGATCCCAGAACTTATGTATTTAAGTATAATTCAAAAGGTTATCCCATCAGTGCCATCAGCGATTTGCCGGCAACGGGTGCACCCAATTTCTTCTTCAGATATGATTCCAAAAACCGGTTAACCGATTATATCGAATTGTATGGAAATAATAATTACCAGAATTGGGTGAAATATACTTATGATCATAGTGGAAGGGTTATAAGAGATACCACATGGACATTTGGGGTATATGGAGATACTCCGGACCCCGATAGCTATTATATTTTCGTTAGGCATTACAGTTATGATGCATACGGAAGGGTATCTCAGGTAAATTCAGAAGAATTGCAACCGATTGCAGGTTCGCTTTATTCCAACGTATACAACTATGATGCTTCCGGAAACCTTTTAGGATGGGGACCATATGATACCGATCATATCAATATGAACCGCACACACAAGATATGGATGTTCCTGAATCGCGATTACAGCTTGAATCCGGCACCGCCGGCACTTACTTATAATGCCAATAATCTGCCTACACGTTTCTGGGGCAATGGGAATTTTATATTCCTGGGTTTGAATATGGAATATAGTGAAATTCAATATTCATGCAAGTAATTTACGACCTCCGGATTACGATTGACGAGGTTTTAAGAATCTGAGCATTCCGTCATTAAGTATTATTATTTGTAAGGGTAATCAGAAAGCCTGTTCTTTATAACAGGCTTTTTCTCTTTTTAATATTTAATATGCTGGACAAAAATTGTTTAAACGCTGAAAACTCCACTTATGTAGTATTGACTTAGGTTGGTTGCACACAATATATTTGCTTTTCCCTTAGACACTTTGCTGTTGAAAAATAACCTTCAACATTTTCGCATCCTGTGGAAGTTTTTCTTAAATCACTTCAAAATTTTTGTTTATGAAGTCGGCAAATGTTCTAAGGTTATTGACCTTTCTTTGTTTCGCTGGAATTTTATTCCTTACGGGCTCATGCAAGAAAATAGTTGATCTTTTAATTACTAATCCATTGGCAACTGTTTAAGGTTGCAGGATTGAAAAAATTGTTCAATGGAAGACGCCCATTTCAGATCCAAGAACCTATACTTTTAAATATAATAGTTTAGGCAACCCGGTAAGTATAATTGGTGATATGCCATCAAGTACCGGTGCTCCGAATTATTTTTTCCGATATGATAGCAAAAACAGGTTATCAGAGTCTCTCGGATTTTATGATAATGATTATTATGAGTTCTGGACAAAATATTTTTACGATGACAGAGGCAGGGTAGTGGGTGACAGCTCATGGGTTTTTGGTCTTAAGGGAGAGCAGCCTGATCCAAACAGTGTTTTTATATATGTTAGTTAATACATTTATGATGTTTACGGAAGGATAACGAAAATTATTGCTGAAGAGGTCCAATTCACACCGGGGCAAATATATACCTATGAATATTATTATAATCCATATGGAAATCTGATGAGAGAATTTCCTTATGATGAAGATCATGTAAGCATATACAGGACCCATAAATTATGGATGTTTTTAAATAGAAATTATAGTGTGAACACATCCCCGCCTGCGCTTTCCTACAATTCCCATAAACTGCCTACACGTTTCTGGGATAGTTCGAGTATTAATTTTTTGGGAATGAATATTGGAAACAGCGAAATATATTATTCGTGCGATTAATAAGATTTGGGGTATTTGTAAGGCAGATAATAAAAAAGCCGGTTCAATGAAGAACCGGCTTTTTTCGAATGAATACATATTGCTTAATTCGCTTTATTCTTCAGCGTAGAATTTGGAGATGCTGAAGGAATAGAACCGTCGGGCTTAAGTGTTGAAGCTACTTTAATGGCTTCATAAGCATTCAAAATTCCACCTGAAATGCTGATGTCGGAAAGTCTGGCTTTATTATCGGTCCCGGGAATTCTAACTTCCTCATCGGGAACATAGGCTGAACTTGTGATGGCATATTTTACCTGCTCAGGAGTTAGGTAAGGGAAATAGGAAAAAATCAAAGCAGCAGTGCCTGCCACAACGGGTGATGCCATACTGGTTCCCTGCGCACTTCCGTATGTATTTCCTCCGGGAATGGTAGAATAAATTCCAACACCCGGGGCAAAAACATCTACTACCGTTTTACCATAATTGGAAAAAGATGCTGTAAGGCCACCATTTCTTGGGTCTCCGCTTGCACCTACTGTAATAAAGTTTTTGGCTAACTGGCCATTGTCTTTGAAAACCGGATTGGGGAAATTATAGGAAGAATCCAGGTTTTTGGCATCGTTTCCGGCAGCATGTACAATTAATACTCCTTTCTTCTCTGCATAACGAACGGCATCATCTACCCAATGCTTTTCAGGAGAAAATTCTTTACCAAAACTCATGTTGATTACTTTGGCTCCGTTATCTACTGCATAGATAATGGCAAGGGCCACATCTTTATCGTGTTCATCTCCATCGGGTACAGCTCTGATAGCCATAATTTTTACATTGTCTGCAATGCCGTCTATACCCAGGTTGTTATTTCTTGCTGCTCCAATAATACCGGCCACGTGCGTTCCATGGAAAGGGGTAGAGGCCATTACATCGGGGTTCCCATAATATTTGTCGTTGAAATCGTAGTAATTGTCTTTTACAATATCACCGCGGTAGTTGGGGGGAGGATTATGCGCAGCTTCGGCTTTTCGAATCTGGCCCTTAACATAATCTCCAAAACCTTCAATAAAATCTTTATTGGTATTATCCATCTGCTCGTTGGCACGCAGCAAATACAGGATCATACTTTTGGCTGTTCTTTCTTCCCGGGTTTTAGTGGTGAATGTATCAAGTTCCACACCTGTGTATACTTCTTTATTTAAAGCTATACGCAGAATACTGTCACTTTTCATCACTGATTCATATATTCTTTTCATCATTACCAAATCTTCCCCTGCATCTGAACCTTCAATTTTTTCCTTAGCCCTTAACCAGGTTAAATATTCTTCTTTTTCTTCATTGGACAGAGAAGCTATATCAACGGATACATTTCCGTATTTCTCTTTTAATTTATGATATACTCTTGCGCCTTCGTATGAATCTTCTTTCACATTTCTTCCGTCTTTACCACCCAGGAAGTTCCATCCATACACATCATCCACATATCCGTTATTGTCATCGTCAATACCGTTTCCGGGGATTTCGCCGGGGTTTCTCCAAAGTACGGGTTTTAAATCTTCGTGAAGGGTATCAATACCGGAATCTATAACAGCTACAATTACTTCTTTTCCTTTAAGATTTTTTGATTTGATAAACTCATAGGCTTTATCAAGGCTGATGCCATAAAATCCGTGTGTTTCACGGTCGAGAAGATGCCAACCTTGAGGAGGGAGGCTGTTTTGATTCTGGTTGCTCTGTGAAAATAATGGTACAGAGAAAATAGAAAAAGCCAGGCTAAACACACTTGCTTTTAAAAATCTGTTCATACTTGAGTATTTATTTGAAATTTAGATGCCCATCTCCCTGTTTTGGTTGGATGGGCACAATGCAAATATTAGTAAATAATAATTGTTTAACAGTTCTTTAGCGCTGTTAATATACTTATAAAAAGGAAATACTTAAGTGTTTATACCGATGCCCGGCTGATCATTCAGATAAATTGTGGCGCAAGATAAGTTCGACACGTCGGTTACGTGCCCGGTTTTCCTCTGTATTGTTGTCTACAATGGGACGTTCATCACCGTACCCGGTAGCTTTCAACCTTGAAGGGGCAATGCCTTTCTTCACCAGGTAGTCCCTTACGGCTTCAGCCCTTTGCTGAGAAAGTGCTTTGTTGTATTCGGCACGTCCGGTATTATCGGTATGGCCGTTGATTTCAAGTTTGAGTTCGGGATATTCTTTTAGGATTTCTACCACTTCATCCAGTTTAGGATAGGTTGAAGAAAGGATTTCTGCAGAATTGGTTTTGAAGAATATCTTATCGGAAGCCAGTTCCACCTGCTTTCTCACTTCTTCTTTAATAACAGGACAACCTTTATTGGATGCAGGGCCGGGAACATTCGGGCATTCGTCTTCTTCATCGTTTACTCCGTCTCCGTCAGTATCAGGAACCGGACATCCTTTATACCTGGCTACTCCCGGAATCATCGGACAGGCATCTTCTTCATCATGAATACCGTCGCCATCGGAATCCGGTACCGGACATCCTTTGTATTTAGCCGGTCCCACAACTGTAGGACATTCATCTTCTTCATCATTAATACCGTCGCCATCAGTATCAGGAACCGGGCATCCGTTGTATTTCAATAGCCCCGGAACATCAGGACATTTATCATCCTTATCTGCTATACCGTCACTGTCACGATCGGGGCAACCACCGGTTATTTCAGGTCCGGCTGCATCCGGACAAATATCCCTGTCATCAGGAATGCCGTCACCGTCTTTATCTTTAACAGGAACAGTACGCTTATTCAGCCAGATTCCAACGGAAGCCCCTGTAACCCTGTGATAAAAATTACCATCATAAGCCGCCTGATAAAAATCTTTCAATCCATGGCTGTAAAATCCGGAAATAAAGAAGGAATTGAAATCTATACCGGCTCTTACATTGACCCCATAATCCACAGTAGTGGCCATATTTCTTTCCGAACCTACTTCAATGTTTTCTTCTTCAGACTTATATAAATTTGAAAAATATAATCTTGATTCGTTAGTGTTTTTCCCGTTATAAAAGAATCCCAGATAAGGACCGGCGGAAATGAAGAATGATGTTTTCTCACCAAGATAAAATCTTCGGGCAAAGTTTAATGGAACTTCTATGTAATTGGTATGAAAACTTCCTCCCCTGAACAAAGTATCAGTAATCAGGTATTGTTCTTCGGGATAAAACATGGAAAATTTTCTTCCTTTTTCCGAATACAACAAAGCGGGTTGCAGGCTCCAGTTTTTATTAAAGGGAATATCTGCAAGAAAACCCAAATGGAAGGAAGAGCGTTTGGAATATCCGGGTTGAATATTTTCCGACCAGCCGGGTAGATTGTTTTTTTCTTCAATTCCGGCAGACTGAGGGCCACCGGTTACGGCCAGCCCGATTTGAGCCTCTGCTAATAAGGTAAATACGGTACAAACTGTAAATAGGAAAATTCTTTTCATACTCCCGGGAACATTCCTTTACCAAAACGCAGTTTTTAATACAATATTGCTGCTCAGGGGGTAAAGGGGATATTTTCCTGAAGGGGAACAAAGCGGGGGAATCCATAAGGGGGAGCCTGTATGTTATAAGGGCAAGAAAAATCCCGGTGAAGAAGTAGATTTCTCTCATGGTTAAGGAGTAGGGGAAAAGGAAATTTGTTACGTCACCATTGGAATTTGGTAGATCGCCGGTTGAAATACTTTTCCGAAGAAAAAATTCAGCAAATCGGGTTGGGATTTTCGCATGGGATGGTATGCCCGGACATATCAAAACATTTCGGACGGTGGTGGCGGGGGAGGGCCTGATTAGGGGAAAAATTCAGAAAAAAATGCGGTTTTCACCGCTCCGATTTGATGATTTCCCCCTTCCGGTATAGGAATTTCCTATGGATAATTTCAACTCCCCGCAAAACTTTTCATAGAATGCTCCTCCCTCCCTATCGAATATTCCTTTAATACCATTTCCTAATAAACCGATCTGAGTTTTGAAAACCAATAAAAAAGGCTGCCCATACGGACAGCCTCCGAAAATTATCTCATGAATTCTTAAATATTAAACTGAATTCCCTGAGCCAGTGGAAGTTGGTCGGAATAGTTAATGGTATTGGTTTGCCTGCGCATATAAGATTTCCAGGCATCACTTCCGCTTTCTCTTCCACCACCGGTTTCTTTTTCACCACCGAAAGCCCCACCTATTTCAGCGCCGGAAGTGCCGATATTCACATTAGCAATACCACAATCGCTGCCTTCGTGAGAGAGAAATTTTTCTGCTTCTCTCAGGTTCAGTGTCATAATGGCTGAAGAGAGCCCCTGAGGTACGTTGTTCTGAATTTCAATAGCTTCTTCCAGCTCCTTGTATTTCATAATGTATAAAATAGGAGCAAAGGTTTCTTTTTTCACAATGTTGAAGTCGGGGTTCACTTCAGCAATGCAAGGCTTAACATAGCAGCCTTTATCATAAATGCCTCCTGTAAGTCTTCCGCCTTCCACAATAAATTTGCCTCCTTCTTTCCTGCATTCTTCAATGGCATTCAGGTATTGTTGTACAGCCTGCTCGTCGATCAGCGGACCAACGTGATTGGACGGATCGAGAGGATCGCCAATTTTCAATTGTGCATAAGCTGCTGCCAGCATGTCTTTTACCTTATCATAAATACTTTCATGAATGATTAACCTTCTGGTAGTGGTACATCTTTGTCCTGCTGTACCAACAGCCCCGAATACAGCTCCTCTGATGGCTATGGAAAGATCAGCATGCTGAGAAATGATTATCGCATTGTTTCCTCCAAGTTCGAGCAGGGTTTTACCCAGTCGTCCCGCAACCACTTTTGCCACTTCTTTACCCATCCTTGTAGAGCCTGTTGCGGATATCAATGCAATTCTTTCATCTGCTGCCATCATTTCACCAATTTCCCGGTCACCAACAAGAAGGTTGGAGACGCCCTCAGGAACGCCATTACGTTCAAATACTTCCTGAGCAATTAACTGGCAGGCTACGGCGCAAAGCGGAGTTTTTTCTGAAGGTTTCCATATACATACGTCGCCGCATACCCAAGCAATCATAGAGTTCCAGCTCCATACTGCAACAGGGAAGTTGAAAGCAGTAATAATGCCTACAAGGCCCAGCGGATGCCATTGTTCATACATCCTGTGCCCGGGTCTTTCACTGTGCATGGTTAAACCGGTGAGCTGACGGGAAAGTCCAACCGCAAAATCACAGATATCAATCATCTCCTGCACTTCGCCTAATCCTTCCTGATAGCTTTTCCCCATTTCATATGAAACCAGTTTCCCAAGTTCTTCTTTTTTGGCTCTTAAAGCTTCACCAATCTGTCTTACAATTTCTCCTCTTTTGGGAGCAGGCCATTTTCTCCATTCTTTAAAAGCCTGCTGGGCTTTGGAAATAACCGCCTCATAAGTATCCTTATCAGCTGCTTCTACTGAGCCTATTAAAGAACCATCAACAGGTGTAATGGAGTCAATCTTGCCTCCTTTGGAAGAAAGCCATTGAGATCCTGTTGATGATCCCTGATTCATGCTTTCTACCTTTAATTTTTTCAGAAAATCCATAGTATAATTTTTCACTTATTTATGCTGAATTAATATTGCTCGTTTTCGTTGGGGAAGTCTCCGGATTTTACATCATTTATATAACGTTGCACCGCTTGGGTAACCTGGTCTTCCAGGTTCAGGTATTGCCTTAAAAATCTTGGCCTGAAAGTATTGTTTAACCCCAGCATATCGTGCATTACCAATACCTGCCCGTCGCAGCCGTTACCGGCGCCTATTCCAATAGTAGGTATTCTCAGTTCTTTACTAAGGCTTGCAGCAAGCGTTGCCGGAATTTTTTCCAGTACAATGGCAAAACATCCGGCTTCTTCCAGCAAATGAGCAGAACGGATGAGCTGCCTTGCTTCCGCTTCTTCTTTTGCTCTTACTGCGTATGTTCCAAATTTATAAATAGATTGAGGAGTAAGCCCCAGGTGGCCCATAACCGGAATTCCGGCATCCAGTATTCTTTTTACCGATTCCAGCACTTCCTCCCCGCCTTCCAATTTAATAGCATGTGCACCGGTTTCTTTCATAATCCTTATGGCAGAATGCAGGGCTTCCTTAGAGTTGGATTGGTAGGAACCAAAAGGAAGGTCAACCACCACAAAGGATTTTTTAACCCCTCGTATAACCGAAGATGCATGATAAATTATCTGGTCGAGGGTTATGGGAAGGGTAGTTTCATGTCCGGCCATTACATTGGAGGCAGAATCACCCACCAGGATGGCATCTATGCCGGCAGCATCAAAAATTCTTGCAAAGGAATAATCGTATGCAGTGAGCATGGTTATCTTTTCCCCACCTTGCTTCATTAACTGAAATGTGTTGGTGGTAACCTTTTTAATTTCTTTTCCGGTACTCATATAAATTTTTGTGGGTGAACCCGTTTGAAAATCAGGTGATTTTTCCGCGCAAAGTTAAGATAATGCCCCGAATATCAATTTTTTAGGGCTTTTTGCCCGTAATACGGGAATAAAGGTTGCGTATCAACCCGTCGGCCAATCCTATTTTAGGGACGTAAATTTCTTCTATTTCTGCCCATTTTAATACATTAATATATATCAGTAGGGCCGGAACAATAACATCTGCCCTGTCTTCTTTTAATTTATACAGGCGGATTCTTTCTGCTACCGTAACGCTAGAAAGTTCTTTATAATAATCTTTTAAAGTGTCGAGATAAAGTGGTTTGTCTTCCTTTCTTTTAGATAATGAAAATACTTTGTTGATATTTCCTCCGGAACCAATTGCCACCATTTTACCGGTTTTGTTTTTTACCAGTTTTCTGATATCGGCTTTCATGATGTTCCACTGATCATCAGAAACCTGGTTTTTCAGAATTCTGATGGTGCCAATGTTATGGGAGGATTTATAAACCAATTCTCCATTTTCAAAAAGTGTGATTTCAGTACTTCCTCCTCCAACATCAATATATAAAAACGATTTGGCAGGAATGTTTCTTTCCATCAACCTCGTTCCATAAATGTATTCGGCTTCGGTATCTCCTGATATAATATGAATGTTTACTCCCGTTTCATTTTTAATCCTTTCTATGATTTCAGGTCCGTTTGATGCATCGCGCATGGCAGAAGTGGCACAGGCTGTCATGAAATCAACCTGATGTACATCCATCAGCAGCTTAAAGGCTTTTATGGTATCTACCAGCATTTCTTCTCTTGCATACGATACCTGCCGGAATTCAAACACATCAAATCCCAAACGCAGGGGAACCCTCACCAAGTTGAGTTTTTGAAACTCGGGTGAATCATTGCCATTTTCCCGTACTTCGCAAATCAGTAGCCTTGCTGCATTACTTCCTATATCAATTGCTGCCAGTTTCATCTTCGGATGGTTTTTCGGCTTTCAAAGCCCCCATTACCGTTTTAGATAATTGTCCGGTGGAAAGGTAATGGTAAATTTCCCATTGCGACCTTATTTTGCTGAAATTGTTTTTCACATAACTGTTGCTCAGGCTGTTATCCAACACCCTGGCCTTTACATTGTCCATCAGTTGAATTTGGAGAATGTTCATGATGGATGCTTTAATGTTGTTATCCTTTATTTCGCAGGTAACTTCTACACGGTGATCAAGGTTTCTTACCATGATATCTGATGAGGATATAAACAGTTTTTCTTTTCCTCCATGATGGAAATAAAATACTCTCGCATGCTCAAGGTAAACATCCACAATACTGATGGCCTGAACAGGTTTTTTAAATTTTTTATTCTCACTCAGCATGCAGAATATTCCTCTTACAATAAGCTTCACAGTTACTCCTGCTTTTGCTGCATCCGTTAATAACCGGATAGTGGCAGCATCCGATAGCGAATTAACTTTTAAAACGATTATTGCCGGTTTGCCTGCTTTGGCATAGGCAATTTCTTTCCGGATAAGCCCTTCCAGTTCTTTTCTTAAATGAGTGGGGCAGGGGATAATATTATTGTAACCTTTAAATATGCTGAAACTTCCCTTGAAATTTTCTATGTGGCGGAAAATTTTGTTAACCTCGCTCATGAGCTTTTTATCTGAGGTTAACAGGCAGAAATCACTGTATGTTTGTGCTGTCTTCTCATGGAAATTTCCGGTGCTGATAAAGCCGTAATAGATAGTGCTTTTGTTCTTTCTTTTTTTAATCAATCCTAATTTGGCATGTATCTTATAATTAGGTATGCCTACTATAACATTTATTCCTTCATCTTCCAGTTTATTTTTCCATTGCAAATTGGCTTCTTCGTCAAACCTTGCTCTCAGTTCGAGCAGTACCGTTACTTTCTTTCCATTTCTTTTAGCATTCACCAGGGCATGGATAATCTTTGAATTTTCCGCTAGCCTGTAAGCAGAAATTTTTATTTCCTGAACATCCGGATCCATTGCGGCTTCCCTCAGCAGGTCAATCAATGCATTAAAACTGTGATAGGGAAAGTAAAGCATCAGGTCTTTCTTCTGAATTACGTCCGTTACCCTTATGGCATTTTTTAATTCGGGGTGGGGAAAGGGTTTACGCTTTTTTAGTTTTGACCTGAACACATCGGGGAAATCCATAAAATGCCGGAAGTTGTGAATTCTTGCCCCGGGTATGATACTATCCTGATGGGAAAGATGAAGTTTTCTAATGAGGAAATCCAATAATCCTGCATCCATTTCTTTGTCGTAAACAAACCGCACGGGTTTTCCCAGCCTTCTGGTTTTAAGCCCTTTTTCTACTTTTTGAATTAAAGAGGTGGATATATCATTATCAATATCCATTTCAGCATCTTTGGTTACTTTAAATATCCACGAATCGTAAAGGTTATAACCAAAGTATCCGAAAATTTTGGGAAGATTATGGCGAATTAAGTCTTCCAGTAAAAAGATATGATGTTCACCTTCAGGGGAGGGTAACATAATAAACCTACCCAGCCTGGCGGCAGGCACTTCTATAATGGCATACTTTCTCTGGGCTACATCCTTCCGCATCCACATTACCACGCCCAGGTAAATAGACCTGTCGCGTAAATAGGGCAGGTGAGGGAGGTTCTCCACCATTATGGGTATGATATGCGATCTGGCTTCCTCTTCAAAATATTCTTCTACATAGGCTTTCTGCTCAGGGGTGAGTTCCTTTTCATTTCGCAGAAAAATTTTTTCCTTTTCCATTTCGAGGCGCACACCTGTCCAAATCTGCTCAAATACCGATTGCTGCTTTAATACAATCTGCTGAATTTCTTCCAGGATCTTCCGGGGATCTTTTTCGTGATGGACATGCTTCAGGGAGGAGGGGCCGAATTCAGCCATTCTTTTCAGGGTAGCAACACGTGTGCGGAAGAATTCGTCGAGATTATTGGAAAATATCCCCAGAAATCGCACCCTTTCTTTTAAGGGAACTGAAGGATCTGATGCTTCCTGAAGCACTCTGGCATTAAAAGAAAGCCAGCTGATGTCTCTGGGGATAAATTTCTGTTTCATGGCAACCATTCCTTATAACAAGGATTATATTTTGAAAATTAAGCATTTATGAACAGTTTTAAGAGAAAAATCATTTTACTGGGAGCAAATGATACCTTAATTTTGCATTTTATTTCCTGAAAGAGTTTGGAATATTGTTTTGTTATATCAATTGATTTTCCGAACTTTGCAATCCAAAATTTTTAGAATTCATGGCAAGAGTATGCTCGATTACAGGGAAGCGTCCGATTACAGGCCACTCTGTATCCCATTCAAATATTAAAACCAAGCGCAGGTTTCTGCCCAATTTGCAGACCAAAAAATATTATTTGGCTGAGGAAGACAGATGGATTACCCTGAAATTATCTACTGAAGCAATCCGCACTATCAATAAAAAAGGATTGTATACTGTAGTAAAAGAATTAAGGGAAAAAGGAGAAAAGATCTAATTTTCTCAAATAAAGAAACTGATTAAAATACATCTATCATGGCAAAAAAAGGCAACAGGGTACAGGTTATTCTGGAATGTACAGAACATAAAGCCAGTGGTCAACCGGGAACAAGCCGTTACATTACCACCAAGAATAAAAAGAATAACCCTGAAAGGCTGGAGTTGAAGAAATTTAACCCCATCCTGAAAAAATACACCCTCCACAAGGAAATCAAGTAATTCCTTAGGAGTAAAGAATTTAAGTTTTTAATTATTATATAATTTTTCGAAATGGCAAAATCTGCAAAGACAGCGATTAAGAAAGACCCCAAAATGGCTGCAGAAGCCAAGAACTGGACTAAAGTCATCCGTGCTGTTCGTAGTCCCAAAACCGGAGCCTACACATTCAAAGAGGCTATCGTGCACAAGGATAAAGTAAAAGATTATCTGGCTCAAAAATAATTGGAGTCAGGTTGAAACATATTTAAGCTGTCCCGGATCATACGGGGACAGCTTTTTGTATTTTACTACATAAACGAAATTGATATGAGTTTTTTAGGAAAGCTGTTCGGTAAAAAGGAAAAGGAAAGCCTTGACCAGGGTTTAAGCAAAACCAAGGAAGGTTTTCTGGGAAAAATTACCAAGGCAATTGCCGGAAAAAGCACAGTAGATGATGAAGTGCTGGATGATTTGGAGGAAGCTTTAATCACTGCGGATGTTGGCCTGGATACTACAGTAAAGATTATAGACAAAGTTGAGAAAAGGGTTGCCCGTGATAAGTATCTTAATGAAGGAGAACTAAATGAAATCCTTAAAGAAGAAATTATTGGAGTACTTGCCGATGGCAAATCTTCCCTGAAATATAATTTTACCGATCCGCTTCCAGCAAAACCTTTTATCATCCTGGTAATAGGAGTGAACGGTGTTGGAAAAACCACCACCATTGGAAAGCTTGCCTATAATTTCAAAGCAGCCGGAAAATCTGTTCTGCTGGGGGCTGCCGATACTTTCAGGGCTGCAGCAGTAGATCAGCTTACCGTATGGAGTGAAAGAGTGGGAGTGCCAATAGTAAAACAACCTATGGGCTCAGACCCCGCCTCCGTAGCTTTTGACACCGTGCAATCAGGCCAGGCAAAAGGTGTGGATGTGATATTGATTGATACCGCCGGAAGGCTGCATAATAAAGCCCATCTCATGGAAGAGCTGGCAAAAATCAAAAGAGTTATTCAAAAACATATCCCCGACGCACCCCACGAAGTGCTTCTTGTACTGGATGGATCTACCGGCCAGAATGCTCTGGAACAAGCCAGGCAATTTACTGCTATCACAGATGTGACCGGTCTTGCCATAACCAAACTCGATGGTACAGCAAAAGGAGGAATAGTATTGGCCATATCCAACCAGCTGCAGGTTCCGGTAAGGTTTATCGGTGTGGGGGAAAAAGCAGAAGACCTACTGATTTTCGATAAAAGAGAGTTTGTAGAATCGCTGTTTAGAAAAGAAAAATAAATTACCGGTAAGGGGTAAGTGAAAGTGGTAAAAGAAGGTGGAAATATTTTAATTATAAACCTCCATTTACCCCTTACCTGAATAAGATCTTTTAAAATTAACTTTTTATTCTTAATTGATAGACCACCTTATTCCATTTCTATAACCTCTCCTTCCAGGTCATAATCAAATGCATTTGTGATTCTTACCTGTACAAAATCTCCTAAGGGGAGGGGTTTGGAGGATTTTATGATAACTTCATTATCTACCTCCACGCTATCAAATTCAGTGCGACCGATATATCTTCCTGCTTCTTTCTTGTCGATAAGTACTTTGAATTCCTTTCCTATTTTTTCCCTGTTGATGGCATAGCTAATTTCCTGCTGAACGGCCATGATTTCTTCTGCACGTCTTTGTTTTTCTTTAGGAGAAACATCATCCTTTAACTGATAAGCTGCAGTATCTTCTTCATGGGAATAAGTGAAGATTCCTACTCTGTCGAAACGGTGTTGCTGAAGGAATTCTTTTACCGTTTCAACATCCTCACGGGTTTCCCCGGGGAAGCCTGTGATAAGCGTTGTCCTGAGGCAAATTCCAGGAACTCTTTCGCGAATGGCACCAATCAGCTCATCCATTTCTGCGCGGGTAATCTGGCGCTTCATGGCTTTCAGAACGGGATTACTGGCATGCTGAAGCGGCATGTCGAGATAATTACAGATGTTATCCCTTTCACGCATTACATCCAGCACTTCCAGCGGAAATTTATTGGGATAAGCATAATGCAACCTGATCCAGTACAAACCGGGAATGTCGGAAAGCCTTTTTAACAAATCGGGCAGCATTCTTTTTTTATAAAGATCGAGGCCGTAATAAGTCAGCTCCTGGGCAATCAGCATAATTTCCTTTACTCCTCCGGCAACCTTTTTCTCCGCTTCTGCCACAATTTCTTCAATAGACTTACTTCTGTGAGCTCCGCGCATCAGTGGGATGGCACAAAAGGCGCATGTACGGTTACAACCTTCGGAGATTTTCAAATAGGCATAATGAAAAGGGGTGGCGGCCACTCTTTCACCCAATAAATCGGCTTTATAATCGGCATTGAATTTTTTAAGAATTAACGGAAGTTCCATGGTGCCGAAAAAAGCATCCACTTCCGGAATTTCTTCTTCCAGAGAATTCCGGTAGCGTTCGCTCAGGCAGCCGGTAACATATACCTTATCTAACAGGCCGGCCTTTTTCAGCTCTACCTGTTCCAATATGGTATTGATGGATTCTTCCTTAGCCTTATCAATAAACCCGCAGGTATTTACGATAACAATATTGTGGTCGGGGTGAGGGTTTTCGTGTGTTACATCAATGTCATTGGCTTTCAATTGTCCGCTGAGGACCTCACTGTCTACCATATTCTTGCTGCAACCCAGGGTAATGATATTAACCTTGTCTTTTCTGAGGGTTTTTGTTTTCATAAAGAATTTTGCCGATAAAAAAAGGGAGAATCCCCGGCTCCTCCGGAAATTCTCCCCGCAAAGATATTGCTAAGAAATTACTTTAAAGTATAACGAATTCCAAAACCTCCCCAGCCATAGAAATAGGAATAGCCAATGATATTGAAAGAAGGTTGAAAATCAATGGATAGGTTAATGGGGGCACCGTTAAATTTATAATCTAACCCTATTACACCGTCGATACCGATGGCTACTTTATCTTCATCAATATACCTTCTACCCCATTTGTTGTTGTAAAAAGCAATATGTGCACCCGGACCGGCATACCATTTTAAACCGGGAGCTCCGGAAATATCCCCATGGAATTCATATAATCCTGTTACCCTGAAACCGTAATTCCAGAAAGATGCAAGGCCTTCAATGGCAGCATTATCCTGAACAAAATGCTTTACAGATAAAGATCCTGGATAGAATTTGAAACCCAGAGCAGTGCGATAGTCTGTACCCAAAGCCTGAGCATTTGCGTTAAAGGATAAGATTATTCCAAATAACAATACTGATAATAATTTTTTCATAAATACACTTTTTGAAACTGCGAAAATCGTTTTTTTCCTGAATTTTTTAAGGATTATTTTTTGAATGGTTGCAATACCAATGCCACACCTTTTTTTTTATACGCTGATTGGGATATAAACGCATCTTTTTTTGCTACATTAATCAGTTTGAATACACTACCGATAAAGGTTTATCGGATTTTTTAATCTTTTTTCTCACCTTCAAAAATTAGCCCCAGCTTTCTTTTGGCAAATTTAAATCCTGCTTTTATCGTATACTCCCTTGGTTTATACAGCCATAAGAAAAGCATAATTCCTATTCCCGATAGTAAAGCTATCCAGAATCCTTCTCCTGATCGGGTTTCTGTAAGGCCAAATGGATTTTGTTTGTTCAGGCTGCCTTTAAAATAGTATTCTAAAAGGGTAAAGAAAATAATAAGAACGGACAGAATCTGTAAATAAAACCACTCTGACAGAGAAAAAGGTCCTTTGTAATCACCAGTAAGGCAAAAATAAATACACCCCATGAAGCAGACAAAAATAAAAATTCCTGAACCTCTCAGGCCATTATAGTTTTGACCAACATCCATTCCAAAAGCGGATATATGCACCCAAGGCAGGAACATCGCCAGAATACCAGCTGCTGTGGCAAACATCACCAGTTTCTTTTGAATGTTCATTGACTCAAAATTCACAGAAAAAGGAATTAATACGGTATGATGAATTTACTACAGGCATATGGAGCCTGTCATGGTATTGATTTTTTGCATGTTTCTTTTTATTATTTGCACGCCTTACAATAAAATTCGTATCTTTTGATACCATCTGTTTCCTTTGAAAGCACCACACTTCTCCATTCAGATAATACATGAGAATAGTCATTGCCATTTTCTTCTGGATGTTTTTTCCTTTGGTTTCCCTGTCGCAAAACAGCGTGCTGGATTCCCTTCAGGAAGAACTTGCAAAACATCCTCACCCCGATACCAACAGGTTAAACCTATTAATTATGGCCTGTAGTGAAGCGGATGTGGCCGATGCGGTTAAAGGCGTGCAATGGGGAGAAGAGGCTATTGCACTCGCCAGAACATTAAACAGGATAGACAGGCTATATTCTGCTTATATCAATACCGGAAGCTCATACTGGGTTCAGGGGAAAAATGCAGAGGCATTATTCCATTTCACCAATGCTATGGATGTGGCTATAAAGCTAGGAAAGGAAAAGCAGCAGGCAATGTCATTGCATAACATGGCTTTGATAAGTTATAATCTGGGAAAATATGCTGAAGCCATTGAATACCACGAAAACGCCGATCAGATTTTTAAAAAGCTTGATGAAAAAAAGCTTTCGGCAATAAATAACATGAACAAAGGGGTGGTTTTGCAATATCTGGGAGATTATACCACAGCTCATGAGGTATACCTGGAATCGTTGAAATTATTTAAGCTGAGCGGAGATTCACTGAATGCATATGTGGGTTCTTTATACATGAATATGGGCATTGTTAACAAAAACCTTGGTAACTATGATTTTGCTCATGAATATTATGATAAAGCCAGGGAGCTGTTTACATTGCAGGAAAATAAAAAAGGAATTGCCGATTATCTGATTAATATCGGAGTGCTGCACATGACCCGGGAAGATTATTCTCCTGCACTGGATTATTTCCTTCAGGCAAGAGCATTGGCAACTGAAATGGGCTATACCAAAACAATTGCCAATAGTTATGTAAATGAAGCTATTTGCCTTAAGGGGATGAAAGATTATAAAGCAGCGATGCAACAGTTACAAAAGGCAAAAGTTATTTATGAAGAAACCGGCGATAATAACAGTTTATCGGTATTGCTGAATCAGCTGGCAGAGTTGTTTCTTGAGGCTTCTGATGAGGTTCTGCAGGAATTTGGGATTCCTCCTGCCGGAAAATTTAAACTGGCACTGGCGTATCAGAATAAAGGCCTTCAGCTTGCAGAAAATTCAGGAGCAGCCGACAGGAGGAGTGAATTGTATGAGGGGTTGAGCAAGACTTATTCCAAAATGGGAGATCACAGGAATGCTTATTCGGCATATAAAAATTTTGTAAGCCTGAGGGATTCTCTGGTGAATTCCAGGAATGCCAATCTTATTACGCGTAAACAGGTAGAACTGGAATATGATGTTAAGCATGTACAGATGCAGGCAGAACTGGAAAAACAAAAAGCCCTGGCTGAAGCCGAGATTCGTTATCAGAAAGCAGGTAAAAACTTTACCCTGGCAGCCTCTGCCATTCTTTTGTTATCAGGAGCCTTAATTTGGTTTTTGTATAAGAAAAGAAGGGACGCAGAAGAACATGCAGCAGTGGCTAATTTCCATCGGCAGGTTGCAGAAACAGAAATGCAGGCACTAAGAAGCAGGTTGAATCCGCATTTTATTTTCAATTCACTTAACTCCATTGCAGACTATATAGAAAAGCAGGAACAGGAAAAGGCTTCAGAATACATTGCTGCTTTTTCTTCTTTAATGCGCGAAATACTTGAGAAATCGGCGGAACAGGAAATCACCCTTGAAGAAGACCTGAATATGTTGAAAAAATACCTTCAGCTTGAACAATGGAGGTTGAACAATAAATTCTCCTATTCCATAAACATTGATCCGGAATTAGATCCGGAAAAGGTATATATTCCTCCTATGATTATGCAGCCTTTTGTGGAAAATAGCATCTGGCATGGTGTGGGGAAACTGGAAGGAGAGGGGAGAATTCAAATTTCCATATCAAAGGTTGATGAAGATTTAATCCGCTGTACTGTATTGGACAATGGGCCGGGGAGAGTTCATAATCAAGATATCAAAAACAGAAAAAGGTCATTTGGTACGGAAATTACCCAATCCAGAATTGATATCCTGAATAAGGCTTTAAACAGAAAAAAGGCCAGTATGAGGCTTGTTGACAGAGAGGAAGGGCTGGAAGCTGAATTAATTCTTCCATTATCACAAGAGTAATTATTATGACAAGAACTATCATCATAGATGATGAACAGCATTGCATAGACAGGCTGAAAAAATTACTAGAAGCATCTGATGTATATGATATCCTGCTTGAAGGCTATGCAAAAACCCCGGAGGATGGAATTGAATTGATTAATGCTGTTAAACCTGATCTTGTTTTTCTGGATATCAACCTGGGAGAGCAAACAGGATTTGACCTTTTAAGATCCCTCAATTCCATCGATTTCAGTATAATTTTTTGCACGGCTTACGACAAGTATGCAGTAGAAGCTTTTCGTTTTTCGGCTTTGGATTATTTGCTAAAACCTGTAAGTGCAGATTTATTGAAGGATGCACTGGAAAAATATTCCATCAATAAAAATAAAGCCGACCTCGAAAAGAAAATAGAACTGCTTTTGCATAACAACCGGTCGCAACATAAGAGAATAGCCATTCCTGATATGAAGGGAATTGCGTTTATCCCATTGGATGATATTGTTAGATGCCAGGGAAATGTAAATTATACTACCGTTTATTTACGCTCGGGGGAACAACTGCTGGCTTCAAAAACCATTAAAGAATTTGAAGAAATGCTAAAAGGTTATCATTTCTTCAGGATTCATAATTCTCATATCGTAAACCTGGGATGTATTAAACGTTATGTGAAGGGGAGCGGAGGTTCAGTTGTTTTGGAAGACGGAACCGAACTTGATGTTTCTGTAAGAAGAAAAGAAGATTTTTTAAGTAAGATGAAAGCATAAAAAATCCCCGTATGAATACATCATACGGGGAACACAAATCTCACCACTCAAATTATTATTGTTTATTGGCAACCAGGTGTACTTTAAAGTTGATTTCGTCAGCGATTAAATCATCAGCCATACCGTTATACAGTACGTTCCATTTTTTACGGTTGATGTTGAAATCAGCTTTGGCTTCGAAACGGCTTTCGCTGCTTTCTACCACATCGGCAACAAAAGAAATGTTGTTGGTAGTGTCGCGAAGGGTAAGGTTACCTGAAATGTTCAGTTTACCTTCTTCGGCAGGAGTAACTCCTGTAATTTCGAATTTAGCAGTAGGATATTTGTCCACCGCAAAGAAATCGTCAGATTTCAGGTGGCCCACCAGTTTACCATTGTACTCAGGATCAGTAATGTCCAGGTCTACAATGGAGTTCATGTCTACCACAAAGCTTCCGCCTGAAAGCTGGTTATCTTTCAGATATACAGTACCTTCAGAAAGGTTAATGGTACCGTTGTGTTTACCGCTTACTTTAGCACCGGTCCATTCGATTTTAGATCCGGCCACATCTACCTGATAAGCAATTCCTTCAGCGGCACTAACTTCCTGAGCAGACTTAGTTTCGGCTTCCACTCCCTCAGGATTGCTTGCACAACCAACGATTAACGAAGCAATGGCGAAAGAGAATAATAATTTTTTCATTGTTGATGCTTTTTACATATTAAGGACGCAAAGATAATGTTTAAACACTGATTTTGGAGAATTTTTTCTCTTAAATATTTTCTTAAAATGGATATTTCATTGAAAATCAGTGTTTAAACTATTGTCTTCGAAAATCGTAACGATATCGGTAGTTAGGAGTACTGTACTCAGCCAGTAGGTTATTTCTGTTCCTGAACCGGATTTTGTCGAAGTCGAGATCTATGATTCTGTTTTCATTAAAATTAAACAAATTAATTTCCAAACTAATTTCATCTTCATACACCCAGTCGCCGTCGTTATCCCGGTAACGGTTTCTTTCCTTTCTCATTTTCCAGGTTCCGTTCAGTTGACCTTCGGAATCGGTATAAGTTGCACTTCCGTTTGAATAGAAGGTGAAGATTCCTGAAGCATAACTGTTGTCAACTACTTTCCAGTTAAAAAAGTTATTTCTTTCTATCCTGTATAATTGCCATGATCCTTCGATACGGTCTTCCTCATGAATGAATTTTGAGCATCCTGTAAATAAGAATGAGGTGAGGATTATGGTTAGGGTAAGTAAATTTCTTTTCATAAAAAATGATTTTGAGTGGTGAATTCGTTGACAATTTGACCAGTTTTTCTCAAAGAAATTTGTTAAAGAGTGATAAAAGAAAAAGCCTCCAAGAGGCTTTAACTTTTTTTAAATATTTAAGGCTTTTAGCGATGCCGGCTTTGCAGATATTTCTGATGGATGATTTCACTCATGGGCTTTTCGTATACTTTACTTTCCAGCCATGAAATGATGTCGAGATAGGCAAATGACCGTGTAGCAAAGCGGTTTTTCTCAAGATGTTTAATTTTCTCCAGAAAGGCTTTTAATTCCTGTCTTACTTCCGAACGGGTAAGCTTAAGCGAAGCTCTTAAAAATTTAAACATCTCTTCTTCAATAATCGTGAGATTTTCCATTTTGGCCATGAAGCGGTAAACCGATTTGGTAAGAGATTCCATAAGGCTGTGATTTCCCAGTTCATAATGCGCGAGCAAATGCACCAGCCGGGCATAACATTGTAAATCATGCCGCAGGTCTACCTGATCGTTGATAATTCTTTGCAGGTAATCGATCGACTTGTCATAATTGCCGGAACCAAAATACAGCATGGCTATTTTATAGTTAAACACCAAGATGCGGTGCTTATCGAGGAACAGTGAATATTTATCAATATTCTCTTCCAGTTCGGGTATCAGCTTCAACCCTTCTTTAAAAGTTCCTCTGGTAAAATGCCTGTTGATTCTTGCATTATACAGATATATGAATACCTGTACCCTGAAGTTGTTATGTTCTTTAAGAATAGGGGAGCGAGCAAATTCTTCAAACTTTTTAAGGTCTTTATCAAATTGGCGGTGGTTCCTTAAATCAAAATGGGCATTTAATAGGTTGTGCATCCCTTTTATATAGTGGCCGGTTTCCACCTCAATCATTTTAGGATCTTCCTCAAACAGGTTTACCCATTTTTGGGTGTACTTATAGTACATCAGGAAGTCTTGCCTGATAAAAGAATACCAGGTATAGCTTTGATAGAGGTATAATCTTTCGTAAAAACCTGTACACTGAAATGCTTCAGCAGGTAGATTGGAATGAAAGAATGCTTTCACTCCCTGTTCATCCTTTTCATTTCTGGCATGTCCGTTTTTCACATACCAGCTGTACAACTGTAGGGCCAGGTTCGATAAACGGGTAATGGTTTTTCTTCTTTCATGTACTTCTATGGCTTCCTGTGCAAGCGTATCGGCTTTTGACTGAATGCTGCGGGTAATATGCAGGGTTTCAATCTTTTTTTCCATAGAAATTACCTGAATCAGTACTGAATCCTGATGGTATTGAATAGCCTGTTCCTTTACTTTGTCGAGCAGTTTAAGGCTTTGCAGGTAAAGGCCTTTATAGTATAAAATCCTGACATAATCCAGTTGTTCGTTTAGGTCAAACTCTAGGTTGTCGGCTCTTTTAAGTAACCTTAAACTGGCTAACAACTGTTTGTAAAGGTGTGCTTTCAGATTGGCAAGCTGTGGTTTTCCTATGCCGGGAAGCTTCTTCATCAGCTGTTTCTCGTCATAGGTTTTCATTTTATCCAGCGCATCGAAAAGTTGCACCACTTTGAGGTCTTCCCGTGCGGAATTCCTCCTGATGTACAATTTAAAATGCCTTTTTTCTGCCTTTTCAAGGGCATGAATCAGCTGGAATAAGGTATCTGTATTTTTATTGGGCATAATATCCTTGGTCGTCTGGAATCCTTTACAGTAAATGGTTTTAACAAAATCATATCATTTTTGATATGATAATTCAAACCAATAATTGAAAAAAAACCTTTGAAAAACCGGATTATATTTGTATCACAGTTTGAATGACGGCAGATTTTAAGATAAATTCCTGAGGTTAAACGGTTCATTCAAGCGCAAACAAATCCGACTTATCTCTTTTTCATATGGCAAGCAATCGTTAGACGGCCCCTGTTTCTACAAGGGCCTTTTTTATTTTCCGCAAATATAAGCCGCCTTAAGCATTATTCCCTTACACTATGTAGTTTCCGTCCGCAGGATTTCCATTGGGGATACCTTAATGACCTGCCTGATGTTGAGCATTCCGGTAATTGTTGTGATAAAGCCTATTGATAAAAATAGTAACAGCATCGGCAGAAGTGGAGGATGGAAAGAGATTTTAAATGAATATTCTGCCAAAAGCCATCCGGAAACAAGAGCAATGATGATTCCTGTGGCTGCCGCCATGATTCCCAACAGGAAATATTCCATAGCTGCAATCTGATAGATTGTTTTACCCGAAGCCCCCAGTGTTCGCAGTAATACACTTTCCCTTATTCGCTGAAACTTACTGATTAATACAGAGGAAAGTAGTACCACCAGGCCTGTGAGAATGCTGAAAGCCGCTATAAAACTGATGACAAATCCGATTTTATCAAACAATTCTTCCAGGATGTTCAGTACCAGCCCGATATCAATTATGGATACATTGGGGAATGCTGCCACTAATTCCTTCTGAAAAGCCACGGTAGATTGCTGGTCGGGGGTGCGTGTTAAGAAAACATGAAATTGAGGGGCATTTTCCAATACACCTGCGGGGAATACTACGAGGAAATTTGTAGATACTGCATTCCAGTTGACTTTCCTGAAGCTTCCTACAAGGGTATGCACTTGCACGCCCTGAAGATTAAATATCATAGTATCTCCCAGCTTAATACTGTTTCTTTTTGCCCAGCCTTCATCCAGGGAGATGTAAATCTTTCCCTCATCCGTTACATTACCGTAATATGTACCTGCAGCAATGCTTTCATTTGGTGTAAGCGTATCCCTGTATGTTGCACGGTATTCGCGGTTAAATAACCAGGAATGCACTGTACTGTCTTCCTGTGCCTTCAGGTAACTGATGCTGTTTAATTTTTCCAGGCGCATGTTTACTATTGGAACAAGTTCTTTGGAAGGGAGTTGATATTTTTCCGCTATTGTTAAGATGGAATCCCGTTGTTCGTTTCTGATATCGAAAACTACCATATTGGGTTGGTTTTCAGATGCTGTAAGTTTTACTCTTTCCAATAACAAAGTTTGCAGAAAAAATATCAGCATGATAAAACAAGTTCCAAAGCCAATCGCGGCCACCAGCAGAATGGTTTGATTATCAGGCCTGAACAGATTGCTTAAACCCTGCCTCCAAACATAAGGAGCGCCGGCGGGGAAATATTTTCTTACCCCCCATGTCAGCAATCTTGAAGTAAGGAAAAATATTCCGGAAGCGGTTAGTATTCCTGCCACCCATAGTAGAGATTCGTGGAATTTCCCATTTAACAAATAAGCAAACAGTAAAAGGAAGCCGAGTATGCAAGCCATCAACAACCATCTCCACGGATCTGTAGAAGTTTTAATTTTTTCGAAGGATACCCTAAGCGTGTTTAAAGGTGAAATCTTCCTGATGTTTAACAATGGAAGCAGAGTAAACAAAACCGTTATAAATAGCCCTGTAGCAATTCCCTGAATGATGGCAGGTAGCGATATACCTGATTCAATCTCCATAGGTAACAAGTCTTTCAGTAATACAGGCAGGTAAAACTGAATTAGAGACCCAAGGAATGCTCCGGCCAGTGCTCCGGCCAGACCTATGGCCACTACCTGAATCAACAGAATGGAAAATGCCTGACCTGAGGAAGCTCCCAGACAACGCAGGATGGCAATCATCGAATATTTTTCCCTTGTATACACATGAATAGCTCCTGCTACGCCTATGCATCCCAATAATAATGCAATAAAGCTGATGATGGCAAGAAAACGAGTTAAATCTTCGAATAAGGTTCCTGTTTCCCTTTTCTGCGTTTCAACAGTATCCAAATCGAAGCCCATCCTTGCCAACTGTTGTTCCAATATTTCTGTTTCCCGATCTGAAGGGGGATGATTTTTAAACCTGAAATAATATTTATAACTAATCCTGCTTCCTTTACTGGTTAGACCGGTGGATTCAATAAAATATAGGGGAATGTACACTACAGGAGCAACCGAAGCAGCAAAACCGGTTTGCCCGGGTGCTTTGTTAAGCTCACCTGCTATCTCAAACATCAGGTCGCCAATCTGCACCGAATCCCCAACCGAAGCATCGTATTGTAATAAGAGGTTTTTTTCTATCAATGCCTTCCTGCCGTTTTGAAAATTCCTTCCGGCTTCAACAGGAATGGTTTCCAGTTCGCCGTAAAAGGGAAATGCTCCCTGTAATGCCCTAACCTGTATTAACCTCGAACCACCTGAGGCAGGAAAGTATATCATGGAAGCAAAACTCCATTCCTCAGCGGATTCGGTTTCATAATCCCGAAGAAGTTGAAACAGTGAGTCGGTTGCCGGTTTATTGGAAGAAATTCTTAAATCTGCCCCCAATAACATGGCTGCCTGTGCATCTACGTTTTTCTGAAGATTTTCCCGTAGAGCAAATACAGCCACCAGTGAACCGATGCCAAGAATAACCGAGGTGATGAAGAGCAGCAACCGCGAACGATTCCTCCTGCTGTCTCTCCATGCCATATTTATCAGCCATCTTAATCCCGGTCCGGTGTGCTTCATCATTTGATCATTTTAGGTTCAAACACTTTCCCTCCTTTAATCCTCAGTATCCTTGAGGTTTTGGCAGCCAGTTCGGCATTATGGGTAATCAGTATAAGGGTAGTGCCTTTGTTTTTATTAAGATCAAATAAAAGCGATTCTATATGTGCTGATGTTTCTTCGTCTAAATTTCCTGTTGGCTCGTCGGCAAATAATATCCGGGGTTCATTGGAAAATGCTCTTGCTATGGATACCCGCTGTTGTTCTCCTCCGCTGAGCTGGGCAGGATAATGATGCGCCCTGTCTGCAAGTCCCACCGATTTCAGAAGTTCCATCGCCCTGCTGCGAATGTTTTTTTCTCTCTTTAATTCCATGGGTACCATTACATTTTCCAGTGCAGTAAGGGTGGGTAATAATTGGAAGTTCTGGAAAACAAAGCCTACGAAGAGATTTCTGATGGCAGCCCTCCTGTCTTCGGACATCTCTGTAAGCGAATGTCCGTTCAGGATTACATCGCCTGAATCTGCAGTATCAAGTCCCGCGCATATGCCCAAAAGCGTTGTTTTACCACTGCCCGAAGGCCCTACTATGGAAAGAGTGGAACCTTCTTTTACCTCAAAGCTGATATCTTCCAGTACTTTTAATCTTTGCGCCCCGCTATGAAAACTTTTATTTAATTGGCTTACAGTTAAAATATTTTCCAATTGATTGGTAATTTAAAGATTGAGTACTTTCCTTTTATTAAAAATACCGGAAAACGAGAGGTTTATGAAATGGAAATTTCGGAACATTTGCATCAGACCGACTATTGCCTCATATATTACTGCCATAACAATGTTATTGCTTGTTTCCTGCAATAGTGGAGAGGCAGATAAAATGAGCACAGAGGCGGATGTTGAAAAGGAGGAAGTGATGAAAAGGGAGGAAAAGAAACTGATCATCTTTTTTGGCAACAGCTTAACTGCAGGTTACGGACTTGAGCTCAACCAATCTTTTCCTGCAATCATTCAACAAAAAATTGATTCTTTCGGTTTGCCTTATACCGTTGTGAATGCCGGGGTAAGCGGGGAGACCAGCTCAGGTGGACTGGGTAGGATGGATTGGGTGTTACAGCAAAAGCCGGAGGTGTTTGTTCTTGAACTAGGTGGAAATGACGGGCTTCGAGGAATTCCTTTAAGTGAAACCAAAAAGAACCTTCAGGAAATGATATCAAAGGTTAAAAATAAATATCCCGATTGTAAAATTTTACTGGCCGGGATGCAACTTCCTCCAAATATGGGTAGAAAATATACCGATGAGTTCAGCATGTTGTTTCCGGAACTTGCCAATGAAAACAATATTCACCTGATTCCTTTTTTGCTGGAAAATGTTGGAGGAGAACCATCCTTAAACCTGGAAGACGGAATACATCCCAACGCTGAGGGGCAGAAACTGGTTGCTGAAAATGTATGGAAAATTTTATTTCCTCTTCTTACTCCTTAATATGAAATTACCACCATATAAAAATAAATCACCGAAAGCTTTCCCTCCGGTGATTGTTTGCCGCTTTATTCTCCAATTGATTTTCCGAGAGAGTGGTTATTTTTAGTGTTTAATTCATTCTTTTCAGGAAAAATTCTCCTTTGGTAATAGACTTCGACTTGGTAAAGGAGGAATTGGTGACTTCTCCGTTGAAAGTGCCTTTTACATGGTTTGATGTGATTTCTGTGATGGTGGCGTTTGCCGGGTAATCATAACCGGTTGCCACAAAGCTTACATATGTGGTGTTGTCTTTATCATGAATGCCGAGCAATAGTTGGATCATGCCTTGAGTAGACCCTGATGGTGTCCAGGTTACTGTTTTAAAACTTTGCGGGGCGGTAATGGGTTTATCAGTAGTAATGGTCATAGACATCCCTTCTATTACATTTGGTGCTTTAATGCCTGTAAACTGATAAACGTAAACCCCGTCGTTTTGTCCCACCGACAAGGTAGTTACGCCGGTGTATTCTCTCTTTTCTCCGTCAATTTCAAACTTTACATAATATTTCCCTCCACCTCCTCCGTCTCCGTCGGAGCCATCAGATTTAGAACATCCAATTCCTGTCAGGCAGGTAATTATCAATAGTGCGGAAAATAAAAGCGGATTTCTCATAACCAAAAGTTTACTTAAAACTAACGCTAATTATCAAGTTTTGGAAGGGCAATTGATTTTTTGTTGGCTCTGACTGATTTCCCGTGGGGATATTTAAAAAAATCAAAAATTGCAGCTCCTCTTTTGATTTTTCAGCAAGAATTGGATACTTTGTACCATACTATTTTTCAAGATAGAAATCTACCGGATATAATAATGAAACAGATTTTTTGTTTTCTCATCATAGCTTCAGGCATTCACTTCAATCCGCTTTTTGCTCAGAAACTGCCTGAAGAGGTCCCCGACTACCGCTCCAACAGGGATAATTTTTCTAAAGTCAGGGAGAAAGATGTAAGGGCAGATGCTGCCACTTTTACCATTGCCGGCATTACCGAAATGATAGGAAAAGAACCTTTACCCAAAATTCCACCTAAAGATTTTCATGTCAGTCAGGTCGAGTTTGAAAATGAAGATATTTATGTGAAGATTCATACCCGCCCGTTTTATAAAGACAGTGTCAAACTGATGATGTATGATGATAAATACCTGCTTAAAATTAATAATAAGCCCTTTTATGGAAATTATGGATCGGTTCCTTCAAGGGTGATCAGCGATATTACGGTTGTGTATAAGGGAGATACAATTGCTATTCCTCCTGTAGCATATCAGGATATTTATGATCCTGTTTTTTCTTATCGCGATAAAGACGGAAAGCAACGCTCTCTTAACGGAGTATTTTTCTCCAGAGACGGTTCCAGAATTTACATTTATCTGCACAGCAGAGGGCAGCGTTCTGTATATGAAGTTACCTGGGTCATACAAAACGGGCAATACCTGAGGAGAATCCTGGATTACGACCTGAATAAATAAGATGATTGCATGCCATTCGGATTAATCATCGTTTTACTTATCCTTGTCATTGGCAGTGTATTTTCGGTAAAAACGGAAAAGTTAACTCCTGCTGCTGCCGCTACCGGTAGTATTATTGCTTTGTTGATTTTTTCAGGCACCGGATATACCGGGCTTGCCCTGATGGTTCTGTTTTTCTTTTGTGCCACCATCGCAGGAATCATAGCAAAATCCCGAAATCCCGCTTATAAAGTTGAAAAACGTGATGCCAAACAGGTAATGGCCAATGCCGGTATTGCAGGATTATGTGGGTTAGGTGGAATTATTGATCCGGTTTTTTCTGAACAATATCTGATGATGTTATCCGCATGCTTTGCTGCAGCCAACAGCGATACTTTATCTTCGGAATTGGGAATGGTTTACGGATCAGCCTATTTTGATTTCAGGACAGGCCGAAAAGGTGTTAAAGGAGAAAACGGTGTGGTGAGTCTGGAAGGCACTATTGCCGGAATATTTGGTGCTATGATCATTGCATATAGTTATTGCAGCTTGATAAATAATTTCAATTGTTTCTTATTCATTACCGTAGCCGGTTTGACAGGTAATTTCTCCGATACTATTCTTGGTGCATTTCCTGAAAGAAATCATGCCATTAGCAATAATATGGTGAATGCTTTCTGCACATTCATGGCCGTTTTGTTTGTTGTGCTTTTTGGTTAGACAATTTGCAGAATCTTTCCCTAGTTTCTCTATATAGTAAATCTACGAATCAGCCATCAGGGTAAATACCAGTCCTAAGTAGTTTTGCTTAGAATTGTTTATTTATTTATATGGCATTTGTCTTTTTATCCCTTCAAATGTTATGTAGTTCAGGATTATCGGTGCAAATTTGTATTGTTAAACAAGTCCAAATCCAATAGTCCAAAAGTTTAATCCGTATCTTAAGAAAAAATTAGGTCCTATTAAAAACCAAGATCGTGTTCTATGTAAAACCAGGGATCCTATTCTTATGTAAAAACCAGACTGTATTACCCTTGCAGTAAAAAATTTCCCCTGTCTTTCGACAGGGGATTTTTGTTTGGAAAGATTATTTCCTTGACATTAATATTTCGGATAAATAAATACCACGCCTCCTGATTTCCTGATGATCTTTAATCTGTACGCTGCATTTTCCTCCTTTAAAAAACTTCGTGTTGCGGATTGATGAACATTTCTGATGCTTGCGATATCGGTAAATACTTTCCCGTTGAATGATTTTTGAATCCATACATGCTGAACATCCTCAGCTTTTATAGGATACCAGGTAACACAAACGGAGTCTTCTTGAAAGGATATTTTCATTTCTCCATAAACCGGAACACTAATCAACCCTTTAAAATTAAATTCATGCCATAGGGGAACAGTTTTAATATTTATTCCTGCAGCTTTCTGGTCAATTCCTTCTGAAGTAGTAAATCCTTCCATTGAATGCGTGAAACAAATTGCTTCAATCTGGCCAATTGCTTTTTTTCTTCCGGTAATCCGAATGGTTTTTCCGGCTTCAAGTCTGCGTTTATTACCTGAAAAGAATAAGTTATCACGATAATCGGAAAACAGCCATATCAAAGCTTTTCTAAAATTTTTGCTGTATGCAGTGAATGCCAGAACACCTTCGGGAGAAATGGCAGCATCGGTAACCAGGGCATTCACGTTAAACTCTTCTACAAACTCTGCTTTATGATATCCTGGTTTTGCAGGTAAGACGTAATGTCTGGTATGATAAGTTTTCCAATCCTTGGTAAATAAATGCAAACTGTCGGCATAGGCCACAAATGCTTCGCAGTCGTACCTGGTGGAATTAACTTTAATTTTTTTAGAAGAGGAGGAACGTTCCCAATCGGAATATTCAAATCCGATAATATCAGCATTCAAAGTGTCATCACCTGAAGGCTTTAACAATGAAAAATCTACCCTATATATCGTTAAATCATCTCTGTTTCCGGTGATGTTATTTCCAAAGTCTCCAATATAAACATATTTTTCATCTGAAGTAACTGCTTCCCAGTCGATATTACTGGCGTTTTTGATAAATACTTTTCTGATAATTGCCCCTGTAGCAGTATCTGTCTGGTACATCAACGGCCCGTCGCCACTGTCATTTATCGTCCATAATTCACCGCGATAAAAAATTAATCCCGATGTTTCTTTCACATCAGATGGTAGTTTCCCTTTTCTTAGAAGGGATATCTTTTGGTGAGCGTACATGCACGAGCCGTCATTAATTTTTGCTTCAGGCTGATAATTCAGGGCAAGGCTGTCTGTACAACCGGTTTGTGCCAACAGCCCATTCCCGGTACTGCATAGGAGAAGCCATAATGCAATAAACCTCATCATTCGCTTGCGATTAGGAAATTTCCAGCAGCTCTACGTCGAAAATCAGTGTGCTGTTAGGCCCAATTTCGGCACTCACCTGTCTTTCGCCATAGGCAAGTTGCGGCGGAATAAAAAATCTGTATTTGCTCCCCACGCTCATTAATTGAAGGCCTTCCGTCCAGCCTTTAATCACCCTGTTCAGTGGAAAACTTGCAGGTTTTCCCCTTTGTACCGAACTGTCAAAAACTCTTCCGTCAATCAATGTTCCGTGATAATGGCAGGTAACGGTGCTTGTTTCCGATGGTTTATTTCCATCAGCATTTACGAGTATTTCATATTGGAGACCGCTGGGCAGGGTAGTCACTTCAGGCCTTTTGCCGTTTTGCTCCAAAAATGCTTTTCCTGCTTTTAGGTTGGCCTCCGCCTTTTCCTGCCTCAGTTTGAATAATCTGTCTGCTATGCTCATAAACTTCAATTTTCAGGTGCAAATTAACTTTTAAAATTCATTAGGGACAGGTGGTGATTCCTTTTGGAAGTGTTGTGCATAAAAACTGCATTTCCTCCAAAAATTATCTTTTATAAACTATTATATTGCATTAGCTCAAACATCAATACAACACTCAGCATTTTTATCATCATAAAAATTGGTCATGACAGAAAAGAATCCCAGGCGAAATTTCATTAAGAATACGGTAGCCGCTGCTTTAGGCTTTACCATTGTTCCCCGCCACGTATTGGGTGGTAAGGGATATATAGCCCCAAGTGATCAACTTACCAAAGGTATCATTGGAGTAGGTGCTATGGGAATGAATCATATTCCTTATGGCAATACAAGAGTAGTAGCCATTTGCGATGTAGATAAGCGCCACCTTCAGGCAGCAGCAGCAAAAATCGGAGGAGGGGTAAAAGCCTTTCACGATTACCGCGAACTGATCAGCCTTCCTGAAGTGGATATCGTACATATTGCCACACCTCCTCACTGGCACGGAATCATGGCTGTGGATGCTGCCAGGGCGGGAAAAGACATCTGGTGTGAAAAACCCATGACCCGGACCATTGGTGAAGGTAAAAGAGTGATGGAAGCTATTAAGCAATACGGAAGGATGTTCAGGTTGAATACATGGTTCAGGTTTCACGATACTTTCTACGGAATGGGTACTACAGTTGAGCCTATCAAAAAACTGGTAGATAGCGGACTGCTTGGCTGGCCGTTAACTGTTACCGTTGGAAGGCATACCGGATTCGACTGGAAATTTTACTGGACAGGTAAGACCAATCTGGAAGTGCAAACGCCTCCTCCTGAGCTGGATTATGATATGTGGCTCGGCCCTGCCGAATATAAACCTTACAATGTCCACCGTGTACATCAAACCTTCAGGGGCTACTGGGATTACGACGGTGGAGGTTTGGGAGATATGGGACAACATTATCTCGATCCCATCCAGTATTTCCTGGGCAAAGACGATACCAGCCCCGTACTGGTAGAGATAGATGCCCCTCAGCAGCACCATGATGCAGTAGGCACATTCCGTAAGATTACCTATACGTATGAAGACGGATGTAAAATTATTCTCGACGGGGCGGGTAATGTAGAAAATGTGCCTTATATAGAAGGACCGAAAGGAAAACTGTATCCCGGTTTCAGAAGTGATATACCTGATTTATGGAAAAAGCTGGCCGAATTCCCGGATCCGCTGCCCCAGCAGACAGATTTCATCGATTCGGTAAAAACCAGGAAAAAATTCGCACTGAATGAAGTAAACGGTCATCGTTCCTGCACAATCATCAATATAGGAAAGATTGCGCTTCAGCTTGGAAGAAACCTGAGGTTTGACCCGGTTAAACAAAGATTTATTGACGATGATGCGGCAAATGCCCTGATTGATCCACCTATGAGGGCACCATGGGCGTTTTAAACTTCATTTTCCTAATTCTATTAACAGTTGATCAACATGAAGAAGATAATATATAGTTTTTTACTGGGATGTATCACCCTTTCTCTGAATGCCCAAACAGATCAGCGGACCCTTTCCACTAAAGTTACGGATATCCTTGCCCGTTATCCTTATCATAATGCAGAAGAAAATGCTGAGTTTGCAGAGCAAATAGCAAAACTTAATAAAGAGGGGCTTTCTGAACTTGTAGGAAGGCTTTCTGCTCCGGGGAAAGGAGATAATACCGCTACCGAGTTTGCAATAATGGCCTATACCTTTTATATTACAGGAGAAGGAAAACAGCATTTAATAAATGATGCTGTGGAAGTTTACGGAAGCCATTTAAATAATAAAGAATTGGGTGATACCCGTTCGTTTTTGATCCTACAACTTGAAATCCTGGGCAGCAAAAATGCCTTTCCATATCTTACCGGGCTTGTTCAGGAAGAAAATGTAGGGGAGAAAGCCATTCGGACAATTGGAAGGCTGAATACCGAAGAAGCCAACAAGTTTTTATTAAATTCTCTTAAAAAGCTGCAGGGAAGAAATTTACAGGCAGCCGTGGAAATGCTTGGTTTCAATGGATATCAACCTGCAGTGAAATCGTTAAACAAACTTGTTTCATCAGCAGATGAAAATACTTCGAGGCTTGCTATTTTGGCCTTATCCCAAATTGGAGATCCTGCTTCTGCCAAAACTATGGCGAAACAGGTTAACCGGGCAGGATACGGATATTCCAAGAATGGAGCTTCAGGTGCCTTTGCAGATTATATTTTAAAACTTGCTGAAAACGGGAACCAATCTGCTGCGTTAAAACTTGCAAATGATTATCTAAAGGCTGCAGAATCTGCCGGTAATGTACCTGCGAAAATTACCGGCCTTACTATATTGAAAGAAATTAATCCATCCTCAGCGCTTCCCCTGATTATGAAAGCAGCTACAGATGAGAAGGTTGAATACCGGGCAGCTGCATTGGCCCTGTCAAAAGATTTTCGTACAAATGCTACCAACCGACAATGGCTAGGGATACTGGCCAAAGCTCCCGATTATGCAAAGGAAGATATTCTCTACTACCTTGCCGATACCCGCGACCAGGCATTGGGTGAAGATTTGAAGCAATATCTGCACTCATCTGATATAAGCATAAAACTGGCAGCTATTCATGCTGTTGGCCAAACTGCAGGTAAATCTGCCCTGAAAGAATTGCTTCCTTTGTTGAATGGCAATCCTGATGAAGCAGAAGCCGTTAAAAGAGAACTTTTACAAATGAAGGGCTCCGATATTCTGGAAAATGCAAGGTCATATTTTTTATCCGCCGGATCAGGTGCTAAAATTGCCCTCCTGGATGTTTTTGCCAGAAAAAGAGATCATAACGCTGCTTCACTGGTGTTCTCTGAGTTGCAGTCTGCTCAGCCGGATGTACGAAAAGCAGCTTATGCTGCTCTTCCATCTGTAGTGGAAGAGAATGACCTCGACCGTTTGTTTAATCTGGCTCCCCGTACTCAGGGTGAAGAATTGAAAGCAGTACAGCAAGCCATGGTAGCAGCGGTAAGAAATGCCGATAAAACTAAAGCTGCCCATGCCTTAAAGACACAAATGCAACAAAATAATCCCTCAATATATTTTCCTGTTCTTACGGCATTGGATAACCGGGAAAGTATTACAGTATTAAGGAATGCCTTCGATGGCGCGGATGCCGAGACCCAAAAGGCAGTACTTGCCGCTTTGGGAAATTCCACCAATAAAGCTGCATCAGACGCACTACTGAATATTTTAAGGACCCATCCGTCCACCGCTCTGAAAGAAGATATTGCGAATGCATTGCTGAGGATTGCCGGAGCTTCCAATGCGATACCCTCTGATCAGAAAATTCTCATTTTAAGGGAAGTGATGGCCATTGCTTCCGGTAATCAAAAGAAAGCTGTTATTCGCGAAGCGGGAAGAGCAAGGGGATTTTCGGCTTTTGTATTTGCTGCGGAATTTCTCGATGACCCCGAATTAGGAGCCGATGCAGGTGCGGCTGTAATGAATATTGCCCTCGCAGATAAAAACCTGAACGGGGAAATGGTAAGAAAAGCCCTTACCAAAGCTATGAACAGCCTTAAAGGGATGGACAGCGAATATCAGAAACAGGCCATTCTGAAACACCTTGAGGAAATGCCGGCCGGTGAAGGTTTTGTTCCTTTGTTTAACGGGAAAGATTTATCAGGTTGGAAAGGTCTTGTAGGAAATCCTATCAGCAGAAGGAAAATGAGTGCTGAAGAACTTGCAGCTGCACAAAAGAAAGCCGATTCTCTTATGTTCACCGGATGGAAGGTTGAAGACGGGTTACTGATTTTTACCGGTAAGGGAGATAACATTGCTACCGTTAAAGAATACGGAGATTTTGAAATGTGGGTAGACTGGAAAATCACCAAAGACGGTGATGCCGGAATATACCTGAGAGGAACACCTCAGGTTCAGATCTGGGATACAGCAAGAGTAAATGTTGGCGCTCAGGTAGGATCAGGAGGGTTGTACAACAATCAGAAAAATCCTTCCGCGCCACTGGTACTTGCCGATAATGCCGTTGGGGAATGGAATACCTTCAGAATTATTATGAAGGGAGATAAGGTAACAGTTTATCTCAACGGTGTACTGGTAGTGGATAATGTTACCCTTGAAAATTTCTGGGACAGGTCTCAACCTATATTCCCTAGAGAACAAATTGAACTGCAGGCACATGGTACTTATGTAGCTTACAGGAATATTTTTATCAAATCGCTGGATGAAGACGGTAAGCAGGAATTGACAGAAGAAGAAAAATCGGAAGGGTTTATTGCTTTGTTCAACGGAACCAATTTAGACCAATGGCAGGGGAATAAAGAATCTTATGTTGTAGATGGAGGTACCATTCTTGTTCAACCCGGAAAGGGCAGCGGAGGCAACCTTTATACCAAAAAAGAATATAGTGATTTTATTATCAGATTTGAATTTCAACTCACTCCGGGTGCCAATAACGGATTAGGAATACGAGCACCACTGGAAGGTGATGCTGCTTATGAAGGAATGGAAATTCAGATTCTTGATAATGACGCTCCGGTGTATAAAGACCTTAAAGACTATCAGTATCACGGATCTGTGTATGGTGTCATACCTGCAAAAAGAGGATATCTTAAACCAGTGGGGGAGTGGAATTATGAAGAAGTGTATGTCAAAGGTTCCCGAATCAGGGTCACCCTCAACGGTACAGTGATTCTCGATGGAGATATTCATGAAGCTTCCAAAAACGGAACTTTGGATAACCGCCCACATCCCGGACTTTCCCGCACCAAAGGCTACATAGGCTTCCTGGGTCACGGGTCAGTTTTAAGAATCAGGAATGTAAGGATAAAAGAAATCTGATGGAAGAAAATATATTTCATTAAAAATGAAAGAAGCGTTTCATCAACGCTTCTTTCATTTTATAAGAGGCTAATATGTGCATCGGATAAAATTTAATCTCAACTCAATTCTTAGTTCTTCCCAATTTCTTCCTTTACTGTTCCACAATTCAGCATTTCATCTCCAAAATAAGGATTGATAATTGTTTTCTCAGTACTTAACCAGTAACCCCCATTGTCATTCAGTGCCATAGGGCAGAAATCAACATAAAGGACGCCGTTTTCCATACCTGCAGCTTTAATTTTTTCAATATACGCATTACTTAATATGGAAAAACTGGCTCTCTGAACTTTAAGGTCTGAACTTTCAGCAATAGCTTTTGCAGGTGCAGCCATAAAATTCAATCCTTCGATATTTGATGCCGCTTCGGCCAGGGCATGTGCAGAAAGCTTTGCTTTTTCAGCATCTTTTGCAACCAGTGCAGCAGTTAATGCTTCATAATGATTCCATACTGCATCCAAAGCAGGATGATTGATTTTAATGGAGTTTTGGGAAGAAGACTGAAACTGATCAGTTTCAGTTTTTGTAAGTTCATTTTCGTGTTTGTGTCCGCTGTCTCCGCAGGAAATCCATAACCATGCCGTTCCTGCCAAAATAATTGTTCTCATGTAATACATAATGTTTATTTTATTCATAAATAGGATGTTTGCCTCTTTTTAAAATGTATTCGCTGTATAACAAATAAGCACCGCTGACAACCAATTTTTCTCCCCTGTCCAACCCGTCCAATACTTCAATTTGTTCTTTTCCTTGAATTCCCGGTTTTATGGCTCTGGGCTCAAATTTTCCCTCTTCAGTTTCTACCCATACATGTGCTCCTTTTTCTTCCTGAATTACTGCATTTAATGGAATAACAAGGGTTTCGCTTGAATTTTGGGCGCTCTTCAGATAAATGATTGCCTGACTACCGGGTTGAAGCAACTCCCGGGGATTTTTCAAACTTGCTCTGATTTTGGTAAGCTGTGTACCCGGAATAAGTTCGGGCGAGGTAAAATCAACTTTAAGAGAAAATGACTCCTTGCCTGTTGCAGGAAAAAATGCGATGACTTCAGTTCCTTTTTTAACCAAATCCAGTTCATTCGGGTAAACTTCAATCTCCACCCACAATTCAGATAAATCTTCCACCTGCATAATTGCTTCACCCGTATTTACATAATTTCCTTCTTTTACATTCAACCTTGTTACGATTCCCGATGCGGGTGAATAAATAGTTACAAGTGGTGCATCTTCGCTTCCTGTTTCCATTGTATGGATTTGAGAGGGAGTAAGTCCAAAAAGTTTCAGTTTATGTACGGCAGCCTCATAAATATTTTTAAATCTTTCATTTTCCGGAAAAGCTTTGTATTGTGCATGTGCAATCTTGAGTTCCTCCTGAAGAGCAGCCAGTTCTTCCGAATAAATCTTCATCAAAGGTTGTCCTTTTTTTACCCTGATGCCTTCTTCTTTTACCATCAGTACTTCAATTCTTCCGCCAGCCCTGGAAGAAACCATCACTTTGGAAGATTCGTTTTCCACAATTCTGCCGTTTAATATTCTTGTGGCATCTAAGGAATGTCCGCCAACCTCGGTGGTTTTAATGTTGGCAAGTAAAATTTGTTCAGGCCCGAGTGTAAGAAATTCATCCCTGTTGTTTTTATCAAACAATACCAAATCCATCCCGCAAACCGGACAGGTTGAAGGTTTATTAGAAACAATCTGCGGATGCATCGGACAAGTGTAGGTTTGCATAATTTCTTCCTTTGCTTCTTCATTAGCACTTTGCCGGTTGCAGGAAATGAGTATTCCACACGGCAATATCAGGAGCATACATATATAGTACACACGGATATTAATTCCTTTCATAATCTTCTGTTTTAATAAAGCTTTCGCTGTCTGCAAGAAATGAACTGTTTTCGGCTACTTCCCATCCGTCTGCAGGTGTAAGTATCTGAATCATCCCGTTGGTGGAAATGCCTGTATTCACGGCCACCGGGCGAAAGCCCCCTTCTTCTTTTTTAAAAATGACAGAACGGGTGCCAGAATGATAAACAGCTTTTTCGGGTAACCAAAACGAATCAGGAATTACCGCCACAATTTGCCCTTCTACCAAGTCGCCGAATTTTAATTCTTCATCTGATATATAAGAGCGGAGGATGATAAAGTTTCCGTTTTCCTTTTGAACCGGTAATATCAAATCGGCTTTGGCAATTTTATATCCGGTGTTTCCCTGCAGCTTTTTATAAAGAATGGAAATGCCGGGTTTTAATGATTCGGCAAAGTTTACAGGAACCGAGAATTCCAAGGCTTTATTGCTGTAATCATATACATAGAAAATATTTTCTCCCTTGTTTATATACTGCCCCGATCTGATCACCATTGGGCTTGCAGTTAAACCTTTACTTTCTTCCATTTCATCCTCTCTCTGGCTTATCCATCCATTATATGGTGAAATAACAGGTATACTGTAAACTGGATTTTTTGTTTTTTCAATATTATTTAACAAGCTTTCAGGGAATCCGTTCAATAAGAGCTTTTGTTTTGCAGCCTGCACTATTCTGTTTTCATTTTGTTGTAAGGCTAAAATGTATTCCCGTTGGGCTGTGACCAGTTCGGGAGTGTAAATTTCCATTAAAACATCACCTTTCCTCACTTCCTGAAAATTGTACCTGATATTCATTTTTTCTATTCTTCCTGAAACTCTTGACGATATACTCTTCCGCTTTCTGGCATCATAAACTGCTTTCCCTTTTATCTGAACGGGGGATATGATTACCTTTTTTTCAGGCCTGACAACCTTTATTCCTGAAAGAATGCTTTCCGATGGAGAAGCTGCAGCATTTCTGATGTCGGGATCATTTACATCCAACTGAGAGACGTGACCCGATTGCTCTACTACTTTTTGTTTTTCGCGGCATCCTGTCAACAGGATAATGATGATGAGCAGATGATATTTATTTATAAAATTCCTTTTCATATTCAATTATCATTTTAAACAGGTTATATTGCTGATTCAGCCATTCCATTTCCATGTCCTGCAATTCTTTCCACGATTCGAGCACGCGGCTAAGAGGAAGATTATCTTCCTGGTAACTGATCATCCTTGCATCAAGGCTTTTCCTATATGCAGGAATGACTTTTTGCGATAACCCTTCTATTTTTCCCATGGAGGAAATAATCCTCTGTTGCAAGCCGGAAATTTTTCCTTTCGCTTCATTAATCATCCCTTCTTTTTCTTTTTCCATTGCCAGGACTTGTGATTGCATGGACTTGATTTCGGATTTATAACCTTTTGAAGCCCATGGAGCAATTGGTATGCTCATCATGCCCATAATGCTAAATCCTTGCGGCATCATTCCTCCCAACGGAGACATATGATCGAACCTAATGCTGAATTCCGGTTTTCTTTCCAGTGATTTAAGTTCAATGGCTTTTTGCATCGAGAGGGTATTTAGGCGAAGCATTTCCACATCTTTTCTGCTTTCTTCAATGATTAAAGGATCCGCCAGTAAAGGCTGAAAAACCGGAACCATGCTTGTGTCGGGCATAAAATCATGGTCGTTGGGAAGATTCATGAGATAATTGAGTTGCGTTCTTGCAAAGGCTATTTCACCATTAAGCTCCAGAATCTCATTCTTATTTTTTTCTATTTCAGCTTCTGCCTTATAAATCTCTCCCAGTTCAGATTTATTATAAGGATATCTTACCTCTGCTATCTTCTTAAGCATCTCGAGAAGGGGGAAGTTTTTTTCCAAAAGAGCAATCTTTTTTTCTGCCATGATCCATCCTATATACAATTCCCGGGCATAAGAGCGCATTTCATTCCATACAATAGATTTTTGCACATCCACTCCTTTTTTAAGCGACAGCACGTAATCTTTTTCTGCATTTTGTTTCGATTTATTAGGAATGGCCTGCTCTAACTGCAACATAACAGAACCTTTATCGGCATCATTCATAATGCGCTGACCGGGGTAGGGAGTCATAAATGTTCCTAATCCCGCCATAGGTGCCATCCAGGAAGATTTACCTTCTGCCTGATAATCGTAGCTCTTCAGTTTATGGCGAAATGATTCCAACATGGGATGGTTTCTTTCAATCAGGCTCAGCACACTGTCTAAAGGCATAATCTTTTGCTGTGCTTGCCCGTTAAATGGAAAGAATAAAATCAATCCCAATAAGATATTAATGATTTGTTTCATGGATTTCTATTTTTCCGAATTTTCTCAGTTCGTATTCTTTGGTCATGAGAAATACCAATGGGGTTACCAGCAGGATATGGGTAGAAGAAGTGAGCACTCCGCCAATCATGGGCAATACAATGGGCTGCATAATATCACTGCCAACACCGGTTGACCATAATACCGGTATTAACCCAAACAACGAGACGCAAACAGTCATCAGCTTGGGTCTTAACCTTTTTGCAGCTCCGGCAATAACATATTCTTCAAGATCCTTTTTGGTAATGGTATCTTTTGAGTTTCCTTTTTTCTTCACTAATTGTTCCATGGCATCGTTCAGGTAAATAACCATCACAATGCCTGTTTCTACGGCAATTCCAAATAAGGCTATAAATCCAACCGCTACTGCTACGGATAAGTTTACTCCCCAGAAATACACCAGAAAGGCTCCGCCAATCAGTGCAAAGGGTATGGTAATCAGGCTTAGAAATGCTTCTCTGACAGACTTAAAAGCGAAGTATAGCGAAAGAAAAATAATAATCAGCACAACAGGTGCAATCAGCATTAAGGTATTCCTTCCTCTTATCAGGTTTTCATACTGGCCGCTCCATTCAATAAAATAACCCTGAGGCATAATGCCTTTTTCTTCCTTAATAACCTTCATGGCTTCTTCCACGGTATTGCCCAGATCGCGGCCCCGTACATTAAACATTACAGCTCCTCGCAGTATGGCATTTTCCGAACTGATCATCGGAGGGCCATCTTCCAACACGATGTCGGCAACAGCACTTAACGGAATGTTTCCATATTCCGGAGACATTAACGGAATCCGTCCTATTGCATCAATACTTCCCCTGAAATCCTCAGACATCCTAACGGTAATGGGGAATCGCTTCCTTCCTTCAATTGCCGTTGAAGCGGTAACACCTCCCAGTGCCGATTCAATCACCATATTCACATCATCTGCACTTAACCCATATCTGTAAAGTTCTTCTCTGCGAAGGTTTACACTAAGGTATTTCCCTCCGGTTATTGGTTCTACAAACAAATCAGTAATTCCCGGGGTTCCCGCCAGCCTTGATTTTATTCTTTCGGAAACCGCTGCTATTGTATCCAGGTTTTCTCCGAAAACTTTAATTCCTACGTCTGTTCTGATACCGGTAGCCAGCATATTGATACGGTTAATGATGGGTTGTGTCCAACCGTTAACTACGCCGGGAATCTGAAGTTTTCTGTCCAGCTCCTGAATGATGTCTTCTTTGGTAATCCCTGCTCTCCACTCGCTTTTGGGTTTAAGCATAATGATAGTTTCAATCATGCTAAGAGGAGAATTGTCTGTAGCAGTATTGGCTCTGCCGGCCTTTCCCAGCACTTTGTCTACCTCAGGAACGGTTTTGATGATTTTATCCTGCACCTGCATGATCCGTTTGATTTCCGTATTGGATACATCGGGAAGGGTTACCGGCATGAATAAAATGCTTTGCTCATCCAAAGGGGGCATAAACTCAGTTCCCATACTCCTCAATAACGGGATGGCAATGATTAAGGCAATGATGTTTACTGCCAGTGTGGTTTTTCTCCATTTCAACACCTTTCGTATTACCGGCTCATATATTCTTTCCAGGAAACTGTTAACCGGGTTTTTAGCTCCAGCCTTAAATTTTCCTTTCATAAAAAAGGATATCAGTACCGGTGCCAGAGTTAATACCAGAATGGCATCCACCATCATGATGAAGGTTTTGGTGAATGCCAAGGGGTGAAAAAGCTTCCCTTCCTGTCCGGTTAACATAAATACTGGAAGAAACGAAACGATGATTATAATGGTGGCAAAGAATACACCCCGCGATACTTGCTTGCTGGATTTTTCAATTATCTCCAACCTTTCTTCTTCCGAAATCCACGATTTTTCTTTATGCTTTTTCCTGAATATCTTATTGAATAATTTCATCATGATTGGTTTTTAGAGTGGTGTAATTGATAGCGTTCTGATAAATGCTTATAAGCATTTTCACTCATGATGATTCCGTTGTCAACAATTACCCCTATCGCCAGTGCAATTCCGGTTAAAGACATGATATTGGAAGAAATATCAAATGCATTCAACAGGATAAAACTTGTTGCAATGGTTACAGGTATTTGAATAATGATACTTAGGGCGCTTCTTAAATGAAACAGAAAGATGATTACGATAATGGCCACCACTATCATTTCCTCTATCAGCGTATTTTTTACCGAACGAACGGACTCCCTGATTAATTCCCCCCTGTCATAAATGATTTCAAAGCTTACTCCTTCCGGAAGTCCCGTACTGATTTCTTCCATTTTCTTTTTCACCCGTTCAATTACTTCCTCAGCATTTTCATTGTAGCGCATCACTACAATTCCTCCAACCTTTTCTCCCTCCCCGTTGAGGTCGAATATGCCCAATCGTGGTTCTCCGGTGGTTTGGACCCACCCGAGATCTTTAATTCGTATGGGGACATCGTTCACTATCTTCACTGCTATTTCTCCTATTTCCTCCATAGATTTTAAATAGCCTGAAGTTTTAATCACATATCCTATATCACTCATTTCAAATTTTCTTCCACCGCTTTCATTGTTATTGGTTCTCACTGCCTTTATTACCTCCTCTATACTTATCTTATGGTATAGCAGCTTGTTGGGGTCGAGCGAAATTTCATATTGCTTTCTGAATCCTCCGAAAGAGGCGATTTCACTTACACCCGGTACATTTTGCAAGCCGTATTTTACATACCAGTCTTGTATAGCCCTGAGTTCTCCAAGGTCCATGCTTTCCGCATTTAGGGTATACCATAAAATATGGCCTACCCCTGTGCCATCAGGGCCCAGGGTAGGGGTAACTCCTTCCGGAAGGCTGCTGCCCAAAGTGCTGAGTCTTTCCAGAACAAGTTGCCGGGCTTTATAAGGATCAATTTTGTCTTCGAAGATGAGGTAGATAAAACTCATCCCAAACATAGAGTTGGCCCTGACATATTTGATGCCCTGAATGCCCTGAAAATTCGTTACCAAAGGATAGGTGACCTGGTCTTCTATCAATTGAGGAGACCTTCCCATCCATTCAGTAAAAACGATGACCTGATTTTCTGAAAGGTCGGGGATGGCATCTATGGGATTATCGCGTACAGAGAAAATTCCCCATACAAACAATACTGCAGATAATAACAGCACCAGATACCTGTTCCTCAACGACCAGGATATTAATGAATGTACCATTAACAATTCTGTGAATTGTGAAAGAATATGCTTTCCTTAAAACTTAATACAAGTAGAAATCAACTGAAGTGGAAAAGAGTAAGTGCAGAGGAATCAGATAAGAAAGGTGCAGTGCAGAACATTTAAGGGAATCCTTCCCGGTAGTGCATTGGAAAACAGTAAATTTTTCCATCCGGGGTGGTAAAGTGAGAATACCCTGATATGTTTTTCCTGTTTTTGAAGAATTACAGGAGTTTTAAAAGACAACTGAACAGACTTTTGAAGCTGGTCTTTTTCGGTTTCAGCTTTTTGGATTTGCTCTGTACAACATCCGGAATTATCCTTTTCTTCCATTCCGCAGAATCCGCACTGTTCGGATTTCTTTCCGGAAAGAGAAATAGCGAAGTTGGAAAATTCATCCATGCAGTAATGGATATGCACGGAAGCACCGGAAACGGTGAATCCGTACAAAAGCATCAGGAATATGGTGATGAACTTCCGCACCCGACAAAATTAAAAAAGTTTCGCGATTTTAAAGGATTTTAACAAATTATACAAAAAAGAGGCGGACTATCAACAAAGTCCGCCTGTAACATCAGCAAAGACAACCAGTAAGTTTATAGTGCTTAGTTTAATTAATTGCGATACACAAAATTAAACTCATAAGATTGTACTATTAATGACAAGTGTCAGTATTGAATATGATTTATAGGGAACAGAATTTCCGAAATTCTGTTGATGGTTTTGTTTTCCTGAGTATTTTTCCCTTTATAAGCTTCGGCAATTTTTATACAGGTGCCAAGGATGTTTTTACGAATTTCATCTGTAAGTTCCTTGCCCTGCGTTTTTACATATACTTTAAATTCCTCCAAATAATCTTCCAGCCCAAATTCGTCGGCAAAATCAAATGCAAAGCTGATAAATTCAGCCTTGTCGGTTCCAAAAGGATCCCTTGAATCTTCAAGGGGCTTCCAGGTAGTATTCACAATTTCTGTGAGTTTTTCTTTTTCTTCCCGGGCTACCTTTCCGTCTGATGCGGCTACAGTATAAAACAGTTTTCCCAGTTCATTATAAAATTCTTCAAAATTCATATGGTTTATTTTAGGGTTATTCTTTTTCTTCCTGGATAATGAGCAACGGGTATTCTGTAGCATAAGCCATTTCTCTGGTAAAGCTTTTAAAAAGTAATTTATCCAGCGTGGCTTTTTGCCTTTTCACCATTACCATAATATCGTAGGGGATAATATTATGCAATGTTTCAAGTTCTTTTAATACATCATTGGTTCGGATGAGCCTGCATTCGGTCTTTGCGTATTCCACATTGCACAAAACTTTACCTTTAAATTTTTCGAATTCTTCAGAGGTTTCTTCAAAACTGCCTTCGCCCGAGGATTCGGAATAGAGATGGACAATTTTCAATTCTGCATCGAAAAATCCTGCCAGCCGTGAAAGCATTGAAAATATTTCCGGATTATAATCAAAAATGTGGGTAGCATACAGAATGGTTTCAGGATATTTTAATTCATATTTTTCGGGAATTAAAATAAGAGGGATTTCTGTTTCATTTAACACTTTTGCGGCAACAGAACCAACAATCACTTTTTTAATTCCTGTTGCTCCCTGAGTGCCCATGATAATCAGGTCAATGAAATTTTGCTCTGCAAATCCCAGTATGTTATCTACCACGGGGGCATAACCTATAACAGTGGAAACGCTGATGTCAGCATCTGCTATAACCTTTTTCTTGAGCCTGTCCAGTTTTACCAATAGGCCTTTTTCAGTTTGCCTGTTGTACTCATCTTTATCCGTGCCCACCTCCACAAAGGCATTTTTAACCGGTGTGTATACATGATATAAAATAATAGTGGCTTCAGATTTTTCGGCCAGCATTTTGGCAAACCTGAAAGCTCTTTCAGCGGTAGGGGAAAAGTCGGTTGGTACTAAAATTCTTTTCATTCAATAACATTTTATTTTTCCTGCGCAGGAATGGCCAGTAATGGCACATTACTGTGATACGACATCCTTTTTGTATAACTTGGATTGAACAATCTTGACCAAAAACCTTTCCTGTAAGTGATCATACACAGCATTCCAATATTCCTTTCCCTGATGTAGGTTTGAATGCTGTCTTCAAAATCAGGCCCTACCAGGTGTGCGGTGGTAAGGTTGTCTTCCTGATAGGTTTTCATTATTGTTTCAGCATATTCCCTCATTTTTCTTCCTGCTTCCATATACTGGATAGCATCTGCATTTTCTTCATCAGTAAAGGTGACTATATGAACGGCTGCCATAAACAGATCGGCAATTTCAAAGAAAGTATTTAATTCAGGCCCGGGCTTTTCATAATTGTTGGTGGCCAGTAACAACCTTTCAGGTTTTTCCCATTCATAATCCCAGGGAATAGCAATCACCGGTATGGGTGATTTTCCTATAATAAATGCGGTTTTGCTGCCAAGGAGTTTTTCTTTAATCCCGGAATCGCCTATAGTACTCATTACAATATAATCAGCTCTTTCGCTTTTGGCAACTTCCAGAATAGTACCATTTACGTTTCCGAATTCAACCCTCGCATTCACCTGCAGTCCGGGAGTGGTATCCAAAATGCTCTGCCTTATTAAAAGCAGTTCATCTTCATACTTTTTAAATTCGGCTTTTGGATCGGTTTCAATAAAATCGGCCGTATGGGGAAATGCTCCTGCCGGAATATCTATAACATGCAGGAGCAGGATTTCGCTGGGAATATATTCCGATGCCCTTACAGCGAAATCAATAGATTTTTTTGAATAAAATGAAAAGTCAACAGGGATAATGATTTTTTTCATGCAATTATAATTAAAGTAAAATTTTTTCTTCCTTAACGGGTATGGTTATATTAAAACTTTTCATGGGAAATTTATACAAGGCAATCCCTCCTTTTTCTTTCAGATGCTTATCCTCTGTCAGAAATATACAATTCCCTTCTGAAAGGAAATTATGTAATCTGCTGAAAAACTCATCTCTTTCCGGTGTGAAATCTTCCTTTTTACCAAAATCTTTCTCTACGAATATAATTCCTCTTTTACAATTGGCAATATTGGAATTGATCTCTTCTGAACCGTAATACACCAGCGATTGCCTTTCACCGTATTGCAGCAGCCTTACATAAAATTTTTGTTTCCAGTTCTGCCATTCTGAAGATATTTCATTTGCCAGGGATGAAGCCATGATATTGCCTTCAAAATCTTCTGGCATGTTTACATCAATCATCAGTTCCCGCATTTTGGTCTGTGCTTTGTAAGCCAGAACAAATTCGGGGATGCCGGTAATAAAAACGGCATGTGACCGGAAATTCTGAAGGATATTCAGGAAAGAATCAATCATTTGGTAATGGCTGAAATCTACCCTGTTTTTTCTTTCCGTAATGGTATTCAGTACATGTTTGTGATATTCATATAATACAGATCTTTCTTTTCCCAGATGGAGGATAAAGAAGGCAGGAGAAGTATCCTCCGTACTGGCAAGGTCGGCCAGGGTAACCGGGCGGTTCAAAATGAATTTTTTCCTGATTTTGCCGCTCAGGTATAATGTGTTCGCCCCGTTTTCGGTAATGCTGATTAATGCGGTTTTTCTTAAAGTGGAAAGGTCAAGAAACCTCATGGAAGTCTGAAGGGCTTGCATAACCCCTGATTTGACGGACTGCGAAACCGCATTCCTTGTTAGCATTTTGTTGGCCTTTGATATTACAGATTTCATGATTTTTTCCACTTTGTTTCTTTCCCACATCGAAGGTTGAAAGGGGATGAGCACATGCAATTGGGAAAAACCCTGAGCCTGTTTCCCGGAGGCTACGGGAGCATTGGAAAGACTGGAGTTGTCCATAATAAAAGATTTTAAATGCTGTTGGCTATAAACAGCGGTGAATTTGTATCTTTCATCAAAACATCTGCCATGGAAGTTTTAAACCATCTGGATACTTCACTTCTCTTATAAGCACCTAATACTACCAATTCGTTTTCTAAATTATTTTTCAGGTATCCGCAGATTTCCTCTTCGGGATTACCCTGCAAAATGGTATATTGAACCTTGTCAAATCTGGTTTTTAAATATTTTCTCAACGCTTTGTTGGCTGGCAATGCCGATTTACCATCTCTGCTCACATATATCACTTCAAGTGGAAAGTCGGTTTTGTCGAAAACAGATGCATACATTTTAATGGCATGCATCGCGGCGGGGCTGCCGTCATATAGAAAAACCACCTTGTCTATAGGGCGGAAGGTTTGTGGAACTATTACCACAGGACAATGGATAGTGGATATCACGTCTTTAATGAATCTGGTAGGCACTTCCTGTTCCAGGCGGGTAAAACTTTCTTTTTTATCCAGAATCATCAGGTCGGCAAACATGCTGTGATTTCGGATTTCCTGAATGGCAATATTTTCTGATTTTATGGTGCTGTAATCTACACCTCTTTTACTGGCGGCAGACTGAAACCTTTGTACTGCTGCTGCTCTTTTTTTAGTATCCTTTTCCTCCAGTTCGGCTAAAATTTTCTCAGGTTGGCTTTCGGTAGCCAGAATCTTTTCAATGGGGTAACTTTTGTAAGAAATGTCTTCTAGGAATAATCCGGTTAGGGAATGCCCTGTGAGTTCGCAAAGAAACAGTGCATATTGAAGGGTAGAAGTAGAAAATTTCAATCCGTCGAAGGCAGCAACATAATTCATGGCCATTATATTTTGGGGAATATTATTACTTAAGGATTCAATAGTAAAGTTACCAATACAGTATTCTTCCTGAACTGAGCCTTATCAGATTAAAAGCTGATAATCTTCAAGCGACGGCTATTAATATGTATGCAGTACACAAATCCTCTGTCCGGTTTTTTAATCAGGCTATCGGGAGTTATTTTTACGTTATGAAACAGGTTCAGGAAAAAATAGCGGCTGCATATGCCGACAGAAATTTATTGCAACAGCAGGTATACAAAGAGGCTGTTGAATATGTTATGGAAGAAGTGGATAAAGGAAGGCTGAGGGTGGCGCAAAAAAATGAAGACAAATGGGAGGTAAATGAATGGGTGAAGCAGGCCATATTGCTGTATTTCGCTATCCGGCCTATGACCAAATGGGAAGTGGGGCCGTTTGAATTTTATGATAAGATGGATTTGAAGAAAGATTACCAATCGCTTGGGGTACGTGCAGTTCCGCATGCAGTGGCGCGTTATGGAGCTTTTATTGGCAGAAATGTGATATTGATGCCATCGTACGTGAATATTGGCGCTTATGTAGACGAAGGTACCATGGTAGATACATGGGCAACTGTGGGAAGCTGTGCTCAGATTGGAAAGAATGTTCACCTTAGTGGAGGAGTGGGAATAGGGGGGGTATTGGAACCTTTACAGGCAAGCCCTGTGATTATAGAAGACGGATGTTTTATCGGAAGCAGGTGCATTGTTGTAGAAGGAGTGATTGTTGAAAAAGAAGCAGTTCTGGGAGCCAATGTTGTGCTCACAAAATCTACCAAAATTATTGATGTTAGCGGCGAACAGCCCGTGGAATATACCGGAAGGGTACCCGCCCGCAGTGTGGTGATTCCCGGAACCTATACAAAAAAATTTCCTGCCGGAGCATATCAGGTAAGTTGTGCATTGATTATCGGAAAAAGAAAGCCCAGCACCGATTTAAAAACCAGCCTGAATGATGCGTTGAGGGAGTTTAATGTTTCGGTGTAAAAGAGGTTTTCCCGGGTGTACTGGTGAGGGAGAATTTCAAGAAACCAATATTCATAAGAATTTGATGTTTCTAAATGGGCTAAAGTTCATAATTTCTCCGGTAATTCTTCGTTTTAACCCAAAAGCCCATGGAGCGGATTGCATTTTTTGATCTTGAGGTTTCCACGGATTCCAAGAGAATTATTGATATTGGCTGTATCAAGGATAATCACCAGACCTTTCATAAAGGTTCCGTTTCTGCATTTATTGAATTCCTGAACGGCACCAGGTTTATTTGCGGACATAATATTTGGCAACATGATCTGAAATATATCAATGCAGATTTATTGAGAAAGGGTTTTACGAAAGATCAGTTTATAGATACATTATATCTTTCACCTTTATTTTTCCCTACCTATCCCTCACACAAACTAATTAAGGATGATAAATTACAACCGGAAGACCTGAATAATCCGTTAAATGATTCAAAAAAAGCAAAGGATTTATTTTTTGAAGAAGTAGGAGCTTTTCATAAAGAAGATGAAAGCTTTAAGCAAATCCTTTATTTATTGCTTAAGGATCATGACCTTTTTAAAGGGTTTTTTAAATATCTGGGTTTCACTGCTCCTGAAGTGGGTTTGCAGGAACTCATCAGAAACAGGTTTAAAGGCCTGATTTGCGGGACAACGAATTTATTGGAATTGATAAAAAGCATGCCCTTAGAACTAGCGTATGCATTATCTCTAATTAATTCTCATTACAGAAATAAGGACTCTTTTTTACTTCCGCCTCGTTGGGTGCTGCGGAATTTCCCTGGTGTGGAAACAGTTTTATTTCTTCTGAGAAATACACCTTGTTCAACAGGTTGCGATTTTTGTAATTCATTTTTTGACCCATATAAAAAACTGAAAGAAATTTTCGGGTACAATGGTTTTAGAAGTTTTGGAGGGGAGCCTTTGCAGGAAAAAGCAATTATGGCTGCTCTTCAAAATAAATCCTTACTGGCTGTTTTTCCCACGGGCGGAGGAAAATCTATAACCTTCCAACTTCCTGCTTTGATGCAGGGGGAAACATCCAATGCCTTAACTGTGGTTATATCTCCATTGCAGTCGCTGATGAAAGATCAGGTGGATAACTTGCTGGAGAAAGATATTACTACAGCTGTTACCATTAATGGATTGTTGAATCCCTTAGAACGTGCAAGTGCTATAGAAAGCGTGGAAAACGGAACTTCCAAGCTCTTATATATAGCTCCGGAAGCATTACGATCTCCAACCATTGAAAGGCTTTTACTGGGAAGAAATATTGCGCGATTTGTAATAGATGAAGCGCATTGTTTTTCTACGTGGGGCCAGGATTTCCGGGTAGATTATTTGTTTGTCGGTGATTTTATCAGAAATATCAGAGAAAAGAAAAATCAGCAAGCACCTATACCGGTATCCTGTTTTACTGCCACGGCAAAACCAATGGTGATTGAAGATATACTTAGGTATTTTAAAGAAAAACTTTCAATAGACCTGGAAGTGTTTTCGGCAAGGGTTTCCAGAGAAAATCTTAGATATAAAGTTATCCCCAAAGAGAATGAAGAAGAAAAATATCAAACATTAAGAAGTTTGATTGAGGCCAAAAACTGTCCTACTATTGTTTATGTAGCCCGCACACGTTTGGCAGACAAGCTTGCTGATCGTCTTTACCAGGATGGATTTAATGCAAAATCCTTTCATGGGAAAATGGAAAAGGAAATTAAAACAGTAAATCAGGATTCCTTTATAAAAGGTGAAACCCAAATTATGGTGGCCACCTCAGCATTTGGAATGGGTGTAGACAAAAAAGATGTAGGATTGGTTATACATTATGAAATTTCAGATTCTCTGGAAAATTATATTCAGGAAGCAGGCCGTGCGGGTAGGGATGAGAATGTATTTGCTGATTGTTATGTATTGTTTAATGAAGAAGACCTGAATAAGCATTTTGCCTTGTTAAACCAGTCTAAATTAAACCTTAAAGAAATCCAACAGGTATGGAAAGCGATTAAAAGCCTTACTAAATTTCGCTCAAAATTTTCTCATTCTGCTTTGGAGATTGCGCGTAAAGCAGGGTGGGACGACAGTATTTCAGATGTTGAAACGCGTATTTCATCTGCAATAGCGGCTTTGGAAGATGCCGGTTATTTAAAAAGAGGAATGAACAACGCAAGGGTATATGCCAATAGCATCATGGCAAAAAATATAGAAGACGCCATGGAAAAAATTAAAGCATCTCCTAAAATTCCGGAATCTCTTAAGGAAAATGCCGGGAGGATTATTAAAAAGCTTATATCCGCCAAAAGCCGGAAAAGGAATATGGATGAAGTAGCAGAATCAAGAATTGATTATATCAGTGACCATCTTGGAATACCAAGGAATGAAGTGATTGATATAATTAATTTATTGAAAGAGGATAACATACTGGGTGATTCAAAAGATTTATTGGCATATCTCCCCCAAAATAGAAAAAGAAGCACTCTCCAGGAGGTGGAAACTTATGCCAAAATTGAAAGGTTAATATTCTCATTAATTCATGAAGTTGAAACAAGGAATAATATAAAGGATTGGGTAGAAAAAGCAGAGCAGGAAGGGATAGGAGATGTTACCTCAAGCAATCTTAAAAGGATATTGAATTTTTGGAAAAGAAAAAACTGGATAGCCCTGAAATTTCAGGAATCACGAAATCATTTTGCTGTAAAATATCTTGAAAAGCCTTCTGAGGTAAAAGCGAAAATTGATAAAAGACACGAACTCTGTCAGTTTATAATTGATTATTTAACTGAATGTGCTTTGCATCAGAATGGCCATGATATACGTGCTAAATTTATTGCGGTTACGTTTTCTGTATTGGAAATTAAAGAGCAGTTCGAAAATAGGTCTGTATTATTCCGAAATAATATTACCGTTAAAGATGTGGAAGACTCCCTTTTATTTCTTTCCATGATAGACGTGCTTACTATTGAAGGCGGGTTTATGGTGATCTACAATAAGTTGACTATTGAAAAGAAAGAAGAAAATAATAAAAAATATACAATACAAGATTATGAAAAGCTCAGTAGGTTTTATGAGAATAAAATACAACAAATACATATTGTAGGCGAGTATGCCAAGAAAATGGTGGAAGATTATAAACAGGCTTTGCAGTTTGTGGAAGATTACTTCAGCTTAAACTATCAATCCTTTCTCAGTAAATATTTTAATAGTGAAAGACAAAGGGAAATCAAAAAAAATATCACTCCAGCTAAGTTTAAACAGTTGTTTGGCGATTTATCAAATGAGCAACTAAAAATATTAAAGGATAATAAGTCCCAATTTATGTTTGTAGCAGCAGGTCCAGGAAGCGGTAAGACCAGAGTGTTGGTACATAAACTTGCATCCTTGCTTTTAATGGAAGATGTTAGGCATGATCAACTGCTTATGTTAACATTTTCAAGAGCTGCAGCTACAGAATTTAAAAGTAGGTTATTTAAACTCATAGGAACTGCTACTCCTTATATTGATATAAAAACATTCCATTCTTTTTGTTTTGATATCCTTGGAAAGAAGGGGGATCTTGCAAAAACAAATGATATTATCCGGCAAGCCATTGAAAAAATCCAATCCGGTGAGGCTGATCCGGGAGCCATTACAAAATCGGTATTGGTGATAGATGAAGCCCAGGATATGAACGGGGAAGAATATGAACTTATTAAAACAATAATTGAATATAATGAAAACATTAGAGTGATAGCAGTAGGTGATGATGATCAGAATATTTTTGAATTTCGTGGATCCAGTCCAACTTATATTAAACAGTTTATTCAGGATTATCAGACTGTGAGGTATGATTTGCTTACCAATTACAGGAGCAGGAACAACCTGGTGGAATTTTCCAATCAACTGGCTGAAGAAATTCATGACAGAATAAAATCTCAGCCATTAGTTGCACATAATAAAGCAAACGGATGTATCCGAATAATCAATTTCAATTCAAATAATTTGATTGTTCCTTTAGTAAGGGAAATTTTGAATTCTGCATTAATGGGAAGTTCCTGCGTTCTCACCCGGACAAATGATGAGGCATTGTTAGTGGTTGGACAATTAATAAAATGTGGAATCAAAGCCCGTTTAATAGAATCTAACGATGGCTTCTCATTGTTTGATATGGATGAAATACGGTATTTTATTAAAAACCTAAACTATCAAGAAAATGCAAAAATTATTGATCCATCATCCTGGGATGACGCATGGTTAAAACTTAAAAGAGATTATGGCAGATCAGAGCACTATCTTCATATAGAAAACATTATTCTAAAGTTTGGAGAAATTTTCCCGGGTAGAAAATATTTTTCTGATTTCAAAGAATTTCTATGGGAATCAAAACTGGAAGATTTTATTATTTCCGGTGGAGATTCTGTTATCGTATCTACCATGCATAAATCAAAAGGGAAAGAATTCGATAATATTTTCCTGATGCTGAATGGTTTCAGGGGAGACAGGGAAGAGAATAAAAGGTTATTATATGTTGCGGTAACAAGGGCAAAAAGCCATCTGGTAATTTTGGATAACCAGGGTTCTTTTAATAACTATAATGCTGAAGAATTAGAAATATCCTTTGATCCCGATGAATATCCGGAACCTGCGGAAATTATCTGCCATCTGGGCCATAGAGATGTAAATCTGGGACATTTTCAATATAACCAGAAAGCTATTTCGAACTTAAAATCCGGAAATACTCTCATTATTAAAGAAAATAAAATTTTTGTTGACGATAAAATAGAGGCTGTAAGATTTTCTAAAAGATTTAACACTAAGCTGGATCGTTATTTTAAAAATGGATATGAATTAAAGAATGCAAAAGTGAATTTTATAGTGTTCTGGAAAAATCCTGAAAACCAAAGGGAGTACAGGGTGATTTTACCGGAGCTGCATTTCGTAAAACAGGTTTTGAGTTAACATCCTACTTTTATCCTTATGGTAATTAAAAAATCCCTCAAAAATTTCTTTTTTATTATTTCTCCCTTTCGTATATTTGCACCCCGCGAGCCCAGATGGCGAAATTGGTAGACGCACTGTGTTCAGGTCGCAGCGCTGGCAACGGCGTGCTGGTTCGAATCCAGTTCTGGGCACCAAATAAAAAAGGCTTTTCTCAATGAAAAGCCTTTTTATTTTCTCGTTGCGGTTTTACAAATGAATTTATTGCGAAAGCAACATTATCAAATTCCAAAAGAATTTAAGTTACTCCCGAAATAGCATTTACAGCTTCTAATTCATGATTTTCGTAATAATCACATAGTCACCCAGCTTCTCCCATTCTGCCCAATTTGGATGGTCTAAACTTTCATGTGCAAAAGAGGAAATATTCACCGCCTTTAATTTTGGTCCGTATTTTTTTAACTGGGCAAAAGTTCCCAGTTTTTCGTCGGTATGGAATCTTCCGTTGAGGTGAAGTACCATATGGGTCTTTTGTTTTTTCTTCAGTACCTCAGCAATCTTCCAGGCCATGGTGGCATCCCAAAGGTTTTGTGTCTGGTAAATTTTCATAGTACCCATGTTCCCATGTCCTCCCATGAGGTTGACGAATTTTTCATAATATTCTCCAGTTAAGGTATCTATGGGGAGGGGAGGAATCAGTTGGCGGGCTTGTTTCGACAAGCCGTTCAGGCTCTCCAGCCCGTTTGCGGTAACCATATTGGTATACCGTGTTGGGGCATTGGCAGCCAGTACATAAATTCCCTCACTTTTGGCATATTCCACCAGAGGACGGTAATCGGCATAATTATTCCACTTGCGGGCATCCCTTTCAAAATTGCTTTCCGAAATCAATCCGGCCAGGTATTCATCCATCACCAGCTGCACATCGGTCTGAAACATCTCCAGGCTTAATATTACCTTTCTGCGGCTGTTTTCATGTAAGCCTTTAAATACATTGAATTGCAACAAATGCGCAATGGAATCGTTATGTTCCTCTCCAAAAAATACTACATCGGCCGAAAGCAGTTGGCTGATAAGTTCGTCAATTTTGATCTCCTTTTTCCCTTTAACATCATAGATCCGGTATTCTTTTTCAGGGGTCTGAGCATTTAAAATTCCGAAACCTACCAGGAAAAGCAACCATAAAAGAATTCTCATAAAAGCAGTTTATAATAATGCAAATCAATAAAATTAAATCTACTTATTGCTCAAAAATGGAGCTCATTGGGGACAGATCAATGTAGCAACAGGGAAAATAAAACATTTATTTGACAAAGGAATTCAGGCTTAGGCAGGGAATTTGCTTTATGGGAAGAAATTTAATCCGTCAAAAATCCTAATATATCATATTCCAATGTCTGAAATCATTTCCATCCCTTTCGTATATGCGGAAAACCGTTATACAGCCCTTGTAAATATTAAAAAGCAACCGGCTTTAAGCCTTCTGAATGTTACCATTATGGATGGGGCATTGGAAACACTATTGTTTGGTTTCCATGTGTTTGAAGATACCGGTGAAGGTATTTTCCCCAAAAAAAGGGCAGAGGCAGGTTCCAGGGTAGCAAAACTTCAAACCGCTTTGGAAGTGTCCTTAAATCATCATTTTTATCCTGTAGTGGCCGCCGGAGAAATCAGTAAATAATCCGGTGTATATTGCTTGAATTTCCTGTAAGGAATGGAATGCATCATCAGGTTCAAATCGGATTGGTTAATTTTAGGTCCGAATTGAAAATATGCTGCAGGAAAAGACAGGATTTGAACAGGAAGTTGAAAATGCCTTGAAAGCCCTCAGATTGGGCGGAGTCATTCTTTATCCTACCGATACCATCTGGGGATTGGGATGCGATGCCACCAATGAATCGGCCGTTGATAAAATATATCAGATAAAGCACAGGCCTGAAAATAAATCCATGATTGTGCTGGTGGCTACACCTCGGGATATACTGAAATATGTAGCGGCTCCTACTCCCGAAGTTTGGGATATCGTGGAGCGTGCAGAAGAACCATTAACTGTAATTTATCCCGGAGGTATCGGCCTGGCACCCCAGTTATTGGATGAGGAAGGAAATGTTGCCATCAGAGTGGTGAAAGATGAATTTTGTTTCCACCTGATTAAAAGGCTTAGGTATCCGCTTGTTTCTACTTCCGCCAATATATCGGGAATGCCATTCCCGGAAAATTTTCATCAGATTGATCAGAAGATTCTGAATGCCGTAGATTATGTAGTTAATTACCGCAGAGACGATGTTGAAAAGAAAAAGCCTTCCCGAATCATCAAACTGGAAAAAAACGGAGCAATCACTACTATCAGGGAATAGGGCATCCATTATATTTGCAACCGGTTATGGATATACATTGTTCGGATAAGGAGACGGATTTTCTGAAGCTCGTAGGGAAAACTGCCCAATCAATGGGCTTTCCTGCCTATTTGGTGGGTGGATTTGTCAGAGACAGGATTTTGGGAAGGCCTACCAAGGATATAGATATCGTGTGTGTGGGTGATGGCATTGGCCTTGCCCGTGCAGTTGCCCAACAATTGGATGGAAAGCCTAATGTGGCCTGGTTTAAAAATTTTGGAACGGCTCAGGTTGTTTGGGAAGGACTTGAAATAGAATTTGTAGGAGCAAGGAAAGAAAGTTATCGCCGGGAAAGCAGAAATCCTGAAGTCACTCCCGGAACCCTGGAAGACGATCAGCTTAGAAGAGATTTTACCATAAACGCACTTGCCATTAGCCTGAATGATGAAAATTTCGGGAAGCTCATAGATCCCTTCAGCGGATTGGAAGACCTGAAGAAAAAAATTATCCGCACGGTAAATGACCCCATCATTACATTTAGTGACGATCCGCTCAGAATGTTACGGGCTATTCGATTTGCCACTCAGCTCAACTTTTCCATTGAAGATAACACTTATTCAGGCATTAAAGAAAATGCGGGGAGGATTAAGATTATCTCACAGGAAAGGATAACCGAAGAAATCAACAAAATTCTTATGACCCCAAAACCCTCCATCGGATTTATTTATCTGCTGGAAACGGGGTTACTGGATATTATCTTCCCGCAGTTGGTAGAACTGAAAGGCGCGGAATACAAAGACGGATTAGGCCATAAGGATAATTTCTACCATACCCTTCAGGTAGTGGATAATATTGCCCGGAAATCGGATGACCTTTGGCTCAGATGGGCGGCACTTTTACATGATATAGGTAAGCCGGCTACCAAAAGATTTGAGGAGGGACACGGATGGACATTCCATGGCCATGAAGTGGTAGGGGCCAGGATGGTTCCCAGAATTTTTGCAAACTTTCGCCTTCCCTCAAACGAAAAAATGAAGTTTGTGAAAAAGCTGGTAGAAATGCATCTCCGTCCAATCAGTCTTACCAAAGAAAATATTACCGATTCTGCCATCAGAAGGTTGTTGTTTGATGCCGGAGAAGATATCGATGCATTGATGATGCTTTGCGAAGCGGATATTACCTCCAAAAACAAACAGAAAGTTAAACGTTACCTTGCCAATTTTGATATGGTAAGAAAGAGAATGGCGATTGTGGAAGAGAACGACCGTTTGAGAAACTGGCAACCTCCGGTGTCAGGAGATATGATCATGAAAATCTTCAACCTGAAACCCGGTAAAGAAGTAGGGATATTGAAAACTGCCGTAAGAGAAGCCATTCTCGACGGGCATATTAAAAATGATGTGGAAGAAGCTGTAAAATACCTTAAAGAAGAAGCAGCAAAAATGGGGCTATATCCTGTAGAAGAATGAATCTGTTTTGAAGAAGGGAATTCTGGAAATAAGTAAGTAATTTTGAAGAACACAAGAATCTGATCAATATGGCTATTTTAAAATTCAGGGTATATTATGAGGAAGATGATAGCATTTACAGGGATATTGCCATAAAGCATACCCAAACTTTTTATGATTTCTGCAATACCTTATTAAAATCCTTTGAATTCGATAATAAACACGGGGCTACCTTTTACAGAAGTAACGATAACTGGCAAAGGGGTAGGGAGATAACGCTCGAAATTCAGGATAAAAAATACCCTGTTCCCCCATTGTTGATGAAGGAAACCACCATTGGCTCCGAAATAAAAGATCCCAATCAGAAATTTATTTTCGTATACGATTTCAATAAACAATGGACATTTCTGGTAGAGCTAATTAATGTTTCCAAAGAAGAAAAACCAGGGTTGGAGTATCCTGCTATTGTAAGAACAGAAGGAATTGGTCCTTCACAATACGGAACCCGTGGTATTGGAGGCGATAAGCTTGCCGAAATGGAAGAAAAATACGACCTGAATAAAGGTATTCTCGACGGATTCGGAGAAGAAGGTGAAGAGGATTCCGATGGAGGATTCGATGATTACCAGGATGATGAGGAACTGTAAGCCTTTCCGTTTTTGAATTCCTTATTTTTCATAAATGACCAATAAAACCGTCATTATTATTGCCGGGCCTACTGCAGTGGGTAAAACCAGGTTCGCAATTGAATTGGCGAAAAAACTTAATACTTCCGTTATTTCTGCCGATTCCAGACAATGTTTCAGGGAATTGAATATAGGCGTTGCAAAACCTTCCCCCCAGGAACTTGAGAAGGTAAGGCATTATTTCATCAATTCTCACAGTATTCATGAACCTATGAATGCTGTTATATATGAACAATATTCACTGGATGCTGTAAAAGAAATTTTCAAGCACAGCGATTATGCCGTAATGGCTGGGGGCACGGGCCTTTATATAAAAGCGTTTGCAGAGGGAATTGATTTGATTCCGGATATTGATCCTGCTATAAGAAAAGCACTTCTAGATGAATATGAAACATCCGGAATAGAAAAACTGCAGGAACTTGTACAAAAAGAAGACCCCTTATATTATGCAACCGGCGAATTAAAAAATCCACACAGATTAATTCGCGCACTGGAAGTAATCAGAGGTACAGGAAAATCCATCAGGGAATATCAGTCGGGAAAACAAAAGGAAAGGCCTTTCCGTATCATTAAATTTATGCTCGATGAAAAAAGGGTGGTGCTGTATGAAAACATCAACAAAAGGGTAGATGAAATGATGAATAAAGGCTTGCTGAAAGAAGCCTCTTCGCTTATTGCATACCGTGATTTACCCCCTTTACAAACGGTTGGATATACAGAACTCTTTGATTATTTTGATGGAAATTCAACACTTGAGGAAGCCGTGGAACTGATTAAAAGAAATACCCGGAGATATGCCAAAAGGCAGCTCACGTGGTTCAGAAAAGACCCCGAATTTCTGCCAATTCCCCCTACAGATAGCAGCCTGGTTTTGAAACAATTGGGCTTGTAAACTTTTGTTCAACATCCCGTATAAGGAATACCACTTAAATAATAATAAGTTTATTGAATACCGCTGCGAAATTCAGCCTGTATTATTTCCTGTTTGGAAAAATTCAGATGATTTTTGTAGATGAAAAATGGACGGTTCCGTTTTTAATCCGGATTCTATGAAACTGAAATTATTGGTTATGGCTTAGTTTTGATTTTTGAAGGTTAGGCTGCTCTTTGAAAAGAGCAGCCTTTTTTTATTCTTCAGTAATAAGTTGCCTTTTGTACATCTGAACAGTGTTTTCCAAGCCATAGTAAAGCGCATCGCTAATCAGTGCATGGCCAATAGATACCTCCAGCAATCCTGGTATGTTCTGTGCAAAATATTTAAGGTTATGAAGGTCCAGGTCGTGTCCGGCATTAATACCTAATCCCAGTTCCACAGCTTTTTCCGCAGCCAGTTTGTAAGACCTGATGGCTTCTTCAGGATTTACAAGAAAATGTTTGGCATAAGCTTCAGTATATAACTCAATGCGATCAGTACCGGTGGCTTTGGCCCCTTCCACCATCTTTACATCAGGATCTACAAAGATCGATGTTCGAATACCGGCTTGTTTAAATATGGCTATCATCTCCCTCAGATAATCTTTATGTTTGATGGTGTCCCAGCCATGGTTGGATGTTATTTGTCCCGGATCATCCGGTACAAGGGTAACCTGTGCAGGTTGGGTTTCCAGCACAAGCTTCACAAATTTTTCTTCCCTGCAATTGCCTTCAATGTTAAACTCTACATGAATATGCTGTTTAATTTCCCTTACGTCGGAATAACGTATATGCCTTTCATCCGGACGCGGGTGTACAGTAATTCCATCAGCACCAAAACTTTCTATATCCACCGCTGCTTTCAGCACATTTGGTACATTCCCCCCTCTGCTGTTTCTAAGGGTGGCAATCTTGTTTATGTTTACCGATAATTTAGTCATAAAGCAAAATTACCAAAAACTTCTTCGGTGCAGGGCAATAAAAAAAGGAGCCGGCCAAAGCTCCTTATTTAAGGTTTCGCTGTAATATTTTTACTCTGAAAAGAGGTTAAGCTTTTTCTATCCTTGAACTGAATAATACTGTTCCTTCGTGATCGATAACATCCAGAAGATAAAATCCTGATTTCTCTTTTTTAAAATCCTGTAACGAAGTCACATTAATACCTTTTACCAGATACCACGAGAACATTTTTACAATTCTCCCTGTTTCATTAAACATTCTTACTATAACCTGTTTGCTGTACGAGCAGGAAATTTCTATGTTAAGTACGGAAGTAAAAGGATTGGGTTTCAAATTAACATGTTCAATCATATTAACTGATTTAGGGATGAATGCACAATCCGGGTACATTTCTTCCCTATCTGCTTCCATCAGTCGTTTCATCCTTTCCTTCCACGAGTTGTTTAAATGTATGTTTTCCATCCGTTTCCCTGATTGTGTATCTAGTATTAACCAATCAGATGCCAAGTGTGAAATCTATTGATAATCAAATAGTTGAAATTTTGGGAAGTCTGAAAATTTCCCAATATGGGATTGATTAATGGGCTTTGGGAAAGTTCTAAAAACGGGCAACAAGTTTCAGGTTAAGCAGTCGGGGGGTAAGCCTGTTGGGCATGGCAAAAGTGGTATTGGAAAAATCTTTAATCAGCAGATAAGAAATGGTATTATCGCGGTCAATCAGGTTGAATACTTCCAGTGTCAGCCAGATGTTTTCAAAATTTTTGAAAGGGTGGTGGCTTCTTCTTGCCGATTTTTCTGCATTCAACAACAATGCACTAAAGCCTATGTCTATGCGCATATAGGGTTCAATAATCAATGCATTGCGGTATTGAGGTTCGTTCGGAATATTATAAGAAAGATTGCTCCCGTACAGTAAATTCAGATAAACTTTAAAATTCTGATTGGTGGAAAGGTAATCCTGGAGAAACATGCCAAAGCTCACCCGTTTGTCGGTGGGCCTTCTGTACCATCCTCCTTCCATAAGGGTACTGTCTGTTGGCTGATTGTTTTCATCCAGGGTATATCGGTAGAAAAAATCATCATGCAGGTTTTCCTTTGCCGACATGATACCCAGGCTGATCCAGCTTTCCGCATCTTTAACCAGCTCTCCAAATAGCCTCATCTCTAATCCGGCTGCATAGGCATCGGCATTATTGGTGCCGTGATAACGCAACTTTACGTTATCTATATCATAAGGCACTACATCCCGCATATGTTTGTAAAAAACTTCCGTACTCAGTCGGAAAGGCATGTTTTTTCGGGTAAACTGATAATCCATTCCTGCAGTTACCTGCCAGCTCTTTTGTGCCAGTAAATCAAAATTCACCTCTCCGTCATATTTTCTCAACTCTCTGTAAAATGGCGGCTGATGGTAAGCTCCGGCAGATGCTTTAAATACTATGTCTCTTTTCCATTGAAAGGGATTCCACGATAATCCGACCCGGGGAGAAAGCAAAAATTCCTTATTCAGGTTGTTGTAATTAAAACGTAAGCCTGCCTGAACCGACCACTGCGCACCGTTTCCAAAAGCAATATTATCCTGCACGTATCCACTGATACGGTTAACCGAAAAATTTGCTTTGGATTTCAATACTTTTGAAAGATGCAGTGCATCGGGATTATAGGGAAGATTATAGCCTGTAGAGTCCTGATACTCCCATTCGTTCAAACGATCGTGCACAACTTGTCTTTCACCGGCAAGTCCCCACTGGAAATAATGTTCTCGGAAATTATAAGAGCCTTTATGAGATAAGTTATGAACATATATATCCAGGTAATTTCTTGCATAAGTATGGAACAATCCGGTACCCAAAGGGTTATTTATTAAACCGAAGTCGGGTTTTGATTTGTCGAACTCCCTCTCTCCGAATAAATATGCCCCCATAATGTCGTAAGCTTCATTTTCCCTGTTGAGGAAACTGCTAGCCATAAACTTCAGGCGCAGGTTTTTATCAGGACGGAGGGTGTAGGCTATTCCTCCCATTGCCGTGCTGTACCGGTCTTTTTCCCTTCCCTGAAAATAAATATCCAGGCCGAGGTTGGCTGAGAAAAAAGGTGAAAATACACTTGATGTAAGCTGGCTGAATTCCGGCTCAAGTGTAAAACTGGTTCCGGATAAAATTCCAAGGAATTCGAGATCAGACTTTTGGCTTATACCGTATTTCAATAACACCTGCAGGTCGGAAGAGGATGGAATATAATTCCCTTTGGTTTCCTGAGAACTCAATAAGTTCCGGTTGGATTTATTTCTTGCTCCGATAAGATAAGACAATGTTTTTTTTCGGTTGATACCTTCGAAATGGAGTCCTTGTTCCAGTAATCCGATATAGGCAGAACCGGCAAATTTTTCCGGAGTTTTATAATGGATATCCAAAACCGAAGACATTTTGTCTCCGTATCTGGCCTGAAACCCTCCATTGTAAAACTTTACATTTTTGGTAAGCTCTGGATTAATAAAGCTCAAGCCTTCCTGTTGTCCGCTTCTGACCAGATAAGGACGGAAAACTTCAAAATCATTTATGTAAATAAGGTTTTCATCGTAACTGCCACCTCTGACCGAATATTGTGAAGTAAGTTCATTATTCGAACCTACAAAAATCTTAATGAGGCTTTCAATACCGCCAACGGGAGAGGGGATATTAATGGCATATTTGGGATTAATGGCTATAAGCCCTGCTTCCCTCCTTGGTGCATCAGATGTAATTACCACCGAATCGATAACACTGCTTTCCCTGGTCATCACTATTTCAATGTATTCCTCTTCGCGGTGGTTGAGCAGAAAATTCTTTTGTACGGTTTTATAGGCGGTATGGGAAAAAACCAGGGCGAATGCTTTTCCTGCCGGCACCGTTATGGAAAACTCCCCGGATGGGCCGGTAGTTGTCCCTTCATGCCTTCCCAGTATGGTAATGCTAACGCCTTCCAGCCGGTTGTCCCATTCGTCTTTTACTATTCCTTCCACTTTAGCGGTCGAAGATTGTGCATAAGACAGCCTAAAGCTGCATAGCAAAAGCAGCAATACCAGTAAACCCATGGCAGCCGGCCGGCAGGTTTTTGTCAGCATAATTCAGTTTAATACCTAGAAAGTTTTCAGTTTGCTTATTACTGCTTTCGGATCGGAAGCGCTGAATACGGTATTTCCGGCAACCAGCACATCTGCTCCGGCGGCAACTATTTCCGGAGCATTTTCAAGGGTAACCCCTCCGTCTATTTCAATTAACACCTTGCTTCCGGATGCATCAATCATCTTTCTTAACGTGCGAATCTTTGCCAGAGTATGGTGAATGAACTTTTGTCCACCAAAACCCGGGTTAACGCTCATCAGACAAACAAGGTCAATTTCATGCAGGATATCTTCCAGTACTGCAACGGGGGTATGGGGGTTAATGGCTACGCCGGCTTTCATTCCCAGAGATTTTATCTGCTGAATGTTGCGGTGCAGGTGCACGCAGGCTTCATAATGCACGGTTAGGATGTCGGCTCCGGCTTTTTTAAATGCTTCTGCATATTTCTCGGGCTCCAGAATCATCAGGTGCACGTCAAATGTTTTGTGGGTAGCCTTCCTGAGTTTTTCAATTACGGGAAGACCAAAACTGATATTGGGCACAAACCTGCCGTCCATCACATCAAGATGGTACCAGTCGGCCTGGCTTTCATTCAGCATTTCGCAATCGCGGGATAAATTCAGAAAATCGGCTGATAATAAAGAAGGTGCAATTAAGGGCATATGTTGAAATTAAAAATTAGCAGTTTGGGTTCATTAAATGCTGAACCTCCCCGGAATTTTATTATCCTTTATTCCGGCGCAGGTTTCGCAGGAGGCTGTCGGCTTCATAAAAATCTTTATCCAGTAAAAGCGCTCTCTGGTAATTTTCCTCTGCTTCATCAATCCTTCCGAGTGCTTCATAACAACGGGCCATCCAGAAATAGGTATCTGCCACTGTGTTGGATACGGTGGCTGCCAGGGTAAATATATCCAGAGCTGTTTCAAATTTTTTCTGGCTGTAATAAATAATTCCTTTTTCCAGATAGGCATCCACAAATTTCCAGTCTCTTTTAATACAACTGTCGAATTGAATAATCGCCGCTTCCGGTTTTTGGTTGGTTTTATAGTAAACACCTTTAAGGTAAAAAGCGTCAGTTTGAAATTCACTGGAATCTTTGCTGAGGATTGCATCGCAAATATCCAGGGCACGGCGGTCGTTTTGAGCCACCAGCAGATTGGCAAGAGCAAGCCCTGAATAATCCAGCGGAAGTTGTCCGTATGAGGTTTCCATAGCCTGAATGGCGGCAGCAGTATCGCCTATTCTGGCTTTCAGCATCCCGATTTCCAGCCAGGATTCAAAATCCTGGTCGTCCATTTTCACCAATTCTTCATATTGCTCCAGTGCAAGATCGTATTGTTGGGTTTGTATGTACACTTCACCCAGTCTTCTTCTGAATTCGGCAAATCCGGGATGATTTTCAATGCAATCTTCCAGAAAGCTGATAGCTTTTTGGTAATCCTGACTTAATAACAAGCTGGAAATATAAGACATGGCCACCGATTCCTTCCCGGTAAGCTCATAGGCTTTTAAATAATCTAAATTTGCAAGGCGGTGGTGGTTGTTTTGAGAAAGCCTCAAAGCCCTTTCCAGATAAAGTTCTGCATTATCCGGATCGTTTTTAATACTGTCGGTAATAGCGTCTATGGGCGGAAGGTTGTATACCAGTCTTTTTTCTTCTTCCAGTTCGTCTGATGCATTGTTGCAGGCACCGGCGGCAAGCAATACCGGAAGGATTAAATAAAAAAGCTGCTTTTTATTCATGGGCCAAAGCTATCTAATTTTTAATGAACTCTTTATGACAATAATCTGACAATATCAAGATTTTAACATAATACCTTTGCGCCCAAAATCATCCAACATGATAAATAATGCAAAGTATTTCCTGATCTCTGGTGTTTTGGCTCTGGCAATCGGATGTGCCGACCAGCCATCATCTGTTTCAGGAGCTTCTAATGACCCCGCATCCGATTCGCTGATTTTCCCCGATGAAAAGAATTTCAAAAACATGCGTCAGCTCACCTTTGGAGGGGATAATGCTGAAGCCTATTTCAGCTACGATGGGAAATATCTGGTATTCCAGAAAACCAATCCTGCAGAAGGAATAATGTGCGACCAGATTTTTGTGGGAAAGATACCTGAAACACCCGAGGAAAAATTTGAACCTAAGATGGTGAGCACCGGTAAAGGCAGAACCACTTGTGCTTTCTTTACCAAAGACAACAAACACATCATTTACTCTTCTACGCACCTGGCAAGCCCCGATTGTCCGCCGGTGCCATCAAAAGAACACAGATATATCTGGCCTATCTATGAGAGTTATGATATTTTCATGGCCGACCTCGACGGAAATATCGTAAAGCAACTTACCGATACTCCCGGATATGATGCTGAGCCTACACTTTCTCCAGATGGTACCAAAATGGTATTTACCTCTATGCGCGATGGCGACCTGGATTTATATATAATGGATTTGAATACCGGTGAAACCAAAAGAATTACCAACGAGCTGGGATATGATGGTGGAGCCTGGTTCAGCCCCGATGGAACCAAACTTCTTTGGAGAGCCAGCCGTCCGAAAACTGAAGAAGAAATAAAAGATTATAAAGAACTGCTGGCTCAGGGTCTGGTAGCTCCCAATAATATGGAGTTGTTCATTGCCGATGCCGATGGTTCAAACCAACGCCAGATTACCAACCTGGGTCAGGCTAACTGGGCACCCAACTTTATGCCCGACAGTAAAGGAATCATCTTCGCTTCTAACCATGAATATCAAAGAGGATTTCCCTTTAACATGTATTATATAGACCTGGAGGGGAACAATCTGAAGAAGATTTCACGCGATAACGGATTTGATGCATTCCCCATGTTCAGCCCCGACGGAAAGAAAATTGTATTCTCCAGCAACCGCAATAACGGTGGTACCAGAGATACCAACATCTTTATTGCCGACTGGGTAGATTAATCCCGGATTATTTTTTTGTTAAGCAGGAAGGGTAAAAGATTTCTTAATATCTTTAATCCTTCCTGATTTCATTTTCAACCCAAAACAAAACTTATTTATTATGATCCAGGGCCTGATACATCTGCACAATTTCCTGAGATGGGTAATTCTGCTGTTTCTGGTAATTGCTGTCATCAAACATCTAACGGGGATGACTGCTCGTAAACCTTATACTGCAGGAGATAAGAAGTTTAATTCTATTCTGATGATTACCACTCACACCCAGTTTCTGATTGGTTTATTCCTTTATTTCGCCGGTTCCGTAGGACTGAAAATGATTCAGCAAATGGGAATGGGCCCCGTGATGAAAGAAGCTTCCACAAGATACTGGGCGGTTGAACATATTCTGGGCATGATCGTTGCCATCACACTAATAACCATTGCCGGTGGAGTAGGCAAGAAAAATCTGAACGACAGGCAAAAGCATACCAGGTCTTTCTGGTTGTTATTTGTTGCCCTTATAATTATTTTATTGATGATGCCATGGCCTTTCCACTCCAGTGCACCAAGGCCTTTATTCCCCGGAATGCAGGTTTGATTTCTTTTTCTGTTTTTAAATAATGAAATTTGCCTGCCCTTTACCGGGGCAGGCAAATTTGTTTTAGTGCTGATGAATGAAGTTTTAAACAACCCTGTTTCTATAATACTTACGGCTGCGGCCATCATTTTTCTATTGAATACGGGAGGAGCTTTTCTTTCCAAAATCCTCCGGTTTAATTACGGTTATCTGGCTCCTATCAGTGCCATCTTTTATCTTTTCCTGGCCTATTTTGCTTCTTTGCTGTTCGGAATGGGTATGGCATTATTAATCAATGCTATAGTGGGGGCTTTCGACGGTTCTCTTTGCTGGAGGGTGGTAAAAAAAATCGGTCCGGAACTGGGGCCGCATTACGACCAGCTCATGGAAATCCCTGAAAATTTTGTCACCGTTTATACGGTGGTACTTGCTGTAATCATCGGCTTAATTGGAGCATTGTTTGCATGACCGTCATTTATCGGCATTTTCTTATATTGCGGAAAACCATCTAACGATTATGCCATATTATTACAGATTGGGAAACGTTCCTCACAAGCGTCATACGCAATTCAGGAAAAAAGACGGAGGGCTTTATTCCGAGCAGCTGTTTTCTACCGAAGGATTTTCAAACGATTATTCGCTTTTATATCATGTTCATCCGCCCACTGTAATTATTAAAACAGACGAACCCATAGATCTCAGGCCGGAGATTGCCGAAGAAAATATGTTAAAGCACAGAAGCTTCGACGGTTTCAAAATTAAGCCTTCGGATGATTTTATCGAAAGCAGAATTCCGGTTCTGGTAAATGACGATTGCCACATTGTGTTGGCGGCACCTCGCAAGTCTATTGAAAGCTATTTTTACAAAAATGCCGATGCAGATGAAGTATTGTTTGTGCATGAAGGTTCCGGCATGATGGAAACCATGTACGGTAAAATCACCTTTTCACCCGGAGATTATCTGGTGGTACCAAGAGGTACGATTTACCGGATCCATTTCAACGACGAGAACAACAGGTTGCTGATTATAGAATCATACAGCCCGGTGAGGTTCCCACATAAATATTTAAGCCCTTACGGGCAATTGCTCGAGCATTCGCCTTTCTGTGAGCGCGACATCCGGCCGCCTGCAGATTTGGTGACTTATGATGAGACCGGAGATTTTCTGATTAAAACCAAGAAGAGGGGATTGTTGTACGGCATACATTATGCTCATCATCCTTTTGATGTTGTAGGATGGGATGGATGCTGCTATCCGTTTGCTTTCAGCATTCATGATTTTGAACCTATTACCGGCCGGGTGCACCAGCCGCCTCCCGTACACCTGAATTTTGAGGCCAGGAACTTTGTCATTTGTTCTTTCTGCCCCCGCTTATATGATTATCATCCTGAAGCTATTCCGGCACCTTATAACCATAGCAATATCGACAGCGACGAGCTGTTGTATTATGTGGAAGGCGAGTTCATGAGCCGGAAGAACGTTTCCAGGGGTATGCTTACCCTACATCCCGGAGGTATTCCTCACGGGCCGCACCCCGGTGCAGTGGAAAAAAGTATTGGCGCCAGGGAAACGAAGGAACTGGCAGTGATGGTAGATACCTTCCATCCGTTGAAACTTACCGTTCAGGCGCTGGAAATTGAAAATGAAGGATATACAATGAGCTGGGCCGAGTAGGGAAATATTGCCGGATAAATTGGGAGTTTTATGGTGAAATAATAGTAAATTCAATAAAACTTTCATTTATGGTGAAAATTTCCGAATTAAAACCCGGCAATCTGGTGGTGGTGGAATATGAAGACCGCCGCTGGGAAGGCATTGTAACCGATGTCAACAGGGAAGATAAAGAAGTAGGGGTGGATACCGGAGTTCAGGAGTTCTGGTTCCGGCCCGAACATGTTTATCCTGTTCCCATGTCAGATGCCGCTCTTTTTAAACTGGGGTTTAGCAAGGAATTTTTGGAAAACGGCATGGTGAAGTATATTCGCGGGCCGTTCCGTATGCTGGTAAAGGACGACGGAAAATTTGCCCCCCTAGAAATATGGTACAGGGAAGACAGGCGGTATTTCAACGAACCCATTTATATCCACGATTTGCAGAATAAGTACCTGGAAATGACCAAGGTAGACCTGAACCTGGTATAAAATGGGCAAAAATTGCCAAACTTGCCCCAAAATAAGCGCTGGCTGGTAGAAAAAAATGATTTTTTTTTCTATTTCAGCTATTATATCCTATCTTTGCGCCTCCAAAAAGTATGGGAAAACAACCTTTAATTAAACAAGACGGCACTATTTTAGAAGCTTTGTCGAACGCAATGTTCAAAGTAAAGCTTGAAAATGGTCACGAAATACTGGCTACCATTTCAGGTAAAATGCGTATGCACTATATCAGAATCCTTCCCGGCGATAAGGTGGGAGTGGAGATGAGTCCTTACGATTTAACCCGTGGCCGTATTATTTTCAGGTATAAATAATTGCAAACCAGCAGCGTATTTATAAAACACCAAGAAATGAAAGTTAGAGCATCCATTAAAAAAAGAAGCGCAGATTGCAAGATTGTACGCCGCAAAGGAGTACTCTATGTGATCAATAAGAAGAACCCTCGTTTTAAACAAAGGCAGGGATAATCTTTTCGTAAATCAAAAACAAATTAAAAAACAATTATGGCTCGTATTGCCGGAGTAGACTTACCAAAAAACAAAAGAGGTGAAATTGGCCTTACCTATATTTATGGTATAGGACCGTCAACAGCAAGGTACATCCTTACCAAATCTGGAATTCCTTTCGACAAGAAAGTACATGAATGGAATGATGATGAGCTGAATGCTATCCGTTCTATCATTACCAATGAGCTGAAAGTAGAAGGTCAGCTGCGTTCCGAAGTTCAGATGAACATCAAACGCTTGTTGGATATTGCCTGCTACAGAGGCTTAAGGCACAGGAAAGGGTTGCCGGTTCGCGGACAGCGCACCAGGACAAACTCACGTACCAGAAAAGGAAGACGTAAAACTGTTGCCGGTAAAAAGAAAGCACCTAAGAAGTAGTAAATGAACCATCGCTGGATGCCGTGAATACGGAGTAGGGATGGCCCCCGGTTCTTAAGTCTGACCGGGCTTATTTTAAAACAATTAAAAGAATACCTCCAGAACAAAAGTTATGGCAAAACAACAAAGTGCAAAAGCCGCCGCGAAAAAAAGGGTTGTAAAGGTTGAACCCGCCGGTGATGCTCACATCAATGCAACATTCAACAACATTATCATTAGTATTACCAATAAAAACGGCCAGGTGATTTCATGGAGCAGTGCCGGTAAAATGGGTTTCAAAGGCTCCAAGAAAAACACTCCTTATGCTGCGCAAATGGCCGCTTCTGATGCTGCTAAAACTGCAGTGGATGCTGGTTTGAAAAGGGTAGACGTATACGTGAAAGGTCCCGGAGCAGGTAGGGAGAGTGCCATCCGCGCTCTTGCCAACGCGGGAATTGAAGTAGTAATGATTAAAGACATTACTCCACTTCCTCACAACGGATGTCGTCCTCCAAAGAAAAGAAGAGTATAATCCAAATTATAAAACCGGCACGGTGCAAACCGTTGCCGGATTTGTTTCATTTTATAAAGAAGGTTTTGCGATTGATTTTTAAGATTTTTAATGATCGCACAACCGTAGTAAAAAAATCAATAAAACAACATGGCACGTTACACAGGACCAAAGACCAGAATCTCCCGTATCTTCGGTGAGCCTATTCTCGGAAACGGCAAGTATCTTTCCAAAAACAGTTTTCCTCCCGGACAACACGGACCTTCCCGCAAGCGTAAAGCTCCCGGAGAATATGCAATTCAGCTGAAGGAAAAGCAAAAAGCCAAATACACTTACGGATTACTGGAAAAGCAATTCCGTAAAACTTTTGAAGAAGCTTCAAGATTGAAAGGAAGAACAGGTGAAAACCTGATTAAACTGCTGGAAGCAAGGCTCGACAATACCGTTTATCGTTTAGGTATAGCTCCTTCAAGGCCTGCTGCCCGCCAGCTGGTAACCCACAAACATATTACTGTAAACGGAGAAGTGGTGAACATCCCTTCTTTCAGATTAAAACCCGGTGATGTTATCAGCATTAAAGAAAAAGATAAGAGCAACGAGGCTATTACCGGAGTGATTAAGGGTAAAAACCCTAAAATCACCTGGCTCGACTGGAACGAAGCTGAGATGAAAGGAACTTTCGTAGCTTATCCTGAAAGAGAAAGTGTTCCTGAAAACATTAAAGAATCTCTCATCGTTGAGTTGTATTCTAAATAACCTTATCCGCCTGTTGAAATACAGGCAGTATTTCATTAAAGCTAAATATTACAAACAGATATGGCCATTTTAAATTTCCAGAAACCAGACAAAATTATCCTGCAAAAAGCAACAGAATTCGAAGCTCAATTTGAATTTCGTCCACTGGAGCCCGGATTCGGCGTTACCATTGGAAATGCTTTACGCAGAGTGTTACTGAGTTCTTTGGAGGGGCATGCAATCATCGGAGTTCGTATCGAAGGTGTGGATCATGAATTTGCCACTATCCCCGGTATCTCCGAAGATGTGGTGGAAATTATCCTGAACCTCAAACAGGTTAGATTCAAAAAAATCGTTGACCATGAGGTTGGCCAGGAAAAAATTTCCCTGAGCATAAAAAACAAAACCGAGTTTACAGCCGGTATGATTGGTGAAGCTGCTCAAAGCTTCCAGATCATGAACCCTGATCTGCTGATCTGTACTCTGGATGCTTCAGCAAAACTCGATATCGAACTGACCATTGCCAAAGGCCGTGGATATGTTCCTGCTGAAGATAATAAAATCAAAGACGCTCCATTTGGTTACATCCCAACTGACGCTATTTTCACGCCCATTAAAAACGTAAAATACGCTGTGGAAAACACAAGGGTGGAACAAAGGACCGACTTTGAAAAACTGATCATGGAAGTGGTTACCGACGGAACCATTCATCCTGAGGAAGCCGTTAAACAGGCCAGCCGTATTCTGATCCAGCACCTGATGATTATCACCGACGAAAACATCACCTTCGATAACAAAGAAGATAAGAAAGAAGATGTGGTGGATGAACAACTGCTGCAACTCAGAAAAGTGCTGAAAACTCCTCTGGAAGACCTCGACCTCTCAGTAAGGGCATTCAACTGTCTGAAAGCTGCTAAAATCAACTCCCTGAGCGAACTGGTACAGTACGAACAGGAAGATCTGATGAAGTTCAGAAACTTCGGACAAAAATCTCTGTCTGAGATTGAACAGGTACTTGGAGAAAGAGGTTTACATTTCGGTATGGACCTTTCAAAACTTGGTCTGGATAAAGACGAACTCTAACTCGAATTCAAAAAACCCGAGAGGGATTTTATAAACAAAAACTGCAATTCCTGACACGGTGCAGTTTATAAAACATCAAACATGCGTCACGGAGATAAGATTAACAATCTTGGTAGGACTGCGGCTCACAGAAAAGCATTGCTGAGCAACCTGGCAGTTGAACTGATCACTCACAAAAGAATCGTTACCACTCTGGCTAAAGCTAAAGCTTTACGCCCTTATGTGGAGCCATTAATCACCAAGGCTAAAGAAAACACTACCCATCAGCGCAGGATCGTTTTCAGTTACCTCCAAAACAAAGAAGCAGTTAACGAACTGTTCTCTGTAGTTGCTGAAAAAGTAGCCGGCCGCCCGGGTGGTTATACCAGAATTATTAAACTGGGTAAAAGGGTGGGTGACAATGCCGAGCTGGCAATGATTGAACTGGTAGACTTCAACGAGGTTTACGGAAAAGATAAAGCCGCTCAGAAAGAGCCTGCCAAAAAAACCAGAAGGGGAAGAAGCAAGAAATCGGCAGAAAAAGCAGCTCCTGCTGCAGAAGCTACCGAGACTTCGGCTTCCGAAAACAAAGAAGAAAAAGCTGCAGAATAATGCCTGTAGTGAAAAATATGAAAAGCTGCCTTGTCAACAGGCAGCTTTTTTTATGCACACCGGCCGATTTATTAATAAGAATTTGGCTAAAAGAATTTAAATAATTGGTTTCTTTGCAAAATTTTTAATTATGCCCGATCAGGAAAGACAAGCAATTTTATTACTGGAAGACGGTTCCGTGTTCTATGGAAATGCATTTGGTGTAAAAGGAACCACCTCCGGTGAAATCTGTTTCAATACCGGTATGACCGGATATCAGGAAGTATTTACAGACCCCAGCTATTACGGACAAGTGGTGGTGATGAACGTGGTTCACGTTGGGAATTACGGTGTAAAAGCAGATGAAGTGGAGTCTGATTATATCAAAATCAAGGGGCTGATTTGCCGTAACCTTGAAAAGCAGTACAGCAGAAAATTGGCTGATGGCAATATTGAAGATTATCTGGTACAACAAAATATAGTATGCATTCAGGGAGTAGATACACGTGCACTGGTTGCCCATATCAGGGAAAAAGGTGCAATGAACTGTATTATCTCTTCTGAAATTTTTGACATTGACGAGCTGAAAAAACGCCTGAAAGAAACCCCCTCCATGGGAGGACTGGAACTGGCCAGCGTGGTATCTACAAAAGCTCCCTATACCAAAGGAGACGAAAATTCTCCCATCCGTGTTGCCGTATTGGATTTTGGTACCAAACAGCATATCCTCGACTGCATGGTGGAAAGAGGGGCATTTGTGAAAGTGTTTCCTGCTAAAACGCCTGCTGAAGTACTCAAAGAATTTTATCCTACAGGATATTTCATCTCCAATGGCCCCGGCGACCCTGCGGCAATGGATTATGCCATTGAAACCATTCAGGAAGTTCTGGAAGAGAAAAAACCTACATTCGGAATTTGCCTTGGTCACCAGTTACTGGCATTGGCCAACGGGATATCTACCTTTAAAATGCACCACGGACACAGAGGCCTTAACCATCCGGTTAAAAACCTTATCAAAAACAGTTGCGAGATTACCACTCAAAACCATGGCTTTGGTGTAGATCCTGAATCACTGGCAAAAAATCCTAATGTAGAGGTAACGCATATCAACCTGAACGATAATTCCATTGAAGGCATCAGGTTAAAAGATCGTCCCGCTTTTTCGGTTCAGTACCATCCTGAAAGTACTCCTGGCCCGCACGATTCAAGATATCTCTTCGATGAATTTATCGGCATGATGAAGTAATTGTTGAGCCCGTTGACCTAATTCGTTATTTTAGCTTTATGAAAATAGCAATCATCAACGGGCCCAATTTAAATCTTCTGGGAAAAAGAGAACCCGAAGTTTACGGAAACAGTTCTTTTGACTCCTATATGGATGAATTGAAAAAAGAATTTCCTTCCGTAAACTTTTTTTATTTCCAGTCTAATATTGAGGGCGAACTGATTGATAAAATTCAGGAATACGGATTTTCGGCAGACGGCATTATTTTAAATCCCGGAGGATATACCCATACTTCTGTTGCTATTGGGGATGCCATTGCGGCTGTAAAAGCTCCTGTGGTGGAAGTGCATATCAGTAATATTTTCGCCAGGGAAGCCTTTCGTCAAATCTCCCATGTTTCAGCAAAAGCCGCAGGAACTATATCAGGGTTAGGATTGCAGGGGTATAAGCTTGCTGTAATCTATCTGCTTAAAAAATAAAATCTTTTTGAACACTACTCAATGAAATAAAAAAGGCTGCGGTTTATGGCAGCCTTTGATTTTAATATTCTTCTGTTATTTCTTTTTCTTCCTGCTGCTATCTGCCGGAATAGCTGCTTCAAGGCCTTTGCGGTCAAATAACGCTGTTAATGCATCAGGAGATAATTCTGCCTGTGAAACTTTCTCCTTAACAGATTGAAGGAATGCTGCATTTTTATTCAGCAGCTGAATGCTGTCGAGTTTGGCTTTAAACAGACTTCTTCCGTGCGTGCCTACCACAATTTCATTCTCTCTGCTTTGAATTGCTATATCATGAACAGGAACTGAACGCGGCATTCCTTTGTTCCAGATTTTAAAGTTATTTCCTCCGTTAATGCTTACATAAAGCCCACCGTCGGTTCCCACGTAAAGGATGTTTTCATCCTTAGGATCTTCCCTGATAACGTTTACGGGTTCAAAGGGAAGATCAGTGCCAATTTTTTTCCAGGTTTCACCGTAATCATCACTTACATAAACATAGGGAAGGAAATGATCATAACGGTAACCATTCAGCGTAACATATACTCTTCCTTCTTTATGTTTAGAGGCTATTACCCGGCTAACCCAAAGGTCTTGTGGAAGTTTGTCGGAAATCCTGGTCCAGGTATATCCCCCGTCTTTGGAAACATGTACCAGTCCGTCATCGGAGCCCACATAAATTAATCCGAAACGAAGAGGTGATTCGCTGATAGTGGTAAGCGTACCATAAGGAACATCTCCGGGCTTTCCTCCTTTTGTTAGGTCTCCACTAAGGGCTATCAGGCTGTCGCCTTTATTCAGTGAACGGTGAAGGCGGTTGGAACCATAATAGAAAATATCCTGGTTATGCGGGCTAAGCAAGATGGGTGTTTGCCAGTTGTACCTTAATTTTTGCTCACCCAGTTCAGGCCTTGGATAGATAGATAAATCCGGGCGGTTGTTGGGTAAGGTTCTCCTGTTGTAAGAACCAAACTGCGATCCTGAATAAATGGTTTTGTTGTCTCTTGTATCTACCATTACCTGCATACCATCTCCGCCTCCAAGCCTTTTATAGGGATAATCCCCCACATCATACCATCTGTAGCTGAATGTATAATTTGAAGGGCCTACCCATGTTCCGTTGTCCTGCAATCCGCCATAAACATTATAAGGCTGGGCATTATCTACCTGAATGGCATAGAATTGTCCCACAGGAGGAGTATTGGCTTTAAACCAGTGTTCTCCGTCGTCGTAGGAAATGTTCACACCACCATCATTTCCGTTTACGATATGGGAATCCTTTTTAGGGTTAATCCATAAAGCATGATGGTCGGCATGTACATGAGGTTTGTCTAAAGTTTTAAATGTTTTGCCACCGTCTTCCGACATCAATAAAGTGATACCTAATACATGAATCTTATCAGGATTTGTGGGAGATACGTAAATCTTTCCGAAATAATAACCAAAGCTGCTGTATATGTCCAGGTCTTTTTCATGGGTTTTCTTCCAGGTTTTACCACCATCGTTGCTGCGATAAACTTCAGCACCAATGATAGGTTGACTGGTCATGGCTGTATTGGCATCATACAGGTATTCATGAATAGCAGTGGGAGATATTTCTCCGGAAGCCACCTTTTGTTTTACTATCTGAGCAGTATATTTCTGAGGGAACCTGTTTCTTCTTAAGAAACGCTCCAGCTTTCTGTCATCCAGCTTGGCAAATTCTTCTTTTGTAAGGTTTTCGAAATCTTTTAATACATAGTTGCTGTCGTTGGCGGCTTGTTGTGGAGCAGGTCTGTTGGATGGTTTGGTAAAGTTGTTATCCAGTACTGCATACACGATCTGTGGATTTTTAGGATACACGGCTACGCCTATTCTTCCCACACCATCGCCAACAGGGAAACCCGATCCTTCCACAGTTATGCGGGTCCATGTTTCACCACCATCAGTTGATTTGTAAATTCCGCTTTGCGGGCCGCCTTCTTCAAAGTTCCATGCTGAACGGAATCTGTACCAGGCAGCTGCATATAATTCATTTGGGTTTTGTGGATTAATATCTATATCTACTACTCCGGTTTTATCATCTATATACAGCGTTTTCCTCCAGGTTTTACCACCATCTGTGGTTTTAAAAACTCCTCTGTCTTTATTGTGGGAGTATAAATTCCCCATGGCGGCTACCCAAACGGTATTTTTATCAGTAGGGTGTAATTGAATTTTCCCTATATGATGGGTTCCCGGCAATCCAAGATATTCCCAGGATTTTCCGCTGTTAACCGATTTGTAGATCCCAATACCGGCATAGGAAGAGCGGCTTGAATTTACTTCACCGGTCCCTACCCAGATTAAATGCTGATTGTTTTCACCACCGTTCCAAACTACCGCGATATCACCGATAAATAAGACATCTGCATCATCAAATACCGGTTCAAAACTTTGACCGTTGTTTTTGGTGTACCACAATCCTCCGGTTGCATAAGCAACATAAAACTCTGTAGGATCATTTGGATTTACTTCCAAATCGGTTACCCTTCCACTCATCACAGTGGGGCCGATATTTTTAAACTCCACATGATTGGCAAAAGATGTTGCCTGCAGGTATTTTCTCTGTTCAACAGAACGCATCCGGTGTTCATCCGGAGTGGGGGATACCTGAGCTATTAATAAGGAAGGAAATAAGAAAAACAGGAAAAATAAAATGCTGGCGCAGTTTCTGGTTACTGTCATATCGTTAAAATTTCCGGGTTTTGGTTGGAATCACAATCCTTTGATAAGATTGGCGTTAAAATTGAGTAATTTTAAAAGTATTTCAAACATACGAAACATGCGCCTTATTTTTTTAATATGTCTGAGTTTTTCCCTGAATATTGTGTCTGCACAATGGAAAGAGTATCAGCTTACCAGCAAAGGTGATACTTTAAACAGGGTAGACATGAACGGCAAAAAACAAGGTATTTGGGTAAACCGTGTGGAAGCTTTGCGCGGAGAACCCGGATACGAAGAAGAAGGGAAGTATGTAGGCGACAGGAAAGAAGGAGAGTGGAGGATATACAATCTTATGGGTGACCTGATAGGGATAGAAAATTATAAATGGGGATTAAAAGATGGGATTTGTACCTATTTTAGCCTGCACGGGGGCGTTAGAATGCAGCAAAGCTGGAAAGCATTAAATCCCGATAAACTTTTCGATACGCTTTTTGTGGAAGATGTAGATAAATTAAATACCTACAGGCAGGTAATTGTAAAAAATGAAGGTGCCGCTTTAAGGCATGGGGAATGGAAATATTTTGACCCGGAAACAGGTGCATTATTAAGGGTGGAAAGATATGAGTTTGGAGAAGCGCTAAAAAATAACGAAGAAGAACTCGTAAATAAGCCTCCTGTTAAAGTGGAGAAGCCTAAAGAAGTAATTGAATTTGAGAAAAACAATGCCGGTAAGAAAAAAGTCCGGTACCAGGATGGAAGTACGGGAGATTTTTAAAAGTCATTATTAAATTTGCTTACTTACTAACCTTTATCATATTAAAATTTAAGCCCCGCTTTTAATGGCGGGGTTTGATTGTTTTAGAAAATTTTATTTTTTCGTCCCTAATCTTTCAGGGATTTGACTTGTCGATTTTTACTTCATTTTTCCGGAAAAATTTGCTGAAATAGAGCAAATGATAACTGATACTGTTTCCCCAATATTCCTTATTATGTGCTCCGGGACGTTCTGTATAATCATGAGGAATACCATCTTCCAATAATTGCTTATGAAGGTTACGGTTAACTTCAAGAAAGAAATCATCATATCCGCAATCAATAATCAGAGAAAGTTCACCGGGCTTAAGGTCTTTAATTACATTGATAACGGTATGCCTGTTCCAGTTATCCCAACAGCAAAGTGTATCACCAAAAACCCTTAGCATATCCCATCTGGTAGGAAAAGGGCGTACATCTACCCCGCCTGCAATACTTCCTGCTGCACCATATATTTCTTTATTTCTTACCGAAAGATACAAGGCACCGTGTCCGCCCATGCTTAATCCTGAAATTGCCCTGAATTCTCTTTGCCTGCGTGTGCTGTAATGTGCATCGATATATGCCACCAGCTCTCTGGAAACAAATGTTTCGTATTTACTGGTGGTATCGGATGGACTGTCGAGATACCAACTGGAATACCCGCCATCCGGACAAACAATCATGATATCATACCTGTCTGCCTCCTCTATAATCTGAGGTGCATGATTTACCCATTGAGTAAAGTTTCCTCCATACCCGTGCAGCAGATAAACCACAGGGTAAGTTTTTTCAGCAGTATAAGTATCCGGTATGATTACTACAACCGGAATGCTTTTCTTCATCGATTGACTGTACACCTTCAGGGTATCGGCCTGACCGGCAAATCCAGATATTGCAGGAATACAAGCCAGTAAGATTAAAATGGTTCTTTTCATATTACAATGGGTATTTTCAGTTAAGTAAATAAAAATTATGCATTTGCCCATAAAAAATTGTAAGGTAAGGGATATGAAAAGTTTTTATGAAAGAGGTTGATTTCCGGGAAGTAGAATGCAGTCCTGAAGTTAACCGAGATATATAAATTTCCTTTCTTAATTTTTAATTTCCCTAAATTCGTTACCTAAAACTGCTTTGCCATGAAAAAATATATCCTCCTTTTTTCTGCTATTGGAATGATTGCCTGTAACTCGAACGACCCTCAAACTGATACTGAACTTCAAACAGAAACGCTCAATAAACAACTTGAGCTGATTTGGGAAACTCCTGCCGAACTTAAAACTCCTGAATCAGTTTTATTTGATAAAGAACTGAATGTTTTATTTGTTTCCAACATCGACGGAGCTCCCAATGAAAAGGATAATTCAGGTTCCATAGCCAAAGTTGATCCTACCGGTAATATTATTGCCGTGGATTGGGCAAAAGGGCTGCATGCTCCTAAAGGTATGGCAAGGGATAACGACAGGTTATGGGTTTCTGATATTGACCGTGTGGTGGCCATTGATATCAACAGCGGAGAGATTGTGGAAACCATTGAAGTGGCCGGAGCAGCATTTTTAAATGATGTTGCTGTGGATAATAACGGCAATGTGTATGTTACCGATTCTCAAACCAAAAAACTGCATAAGATTTCAGGTGGCAAGGTGGAAGATTATGTAAACGCCAGTGAAATGCCTAATGGGGTTCTATTTCACAATGGCAAGCTTTACCTGCTGGATGCCGGAACATTGTATGAAGTAAAAGATGATAAAACCCTGAATAAAATTGCAGAAGGTATGGAGTCTTCCACGGATGGCATTGAACCCGTAAATGATAGCGAATTTGTTGTTTCCTGCTGGAATGGTGTTATCTATTACGTTGATAAAGAAGGCAACACCACCATGATGCTGGATACCCGTTCCTCTGAAACCAAATCTGCCGATATTGGTTACGACAGGGAGAATAAAATCGTGTACGTTCCTACTTTTTTCAAGAATACTGTTGCGGCATATCAACTTAAATAAGTATAAAGGATTAACTTTCAGCTAAGGATTGAGTACTTATTTTTGCGAATATGGATTATAATTTTACAGCTTTACCTTACGAACGGACCTCATCCTTTAGCCCGATAATAATAGATTATCTGAATGGCAATGAAAACCTGAAATCTTTCTATGCCCATATGCCCTCCCGGGAGGGAATTCTTCAGGCTATCAGGGAAAGAGAAAAGTTCAGTACCAACAGAGATGTACTTGTTCAGGGACTGGCCGCTCAATACAGGGATATTGAGGTTTCGGAAGCTGTAAAAATAAATCTTGAAAAATTAAAACAACCTAATTGTTTTACGGTAACCACCGCCCATCAGCCGGCATTGTTTACAGGTCCTTTGTACTTTATTTATAAAATACTTCATACCATCAAACTGGCACAAAACCTGAAGGAATCACATCCCGATAAGGACTTTGTGCCGGTTTTTTTTATGGGATCCGAAGATGCAGATTCGGATGAGCTTTGCCATTTTTATTTGGGAGAAGACAAGATAATCTGGGACCACGGGCAAACCGGAGCAGTAGGAAGAATGGAAAACAAAAACCTGGAGCCCTTGTTCACCCGCATTGCTTATGAAATTTCAGCTTTGCCAAAAGGGAAAGAAATACTGGAAATTTTAAGGTCTTCTTACTTGCCCGGAGAAAATATTCAGACAGGTACTCTTAAGTTGCTCAACAGCCTATTCGGGGAATATGGTTTAATTATTTACATCCCGGATAACAGCATATTTAAACAACAAATGCATCAGGTATTTGCCGATGACCTGTTTCATCATTCTGCTTCGGGTATTGTACACCGTACTATTGAAGCGCTGGAAAAAAAATATAAAGTTCAGGCCCATCCCCGCGAGATTAATTTGTTTTACCTGGAGAATGATAAAAGAGAAAGAATTGAGCAAAAAGGCGATTTCTGGCATGTATTGAATACCGGAATAAAATTTACCCGTGAAGGGCTTGAAAACGCCCTCAGAGAAACTCCGGAAAAATTCAGCCCTAATGTTATCCTTCGCGGAATCATGCAGGAGATGACCCTTCCCAATATTGCTTTTATTGGCGGGGGAGGAGAGCTGGCCTATTGGCTCGAACTGAAGGAGGTATTTGAATATTACAAAGTGCCTTATCCTGTTTTAATTCTCAGAAATTCCTTCCTGCTGATAGAGAGCAGGTGGAAAGCTTTAAGACTAAAACTAAACATTGGAGTAGAAGAGCTATTTGAACCTGTACAGGCTCTGGAAAAGAAAAAAATTGAAGCTTTGAAAAAATACAAGCTGAACCTTCAGGATGAGCAGGATGAATTAAAAAAGTTTTTCGACAGGTTAACCGAAACCTGCGGCGAATCCGACCCAACATTAAAAGCCCATGTACAGTCAATTTTAAGGGCAAATGAAAAGAAACTTTCTGCCCTGGAAAAGAAACTTCTGAAAGTTGCAAAAATGAAGGAGGAAGCCATACTCAGGCAAATAGGAAAATTAAAATCTGCGCTTTTCCCGCATGGAAAACTTCAGGAAAGGGTGGAAAATTTTATTCCTTATTATGCCCTTTATGGTGAGGAATGGCTGCAAATGCTCCTTCACCATTCCTTTACCACCGAACAACAATTCGGGATTATCGAAATAAATAAGTAATATCCTTGAATTAAAAGGCTGAGGGATAATCTTTTTTCAGGTTTTCTGCTTTTTTCAATACTTCCTCTTTAAGCTGGTTTTTGTAATCAGCCAACTTATTTCCTGTAGCACCATCAAAAGCTCCAATGATACTTGCTGCCAGTATACCGGCATTCTTGCCTCCGTTCAGCGCTACGGTAGCAACAGGAATCCCTCCAGGCATTTGAAGAATGGATAATACAGAATCCCAGCCGTCAATAGAATTGGAAGATTTTACAGGAACACCAATTACGGGAAGGGTAGTAAGGGAAGCGACCATCCCGGGAAGATGCGCAGCTCCACCGGCACCGGCAATAATCACCTTCAGTCCTCTTCCTGCAGCGGATTTTGCATATTCCATCATCCTTTCAGGGGTGCGATGGGCAGAAACTATGGTGAGCTCATAAGGGATGCCGAAATATTCCAGCATTTCAGCAGCAGGCCGCATAACAGGCAAATCGCTGTCGCTACCCATAATAATTCCTACCAGTGGTTGTTCATTTCCCATATCTGAAAGTTGAAGTGCAAAATTCCGGATTTATCTTCAAGTATCCATAAAGCTTTTTATTGGGGATTTTGATCTATTATTTTTCCGGAAAGCTGCAACAGCCTCGTCTCCGCAAGTTTGGTATTATATCTTGCATTGATCAGCCTGGTATTGGATTCAGACAGACTGATCTGCGCCTCACGAAGTTCAAGGTAAGTGGAAACACCCTGGCGGAAACGCTCCAGCGCTATGTTTACATTTTCTCTTGCGAGGTTAATATTTTCTTCCTCCAGTTTTAATGCCTGAATCTGATATTGATAATCTTTATAAGCATTCAATATTTCGGTTTGCAACAGTGATGACCGGTTTTCATATATCAGTTCCTGACGTTTAACTTCAAGTTCAGCCTGCCTGATTTGCCTTTTTGTATTCAGGTTGTTGAGAATGGGAACAGAAGCGGTTAATCCGTAATTAAATCCTTTATTCAGGCTGAACAAAGGCTGGAAAGGGTTCACCACAACAGCATTGCTGGAACGTGCAAAATTGTATGCCGTGACGAAATTTATGGTAGGCCACCTTTCTGCTTTTCTTTCCCTTACGGTTAACCTGGAAATTTCTATGTTTTTTCGATCGATTTCCAGAGAGGGGCTGGAAGGTATTGCCCCTTCCAGGTCGGAATAATTCAGGTTAAGGTTAAGCGGAATTTCCTCCGGTACTTCAAAGGAATAATCCGGAGCTTCCCCCATAAGTTGATTAAGTTGTTCTTTTAATTGCGCTACAGCGGTTTCCTGCCTTAATTTTGCCGCTTTTTGCGCATTCAGGTCTACGGTTGCCTGGAGCAATTCCGGTTTGCTGCCCAACCCTACGGAAAGCTTGCGGTCGGCCAGTTTTACCCTTTCTTCGTTTATGGATATCTGTTCCTCAATGGCAATAATTTGCTGCTTTGCCTGAACGATATTGTAATATAACCTGATGGCTTCCGAAACAGTATTGATCATCTGCTCCTTTACCACCAGTTCACCCAGTTTTACAAATTCATCCACCTTGTCTTTGGAAACAAACATTTTTGTTCCGTCAAATAAAGTCCAGTTAAGGTTGACGGAGCTGTTAAAATTGGAAGATTTCACTCCATCCCTTTCTCTTTTTGTGCCATCGGAAAATTCCTGCTGTTGCGAGTTGACATTCCATAATCTTGTTAGCGATCCTGAAATCTGGGGGAGGAAAGCTCCGATAACATATTGCTGATTCAACTGATAAGCTTCCAGTTCGGTTTTTACAAGCCTCACAGAATAGTTCTTTTCCATTACCCTGGCCAGTACCTCATCCAGGGTTAATGCCTGCTGAGACGAAGCCGATAATACTATTAAAACCGCAACTGTAAGGGCTGGGATTTTCCTCATCATTAAGCTCGTTGGTTTTGAAGTTGTTCGTCGAGTAATTCCATTTCAGATTTTCCTTTTCGGGTAGACATATACGTATACATGGCAGGTATAACAAATAACGTCAGTACCAGAGAGAAGATAATACCTCCCACGATTACTATACCCAGAGGAATACGGCTGGTTGAAGCAGCTCCGAGTGATAGCGCAATGGGCAATGCACCCAGTGCCATGGTAAGGCTGGTCATGAGAATGGGCCTTAAACGCATGGTAGAAGCTTCAATAGCAGCCTCAGTTTTACTTAATCCTGCAAGCTGGCGCTTGTTGGCAAATTCCACAATTAAAATACCGTTCTTCGTTACCAGTCCAACCAACATGATCATCCCTATCTGAGAGAATATATTCAGCGTTTGGCCAAACAGCCACAGGCACAATAAGGCTCCTGCAATAGCCAGCGGAACGGTGATGATAATGATGATAGGATCTATGAAACTTTCAAACTGAGCTGCCAGTACCAGGAATATGAGTAATATGGCCAGCAGAAAAGCAAACATGGTATTGCCTGAGCTTTCGGCAAAATCCCTGGAGGAACCGGATAATGCAGTAGCAAATGTATCATCCAGCAATTCGCCGGCAATTCTTTCCATTTCTTTAATACCATCACCAATGGTATAACCGGGGGCCAGACCTGCAGAAATGGTTGCAGATTTATACCTGTTGAAATGGTATATGGTAGGCGGGGTGGTAGACTCTTCAATCGTCACCAGGTTATCCAACGCAATCAAATTTCCTCTGTTATTCCTTACATATAGGTTTTTAAGATCTGAGGGGTCATCCCTTTCATTCCTGGCCACCTGACCCAATACCTGATATTGTTTTCCGCTTTTAATAAAATACCCCAATCTTCTGTTACTAAAGGCAAGCTGAAGCGTTTGAGATATGTCGCTTACGCTTACCCCAAGTTCACTCGCTTTCAACCTGTCGATATTAACGGTCAGTTCAGGTTTATTAAACTTCAAATCGGAATCCACCCCCTGAAATACCGGGCTTTCATTTGCCTTTTCAAGAAATTCAGGAAGTACATTGGCTATCTTGTCGAAATCGTTGTTTTGAATAACAAACTGAACAGGAAGTCCCCCTCTTCTGTTTACCTGAATGGTTTGTTCCTGTATGACAAACACTCTCCCTTCATTATATTTTGGAAGATTCCTGGAAATCATATCCACAATTTCCTGCTGAGACCTATCCCTGTAAGGAGGATCAACAAGTACTGTCCTTACAAAGCCAGAGTTGGCCGAACCTCCGGAAAATCCGGGAGAGGTTACCGATAATACAATCTGCCTTTCAGGTACAGAATCTATAATCAGTTGAGACAACCTGTCGATGTATTTATCCATATAATCGAAGGAAGTTCCCTCTGGTGCTGTAACCTGCAACCTGAACTGGCTTCTGTCTTCAAGCGGTGCAAGTTCGTTGGGGAGTTTTTGTCCGAAATAAAAGATCATTCCAAAACAAGCTGCAACAATTATAAACGCAGCCCAACGATATTTCATAAACCATTCCAGCGCTTTGTGGTAACCGTTTTCCATTCCCCGGAAAAATGGTTCTGTTTTGGTGTAGAACCAGGAATGTTTATGATTTTTTCTTGCCAGCTTAACGTTCAGTACAGGAGTGAGGGTAAGGGATACAAAAGCAGAAATTAATACTGCCCCTGCTACCACAATACCGAATTCCCGGAACAATCTTCCTACAAATCCTTCAAGGAAAATGATGGGAATAAAGATGATGGCGATGGCTATGGAAGTTGCAATTACTGCAAAGTAAATTTCTTTGGAACCTTCCTTGGCAGCAAGGTATTTTGGAACGCCCTTTTCAATTTTTTTATAAATATTTTCAGTAACCACAATACCATCATCCACCACAAGCCCTGTTGCCAGAACGATACCCAAAAGGGTGAGTACGTTAATGGTAAATCCGGCTACATACATGATGAAGAATGCGCCAATCAGACACACCGGAATATCTATCAGCGGGCGAAGCGCTATCAGCCAGTCGCGGAAGAAGAAGTAAATTACCAGTACCACCAGTACTATGGCGATGATAAGGGTTTCTTCCACCTCCATGATAGATTTGCGGATGAACTTGGTCTGATCGAGGGCAATGTTCAGGGTAATATCTTCAGGAACTTCTTTTTTCAGTTGTTCGAGCCTTCTGAAAAACTCATCGGAAATAGCCACATAATTTGACCCGGGCTGCGGTACAATGGCCAGGGCAATCATGGGAATCATGCTTTCCTTTAAAACAGTTTCTTCGTTTTCCGGACCCAGTACTGCTTCACCGATATGCTTTAGCCTGATGTCGGTCCCGTTCACATTTTTAATAATCAGGTTGTTAAATTCTTCTTCAGTGGAAAGCCTTCCGAAAGTCCTTACCGAAAGCTCTGTGGTATTACCGGTAATTTTACCGGAAGGCAGTTCGATATTTTGCGACCTGAGTGCACTTTCCACATCACCGGGAGTGAGGTTATAGGCACTTAATTTGGCCGGGTCGAACAATATACGCATCGCATATCTTTTCTCTCCCCATATCTGAATACTGCTTACACCGGGAATGGTTTGCAACCTTTCCACCAGCACGTTGTTGGCATATTCGGTAATCTCCAGCTGGTTTCTGGTATTGCTTTGCACCGTCATGGAAATAATCGCATCAGAGCTGGCATCGGCTTTTGACACTACAGGAGGTTCGTCCAGGTCGGAAGGAAGAGAACGAATAGCCCTGGAAACTTTATCCCTTACATCATTTGCAGCAGCTTCAAGATCTATCTCCAGGTCAAATTCTACGTTAATATTGCTTACACCTTGTGAACTGGAAGAGGTAATGTTTTTAATACCGGCAATACCGTTGATGGCTTTTTCCAACGGTTCGGTAATCTGAGACTCGATAATATCGGCATTGGCACCGGGATAGCTGGTACGCACGGAAATATTCGGAGGATCAATAGCCGGATAATCTCTTACTCCCAGAAAATTGAACCCTATAATTCCGAAAATAACTATGATGATATTGACTACAGTAGCAAGTACCGGCCGCCTCAAACTGTATTCTGAAATATTCATGCTTTCCCGGAATTTTTAATCTGGATAAAAAAATGACGGATTTCCATTTGACGCTTTTCTAAAAAAATAATGGCGTAAATCAGTTGACTTTTGTAATCTTCACCTGTGAACCCGGCCTTATGGCCAGCAATCCGGTAATTATTACGGTATCTCCTTCAGCTAAACCTTCAAGTACCTGTACATAGCTTGAATCTCTGATTCCGGTAACCACAATCTGAGATTCCGGTTTACCGCCACTGTATTTCCACACTCTTTTGTATCGCGCTTCAGGGATCACTGCCTGGGTTGGAATAATCAAACTGCTTTCAGATTGCCCCATATCTATGCTTACATTGGCAAATGCTCCGGGAACAAGTGATTGATCGGTTTTTGTGACTTCTGCCAACACCCTGAGGCTTCTGGTTTCTTCATAAATCCTGCTCTCTGCGGCAATCACTTTTGCAGGGAAATTCTTATCAACACCATCAATCCTGAAATGCACCATTTTGCCCGGTTTCATCCTGTCGGAATATTTTTCCGGAACGGTAAAATCGAGCTTAAGTTTGTCAACCTGACTGATAGTGGTAATGACCTCATTAGGCGTAACATAAGCGCCTAAGCTGATGTTTCTTAATCCCAGCTGTCCGGAGTAGGGTGCCCTGATTTCAGTTTTCCGGATGTTCACCTCCAGCAGTTGAATATCCGCTTTCAGGTTATTCACTTCCAGTTCTGCCAGATCATATTCCTGTTGGCTGATACCGTTTATTTTTAATAATTCACCGTAACGCCTGGCGGTGGTTTCTGCACGCTCAAGCTGCACTTTCAATTTATTCAGCTGGGCTTTCAAATCTTCATTAAATAACTTCACCAATAAGGTGCCTGCTGCAACATATTTTCCTTCAGGGATATTTAATTCTACCACCCGTCCTGAGACTTCCGGACGAATATCGGTAGTTTCATATGCCCTTAAAGTTCCGGGTACAGATATGTTTTCATTTAATTGAGTAGACCTGACTAAAAAACCTTCTACGTTTAAAGTTCTGCCCGGGTTATTGGCAGGTGGCGGAGCTTTCTTTTCCTTACAGCCAATCGCAAGAATTAAAACCGCTGCAAAAAAAGTTTTTTTCTTAATGAGCATTTCCTGGGGGTTTATCTGGGTAAAAATAAGGCATTCTGATTTAGGGATCAGGATGATTTTATCTTAAGCATTTTTTTTAGTTGGTGTGCCCTGAACACCAGAAAATCTTTATCGTCGTTCAGTATGGTGATATGCCCCATTTTCCTTCCGGGTTTGGTGACGGTTTTTCCATACAAATGCACGAAAACATCATCCAGTTTTAACACATCTTCCAGGCCTTCATATACCGCATTTCCAGAATATCCCGGTTCTCCCAACAGGTTTACGATGGCAGAAGGTTTAATGGCTTTTGTATTACCAAGGGGATAATCCAGCATAATTCTCCAGAGCATATCAAACTGCGAGCAGTAATTGGCCTCAATGGTATGGTGGCCGCTATTGTGCACCCGGGGAGCAGTTTCATTTACATATACTTCTCCTCCGGGGTCTACAAAAAGTTCTATGGCAAATATTCCGGGGCTGTTTAATCCTTTTACCACAGAGATGGAAATGGCTTCCGCTTTCCATAATACTTTTTCAGGAAGGTCAGCCGGACTAATCTGATAATCGAGCAGGTTCAGCCTGGCATCGAAAACCATGTCTACAGGAGGGAACAAAGCCATTTCTCCTTTGCTGTTTATTCCTATTATTAAGGCTATTTCCTTTGCAATACTTATTTTCTTTTCCAGCACGGCAGGTTGGTCGAAAGCTTTAGAAATATCCTCGGGTTTATTCAAAATTTCAACGCCTCTTCCGTCGTAACCGCCTTCCCCAAGCTTATGAACTGCCGGAAGCATGTTTAAATGCTGAGAAAGTTCTGAACTGTTTTGAGTAACCACAAAATCTGCAGTGGGGATGGAATTTTTCTTATAAAATTCTTTTTGCAGGATTTTGTTTTTGATGGTTTTCAGCGCCGAAGGTGAGGGATAAATTTTCTTTCCTTCTTTTTCCAGCTGTTCCAATGCTTCAGTATTTACCGATTCAATTTCTATAGTAATAACATCGAGATTTTTACCAAATGCATAAACATCATCGTAATTGCGGATATCACCTTTTGTAAAATGATAGCAAAGATGAGCGGCAGGGCAATGCTCATCGTTTTCCATAACATGGGTTTCCACTACGTAATTGGCAGCAGCCTGAAGCAACATTCGGCCCAGTTGCCCTCCACCAAGAATTCCGGCTTTAATCATATGAAAATTTTATATTCCGGCAAATATAATAGGGATTAACCGGTTTTGAATTCCGGTTGGGTAACCTGTTTTCAACACCTTTTCTCGTTGTATCTTTCAAATTGTAAAAAAAACTATCTTTAAGGCATGAGGCCGGATTATCCTACCAAAATTTTCCCCGACTGTCGCAGGTCTTATTTCCTGCTGATGGAAGCCCTTGCCATGGATTCAAGCCTCTAAAATTCGTTCTGCTGTAATTTTTGATGCTATTTATTGTCATTCTCAGGTTTTTAAGCCTTTTAACCAGTTTTTATTTCATCAATAATAAAATCATTACTTTATGCAAACTGCACCAGTTCAGCAAAAGTCAGAAACTACCGATTTCCTGCCATTACACGGAACAGATTTCGTGGAATTTTATGTGGGCAATGCCAAGCAGGCCGCCCATTATTATCAGTCTGCTTTTGGTTTCCAACCACTGGCTTATTCCGGCCCTGAAACCGGTAACCGGGAAACCTGCAGCTATGCTTTAAGGCAAAACAAACTCACCTTCGTTTTTACCTCTGCTTTGAAAAAAGATCATCCTGTTGCACACCATGTGCTAAAACATGGCGATGGAGTCAAATTCCTTGCCCTGAGTGTGAATGATGCAAAAGATGCCTGGGTGCAAACTACCAAAAGGGGAGCGCAATCTTTCAAAGAGCCTGAAGAACTTAGCGATGATTCAGGAAAGGTTGTGCTCAGTGGCATTTTTACCTATGGCGAAACTGTTCACCTTTTTGTGGAAAGAAAAAATTATTCAGGAGCTTTCCTTCCCGGTTACAGAAAATGGGAACCTGAATACCGCCCTGCACCAACTGGCTTGATGTATGTTGACCATTGCGTAGGCAACGTAGGATGGAACCAGATGAACAAATGGGTGAAGTTTTATGAAGAAGTAATGGGATTCAGGAATATCATTTCCTTCGACGATCAGGATATTTCCACCGAATATTCAGCACTGATGAGTAAAGTAATGAGTAACGGTAACGGATATGTTAAGTTCCCCATTAATGAGCCTGCAGAAGGAAAGAAGAAATCACAAATTGAAGAGTTTCTGGAATATTTCGACGGTGAGGGTGTACAACACGTGGCGATGGCTACCAATGACATTGTTCAAACGGTTACGGACCTGAAAGCCAGAGGTGTGGAGTTTCTTTCCGTGCCTACTACCTATTATGATGATTTGCTTGATAGAGTAGGAAAAATTGATGAAGATATTGAGCCTTTGAAGAAGCTGGGAATTCTGGTAGACAGGGATGATGAGGGGTATCTTTTACAAATATTTACCAAACCTGTTCAGGACCGCCCCACAGTGTTCTTTGAGATTATTCAGCGCAAAGGAGCGAAAAGCTTTGGTAAGGGTAATTTTAAGGCACTGTTTGAGGCTATTGAGCGTGAACAGGCTTTGAGGGGAAATTTGTAGAGAAAACTTAAAATTTAGATAAACCTGCAGTTTATGCACATTGTTGATAACTGCAGGTTTTTTTGGTATATATATAGTATATAAATTTAGGCCTTGAAAATTAAATCCTCTTTTTTTCGTTCCTTATTTGAGGCCTGTACTATGAGATTAACTTATTTGTGCATATATATATTCCTGATAGCGGCAGTGCCAGTGTATTCGCAGTCTGCAGCAGGGGCTACTTACAGTTTTCTTGAATTTCAGAAAACCTTTCCCAGGCCTAAAGAGGCCTTAAAAAAGAAGGAAGACCTGCTGAAGCAGGAGTTTGCAGAAAAGAATCTTCCCTGGCCGGCCAAATATATTTACTTCCGGTCTTTTAAATACGACAGTGAGTTTGAGGTTTGGGTAAAATACGACAGGAACGAGCCCTACCGGCTTTTCAAAACTTATAAAGTTTGTGCCCTTGCGGGATCCCTTGGCCCCAAAAGAATTCAGGGCGATTACCAGGTTCCGGAAGGGTTTTATTATATCAATGAGTTTAACCCCAGAAGTATGTACCATCTTTCCCTGGGATTAAACTACCCTAATTTATCTGATAAAATCCTTAGTGATTCGCTTACCCCCGGCGGTGATATTTTCATCCATGGAAGTTGTGTAACTACAGGATGTATTCCCATAACTGATCAGAAGATTGAAGAAGTATATATCCTGGCTGCTCATGCTAAAAATGAAGGGCAGGATTTTATCCCCGTTCATATCTATCCCATTAGGTTTAACAATCCTAAAAGTGTGGAATACCTGAACAGGTTTTTGAAAACCTATCAGGAATATTCCCCTTTTGTGAATGAGCTTAAAGAAGTTTATGATTATTTCGAAGCCACGCGGGAATTGCCGGTGATTCTTGTGAATAATCGCGGAAATTACCTGATGGATGGAAAAGATATCCCCAAAAAACAGGAACCGGTGGTGCAGGAAGCCCCCAAAAAAGCGCCTCGCCAAAGAATAATGGTTCCCGAAGAAACTCTTGCCAAAGTGGTGGATAAATTACCCGAACATCCAGGAGGAAAAGAAGGTTTCCAGCAATTTCTGGATGAAGTATCAAGGGAAGTAGCTCCTTACCTCGATAAAGGAAGGGATAAGGCTTATATGATGATTGAATTTGTCATAGACAGTACCGGTAAACCCATATATGCAAAAGTATTAAGCGGAGGAAATGAAGAGTTGAATGAAAAACTCGAACTATTGTTTGAATCCATGCCCCGCTGGACACCCGCCATATACCGTGAAAACTACGTATCCATGAAGCTTAAGCAGGGAATACTGGTGGAAAGGAAAGAAGGAGAAGGTACCGGAAATTAGAGGTATTGCAAAAGATATGGTATAAAATAATTAAAGCGGCCGAAAAGCCGCTTTAATTATTTATGTAATGCGTTCAAAAATATTTACAAGAATATGAATGCCGAAGTTTATTATTCTCTGATAATGTTTCCCGGACAAATCATAAGCCTCAGGAAAAAAAATCACTTCTGATTCCTAATGCTACATAATATCCATTGCCTTCGCAAAAAATGTTACAATAAATGGAAGCGTAAGCGTGATCATGGTAGGAATGATATACCAAACAGCCACTGCTCCCAAAAGAGACAGGAAGAATAAAAACCAGTATTTTGTAGTTGACTTGCTTTGTTCCATATATTGTAAAATTTTTCGCTAAATTAATACAAAATCAATAATCTTCTAAAGTATTGGAAAAAAGATTGTTAAGCGGTGTAAACCTCGGATTTGTCCTTTAGGTGGAAATTGTGTTGAAATGGCCAGCAAGAGGGAAAAAAGGGAGCAGTAACAGAAAATTTTACCTGGGGATATTCATTCTCCCTCAGCTTTCTTCCATAATTTCGGTTCTTTGTACCTTAAAATAGGTTAACAGCCCGAATTATAGTGTTTATGATCATAAAGTTTAATATAAAGTATTCCACAGTGCCCGGTCAGGATGTATATCTGCTGGCAGATTTTCTTTCTGATTCAGGCAGTCGTGTGAAAATGGAATATGCCAATAGTGAGGAATGGAGTATATCACTGGATGTGGACTCCGGAAAATATCCTGTTATCCATTACAAATTCTTGCTAAAAGATATTGATGGTGTAGAAATTGAAGAAGGTGGTGGATGGCGAAAACTGAATATTGAAAATATTGCCACACCCATTGAATCTGTTAATAGTTGGAATAATCCGGGTTTTATTGAAAATGCTTTTTACACAGCTCCTTTTCAGAACATTTTACTCAAAAGAAAAAAGGGCAGGGGAAAAAAGCATCATGGGCCGTATACGCATGAATTCAGAATTAAAGCCCCTTTACTGGAAGAAGATGAGATAGTCTGTATATTGGGCTCTTCTTCAGAATTGAACCGGTGGGATACTTCCCGCCCGTTATTGTTAAACAGACATGACGAATTGTGGAAAATAAGGTTAAGTCTTAATCCCGAAGAAACTATAAAATACAAATACGGGAAATACAATACCCGGGAAAAAAAGTTTGTGGCTTATGAAACCGGGGAAGACAGAATGCTGCATGTTCCCGCTGAAATACACAGTCTGACTTTCGTAGAAGACGGGTTTTTAAGATTTCCTGCTCATCATTGGAAAGGGGCAGGTGTAGCTATTCCTGTTTTTAGCCTGCGTTCTAAAAACTCTTTCGGAATAGGAGAGTTTAACGATCTCAAATTGTTGGGCGATTGGGCAAAAAAGGCCGGCTTAAAGATGATTCAGATACTTCCGGTTAACGATACAACAGCTACCTATACCCGTAAAGATTCCTATCCCTATGCTGCCATTTCAGCATTTGCACTCCACCCCGTATATCTCAATCTGGATACGCTTGCAGGAAAAAAATATGCCGATTTGCTCAAACCTCTGAAGAAAAAAAGGAAGCAGCTTAATGAGCTGGAATCCATAGACTTTGAGACCGTACTTAAATTTAAAGTTTCAGTAGCGAGAGAGATTTACCAATTGCAGAAAGAGCATTTTCAAAAGGAAAAAGAATTTCGGGAATTCTTTGAAAGCAACAGGTATTGGCTGGAAGGATATGCTGCATTTGCCGTATTAAGAGATAAATACGGCACTTCCGATTTTAATCACTGGAAAACCCACAGGCAGTTTAACAGGCTGCAGATTGCCAGGTTTATTTCTCCCTCATCTTCCGCGTATGATGAGGTAAGATTTTATTATTACCTGCAGTATCATTTGCATTTGCAATTGAAATCTGCTGCAGAATATTTGCATAAAAACGGAATCATCCTGAAAGGGGACATACCTATTGGCATTTACCGATACGGTGCCGATGCCTGGATGCATCCCGAACTTTTTCATATCGATCAGCAGGCAGGTGCACCTCCTGATAGTTTTGCTCCAGCAGGACAAAACTGGGGCTTCCCTACTTATAACTGGGAAAGGATGGCAGAAGATGGTTTTAGATGGTGGCATAAACGCTTCCGTCAGATGAGCAATTATTTTGATGCATTCAGGATAGATCATATCCTCGGTTTTTTCAGGATATGGAGTATTCCTGCCAATGCCGTGGAAGGGATATTGGGAAGGTTTGTTCCGGCAATTCCCGTACATCTCCACGAGTTTAGCAAAAGGGAAATATGGTTTAATTATTATCGGTTATGCAAGCCCTTTATAACGGATGCGGTGCTTTGGGATATGTTTGGTCCGAATAAAGATAAGTTTCTTCCTTATTTGCAAGCAACCGGAAATGGAGTGTATGAATTGAAGGAAGCGTTTAATACCCAGGCGAAAGTAAAAGAATATTTCACCGGGAAGGAAGAGGAGCCTGATGCCGGGCATATCAGGCAGGGGTTATATGACCTGATCAGTAATTTTATCCTTATGGAAGAGGAAGGTTCCGGAGGAACGAAGTTTCACTTCAGGTTTAATATGCATGAAACTCTTTCCTTCAAATACCTCGATGGCCATATGCAATTCCATCTCAAGGAAATGTATAACGATTATTATTTTCATCGCCAGGATGAGTTTTGGAGAAAAGAAGCATATAAAAAACTTCCCGCACTTAAAAATTCCACCAATATGCTGATATGCGGGGAAGATCTGGGATTGGTACCGGAGGCAGTACCCAGGGTGATGCAGGAGCTGGGAATACTAAGCCTGGAAGTGCAGAGAATGCCAAAAGTACTTGGGCACAGGTTCTTCCGCCCGGTGAATTCAAGATACATGGCAGTGGTGACGCCCTCCACTCATGATATGAGTACCATAAGAGGATGGTGGAAAGAAGACATTGAAATCACCAGGAGCTTTTATCATGAAGAATTGCAATTGGAAGGAGAAGTGCCCGAGGATTGTCCCGACTGGATTTGCAGGAAAATTATACAAATGCATCTGCATTCTCCTGCCATGTGGAGTGTCTTTCAAATTCAGGATATATTAAGTACCGATGCAAAGCTTAGGCGTGCTGATATAGATGCCGAAAGGGTCAATATTCCTTCCGATTCCGATCATTACTGGAATTACAGAATGCATTTGTATCTGGAAGATTTGCTCAGGGAAAAAGACTTTAATGCATGGTTAAGGAAAGAAATTGAAAGTTCAGGTAGGAATTAGGTTGTATTTTGCACTTTTAAACCGGCTCTAAACATGATGAATATTCGCTACAAAGGAGTAAATCTTCCATTTGAATACCCCTTTACCATTTCTAAGGGTACCAAAACACATCAGCCCATTTTGTTGGTTGCACTTGAAAACAGAGGTATTACCGGATATGGTGAAGCGCCGGCAATTACTTATTACAATGCCAGCGTTGAGGGTATGTCAAAGGTTCTGGAAGAGAAAAAAGAAATGATGGAAAAGTTTGTGATGCTTGAACCCGAAAGGTTCTGGCATTTTCTGCATCATTTGCTGCCTGATGATCCCTTTCTGGTATGCGCCCTGGATATGGCTGCGTGGGATATGTACGGAAAAATGAGGAATCAGCCATTGTATAAACTCTGGGGACTGAAATTTGACAACTGCCCCCTGACCGATTATACCATTGGTATCAGTTCCATAGAGGAAATGGTGGCAAAAATGAAGGCCAAGCCATGGCCGATTTATAAAGTGAAGCTGGGAACCCCGGAAGATATTGCCATTATAGAAAACCTCAGAAAAAATACCGATGCTGTAATAAGAGTGGATGCCAATGCGGCTTGGTCAACAGAAGAAGCCCTGAAGCTGCTCCCTGCTTTACACGAACTGGGAGTGGAGTTGATAGAACAACCCCTGGCTAAAGATAACTGGGAGGGAATGAAAAAACTTTATGAGGTTTCTCCCATCCCCCTGTTTGCCGATGAGTCCTGCGTGTTTGAACAGGATGTGGCCAAATGCAAAGGGCACTTCCACGGTATTAATATTAAACTGACCAAATGCAGCGGATTGACTCCAGCTTTAAGGATGATTAAGGAAGCCCGCAAACTCGGACTGAAACTGATGATGGGAAGCATGAACGAGTCGACCCTGGGTACAGCCGCTGTAGCGCATTTCCTGCCATTGCTGGATTATGTGGATATGGATGGGCCATTGTTGTTAAAAGAAGACATTGCCACCGGAGTGGAATTCGATTTCGGAAAGGTATTAATTTCTGAAAAACCCGGATTGGGGGTGGATTTGAATGAACCGTTTTAAATAAAAAAAGGGCCAGGATAGACATCCAGCCCCGTTTTAAAATCCAATATCCTATGAAAAACCGACTATAAGACGTAAGGGAGGGCTGTTTTGTTGCATGAAAATGAAAAAATATTTTTCAACACAGGGGAAAAGGCATTGCTAATATTATAGTTAAATGAAAATCAATCCTTTATTCTTATTCATACTCCACGTTGTTTTGGGTTGTAAATCCGTCGGGCAGTCTGCGAAAAAGGACAATGGAGATTACCTCAGAGTTTTGAGTTATAACATCCATCATGCCAACCCTCCTGCTCAACCGGGCAAAACAGATCTGGAAGCAATAGCCAAAGAAATCACCGCCCTGCAACCTGATTTGGCAGGTATACAAGAAGTGGACGTTTATACGGGTAGGTCAGGTAAAAACCTTGATCAGGTCAAAGAACTGGGCAGGTTAACGGGCATGCAGGCCTTCTTTTGTAAAACTATTGATTACGATGGGGGAGAGTATGGTATCGCAATTCTCACTAAGCTGCCTGTAACTTTTATGGAAAAAATAAAACTTCCAACGGAAGAACATACGGGCGGTGAACCACGGGCAATGTTGGTGATGGGAGTAAATTTTAAAGGTAAATCCCTGGTATTTGCCACCACCCATCTCGATGCCCGGAAATCAGATACCAACAGGTTGTTGCAGATTGATTATATTATCAATTATTTCAGAAATCACCATGCTGATGACGAGGTGATTCTGGTAGGTGATTTTAATGCGGTCCCTGATTCTCAGGTTATTAAAAGGCTTGATTCAAGTTTTAAAAGAAGCTGTTTGGGTGGCGGATGTGCACCAACTTATCCTCAGGTGCATCCTGTTCAGACAATTGATTATATTGCTTATTCAGGTAAAAAGCTCTTGAAGTTAGTTGACCATAAGGTAATTGCTTCGGCGGACTATGCTTCTGATCATTTACCAGTTTTTGCAGCTTTTGAATTAAAGAAATAAATATTTACAACATGAGAAAAACCGGCTTATTTCTGTTAACATCCATACTGATACTTTCAGCTTGTCATAATGGAGACAGCGACATCAATTATGAACCGGGAGAGCCAAAAGAAACTTCTGAAAGTTATCTCGAACTTTTTCCGGAACCCCAGGTATTGGCCCCTGAGGAAATTCCCTCAATGCCTGAGCGTCCTTTAAACCAGCTTACCCAGGCGGAAAGGGAGGCAGGATGGAAACTTTTGTTCGACGGTCAGAGCCTGATCGGTTGGAGGACATACAGGAATAAACCCAATTCTACCTGGAAAGTGCAAGATGGTAGCCTTTATTGTACAGGAAGCCCAACCGATAAATCTGATTTAAGAGCCGACCTGATTACGGAAGACCAGTTCGACAATTTCGAACTGATTTTCGATTGGAAAATTGCACCTCAAGGCAATAGCGGGGTTATGTACCTGGTGTCTGAAAATGCAGGTGCAGCTTACCTTACCGGTCCGGAATACCAACTAATAGATGATTATAACTATCCTGAAAAGTTAGAATACTGGCAATATTCCGGTTCGAATTATGCTATGCATGCTCCATCTCACCTGATGAGCCGTCCGGCCGGAGAATGGAACCATTCTAAAATTGTAGTAAACAAAGGAAAGGTTGAACATTGGCTGAATGGAAAGAAAGTAGTGGAATATGAAATAGGAGATGAAGACTGGCAGAAAAGAAAACGCGAAGGAAAATGGAACAATGTTTCCGAATATGGTTCTGTGAAACTCGGACACATCGTTTTACAGGATCATGGAGATGAGGTTTGGTTCAGGAATCTCTTGATCAGGGAATTGAATTAATTCAGAATTTTGATATCCTTTTACCAAAGAGCCCTTTTAGGGCTCTTTTTTAATTTGTCCAAGCTTTACTATTATTTCTTTCTCATTTTGCTTTGCAGGAAGATAATTGGCCAGAAATTATAAATGCCGTTGCTGATAAAGATAAAAGCCGCCCATCCCCAAAGCTTCAACCATAGGGCATAAAAAAACAGCATCCAGAAAAGAAAAAACATTTGCAGGTGAAAAGCTTCCCTGATGCGGGTTTGGCTATAAAGTTTATTCAGGTCTTTTTTGGTGCGAACAATTCGGTATCCCGGATATTTCTTCTGTAATAGTTTACTTACAATTGTACCGTCTTGTGTAAACCTTCCTACAAGATTGATCCATTTTTTTGAAATGCCCGGAGTTTTTATTCTGAAGGGTTTTATGAAATATGCCATCAGGCTGATAACGATCATGGCTAATAGTATTTTTGAAGGAACATATTTCAGGCAAAACCAGGCAATTGGGCCCAAAAAGATACTCGTCCAGAACAGGCTTACCAGAATATTTAGTAACTCTTTTAAATTTTCTGCCTCTTTCTTCATAAAGTTTATTCCCTTGTGGAGGTTAAAAATAGAGATTAACAGGTATTTTTATAAGGTGAACTACAATTTAAATTTTGGGTAATGGAAGTGCTAACAGCCAATCAGATCAGGGAATGGGATCAATATACGATTGCCAAAGAGCCCATTACTTCACTTGACTTAATGGAAAGGGCAGCAACATCCTGTTTCAACTGGATATGTTCAAAATGGGAAGCTCCTCAGCATTTTACGGTGTTTTGTGGGAAAGGGAATAATGGAGGAGACGGATTGGCAATTGCCCGAATGCTGCATAAAGCAGGTTATGAAGTGGGAGTGAATATTTTGGAATTCGGTTATGCAGGCACTTCAGATTTTCAGGCCAACCTGGCTTTACTGCATGAGCTGAATGTTCACCCCAGGTTTATTTCTTCAGATGCACTATTCCCGCATTTGCCCGAAAATACAGTCATCATAGACGCATTACTGGGAACCGGACTAAACCGTCCAGTAGACGGGTTAACGGCCGAACTGATTGAATGGATTAACCATTCTGGTAAAGAAGTTATTGCCATAGACATTCCCAGCGGGCTGGCAGCAGATAAATCTTCCGAAGGAAATATCATTCTTCGGGCTGATTACACCCTTTCTTTTCAATGCTATAAGTATTCTTTTCTTTTTCCGGAAAATGAGCACTACACCGGTAAAGTAATTATTCTGGATATCGGATTGTTGAAACCTTATCTGAATCAGCTTTCGGAAGACAGGCCGGTGTTTACCTCGCGAAAAATGGTGCGAAGCTTGTTTCAACCAGTAAAAGAGTTTTCACATAAAGGAAATTTCGGGCATGCCCTGATTATCGCGGGTTCTAAAGGAAAAACCGGCGCTGCGGTTTTGGCTGCCAAAGCTTGTGTGCATTCGGGAGCCGGCCTTGTTACTGCTCATGTTCCGGGTGATAGCCTTTCTATCCTACAGTCGTCTGTACCCGAAGCGATGGTCATCCCTGATAAGGATAAGGATATTTGTACCACTATTGAATATGATTTAGATAATTATAAGGCTATTGCAATAGGTCCGGGTTTGGGTACAGGGAATAGTCAGGCAGCCTTGCTTAGAACGCTTCTTACAAAATCCGGGAAACCTCTGGTGATTGATGCCGATGCACTGAACATCATTGCTGCAGACAAAAGTCTGCTGGAACTGGTTCCGGAAGGATCGGTGATTACTCCTCATGTAAAAGAATTTGAAAGGCTTTTTGGCACTGTTTCAAATGGGTTTGAAAGATTGGAAAAAGCAAAAGAAGTCTCAGTAAAGCATCAGATAAATATTATTCTCAAAGGAAAATTTTCGGCTATATGTTGCCGAAAGGGAAGGGTATTTTTTAACCCTACCGGAAATCCCGGAATGGCTTCCGGTGGAACGGGAGATAGTTTAACCGGAATTGTAACCGCTTTTATTGCCAATGGAGTTGCTCCTGACAAGGCTGCAATGGCTGCAGCTTATATTCATGGATTGGCAGGAGACATGGCAGCATCAGAGTTGTCAGGGAAATATCTGAGTGCGTCTGTGCTTATAAGTTATTTAGGAAAAGCTTTTCTTGATATTGAGAAGGATGATGTCTAATCCATATGTACAGGTGCTGCAGTATTAAAATAATTTCCAAATATATCTGCAAGGAACCTCAGGTTATAAACCTTCTTGGAATCATTATTAGATACGGCAATAATTGTCACGTCTTCTTCCGGCAGCCTGTATAGAGCTGTCCTGCTCCCATGCCACCATCCCTGGTGATATACCAGTTTTTTCCCGTGAGGAAATTCAATCAGCCTCCAGCCAAGACCATAATTGTTAACGCCTCTTTTTTCATAGGAAAAGCCGCTGTAAACAACATTTAATAATGCAGGAGATATAAAGGAACCGGAGGTAAGGGCTCTTTCAAATTTCAATAAATCCTGCGGAGTACTGTAAATATTCTTATCACCAAATACCAGATCGAGGAAATCAAAAGCATATTTTCTTCCGCTGTAATAGTAAGACCATGTGGCACGCAGGCTGTCGGCAGGCTGGTATACAAAACTGTCATCCATGCCCAGGGGTTCAAATATCTCCGACTTCATATACTCCGGAAAGCTTTTTCCGGTGATGTTTTCAATTACCAAAGCAAGTAGTGCAAAATTGGTATTCGAATAACTAAATCTGGTATCGGGTTTCCAGTTGCCAATAGCAAGCTGATGTTCATTGATGAATTGCAGCACATCGTTATTGGTCATATTCACGGAACGGTCCCATCCCAGCTGGTCCATATAATGCCCATAATTGGGTAATCCGCTTCTGTGATTCAATAAGGTTTTAATGGTCACATCCTTAAAAGGAAATCCGGGTAGAAATTTGTATGCAGAATCATCAAGATTAAGCCTACCTTTCTGAACCAGTTTTAATATTCCTGCCGCTGTAAGGGGTTTGGATACTGAGGCAAGATGAAAAGGTGTATGCGCGGTTACTGTATCTTTTCCCCTCGGACCATCTGAGGTTCCATAATATTTTTCGAATATGATTTCGCCTTCTTTGGCTACCAGGATACCGCCGGCAAAATACGACTTACCAATAAGGCTGTCGACATATTCTTCCACCCGGGTTTTATAATGGGCAAATTTATGTTCTGCGGGGGGCGGAGCTTCTGATAAGATTGCCGGGCCTCCGGGCATTTCATCCGTAAAATCGGGGTCATTTATCCCACAAGACACAGATAATATCAGGACACTTAATAAAACAACCGGTAGATAAGGGAATTGTTTCATCAGATTATTGAACGGTACGAAACTTATAATATTTTTTTGAGTTTTTCCATTGGAATGTAACATCTTTGCAAAACTTATACCGAAAGAGGAGATTTTTATGACAGATTTAAAGAAAACCAGTTATCCGAAAGAAAAAATCAATATTCTTTTCCTGGAAAATATCAGCGATAAGGCTGTCCAGTTCTTTCAGAGAGCCGGTTATTCTTCCATTAAAAAATTAAGCGGGGCATTATCCGAAAAGGAACTTATTAAAGAAATCAAAAATGTCCATCTCCTGGGGATAAGATCCAAAACCACTATTACTCCCCCCGTATTAGAAGCAGCCAAAAAACTTCAGGCTATAGGATGTTTTTGTATAGGAGTAAATCAGGTTGATCTTAAAGCAGCAACAGAAAAAGGAATTGCCGTATTTAATGCTCCATATTCCAACACCCGTTCAGTAGCCGAACTGGTTATCGGAAGTGCCATATTTTTAATACGTCGTATTCCCGATAAAAATGCTGCTGCTCATAAAGGAATTTGGTTGAAAGAAGCCAAAGGGAGCAGGGAATTAAGGGGTAAAACACTTGGTATTATCGGTTATGGTAATATCGGTTCTCAGGTAAGCGTGCTGGCAGAATCCATGGGAATGAAAGTCATTTATTATGATGTGGTTACCCGGCTACCTCTTGGAAATGCTATTGCAAAAAAATCCATCAAAGAAGTATTATCAGAAGCAGATATCGTTACGCTTCATGTTCCGGAAACGAGCCAGACTAAGAACCTAATTAATAAAACCACCATTAAATATTTCAAACCGGGTGCAATCTTAATCAATTATGCAAGGGGTGAAGTGGTAGACCTGAATGTGTTGCGTGCTGCAATTGAAGCCGGTCATATTAGTGGTGCAGCAGTGGATGTTTTTCCGGAAGAACCCGAAAAAACAGGAGATCATTTTGTTACTCCCTTGCAAGGGCTGCCAAATGTAATTCTTACTCCGCATATCGGAGGTTCTACTGAAGAAGCACAAATGAATATCGGGGAAGATGTGAGTGCCAAACTTTTTAATTTTCTGGAAAGCGGTACCACTATTGGTTCTCATACCATTCCTGAAATAAGCCTTCCTCCTTTGGAGGGTACCCACAGATTATTACATATCCACAAAAACGTACCGGGAGTTCTTTCTGAAATCAACACCCGCCTGTATGATTCCCATATCAATATCGTTGCTCAAAACCTGAAAACCAACGAAAGTATTGGTTATGTGGTGTTGGATATTGATAAAAAACTTTCAGAAACAGCATTTAATCTGTTGAAAGAAGTGAAAGAAACCATCAGGGTAAGAAAATTATATTAAGGTTTCCTGAATAGGGCATTTACTCTCGATCTGATTGAAGGCTTAGACATATCCAAGCCTTCCAGCAATATTTCTATTTCCGGTTTCAGGTCGGGGTACTCATTACAATATTTGTGTAATATAGTGATGCAGTTTGCAGTAATCGCAGGCAATGTTTTCGGTTGAGCTACCAGGTTTACACAAACATCAATCAACCTTCCAGCATATTTTTCCGGCACATCAACATGCTGGAATGCACCGGTTATGTTTCTGTAAACCGCATTGTGTAATCCGGAAGTTTCCAGAAGGGTGAGCATTTTGCCCACGTATTTCCTGCATTTCTCCGGATGCACTTGTGCAAAATGATAAAATGGCCATGAAGCTTTTCTGGTTAATTCTGCATCATCTCCGAATAATATCCCTGTAAATCTTCTTAATGCAAAATCATCTGTTTCTAATTCCGCACAAACTTCTTTTACACTGTTTAAACTGTGGCTGTTAATCTTCTTTATTAAATCCATCGGGCTTTTTTTTCGATTTAATCATGGCCGGAATTCTCCGGTAAGTATCAGGAATGGCACGTAATATATTTTTAAGGCTTATTCCAACTGTTGTTTTTAAAATCACATACATGGTAATAAGTGTAATCCCTCCTGTAACCATAATAGCATATGCAGCTCCCTTTCCCCCATACGTTTTAAGAAAAGAAAACATGGCCACTGCATTTACCGCCAGTAAAAACAGGTCGGCATAGAAATTCAGTCGGGGTTTTCCTATTGCCACCAATGTGCTGCCAAACTGATAACTCAATGGCCTGTACATCATAAAAAAGATGGTAAGCTGTAACAATGGGACAGCATCATAATACGATTTACCTGCTATTATGTATATCACAGCTTTTGGAAAAAGAAATATCACAAGTGACACCGGAATTAATATTGCTAGAATAGCTCCCAGCATTTTTTCCAGATTGGCTTTCACTCCCTCAATTCCGGTAACGGAGAAGCTCTCGGCATTTTTGGGATACAGCACATCCGCTACTGCATGGGAAGGCATGTCGGTAAAATTGGAAATACGGTTGATGCTGTTGTACAGTGCAACATAATGCCTGCCTTCAGTCCCCGGCAGAATGGCGGCGGTAAGCATATGGTCGAGGTTGCGGGAAATCTGGGCAGCAAGATTAGTGCCGAATATATATTTTCCAAAACCCAGCATTTTTTTGATTAATGCTTTTTCGTTTGTGGGGGAGTACATCAAAAACCTTTTATCGACTTTAAATAAGTATAGAAAGCAAATGAAAAAAGAAAATCCTTGCAATAAAACCAATGCAATGAGCGAAAGGTTTTCCCTGAAACTCCAAATCATGCAAACAACCGAAATAAAAAATATCACCTGCCTGATAAAGGTTGCGTATAACAATACATCGAACTTGTATTTATACTGAAAATATATTTCTCCCTGATGAAGGAATGCCTGGAATATAAACACAGGTACTGAAGCATATATAAGATTTTCCAGCCCCGGGGAGTGTAAGATATCAGCAAAAAATTTTGCTCCGGGCAAGAGTACCAGTAACACTAGCAAGGTCATTCCTGCATTGATTTTAAAAGAAGCAGAAGAGACGGATTGTTCCTCCTCTTTATATTCAGGGTCGTGGTAGAATTTTATGGTAATATTTCTTAGCAAGCTTAGCTTAAGGGAATCAACGATGGAAAAAATCATGATATATAAAGCCCAGTAAGCAAATACCTGCGGTACAAAAGCCCTGATGATCAGGATATAAGTAAGTGCATTCAGTATAAACAGCGAAAACTTCTGTAAAAAAGTATAGAAAAGGGAATTTGCCCAAAAGGAAGTCCGGATAGCATTCAACTATTTCAGGTTTTGGGCTAATTTAATAATAATTTTCCTGCATCCATATCCTGATCTGACCTGAAATTATGGTTTGGCCAAAAAGCAGTAATTTTATAAGAATACTTCGCTTAAATATCCCAACGCTGCCGGTCTGCGCCGACCAATACAATGAGGATATACGAATAAACCTAACTGAATGAACTATACTTTTTCGGATACCTGGCCTATTTCATTAAAAGGATATGCATTGAGAAAAAATGCCCGTCAGACAGTTCTGGCAGGAGACGTGGGCGGTACAAAAACCATACTTGCCATTTTTTCTGTAAGAAATGGGGAGTTTTCTCTTTTAAGGTCACAGCGTTTTGAATCCGGAGGATACAAGAAGTTTACTGATATGCTGGAAGCTTTTCTTCAACAGGAGGAAAAAAATAGCATCAGGCATATTTGCCTGGGTGTGGCCGGGCCGGTATTTGCCAATAGGGTTAAACTTACCAACCTAAGTTATACTATTGATGCGGATGAAATTGCTGCTCATTTTGGTATAGCAGATGTATCGCTGATAAATGATCTGGAGGCTACCGGATACGGATTATGCCTTTTACCCAAAGAACATATCCATACACTTATTTCTCCCCAGGAGAAACCATACGGGAATATGGCCATTATTGCTCCCGGTACAGGCCTGGGAGAAGCAGGATTATATTTCGATGGTAAAGAATATCATATTTTCCCCACGGAAGGGGGGCATTGCGATTTTGCACCAAGAACAGCCATGGATATGGCACTTTACCATTACCTGCAAAACAGATTTGGGGTGGTAAGTGTGGAAAGGGTTCTTTCAGGACCGGGTATCATTTCCATTCATGATTTTCTGGTGCAGGAACTGGAAAGGCCGGCATCTTCCCAATATCTGGAAGGTTTCAATGCTGCAGGGGATAAGCAAAAACCGGCGGTAATCAGCAAGGCCGCTATTGAAAATAAAGAAGCGGTGTGCGTGGAAACCATGGAATTATTTGTAAGATACCTTGCAAGAGAGTCTTCCAACCTGGTTTTAAAAATAAAGGCTACGGGAGGATTGTTCCTGGCAGGCGGGATTCCGCCCAAAATCATCGATTTGCTAACTACAGATTTATTCAGAACTTCGTTCCTCGATGCGGGAGTGATGACTCAACTGGTGGAAAAAGTTCCCTTATATATTATTCAAAACGAACAAACAGCATTATTGGGAGCCGCAAATTATGCGGCATTCGGAGCAGAAAAGGATTAATATGGCAAGAAGAAATTCGGGTGGTGAAGGACCGGAACCCGCAAAAGCTCAGGTGAATAAAGAAAGCCTTAAAGAAGCGCTGGAGATATTTTCCTACCTCATACCTTACAAAAACAAGTTTATAGCCGGTTTGTTTTTCCTGTTTTTATCAGGATTAACTACCATGGCTTTCCCGTATTTTTTAAAGCTGCTGATAGACAGTGCAGAAAAAATCCGGAACGGACTGGATACCGTAAGCCCCGCTATAATTGCATTATCAATTGGCGGAATTTTACTGTTACAGATTACTTTTTCTTATCTCAGGATTTATCTGTTTACTGCTGTGGGGGAAAATGCGGTTGCCGATATCCGTAAAGAAGTATACCGCAAAATGATTTCCATGCCCATGGACTTCTTTGCCCGGAGAAGGGTAGGGGAATTATCCAGCCGTATCAGTGCCGATCTGGCGCAGATTCAGGATGCAGTGACTTTATTGATTGCAGAATTTTTAAGAGGTATTCTCACATTACTGATAGGTATCGGATTAATATTTTTCATATCCGGAGAATTAACCCTTATGATGCTTTCCGTAATCCCCGTAATTGTTATCATAGGAGTGATTTTCGGAAAGAAAATCCGGAAGATGTCAAGGCAAACCCAGGATAAGCTTGCAGCTTCCAATACCATCGTACATGAAACTTTGCTGGGTATTAGCAATGTAAAGGCTTTTTCCAATGAATGGTTTGAACTCAACCGCTATTCAAAAAGCCTGAAAGAAGTGATAAAGATTGCCGTGAAAAACGGAAGGTTCCGTGGGCTTTTTGTTTCTTTTCTGTTGTTAGGCGTGTTTGGTGCCATTGTATTAGTGGTATGGTACGGAGCAGGATTGATGATTAAAGGAGAATTGTCATTCGGTGATCTTACCGCTTTTGTGGTATATACAGCTTTTGTAGGGGGCAGTATGGCAGGTTTCGCCGATCTGTACAGCCAGTTGCAAAAGACTATCGGGGCTACACAAAGGGTAAGGGAAATCCTGAAATCTGAACCTGAACCGGTATCACTGGTAAAAGCTGATGTTCAAACAAATTTTCGGCTGTCAGGGTCCGTTAGGTTTGAAAAGGTTTCTTTCAGTTATCCTTCCCGGCCGGAACTAAAAGTGTTGAAGAATTTGAGTTTTGAAGCTCATCCGGGTGAACAAATTGCCCTTGTAGGCTCCAGCGGTGCAGGAAAATCCACTATTGCTTCACTGCTGCTCAGGTTTTACGATCCCTCTGAAGGAACCATTTATTATGACGGCAAACCCGCTGAAAGTTATTCCTTATCTGAATTACGTGCTCAAATGGCTTTGGTTCCCCAGGATGTTTTATTGTTTGGAGGAACTATCAGGGAAAATATTGCATACGGTAAGCCGGATGCATCAGAAGAAGAAATTATTGAAGCTGCCCGTCAGGCAAATGCCTTAGAGTTTATCACCCAGTTTCCTGAAGGAATGGATACACTGGTAGGGGAAAGGGGGGTAAAACTTTCCGGCGGACAAAGGCAAAGAATCGCCATTGCCAGGGCAATCCTGAAAAACCCGGCCATATTAATTCTGGATGAAGCTACCAGCGCATTGGATTCCAAATCAGAAGGACTGGTTCAGGATGCATTAAATAAACTCATGCAAAACCGTACTTCTTTCGTAATTGCCCACAGGCTTTCCACGGTAAGAAATGCCAATCAAATCCTGGTTCTGGATAAAGGAACTGTTGCCGAATCGGGAACACATGATGAGCTGATGGAAATTGAAAACGGCATATACCGGGCTTTATGCAGAATGCAGTTGTATTCGCAGGAAGAAAAGTTCTGAATGAAAAGTAGTATATAGTAAATTGTAAGTGGCAAGTGTAACGCCACAACGGTTTTTGACAACCGTAATTTGACACAAGCGGTTATTGCCCCACCACACTTGAAAAAGCAGAATTTCGGACCTCTTACTCTTATTGCATTGATCCATAAAGGAACAACATTAAGAAGCGAAATTTTCTTTTTTGATGACTTTAACACAAATGCGACGTTGACATAGAAAAATGACACCTAGAATGGAAACACTAAACGAAAAGTTTAAATAAGGCACGGATTGCTGTTATACTTTTTTTCAACTTTATCATATGAATTTCCCGCACTACGCCCAGGCGGGAACCGATGGAAGAATTACGAATTAATCTGTCAGGGGTTTAAGATGAGATACATGATATATGGTTGCAATCCTTAATTAATTCCTGATTTTTTTCAATCTAATGCGGCAACTTTTCCCTGAATGCCCCGTATACCCATGTTCCGGCAATAGCACTTAAAAGGCTAATGGCTACAACAGTAGCGCCGGCACCAATTTGAGCGAACAAAGGGCCTGGACAGGCTCCCGTTAAAGCCCAACCGAAACCGAATAACAAACCTCCGTAAATCTGGCCTTTGTTGAATTTCTTCGGACTGATAACAACAGGCTCTCCGTATATGGTTTTGACATTAAACTTTTTAATCAGCCATACCGATATAGCTCCTATAGCTACGGCAGAACCAATGATTCCATACATGTGAAAGGATTGCAGCCTGAACATTTCCTGAATCCTGAACCAGGAAATCATTTCTGCCTTTACCATTACTATCCCGAATAAAATACCTGCTATCAGGTATTTGATATTATGAAAAGGACTGTGCTCCAGCTTGCTTTCGTTTACACATATTGCATCCATCGTCCGGATGTCGTTTTCCGTTTCAAACTCTGCGTCTTTGATATCTAATGCCATGATTTATTGAATGATTTTTAAGAAAAAATGATGAAGCAGTTATTACCAGGAAAGAATATATGGCAATATCAAATTAGCCATGATAAAGCCCCCTATCATAAAGCTGATTGTGGCAATCAGTGAGGGGAGCTGTAAGTTGGATAATCCCATGATGGAGTGCCCACTGGTACAGCCACCCGCATAACGGGTTCCAAAACCAACGAGGAATCCTCCAACAACGGTTAAGAATATTCCTTTGAGTGATAAAAGATTTTCCCAGTTAAATAAGTCCACCGGTACCAGGAATTCATAGTTGGAAATACCATAAGCAGACAATTCCTCCTTTAAAGCCGGGTGCACTTCCATTGGAGCAGGAGAGGAAAGAAACTGTACTGCCAGAAATCCTCCTATCAAAATACCTGCAACAAAGAATAGGTTCCAGACCTCTTTCTTCCAGTTATACCTGAAGAAGGGAATTTTGGCAGGTAAACAGGCAGCGCAGATATGCCTTAATGAAGAACTGATTCCAAAGGATTTATTTCCCAGAATCAACAGTGCCGGAACTGTAAGCCCTATTAAAGGCCCGGCAACATACCATGGCCATGGGTCTTTTAAGAATGCTAACATAATTTCAGTTAAGAATTAGGAATTAATATTTACATGTTAAAAATTAAATATTATTATTTACCGGTATGACAGCATGATTTTTAAAATTATGGTGAAGACGGTAATTTCTGCTTTAGTTTTTCAACGCCTCCGCCGTTGATGACATTTTCAAAACCGTTCGTTTTTAAAATTTGTTTTGCCATCAGGCTCCGGCTTCCGCTACGGCAAAATACTACAATCTGACGGTCTTTGGGAATATCGTTCAAACAGTGGGGGAGTAGGGGCAGTGGAATATTCACTGCCCCATGGATAGATCCCTGATGAAATTCTTCTGCTGAGCGCACATCAATGAGATAGGCTTCAGAAGATATTTCTATTGTATTTTTTCTTTTAAACAGACAATTGAAAATACACATGCCTTTTATTTTATGAATTGATTGAGGCGGAGGAGCTTCTGCTCACCAGACTTTTGCCTTTAGCTTTCCATTCCTTCACTCCGCCGAAACAGGTTTCAACATTTTTATAACCGTTAGCTAAAAGGACAGAAGAGGCAAAAGCAGCGCGGTCGCCGGCCTGGCAATAAATTATTACAGGCTTTGCGGGGTTTATTTTGTCTAAATATTGTGAAATGGTTCCTGCAAATGCATGCTCAGCTCCCGGAATATGTCCCTCCTGATATTCATTCCAACCTCTTACATCCAGCAATTGCACGTCTTCTGTTAATAGTTTGGATTCCATTTCCTCCATGCTGATGAGCGCGGAGGATTCCTTAGGTATATTCAAATCTTCAATTTGTTCTATATAACCATAAATGTTGTCCAGGCCAATTCTCATAAGTTTCCTGGTAATCATATCCATTTCCTCCTGTGAAGCCACCAGAATGAATTGTTCTTCATAATTTAACAACCAACCGCACCAGGTGGAAAATGCATTATTGTTTTGAATGTTATAACTTCCGGGAATATGGGATTGTGCAAACGCTGCCTTATTTCTGGTGTCTATAATTTTTATCCCTTTTTCCCATGCATCTTTTAATTCCTTTTCTGAAAGCTTCTGATGTTTGGGTACTTCAACCAGCAACCTTCTGGGTTCTTTGTTGAGTTTTTTCATCATGGCAAAATAGCGGGGAGCTTCGGGCTGACCGGATAACAGGAATTTTACGAAGCCTTCCTCGTCTTCATTGAAGCGAAATGCCCAGTTAGATTGTTTTTCATAACCCAATGTAGATACAGGCACTGCGCCCAGTGATTTCCCGCATGCAGAACCTGCACCGTGCGCACTCCAGATTTGAATAAAATCGGGGAGGTTGGCCAGTTTCTGAAGCGAGCGGAATTGCGCTCTTGCACCCGGCTCTTTGGTGCCAATTAAGCCGGCAGCTTCTTCCAGCAGATCCGGCCTGCCAATATCTCCCACAAAGAGAAAGTCTCCGGTAAAGAACATCACGGGTTGGTCTGACCTTGGATGATCTCTTAACAAAAAGCTGATACTTTCAGGAGTATGACCGGGAGTATGAATTACCTCCAGGCTGAGATTGCCCAATTGAATGATGTCACCATCTTTCAACCCTTTGTGTGGAAATTGATACTGCCATTCAGGACCTCCTTCATCAGAAAGATAAAGTTCAGCTCCTGTTACAAATGCAAGTTCCCGTGAACCCGACAGAAAATCTGCATGAATATGCGTTTCGGTAACTTTTGTTATGGTTAGTTTTTGCCTGTCGGCAATTTCAAGATAGGTATCAATATCTCTTTTGGCATCAATCACCAAACCTTCTCCGGTAGCTTGACATCCAATCAGGTAGCTGCTTTGGGCTAAAGTTTCATCATAAATGTGTTGGAAAAACATACGCTGAACAATTTATTAGGTGAGAAATTATGCTTTGAACAAAAGGCTTTGGAGCAGGATAAAAGTTCCGGTAACCAGCACAAACCAACCAAATGCAGGTTGCAGTTTCTTACTGTCGACTTTTCCGGAAATCCTGGTTCCCAGAATTAAACCGAGTAATGCAAAACCGGTTACGGATAACAGTAATGGCCAGTCGAAATGAGATAATTTTTCTCCGGTAAATCCAATGAGCGATTTTGCAGTAATAATCAGCAGGGAAGTACCGATGGCATCTTTCATGGGAAGTTTTCCCAAAATCACCAGTGCAGGTATAATCAGAAATCCGCCACCGGCACCCACCATGCCGGTAAGTGTTCCCACTATGATACCTTCCAGAATAATGAAAGGATATTTATATTGATGTTTTGCAGTTTTTGCAGGTTGAATTTTAAATATCATACTCAAGGCTGCAGCGATCATCAGAATAGCAAAAAGCATCATGAGAAAGTTGCTTTTGGATACTGACAGAAATGTTCCGGCAAAAAGTTCATCAGGAATTGCAGGGAGGAGAAATGCTCTGGTAAGATAGACTGCAACTATAGAGGGAAGCCCGAACAGGAGCGCTACCCTGAAATTTAAAAATCCGTTCCGGAAATAAGAGATGGTTCCTGCAGCTGAAGTTACTCCAACAATGAATAAGGAATAGGCGGTAGCGGAAATGGCATCTACCTCAAACAAATAAACCAGCACCGGTACGGTAAGAATGCTTCCGCCACCACCAATTATCCCAAGTGAAATACCAATTAAAACCGAAAATATATATCCAACAGTATCCATTCTGATTTTTTACAGGTGTAAAATTGCCCCTGCAAAAAATCATTTTTGGTTACTTATGTTACAGAAGGGTAATTTTATTTCTTCCCAGTTCAACTTTGCCGTCTTCTTCAAGTTTTTTTAACAACCTGGAAACAACAACCCGTGCAGTTCCGAGTTCATTAGCCAATTGTTCGTGCGTAACCGAAACGGAAGAAGAACCTGAAAGGGAAGATTTCTTCTTTAATAATTCCAAAAGCCTTTCATCTACCTTTTTAAAGGCTATAGCATTGACGATTTCTAGTAATTCCTCAAACCGCTTGTGATATAATCTGAAAATATAATCGAGCCATTCGGGATATTCTTTTATAAAAAGACTGACCTTTTCTACGGGCAGAAACAGAATCTCGGCATCTTCTTCCACTTCAGCGCGAATCTTGCTGGTTTCGTTGTGCATGCCACCCAGAAAAGACATAATGCAGCTTTCTCCGGCTTTAATGTAGTAAAGCAGGATCTCACGGCCATCGTCTTCAGTGCGGATAACTTTCAGCAATCCTGAGGTAACTATGGGAATGGACCGTATGTAGGAATTTTCATTAATGATTACGCTTCCGGCCGGGTAATTTTTCTGAATTCCGTGCCGGTATAATTCTTCCTTAAGCCGACCGGATAATTGAAATTGTTTTTTGATTTCTTCCATGATGAATATGCAAAATAGGCATTTTATTTCCGGCAGATTTTGAAATGAAAATTGAACATCTTTCAGGTTTCCTTTGCAGGGGAAACAGTTCTATAAAGCCAAACGGTTATCAGGTTTTTCTCGGAATTACCAGGTTTCTGACTACAATTTTTGCCGTCGCTTTTTTCTTATAATTTATATTATGTTAAATAGAAGTTTGCACATTTTCAACAACTTAAAAATATTCCAATTATGAATTGATGTTTGAGAATGGGATTTCCGTTCCTCCCCCAACATATCTAAATCGTAAATCGTAATTCGTATAAATCGAAAATTGAAAAGGCCGTCAAACAAACGGCCTTTTCAATTTTTATCGCTGATTTTTATTAATGGTCTTTATCAACGTTGTTATATTTTTCAGTGTAGGCATTTGCCTTATCCTTATCTCTCTTCTGCTCATAAATGATAATCAGCATATCGTAAGCATCCCTGAGGATCATTTTTTCCTGTCCTTTCAGTTTGCCTTGAGAACCCAGCACTTGTTCAATTTTTTCCAGGTAAACTTTTGCCTGATCGTATTTTTGGTTAGTCAGTTCACGCAGCCTTTCTTTTTCTTTTGTTTGTTCGGCAGTTAATCTTCCGCCGGCAGCTGGCCTGATTTTGGCGTTTTCATTTACTATGTCCACCCCTTCGTTGTAATAAATCTGGGCCAATACCAGGTTTGAATTGGGGAAATCAGGATTATCCTGTAAGGAAGAAATCAGCTGTTCTTTTGCTTTTTCCAGTAATTCTTTTGCATTGGCCGGACGAGCTGCTGAATCGGGATTATTGGCAATCTGATACAGTTCAACTGCATAGTTAAATTTGTTCAAATAATCATTGGGATTATTCCTGATGATTTCTTCATATTTGTTGAATAATGCAGTTTTATCTTCCTGCTCTCTGAGCATATCCAATTCATAAACATCCCAGAATTCTTCTTCAGGATAAAGTTCCCTACCCAGGTTTAAGTATTTGGTGGATGTGGCAATATCATTTTTTCTTTTGTAATAATGATCTGCCAGCCATTTGTACAGTTCCACAAAACCTTCTTCGGTTGCTTTGGCATCAGCCAGTTTACTGTAATAGTTGGCTGCCGCATCCAGATCATTAGCTTTTTCAGCAGAGATACCGGCATATAATGTGGTTAAGGTATCCATTGTATAATCTTCAATGAATCCTTTTTCAGTCATCAATTCAAATACCTTCAGGCTTTTTTGAAAATTTTTCAAAGCATCCTGGAAGTTGTTGGCATTATAAAAAGCCGCACCATCTGCTGAGTGACTGGTGTAAAGGTCAACCAGCGGTTGCCTGTTATCTAGGGTAAGCATCAGGTATCTTTTGCTGGCGTCTTTCTTGTCTTCTAATTCAAAATATTTCTCCAGAGATTCCCAGATGTTCTCCCTTGCCATTTCCTTATCCTGAGAACGGCTTTCGTCTTTCAGGATATTGCTGTAAATCTGAGCTCTCAGGTACCAAACATCAGAATTTGTATTTTGTTTTGGATCCTTAATTACTCCTTCAATTTCAGTTACCGCTTCGTTTACTTTGCCCTGGGTATACAGGTTTTTGGCCTTATTATATTTTTGGGAATAACCCGCAGCAACCGTTAGAATTGCCAATGTAATAGTGAGAAAAATAGATTTCATATTAGAGTGTTTAGAATATTTCCTAATCTGGTGAATAAATTTAGTATTAAATTAATATATCCTGTCATTTATTATTCTTCTGTTGACATTTCACCTTCCTGAGCACCGGAATCTTCCGTGATGTCATTATTATCAGATGCATTTTCTGCCTCCGGGGTTGCCTCACCCTGAGGAGGATTTCCGTTTTCTTCGTCTTCTCCATTGTTCATGGAATCCAGACTTGTAATGGCCGCTATCTCATCTCCTTCGTCTAATCTTATCAGTTTCACGCCCTGGGTTGCCCTTCCCTGCTCGCTGATATCTTTTACAGACATTCTGATGGTGATACCACTTTTACAGGTAATCATCAGGTCGTCGGATGCTTTGACTGCAAGAATGCCCACAAGTTTACCGGTCTTTTCTGTAATGGAAATGGTTTTAACACCTTTACCTCCCCTTCTGGTAATCCTGTATTCCTCAATATCTGTTCTCTTACCGTAACCTTTCTCACTAACTACCAGAATGGTGGTTTCTTTATCTTCTGGATTACCACATACCATGCCAATTACAGTATCTTTTCCTTCATTGGTATCGATTCCGGTAACCCCAATTGCTCCCCTTCCGGTGTTTCTAACATCCTTTTCATTAAAACGGATTGCTCTTCCGCTGTCTACTGCAATCATGATTTCACTGTTGCCATCGGTAAGCTGGGCATTAATTAACCGGTCGCCTTCCAGAATATGTATTGCATTTACCCCATTTTGGCGCGGACGGCTGAATTCAGAGAGCGGAGTTTTTTTGATGACACCGTTTCTGGTACACAGAATAATGTTTTTGGATTTTACATATTCTTCATCCTTCAGGTCTTTTACATCTATTACCACTCTGATTTTATCATCAGGAGGAAGTTGTATCAGGTTTTGAATTGCCCTGCCTTTGGAAGTTTTATCTCCTTCAGGAATCTGATAAATATTCAACCAGTAACATCTTCCTTTTTCGGTAAAGATGAGCATGGTGTCGTGGGTGGATGCCACAAATATGTGTTCTATGAAATCTGATTCGCGTGTTTTACTTGCTGTAGCTCCTCTACCTCCTCTTCTTTGCTGACGGAATTCCGTAGCCGAAGTCCTTTTAATATAGCCGAGGTTGGAAATGGTAATCACTACATCTTCTTCCTTAATCAGGTCTTTGATAGACACTTCTTCTTCCAGGTAAGTGATTTCAGTTCTTCTGGCATCTCCGAATTTATCCTTCACTTCCAGCAATTCTTTCTTAATCAGTTCGAAGCGTTTTCCTTCATCTTCCAGCAGCGCTTTCAGGTCTGCAATTAGCTTCATCAGTTCATCATACTCCTCTCTGATTTTTTCCCTTTCCATTCCGGTAAGGCGCTGAAGTCTCAATTCCAGAATGGCTTTGGCCTGAATTTCATCCAATCCCCACCCTGCATTCACCAGGGCCTCCTTAGCGGTTTCTGGATTTGATGAGTTTCTGATCAGGGAAATCACTTCATCGAGGTGGTCAAGTGCAATCAAATAACCCTGCAGGATATGCGCTTTTTTCTCTGCTTCCCTCAACTCGTATTTGGTACGGCGTACTACTACTTCATGGCGGAAGTTGACGAATTCCGCAATCATATCCTTAATGGAAAGTGTATACGGACGGCCTTTTACCAGGGCCACGTTGTTGATACCATAACTGGTTTGCAGTTCGGTATACTTGTACAATTGGTTCTCTACAATGCCGGCATTGGCTCCTTTCTTCAGGTCTATTACTATACGGGTGCCTTCTTTATTGTTCGATTCGTTGTTGATATGGGCAATTCCGTCGATAACTTTATCATTTACCAGCTGGCCAATCTTATCACAAAGGGCATCTCTGTTCACCTGATAAGGCACCTCCGTGATGATAATCATTTCCCTTCCGCTGGGTTTCACATCAATCTGCACTCGTCCTCTTACTACTACCCTTCCCCTTCCGGTATGCATTGCAGCACGTACTCCTTCAATTCCGTAAATGATTCCACCTGTGGGGAAATCCGGGCCTTTAATGTATTCCATCAACTCATTGGGAGTAATCTCGCGGTTATCGATATAGGCAATACATCCGTCAATTACCTCATTGAGGTTGTGTGGAAGGATGTTGGTGGCCATCCCTACCGCGATACCACTGGAACCGTTGATCAGCAGGTTGGGAATCCTGGTGGGCAGTACTACGGGCTCTTTCAGGGAATCGTCGAAGTTGAGCTGAAAGTCTACCGTTTCTTTTTCGATATCCATCAGCATGGCTTCTGCCATTTTCTGAAGTCTGGCTTCCGTATAACGCATGGCGGCCGGGCCGTCTCCATCCTGGCTGCCAAAGTTTCCCTGACCGTCAATCAGCATATAACGCATGTTCCAAGACTGGGCCATCCTAACCATGGTATCGTATACAGCCTTATCTCCGTGCGGGTGGTACTTACCCAATACCTCCCCTACGATACGGGCAGATTTTTTATGCGGCTTGTTGTGCAGAATTCCCAGCTCATTCATGGCATAGAGAATCCTTCTGTGCACGGGCTTCAAACCGTCTCTTACATCAGGAAGCGCACGGCCGACTATTACCGACATTGAATAGTCGATATAGGCGGTTTTCATCTCTTCCTCAATATTCACACTTACGATCCGGTTGTAATCATTGGTTTCCTCCGGAAGGAGGTTGTCGTTTTCCATATTTCTGTTATGGTTTAAAGTTCGTTTTTATCTAAAAATCAAGAAGATACAAATCTTCCGGCTATCTGCAAATGTAAGCTTTTGAAGGGGAAAATGGCCGCGGTAAAGCGAAAAAGAACTGAATTTTATCCACCTGATGTGGATTAAAATTTTGTGTTAAAAATGCCTCTATAAGCCTTCAGACTATATGGGAAACTGCAACCCCAATTTAACCGGTACAAGAATAGTTGATCGGCGCTGATTATGCGAAATTTTAATATTTAATTTTCAACGCCATTGCGTAAACTAAAGGCTAAAGCCCTAACTTTATACCTGAAACCTCCTGTGAAATCAACGCTGCCCTGAAAACCACCCATTCATTACTAACCCAAATTATGCATCATGAACGGTTATCTGTTGCTTAGGGACAATAAGCAAACAGGTCCCTATACTATTGAAGAGTTAAGGAAAATGGGCCTAAAGCCCTACGACCTTATTTGGCAGGAAGGAAAAAGTGCTGCCTGGAGATATCCGGGTGAAATTCCCGACCTGGCCGATTTCGCTCCTCCGGTGTTAGAACAGCCTTATGACCGGTTTTGGAGTAAACCCCCTTCCGTTATTTCTTCCGTTCCTGTTTCAAACTCCCCCTCCGTACCTGCTTCTGCAGAGAAAAAGATATTTGTGGCCATGCCGGAAGCATCGAACCGGAAACAGGTGAAATCCGAGGAAAAACCTCCTATAGATAATATTGAAACAACTGCTGTAAAAAATTATCAATCAGCAGAGTATGTAAAGATTAACTATCCTTCAGATGCGGTTGCCGATGCTCTTGTTCCTTCAAAAAAGCAATCTTCCGGAATGTCTGACCGGACTTACAATATTTTAATGAAGTCAATATTTGCTATTTGCTTGATTTTGATAGGATTTATTATGGCTATTTATATTTCTGATTTAAGGGATTCGAGGGCAAATGCCAATATACCTCCCCGGGATCCGGTTGTGGAAGAAGCGCAATGGTCAGATGAGTACCCGCCTGCTTATTCAGCAGGATTATCAGTCAGTCAAGATGAAAATTCCTCTTCTCTTTCATCCACAAATGCTGCCGGAGAAAATAAACTTCCCCGTCCCATTCAGAGAAAACCTGTCAATACCCCTGCTCCGGTTCAGCAGGTTGCACCTGTTTCTGTTACCCCGGCACAAGAAGAAGAGAAAAAAGTTGAATTAGGAGCAGAAGAAAAGGCTGCCATCAGAAAGTCGGTAATGGGAAAAATCGGGCTGGCAACCAACCACGATTATAAAGTTTCTGCATTTGGAGGGGTGGAAGGATTGAAAGTTGTTCTCACCAACAACAGCGACAGGGATTTGAATAAAGTGGATATTAAAGTCAGTTTCTATAACCAGAACAGAAAAGTGGTTCGTTCGCAGATGTTGAACCTGCTGAATGTGGCGTCCGGAGCAGTGAAAGAAATTGAAGTACCTAAATCTCCCCGTGGTGTGGAATTCAGTGTGGAACTCGTAGCTGTGGATCCTGTTTTCTGAGCTTAGTGGCACTGTTCTTGAATAACTTATTACAGGATTTTTCGTAACCGGGCTGACTGCGCATTTAAAAATCTGTGGTTATGAAAAATGTGATAAGAATTCTCTTTGTGCTGCTGGCAGTAATATTTGCCTATGCTGCCTACACTAATGCTCAAAACACTACTATATCCGGTAAAGTCATTCCGGAGGATGGCGTGGATCGGGTTTGGGCAGTCAATCAAACCGATTCGGTATTTGTGGTACCTGATAAAGGCATTTTTGTGTTGCAGGTGAAACCGGGTGTACATAAAATTATCGTGATTGCCAAACCTCCTTATCAGAATCTTGAAATGGATAACATTCCAACTGAGGAAGGAAAAAATACCGATGTGGGAGAACTACGATTAATTCAGTAAAAAACACAAAAAATTATGGGAAAAAAATCAGCAAAATGACGTTTTGCTGATTTTTTTTTATCCCGCCATAGTACTACTTTCGTTCTTTACTTATTGCACTCCTGATGAAAAAGATTGTGGTATTTGGAGCAGGAAAATCATCTTCTGCCCTTATTGGATATTTAACCAGGCAATGTCAAGAGAACAACTGGTTGCTGACCGTTGCAGATTTTAATGAGGCCAATGCTCAAAAGGCAGTAGAAAACAGCAGTCATTCCCGCGCTGTTGGAGTGAATGTTAATAATGAAGCAGAAAGGGAGCCTCTGATTTCCGAAGCAGATATTGTTATTTCTCTGCTTCCTGCTGAACTGCATTTTCTCGTTGCGCAGTCGTGTATTAAATTTTCCAAAAACTTGCTGACGGCCTCCTATTTGGATGATAATATTAAAAGCCTCAGAAAGGAAATTGAGGACAAAGGCTTGTTGTTTATCGGAGAAATGGGGCTTGATCCGGGCATAGATCATATGAGTGCAATGCGCATGATTCATGACATTCATGCAGAGGGCGGAGAAATCAACACCTTTTATTCTCATTGCGGGGGATTGGTGGCTCCTGAAAGCGATAATAACCCCTGGCATTATAAAATCAGCTGGAACCCCAGGAATGTGGTGAATGCGGGAAAAGCCGGCGCTACTTATCTGAAGGACGGAAAAATAGTAACAGAAAAATATTTTGACCTTTTCGACCCTACCCGTATTGTGGAGGTGAATAAACAAATGTGCTATGCATGGTATCCCAACAGGAACTCCCTTAACTATATCGATTTGTACGGTCTTGCCGGCGTGAAAAATTTCATGCGCACTACTTTACGGCATCCTGATTTTAATTTGGGCTGGAAAAATTTGATTGATTTAGGATTAACAGCAGAAATTGGGGAATATCAAACTGACGGGATGAGTCTACGCGAATTTTTCCTGCAGCATTTCAGGGAGAATGATTTTGCGGGTTGGCTGGAAGAACTTACCGGCAAAATGGAAAAAACCAAGGAGTTGCTGGAAATGCTTTCAGGGGTAATGGAAATGGAAAGTGAGTTGAAAGACCCCATTCAGGAAATCATGTTGGTGGACAGTTCCGGACAGTTAAAAGACCTGCGGGTGGATGAGATTAAAAGGAATGCTACCCATGCCGCAGCCCTGCAAATGAACGAAGCGCGGACTGTTCTTAAGCAGCTGATTTGGTTGGGAATGATAGATGATCAAACCAAAATCAACCGCGGAACCTGTAATGCTGCGCAGGTATTGTTGTTTATCTTGGAAGAAAAGCTGAAAATGAATCCCAATGATAAGGACCTGGTGGTGATGCTGCATCAGGTGGAATTTGAAAAAGACGGAATAAACATGGCGGTAGACAGCAGCCTGGTGGTGTATGGTGAAGATAGCAAAAACACCGCAATGGCCAAAACAGTAGGTCTTCCTTTGGCAATTGCCGCCACCCTTATTTTAAAAGGAGAATTAGCATTAACCGGGCTTCATATTCCGATAATTCCTGAAATCTATTCTCCTGTACTGAAAGAACTGGAAAAGAATGACATTGTATTTGAAGAAAGGATAAGGAATATTTCTAACTAATTCCTGCGGCCTGCAGTAAAGCTTTTTTCAGGTCCTGAATTCCAGCTGCTGCAGGCTTCTCTATAGCCGTAACTCCCGGAATGTACACGTTCGGAATTTTTTTATCCAGGATAAAAACAGATACTCCCGGGCGGCAATAATCTACTAGTCCGGCGGCGGGATATACAACCAAAGAGGTGCCAATTACCGCAAAATAATCTGCTTTTAGCGTGAGGGCTATGGCTTCTTCCATCATGGGAACCGGCTCGCCAAACCAAACGATATGCGGACGTAACTGATGTCCGTCTTCCGCAAGGTCTCCCAACTTTAAATCATTGGTATAAGGATAAATCAGGTTTTCATTTTTTTCGCTTCGCATTTTCATGATCTCCCCGTGCAAATGCAAAATGCGGGAAGAGCCTGCCCTTTCGTGAAGGTCATCGATATTTTGGGTTATCACATATACCTCAAAATATTCTTCCAGTTCCACCAATCCGTAATGCGCAGCGTTGGGACCCGCTTCCAATACTTTTTTCCTGCGGAAATTGTAGAAATCCAATACCAGTTCAGGATTCTTTTTCCAGGCCTGGGGGGTGGCTACTTCTTCAATATTATACCCTTCCCACAAACCATCAGCATCTCTGAAAGTTTGTAATCCGCTTTCGGCAGAGATTCCTGCTCCGGTAAGTACAACAAGACGAGGTTTGGTAGGCATGAACGGTTATTTTTCACCCGCAAGTTCCATGATTTTTTCCCATTCGCTTTCCGAAACTTTCTGAACAGAAAGCTGGTTAATTCTTACCAGTTCCATTTCCTTCAGAGCTTCTTCAGCCTTTATTTGAGCAAGGCTTACCGGCTTTTTAAGTCGCTTGAAGGGCTGAAGGTTTACGGTTACCCACGCGGGATTGTCGGTGGTGGGATCGGGGTAGGCTGTTTTAGATACCTTTGCTATGCCTACAATTTCAAGCCCCTTATTGCTATGGTAAAACAATACCTTATCGCCTTTTTTCATATCGCGCAGGTTGTTTCTTGCAGCATAATTTCTTACGCCTTCCCAGGATGTTTCTTTTTCTTTCTCCAGTTGGTCCCAGGAATATACATGAGGTTCTGATTTTACCAGCCAGTATGCCATATCTTTAAATGTTTTTACCAACCTGAAGCCAGAACATCGGCCAGGTGAAGGGTTCGTATATTCAAGCCCTGCTTTTCAGCATATCCGTTGATATGCATGAGGCAGGACAAATCTGTAGAGATAATGTATTCGGCTCCGGTAGCCAGGGCGTTCTGTACTTTCTGTTCGGCCATTCCGATCGAAATAGGTTCGTATTTAACGGAAAAAGTTCCGCCAAAACCACAGCAGGTTTCTACATGGTCCATTTCTACAAGTTCGAGGCCGGACACATTCTTCAAAAGCTTGCGAGGCTCCTGTTTGATACCGCATTCCCTTAATCCTGCGCAGGAATCGTGGTACGTGGCTTTAGCTTCCAGAACCGCCCCAAAAGCTTCCATTTTCAGAACATTTACCAGGAATTCTGAAAGTTCGTATATCCTACCCTGTAATTTCCTCACTTCCTTCCCCATGCTGGAATCTCCAAATAGTTTAGGATAGTAATTTCTTACAAATCCCACGCAGGAAGCAGAGGGTGCAACGATATAATCATTTCCGTCAAAATCTTTGATGAATTTCATGCATATTTCCTTCGATTCATTTCTGAAACCTGCATTAAAAGCCGGTTGTCCACAACAGGTTTGTTCGGGATTGTACTCCACGGTGCAGCCGGCTTTTTCCAGCACTTTTATCATGTTAAAAGCCGTTTCAGGAAAAAGCTGATCTATAAAACATGGAATGAAAAGAAGGACATTCATCTTAAATTAATTTTCAAATGACCTGGATAAGGCTATCATTTTCAAGGCTGTAACCGCAGCTTCTTCTCCTTTGTGGCCATGCATGCCGCCCAACCTTTCCTGAGCCTGGCGCATGTTTTCCACTGTTAGCACACCAAAGATAACAGGTACGGGTAACCGGGTATTAAGGAGGGTAACTCCCTGGGTAACGGATTGACATACGTAATCGAAATGCGGGGTTTCTCCTCTTATTACGCAGCCCAAAGCGATAAAAGCGTCAGGCCTGTCTTTGGTGTTTTTTTTCTTTTCCCAATAGGAATGGATGGCAAAAGGGATTTCTACTGCACCGGGAACAACTATGGTTTTATGGTTCTTAATTCCGTGGTGATTCAAATATTCCACTGCCCCGGCTTCCAGCTCGTCGGTAACTTCCGCATTCCAATCGGTTTTAATAATAACAACACAGGCATCCTTGGGAAGAATGCCTGTAATAGTATAAACAGTTGACTGATTATTGTCTGCCATTTCAATTAGTTTTCAAACTCGCCCAGCCTTGCCAGATATTTTTCGATATCTCTACCATACTGGCTGGTAGGATATTTATCTTTAATAATTTTAAACATGCTGATGGCTTCGGCTTTTTTGTTCAGGTCCTGATACATTAAAGCAGCTCTGAACAAATATTCCGGGCTGTTAAAGTTGTCTTCTTCGTAGTAGGTGCCGGCTTTTTTATAATAATCTGCAGCATCTGCATTTTTACCTTGTTCAGCATAAGCATCGCCTATTAAACCATAGGTTCTCACCATAAGCAGTTTATCGCCGGTACTGAAATCTTTCAGGTATTTGATGGCATTTTCATATTCTCCCAGTTTCATGTAGCAGGAACCGGCATAAAATTTAGCCAGGTTTGCAGCAGGAGTACCTGAATATTTAGATATAATGTTCAGAAAACCTAGTGAGGATCCGTCGCCATTCAATGCCAGAGCGGCGGAATCCAGTCGGTACAGCTGTTCAGCTTTCCACATGGCAGCAGCAGCCTTTTCCTGATTGGGTTTTCTTACTAAACTGTCATAAGCAAAATAACCGCCTATAATTACGATTAAAGCGATAAGGATGATGGCGCCAATTTTACCATATTTCATGAAATCATCCTGTTGGCCGGCGGGCTGGTTTGTCTTTACTTCTGCGTTTGCCATTTAAGCGAAAGGTTTGTGTGATTGGTTTTGGTTTGGTTAAATAATCCGGTATTAATCTACGATAAACGGATAATCCGGTGTCTTAACGATGTCTTTTAATACTTCATCATCAGCCGGGAATGGAGATTCTTCGGCAAATTGTACTGCTCTTGCCACAGTTTCATCCACCCTTTTGTTGATTTCGTCTATTTCTGCCTGAGTGGCAATATTGTTTTCCAAAATGGTTTTCAGCACCAGTTGGATGGGGTCTTTCTTTTTGTATTCTTCCACTTCTTCTTTAGTCCTGTACTTCTGAGGATCAGAAATGGAGTGGCCTTTGTAACGATAGGTTTTCATTTCCAGAAGGGTGGGCCCGCCTCCTTCCCTGGCTCTTTTTACCGCTCTTGCCACAGCTTCATGAACCGCCTCGGGGTGCATTCCGTCTACCGAATCTCCGGGCATTTCGTAAGCATCTGCAAGTTTGTAGATATCGGTAACGTTACTGGTCCTTTCCACAGAGGTACCCATTGCGTAGTTGTTGTTTTCGCAGATGAATACTACCGGAAGTTTCCAGGTCATGGCCATGTTGAACACCTCGTGCAGGATACCCTGACGGGCAGCTCCGTCACCAAAGAAGGTGAGGCAAACATTATCCGTTCCTTTGTATTTTTCTGCAAAGGCAATTCCGGCTCCGGTACCAATCTGCGCACCTACAATTCCGTGTCCTCCGAAGAAATACACCTCTTTTCCAAAGAAGTGCATGCTACCGCCCTTTCCTTTGGCACAACCAGTAGCTTTTCCATAAAGCTCGGCCATACAGCTCTCGGCAGAAACGCCTTTAGCCAGTGCCAAACCGTGGTCGCGGTATCCGGTAATGAAAGGATCCTCCTGCCTGGTGGCTGTCATACAACCGGCAGCAATGGCTTCCTGACCTACGTAGGCATGGAAGAAGCCACGGATTTTACCTTCCATTTTATACTTTTCTTCTGCTGTAAGCTCAAATACCCTGATGAGCTGCATCAGCTCATACCAGTATAAGTAAGTTTCTTTAGTGAATTTCGTAGCCAATTTTACAAAATTTGAGATGCAAAGATAAGGGTTAGGAATCAATAATTAATTGGGTTTTTTCCCTATGATTTTCAATAGCTTAATATCTGCTTCCGATTTCAGGGAATACTGTTAATTTGCGCTTTCATGTGGCTGAAATCCATTCAACTTACGCACTTTAAAAATTACTTTTCCGGGAGTTTCGAGTTCCGGGAGAGGATTGTGGGCATCAGTGGCCCGAATGGTGCAGGGAAAACCAACCTGCTGGATGCCATTTATTTCCTTTGTTTTACCAAAAGTTATTTTACCCGCACCGATTCCGCTGTAGTTACCTCGGGATGTGAAGGCTTCAGGCTTCAGGGGGATTTTTTGCAACAGGATGAACCGGTGCAACTGGTAATAGTTTTAAGAGAAACGGGCAAAAAGGAAATTTCCTGGAACGGGGAACCCTACAGCAGGTTTTCCGGACATATCGGGAGGCTTCCTGCTGTTTTTATTACTCCGGATGACATCAGCCTGATTACTGGGGGAAGCGAGGAAAGAAGGAAATTTCTGGATACCCTTATTGCTCAGGTAGACCCGGTTTACCTGCAACACCTGATTTCCTATAACAAATACCTCCAGCAAAAAAACAGTTATCTCAAAAATACCCTGCCGGCACAAGCCGATCACAGTCTTTTGAATATTTACGATAAAGCGCTGGCAGATTCAGGAGCCACCATTCATTACATCAGAAAAGAATTTTTAAAGGAATTCAGTGATATCGTAAAAGAAGATTACCACAAGGTTGCCGATAATCTTGATGATATTGATGTCCGTTATAAATCTTCGGTTGACCCGGAACGTTATTATGAACATCTGCTTCAGCATCGTGCTAATGATATTGTTGCTCAAAGGTCGCTATACGGCATACACCGCGATGATATAGAACTCCTTCACGGCGACAATGCTTTTAAAGCCCTGGCCTCCCAGGGGCAGAAGAAAACTATGTTGTTTGCATTGAAGCTTGGAGAGTTTGAAATCCTGCACAGGAAAAAAGGATTTTCCCCCTTCCTGTTATTAGATGATGCTTTTGAAAAGCTGGATGAAAAACGGATGGAAAACCTGTTGCGGATGATTTGCGATTTTGAAGACGCGCAGATTTTTATTACCGATACTCATGAAAACCGCATCAGGGAGCATCTTGAAAAAATCGGGAGGCGGGTGCAGGATATCCGGATTACCCGCGAATAAGTTTATTTAATAATCACTTCTTCAATCACCACATTTCCTTCAAATGCTTCATTAATCCTTTCCTTTATCTTATCTTTTTGATACAGCAATTCCTGCTTCAGCGGAGCCACTGAAGTGGAAATATATAAAGTGGTTCCGTTAATTTTAATACTATCGGTGTATTTGGAAATGGTGTTGCCCATTAATGCTTTCCATACTTCCTCAATTTGTAAAGATTGAATGGGGTTTTTCAATCTGCTCTTCTGCAAAAACTGGTTAATCGCATCCCCCATGGAATATTCTGCCATAATCAAATTATTTTCCGGGAATTTCCACCTGAAATTTTTCCATTCCCTTTCTGTCTTGTAAAGTAACGAAAGCTGTTTGTTTATTTCTTCCTCCGAATGTTAAATTACTCACGTTTTTCCCTTTCAGTTCAATTTCCCTCAGCAATTCCCCGTGGGGTGAAAATACCGCAACCGTTCCTTTTCCGTAACGTGTAACATATAAATTTCCTTTGCTGTCGCATTTCATTCCATCCAATCCGAAATCTTCAAAAACAGCAAATTCTTTTTCACCGGTAATATTCCCTGCTTCATCCAAATCAAATGCCCATATCTTTCTTTGGGCACTTTCATTTACATATAAAGTTTTTTCGTCGGGACTTAAACATAATCCGTTGGTTGTACCCATATCTGCTTTCAGCAAAACCGGAATCCTGTCTGTACCCACTTTCCATAACCGGCCTTTACTGTTTTTCCAGTCGGGGTCTGAGGCATAAATAATATCCTTACTGCTTACGCATAAATCATTGGGCTGGTTGAACCTGTCGTCATGCACATACACAGAAATTTCCTTTGTGGAAGGATTCAGCATCAGGATATTGTGTCCGGTAAAATCAGCTATTACCATATTGCCGTCTGACAAAAACTGAATGCTGTTCCCCGTACTGCCTTCCGGCAATTCGGCAAACAGTTCCGCTTTCCCATCCTCCCCTACTTTACCAATGGTTCCGTCTTTCTGAAAATTTACCACAAATAAATTTCCATCCTTATCCACTGCAGGCCCTTCTATGTTTCTTGAAAACAAATTTTCCTCCGTGTGGTCCGTGGCCCGGTAATATTGTTCTGCTTCCTGTGTTACAGTAGTTGCCGAATTACAGGATGCGATGAGGAAAGGGATAAGGAAAAGCTTTCGCATGGCATTAATTTGAAATGTTTTGAATTTCCTTTATTGCACGGTCTAAATCTGCATAGCTCCATTTGCCCTCAATGTTTCCGTTTTTAATAAGATATAATGTAGGATTGGCACGGGCTGCAGTTTTAATGGCCACTGCATCGCAGCGCAACGGGAACAAATGACTGTGAATACTTTCAGTTATTCTTTCATCTATTACCGCATTGGTTACCAGAAATGCCGGAATGTTTTTGGATGCCGCCAAATTCAGGGCTGTATTCAGGTATTGGGTAAATGATCCGGTTTTAACTTCATTTAAGGCAAACAGGTACAACTGATATTGATTTTCTGAGAGCAGGATTTGAGTAGTATCATTTCCTGATGAAGTAATCAACGAGAAATCTTTTATGGGCGGAACTGCATTCCCTTTTCTTACCACCTTGTCATAACGGTCGATATAGGTATATTCTTCATCATTGAAATCTTCAGGAAATTCATCTGCAGTAAATTCAATCTTTTGTCCCTTATATTCATAACGGAAGGTAATCACAGTACTATCCGGTATGGCGCCTTCCGGAATTTTCATTTTCTCGGGAATATTGCTTCCTATTTTATAAGGCAGACAATCCACCACCGGAAGATGGGTTAAAGTATACCACTGAAAGGAGAAGCTGAATACCGCTGTAAAAAATAAAATCAGCATACTGGGTTTGCTGTCGAACAGCGGAAGAATTTTGTTTCTGAATATAAAAATCGGAATAATCAGCGCTAGCAGAATCAGGTCTTTAATAAAAGACTGATTGGCCTTTAAGGGAATACAGTCGCCAAAGCATCCGCATTCTTTTATTTTTCCTGAAAACAGGGCATAACCGGTAAGAAAAGTAAAGAATATAATCAGCAGCAACAACATCCAGCTGAAAAATCTCATCCCCCAACCCAGCAATACTGCCACTCCCGCAATGATTTCAAAAGCAATCATCATAACGGAAAAGGCCAGGGTAAAACTGTTCAGTCCGTGCAGGTTCCACACTTCAAAGAATTCCTGCATTTTGTAGCTCAATCCCAGCGGGTCGTTGGCTTTCACCAAACCGGAAAAGATGAACAATATACCTACAATAAACCTGGAGATGTTTAAAAATACTTTCATATTCTTCCTTTAATTATGCCTGATGAACGCCCTCCCGGATTAAAATAAGGGCAAACAGTGAATAATTGATAATATCTATATAATTAGCATCGATTCCTTCGCTTACGATGGTTTTTCCTTTATTGGAAAGGATCTGGCGAATCCTCAGCAGCTTCATGATTATCAAATCTGCAAAGCTTTCCTGACTCATATCTCTCCAGGCTTCGCCATAGTCGTGGTTTTTCTTCATCATCACAGACTTCGCATATTCTGCAGCTTCATCATACCATTGGGTAACCATTTCGGCTGTATAATGCTCATTCATGTCGGGAGCATGTTTGGCTTGAATCAGACCTATGATTCCGTAATTCACCAATCCCATAAACTCCGCTTCAATGGAATCTTCCACTTTTCTGTCGGATGCAGATTGCAGCGTCCTGATTCTGTGGGCTTTGATATACAATTGATCTACCAGTGAAACCGGTCTTAAAACCGTCCATGCCGACCCGTAATCTTTATGCTTTTTTAAAAACAATTCCCTGCATTTGTTCAGGCACTCGTTATATTGATCAATTGTACGCATTCTCTCCGGTTATATTGATTGTTTTTATCAGGAAATCACGAATTTACGTTTGAATTTATAAAAATAAGGGAATGTTTACATTAAGATCGAAAGGCAGGTTAATTTCCGTGGAAGAACCGGTGGTAATGGGCATTATCAATGTAACTCCTGATTCTTTTTATTCCGGTAGCAGGAAAAGTTCTGCAGAGCAGGCTATAGATGCAGCCGGAAAAATGCTGGAGGATGGAGCTTTTATATTGGATATCGGCGGACAGAGTACTGCTCCTGCCAGCTCGATGATTACTGCAGAGGAAGAAATGGATAGAGTGGTTCCGGTAATTGAAGGGATAAAAAAGAATTTTCCACAGGCAATCCTTTCAATAGATAGTTTTTATGCTGCTGTTGTTGGTGCGGCTTTACATGCGGGAGCCGATATTGTAAATGATATCAGCGGCGGTCAGATTGATCCTGAAATTCTTGCGGTAACCGCCCGGGAAAAAGTTCCCTATATCCTCATGCATATGCGTGGTACTCCGCAAACCATGCAACAATTCACGCAGTACGATAATCTTGTGGGAGATATCCTTCGCTATTTTCAGGAAAAGATGGATATATGCAGAAATGCAGGAATTCAGGATGTCATTCTTGATCCGGGTTTCGGTTTTTCAAAAACCCGGGAACAGAATTTCGAACTGATGGATAAACTGGAAGCATTTAAAGTTTTTAACCGTCCGGTTTTGGTGGGGATTTCCAGAAAATCGATGTTATATAAAACTTTAAACATTACACCTGAAGAATCGCTGAATGCCACTACGGTAATGAATACGGTGGCATTATTGAAAGGGGCTGCAATTCTTAGGGTTCATGATGTAAAGCCGGCTGTAGAATGCATAAAAATGGTCCGACAGTTATCTGCCGGACCGGGAAAGAATTACTATTTCTAAATAGATTATTTATCTGTAACGTCCAGTACTTCTACTTCAAACATCAGGGTTTGGAATCCTTTGAAAGGAGAACCCGGAGGAGGATATGCTCCGTAACCTTGTTTGGAAGGGATGTACAGAATACCTTTATCCCCTTTTTTGAAATTTCTTAAAGTTTCATCCCAGCCTCTTACTACCATACCTGAACCCATTTCAAAAGTGAAGGGGGTAGGATGGTTGAAGGAAGGATCTACATTGGAATCGAATACGGTTCCGTCAAGCGTTTTTCCGGTATAGTTGATGGTAATTTTTTTGCCATCTGCTGCAGCCGGGCCATTACCTTTTTCGGTAATTACATAGTAAGATCCGCCTTCGGTTTTCTGAGCATCAATATTTTGAGATTGCAGGAATGCTACCAGTTCCTGGTCTTCTTTTTCCTGAAGTTCCATCGAAAGCATTTCCCTGTCGGTGTTTACAGCTTCCTCATCAGCAAGAATATCCAGCACCCGAATATTTACAAAGTATTTGTCTCCTGGTTTGGCAAAAGGAGGGAACATATTGGGGTCTTTAATTAAAGAATCCAGTTCCAGCACGATGTTACAACTGTCGCCTTTGCTCAGTTTGCCCAGTACGGCGATAGGATTGTATAGGTCACCCACACTGTCTACCTTCATATAACCGGGTAGTACAGAAGGAGTGCTTAAAAGAGTATCTCCAATTATTTCTGAAGTATGAAATTTTATAAAGTCGCCGTATTTGATGGCCGGGCCTGAGCCCTTTTCCACAATTTTGTAACGGACTCCGCTTTTGGTTGCTTTATATCCGGCGTTATCAGAACAACCGGCTAATAAGCCCAGTACAGCGATACTAAAAATTGCTAAGTTTTGCTTCATTGTATGTGTGTATTAAAAAATTGAACTATTTAAGCTGGTCTGCTACTTCCCGAATAGCTTTTTTAAACATTTCGATGTTCTCTTCCAGGCTGGCATCGCTTCTTCCGCCGGAGGCGTTGAAATGCCCTCCCCCGTTGAAAAATCTGCGGGCAAATTCATTGGTATTGAAATTTCCCTTGCTTCTGAAGCTCCATTTTCTTTCCTCATCCCTGTCAATTACCAATGCAGCAAGTTTAATGCCCTGAATGGATAGCGGATAGTTGACCAGACCTTCGGTATCTCCTGTTTTGATTTGAAACCTCAACAGGTCTTTCTTGCTGATGGCGATTAATGCGGTATTGTACTCGTAATAAACTTCCATTCGGTTGCTGAGCACATGGCCGATAAACCTCAACCTGTTTTCCAGGAAGTTATCGTAAATATACTCATGAATTTTATGATGCTGTAAGCCTAAATCTTTCAGCTCGGCCACCATGCGGTGTACGGATGCTGTGGTAGATTCAAACCTGAAAGAACCGGTATCGGTCATTACCCCTGCATACAAACATTCTGCCATGGGAATGTTCAGCTTGCCGGGGTGATTAGATTGCTTTATAAAATCATATACCATTTCTGCAGTGGAGCTCTTTCCGGTATCGCTGATCCCAAAATGGAATGAGGCTTCATCGGGTTGCTGATGGTGATCTATCAGCACTTTCACTGCAGAAGATTTTTGTATGTAAGGTGCCAGATTTTTGGTCCTGGAAAGTACGTTAAAATCGAGGCAGAAAATCAGGTCGGCTTCTTCCACTGCCTTTATGGCCGGGAAAGGGGTAGCTTCAAAATCTATAACGGAATTTATCTCCGGCATCCAGTTGATAAAAGCAGGCCAGTTGGTTGGAGATACTACGGTGATTTCATTTCCAAAACCTGCCAGAAAAAGCTTTAATCCCAAAGACGAACCCATTGCATCAGGGTCGGGTTTCTGATGCATGGTGATGACAATCTTCTTATTTCCCTCTTCAATCAGGGGATAAACTTCCTTTATAAATTTCATAAAATTGGGTGCAAAGATTGCGGAAATTCGGCCAAATAACAAGTTTTGTTTTATTTAGAGGCAAAATTCTTTGTTATTATATTTGGGATTTGCAAACTCTTAATTGCCGGTATGATAAAGTTAACATTTAAATTTTTGATGATGGCCGCTGTAGTGATTTTTCCGGGTTTCCTTTTTGCCCAGAAAGCCGGAAAGGATAACGCCGGTAAAATTGTCTATGGCCCTGAAGAGCAAACGGTTTTGTGGAAAGTTTCCAGTCCGCATTTCCCCGGGCCTTCCTATATTTTCGGCACCATGCACATCCTTTGCGATGCAGATGCTAAGCTGAGCGATGCGCTTAAAAATGTGATTGCGGAAGTGGACAAGGTTTATTTTGAAATAGATCTTGATAACATGACGGAAATGATGGGCTCGTTTAGGCATTTTAACATGCTCGACGGGCAGTCGTTGAAAAACTTAATTTCTGAGGATGATTATAAAAGGCTGGACGAGTTTTTAAAGATGAACAAGGTAATGCTGCCCTTGCAGATGATGGAAAAGTTCAAGCCCCTGCTGATTTCTTCCATGTTGTCGCAATCTATGATGGGTTGCGAACAGGTGAACGGAATGGAAAATGTAATTATGGCAGAAGCTCAGGAGCAGGAGAAGGAAATCCTCGGACTGGAAACAATAGCTTTTCAGGCCGGGATATTCGACAGCATTCCTTACGATGAGCAGGCAAAAATGCTGATGAATTATCTCGACAGTATGGATAATTACCGTAAGGTTACCGAGGAAATGGTAAATGCTTATCTGACACAGGATTTGAATAAAATCACCGATTTGATGGTGAACAGTGACCCATCAATGGAAAAATATATGGACTTGTTGTTGCACGAAAGAAACCACAACTGGATAGACAAGATGCTGAGCCAGATGGTGGAAGCCCCTGCCCTGTTTGCTGTTGGTGCAGGCCACCTGCCCGGGGAACAAGGTGTATTGGCTTTATTAAAGCAAAGAGGATATAAAGTTGAGCCGGTAAAAAATAAGTTTTAACCGGGAAACCATAAGAGTATACAAAAAAGCGGCTGAATGCCGCTTTTTTGTATAAAATAAATTATTTGAAATGAATGATTGTCTTAAAGGACTTAGATCATTTCAAACTGGTTGAAGAAGAATCTTCCTTCAATCAGGGCGTTTTCATCGCTGTCGCTTCCATGGATGGCATTTTCACCTACTGATGTGGCAAACAGTTTCCTTATAGTTCCCTCATCTGCTTTGGAAGGATCGGTGGCGCCGATCAGTTTCCTGAAATCCGCAACAGCATTATCTTTTTCAAGGATGGCAGCAATGATGGGACCGCTGCTCATAAATTCAACCAGTTCACCATAGAAAGGCCTTTCCTTATGTACTTCGTAAAAAGCTCCTGCCTGTTCTTTGGTTAATTTAACCTGTTTTAAAGCCACAATTCTAAATCCCGCTTTGATAATCTGATCCAAAATTGCCCCGGCATGACCATTCTTCATCGCGTCAGGCTTAATCATTGTAAAAGTTCTGTTATTCGCCATTTTCTGTGTTTTGGGGCGCAAGTTAATAAATGATGAGCAACGACAATTGCTAATGCGAAGAGATTAAGGAAATTTTCTGAAAAGGGTTTAATATACGTTGGTAGGGCATTTCAATATTTTACGGTTCTTCAGACCTGCCCCGGTGGTTCTGCCACCGCTTCTCATTTCAGGTAAAAGGTTGCCGGTGTTAATTCCAATTTCCAGGGTGATGCCTATATAATAATACCAGTCGTTGTATTTTGAACTACCACGAATCATAAATGCCGGGTAATTGGGGTCGCCATTATGCAGCTCATCAGCCCTGTAGGAGTATTCCACTGCCCTTGGTCCTCTCTCTGCCAGTAACACATCCGGATCTACGTAAGTTTTACTGACATCATCAAGATAATCGGTAAATAGTTTTCTTAAGCCCACCTGTAATCCAAGCACGGCATTTTCTGTAACCCTGTATTTAATACCACCCCCGAAAGGAATTGCCGGCTGGATATTATGATAGGGCTTCCTGTCGGGGTATTGCGCTAAACCCTGCCCTTCCGTTGAAAGAGGTCTTAAAAAAATCTTCCTTCCTGTTCCCGTTGAATCGTAGGTATAAGGCTGAAACCTGAATAAGGAAAAGCCTAAAAATACATAGGGAGTAAACTTTCGTTCATTTAAATCAAACAGGCGGTATTCTCCTGTAAGGCTTCCCTCGTAAATCACAGTTTCAAATGACAAATTTCTAAACTGTAAAGAAGGAAGATTGTATTTATCGTGGGCACCTACCTTGGCTCTGTAAGCCATGCCCTTAACCGATATATTGGGTGTAATGTCATACGTTAATCCCAAACCGAATGCAGGATGCGATTGGTTGGCAGTGAATCTGCGGTATTGTAAATCCCCCTGATAATTGGAAAGCCCGCCAAACAAGGAAGCGTGTAATCTGTTTTGGGAAAATGCCGGAACGACAATACCGGATACAGCAATTACCAAAAAAAATATGGCAAAAAATGGTTTGCCGGATTTCATGATTTTATGGTTTTGGTGATAACAGGGGAAAACAGTTTTCATATACCCGATTGAAATATTGAAAAAAAGATACAAAACTCAGACCAATAAAAAATCTTAAAAACCCAAAGACTTAAACATTTAAGGATCAGCGTTTTGTTAAAATTATTCTATAATGTAATGCCAGTGCAAAAGTATTTTTTCGGGAATAAATTATCTGAAACGGGAACAGGTATCCGGAATCAGGGAAAGGAATTTTATATATTTATTAAAAAACAAGAATGAAAAGTTTTCGGGGAATCCTGCTCGTTATTCCGGGCCTGATTATTTTATGGGGATGCTTTATTACAAAAAAAGTGAAGATGGCATCATTGGAAATCTATCAGGAATCTTTTAAGGAAATTGTAAATGGGAACCTGAATGTGGAAATCATTGGGGAAGGATACAAATGGAGCGAGGGCCCCCTTTGGGTGGAATCTGAAAAAATGTTGTTGTTTTCAGACGTACCCGGAAACGTGGTATATAAATGGACTGCTGCCGGAGGTACTGTTCCGTATCTGAGCCCTTCGGGATATACAGGAACGAAAGAAAGGCCGGGCGAAGTGGGTTCCAACGGTCTTGCACTGAATGCTGATGGGAAGTTGGTATTGGCTCAGCATGGCGACAGAAGAATTGCCCTTATGGATGGTCCTGTACATACAGGCTTCCCCAGTTTTATTTCTTTGGCAGATCGTTATCAGGGTAAAAGATTTAACAGTCCTAATGATTTATGCATAGCCTCCGACGGTACCATATACTTTACCGATCCTCCTTACGGATTGCCGCAGCAGGAAAAAGACCCATCAAAAGAACTGCCCTTTCAGGGGGTATTTAAAATCGTACCCGGAGAAAAACCGGAATTGATGACAGACGGCCTTTCCAGGCCAAACGGCATAGCCCTTACTCCCGATGAACGACAGGTTATCGTTTCCAATTCTGATCCAGATAATGCAGCCTGGTATATTTATGACCTTGATGAAAATAAAAATTTTATTAACGGCAGGCTACTCCTGAATGTTACCGACTCTCTACATCATGGTCCGGGATTGCCGGACGGATTAAAAATAGACAGCAAGGGAAATATTTTTGCAACCGGCCCGGGAGGCATCTGGATCATGAATTTGAATGGAGAAGTATTGGGTAAAATTAAAATTCAATCGACTGCCTCCAATTGTGCATTATCAGGAGATGAGAAAACGCTGTTTGTTACGGCAGACAAATATGTTCTGAAATTAAAAATCAAGAATTAAACTTTAGTGCGAGGTTCCTGAGTTTTCAATTTCCGGTGACGATAAAATAAATAATCCGGTTTAGTGAAGGAGCCTGTCAAACATTCCTGCTAAACCGGATGGGAGGTGTAAATTAAATGATGCTATCAGGTTATTGCTTTTTAATTGCCTTACCGTTGTGAGGATCTACAGCCCTTCCGTTTTCTATAGATATTTTTCCGTTTACTATTACGTATTCCATTCCTGCTGAATACGCATGAGGTTTATCGTAAGTAGCCATATCGTTTACGGTATTTTCATCAAAAATTACAATATCTGCAGCCATCCCTTCGCGGATAAGCCCTCTGTCGGCAATGCCGAATCTCACGGCTGCAAGGTTGGTCATTTTTCTGATGGCTTCTTCAAGCGTAATCACTTTCATTTCCCTTACATATTTCCCTAGCACTCTGGCATTAGTGCCATAACCTCTTGGGTGTGGTACCCCGAATCCAAAATTGGGCACTCCTGCGTCTGCCCCAAACATACCGTAAGGATATTTCATGATGTATTTTACATCTTCCTCACTCATGGTATGATAAACCATTTGCGCTCCCCCTTTCTCCACCATTTCCATAATGGTTTCTACCTCCTGTTCCGGTTTGCGTTTTCTCCCTTTAAGAATATTGATTTCAGAAATGGTTTTTCCGTTTAAAGTGGTATCGGCAGCATAATTGGCAACAAATGCAAAGCTGAAGTTTTTAAATCCTCCTGCTTTCAGGTTCCGCACAGCTTCTTCCCTGGCTTTTTTTCTGATAACGGGATGATTTAACCTGTACAACAGCGAATCGCGACCTCCTGCAAACAACCAGCTTGGGAGCCGGATGTTCAGGTTGGTACTGCTGGCAGTATACGGATACTGATCTATCGTAACATCATATCCGGCTTTCCTGGCATCCTCCACCATAGAAATGGTTTTTACGGAATGACCCCATAATGTTTTGCTGCTGATTTTAAAATGCGAAATCTGAACCGGGATATTGGCCTGTTTGCCTATTTCAATAGCTTCGCTGATGGCTTTTTCAACATTAATTCCCTCATTGCGGATATGCGAAACATATATTCCGTGATATTTGGCGGCAGCTTTGGCCAGTCCAACCACTTCCTCAGTTTCCGAATATGTTCCGGGTATATAAATCAATCCGGTAGACATTCCTAAAGCCCCCTCCTGCATGGCTTTCTCTACCAGTTCTTCCATGCGCTTTTGTTCTTCAGGGGTAGGCTTCCTGTCGTCGTGCCCCATTACCAAAGTGCGCACCGTATTATGCCCTACCAGGCTGGCAACATTTATTCCGGGCCTGATGCTGTCGACTCTTCTGAAGAACGTCTCCATACTGTTGGCAGAGCCACCGCAGTTTCCTGTAATGACTGTGGTAACGCCGTCATATAAATAATTTAAAGCCTGAGGATTGGTGAAGATGCCCGATTCAATATGGCCGTGAACATCAATAAATCCGGGGGCAACAATTTTTTTCCCTGCGTCAATGGTTTTATCTGCCACGTATCCCATTGAGCTGCCGGTTTTGATAATCTTTCCTTCATGCACTACCACATCTCCGTAATACCAGTGGCTTCCCGACCCGTCTATGATCTTACCATTGGTGATAATCAGGTCCACCCGCTGTTGGGCATGTAAGTTAAACGAAGAAAAAAGTGATAAAATTAAAAGCAGCCTTTTCATATAGCAGTTGTTGGTATAGAAATGGAAGATAAAATATTTTAACCGATTTCAGGTGATTCAGGGTGGGAAGGAAGGAATTTTTTATGTTGAATGACAGGGAGATTTTCATGTATTTCATTCTGAATAGTTTCATTCCTGTTAAAACATCTGAAAAATGTATGCGGATTAGCGGGAAATAATTATAACGGGAATGAATAGTCGAAGTTATTTTTTAAACGAAGAAAAAATATTAGGGTTGTATCCATTAAAAAAAGGAGAAACTTTTGGCTTCTCCTTCTCGTCGGGACGACTGGATTCGAACCAGCGACCCCTTGCACCCCATGCAAGTGCGCTACCGGGCTGCGCTACGTCCCGAAACAATTATTGAGGGCGCAAAAATAAGGAAAAATCTATTCACGAAAAACAATATCTTCGCATAACTTTTTCTACATGAAGATTTTAATTCGCAAAGCTAATATTATCGGGACCAATAATACGTTGCAGGGTCCCCTGGATATCTTCCTCAACAATGGAAAAATTGAAGCCATTGGCACACTCCAAGATATCCAGCCTGATAAAATAATTGAAGGTGACGGGCTTACGCTTTCTCCCGGATGGGTGGAAATATTTTCCGATTTTAGCGATCCGGGTTATGAGCAGAAAGAGACAATGGTATCCGGAGCATGTGCGGCAGCGAAAGGAGGATTTACTGATGTGTTTGTCATTCCCAATACCCGCCCGGTTTTAGATTCCAAAGCTCAGATTGAATACGTAAGAACCAGGTCGGCACAACTTCCGGTGAATGTATATCCCATTGGCGCAATCTCCCATGGCACATCCGGAAAGGATTTGTCGGAAATGTACGATATGTACCAAAGCGGTGCCATTGCATTCTCCGACGGCCTTCATCCTGTACAGTCATCGGGTATATTGCTGAAAGCATTGCAATATATCCGGGCTTTCAACGGGGTGATTATTCAGGTTCCCGATGATATCACCATTGGCCCCACCGGATTGATGAATGAAGGGATCATCTCCACTACCCTTGGCCTTCCCGGAAAACCCATGATTGCTGAGGAGGTGATTATCGCCAGAGACCTGAAGATTTTGGAATATACCGGCTCCAGGATTCATTTCACAGGGGTAACATCTCCGGAATCTATCAGGCTGATTCAAGAAGCCAAAGGAAAAGGGCTGGATGTTACCTGCTCTGTAACACCTCATCATCTGTTCTTTACCGATGCCGATCTGATGAATTACGATACTAACCTGAAAGTATATCCGCATTTAAGGTCAGCAGAAGTAAGGGATGAGTTGAGAAAAGCAGTACTGGATGGAACAATAGATTGTATAGCCACTCATCATATTCCCCACGATATTGACAGTAAGGATATTGAGTTTGAATATGCTGCCTATGGAATGATTGGGCTGGAAACCTGTTTTAACCTGCTGGTAACTTCCTTACCCAGAATTTCTGAAGAAAGAATAGCACAGCTATTAAGCCTGAACCCAAGAAAAATCTTCGGTATGGCAGTTCCTGAAATCAAAGAAGGTGCTGATGCCTGTTTTACGCTTTTCAGTAAAAATGGTGTTCAGCATATCCGTCAGGAATATTTTGCATCAAAAAGCCGGAATACTCCCCTGATGGGAAAAGAATTATCCGGTACTGTTTATGGTATTATTAATAAGGATGTAGTATTTTTAAATCATTGATACCTTCAAATTCATCTAAATCTTCATTCATGGAAAACAAAAACTCAAACCCGGGTTTAACTTACGGACTAATAGCCGGCCTGTTAATGATATTATTAACGCTTGGACTTTACCTTGGGGGAGCAGAATCTTTCCTTAGTCCGGTTTCTTACCTCGGATATGTGATTCTGATTGTTGTTGCCGTAATGGCCGGAAGAAAGCAAAAGCAGGTAAACGGAGGATTTCTTCCTTTCTCCCAGGCACTCAAAATCGTATTTTCTGTATTTGTTGTAGCAATGCTTTTACAAACCCTCTTCACATACTTACTGTTTAACTTTATTGATACCGATTTTGCTGCCGCCCTGAACCAGATATCCATGGAAAAGGCGGAAGAAATGATGCGCAAATTCGGAGTACCTGAGGCAGATATAGAAAAGGCATTGGAACAATCCAGGAACCAAAACAATTATTCATTAGGCAAAATGCTTCTTGGATTCTTTATCTCCTGTATATTCTCCTTTATTTTCGCCTTGATAATTGCTGCAATTATTAAGAAAAAACAACCTGAATTCGATAACCTCGATAACAGCTTTAATCCGCAATAATCCATGGATATTTCTGTTGTAGTGCCATTGCTGAATGAGGAAGAATCCCTGCCCGAACTACATCGCTGGATTGTGCGTGTGGCAAACAGGGAAGGGCTGAGCTATGAAATAATTTTTATTGACGATGGCAGTACAGATGATTCCTGGAAAGTGATTGAAGCCTTGTCACAGGAAGATCCTCATGTAAAGGGAATAAAATTCCAGCGCAATTATGGCAAATCTGCCGCCTTGAACGAAGGTTTTAAAATGGCCGCCGGAGAAGTGGTAATTACCATGGATGCCGATTTGCAGGATAGTCCGGATGAAATTCCCGGGCTAAGAAAAATGATCCTGGAGGACCAGTATGATCTGGTTAGCGGCTGGAAGAAAAATAGGCATGACCCTGTCAGTAAAACCCTTCCTTCCAAGTTTTTTAACTGGGTTACCCAAAAGGTTTCAGGAATCAATTTGCATGATTTCAACTGCGGGTTGAAAGCTTACAGGAAGAAAGTGGTTAAAAGCATTGAAGTGTATGGGGAAATGCACCGTTATATTCCTTTAATTGCCAAATGGTCGGGTTTTACCCGCATAGGCGAAAAAGAAGTGGAACACAGGGCTCGTAAGTATGGCAAATCCAAATTCGGATTGGAAAGATTCATCAATGGATTTCTTGACCTGATGACGATTATGTTTGTGGGCAGGTTTGGCAAAAAGCCCATGCATTTCTTCGGTACCTGGGGCACCCTTTCCTTCTTCATTGGATTTGCCATTTTCCTATACCTTACTGTTTCCAAATTTTTCTTTGATAAAACAGGGTTAACCCAGAGGCCGCTGTTCTTTTTTGCCATCATGGCCATGATTATCGGTACACAGTTGTTTGTAACCGGATTTCTGGCCGAATTGATTTCCCGGAATGCTCCAGGAAGGAATTTTTATCTGATTGATAAAAAAATCGGCGTGCGGGAAAAGGTTTCGGAAGTTTAAATTATCTTCAGCCGCTTATGCAGAAGAAAATTGTGATTATGGGTCCCGCTTACCCGCTACGGGGCGGACTGGCGAGTTTTGACGAAAGGCTGGCTTTACAATTTTCCGGGGAAGGATATGAAACTTATATCTATTCTTTCTCATTACAATATCCCTCCTTTCTGTTTCCCGGGAAAACGCAGTATTCCGATGGACCTCCCCCGGAATTTAAAAATATTCGGACACGCATTAATTCCATCAACCCCCTTAACTGGATTGCTGTGGGCAGGGAGTTAAACCGGCTTCAGCCAGACATACTGCTGATTCGATTCTGGTTGCCATTTATGGGGCCAGCATTAGGTACCATCAGCAGGTTTGCAAAGAAAAACGGCAAAACCAAAATCATTGCCCTTACGGATAATGTCATCCCTCATGAGAAAAGGCCCGGTGATAAACCTTTTACAAAGTATTTTCTATCTTCCTGTGATGCATTTATCACCATGAGCGAAAAAGTGATGAATGATCTGAACGCTTTTGATACTGTTAAACCACGCATTCAGGTGAATCATCCTTTGTATGATAATTTCGGAGAACCTGTTTCCAAAGAGGAAGCCAGAATCAGGCTGGGATTGGAAAAAGATGCGCCAATCATTCTTTTCTTTGGTTTTATAAGGAAATATAAAGGGCTGGATATCCTGCTGCAGTCTATGAAATTCCTTAAAAATGCCTGTGAAGCAAAAGGAAAGCCTGTTCCGCGTTTGCTTGTAGCAGGGGAATTTTATGAAGATGAGGCTCCTTATAAAGCAATCATTGAAAATTCCGGAATCAAAGACGTGGTAATTTTACACGACCGTTTTATTTCAGACGAGGAAGTAAAATATTACCTCTGCGCTGCCGACGTGGTGGCGCAACCCTACAGGAATGCCACTCAAAGTGGTGTTACCCCCCTCTCCTATCATTTTGAAAAACCCATGGTAGTAACTTCTGTGGGAAGCCTTCCACAAATGGTGCCCCATGAAAAAGCCGGATTGGTAACCGAGCCGGATCCGGAAGCTTTTGCCCATGGGCTTGAGCAGTTTTTCGAATATCCCGAAGGATATTTTTTACCTTTTATTAAGGAAGAGAAAAAGAAATTTACCTGGAATGTGCTTACTGCGGCTATATCGGGCTTGCATGACAAACTAATTCAATAGATTTGAAGTTCAGGAAATAAGGATTTATGATTTTCAGAAGCAAGGCACCTTTAAGAATCGGATTGGCAGGAGGAGGAACAGATGTAAGTCCCTATTGTGATATTTACGGAGGCGCTATTCTGAATGCCACCGTATCGTTGTATGCCTATGCCACCATTGAACCCAATGATGGCCAAACGATTGTTCTGGATGCTCTAGACCGCCGGATGCGTATTGAGCTGCCCTGGGCAGAAGCACTCCCCATTAACGGAGAACTGGATTTATTAAAAGGCGTATATAATCATATTCAGAGGAAATATTCTGTACCCCAAACAGGATTTACTTTAACTACCTATGTAGATGCTCCACCCGGATCGGGATTGGGTACTTCATCCACCCTGGTGGTGGCCATAGCAGGGGCATTTGCTGAAATGCTTAAGTTGCCTTTGGGAGAATATGATCTTGCCAAAATGGCTTATGAAATTGAAAGGCTGGATTTGAAATTGTCCGGAGGCAGGCAGGATCAGTATGCTGCCACTTTTGGCGGGGTGAATTTCATGGAATTTTATGCCGATGAAAAAGTTGTCGTTAATCCTTTAAGAATTAGAAGGGATTATTTGTGGGAACTGGAGAATAACCTGCTATTGTATTATACTTCAACCAGCAGGGAATCTGCAAAGATTATCGACAGGCAAAGCAGAAATGTTATTGAAAATAAAACGGATGCTATTGCAGCCATGCATCAACTGAAAGAGCAGGCATCCATGATGAAGGAAGCCCTTTTAATGGGAAGAATTCATAAAATAGGAGAAATACTCGATTATGGTTTTGAGCAAAAGAGAAAAATGGCTGAAGGCATTACCAATCCGATGATGGAAGAAATTTATGCTCTTGCCAAATCGGCCGGTGCTACAGGAGGAAAAATCAGCGGTGCCGGAGGAGGGGGATTTATGATATTTTACTGTCCGGTGAATACCCGTTACCGCGTGGCACAGGCTTTGGAAAAATTCGGAGGAAAAGTAATCAATTATCAGTTTGTGGAATCAGGATTATTAACCTGGTCAGTTTAAATCAACATGAAGTCGAAAATTAAACATATACTGGAATCATCCGCCGATATAAAAATCAGAATATCCCGGGATGAAGGATTGATGAAGGTGATTGAAAAAGCTGCAGAACAACTTACGCATGCCCTGAAAACAGGCAGAAGAATATTTTTTTGTGGTAATGGAGGGAGTGCAGCTGATGCACAACATCTTGCAGCTGAGTTTTCCGGAAGATTTTATTCCGACAGGGACGCACTTCCTGCAGAAGCACTGCACTGCAACACTTCCTATCTTACTGCTGCTGCCAATGATTACGGATATGAACAGGTGTATTCCAGGTTGATTAAAGGAATTGCATCAGCCGGTGATGTATTGATTGGATTATCCACTTCAGGTAATTCCGCCAATATTATCGAAGCATTTGAAACAGCCAGGGAAAAGCAGGTATTGACCATAGGGTTTACAGGCAGTACAGGAGGAAAGCTAAAACCACTGTCGGATTTACTGATTAACGTACCCTCAGAGGATACCCCCCGTATTCAGGAGGCTCATATAACCGTAGGACATATCATTTGCCAGTTGGTGGAAGAAAAATATTTTGGATAATGGTGAAGACAGCGTTGGTGCTTGCAGGCGGACTTGGTACCAGGCTTAGGGAGACTGTAGCAGACCTCCCCAAATGCCTTGCTCCTGTAGCAGGAAAGCCATTTTTGGAATACCTGATACAATATTATTGTCAACAGGGAATTGAACATTTCATTTTTTCGCTTGGGTATAAAAAGGAGGATATTCTTGCTTATTTAAAAAAATATCCCGGACTCAGCTATTCTACTGTGGTGGAAGAAGAACCTTTAGGAACGGGAGGTGCCATTAAAAAAGCATTGGAGACAATTGAAAATTCCGAAGAAGATATTCTGATTCTAAACGGCGATACATTTTTCGGAATTAACCTGAAGTATTTTTCGGCCTTCCATTGCCGCCATCATGCGGATATTTCACTTGCATTAAAATATATGCAAAATATTTCCAGGTATGGTGTGGTAGAATTGGATTCCGATAACAGGATTACCGGGTTTAAAGAAAAGCAGTATTACCCATCAGGGTTAATCAACGGAGGATGCTATCTTATAAAACCTTCCTCTTTCCTACGGCATACCTGGCCTGAAAAATTTTCCTTTGAAAAAGAATTTCTTGAAAATACAGCGAAAGAAAAAAGCATGTTTGGGTATATTGAAAATTCTTATTTTATAGATATAGGAATACCTGATGATTATTACAGAGCACAGATAGAACTACCCGGACATATCGAGAATTAAAATGGAGCAATTACGGCATATTGACAAAACCTGGACTTTATTCCTTGACCGCGACGGTGTCATTAATGAAGAAATATCCGATGGTTATGTCCTGGATATTCCGCAGTTTAAATTTCTACCCGGAGTAAAAGAGGCATTAAAACTACTATCACAGAAGTTTGGAAAAATTTTCCTGGTCACCAATCAAAGAGGGGTTGGCAGAGGATTGATGACTGAAGAAAAGCTTCAGGAAATTCATCAGTATATGCTGAACGAAATAGAAGCTGCAGGAGGAAGGATTGACAGGATTTATTATTGCACTTCCGTAGATGATAATGACGCCAACAGGAAGCCCAATACCGGCATGGCCTTGCAGGCCGCAAAAGAATTTGAAATTGATTTTTCAAAATCCGTTATGGCCGGCAATTCCGTGTCTGATATGAAGTTTGGAAAAGATATGGAAATGATAACGGTGCACCTTTACACTACTTTACCCCGATACCCCGACAGTCATCCTTTAATTGATTATTCCTTTGCTTCACTTATCGATTTTGCAGAAAGCCTTTTTACTGCTAATCTTTAATTTTACCAGAGTCTACGAAGGTTTTAAAATTCAGGATATCTTCCTGAACAATATTCCTGAACATAGGATTCAGCATACGGGAAATACCGGTACCAAGATGCCCTGCCGGAGGGCGATAAATTATGGTAGCAACTATTTCGGTACCTTGTTTGCCAAGTGCATCCCTGAATTCTACTTTTCCTGCATTATCAATTGTTGAACCCGGAAGCGATTGCCAGGATAACATTTCATTTTCTATTTCCTTAACGATTTCTGCATTCCATTTCAACCTCATGGGATTATTCAGTGGAATTTCAGCTTCCCATTCCGAATGCAGGGGATCTGTTTCTGTTACCCTTTTAATATGTGTCATGAATAAAGGAAGGTTGCTGAGATTACGCCACATTTTGTAAACCTCTTCACGGGGTTTGTTTACTATCACCTGTGTGCGAATATTCACTGCTGCTGATTTTCTTCCGTCGATATTGAGTGTTTCATATACCTTACAATGTCCTGTAGCTCCACGGTAAATCAGGGCCGATCCTACAACCAGGCGAATGAGTTTGCGGAGCGGTTTTTTCCTCATACCTGCCAAAGCACTCACTACCATAAGTCCACCCAGGATGACGGATGCTACCCTTTCTGCTTCACTTTGATTGATGGCCGCCCCATTGGTAGGACTTTGAGCATAATGTTGCGTATTTTCCATATCCCAAAATTTTAATGATTTTAATTTCTAAAACAGTATAAAAACTTTGCCATTCAAGGCGGTATGCTAATGTTTGAATTTCAGGGGATTAGATAGACATTGTGCCTTACCGTTTTAGGATGGGATAACAATCTGCGGCAAGTTTTGCACAACCTTATATCTGCACCTGGTGGAAAACACCGAACTTTATCAATTCTTAAGTAATTTGAAACAAACGGATTGCGTTAAATGAACGGAGTTAAATATTATCGATTCGGAATGAAGAAAAATCTCCTGTTTGCAACTTTTATCCTGATAGCAGGATGGGCTCAGGGTCAGAAACTTACAACAGCCAATCTGAATCTTCTGAAACAAAAAGAAGATTCTCTTGCGCATTTTTCGCACCTGATGATTAATGCTGAAGAAGCCCATGACCGTTTCAGGGCAGATAGCAATTTTGTAAGGATTCTGGTAAGGGCATTGCAAATCCCCCACTCTATAGATTATCCCTTTCAAAAAATTGAAACCGTTTCACAGCTTTATCCTTCCGACAGCAGTTTCAGAATTTTTACCTGGCAACTGAAAAAGGATGAATATGTGTATTTACAAAAAGGGGCTATTCAGGTAAGAACTGATGATGGCAAACTGAAACTTTTTCCTTTGTTCGATGTGTCCATGTTTACTTCCAAACCTGAGGATTCGGTTCGTAACCACCTGAACTGGATTGGAGCAATTTATTACAGGATTATACAAACTTCTCATAACGGTAAAAACTACTACACTCTTCTGGGATTTGATGATTTCAGTATTTCCAGCAATAAAAAATGGATGGAGGTACTCACCTTTAATGAAAGAGGGGAACCCCAATTTGGAGGTAATTTTATCAGAATAGACAACGACAGCACCGGTAAGAAAATCTACCATCGTTTTCATATTGAATATAAAAAGGATGCAGGAACGTTCTTCAACTTCGACCCAGAGCTGAATATGATTGTGTACGACCATCTGATTTCTGAATCGGATGAACCAGAGCGTAAGCAAACCTATGTTCCCGATGGTTCATACGACGGTTTTAAATGGCAAAACGGCCAATGGGTGCATGTAGAAAAAATATTCAATTACAACCTTGAAGACGGCCAGTTCCCTCATGATGCCCGGCTTAGGGATGATAAGGGTAATATTAATGAAGCACTTCTGGAAGAAGCTTCCAGGAGGAACCTGGAAAAGGCAGATAGTTTGAAGAAGAATAAAGACAATTAGGAATTGTTTACCTTACTTACATTAAACGGGGATTCGATGTTCAATCAAATCCCCGTTTTTATTTCATCAAATCGTAAATCGTATGTCGTAAATCGTAATTGCCTTAGTCGTCCAGTTTGAGCACTGCCAAAAACGCTTCCTGAGGAATTTCCACGTTACCTATCTGGCGCATTCTTTTCTTACCCTCTTTTTGTTTTTCGAGGAGTTTCCTTTTACGGCTGATATCACCACCATAACATTTGGCAGTAACGTCTTTTCTCAGTGCAGAAATAGTTTCCCGGGCAATTACCTTAGATCCAATCGCTGCCTGGATTGCAATCTGGAATTGCTGGCGTGGCAGCAGTTCTTTGAGTTTTTCACAAAGCTTTCTTCCGAAATCCTGAGCACGGCTTCTGTGAATCAGGGCACTAAGAGCATCCACTTTGTCGCCATTGAGCAGGATATCCATTTTGATAATATCACTATCACGGTAACCAATAGGCGAATAATCGAATGAGGCGTAACCGCGGGTTTGGCTTTTCAGTTTATCGTAAAAATCGAAAACGATTTCTGTAAGCGGCATTTCAAATATCAGCTCCACCCTGGTTGGAGTGAGATAACTCTGGTTAATAAGAATTCCTCTTTTCCCCAGGCAAAGGGTCATAATGTTTCCGATATAATCGGGTTTGGTAATAATCTGTGCGCGAATGAACGGTTCTTCAATATGGTCAATCTGAGTGGGGTCGGGCATTTCTGCAGGGTTATTCACCACAATTTCTTTTCCTCTTGTGGTGTAAGCTTTAAAACTTACGTTTGGAACGGTGGTAATAACCGTTTGGTTGAATTCCCTTTCCAGCCTTTCCTGGATGATTTCCATGTGCAGCATTCCCAGGAAACCGCACCGGAAACCGAATCCCAAAGCCTGAGAGGTTTCCAGTTCGTAAGTAAGGGAAGCATCGTTCAGCTGCAGTTTTTCCATGCAGTCGCGCAATTCTTCGAAATCATCGGTATTAACAGGAAAAATTCCTGCAAATACCATGGGCTTTACTTCTTCAAAGCCTTCAATCCTTTGAGAAGTGGGGTTATTGGCAAGGGTTATGGTATCCCCTACTTTTACTTCTTTAGCGTTTTTAATACCGGTAATGATATAACCCACGTTACCTGCTTCCAGCGTTTTACGGGGTTCGAGGTTCAGTTTAAGAATACCGATTTCATCCGCTTCATATTCAATTCCGGTAGCGAAAAATTTAACCTTATCTCCTTGACGGATGCGACCGTTCATGATTCGATAATACACGATAATTCCCCTGAATGGGTTGAAGACACTGTCGAAAATCAGGGCCTGTAACGGAGCATCAGGATCTCCGGTGGGAGCAGGAATACGATCAACAATAGCGTTGAGGATATCTTCAATACCTATTCCGGCTTTGGCGCTAGCCAGAAGGATGTCTTCTTTTTTACAGCCAATCAGGTCGATGATCTGGTCGGTCACCTCTTCTACCATGGCACCGTCCATATCAATTTTGTTGATTACCGGAATGATTTCCAAGTTGTTTTCAATCGCCAGATAAAGATTGGAAATAGTTTGTGCCTGAATACCCTGTGTGGCATCCACCAGCAACAAAGCACCTTCGCAGGCTGCCAGCGCCCGGCTAACTTCATAACTGAAATCTACGTGGCCGGGGGTATCAATCAGGTTCAGAGTGTATTCCTCCCCTCCTCTTTTATAAGCAATCTGAATAGCATGGCTTTTAATGGTAATCCCTTTTTCTCTTTCAAGGTCCATATTATCCAATACCTGATCCATCATCTGGCGCTGGGTGATGGTTTGGGTATATTCCAGCAACCTGTCGGCCAATGTACTCTTGCCATGGTCAATATGGGCTATAATGCAAAAATTCCTGATATTCTTCATCTGGGACTGTTTCGTTTTTTCCGGCCTGCAAAGTTAAGTATAATCCATGGAAGCCGTTGAATCCAAGCAAAATAATAATAATCATACCTCCCACAGAGAAATATTTTTCCCCATTTGCAGGAAAGCAGGAAAAATCTCATGGGAAACCCTATTTTTGGGCTAAAACAAGATGGACATCAGATCTGCATTTGAAGCTGCGGTAGCTGAAAGCAAAACCCTCTCAGCCAAACCTTCCAACGATACTTTGCTACAGTTATATTCATTATATAAACAAGCAACAGAAGGAGATATAAACATTGACCCTCCCTCCAATCCTTTTGATTTTGTGGCGAAAGCAAAATATGAGGCCTGGGAAAAACTGAAAGGCAAATCAAAGGAGGATGCCATGCAAGATTATATTCACTTGGTTCAAAAGTTGAAACAATAAAACCAACAAAAAGCCCTGATTATTTCAGGGCTTTTATTACTGCAGTAAAATCGTCCACCGATAAAGATGCTCCTCCTACCAATCCTCCGTCAACATCAGGTTGCCCGAATATTTCAGCCGCATTATCTGGTTTCACACTTCCTCCATACAAAATAGATATGCTATCGGCCACTGTGGGAGAATATTGTTTTGCCAGGGTATTTCTGATATGCCGGTGCATTTGCTGGGCTTGTTCGGCAGTTGCTGTTTTTCCTGTTCCGATAGCCCAGATGGGTTCATAAGCAATGATGATTTTGGAAATCTCTTCTGCACTGAGATGGAAAAGTGCATTCTTTAACTGTATGGCTACGTAATCGTTTTGTCCTTCTTTTTCCCTAATCTGCAGAGGTTCACCACAACAGAATACTGGAGTAATTCCTTCTTTCAATAATAAATTGGTTTTTTCAGCAAGCATCTCATCTGTTTCATGAAAATATTCTCTTCTTTCGCTATGGCCGATAATGCAGTATGGTACTCCCATGGAACGCAGCATGGATGCTGATATTTCACCTGTATAGGCGCCGGAAGATTTATGATGGCAGTTTTGCGCGGCAATGTAATTCCTGTCCTTTCCTTTGGTTTTCTCCAAAGCCATTGAAATATATAAAGCAGGTACAGCAAAGATGACCTGCTGATGTTCTCCCTTTAAGCTTTCATTATCCAAAATACCTGTTAATAATGCTTCCCCTTCCTGATAAGTACAGTTCATTTTCCAGTTTGCTGCTGCAATTTGCTTTCTCATATTTCTCTTTTTATTGATTGTTCAAAGATATGTTTCAGTTTAAGGATTTCTTTATCCTGTAAAGATTTCCCTTTCCAATCCATCCAGTTGTGGATAGATGAAATGAGCCTGTCGAATGCAGCAAATATTTCTCCTTCCATTCCCCATGCAAAATCAGGAATGTATTTGGGGGTTAACCCCTTTCCAAAAACATTGGCTGCAATACCAACAACTGTTCCGGTATTAAAAGAAGTATTAATGGATGATTTGGAATAATCTCCCATTATTAAACCGCATTTGCGTCCGGCAGGCATAAATTCATTTTTTTCCCGTACAAATACCTTTACTTCCCCTGCGGTGTTTTTTACATTAGAGTTGGTAGTGCCGGCGCCGAGATTACACCAGGTACCAATAACCGAATCGCCCAGGTAACCGTCGTGGGCTTTATTGGAATAATCCATTATTACCGAATTCTTGATTTCCCCTCCCACAGAGGCATACGGACCAATAGTGGTGGCACCGTAAATTTTTGCGCCCATTTTTAAAACGGCACCTTCGCATAAAGCAAAAGGTCCGCGTATACAACAACCCTCCATGATAAGGGCGTTTTTGCCAATGTAAACAGGGCCGTCTGATGCATTGATAATGCAAGGGAGGATTTCAGCCCCTTCTTCAATAAATATATTTTCAGGGGATATGGCGGTAACATAAGCCGGAATGGGGGAAGATGATTTGTTTTGGGTGAGATAATGAACATCGAACCTGATGAAAACTTCATTATAAGCAGCAATATGCCAGGGATATTCCAAAGCTAAGAACTTAACATTCCCCTCTTTATCCATACCGGGCAAAACCTGTTGAGGCCAGCTACCGGAAAGCCATCGGCGATATTCTTCCGGATATTGTCCTGCTATCAGTTCCCATTTCTCAGCAATGGTGAGGATACCAGCCCTGATATCTTTGATTTCCCTGATCAGGTTAAAAGGATATAAGTGTGCCTTTGAGAAAAACATTCCTAAAGCTATTGAAATAAAGCAAAATTAAAATCCCTTTCCGGAGTGGAAAGGGATTTTAAAATAATTTGTAAGGAATTATTTTTTCTTTTCGTAACGCTTTTTAAACTTATCAATTCTACCTGCAGTATCCACCAGCACTTTCTGGCCGGTAAAGAAGGGATGCGAAGTATTGGAAATTTCAAGTTTAATAACAGGGTATTCGTTTCCGTCTTCCCATTGAACAGTCTCGCGCGACTGGGCAGTAGATCTGGTAAGCCAGGAAACACCGTTACTCATGTCTTTGAAAACTACGAAACGGTAATTTTCGGGATGGATGCCTTTTTTCATAATTGTTGATTTAAAAGGTCACACGGATTTTGCCGTATGAAATTCAAATTTAGGGTGCAAAATTAGGAAAGTTTTTCTTCCCGAAAAAATAAGTTTTTGAGGATTCTGCCTCAACTCCTCATATTGGTGAATTGAAGTGGAAGGTTTAATCCGGCTTCTTTTACCATTTTAATCACTTCCTGAAGGTCATCTATCTTCTTTCCGGTTACTCTTACCGTATCGTCCATTATCTGTGCCTGAACTTTTAACTTGCTGTCTTTGATAAGCTTAACGATTTTTTTTGCATCATCCTGTTTCAGGCCGTTACTCACGGAAACCTCTTTCTTCCGAAGTTTGCCGCTTTGATAAGATTCTTTGGAATAATCAAAAGCCATTGGAGAAATTCCCTGTTTATTGGCCCTAGAAATCAGCACATCTATTGCCTGATTCATTTTCATTTCATCCTCCGTTTCCAGATGGATTTTATATGCTTTCTTATCCAGTTCAATTTTCAGGTGAGAGCCTTTAAAATCGAACCTGTTTGATAATTCCTTATTGGCTACGTTTACGGCATTGTCCAGCAGTTGAATATCTACTGTGCTTACGATGTCAAAAGAAGGCATGATCAAAATGGGTTTTACTGCAAGATAAGGATAAATCCCCATTGAGCATTTTCACTGGGAATAGGGAAGATAATTGATCCATAACCAAAAAGGCTCCATAGAAATGGAGCCTGTAACCAAAACTAACTGCTTATGAGAAAATTTACTATCACCTCTCGGCGTATACTATACATATGACGCTAACAGGGGGCTGATTATAGTTAACAGTAAGTTAATAAATTATTATAAATTTTTCTAATTTTTCTAATTCAGCCTGTCCAGCTCTTCCAGCTGATTTCTTCTGGTTTGGCCTCCGTTCTTATTCTTTCCGAAATTATACTGGAATCTAAGGGTAACGGTTCGAGTATCCCAGTGGTTTTGAACCTTACCAAGCGTGTTTTTAAAGTTGATGTCTGCCCTTGGAGAATTGGTATTCAAAACATCCCTGATACTTAACCTGACATTGCCTTTCCCATCCCAAAGTTTTTTGGATACCCCAAGGTCCATCCATCCTCTCTGTTTGTAAACCACCTGGCCAAATACCCCTTTGGTATGGAATGTTCCCGAAACTTCGGCATTCCAGTTCTCAGCAATCTTAATTTGGTTGTTCATATTTAAGTTTACCACTCCCGCAGACCTGTCGAGATAATCTCCGTTGACAATTCCTTTATAATGCTCGTAATTGTAATTGGCATAAAAAGTAGCATTATTCCAGCTTCCTATGGATATGCTTGCCGAGAAAGCAATACCGGCACCGGTGGATTTTCCTATATTTCCCTGTTTGGAAATGGATATATAGCTGTATCCGGTACTGTCTTCAGGCTGGTCAAAAGTTTCGGCAAATAAGTCATTGGTAACTCCATAATTGAGCGTTGTGGTGAATTTACCTTTATAGATATGCGAAAACTCAAAGTTCTGAGCAAATTCAGGTTTCAGGAAGGGATTGCCTTGCCCGTAAGTGAATTTGTCGATAAAGTACATAAACGGGTTCATATTCTGGTACCTGGGCCTTGATATTCTTCTGCCGGTATTCACGCTGAAGGTATGGTCTTCACTTGCGGTATAGCTTAAATAAAGTGTAGGGAAAAGACTACCGTAAGCATTGGTAAAGGAAGAATCAGTCCTTGTAGGATTTCCAAACTGGTCTCCTCCATAATCGGTATACTCATAGCGCAAGCCTGCTTTCAGTGCGAATTTTTCTGATACCTGCTGCGAATAACTCAGGTAAGCAGCATGGATTTTCTCATTGTAATTGAAGAAGTTTGTTCTCTTATAATCAATTTCCCAGTCCTGCACCGGCATCTCGTAATAATATGCTTTGTTTTTTGCATCCACCATACCGGTTTTCAATCCCGCTTCAATTTTGATTTTATCTTTTACCGGAAATACATAATCGAGGCGGGCGGAATAGATATTTATGTTAAAGGGCAGTATGGCTTTCAGCCATTCATCGTATTTTTTCTGGCCTTCGGGAGTAAGGGTGCTGTTGCGATAAGTTGAAGTTTCATCGGTGGTATAATTGATGTAGTCAAGGTCAATACTGAACTCTTTTCCCAGCGAATCGAGCTTTTTACGGAGGTTCAGGTTTACGGAGTAGGTATTATAGGTTACATGTCCACTGTAGGTAGATTTTACAAGAGAATCCAACACGCCAATCGGACTTTTCAGGTAACTGAGGTTGTCTCCTTTTCCGTCTTCTGTATAATTACTTCTTGACAATACTATACCTAAAGTTGTTTTGGTATTCAGATAATAGTCTGCCCCTAATTTTACATTATTCGTAGAATAATTTCCTCCATGAAAGGCATTCTGGTCGAAAATGGCAAGCAAATCGCCGTTGTCATTTAAATATTTGCGGCTAAGATCGAGGGCATTGTACCTGCTGCTATAGGAGGCTGAAGCATTGGAAAAGAAATTGATTTTATTGTTTTTGAAATTCAATGCACCGGCGCCTACCCATCTGGGATAAATTCCCTGGGTTCCTGATACAGTCACACTTCCATTCACTCCTTGCTTCTTATTGCCTTTCATTACCAGGTTGATTACTCCTGCTTTACCGGAAGCATCATATTTGGCAGGCGGATTGGTCATGATTTCAACCTGTTCCAGTTGATCGGAAGTCATCCCTTTCAGCAGATTGGCTAATTCTTGTCCGGATAAATGCGTGGGCCTGCCATCAATTAATATCATTACTCCCTGTTTTCCTTTCAGGCTGATGTTTCCATCCTGGTCTACCACCACACCGGGGGCTTTTTCCAAAACTTCCAGGGCATTACTTCCACCACTGGTTAAGGATGCACCAACATTCACTACCATCCTGTCAATTTTTTGTTCTATCAGGGGTTTTTGTTTTACCACCACCACTGCATCCAGCTCTGATTCCAAAGTTTCTAACGTAAGGACGGGAATTATTTTGGATTCCTGATCCATTTCAAATATTTCAGAATACGTTTCTTTAAATCCTACTGCAGAAAACTTAATCCTATATCTGCCTGCTCCGGGATGGTCGAACCTGTATTCCCCCTCATCATTGGATATGCTCATTTTTACCACGGAAGAATCTGCGGCTTTTACCAGAATAACCGTTGCGGATGCCAGAGGTTGTCCGTTACCTTCAACTTTTCCGGATATATATTTTTCCTGTTGGGCAAAAACCGGAACGGTAACCATTAGTACAGCGAATAAGGAAAATAGTTGTTTCATCGTCTTATGTTTTGATTGGTATTTTTTAAAGATAGGTACTATGCTAAGCAAGGTACAGTGTATTAATAGAAACGGTTGAAATTCCTGATAAGCGGCAGAAATTTTCCCTGTAATACGGGATAGGTTTCTTTGGGTTACAATTCTTTGATGAGTTGTAACTGAGCAGGATGAACGGAATGAATTGGATAAGTAGGAAGTGTAATGCCGGCAAATATGACCCTACGGAGAGTATAAACGGAGGTAAAATTGGTTTGGGTAACCGGAAAAAAATAAAGCAGGGCTTGAACGTCCTGCTTTATGATACTGTAGCAAACCTTTTTAAGCCGTTTTTTTACTTTTTCGCATAAAGTATATTATCAGTATGCCGGCTATTACCAGTGCGGTGGAGATGATTTCTGCCTGGGTGGGATGGATAAATCCAAAATCGTATTTGTTATTCACCCTGATTTTTTCTATAAAAAACCTTTCCAGTCCGTTAAATATCAGGTAGATTCCAAATAACACCCCGGGAGTCTCAATCTTTTTCCTGATGGCCCAGAGAAAAGCAAATATCAGCAGACAGGCAATAGTTTCGTAAAAAGGGGTAGGAAAAGCAGGAACAGGAAGTTGACTGCAATAAAGCCCTTCGCAACCTTCAATGGGAATGCCTTCGTCCAACACATTATGGGGATAGTTGTAAGCCACCATCCAGTCGGGTAGCCAGGATGGGGCTTTTACTGCTGTATGGCGAATTTGGTGAATGTCAGTTATCCCATGGGCACGCAAAAAATAGCCTGAATGGGCTTCAATGGCTTTTTGGAAAGTCTCGGGATCGGATTCGGCCATTTTTCCATTTGCAGTGGATATGTAAGCGCTGTTTAAAATACCCCAGTCTCCGTCTCCTGCCACATGACATCCTATTCTCCCGATACCGTAAGCAAGGATTAAAGCAGGCGCAATGGCATCGGTCAGGTGCCGGAGGCTGATATTGTTTTTACGGGCAAAATAGATAATGGCTGCTCCGGCGCAAATCAATCCGCCATAAAATGTCAGTCCGCTAAAGGACAATAAAGCTTCCACCGGGTTGGCTTTGAATTCCTCCCAGTTCTCCAGGTTATGGAAGATTTTTGCCCCAAGGAAACCAAAGATAGCTGCAAGTACCAGCAGGTCTCCTACCCTTTCGTGTGGCCAAACCTTAACTGTTTCTTTTACGGGTTTATTGGTTTTCTGCTTGTTTTTTTCATACCATTTCATTCCTGCGAACAACAGTCCCAGTAAAATCCCGGCAGGCCAGTTACCCCGGCTGCTGAAGATAAATTCCTGCGGATCCTGAACGGATTCTGCGGAAAGCAGAAAAAGCCCAAGAATTTTAAATCCGAGGAGAAATCCCAGTAAAAAATTCAGTATAAGTTCGGATATCGATGCAGGTTTGCCTTTAATCTGTTCTTGTGTGGAATAACTCAGTTTGCCTTCCGTTTCTTTTCGCTTTAATTCTTTTCCCAGGATATATGCACCCAAGATGAAGGCAATGGCTACAAAAAATCCGAAAGCGTTTACAAATCTCAGCCAGGAAATTTCTACACCAAACAGGTCTTTAAATGCGTAATACAGATTTGGATACATGAACCGGGCATTTAATTAAGGAAATGCAATGATAGTAAAACTATTTTACCCAAAATAAAAAACCCTTCCGGAATCGGAAGGGCCATCACTATGAACAAAGCTGAATGGTCAGCTAAAAAGCCATTAACAATGCTCTTTGAAAGCCTCCATCAAATTGGCGGCAATCATTTGAGCAGAGCGACCTTCAATATGATGCCTTTCGATGAAGTGCACCAGTTCTCCGTTTTTGAATAAAGCAATAGAGGGAGAGGAAGGGGGATAAGGAAGCAGTTTTTCTCTTAATTTTTTCACTGCTTCAATATCATAGCCTGCAAATGTAGTGGTGAGGTAATCGGGTTTTTTATCGGAATTCAATACCGCCATAATTACTCCGGGACGGGCTGTTCCTGCCGAACATCCGCATACGGAATTAATAAAAACCAGTGTTGTTCCCGGCTTAGCCAACTGCTCTTCCACTGCTTCAGGTGTTAATAACTCTTCAAACCCATGATCGGTCATTTCTTCTTTCATGGGGGCAACGATCTCGGCTGGATACATATCTCTGTGTTGTTTTGTTTCAGGCAAATTTAATCAATAAATATTTCTTTTTTGAAATTATCGGACTGCCGACAAAAAGGCATTAAAAATCAATATTTTGTGTCAAAACGACATATAGCAAGTTGGGTTTACGGCAAATTCTGCAGGAATTTTCAATTGGAGAGGAGTTTGATTTCGGGAAAATGCAATTGAAATTTATTTCCTGAACACTATAAAATTTTAAGCCATGGACACACTCAGATTTTCCACTCCTGTTTTAAGAGAATTTTCCGACTTTTTTGACGGATTTTTCGATACCCCTGCTTTTCAACGTGTGCTGGTGCCTAAATCACCCAGGGTAAACATTCAGGAAAAGCAAAATGAATTTCTACTGGAGATGATGGCTCCCGGACTGAATAAGTCTGATTTTAAGATTAACCTCGACAAAAATATGCTCACCATCTCCTACGAACAAAAGAAATCCAGCGAGGAAAAAGACAAAGAAGGAAAAATTATCAGAAAAGAATTTGAGCAAAGCAGCTTTTCAAGAAGTTTCTCCCTGGATGATAAAATAGACACCGCCGGTATTAAGGCCGTATACGAAAACGGGGTGTTAAAATTAACCCTTCCTAAAAAAGTTAATGCCGTAGAAGAGGTTAAGCAAATTGAAATTCAATAAATTGCAGTTGGTTTTTAGGAAGCCTTCCCCGAAATTACCGGGGAAGGTTTCTTTTAAACCGTTTATTGTTAACTTCGGCACTGATTATAGAAATAATGAAGAAATTACATTTCAGGATTTTCTTGTTGGGGCTATTTGCTGTGATCTCTTTATCTGCCCGGGCTCAAACCTCTGATACCATCCCTCTGCCGGCCCGAATGGATACCAATGTGATTCGGGATACGCTTCCGGTTTACCTTCCGGGAGATACCATTCCGGTGGTGGTACCTGAAGATACGGTGTTAAGAATTAAGAATCTTAGTCCGTTTTTCACCCTGCATGTAGATTCTGTTCTCCAATATCAGCTGGAAATCAATAAAGACCCTAAGAATTATTACTGGTTTCTAAGAAATGCTCCTGTTGGTTTAAGAATCAATAAAGACAACGGATTGCTTACCATTAAGGTGGATAAAAGCCTATTCCTTTCAGGGAAACTGAAATATGATACCGAATACGAGGCTGTAATTGGAGTGCAAAACCTCAATAGGCCTGAAGAAAGAGTGGATACTTCCTTCAAGGTTGTTTTTTATAATACCGAAATCATTCCTTCGAAACTGAAGCCTACCATCAATAGCGTAATGTATATTGATGAAAACGACACGATAAGTTTCCGCATTCAATGTGAAAACGGAAACTTCCCCATAGAAAATATTACCTTCTTTTCAAATGTTCCCCTGAAAAATTACACTCCTGTATCCAAGTGTAATGACGAGTTCAGGTGGTCGCCGGGGTATGATTTTATCAAATCTACTGATACGGCAAAAGTGAAGATGATTCAGCTGAGCTTTGTGGGTACCAACAGGTTTAATATTAAGGATACCGCTGTAGTAAAAATATATGTAAGGGATGCGCTGAATTATCCGCTCATATTGCAGGAATATCAGCTTGCTGTAAGAAATATCAACAATTACGTGCTGCAATTGAAATACACTTTCCTGCAGCTGGATAAGAAAGTGAAGAAAACTTCACGTACCCGTACAAGTTTTGATATTACGAGTTCTACCACAACCCTTACCGGAACAGTATTGTCCTCCTCCACAGATGATAATACCCAGCGTACCGGTAAAATCCTGCCCAGTGTAGGGGTATCGCTTGTCCCCATTAAGGAAGCAGTGGCTCCACAGAAAGTAGTGGATCAAAACCAGGCTACCAACATCAGGGCGGCCATCAAGCGCCTGGAGTTTATGGTTCAGGATAATGCTCTTGTAGGGGAAGTAGATCCCGAAATTGTACGCAAGACCAACAAGCTGAAAGACGAATTAAAACAAATTCAGGTGCAGCTTATCGATATTCCAATAGATATCACCAACAATATGTCGGAAAAAGAGCTGAATGATTACTTTAATAGTCCGAAGGTGAATAGAAAATACAGGAGCAAAAAGTAATTCAATGGGAATTGGAAAATAAGAATGAATCAATAATATCTGCCCGGAATGATTATCATCCCGGGCAGTTTCATTTTTATATTTTATAATATTTTATTGGTGTATATTAATTTTTATTAGGCCTAACCTAAACATTGCAATAATTCCTAATTCCCAAATATCAATTCCTCTTTCTCGTATCTATCACATACACCACCTTCCACCCTTCTCCGGTTTTCACCAGCTGAAAGGAGTTTACACCGGTATGGCTGAGCCGGCCTTTGTAATAAAATTCGTAAGGAGTCCAAACATGCGCCAGATCGCCATCAATTAAAATGGATTGGTATTGAATTTTTTCATCTGCATCTCCTTTTTGTAAGCTTGCAATGGATTGAAGGAAGCCGGCAAATGATTCCTGCCTGACTTTATTGTTTCGGTTGTTGGTAATAGTTTGAAATATGACTTCCTCTGTACAGGCAGAACGGATCATTGCAGTATCTGCCTCATACATTCCTTTGAAAAACTGATTTATGCAATTTCTGATGGCTGCCTCTTCATTTTGCTGGGCAAATACGGGCAAAATATACAGTAATGTTAATGTTGTAAAAACGGCTTTCATCTGGTTTCACTTTTGGGTTTATCTGAAGTCCAACTGTAATAAAAGTAAACCTATTATGGTGAAATTTTCAAAAATTACGCAGGCGGCATTATTTACGTTATCAGCGGCAATATTGCTCACAGCCTGCAGCACGGGTCGTCATGTGCATCATGGCTCTCCGGTGGTGGAACGCAAGGTGGTAGTAGTGCCCCCGGGGCCAGCCTACGGGTATTTCAAAAGGCCTCCTGCCTACCGTCGCCCGCCCGTGGTGGTACACAAGCATGTTTACCATCCCCCTGCTTACAGAAAGCAGCCCGGAAAATATGCTCCTCCTCCGCGAAAGGGTAATAACGGCAGGCCGGAAAGGGTTTATAGGCCCAGGCGTTAAAAAGAATGAGGAGCAGAAAGCAGGTATCGTATCCGCTTTCTCTCCTCATTTTATCTCAGGGAATTGCATTATTTGATGTAACCCAGAATTTTCAGCATGCTTTGTGCCGATTGCTCCTTAGCGTACACCCAATCTACCATATTCCCGTTCTTATCAAAATCTACAATGATATGTTTGGGTGAAGGAATCAGGCAATGTTTGATTCCCCCGTAACCGGAAATCTGATCCTGATAAGCTCCTGTATGGAAGAACCCCACATATAACGGTTCTGTATCTCCGTTAATTTTGGGAAGGAATACTTCATTTACGTGTTCCTCAGAATCATAGTAATCATGGCTGTCACACGTTATTCCTCCCAACACTACCCGGTGGTATTCATGATCCCACTTGTTAATCGGCAGCAGGAGAAATTTTTCTCCTATACCCCAGGTGTCGGGTAAGGTGGTGATGAACGAAGAATCTATCATATACCAGCACTCCCTGTCGTTCTGGAGTTTCTGACCAATTACACTATAGATATGGGCCATGCTTTCCCCTACTGTAAAGCTTCCGAATTCGGTGAAGATATTCGGCATGGGCACTTTATTCTTCTTACAGGCTTTTTTAATGTTGCCAACAATTTCATTAATCATGAACTGGTAATCGTAATCAAACCCCAGTGAGTGTTTGATGGGAAAACCTCCTCCAATGTTGATGGAGTCCAGTTCCGGACATATCTTCTTCAGCTGGCAGTAAAGGTTAATGATTTTATTCAGCTCACTCCAGTAGTATATATCATCTTTGATACCCTTGTTCAGGAATATGTGGAGCATTTTTAATTGAAACTTATCTTCATTTCCTTCTATGTTATCCACATAAAATTCCAGGATGTCTTTCGACCTGATGCCCAGCCGGGAGGTATAAAAGGGAAAAGAAGGTTCTTCTTCGGCTGCGATACGGATGCCGAGTTTGAATGGTTTTTTTATGCTGCGCTTTAGTTGTTGCAGTTCTTCTTTGTTGTCCAGTACGGGGATAACGTTTTTAAACCCGTTGTTAATCAGGTAGGCAATCCTGCTGATATAAGGTTTTTGTTTAAAACCGTTACAAATCAGAAAAATATCCTTGGTAATTTTCTTTTTCTCGTACAGCTTTTTGATGATTTCAATATCATAGGCGTACGAAGTCTCCAGGTGGATATCATGTTTCAGGGCTTCCTCCACCACAAAAGAGAAATGGGAACTTTTGGTGCAATAGCAATAAAAGTATTTACCCTCGTAGCGATGCTTCTTCATGGCGTTGGCAAACATTTGCTTGGCCTTCTTGATTTGCATCCCGATTTTTGGGAGGAAGGTAATTTTCATAGGCGTGCCATACTTGTCTATCAACGCCTTTAAATTAACACCATTAAACTGAAGATACCCGTCTTCAGTTTTGAAGTCCTCCTGGGGGAAATTAAAGGTTTGATCCACCAGGTCGGCGTAGGTGTTATTCATGTATTCGTTAGTATAGTTCCTGATGACCGTAAAGTTTTAGGGTTAAAAAAATACAATCCGATGCAAAAGTGATTATTTTTTTAATATAAAAAATAAAAAAACCGGAACCCTCTTAAAGATTCCGGTTTTTATGTGAATATTTCAGGAAATTACTTTACAGAAGCTACAAGAGCCTTGAAAGTTTCGGGCTCGTTCATAGCCATGTCGGCCAGAATTTTGCGGTCGAGCTCAATATTTTTGTTCCTTAATAAGTTGATGAAAGTAGAATAGGTCAACCCTTCTTCTCTTACTGCTGCATTAATACGGGCAATCCACAGAGCGCGATATTCTCTTTTCTTCAGTTTACGGCTTACGTATTTGTAAGTAAGCCCTTTTTCCATTACGTTTTTGGCAACGGTATATACATTCTTACGCTTACCATAATATCCTTTGGCAGCTTTTAATATCTTTTTTCTCCTTTGTCTGGAGGCTACTGCATTCTTTGAACGTGGCATATCTGAATAATTTTAATTAATTAGGAAAATTGTTTGAAACCGGTACTGTTATTTAAGTCTGAGCAGACGTTTTACAAAATCCAGGTTGGCTTTGTGTACAGTACCCTTCAGGTTCAGATGACGCTTACGTTTTTTGGATTTTTTGGTAAGAATGTGTCTTTTGAAAGACTTCTGATGGGTGATTTTTCCGCTGCCTGTAACTTTAAATCTTTTTTTGGCGCTGGAATTCGTTTTTACCTTTGGCATTTTTTAAACGATTTACTTTTACTCCCTGCTGGCGTTCCGCACCGGCGGACACTTATTGAGCCTTGTGGGAAATCAGGATTTTCCCTGAAAATGGAGTGCAAAGGTAAGGATTTATTATTTTCAATAAAAATTATCTTCAAATAAAGCCATTCTAACCATGAAAATGCTTCTCCCCTTTCTGATACCGGTTTTCCTGGGACTTATTTCTCCTCCAAAGCCGCCAAAAGTACTGGTATTTTCCAAAACTGCCGGATTCCGGCATGAATCCATTACTGACGGAAAGTTAGCCCTGCTGGAGCTGGGTAATAAATACGGTTTTAAAGTGGATACTACTGAACTCTCATCAGCTTTTACTTCCAAAAACCTGAAAAAATATGCAGCTGTGGTTTTCCTGAATACAACAGGAGACGTACTGGATGCTCATCAGGAAGAAGCTTTCATGAATTTTATCCGTTCCGGGGGTGGCTTTGCTGGTATTCATGCCGCTTCCGATACCGAATACGAATGGGAATGGTATGGAAAATTGGTGGGGGGATATTTTGAAAGCCATCCGGAAATACAAGAGGCGAAAATTGATATTTTAACCCACAATCATTTGTCCACCATGTCTTTGCCCGGGGAATGGGTAAAGAAGGACGAATGGTACAACTTTCAAAACCTTAACCCTGAGGTAAAGGTATTAATGAAATTAAATACAGATTCTTATAAGGGAAGCAAACATCCGGGTAACCACCCTATTGCCTGGTATCATGAATATGATGGGGGAAGGGTCTGGTATACCGGATTGGGACATACCTCCGAATCTTACTCAGATTCCCTGTTTCTCCAACATCTCCTGGGGGGAATTCGGTATGCTATGGGCAAATAAAAACCGCCTTTCGGCGGTGAATATTTGGAATGCGGTAAGAAAAATTTATACCTTATCCGTTCATTGCAGCCTTCATCTTTTGGGCATCTTCCAGGAATTTTGCCAGCCCTATGTCGGTCAGCGGGTGCTTTAACAGTCCCATAATGGAATCGAGCGGACAGGTGCAAACATTTGCTCCTGCTTCAGCACATTTGATAATATGGAGCGGATTTCTGATAGAGGCGGCCAGAATTTGGGTTTTAAAGCCCTGAATAGCATAAATATTGGCAATCTGAGCAATCAGATCCAGCCCGTCCCATCCGGAATCATCTATCCTTCCGATAAAGGGGGAAACATATGTAGCACCGGCTTTGGCAGCCAAAATAGCCTGGCCCGGTGAAAACACCAGCGTACAGTTGGTTTTGATTCCGTTATCGGCAAACCATTTCAACGCTTTGACACCATCTTTAATCATGGGAACTTTTACCACGATATTTGGGTGAATGGAAGCCAGTTGCTGTCCTTCTTCAATGATATCTTTGAATTCGGTGGAAATTACTTCTGCACTTACGTCGCCATCTACCAGTTCGCAAATGGTTTTATAATGTTTGATTACCAGTTCTTCGCTTTTTATGCCTTCTTTGGCCATCAGGGAAGGATTGGTGGTAACCCCGTCTAAAATTCCCAATTCATTGGCTTCTTTAATCTGGTCGAGATTAGCGGTGTCGATGAAAAATTTCATTGAAAAAATATTTTTATGCTTGTGGATTATTTGCGGCTAAGATAATATATCCTTTTCGGAATTTATACTGACGGAGGCTAAAAATAAAAATAGCAGGCTACTTACATCGCACCGCTACAACCGTCTACCCTTGCTACCTTCCGGTCCTGGGGGAGTTCGACAGGAGCTGGTCGTGCAAGACCTGCTGTAGCAAAGATACACCGAAAATGTTTAAAATTTTCTCCGGAGAAAATTTTTTGAACCTTTTATAAGAAATGAATTTACAAATCAGATCTTCTTCCGGTTTGACTATTGATTCTTCTCACTCCAATCAACTCATCTGCCCTGCCGGATAAATTTCTGTAGTACACCAGTATCAGGTAATCATTTTCCGTTTCCCAAAGGCTTCCTTCTGTTTCTTCAAAAGAGATATTCCCCTCCCTGTCTGCTACAACATATTGGTAATCGTAATATCCTTGTTTAAGTTTCAGGCTGGCTTTATACAAGCCATCTTCGGAATCGTATTCCATTTTTGCTTCCGGACTGAGCCGATAACCTGTCAGTTCGCCGAAAATGTATACCTCTTTACCGGGTTGCTGAATGTCGGGCGTGGGTATCAGGCTAAAGTGCACGATGGCATAATCGCCCTGAAGATATGGATTCAGGTTTTCGGTATTTTCAAGGGTATACTTTCCGTTGATGTCCCGGTAAAAATTAAAGCGAAGATCTTTTCGGGGAGTTTCAGGGTGCAGGAATATTTCATAGCCCTCCGGTAATTTTCTTGCGTTGGCAATTTTTTCGCTAAGGAAACGGAAACTGCGCAAATCTGCCCATCTCCATTCCTTAGAACCGGGAAAACTTAATTCCTGTTCATTATTATACTGAAGTACATTTCTGTTAACAAAAGAAGGGCGGTGGATTAACCTGGATGTTGTCCACTGTCCATTTTGCAAAATTACCAGTTTAATCTGCTGATTCGGATTGGGAATATTCAGGTTTTGATTGAGGGTGACTTCCACCATCACTTTCTGGTGTGTCCGAAACATTCCTCCAGTAAAGGGTTGCTGGATATCTGCCCGAATGCCCGATTTGTCTTCAACAACCAGAAACTTTTTTGTAAAAAGCAATTTGCTGGTATCGCCGTTTTCAAACACTTTCAACAGATAATTTCCTGATCGTGTGGGCATCATATTTCTATCAGGAAATTCAGCCTGGTAATGTGTGTATTTTGTCAGCGCATAATTGGAAACCCTGTACTGTGTAATCCGGTTTTGAGTAAACCCTCTGATGTAATCAAAGCTGCTGATTATTGCAGGAGTCCAGTCGGCATTGCATAACTGAAAAGTATAACTGTAATTTTTAATTCCTCCATCCAGGTCGTCGAAATGCAGTTCCAGTTGTTCCCCTGTATGCAGCCTTATCAGGGGAAAACCTAATTGATTGCCTTTGAAATGCAGTTGTACAGAACGAATGTTTTCCTTATAAACTTTTTCTTCCAGCTGGGCATTCAGCAGGAAAGGGAAAAGCAACACAACCGGAAATGTTAAGAGGTATTTCATTATTTAAAAAATGTGCAATGCTGTTTTGATGGAAAGTTATGAATAAAAATATCAGCGGCAGGTTAAAGTTTTAATAACGTGGTTCCCTTAATGCAATTTAGTATTTCCTTTCGTTCAAATTCCATTTACCGGCAAGCATTTATTACATTTGTTTCTATTAAAACTTCCTGATTGTGGATGTATACGGATTTATAGCAAAAAGACTGGCTTTTAATCAGCAAAGGGCATTTTCCAGATTTATCATCAGGCTGTCTATTGGTGCAACCATTATCAGCGTAATGGTAATGATTCTGGCAATTGCCTTTTCCGGTGGCTTTCAAAAAACCATAAGCGAAAAGATTTTCAGCTTTTGGGGGCATATCCGAATTCAGAATTATGATCACCTTCGGGTTAGCATTGCAGAAGAAACTCCCATCAGAAAGAACGATTCCATTCTTTTGTTAAAAGAAAAATTTCCTGCTATAAAAACCATACAGGGCTTTGCTACCAAGACGGCCATATTAAAAACCTCCGAAACCATTGAGGGGGTGATGTTCAAAGCCATTGAAATGGATTATGATTTTTCCAATATTCAAAATTTTCTGGTAGAAGGACGGTGGATGAATTTTACTGACAGCGGTTACAGCGATGAAATAAATATTTCCGCATCCATTGCACGGCGGTTAAAATTAAAACCCGATGACCAGTTACTGGTATATTTTATTCAGCCCACAGGTTCTCCCCGCCCCAGAAAACTTACTGTTGCGGGAATTTACAGTACAGGCATTGAAGAGTACGATAAGATGATCGCCTTGTGCGATATGAAACTGGTACAAAGATTAAACGATTGGGACGAAAATCAGATTGGGGGGTATGAAATTTTCCTGCACCATTATGAGGATATGGATGAGTTGAGCAATGATATTTATAATGAACTGCCATTAGGTTTAAACAGTAATACCATCAAAGAAATCAATCCGAATATTTTCGACTGGCTGGCATTACAAAACAAAACCATCGCCATTGTTATTGCCATAATGGTTGCTATTGCAGTCCTGAACCTGATAACCTGTCTGCTTATTCTGGTTTTGGAAAGGACCCGGATGGTGGGAATCCTTAAAGCACTTGGAGCAACCGATTTTTCGGTGCAGAAAATTTTCCTTATTCAGGGTAGCATAATTGCATTATGCGGTATTGTGTTCGGCAATATTCTTGCCCTGGTAATTTGCTTTCTTCAGGAAAAATACGGATTCATAACTCTTCCGGAAGATTTTTATTACATATCCAAAGCGGCTGTCAGCCTGCATTGGTCGGAAGTGCTGGCAGTAGATCTGGGCACACTGGTGGTATGTATGCTGGTATTGTTGCTGCCGGGATTAATCGTGAAGAAAATCAAACCTGTTCAGGCCATCACGTTCAGATAGTTATCGGCTAAGCCAGCTGAGGAGGATGCCGGTTGCTACAGCGGCGTTCAGCGATTCTGCTTTTCCTTTCCCGGGAATGGTTACCTGCATGGTCACTTTCTGCAGTAATTCCTTACTGATACCTTTTGATTCATTCCCTATTATCAAAAAACAATTTTCGGAAATGCTAATCTCCCCTATTGGTTTTCCATCAAGGGTTGCAGCAAAAACCGGAATGTCGGGAAACTGCTCAAGGGTTTCTAAAGGATTTCCGCTCATGACCTGTACCCGGGCAATGCTTCCCATGGTAGACTGGACAACTTTGGGATTAAACACATCTGCAGAATCTTTTGTACAAATAATATGTTTAACACCAAACCAATCGGCACATCTAATAATGGTTCCCATATTGCCCGGATCCTGAATGGTATCCAGTATTAAGGTTATGCCTACAGGTTGTTGAAACGGTGGAAACTCTGGATGGGAAAATATTCCCAGAACCTCTTTGGGAGTGGTGAGGAAAGAGATTTTTTCCAGTTCCTGCCCGGAAATTTCCTGAACCACCCCTTCTGTGTTTAGCATCAGCTCAGGATGGCGGTTAAGGAATTCTGTCGTAGCCAGTAATTCTTTTAACTTAATATTTTTTTCTTCCAGAAGTTCCTTTACTATTTTAGGGCCTTCGGCAACAAAAACAGCATCCTTGTCACGCTGTTTTTTGTGGCTTAAACTTTGAATATATTTGACTTTCGATTTACTCAACATGCTATCGGGAAATAAAAAATATGGCAGCAGGCAGGCAATTTAGTGATTTATGGAAATCGGGATGGATATTTTCCTGTATTCTTTTATGCATTCTTGCTTCCTGTACAGTGCCGCGCCGGTATCAGAAGGATACTCCTTTTGTGTACAAGACTGAAATTGACATCCATTCCCCCGAACCACTGGAAGGAGATGTTAAGCACGATTTGAAAGATCAGTTATATTATCAGCTGGATGATAGTTTAAAAGTCAGGACTGTTCTTGCCGTAAGGATAATTCCCCCTTTTTTTTATTACAGGCTGAATAATCCTCCTGTTTTCGATACCTCCTACCTGAGCAGGTCAAAATCCTTTATGCACGCCCTCCTGAATTCAAGAGGATTCTTTAATGCCCATATTGAAGAGCAATATCATATTGATACCATAAAAGACCAGCAAAGGGTACATATCCGTTTTCAGGTGAATACAGAGAAAGTGTACAGGTTGGATTCCATAGGCTATCAGCTATCCACACCCGAATTTCAGGAGCTTGCCGGAAAACATATTGATGCTTCATTATTGAAAAAAGGGGAACCTTATAGTTTATCGGCCATATCATCAGAATTAGACAGGTTGTTAACCCTTTATCGCAATAACGGATATTATAAAGTAACAAAAGAAGATTTGGTAGCCGAACATGATACGGTGGCTGCTGCCCTGATTAATCCTCTTTTGGACCCGTTTGAACAGTTGTTGTTGCTGGATTCTCTCAGCAAAAGGAGAGATAAGCCAACCATTGATGTAACAATACGGCAAAGGCCATCGCGCGATAGCAGTTCTGTGCAGAAATATTACATTGGGGATATTACCGTATATCCCGATCATCCTTATTTTGGAGACAGTTCAGGCAATCCTCGCGAAACCCTTTTGCAGGGATACAAAATCATTTCTTATTCCGGGAAGTTTAAAGAGCCTTTTATCGCAAGGAACATTTTCCTGAAGCCTGGGGGGATGTACCGCGTTAACGATTATTTCCGGACACTCAATACTTTCAACAATATAGGCGCCTGGCAACAGGTGATTATCGACCTGAACGAAAGAAAAGATTCCGTGAACCTCCTGGATGCGGTGATCAGGCTTTACCCCATGAAACAGTATAGTTTAAATATTGACGTAGAGTCGAGTCTGAATGCCAGTGATGTTTTGGCCACAGGTTATCTTTTCGGGGTGGGTCTAAACCTGGGGCTGAATAACAGAAATGCTTTCAGAGAAGGAATACAAACATCTACCAACCTGAGAACGGGAGTGGAACTGGGAGCGAAAATATTGCAGACGGCTCAAACCAGTATCAACCATTCGATTTACATACCAAGATTTATTTTGCCTTTTGGCCTGAAAACTCCTGAAAAATTTTCTTCTCCCAAAACCATTGCCAATATATATGCTGCCTATACCGACAGGAGGAATTTTTTCACGGCAAAATCGCTTAACGGTTCCTGGGGGTATGAGTGGATGAGGAGGAATGAATCCAATACCATTAATAAAACATGGCAATATATTCCGCTTAACATTGAATACACTGCAGTTGACAAAACCGATAGCCTGCTGAGAATAGAAGATGCCAATCCCACTGTTCGCTATGCATTTAACGACGGATTAATCATAAGCCAAGTAATTTCCTATAGTGTAATGAAAGCGATTGGTAACAACAATTCCATTTTCCGGGTAAGATTTGAAGAAAGTGGAGCCCTTTCCGGATTGGTTAGGCAGTGGGCAGAAGGTGATTTGTATCGCTTTTTAAAAGGGAACATCGAATATAAGTATTATATCAACAGGGCATCTTCTACCTGGGCATTCAGAATATTCGGAGGATATGGCATTACTTACGGAACTTTAGGTAATGACAGAAAAAATACCCTGCCCTTCTTTAAAGCCTATTTCGGGGGCGGCCCCTACAGTATGCGCGCGTGGAGAATCAGACAACTTGGCCTTGGAAGCAATACCTATTTTGATACTGTAAATAATAATTTCTCGCTCGACAGGTTTGGTGATATTCAGCTGGAAGGAAATATTGAATATCGGTTTGATTTGGGAAGGTTATTTGGGGTGAAAGTACAATCTGCTTTATTTACCGACTTTGGAAATGTATGGAGAAGAAATACCGGAGGTGATCCCAACCTTGCAGGTTCAGAATTTAATATCAACAGGCTGTATACTGACCTTGCAGTTGCCGGAGGCACTAGTTTAAGGTTCGACCTCGACTTCTTCCTGATAAGATTTGATTATGCCTGGAAATTAAAAGACCCATTCAACACAAACGGTTCACCGGGCTGGTTTCACGATTTAAAACTTAAAAACGGACAGTTTCAGCTGGGGATAGGATATCCTTTCTGATTTACGATTGACGACTTACGATGGACGATTTTTTTCGAATTTTTAAGGAAGGAATATAGGTGTAGTGCTTT